>Ga0302326_10000078_pt1 | contig 241028 bp, 217 predicted proteins | sample Palsa_T0_3_FD_202264 | JGI IMG/M metagenome (GOLD analysis project Ga0302326, IMG submission 202264) | Peat permafrost microbial communities from Stordalen Mire near Abisko, Sweden - Palsa_T0_3 | ecosystem: Environmental > Terrestrial > Soil > Palsa > Peat permafrost | place: Sweden: Abisko... | reverse complement strand
CGCGAGGACATATCACGGTGCTCGACCGGGCGGGATTGGAGGCACGGACCTGCGAGTGCTATGCGGTGGTGAAGCGGGAATATGATCGGCTGCTGCCGGAGGAGCAGGCAGCATAAACCAGCGACTGCTGTACTTAAGACCCGTCGACTCCCCCTCATCACCGCGCCAGATCACCTCAAAGAGGCCCCGCTGGGTTTTCAGCGGCTTTATCGTCGTTTTGATTGGAGTCGACATCTCCAGCCGATGGCTCAGACGGCAGCGGACGTCGCCGGCGCTCAGGGTGGGGAGCTCGATCCAATGCCCGGGCCGCGATGTAGACTAGTCCACGGACTTCGAGTTCGTTGTCCGCCTCGGTGATCACCGCGCCACCCCAAGTTCCTGGCCGAACGTGCCTTGCGCGAGAAACTCATCCGCCCGCGCCGGCGGTCGGCGCCGCTTCAAGACCCATCGCGGATATGAAGGTGGCAAATTAGGACGGTAAGATCACTTCCCTTGAACGGACCGGTACGTCTCCGCACTACGTTCGGGCCTTCGCATCGGGCGGACGGCTATCTGGGTCCGGAGGCCGGGATCGCGTCCGAATGAGTGCACCGAGGCGACGCCCGGCCACTCCTCTCCTATTGAGGCTCGGACCCGTTTCCTGTGGAATGTTCATTCCGTGTATTGTAAAGCGGTCTGAAATTACGAACCGGAATGGCGCCGTGGATGACCATCAACATAAGCCGGAGCGAGCGATGAACCGCAACGACCCTTAATGGTGATGGCGCCGCCCGACTCGGGCACCCTCGAACCCCACCACCGTACTCGTGCCGGCAGCATCGTGGTATGTGCTGGGGTGGTATTCGGCGATATCGGCACGAGTCCGCTCTATGCCTTGCAGGTTGCGACGAAAGCCGCAAGCCCGACTGCAGCGATCGCACCGGGGGCTGTTGTTGGCATCGTGTCGCTGATTTTTTGGTCGCTGATCGTCATCATCTCGATCAAGTATGCGATTCTTATCATGCGTGCCACGAATCATGGCGAGGGCGGCATCCTGGCATTGCTCGCATTGGTTAGCCCACAACGCGCAAAAAGTAGCCGACCGCGCGCAGTGATGATTGTCGTCGGATTGATCGGCGCGACACTCCTGTACGGCGATGGCACCATCACGCCGGCGATTTCCGTCTTGAGCGCTGTCGAAGGCATCAAACTGTATGCCCCGCAGACCGAAAAATGGGTCGTGCCGCTGACGATCGCGATCCTTGTGGCGCTCTTCGTCGTGCAGCGCAAGGGCACATTCTGGATTGGGCGAATCTTCGGTCCCATCATGTTGCTGTGGTTCGTTGTGATAGGCATCCTTGGCATCGTCGGCATTTCGAAGGCACCGGTCATTCTTGGCGCCTTAAGTCCCTTACCCGCGGTGACTTACCTGTGGCACGCGAAGGGCGTCGCCCTGGCCGTTATCGGCGGAGCATTTCTCGCCGTTACGGGCGGCGAGGCCTTTTACGCGGACATGGGTCACTTCGGTGCCAGGCCCATTCGCATTGCCTGGTTCGCGCTCGCGCTTCCTACACTCACGCTGAATTATTTCGGTCAAGGAGGCTTGCTTCTCACTGATCCCGGCGCGGTCGAGAATTCGTTCTATCAGTTGGCACCGCAATGGTCCCACTACGGATTGGTCATCCTTGCGACGGCTGCCACCGTCATCGCATCGCAGTCGATTATCTCCGGCGCCTACTCGATGACGAGTCAAGCAATACAGCTCGGCTTCCTTCCGCGTATGAACATTATTCACACCGCTGGCCACGAAATCGGTCAAATCTACGTGCCGATCGTCAATTGGCTACTCGCTATCGGGACGCTGACGGCCGTGATTGGATTCGGTTCCTCGGACGCCTTGGCCGGCGCGTTCGGAATTGCCGTGTCCTTGTTGATGGCCATCACCACGCTCTTGGCCACGTTCGTGGCTTTGAGCTGGAAACACAATCGATTTCTGGTGTATGGCGTGAATGGCGGTCTGCTCGCCGTCGATCTTCTATTTGTCGGCTCGACTTCAACCAAACTTTGGGATGGCGGCTGGTTTCCGTTGGTTATCTCCTTCACTATCGCCTTTCTCATGCTCACTTGGCGCAAGGGCCAAGAGATCGTGGACGCGATGCGCCTGCAGATCCGAGAGAAATTGCAGGATTTCATCTCGAGGATTCGGGCAGATCCGCCCAATCGCATTCCCGGCACCGCCGTGGTGCTCGGCCGGATCGCGCAAGGCGTGCCGTTGCCCCTAACGCGCAATATGAAACTCAACCATGTTCTGCATGAAAGAGTTCTCCTCGTTGCGGTGGAGATGGACGAAACTCCTCGCGTGCAGGATGATCATCGAGTTGTAGTGACGCCGATGTCGCCACAAATCCTGCGCGTCGAATTGAGATTCGGCTTCATGGAAAAACCCGATGTTCCTAAAGGGCTCGAGGTCGCGATTGCGCGTCACCAACTCTCGTCCTGCGAACTTGCGCAAGTCACCTATTACACCGGGCATGAGACCATCATCCCGACCGGCAAGAGAACCGGGATGGCAAGGTGGCGGAAAGGCATCTTCGCCCTCATGCATCGCAATGCGCAGCGCCCCGGCGCCTACTTCAACATTCCGAGCGCGCAAATGATGGAAATCGGTGTGGAGTTTGAAATTTGACTCCGCCCCCCGCATTTGCAACTGCCGTGGCCTCGGATCTCTCGCAACTAGGTTTTTTACTGCTGATATCGGCGTTGGTGGCCATGCTCACGCGTCGCCTGCGGCTCCCTTACACCGTGGGCCTGGTCCTGGCTGGGATGGGTGTTTACTTCTCCCACACTTACATCAAATGGCACCTTTCGAGAGAGCTCATATTTTTCGTGTTTTTGCCACCCTTGGTATTTGAGGCGGCGCTTTTCATCAATTGGCGGGAGTTCAAGAAAGATCTGCCCTTGGTCGGACTGCTGGCCTCGATCGGGGTCTTATTGAGCGCAGCGGCCACCTCGATCGGCATGCATGTCTGGCTCGACTGGGATTGGGGTAGCGCCGTCCTATTTGGCGTGTTGATTGCGGCCACTGATCCGGTGTCCGTCATCGCGACGTTCAAAGGTGTGAGTTCACCGCCACGCTTGGCCCTGCTTATAGAAGCAGAAAGCCTCCTGAACGACGGAACCGCGGCGGTTGCCTTCGTTGCCGTATTGGGCGTCATAGCAGGCGCGCACCCCACTGCGCTGTCGGTCGCAGGATCTCTGTTGTTTGCGATTGTGGGCGGCCTGCTCGTAGGAGGTTTCGTGGCCGTCAGTTTGATGCTGCTTGCCGGACGAACGCCGGATTATCTCGTTGAGATCACCTTCACGACGCTCGCCGCCTACGGGTCATTCTTAATTGCCGAATACTTTCACACCTCGGGCGTGCTCGCGACGTTAGCCGCAGGTTTGGTTGTCGGTAATTTCCGTTCCTCCTCTTTGATTACCAAAGCCGGTCGGCATGCCTTGGAGCCTTTTTGGGAATACGCCGCGTTCGTTGCGAATTCTCTCATTTTTCTCCTGTTGGGTGCACAAGAGGCACAGCAACACTTCAAGGGTCTATGGGTACCCGTGATGATCGCAATTGCTTTGGTCACTCTCGGTCGTGCTATTGCTATTTACCCCTTGTGTGCGTTGTTTTCACGCAGTCGGCGCAAGGTCGCTTACCGCCAACAGCACGTGCTCTTCTGGGGCGGACTGCGCGGCGCGCTGGCGCTGGCGCTGGCACTGGCGCTGCCCGACACAGTACCGCTTCACGACACGATCGTGACCATCACTTTTGCTGTGGTCGCTTTCTCGATCTTCGTCCAGGGATTGACGATCACCCCTCTGCTCCGAGCACTCCATTTGATGGGTGCCGATCGAGAAGCGTGAAACCTAGTGGTTATGCCTATAGCATAGGCTCGGTTTCAGCCTTATTACCCGATTGTGTCTGCGGCATCGTCGCCGCGTAGTTCGGCGAAGACCGCCAGCATCTTTTGCATTGATAGGTGTGCTTCATAGCACATACTGATCACCAGCGAATCATCGACAATCCCATCATCGTGCAATAAGGGCTCCGGGCGCTGGAATGTTGGGCGCAGGTGTAACCGCCGGTCGTCCCTTTGGTCGTGCAACTGCATGGCACCCTCCCTGTAAAAAAACAAAACCTGTCGGACATTTAGGCTATCGGTACAAGAAAACAGGCAATCATCGTGCCAAGTGCGTGCACCGGAGAATGTGGATAGTGGGTCAGGTGAATACCACTGATTTCACAGAGTTTTTCGCTCCTGCATCACTCGTTGCGCAGAATCGTCTATAACCCGACCATGCACCCAAGGTAGTGCAAGTTTTGAGTTTCACGCACCGATCGGGTGCTATTGCTACTGCATCACGAAATCCAGTATGAGCCGACTGGGGTTCGAGCCGTTTGAACAGGGTACGCCGCCGGCGTGGCCGGCACCGTCACGTTCGACACGAATGGACAGAACTTCGTGGTTAAAGGCCTGGAGACCTCGCTCGTCGCGAGGGTCACGCGCGGCCTGACCACGCAGAGCTGTAGCTTGTTGACGGACTGCACGGCCGACCCGAGAGCCTTCTCATAACAGGCGGCATAGTTGGCCACCGGCTCCAGACCAACCCGGTAGACGTTATTGCACACGGCATCGGCGGCGTTTTTGAGCCGGCTGTACAGGGCGCGGATGCCCGACTCCTGGCTAAGATCGAGGCCTGACGTGTTGACCTTGGCATTGATCGGGAAGGGGTTGCCCGCCTGGACAAAGCCGCCAAGCAGGAAGGCGGCGTCCCTGAGTTTCCGACAACAAAAACCGTGGGATCATCACGGAGACAGGCAGCCCGGAAACACCGGGCTGCCTGCGCGGCGTTCCTCAAACAGTGATCGTTGTGCCGTCGAACTTGGTGAACGTAAAGCCATCGAAAGGCTCGTTATAAATGTGCCGCTGATCCCGCAGAATACTGATGGCCAAGGCCTCGCCGAGCAGAAGAGACTGCGCCGCGTCCGAGCGCCAATGCACAGCAGCCATGTTACGACCCAGGGCGACATTATCGGCGAGCTTGTTGAGTTCGCCGCCGACTGTGATCTGCCCGGCATCGGCGCCCGTATAGGCAAGCAACGACTGGCCATCGTCGGAAGCGACGACAGGGCTTGGCAGCACGAAGCTTTCGTTAAAGAACGCCTTCAAGACCGTGACACAGGCGCCGGCGATCGAACCGTGAGCCTCAGGATAGGAAGGATGCTGAGGGTTACCTTCAGGGAAACCCGCTGGCAAGAGGTAGGTCCCGTACTTTGAAAACGTCTGGTCGACGGCTTGAGAGTTTAAGATTTCTTTGCCGAGGGGATAGTCCGCCATGCCTGTCATGGTGTTGTGCACGAGACCTCCATAGGCAATCGGCCGCAGGGTGCGATGCACGAACCATTTTTGGTAAAAGCTCGCCTTCAGCGCCCGATTCGAGACTTCACCTAAGAGATCCGTGATGTACTGCGAGCCGAAGGTAAATCCCCCGGTCTGGTTCTTGCTGGTGAGGTAGGGATTACCCGCATTCAAAGGAACTCCGTGGGTGAGTAGCCACTGCGCTGCGAAGAGGTAGGCCTGGAATGAGATATCCGCGTGGCCAAAAGCACCCAGATCGCGACCGTTCTTGATGTAGGTCGTGCCGCCCGTCAAGGTGTTGGGCGGGAAAGGCCCTTGCCCATTTTGCACCGCAAGCCATTCGGCGAACGTCGTCTGGTAGTCTTGGTTAGGCACGTAGGCGTTGAATTGTTGAGTAACACTCAAGACGCCGAAGGTGACGGGCGATAAGAAAAACTGCGAGACGTACGGGCCGATGAGATCGCCCGGGGATGTCCCACGAAAGAGCGTGCCTGGCGTGACCTCCGCGTTCACTGTGGGTCCTTCGAAGTGCGACAGGGTATTGAGCTCGACGATCGCGGCGGCCGTAATATGCTCCGCCCCGTACTGGGAGAAAGGAACATCGCGAGCCAAGGCCATCCAGTAGTCCTCGACCGCCTCGCCTGCTCTGTGTGCGCTTGCAAGCCTTGGCGCAGGCGGGACGGTCAGCTGGCCGGAGTCGGTGCCTTCCAGATCGTACGCGAGGCCTCCCTGGGGATCGACGAGCTTTGAGGTTCCGCCCAAGGGAATGAGCGCGAAATCACTGGGCGTGCCGGTGTCGCAGGCGGTCAGGAACGCCTGATATGCCGCGGGGACCACTTCACCCAAGCTGTCATGAGGAAGCCCTTGGGTGTAGCTGCCGTGAAGTTCGGGTACAGTTTCTCATCACCGTTCGAGATATGCGGTGGAGTCGGAATATCCCGTTCGGCGAGCGCCGCTCGCTTGCGAATTCGATAGGACCGCTCTCGGCGCGATGCCGGATCGTCCGCATCGCCGTCGCCATCGTCCGCTTGAGCTGTCTTGCTTAAGAGGAGCGAGGGAAGTGCCGCACTCGTCGCGGCGGCGAGTGCAGTGGAAGCGCCCACGCGACCGAAAAACGAGCGTCGGCTTAATGGATTAGGCCGGGCTGTGGCAACGCCGTTCTCATTAGACGCGGATGACTCCTCGCCGCTGTCCGCGGCTTTTTGATGTGTCTCATTCGTTCGCATACAACCTCCCTTATGACATTGGTGTTTTTGGCCATGAGCGTGGTACGGCCCCACGCGGAGAGCTCATTGCTCGAAGCTCTCTGGTTCAACGATCATTGATTTAGTCCTCCACCTCGAGTTCCACCTCGAGCCTATTCCCCTCTTCCGTGGTAATCGTTCCTGGCACCGGATTCGAAGTTGCTCTGTATTCATTCTGGTGGCCTTAGGAGTCGTTTACGGGACGGCGGTCGCATATCATCGTGACGGTGCCGCTCAGACAAGCGGCAAAGCACGGTAGGCGCGGAATCGGGCAGGCATGCCGTGCAATACCATCGATTGCAGCTCCCTGAATTGGGTGCAAGATTGGCGTAGGCCCATCTGGCGATGGCCGGGGACGCTCTTTGGACAATCCTCAGAACGACGTGAAGGGCGCATCCACTCGAGAGCAGCAGGACGGCCGCCTCGACTCGTGGAAGAATTACGAACCTAACCACGCTTAGGTTATGATATTTGGGTCGGGCGGCGAGTTCGCCTGGCGGAACTGCGCCGGCATTCGCGGCATTTCTGCGTAGGCAATAGCCAGCGTAGTCAGGCAATAATCACGCGCCGACATGCCGTGCGCCTGCAGGCCCATACAGGCGTTCGGGAACATCCGACAACGTCCGGCGAGGCCCGGGATAAAGGGAAGCGGCTGCGCGTAGTATCCGTTCCGATTGGCCGGCACCGCAACATCCAGCTGCTAAGCCCACTGCTCACTTCACCACGGGAGTCCAATGCAGGGATCGACGATCGGCTCGCTGTGGCGGGCTTTCGTCATCAAAGTGCACATCGGCCACCGAGGCCCAATTTAACGAGACGCCATCTAGCACGCGTGCATTGATGACTGCGCGCTTTCCTTGGGCAGTGTCGGTGATAGCCGCGACGAACACACCGCATACACCGCAAATCAAGAAATCCGCAGTCCGATGTGCGAAACGATAGTACCGAACCTTCGAGGGATTCTCGATGTTGACGGAGAGATTGCCCGCCGGATCCGATGTCCCAACCACGCCATGGCGCCGGCAAAACGAACAGCTGTCGTGCCGCAGGCGCCAGTACATGGGATCGATGTTGGTGCGATAGATGATTCCGAGAGCGCCACAATGGCATCCGCCCTGATATTCCTGCATCTTAGTATTCCTCGCGATCGACCGCACACTCGGTTTCCCCGGATGCCACTGCCGTGGAGACTCACTGCGTAACTCGTCGGGCTCCCCTGACAGTGGACTATATACTTCCACCAACCTCCGTTGCCCTAAGTTCCGCGATCATGTCAATTTCGACGCACGCGCCGAATGGCACCTGCGCCACACTGACGGCACTGCGCGCATGGATGCCCCGCTCGCCGAACACTTGGACAAGTAGCTCAGATGCCCCATCCGCAACGCGGTGAGGTTCTGTGAAGTTCGGCGCGCCATTTACCATGACGAAAAGCTTTACGATTCGTCGAACGTTATCAAGATCGCCCACAGCAACCTTGAGCACGGCCAGCAACTCAATTGCCACCCCTCGTGCGCCGACCTTGCCTTGCTCCAAGCTAATCTCCTCGCCCACCTTTCCACAAAGGGGCTTACCATCCCTCTTGCCAAGGCGGCCGGACAGATGGATTTGGTCACCGGACCGAACGAACGGCGCGAACGCCGGAACATATCCGTCCACCCCGGGAGGTATGACGTCCGGTAGGACAATGCCAAGAGTCTTCAATCGCTCATCAATAGAGGACATATCTTGCCTACTTCCGCGCTCTTTGCATGACAACAAGAAGTCGATCCATATCTTGGGTCGAATTGAGCAGATGTGGTGCGACTCGGATTTTACCCTCACGCAGCGCGACCACGAACCGCTCGTCTCGCAGCGTTTGATATAGTGATTCTGTAATACTGCGGCTGCCGACTTCGATGCAACCAAATACACCGCGCTGCGAGGCCTGCCGCGGACTCGCCAACCGATATCCGTCCGGAAGTCGCTCGAAAAAATAGCTGATCAGGGCTTGATTGTGATCATGGATCAGCGTCGGCGTCGCACTCAGCACGAACTTCAAAGACGCTTCCATGACGGTGAGGTTGAAGTTGTATATCGAGGACGCCTCGGCCGCATCCCAGCGGCTCAGCGTTCGAGCAGGACGAGGATCCACATAATTGAGGCGCGCGAAGCTCTCCACGTCCTGAGACAACCAATTGTACGGCCCCGGTCGTAGCAAATCCGCGTTCTGCGGCTTCATCCACAGAAAACCCGTACCGAAGGGGCTGAGCAAATACTTGTAGCCCGCGCAGACGATAAAATCGGCGCCAAGACTGCGCACGTCCATCGGTATGGCGCCGCAAGATTGACTTACGTCCAGAACCAACAAGGTTCCATTCCTCTTGCACGCCGCGGCAAGCGATGACGCGTCGAGTATCGATCCATCATCGAATCGCACGTGACTCACCGAAATCACTCGGGTCCGCGGCGTCATCGCTGCGATTAGGTCACCGGACTGTATGAACTGACCTTGTGGATGCGTGATCTGCACCTTAATGCCCTCGCGCGCCTCCATGGGCTTCCATGTCGCGTAATGCGCGGGAAATTCGCCACCCGCAATAATCACCTCATCACCGACAGACCACTTAAGCGCGTAGGCGATAGTCGCGAGACCAGCTCCCGCTCCGCTCGTCAGTGCGATGTCATCCTGGCTCGCCCCAATCAGGGTCGCCAACGTTTGGCGCAAACTCCGAGCGACGGAAAAAAAAGACTGGTCATCGACGATGTGTGGCCGGCTCTTTGCCGCAACGGACGCCTGTACGGCATTGAGCGCTACGCGGGGAATCGCCGCATGCGCCGCAAAATTCAAGTATGTGGCGTCCTCGATCGGAAACCATTCATCTTTCCAGTCAATGGGCTGCCTTCGGATCATATGCCCTTAGTCCCGACCCAGGACTGCGCCGCGCGGCGCCGGCCGGGCGGCGTTCATGTGCCGCCGAACCTTAAACCCCGCTTCTGCAATCCTTCGACAGAAGATGTCGTCTTCCGGGCGATCGCACAAACATGGGACAGACTTGAACGGATAGCATGTGTGCTGCACTTTCGCTCCGATTGCATAGGTCACTACTGATTCGCGAACAGTGCCGAAGAGACATACCGCTCTCCGCTATCGCAGATAATGACAACGATCAGCTTCCCGGCGCACTGCGGTCTCGCCGCCGATGTCAATGCGGCGTGCAACGCCGCACCCGATGACACGCCGGCCAAGATGCCCTCTTCACGCGCGAGTCGCCGGGCACAGGCAGGCTCTACGGCAACGACCTTGACCGCCCCCTTGCGTTCCTTTAATAGTTCTCCCACGCCGGTAATCGTGCCGCCCGTGCCCACCGCTGAGACGACGATGTCCACGGCGCCACCCGTGTCGTTCCAGATTTCCACTGCCGTAGTACACCGATGAAGCGCCGGATTCGAGAACTGATCTAAATTGATCGCCCCGGGGGTACTGGCGGTGATTTCTCGCGCGCGGGTCACGGCGTCGGTCATCAAAATGCCCGGCGTCAAAACGATTTCCGCTCCGTATTGATGGAGCAACGCCATGCGTTCCTTCGACATCGAATCGGGCATGGTCAAAATGAGGCGGTAGCCGCGAATGGTAGCCGCGAACGCAAGACCGATCCCGGTATTGCCGCCAGTCGCCTCCACGATGGTCATACCGGGCTGCAGAACACCCCGCCTTTCTGCGTCTTCGATCAAGGCAACGCCCAAGCGATCCTTCACGCTACCCGCGGGGTTACGCATTTCCAGTTTCCCGACGATGCGTGCGTGCAGTCCCCGGGCTAACCGCGATAACTCGACGAGCGGAGTACCGCCGACCGTCTCTACCGCGCTGGCGTAAATCATCGTTAGAACTCCTTCTACCAAGCATCCTCGGGTTTCGTGCTACTCGGAGTTCCGTTCATCGTTAACTCCTGTGAGCCCCTTCCCGATGGTTTTTCGGCGCTTCTCAGCAGCCCGTCGCAATACAATTGTTTCCCGACGGGGGAGCATTTTACCTATCGGCCATCAAGAGACGCTGGACACTTAGATATGCCTGCCCAGATGCGACCATTGAGGCTTCCGCAAAGGCACGCCAAGGCCTTAGCGATTTCCTCTGCGAGAAATTCCGGTTCGCTTGCTTGACTGCCCGAGGGTCTCGACGTGCCCCTCTCTTCTCGCCGTCGCGGTCGCCGCGTAGACAAACGCGCGCGATCCTACGACCAAGTATTCGACGCCAATCACGGGGTACCGATGACTTCAATGCCAACTCCTGATCGCCCCCGGGCAGTACGCGGCGCCGCTCCCACTGATTCCTGGGTCGGTGGTTAGATCAAGATCGGCGATGCACCACTCACCAAATAGGTTATCTGACAGGGAGCCAAGTGGCGGATGATAACGAGATACGCCATGGGCGCTCTATAAATATTGGCGCGCGCTCTTTGAACAGGTATAACAATTTCATTTTAGAATAAGTTCACGAATATATTCAGTGCCCAGAACTTTTCTGTATTCACTCCGGGCCACTCTAGCCTTGTTCTGACACTCGGTGCTACAGATTACTTTCTTGGCCACTGCTTCTAGCTCGACGCCCTTATCTAAAGCCGCGGCCGCGTTTTTATAAGTGATCCATAAAATTATATTGGGCTGATCCGGTGATTTTGGAGTGAGCCTGAAGACCTTGTAATCGATGATTAGCCCAGCTTTCTTCGTGGCTTCCATGGTGGGCTTCCATGTCGAATTTAGCCAATCGATGTACGTTTCAAATCTCCCGTACTCAACTTGTATATTGTCCACCTCAGTGACCGGGCCCTCGGTATACGCGCGCTCATCCTGGGCACGTGCATTAAGCGAAAGCGAGGAAGCCGCGAAGCACACAGATAAGATAACGGTCTTAATCATCTTCTCCTCACCTGTTGTGATATATCCAGACTTCCGCGAAAACATGAATTCCCCGATACTCTGATGCACGACAGAAAATTACGCAAATTCATTATTATCACGATAATAGTACCATCTGCGCACTATTCTGTTACTCGTTGGGAGCGCGGGCGCCCGCTCCGCCCCGGAAACAAGCGCGACGACCGCGATCAAGATAGCCCCGAAGGCAGGCCCGGGGAGGACACATTTTTGTCGTAGTTCTCCTGTTGGACTCCGACCGCGAAGTCTCCGTGTCCCTGCCATTGAGCGCGGTAGGCCACACCGGCGCTCCAGAGCTCGGTGCGGTCTTGGGTGCGCGCGGTGTAACTAAAATTGGGCTCGGGCACCTGAATGCCCTGATCAATGAATGCAGGACCCACATCGACGACGTCGGACCCGCCGTAGAGCGCCAAGGTGTCGCGACCGCGGGCGAGGAATACCACATCGTGACGCCAAGAACCGGTTCCAAAGCGGCCGACAAGCCGCGCTTCGCCGGAGGTCGAGGCGGTCCTTTGATCTGGGTTGCCAACCATGACCTGCTCCGCGGAGCCGTTCGGCAACGTGTTGAGGTAAAGGTCCTCGAAGCTGACGGGCGCATCCGCGATGGATCGAAATACTCCGGCCGCCAGCGACCAGTGCGAAGCCAGTCGAGCGGTGACTATTCCACCGAAGTTTTCGGCAAGACTTCGACCTTCCGCCCAATTTTGTCCGTAGTAGCCACGGAGCGTGTATGGAGGCAAATAGTCGCCCGCGGTGAAGACAAACGGCAGGGTTTTGGCGTGGGCGGTTTCGGTCCAGTCGAAAATCCCACGAAAGGTAAGCCAGTCGTTGGGCTTCCACTGCGGGGTTGCGCCGACGTTCGCGACTGTGGAGGTGTAGCCCGGATCGACTCCCGCTGCGGCGCTCTGGGTGCTGGTTTGAAGGCTCGCGCCGATCGGTAGTTGCAGGTCACTTGAGATCAGCGGCAGATTGCCATCGACGCTCAATCCCTTCGCCTGGAAAGGACCCGCGCTCGCCACCACCGTGGCGGTCGGCGTGCCGTTCCCGGGATGTCGCAGATCATAGTCAACAATGCCGGTCGGTGCTGGAAAGGCGTAGCCGATCTCGCTCACGCCGATACGGATCGTTGAGCCTTCCACTGCACGATTCGAGAGCGCCCCCTGCTGATCAAAATACAGGCCGTCGATTCGGACATTGCCTGCCGTCTGTGGATTGAAGCCGCGTACCAAACCGGGTCCATACAGACCGATACTCTCCAGACCCAGCGTCAGTCCAAAAGCATCATTGGCCGTGGCGAGCGGATCATCCGAAGCGTGCTGCGCATAAACGGCTGGCGGGGGTGAGAGCGCCATCAGCGCTGCGGCGATACGGAACAGTCGAAGAGCACTCATGTAGTCAAGTCCCTGGGCGCTCTCAACGGTCTAAGACACAAGCGCGGACGGCGGCACATCGATCTCGCCGCTTGCGATGTAGGTTGTTGCGCCGCCAACGCTGACAGAGGTCACCACGTCGTCGCGCTTTCGCGCTTCCGCTTCGATATCGCTTCGGCGCCCCATCGAGACGCCTTGCTGGATCGAAAGGCGATAGGCCGCCCCACCAAAATCCGGCTTCGATGCCATTGCCCCGACGAGGGCGGCACAAGCGCTGCCGGTAGCGGGATCTTCTTCGACGCCCAGCGCGGGTGCGCACATGCGGGCATAGAGCTTGCCGCCATCCCGTAGATTTCCTGCGAAGAAGAAGACGTGGGGACCCCACGCGCGCGAGAGCGTCGCCGCCCAGGCAGCCCGATCGATCGCAGCCCGATCGACGACTTCGTTCGAGCTCAGTTGCGCAAAACAGAATGGAACACCGACGCCCGCGAAAAAGACTTGGCTCACCTCGGCGGGCTCGATGGATAGCGCGGCGGCGAGATCAGTCGCAGAAGGTGCGCCGGCCGGTGCCTCGATCTCCCCCGATAACGTCAACGTGCCGTGGAACCCGCCGTTTCGCTGAGCGACGTCGACCGTCACGGGACCGACGTTCTCCTCCAGAATGAGCCGGATTGGATCACTAAACGGTACGTGCTGTTTCATCACAAGCGCGCAGGCTGTGCCGACCGTGGGATGCCCCGCAAAGTCGAGCTCCGCCCGAGGTGTGAAGATGCGCACCCGGCACGTGTTCGCGGGATCGTTCTTCGGCAGGACGAAGGTCGATTCGGCGAAATTGAATTCTCGAGCGATCTTCTGCATGCCCTCGGTCGAAATGCCGGCCGCGTCGGGCAGAACCGCGAGTTGATTGCCGCCGAACGGTGTCGAACTGAAAACATCGACGATGTGAAATGTGTACTTCATAGGATTAACCTCGGTTCGCCTCAAGCCTTGACGACGAGGTCGATCTCAACGCAGGCCCCAAGCGGCAGCGCGGCCACCGCGATCGTCGTGCGGGCGGGAAAGGGCTGACTGAAATGCTTGGCGTAGATGCCATTCATCGCGCCGAAGTCACTCATGTTCGTGAGATATACGCCGGCGCGCGCAACGTGATCGAAACTCTTGCCGGCCGCCTTGAGAACCGCCGAGAGATTCCGGAAGACGCGCTCTGTCTCGGCCACAATGCCCCCCTCGACCACCTTGCCAGTGGCCGGGTCTTGGCCGACCTGACCGCTGAAGTAGAAGAAACCACCGACTTCGATCGCCTGGGAAAACGGGCCGACCGGCGGCGCGAGCTCGGGCGAGGTAATTGCGGTCTTGCTCATGGCAGACTCCTGTGGATACCGGGTTAGATGGTCAGGACGGTGGAGCCCGAGGTTGCGCGTGCTTCCAATGCCTTGTGGGCGTCTGCAGCATCCTTGAGCGCAAAGCGCTGATTGACGTTAATGTGCACCTTTCCCGAAGCCACCACCCCGAACAGCTCATTCGCGGAAGCTTCGAGCGCATCGCGTCGCTGTATGTAATGGAAGAGCACTGGGCGCGTCAGAAACAGCGAACCCTTCTGCGACAGCAGAACGGGCGCAATGGGGTCGATGGCACCGGAGGCTTGCCCGAACGTCACCATCAATCCGCGTGGTCGTAGACAATCGAGCGAGCGCAGGAATGTATCCTTGCCGACAGAATCGAAGACCACCGGCAGTTTCTCGCCGCCGGAGATACGGTAAACTTCCGCTACGAAATCCTGTTTCGTATAGAGGATTATGTGGTTGCAGCCGTGGGCATGGGCTATTTCGGCCTTAGCTTTCGTCGAAACGGTACCAATGACCGTTGCGCCGAGGGCGGCCGCCCACTGACAGAGAATGAGACCCGTTCCGCCGGCCGCCGCATGCACGAGGATCAAATCACCCGCCGTGACGGGATATACCTGCCGGATCAGCACCTGAGCAGTCATACCCTGCAGCATCATCGCGGCTGCTTGATCGAAGGAGATTGCATCCGGTAATCTGACCAGCCGATCGGCCTCTATGAGCCGCACCTCGGAATAGCCGCCGGTAGGACCGGCATAGACCACCCGATCGCCGACTTTCAGACCGCGCACATCCGGGGCGACCGCCTCTACGATCCCGGCGCCTTCGAGGCCCGGGATAAAGGGAAGCGGTTGCGGGTAATATCCGGTGCGGTGATAAACGTCAATGTAGTTGAGGCCTGCCGCCGCCTGACGCAGGCGCACCTGGCCCGACCCGGGCTCACCGACATCGACCGCAGTCCAGTTGAGAACTTCGGGACCGCCCGTCTGCCGAATTTGCATCGCATGAGGCATACAGATTTCCGCAACAGTACGAATTGCGTAATACTCTGATGCGCGACAGGTAATTCCACAACTTCATTATTCTCACGATTATAGTACCATTGGAGCACGAATCTGTTCTGCGTCGGGAACGCTTTAGGAGAACCCCTTGCTTGAAGATTTACGCGCCCTCGTAGAATTCGCCCATGCCGGGTCCATCGCCGGTGCAGCCGATCGCCTATTCCGGACGCCCTCTGCGATTACCCGGCAAGTGCAAAGGCTGGAGGCTGCATTGGGTGCCGAGTTGCTCGACCGCTCGGTAAAGCCGCCGCGTCTAAACTCGCTTGGCTCCAGGGTGCTCGAACAAGCGCGAGATCTGCTGCAGCGGACCGAGGCGTTGAAATCTCTTACGTCGAGCGACGCCGAGCCTCATGGCCTCTTGCGCATCGGGCTCGCGCACGCCCTGGCCGAGGGCACGCTCATCGAACCTATTCAGGCGCTGACTGAGAAATACCCCAAGGTCCGACTGCGGCTGTCGAGCGAACTTACCGGTGAATTAATCAACCGGCTGCTCGCGGGTGAACTCGACGTTGCTGCCGTGCTTTTGCCCGAAGGTAAAACCGCGCCTCCACCTCTTCTGACGAATATCATCGCTAGCGACCGCATGGAGATCGTTCAAGGCGCCGCAGGCAACCTTGACGGAGATTGGAAAAGTTTGGGCCGAGCACCTTGGGTGCTCAATCCGCCCGGGTGCTTTCTTCGGGCGAGCCTCATCAATCGCATGGAGCGTGTCGGCTTCACCCCGATGATTGCGGCTGAAATCCACAACATGCATATGCAGCTGGCGTTCGTCCAGTCCGGTTACGGTGTCGGCCTGCTACCCGCTCGCTTTATTGCCAGGAATCATTCTATCGATCGCGTGAGAGTATTGCGTCCCCCATCGTTCGACCTGCACCGATCCGTCGCGATAGTCCGGGTTGCGCAACTCGGCGCCTTGGGGAAGGCCGTCGAACTGCTGGCACACGGGCTTCGGCAATTGTTTGAGGCAACCGACACCACGAAGCCCGTGACGAGGCACCTCAGAGGTGTGCGCGCGAATCGGCGGGCGGCGCGACCGCCCAAGTAGTCACCGGACGCGACCGCGTCCTGAGCAGTGCCGTGGCCGCCAGGTTCTACCTTCGCGGTAGGCCGTTTGAAAATATCCCCAGCAGCTTTCTTCTTCTAACGGTCAGCTCGAGGGCGACGCTGCCGGAATCGGAGCCGGCGCCACTGAGTCGGCGATCAAGCTGAGAGTCTGCCCCGGCAATTCATCCTAGCCCTTGCGCGAGGCCCTGGCGGATCATCCGAAGCGCTGCATAACATCCTCGTGCTCCGTCGGTACTATAATCGTGATAATAATGCAGTAGTGGAATGTTCTTTCTTGCATCAAGATATCAGCAGGTACATGTTTTTGCGGAAATCTATATGCATCACGCGATCCAGCGAACACTATTTTCAGCGACGATTCTGGCCGGCGCGCTCGCCGGAAGTGCGATGGCGCAGGCGCCGGATGCTGGCTGTGCGTTGCCTTCGGATCCCAACGGCATTCCCGCCGCGCTCGATGCGGCAATCACCGGGCCCGCGGACAAGGATCGAGCCTGCATGAAGGCCCTGTTAATACCCGAGGCGCGCATGATAATCGTTTCACTCGGCACGGACGGAGTGCCAAGCTATACGCTCCTGACCTTGGACGATTGGATCGCCCGCACCAAAGCCCGTGGCCACGCCCTGCTGCAAGAAGAGCAGCTGAAATTTCACGTTGAGCGCAACGGCAACATCGCGCACTTATGGAGCAGCTACGCGCTGCACAGTGACGGCAAGCAAGCCGCGCGCGGCATCAACAGCATTCAAGCAATCAGAGAAGCCGCCGGCTGGCGCGTCGTGGGCATCATGTTGCAGGCCGAGACGGCCACGGCGCCGCTGCCCAAGGAATATCTGCCGTAAGAAAGAGACTGCCGCCTCCACAAATCCAGATGTCGCCGCCAGGCCGCAAACGAACGGTGGGCGGCGCTATAGCGAGGAAGCTTTTGTCCACTTGAACGACGTATTGGCAAATGTGGACTGTTTGGCGCACCACCCATTGAACGACATTCAAGGAGAAATGAACATGAACGCAATGACCACCGGTAGCCGCTTTCGTAATGTAATTGCAACTGTGCTCTTCGGCGGCGTGGTCTCCGGATTCGCAGTCCTCGCGGCTGACGCAGATAGTCTTGATGTGCCGCAGGTCACCGTGAAATTCGGCGATCTCAATATCTCAAGCCTGCGCGGAGCTGCCGTGCTCTATGGGCGCATCCGGGGCGCGGCTGAGAAGGTGTGCTCACCCTATGACCGAAACGACCTCGGGTCCAAGCAGCGTTTGAAAGCGTGCATCGATAAAGCGATTTTGAGCGCGGTGACCGGAGTGGACAATTTTGCACTTACTGCTGTGTACAGCGCGAAAACCGGTAAAAAAGTCGCCATGCGACTTGAGGCGGTTGCGAAATAATAATCACCTGTGCTGCAAAGAACCGCAATCGCGGCGAACCGGCGTGCCGCCGCTTGGGATCTGGACGCCGTCTTAAAGCGGGAGCCCACACTTATGATTCGCGTTACGGATTGCTCGATAAGGACCCGCCGCTCATACCGTCGGGAGACATCTCGGGCAACAGCGGACCGGCCAACTCCTATCCGACCTATGACTATTTGGGGCGGCAGCTGTTCGTTGCGTTCACGGCAAAATTTTAAGTTGCTGCCGCGTGCCAGATGACGTCGGCAAGCCTGAACACGGCGGTTCAATCCGAAGTCTTCGACTTTAGTACACGCATCATCGCCAGCGCGGTGGCGACGGTCATTCCGTTTTCATCCACAAGTTCCCCGGCGACTTGCGCAGTGGCGCCAGTGCGCGAGACAACTCTCGTTCGCGCGTGAATGACGCCAGGTTCTGCCGGCCGCAAGAATTCAACAGTCAGCGACCGCGTCACAGCGCTTTCGCCCGCTTCAAGGCAGGTTATCAGTGTCAAGGCTGTAGCTGAGTCGAGCATTGCGGCAAGGAAACCGCCTTGGACGGTGCCGTGCCGGTTCGTGAAATCGGGGCGGGCTACATATCGAAGCACACCCTCCCCCGCCACCCGATTCACCGAGATGATCTCTCGGGAGAGGAGGACTGCTCCAGGGGGCGCCGTTGCTCTTGTGAACATTGCCAATTCTCTCGCCACATAGGGCAGGGCTCGGACCACACCAGTATCAGTGAGAGGCGGCGCTAGCCGTCAACAGGATGGGCCGGGGTCTCAAGCAGTAGCTGGTAGAATCCAAGATCTCGCCATGTACCAAATTTAAATGCGGCGCGCCGGATGGTTCCGGCATGCACAAATCCAAACTTTTCATGCATCACAATGCTAGCGGAGTTCGTCATATCGATGCCGCCGACCATGACGTGATACTGCCGTTCCTCTGCCGCTTGAATCAACCTCAGCAGTAGCGCGGCGCCGATACCTTTGCCTCGATGATCTTTGTGCACGTAGACCGAGTGCTCCACGGAGTACTTATAGGCTGGCCACGGCCGGAAAGTCCCATAGCTTGCGAACCCGAGGAGGTGGCCTATGGCGTCGACCGCTCCAATGACAGGAAATCCACCATCCTCCTTGGCCTTGAACCACCCGGTCATAGTGTCGCGTGCTCGCGGCTTGTAGTCATAGAGTGCAGTTGAGTTCAAGATGGCTTCATTGAAGATGTCGAGAATCGCGCCCGCATGGGCTTCGTAAATGCACCTGATAAACTCCATACATGCTCCCTACAGCAGCTAACGGCAAATCGTCTCTGTCGTGGTCGCGCCTTCACAGCCTCGACGCACGCGAGGGTTGCGTCGACAAGACCACGATATAACGCGCAACCTTGCGCGATCGATTGCTAAACGTAGTGGGTTCATTGAGCTGCATTGCCAGGCAGTCGTCTTCCGAGAGACGGTGCGTCACATTGCCGACCGTCACCTCCACGTTCCCTTCCTGTAACCAGATCTGCTGATGGATACTCACCTCACGAACGCCGCTTTCATAGGCAACTTTGGCACCGGCCGGCAGATCGACCTCGACGATTTGGACTGGAGAAGGAAAGTTCGTCGGGGATATATTGCGGCGCACATAGCCGGACTGCGGATCGCGCCAGGGTGTCCTATCGCTCCGCCGGGACACCGTCTTTGCGGGCCCGCTCGAGTCTTCAAATAGCGTCGCCAGCGACACATTCAAACCTGTCGCAATTTTTTCGAGAACGACCGCTGTCGCGCTGCTTTCCCCGCGCTCTACGAGGGAGATCATCGAGCGGCTGACACCGGACTTCGCGGCGAGCGCTTCGAGCGTCATATGCAATTCAATGCGTAGCGCCCGCACTCGATTCGCGATGCGGGTATCAATGTCGTCAGGGAGGCAGACAGCCGCTGGTTCTCTCATAATGGAAAATATTCCACTATGATGGAGTCCAAGTCAATTCTCGAAGAGTGAGGCGAAGCCTCATGGGCGAGATCGAGTCGGACTTCAATCGACTTCAAAAGCGCTTAGGCCGCGGATCGTCTCCCGCCAAACTTCCTGGCCAGGTGCGCTCGAGCCTGTTTGGTGTCCGGGGTGGTAACACGCACGACATCCGCGCTCTCTCTAGGAGGTAGCCATTGGTGAAGCCAGCCCAGAAGCTGCCGTCGGTCGAGTAGCGAAATCTCGTCCTTATGTACGCTCGAGCACCGAACTCCTGAGCAGATATCTCTATCGTCGGGCGATCCGGACGGCCGCCGCCGGAGATTCCAAGTCTCGCGGGCGCGGCGTCACCGGCCACATTCAATCTGGAGAGAATCCCTAATGAAGATATTAGTCATCGGTGGCACCGGCCACGTCGGTTCCGCAGTCGTCAAAGAGCTGAGAAAGCGCGATGCCGACGTGCGGGTTCTCGTGCGCAAAGCCGACGGGAAATCCCTGCCCGGGGTAGAGATGGTCGTAGGTGATCTGCTCGATCCGGTCTCCATCGAAAAGGCGATGAAGGGCGTTAGCAAAATGTATCTTCTCAACGCTGTCACTCCAGATGAGTTGACGCAAGGGCTAATTGCTTACGATCTCGCAAAAAAGCTCGAGTTGTCGCACATCGTCTACCACTCAGTGTTTCGCGTTGAGCATTTCAAGGATGTTCCGCACTTCGCCTCAAAGCTCGCCATTGAGAGCGCGATCCGAGAGTTTGACGTACCATTCACGATTATTCGCCCAAACTATTTCTTCCAGAACGATGCGTCATTCAGAGACTTGCTTACCAACATGTCGGTATATCCCAATCCGCTGGGACTCGTCGGAATATCGGCAGTCGATATTCGCGACATTGCGGAAGCCGCCGCAATTTCTCTGATTTCCGATAAGCATTTTGGCAAGACTTATAACGTGAGTGGCCCTGCCATCCTGAGCGGTCCGAAAGCCGCGTCGATCTGGAGCAAAGTGCTCGGCAAGGAAATCAAGTATGCAGGAGACAACCTGGATATCTTTGAGGAACAGATGCGCAATCATGCCCCCGCTTGGGCGGCGTTCGATATTCGCATGATGTTTCAAGGATATCTTGAGCGGGGCTTCGTTGCCGAGGACGGTGATGCCGGGATATTGACAAAGCTCTTAGGACACGAACCTCGCACTTATGAGGATTTTGCAAACGAGACCATGCGCGAATGGCAGATGCTCGCCGATCCTCGAGTGGCAGCTTAGGCATCAACACCGCGTCCTCGGCGTAGAGCGCGACCACCGTTTCGAGATCGCCCCTCCAGTAGGCTCGCATAAAGGTCTGGTCAGCTGTCGCGCGATTGGAGGTTGCGCTGTTCTACAAAACGGCCTCTCTATCGTATCTCTGGAAAATCAACCCGAAATCTTCCACGAGTTTACCGGTCGACGTGGGAAGGACGGAGGCGGAACGCCAGACAGAGTTGATCACTGCTTTGGTCAGCGTGATTCTCTCCACGACGACGTCGCCGGAAGCCGGATACCACGGTGATGGCCCGGTCGCTTCGATAACGACCTCATCGAACACATCGGCGTTTTCATACGCGCGAACGAGCTCAGCAGAGTTTGAGCCGACCTCCTTGGTGATCTGAATAGTTGAGGGACTAATGGCAATGTCCGACGTCTGCACCCGGAACGCCAGCAGCTTGGCCCAATGGTCAGTTCTATGGCCCCACATCGACACGCGCCCGTAGACACCGTCAATCTTACTTCTGAACGATATATAAAGGTTCATGATGGCTCTCTTTGCAGCATGTAAGTGCCGCGATGGTAGGTTTCAGGCACGAATTACATAAATCAACTATTAAGCGCCCATCTGTTCTATCGGGTTGCACACGAGGTTTCCTCCATTGAAAGATAATTCGAGTACAGGACTCCAGACGCTCCATTCGCATTGCTGAATGCGAGGGCGTCCGGTACGTCGATCCCACTCAGGTAAGCGGAATCGGCCCGACGAACCCGACAAGACGGGGCGGCGTTTTTGAGGCCCTGAAGGATTGCCTTGGTCGGCCTTCGAAGAGAATGACTAGGTTGGATAGCTGCGGTCCCGGCTGCCAGCCGGGTTGTCAACCGCCTGTTCGGGGAGTCGAAATATCGGGGCCGGTCCAGATCGAGAGGGGATCGGTGGAAACGTCCGTTCCCCTGGTCACCTTAGCTCCTGCGCATCGCCCCGTCCGGAGCCCACGAGGCACCGAGCACGTTCATCACGAGCCTTCCGGCCATGATCGCGGTGATGCCGTTCGCGCTGTCATAGCTCGGCGCAACCTCGACCATGTCCATGCCGACCACGCGGTGGGCACGGGCAATGCGCCGCAGTACGGGGGCGATCTCGCGGTAGAGTATGCCGCCCGGCGAGGGAGCCATGACCGCCGGCATCTCAGTCGGATCCATCCCATCCGCATCGATCGTGATGTACACGGCACTGCCCGTTGGGATCGTCGCTAGCACCGGCATCCAGCCTTTTTCATACAACTCCTCGGCCGGGAAGACGTGCGAGCCGTACGCACGCGCGGCTTCGACCTCGTGGCGTCGAGCACTGCCGGTCTGGCGCATCCCGACCTGCGTCATGCCCGTAACCTGCGGTTTGCTGCTCGCCCAGCGCAGCGGGCTCGAATAGCCACGGGGTACACCGCCAACTTCTGCGCGCCAGTCGAGATGCGCATCGACATGAAACACGTGAACCGTCTCGCCGACAGCGTCCAGCGCATCGAGCAGTGGGATTGTCACCCCATGATCGCCGCCGAGCGCGAAAATCTGGGCACCCTGCTTCCACAGGTGGCGGGCGCGGTCGCTGATCGCAGTCGAGTAGTCGTCGTAGGTGCCGCCGCCCCAGGCGACATTGCCCATGTCGATGCAGCGCGGCAGCAGCGCCGCAAGCGGGGTGTCCAAGTCGAAGTCCCACTGGTCGCGGCCGTAGGAGATTTGATCCGAACGTAGGCGGATAGCATCCGGCGCGCGTGCCTGATCGTTTGGACGCGGGTCTTCTGGATAGGGCTCGCTATGCTGTATACCGATAAGCGCAACGTCCGCAGACCATTCGGTAGGATCCGTCGCCACCGGCCAGTCGAGAAAGCCGCGCACCGGCGCCGCGGTTGATTGAAGTTCTCTCATATTCGCACCCATTCCGATTGTACATGACCGCCAAAGTTGAGCACGGCCGCGGCCGCCGGATTTGCGAGCGTGGCAGGCCTTCCTATCAATTCCGTGCATAATCAGGCGGCGCGCACTCCGCAATCACACAAAGCATAACGATGCCGCTATTTTGCCGTCCCGTGCGGATCCGTTGGTGGATCTTCGCTTTCACGCTGGCGTTCCCGATGCTGTCCTACATCCAACGATTGGGCGTGCAGGATTTGGCCGGGACGGTAATGCCGGCGCTCCACCTGAGTCAGCTGCAGATCGGCTGGCTCGCGACAGCGTTCACGATCGCCTATTCGTTTGCGCAGCTCCCGGGCGGCATCTTCTGTCAGCGCTTCGGTGCGCGGTGGACGCTCGTCCTTGTCGGTATTTTGGGTTTTATTGCCACCCTGGCATTTCCACTCTTGCCGATGATCCTAGCCGGCACGGCATTGTTTGGGGCGCTGCTACTCGCCCAGGCATTGCTCGGTGTCTCTCAGGGCCCGCTCTTTTCTGCAGCGACCGCTGTCGTCGAATCTTGGCTACCCGCTAATCGATGGGCGATGGGGGGCGGGCTGCAAGCTGCCGCCATGAACTTCGGTGGCGCCGTCACGCCGTTGTTCGTTGCATTACTGAGCGCGTCTTTCGGCTGGGAGGGCGCTCTCCTGTGGATCGCTCTGCCGGTCGTGCTTTTGACGGTCGCGTGGGGTTGGTATGCACGCGATACGCCACGCGAACATCCCGCCGTCACGCCGGAGGAACTCGCGGAGCTCGGCAGCGCCGCAGCAGAGACTGCCCGGCCACCGACCGTCCATCGGCTGCATAGACTGCTCAGCGACCGCAACGTGCTGCTCCTCAGCCTCGCGTACCTCTGTATGAATTATGCGTACTACTTGCTGAGCTTCTGGTCGTATTTGTATCTCGTGCAAGTGCGGCACTTCAGCGGCATCGAGGGCGGTCTCGTGGGTGCCGTCCCGTGGCTTGGCGCGGGCCTGGGCGCCACGGTCGGGGGGTTTATCTCGGACGGGCTTGCAGCGCGAATCGGCGTACGCTGGGGCTATAGAGTCGTGCCACTAGTGTCACTACCGATCGCCGGTCTCCTGCTCCTCGTCACGCTGCGGGTCGCGACGCCATACGCGGCCGTGGCCGCTCTTACCGCCGCATTCTTCATGGTTGAAATCAACGAAGGCGCCTTTGGCGCCGCAATCATGAACGTCGCCAGGACAGATGTCGCCGCGGCATGGGGAGTCTTGAACACGGGTGGGAACGCGGGCGGCATCATCGCGCAGCCGCTCGTCGGGTTCCTGACCAACGGCGGCGTGTGGGGCGGCGCTTTCATCACGGGGAGCGTGTTCGCGTTGGTGGCTGCCGGACTCTGGCTATGGATTGACCCGGCACGGCGCGCCGAGGTCGACTAGAGCGGATCGACCGATGCAATCGCTTCCATGCAGCCGCGATCAGGGTGTTCCGGGACCGTAGGGTCTGACTGACGAGCAGTTTGCCATCCGAATCGTCGTAGTAAATCAGATCGGTGGGATGCGACTCACCTCACGTGTGGCGATTTGTCCCGCCAGATATTCGGCATCGTGCCAGACGCCCCAAATGAAGGGGGAAGCCCTTCGCGATAGCCAGGCAAGTCCCAGGAAATACAGCCCCGGTACCACCGATACGCCGCGCGCGTGATTCGGGCGACCCTTCTCATCGAAGGCGTTGAATTTTATCCAGCCGAAATCTAACGCATAGCCTGTCGCCCAAACGATCGAGGTGATATTCACCTTCGTGAGGTCTAGCTCGAGAACGGGATCGGTCAAACACGGGGAAGTAGGCGCGATCCTTTTGGCCTCGGGCTCCTCGGGAAAATCCAGGCCCTTCTCAATGACATAGGCGTCGGCCGCGTTTAACACTGAGAGGTAGTCCGCGTCACCGTTAGCCACGTTCATTGCAAGGTCCGGAGAGAAGCGCATCACGCCGTCGGTGTAACTTCCAGTCATGCCCAAAAGCGTAATGCCGCGCGCCTCAAGTTCACGAAAGTCCACCGTGTGACCACCATTGGCACCGGTCACTGCGATAGTCACGTGCTCTGACCCTGGCGTGACGACCTTAGCGTCCCACTGACCCAAGGCGCCCAACCACCAACAAAAATCTCGCCCGCGGTAACGGCGCGGAGGCCGATTATGTGGGCCAACGGAGAGGTAAACCCGCCTTCCCGAACGAGCCAACTCGTCAGCGATCTGCACCCCGGACGATCCGGCCCCAACGACCAGAACCGCCCCCGCAGGCAATTGGCGGGGATTCCGATACGCCACAGAATGTAGCTGCGTTATTCCCGCCTCACGCGGCACAACCGCCGGGATAATTGGCCGTTGAAATGGTCCAGTCGCGACAACAACATTTGTCGCCTCGATGATTCCATCAGGTATTTCGGCCCGGAAACTTGTACTGTCCGCCTGGGCGTGAAGGGCTGTTACTTCGACTCCACAGCGGATGGGGGCCTTGATCATCTTCGCGTAGGCCTCGAAATAATCCACGATCTGGTCTTTGGTCGCAAAGCCGTCCGGGTTGATCCCAGAAAACGTCATCCCCGGAAATCGGTCGTGCCAAGCAGGGCCGTTGGCGACCAGCGAGTCCCATCGCTCGGAACGCCACCGCTCGGCGATACGATGCCGCTCCAGAATTAAATGAGGAACGCCACGCTTGCCAAGGTGCTCGCTCATCGCAAGTCCTGCCTGACCGCCTCCAATGACGAGCGTATCGACTCTTGCTACTGCCATGCGAAATTGTACCCTTTCAAAGAGAAGACTTCCGACGGCGAGACGAACGAGCTCCTGGATCCCCTCATCGATTTGTAAGTAATTATTGGCGGTGGTCCGGCGCGCCATCGTGTCTTACGCGACGCGGCGGGCCGCGTACTGTAGGCGTCCGCGGCGATCTAGTGACAGGGCGTGGCGCCGGCAAGATGCAGACCGGCTACTACGCACGGCAAAATCGCTCGTCGAGCTTGGGCCACGCGCTGTTGGCTGCAACCACCGTAAATCCTAGTCGGCCGCTGAAATCAGATAGATTTTCAATTTTTCTGATCATCGCTTAGAGTTATTGTAAGACTACTTTGACACTGTCATCGACCAGGTTCTGTTCGATGTACCCGATGGTGGAGGGATTTTCGCTGATCCGCTTCTTCATTTCGAGGCTATCCGCTACCTCCTTCGGCGGCTGTCCGCGGCCGGTGAATATGATCTTTGACCAGAAGGCTTTGATTTGTGCGGCAGATTTACCGGCGACCTTTTCGTAGAATTCATTGCGTGCGACTGAACCCTCGGTCTGGTCGATCGGCACAGCCGGGGTGCCATTGGGGAAACGATTTGCCTTGCCGAGAAAGATATCCGTCAGTTGCGCCTTGGTCAAAGTCGTAACGAGGCTCTTCGCAGAGACCACGGCAACCACGTCGGCCCTCGCGGGGCCGATCGCAAGACTCAGCGCGAGACCTACCTGGGCACACCATCCGAAGCGGTTTAACCGGGCCATGTGCGATCGCCTCACCACACGAAATCTATCGCGGCACTGAACAGGTTGACGGTCCCGCCCGGAATGAACCCGGGCTGGACGTTGATCAGTGTGCCGGAAGATCCGGCCCCGAGACGTGTATGGTCAACTTGCAGTTTGAGGTCGACATTCTTCGCGAAGTCCCAGCGAGTGCCCGCAGAGACGGTTTTCTGATCGGCAATTGCTTCGAGCAGTGTATTCAGCCCCGCGTTCAGCCCGGCACCAAACTCTGCCGCACCCGGTGGTAATCCCATCAGGTTCAAGCCCGGGTTTGAGTTGCCAATCGCCCTCACCTCAGCGTAGGTAAGATACGGCATGAATTTGCCCAGCCGATAGCCGCTGCTGCCATACCAGGCGGTCTGATCGCCGAGAAAGGAATGGGTATTGGCATGGGACCATTCACTGACGACGAGCCAGCGACCTGAATCATAGCTCGCCCCAACGTCCTCGATCTCAATCAGCTTATCGTCATTGTCGTACTGGTTCGCAATCGCAATTCCTTGCGGACCGAACTGCCGGAAGGCATCAAAGAAAGGATCGCTCGCGGTATCGGTCAAGTGCGAGGCCTGGAATGACAATAGCAACGTAACAGGGCCGTACTCAGCGGTATTGGTGAATCCCCATGAGTTCCTGCCGCGAGAGGTGCCGCGATTGTTCGGAACTTGTGAGTTGCTGTAACCGAAATTACCCTGGATCCTGTCGACCAGATCGCCTACCTGCAGGTGATAGAGGATATCGATGCCATCGTTAGCGTCAACCGGAATGAGCGAATATAGTTCCACGGGGGGGCGCACCCACGGGTAGGTATAGCCGACCAACCGAGTATCGGAAAATAAAAAGCCCGGCAAGATGGAACGCCCGAGACGGACACTGAAATCCGGCGTGAAATGATACTGAATATTCGCCCACTCGACGTGGGGCCAATAAGTACCGTCGAAATTCTGCTCCGAGACGATTTGCAGGACCGCCGAAAGCTTCGCGGAGACCGTCGCGACGACCTGAGCACCGATGCGACTATCGACGTCGGGACTCCACTGCCGGGTATAGCCCGCGCCGTTGGCCTGAAAGATATTCGCAGAGAAATCAGCCTGATCCTCACTCGAATGCACGACTCCGAGAGTGCCGAAACCGCTGAACGAAAACATTGACGCGACGGCATCCTCGCTGTCGGCACCGGCAGTATCGGGATACCACAGTATCGCGGCCAAACAAAGGGCATAGAGTGTGAAGGACGCGCGCGAGGTCCTCGAGCGGGTAATCTGGCTCTGCATTGCTCACATCCGTATGGCACACGCATGCCAATGTTGGATGGTACGCAATCCAATGGATTCGTGATGTGCGCCATTCGTGTTCGGGGAAACGCTGCGCTCGCGGTAGGCCCGCAACCCCCACCTTGTCGGCCTCACAGTAGCGGCTAGGGCGCGGGTACGCCATTCCCTTATGCACCGAGATATTCCGCTGACGCGGGCCTGCAGTACGATATACCTCTGCCGAATGCGGAACGCGTGACGCTACGCCCCGCCCCGCATTTAGGCACGTTGATTGCCCCCTTTGCCATTTTGTAGTCCCGAAGGAGATTTTCATGACCTGTAGTCCGGAAGTGTTGAAGGGCGTTCCGCTGTTCTCATTGCTCGACGACGATGAGACCGCGGTCCTTGCCGCCCAAGTCGAGCTCAAGACCTTCCAGCCCCGCGAGCGGATTTATAAAACGGGTGACACCCACGGTCAGGCCTACGTCATGATCTCCGGAAAAGTCCGAGTTACAGCGGTCGACGAGGACCAACAAGAGGTCATCGTCGACGAGCCCGGCGAGGGCGAGTTTTTCGGATTCGCCTCGATGATCGAGCAGACACCTCACCACACGACCGCCATCGCCCTTGAGGAATCTTCGTGCATCGAAGTGTCGCGCGATGACATCGCCACACTGTTGCAGCGCAAGCCCCACGCCGGGATGGATCTCCTCACCACGCTCGCCCGGCAATTCCACGCCGCTCAGGCCCTGATCCAAATGCGCGTCACGCGCAACCCAAACGAGCTCATCGAAGCCGAAGCTACGACAGGGGAGCGCGTCGCCGACCACGTTGCCCGCTTCGGCGGTTCGTGGACTTTCATCATCGCCTTTGGCGTCGTCATGGTCATTTATACGGCGGTCAACATCGCCCTGCGCGCGCAAGCTTGGGATCCGTATCCCTTCATCCTGCTGAACCTGTTTCTCTCGATGCTCGCCGCGATTCAAGCCCCGGTCATTATGATGAGCCAGAACCGGCAGGACACCAAAGATCGGCTGCGCAGCGAGCTCGACTTTGATGTCAACCGGCGCGCCGCATCCGACATCCAGGGTCTTGCTCGCAAGCTGAACCTGCTCGACGAAAAGATTGATGACGTCGCGAGCCTGCTCCGCGACAGAGGGATCCGCTAAGCCAAGAATCAATCGATGCTCCCGAACCTGTTGCTTTTGTTGACAACATCATTTTACAGTTGCTAACATAATCAACATGAAGGCCGAGCTACTTGTGCGTGAACGGCTCATTTGGAGCCGTCGCGCATTCAGCGACCTCGAGACACTACAAGCGGATTTCTCGACTGCGGTGAACAAGGGGAGAATGTGAAAATGAACACCGTCACTATCAGCGTGGCTTCTCTTGTCGACACCCAGCGACGTGCTTCAGCCGCATTCCGCGGGAAGAAACAAGGCGCGCGCATTTCATTCGCCTCTGAAGATCTTCTTTGGAAGACTCTGGCGCCCAAACGCCGGGCGCTTCTTAAGTTGATGGCTGGCCAGGGGTCGATGGCTATTCGGGAAATAGCTCGACGGGCGGACCGCGACGTCCGCGCGGTTCACAGCGATATTCATGTTCTGCTTCGGGCAGGCATATTGGAGAAGGCTGCTGAGGGTGGCGTTATATTTCCTTATGAGGCCATCCATGTCGATTTCCTGGTGAAGGCTGCGTGAAAAAATAATTCGAGTTTGGCGGTGACAATCTCGCCGGGCATTCACCATCTCGGACTGCCTTGGAATTCCCGCAACCGCCTACATTCTCCCGATTCATTAACTGGGTTAACAGCGTATTCGAGGTGCCACATCCCATGGATATCCTGACCACACGCGAAGGCAGAGTCATGACCATCGAATTGAATCGGCCGCAGAAGAAGAACGCCATTACGGCTGACATGTACAGCGCTCTCGCTGACGCCTTGGTTGAGGCGCGCGAGGCACCTGCTGTCCGCGCCGTGATGATCATTGGTAAGCGCGACGTGTTTACCGCTGGCAATGACTTGCATGATTTTATGGACCACCCGCCCAGTGGCGATGACAGCCCGGTGTTTCGATTTCTTAGGGAGATCAGCCACGCTCCAAAGCCAATCGTTGCGGCCGTGTGCGGCCCCGCGGTCGGTGTGGGCACAACCATGCTGTTGCACTGCGACCTGGTGTTCGCGGGAGAGAACGCCCGGTTCAGTCTGCCGTTTGCACAGTTAGGCCTGTCGCCCGAGGCGGCCTCGAGCCTTCTCTTACCGGAGCTTTTTGGCTACCAGCGCGCCGCTGAGCGGCTGTTGCTGGGTGAACCATTTGGAGCCGACGAGGCACGCCAGATGGGCCTTATTTGCGCCGTATTGCCTACCGACGCAGTTGTCGAGCACGCGCGGCTCCAAGCGGACAAACTCGCGGCTCTGCCGCCGGCCGCAGTGCGTGCGACCAAGCGCCTCATGAAGCACAACCGGATTGAAGCGATCGAGACGCGCATGCTCCTCGAAGGCGAGGAATTCCGTAAGCGGCTGCAATCGCCGGAGGCCCGCGAGGCGTTCGCGGCGTTTTTTGAGCGACGCCGACCAGACTTTTCGCGGTTTGACTGAATCACCGACTGCCAGCAGTGCCCACACCAGGATTCCATAGAGGATGCCCATGTCACTCCAAGACAAGACCCTGTTTATAAGTGGTGGCTCGCGGGGCATCGGGCTGGCGATTGCGGTGCGCGCCGCCTCTGAAGGGGCCAACGTGGTGATCGCGGCAAAAACCGACCAGGAGAACCCGCGCCTGCCCGGCACGATTTACTCGGCGGCCAAGGAGATCGAGGCCGCCGGTGGCCAGTGCCTGCCGCTCAAGGTGGACATCCGGGACGAATCGCAGGTGATCGAGGCGGTCGCGACAGCGCGCGAGCGCTTCGGATCGATCGATGCATTGATCAACAATGCGAGCGCCATTAGTTTGACGGGTACCGAAGAGACCCCGATGAAGCGCTTCGACCTGATGTTTGGAGTGAACGTCCGCGGTACTTTCCTGTGTACGCAGGCCTGCCTGCCCGCGTTGAAGAAGTCAGGCGAGCTCGGACGCAATCCCCACATTCTGACGCTCGCGCCGCCTCTGAACATGGAACCTCGCTGGTTTGCGCAGCACACGGCCTACACCATGGCGAAGTACGGCATGTCGATGTGCGTTCTGGGACACGCCGCGGAGCTCAGACCTTATGGGATCGCTGTTAATGCGCTTTGGCCGGCTACCGTGATCCAGACTGCCGCATTGCAAATGATTCCAGGTATCCGTCCTGAATATTGTCGCACGCCGGCGATTGTCGCAGACGCCGCCGCGCTGATTCTTACCAGCGACGCGCACATTGCGGGCAATAGCGGTAACTTCTACATTGATGAGCAGGTGCTCACCGCTCGCGGTGTCAATCACTTCGAGTCCTACTCGGTGGTCCCCGGAAGCAACCAACTTCAACCCGATCTATTTCTGTAACGCGTTCGCGGAGCGCGCGATTTTCTCGGCGTCGAGATTGGAATCGCCAAATTACGATGTGCAGTCCAACGATCCACTCGACACGAGCAAACCGAAGCGAACGAGCGCTTCCTCCAGCCGCTCGACGTTAAGCGGTTTGGTCAGTAGGGCATCGGCACTTTTATCGCAATTCTTCGAAACACGGCCACCCAGTTGAACGCTTCGAGTTCGGTCAATACGCCGATCAGTTCAATTTAGTCCGATATCCCTGAACCCTTGCCGAGCGCGCTCTGGCCGGAATATGCCGGTCGGTGATATGCCTTTATCGCCCGCGGGAAGCTCAGATGCAGGTTGGCCTCCCCCATAAGGGGGATAAAGAACTCCGGGGGCTTGATGCAGGATCACATTCTCTGACCACTTGCTCGCGCTGCCGCAGCGCATCTAGGTTCATATGGAGGTGGTGGAGCAGCTACAAGCCACGCTGTTGCGCCAACGTGTGATGATGGACGAATCGCGACTCAACCTGTCAATTCATCTGTAGGATCAGACGCTGTCACTGCCAGTCGTCCTCGGGCCCGCTGGTATGGCCGGAATGTACTCGAGCCGCGGCGAAGTCAAAGCGGCCAATCCCACCACCCCTAGTCGGATAATCGCGGATGCCCAACGGGTTGGCAACCGCGGCCCATCGTTGCGCTCGGAGTGACTGCTTTGCGGCGGCGAATGAGCCGTGAGGCGCTCGCGATAACGCCGACCTCCGCAGCGAACAAAACGCGAGGGTCACCCGAAGCCGGCGTGGTCATTTCAATCGCAATCTCGAAGTGCCCTATGGCTCGTACTATTTGGAAGCAAACACCATCTCCAGCGCATGTTCCGCCTGTAAGTTTTGTAGGTCACGAGAGATCGTCGCGACGGCGACGGTGCGTTCGCGGCGACGGTAAGTCACCGCACAGTTTCGAGATTCCAGTGTGCCGTCTACGGCGACCGCATCGAAGCTGTCGGCGTGCCCTGTGTAGTTAATCGTGACGTCGTAGTGTTGGCTCCAAAAGAATGGCACGGCCGCGAACGGCTGACGCCACCCGAGAATGTTCCGCGCCGCCGCTTGCCCCTGGCGCTCCGCGACTGCCCAATGCTCGACTCGAATGCGTTCGCCAGAGTGGGGATCCGGCCATCGAGCAATGTCGCCGGCGGCGAAAATGCCCGGCACGCTCGTTTCCAGATACTCGTTGACCGAAACGCCGCGGTCCATTGCCAAGCCGGCCTGCTCGGCGAGGGCGATTGAGGGACGTACCCCGACCCCAAGCACAATGAAATCGGCCTCAAGGATGGTGCCATCGCTGAGCGTCGCTCGTTTGCCGTCAACGCCCTGCACCGAAAGGCCTAAATGGAACTTGACGCCGTGCGCCTCGTGGATGCTTCGCACGAAGCTACCCACCTCCGGACCCAAGACCCGTTCCAGCGGCGTCCGTTCAAGTCCCACAAGGTGTACGTCGATCTTGCGCGCACGCAACGATGCAGCCACCTCGAGTCCAATGAAACTTGCTCCGACGACAACGGCCGTCTTCGCCGCTTCGGCCGCCGCAAGGATCGCACGACAATCCGCAATGGTGCGCAAATAAAAGACCTTTGCCCCCGAAGCGACGGAGATGGGCAGATGGACGGGGTCAGCGCCCGTCGCAAGCAATAAGGCCCCGTAAGCGATTTGCGTGCCATTCGCGAGCCGAACTGCGCGCCCGGTTGTATCGATTGACGCGACCCGCTCGTTAAGCAGCAGGGTAATCTGCCGATCAGCATAGTAATCCGTGGTTCGAAGCGGCATCCATTCCTCTGGCGCATTTCCCGCGAGGAAATCCTTGGAAAGATTCGGTCGATCGTAGGGTGCCGTGTCATCCGCGCTGAGCATCGTCACGGGACCGCCATAGCCCTCGCGCCGCAGCATGTCCGCGGCGGCCAATCCGGCCGCGCCGCCCCCGACAATGACGACCGACGTTGGCGCCTTTGTCGCCGCGGAGAGGACCGGTCTCGGAAAACTCGTGGCCGGCTCGATCTTTTCGCGAACAAACAGCCGACCGCGCACGATCTCCACGCGCCAAGCAGCAATCGGATCGAGCGCCGGCGCGTACACGGCTTCGCCCGTGCGCAAATTGAAGCACGCGTGATGCATGGGGCACCGGATGGTATCGTCAACGATGAGCCCTTTAGCGAGGGAGGCGTGGTAGTGCGTACATAGCGCCCCGACGGCAAAGAAGCTTGTGCCACGTCGGATCAGAATCGCTTCTTCGCCACCGATGTGCCCTTCGAGGATTGCGCCGTCGGCGATATCTCCAATGTAAATCCCCGCCCCGAAATCAACCCCATCCTTCATTTCCACGCTCAATACTCCGGTGAGTGGTCTCGGATCCGCAACCTTGCGGCCAGGGGCCGAAGTATAGCCGTGCCTGGGGCCGGTATGCCTCGAAGCAATTCGCCTGGGACCGGCGAGACCCGGCTAGTGCGCGCGACTCTGGCAGCGATGTCGGCCCGCGAGGCGAACAGCGCCAACGTGCTCTAGACCGTTGACAAGCGCGCGCTCGAGATCAATGAGCGCGGGCGACGGCTGGCTTCCTGTCGGGTGCGGCGTCTGCTCACCCGGGATGCCGCGACGCGCGCAGCGGCGAGTGCCTGGCCCCCGCCAATTACACCCCGTCATTTAGCCCGATTTCTTTGCGCTGCAAATGGCGGGTGAAACCCGTCCTTAAAGGCCCGGGCAACCGCCAAACATCAAGACATGCATCATGGAATAAGACATATTCATGATGTTAAATGCTTGATATTTATATATTTTATATCCATCACGAGCACCTCATTGAGTTACCATGATTCGCCTCCATAGTGTAGTGGCGTTCCATTGAATCGCTTCGTTTTAATGCGGCGCAAACGTAGGAGGATTTGTCATGATTGGAATTCTTGCACGTCACGGCCACAACGTGTTGTTGGTCGGGATGGCGTTAATTACGATTGCTTTGATTATAGAGACTGTCTAAGGACCATCGGCGCCGCTCATGCGTCTCGTGCGAGGAAGGCCTTCCAGCAATCCGTAGGCGAGCCCCTTACCGCGAGGCGCAGCCGAGCGCGCAATCCGCGGCTGCGGGCACCGGTCATCCGGTGTTCATTTCCACCAAGCCCTCCAGAATCTCAGCGCGCCCACGGGTCTCTACTTGGCGGCACCGGTCGCTCCCATCATGATCGGTACCCGCCAAACACGGAGTTCACGGCCGGCACAGGCCGCTGCATCGGAAACTTGCGAATTTCGAGAATTATTAGCTGCCTTTATGCAGGGATTCGGAATGATGCCGGCACACGACGTTTCGCCGTAATCTTTGTGGTCGTGGAATGTGCCTATACATTGAGTGATAGCCGCCCGATCCGCGGAGATAAGCTGTGGCGCTGCGAAGGTGGAAGTGGAAAGACAATAAGCCGAAAATATCCAGAAATATGGTGGAATCCTCATATATCGTCCCTCTTGGGCCTTTAGTTATGCAATGCCCCAAAATGATTCTAAATCGCTTCCGCATCGATTGATCCCGGAGCTGCCGTCTTGGATGAGTGTGTGCAAAATGCGATGCAAACCCCTCATCGAAACGCAAAGAATTATTTTTGTGATTCGCAAGTTTAGGCGGGGAATTTAGTATGACCACCGAATCGATGCCCTCCAGCGCATATGTGGCGTTGGACGGTGACTCATATCGTCCAAGCTCCTTGACCCGCGGCCCGTGGCATCCCGACCACCAGCATGCCGGTCCACCGATCGCGCTTATGTGCCGGGCCATCGAAAATGCAGCGCTCAAGCTGGGGCTCACGCATCTCTCGCGGCTCACTGCCAACTTGCTGCGCCCGGTGCCGATCCGCGACGTGACGATCGAGGTCATCACCAACTACGTCGGGCGCAACAGTGGCCATTTTTCCGCTCAGCTCAAGGCGGACGACAAAGAAGTTGCGCTCGTGACGGCACTGGCTCAACGTGAGAACGGTGTGGAGTTGCCGGATGATCTGCCTGGCCACCCCCTACCGTTTGCCCCGCGAGCGCCAGACGATTCGCCGCCAGCCATCTTCCGCTTCCACGGCAAACAGGTTGGGTATGCCGATCTGGTAGACACCCGGATGGCGCGTGGCGCCCTCTTCAAGGGTCCCTGTGCGATTTGGTTCCGTTTGCAAGCATTCGTACCGGAGGACGGCCAGTCGCTATTCGGCATGCTGCCGCCGGACAGACCTCACGCGACCGCGCCCGGTGAGGAATGGCTGACGGCTCCACTGCCCGTGGAGGCGTTCGGTAAGGTGAGCCGGCAGGTTCGAGACTTCATTGCGCGAAAGGGTACGTCGCACCCGACTGCCTGCTTCTCACAGCCCGTGAAGCTCAAAGGGGGAATCGAGCGGATCAGCCGCAAGACCTACATTTATTGCAACGACCCTGAGCCCACCACATTCACGCCCTTCTACGAGAAGCTGAAGTCTCGGTCTGGGTGGACCGTACGCACACTGCCCTGCACACACTTCGTGCAGATGGACATGCCGGATGAGCTCACTGCCCTCTTGCAGGCGGCGGCCTGAACAGATTCAGCGGTCTACCGGGAGCGTCACTGACCGGGCTCATTAGCTCACGCCTGCGGCTGTTGAGTGCCGATGAAAGGACCGCGTTGCGAGGGCGGCACAGGCTTGCGCCGCATCTTGCGCCACAGGTCGTAAATGGCGAGCGCGCCGGTGAGCGTCGCTAACGCAGCGAAGTAGGCGCGCGGCCCGAACTGCGCCATCAGACCGCCCGCGAGCACCGGCCCGAGCGCCGCGGAGGCGCCGTTGAGACGCAGCAGTTTGCTGGAGGCGGCGACCATCTGCGATTGCTCCAGCTTGTCGTTAACGTGCGAGACTGCCAGCGAGTAGATAGTGAGGACGAATCCGCTGAAAACGGCGGCCAAGCACAGGAACAACGCTTGTGGCAGATGCGGGAAGGCGGTGATGACGCCTGCCACCACAGTATCCAGCGAGCATACCGCGGCGATCATGGTGCGCCGGTCCATCCGGTCCGATAGGCGTCCGATCGGATATTGAGTCAACACGGTGGCAAGGATGCTCACCGCCATGAACTTCGCGACGCCTGCCACGTCAAGACCGCTCAGGCGCGCGTAAACCGGCCCCATGGAAAAGATGAAGGCCGATATCATGCCGGAGACCGCGACTGCCACCACTCCAAGCGGGGTATCCCGGTATAGCTCGCGCAGCCGTACTGCGCGCGGCAGCACGTGCTCCGGCACCTGTCGCGACGATACCAGGATCGGCACGAGCGCGAGGGAGATAAGCACCGACACCAGCATGAACGGAGCCGTCGTCGAGGGGTTCGCCGAGATGAGCAGGAACTGTCCGGCACCGAGTCCCACATACAGAACCACCATGTAGATTGCGAACAGGCGGCCGCGGTTCGCCCGGGTGGCGCGGTCGTTGAGCCAGCTCTCGGCGACCACATAGATCCCCGCGAGGCATAGTCCGGTCACGCCGCGCATCACGCCCCAAGTGACCGGGTTGACGAAGGACCCTTGAACGAGGATCGAGGCCGAAGATATCGCCGCGAGTGCGGCAAACACGCGGATGTGCCCGAGCCGGCGCACCAAGGGCGGAGCCATTCGAGTCCCGAGAAGATACCCGATGTAATAGCACGACATGATCGCGCCTGTGACGACCGTGGGAAATCCCTCGAGCGTGGCGCGCACGCCGAGCAGCGTGCTCTGCAGGCCCATGCCGAGCATAAGCACGCCCATTCCGAGCAGCAGCGGCCAGGTCGCGGCAAGTGCACTGGCTGGCCAGGCGACGCTGCCCGGGGCCGGCGCGGGCGTCTCGTGCGGGGAACTTTGAGTGACGACACTCTCTCCAGTCTCGACCGGGTCGGTCGCAGCAGCGCGGATTCTACCCTAGAACGCGCTTCTCACCGGCCGCCAACGACCTGGAACGTGGTGCGGGTCTTTTCTTTATGAATGCGAATCCGTGAAGCTCCGGGGGTGTGTTGACCCGCGCCGCGCGGGGTGCGCTTGCGAATGCCGTTCGTCGACGTCATCTCTTAGTGGTCGGCCAGTTGCGACCCCTTTCAGACTCGCTCCCCGACTCAAAATCGCTCAAGTAAAACGCCGCTTCGGCGTCCGCCGACTTCTTCTCGTCGCGCTTATCGCTATGCTGGCTGCTTTCTGCACTACGAAGAAGCGCTCGCATATGCGCCGTACCATCCCCGTCACTGTTGGGATCCATCGCGGTGATGGCGATCTTGATGGCGCCGCCGAGCGGTTGTTTTGCGGATCCGGATTCCTGACGTGCGAATGCCTCGGTCAGCTTGCGTACCACGCGCTGTGCGCCCTTCCGCTCGGTTTCCGGCAAGACAATCATGAATACAAGTTCCCCGGTTCGTACCAGCCAGTCTCCCTTTCGAATGCACGCCGTCGCGCACGCGACAAATCCACGCGCTAACACATCGCCGGCCGCGCCGACTGACTGCTCATTGACGCGCGCGATGCCGTCGATGTCGCAATTAAGGACTGCCAAGGAGCGGCCATACCGCTCCGCTCGCGCTATCTCCCGCGGCAAATGTTGCAACAGGTACGCGTAGTTGTAGGCGCCAGTTACGGTGTCCGTCAACGAATCCCCATCATTATCATCATTCGATCGATGGGTGGCCCGCCAATGAGCGAGGCCGCGACCTTTTTCCAAGCGAGCGAGCAGTTCTTCACTCGAGGTGCCTTTGACGACGTAGTCGTCGGCGCCTGCCGCGAAGCCCGCCAAGAGTTCCTGCTGGGATCTTTTTACCGTGTACATCAACAGATAAACATGCTCGTGTTGCTCCATGGAGCGTACCTGCCGACACAGCGCCAGGCCATCCATACTGGGCATTTGCCAATCGGTTACGACGATGTCGCAGGGATATGAGCGCAAGAGTCGCAACGCGTCCTCACCTGATGCCGCCGTTTCCACCTCGTAATTCAACCCATGCAAGAGTGCGCATAGCTGCGCGCGGATGAGTACATCGTCGTCGACCACCAGAACTCGACACAGATACCGCACGGTCCGTGGCGGGGTACCCGATCGCCCGGTCGCTTCCTTACCGCGTTCGCCACGCGATATAAACCCGCGATCAGGCTGCTTAGGGCCTGCCCCCTGCGATGCGGCGACAGGTTGTCGGCCCGTCCGCATCAATTTGTCGGCATCGTGAACCATACATCTTCCCTCAGGGCCGGTAGCGCGTGCTTGTCATGCGGGCATCTCTCCGTGATTGCAGGAGCCAAAATTCAACGACTCAAATGTATTAGGAGGCATTGTCGATGGATGTAGGGAAAAGTATGACCCATCGGCAGCGTTTTACTTATTCATGCATGATGCACCGAATGTGCGGATCGCATCACGCTGCGGGGAAATCGCATGCAGGGGTCACGGGTCTTGAGAGTAACCCCCGACCGCCTCCGCGTCGTGGAAATTAAACTCTATCGTTTGCTGTCAATGACAGTCGCTATTCTCATGCGGCGCTAAGCCCTGTCCTCGGTGCGCGGCGACGATGTGAAAGACGAAATGCACGGGCACATGGTTCGAATCAAGTGGGCGATACTTCGACAATGCTGAATGCACCGGCCGTGGGCAATACCCGGGTAATCGCCAAGTCGGTCGATCTGAATAAATGCCTGTACTCCTCCACGGTGCGCTGCCGCGCCTCGCCGAAGTACATCAACATGATCATGTCGATCAGCCCGACCTGCGCATTCGGTTCACAGGGAATGGTGAGCATCTCGATCACGAGCAACCGATCGGTCCGGCGCATGGCCTCGCGGCAGCGCCGCAGGATTTCCAGGCACTGTGCATCGGGCCAGTCGTGCAATACCTGACACAGCGTCCAGCCGGGTTGCAGATTGCCCGGTCGCTGCGCTGTGCCCCAGGGCGGCGGCTGATTTGGCATAGTGGTCGGAGCTCACGTAGAGCGCGTAATTGCACAGACCACCGGGCCGATTGCGAAACATTTCGGATACCGCGTTGTTGCCGAAAACACCGGGCGATACTTCCTGGAATGCACCAAAGCCTCCGAGCGCCCGTAGCGCCCGGACCAAGGCGAGTGCATCCATTCCCGCGCGCTGCGCCAGGTCCGCAGCAGCGAGCGGTCCCTTGTCGAGATGATCCGGTACGCCATGGCGGATCAGGGCTCCTACGATCGGATTGAAGTAAATGCTCTGCCAGGCGGCCGCGCAATTTTACGCCGCCAGGCACGACCTGAAGGACCCGCTGATCTCGCCGGTCTATGGCGACATGGCGGGATTTCCGCCCACGATACTCACCAGCGGCACGCGCGACCTGCTGCTCAGCAATACGGTGCGGGTGCACCGAAAATTGCGGCAAGCAGGCGTAGAGGCGTTTCTGCAGATTTTTGAGGGTCAGTCGCACGCCCACTATCTATTCGACGACAGCGCTGCGGAATCGAAGGAGGCGTTCGCCGAGATCAGCCATTTTTTTGATCAGCATATGGCCGAGTAGGAATCGCACGGCACTCTCCCTTCGAGCGGCTAGGCGCGATCCTCCGGCCGCGATCCCGAGAAAGCCCTCACGCCGGCGGAGCGGTTGACGAACTCCCATACCTTGGAGATCACGACCGATCCCTCGCCGACCGATGAGGCGACTCGCTTGACCGAACCTGAGCGGACATCGCCGACTGCAAAGACACCTGGCATCGAAGTCGCGAACGGTGAGGCTGCCGAGCCTACGCCGGCACCCGTGATCACGAAACCCTTTTCATCGAGTCGCACCAAGCCGGCGAGCCATTCGGTGTTAGGTGCTGCGCCTACCATAACGAATAGCCCGCGCGTCTCAACGACGCGGGTTGTCCCCGTCTTCGTATCACATATGGTGACCGCCTCGAGATGCTCACCGCCCCGCAACGCGGTCACCTCCGCGCCGTACTCAATCGAGACTCTGGGATCCGCTTCGAGACGGCTCGAGAGGTAGCTCGACATCGAAGCGGCGAGCGACGCCCCGCGCACCAGCACGCGCACGCAACGCGCGGAGCGGCTGAGAAACATGGCGGCTTGCCCCGCCGAATTGCCGCCGCCAATGATCACCGCTTCTGTTCCCTTGCAATAGCGGGCTTCGATTTCAGTGGCGGCGTAATAGATTCCGACGCCTTCAAAATCGGCAAGCCGATCGAGCGGCAGCCGCCGGTACTGGACCCCGGTCGCGATCACCACGGCCTTGGCGCTGACCCGCTCGCCGTGATCAAAGGTTGCGCAGAAGCGCTCATCGTCAAGTCTCTCGAGGGCCACCACCCGCCGCGGCATCGCGAAGCGCGTCCCAAACTTCATTGCCTGCACCTCGCCGCGCCAGACCAGATCGGCTCCGGAGATGCCCGTCGGGAAGCCCATATAGTTCTCGATCCGGCTCGACGTACCGGCTTGACCGCCGATCGCCACATCTTCCACGACCAGGGCGCTCAGGCCTTCCGCGCCCGCATACACGCCCGCAGCCACTCCCGCGGGGCCGCCACCCACGATCAACACGTCGAAGGTCTCGTTGTTCCGGAAGTCTAGATTGAGACCGAGCAGCCGGGCGACCTTGTCCGGCGTCGGGTCGGTGAGGGCGACGCCTCGCCCGAAAATCACCGCGGGTTTTCCCGGATCTATGGAGCAGCCGCGGGCGGTCGCCTCAGCTTCGGGACTTCGAAGCGGAAGGGAGGTGTAAGGGATGCGGTTTCGGCTGGCGAATTCAGCGATCCGGCGCACATTTCTATCTTCATCTTCGCCAATCAGCCGCAAACTGCCATCGCGATCATCGAGCTGACGCCGGCGGCGGGCCGAAAAAACCGTGATGATGATGTCAGACATTTCGGGATTCCTGGACATGAGCGTCAGCATCGCTTCGCGCGGTACCTCGATGACCCGGGTATCTCGAACCGCCCGCATCGGCATCGACCATGCTCCACCGTTCAACAGGGCAATTTCTCCCATGAACTGCGTTGGACCCAGGGTGGAAGGCAAATGTCGTTCGTCGGTATAAGGATTGACTACCTCGATTTCACCTTCCTCGACATAGACAAAGCGATCGAGTGGCTCGCCGGGACGTGCGAGGAACGTACCCGCAGGATAGGCTACGATTTTTCCCTCCGCGCGCAACGCCTCAACGTGGGACGCGGACAAGGGTGTGCGTTGCATCTGGCGTAAATCGGCGCCGATCGTTTCCATGATTACGAGTCCTCAAGATGATCGAGACGTCCAACGGCGCCGCCGCGCGACCGCGAAGGGACTGCCTGCGCATCCGGATTTGGGCGACCCAAAGGTGCGGCGACAACCGTTCCCCGGGCACTTCCGTGCCGTGCTAGGTGAATCCCTCCCCACCGCCACAAGGCGTCGAACACCGGCCCGAGCGTTGCACCATACGTACTGACTGCGTACCGCACGCCCAAGTGGCGGGGAGTCAGTTCGTCACGGGTGATCAGGTCATCCGCCATCATTTGCCGAAGCTGTTCACGGAGCACCTTCGTCGTGACACGCGGTATCGCCCGACGAAGCTCCCCAAAGCCCCTCGGCCTTTCGAGAAGCCGCTGGAATACCATCGGCTTCCAGCGTCCTTCAATCACGGCGATCGCCGTGTAGAGCGGGCAAGCCGCGCGCTCCGCATACGCATTCTGCCCTCGCAGCATTTTTTTGCCTCCATAGCTCCGGGTACTTCAAAGTACCTGCTTGTTTGCGCGACTAGTCAAGCGCCACAATAGTGAATACCGGGAGCACATGCCGTGATTGAATTGTTCAGGGTGATTCTTCCAGTGAGCGATATCGAGCGAGCCGCACAATTCTATGCGGCTCTGCTCGATGCGAGCGGATCGAGAGTTTCGCCCGGACGTCACTACTTCGGGTGTGGCGGCGTCATTCTCGCCTTGTTTGATCCTCGCGCAGATGGCGATCCCTGGGACGCCTCACCAAATCCTGACCACGTGTATTTCTCCGTGACCGATTTGGAAGGCGCCCTCAGAAGCGCGCGCGGCGCAGGAGCCATCATTTCGCGTCCTATCGAAACCCAGCCCTGGGGCGAGCGAAGCTTCTATTGCACAGACCCGTTCGGCAACAAGCTGTGTTTCGTCGCGGCCGACACGCTGTTTACCGCCGGGCTGCTGAACTAGGCGTGCACGAGAATACGCATCGTTTCTCTGCCTCGGCGCCGGGGACTTCTCTCAACCGGCGCGTACCGCCTCGGCTTTCCGCAGCTCGCGCCCGGGTTTTGCGACCGCCGGGGCAGTTTCCTTCGCAAACAGAACGGCCAGCATCGTGACCACGGCAAGGGAAGCTTGCCTGCACGCCATACATGATTCCGTGGCCCACTGACATGCCGATCACGAAACCGAGGACAACTGTCAACGGGTCGCGCGTTTGGATTGCCCAGAAGATCGGAAATGACAAAGCCATCGCGGCTAAACCCCTCGCGCACATTACGTTTGAAGTCCGGGGTCTCCTCGATACGCAGGCGAATGAAAGTTCCGACCACGACGAGCACCGCACTCGCCAAGAACGGCAGTCGCCAACCCCAACTCATGAACTCTGCGTCATGCGCCGCCCCACTCGCCGCCAACCGCAATGCCCTGCGCCAGGCGGCATGCAACCAGCAGAATCGGCGCCGCGACTCCGATGGTTTTATAGGTGGGCAGCAGCCCGATCAGCATCGTTCCAACACCCATGGTAACCAGGGTCAAGATCAACATCGACTTACGCCCCACCCGGTCGCCGAAATGACTCAGGACGATGGCGCCCAACGGCCGTACGAAGAATCCCACGCCTATCGTCCCGATCGCCAGCAACTTGCCTAGCAACGGATCGGTTGTAGGGAAAAAAAGTTTGTTCAAGACCAAGGACGCCGCCGTGGAGTCGGATAGTCGCGGCCTTGGCAACTGGTGCGCCGCGAACGCTCCGTCCACACACATATAAGCTCTTATTTTTCAATTGATTGGACGAACTCTGCACTTTCATTCGCTTTGTCGGCCATAGCGGGGTCGCCCTATGGGGTCGGAGTCTCGCCCACCGGCGTCACCGTCGACCCGGTACAGAACCTCGTTTACGTCGCTAACGAAGGAGACAACACGCTATCCACCTTTGCGGCTGACTCTTCTGGTGCCTTGACCCCGGTCAGCGGCTCGCCGGTTGCGGCGAGCGCCGGTCCGTGCGCGATCGGCGCCGACCCGATGAAAGGATTCCTCTTTGTAGCTAACTGCACAGCGAATTGGGTGACAAGCTACAACGATGTCGCGCAAGGACCCGGCGATCTGACGAAAATCTCCGGGGTCGCGGGCGGCACCGATCCCGTCTCCATTGCCACCGACCCTGTCGCTTATTTCGTTTACGTCGCGAACCAGGGATCGAACGACATTTCTGGGTTTTCCATCGGCGGCAACGTCGGCGGTCCGGGTGCCCTGACGGCGCTCGAGGGTTCGCCTTACGCGGTCGGCGCTGCACCCTCTTCCATCGCCGTTGATCCCACGGGCCGATTCGCGTTCGTCGTCAACTCCGGCTCGGGCACGATTGCGGTCTACGCGATCGATCAGACGAGCGGCGCCTTGAGTGAGATCGCCGGATCATCCCATGTCACCGGGGCTCTTCCTTCGGCCGTCGCCATCAGCGACTAGCGCTGACTAGCCCTGGATACGGCGTGCAAGCTCGCGCGACAACGCGCACAGGGATTCATCTGCGTTCCGCGCCCCCACCAATTGCAGCCCTACGGGCGGAACATCCCTCGTCAGAATCGGCAGGGTCAGCGCGGGATGTCCTGACACATTGAACGGGCGCACGAATGATGTGAGCTTGAGGGCCGCCCGGGAATCGGCCGCGGCGGACAATGTGAGAGGAAAATCGGGGAGAGTCGGTAGGGCAAGCGCGTCGACGCGCGTAAGCGCCTCATCGACTTCCGCGCGAAACGCACGGCGTATCCGCTCGGCCGCCGCGACATCGGCGTCGGAAATCTCGCGCGCAGCGAGTAGACGTGTTCGCACATCGGCGCCGAGTTCCTCGCGCCCAACCAAGTGACCGAACGCAGCCCAATTCTCCGCGCCGATGATGACAAGCCCGGCGGTAAATGCCGCCTCGAGCGAAGGAAGCGCGATCGACCGGATCGAGACGTCGGCGTGCTCGAGTGCACCACGCACCGCGGCCGTCACATCCGGGTCCGCCTCGACCGTGATCCACCCCACCGTGCCCTGCGAGCGCAATGCGGCCGACTGAAACGAACGGTCAAGCAATTGCATGGCGCGTTCGATCATCGGAACATCGCGCGCGAACGGTCCCACGCAATCGAGTGTTGATAGTGCCGGATGCACCCCCTCACGGCTGACTCGTCCATACGTCGGTTTGAGCCCGTACACGCCGCAACAGGCCGCCGGTATGCGAATGGAACCTCCCGTATCGGTGCCTACTGCAAAATCCACCAGATGCCTGGCCACCGCGACGGCCGACCCGCTTGAGGATCCGCCCGGGATCCACTCGGGCCCGCACGGATTGAGCGGCGTACCCGTCCACCGATTGATGCCCGTCACGCCATACGCAAGCTCATGCATATTCGTCTTGCCCACGATGCGGCAACCGGCGTCCAGCAGGGCGCGGACTACATCGGCGTGCCGCTCGGCCGGCGGTGCGGCGGCAAAACAAGGGCTGCCCATGCGCGTCGCAAATCCCGCGATGTCGATGGAGTCCTTGACGCCCACGCGTAAGCCGTCGCCGCCAATGGATACTTGCTGCACAAAAATGAAATCCGTCGACGTCTCGTTCACAATTCGCTCCCGACAAACGCCATTGTCCACGACTCCGATCGGCGCGATTGAAATCCCACGAACAGGAAATCGAGGGCCGCGAGGATCGCCAATGGAAAGGTCGATTTTGTTCGCGGACTTTTGTTCCGATAGACCGTGAATTGGGCCATCACGCGCGGTTGCCAGCAGATCGCGACGAACGCTTACGTTGGTCGCGCGTTTGGGGATCGAATCGCTGCGAAGCGGCACAAAGCCTCCTACTTCAGATGCGCATCATACTAGTACAATCATGCGCATCCGTCGTGCGCAGTCCGATTAGTTGGAACAGCGGCGCTATGATTTGGTTGCGGGCACGGCAAGGGTCCCGGTTTCTTGTTAGGGGGAATTAAAAATGAGCCAATCGGTTTTTTACTTCGGCGGCTACCATGCCAGTGAGCTCGACATCGACGCGTGGCTGCGTAGCGCCAGGACGCAGAAGCCTGCCATCGAATTCATCGGCTTCCCTTGGCCAAAAGGCGCGGGTGCAGGCGCAGACAGCGCCGTCAAAACCTTCAGCCAGAACGGCAGGTATGATTCGGTGATCGGCGATATTCAGGGCAACGGCGCGGATACGATCTTCATCGTTGGCCATTCGAGCGGCTGTGCGATTGCCAACGCCGTGGACTCCGGCCTCGAGTGGACCGAGCACATCGTACTCGTGGCCCTTGACGGCTTTGGCCCTAGCGAGTACCAACTCGATCGGGAGACCACGCAAGTGTGGGGGGCCACGTGCGACGGGGTGAAATCAAGGAACTTCCCGGGCATCGCCAAGGGCCGGCGCAAGATCTTTACCGCGACAAACTGCAAGTCGGAGTGGGCGCTGCATTTTTCCCTGGTCAATGCCAACGCCACAGACGCTTTGGTCGACAGCGTCGCCAAAGGCTACGCCAAATGTCGGGCGAACCTCTTGTTTCTATGAAACGAACGAGCCCTCGCCCGCCGGCCACTCTCGCGCTGCCCCTCGCCTGCTCGATTCGGCCGATTCCCTGCGTTCCGCCTAACTGATGTGGTCCTCGAATTGACCACTGAGTTTTCGATACAGGGTCTTGGCAAGCGGGTCGTATCCAAAAAAAGTGGCTGCTGCATCGATCCAAGTCAGCGGCCGCGAGCGCGCGAGTTCGCGCGCGCTTCTTAGCAGCTGCGACGGCATCGAAGATGGAGAAGGGTCAAATACTTCCGCCTCGTGAGTATCCTGGTCTTCCGCGAAAACGGTGCGAGTCAGCCTCGAGAACACATGCTTGCCGCCGTTCGTCTCATAGATCCGATATTCCTGCCACTGCCCCTTGGGAGCGGAGGGCGGCGCTGCAGAGGCGAGCAGCGTTCCGGTAAATGCGAGATCCGCTTTGCCGTCTCTGATGACAATTTGATCCTTTTGCACCCCGACATCAGGATCGTCATCGAGAGCGGGTAGACGACTCTGCAGTTTAATTTTCGCCTCCGAGACCTCCTTGCGCGGAGACTTCTCCTTATCCTTCGTCCCCGAATCCTTGGAGGCGGAGTCCTTAGGCGCCGAGTCCTTGGGTGGTGAGGGTGGTGACTTTGGCTCCTGATCGCGAACGGTCTCACCACGCACCACGACTATAGCTTCATGAGACGTTTGCCGGTCTCTGCTTACCGCCGGCTCGGAGAATTCCTCAGGGCGTTCAGAACTCATTGGAAAGGCCTCGCTGCTAGGTGGTGAAGACTGCAGCTTGGGGCCAATACCATACCCTGATCAGCCAGATATCAGCGCGACCGGTCGTCAGCGCGCGCCCACAGCAGCGGGTCGCCTCCCGGCCTGTCCGCCAGCTTACACAGTTCGCTTAGGTTTTGCCCGCGTAGATCAGGCGGCCGGGGCCAAGCCGCCCCATAATTTCGGGCAGGCTCGAATCGGCGACGGCGAAGCAGCCTTGGCTTCGACCGAGCATGCCGGAATGGCCGATCACCTGGTCATTCACGTACCAGGCAGCATGTACCACGATCGCCCGGGAGAGCGCGTTACTATTGGTCGGGTCCAGTCCCTCGAGACGCATCGAGTGACCATGGGCACCCGCATAGAGAGAATCCGTCTTATAGGCTCCGGCGGAGGTCGCATTCGAGCGGGGCTCGTTGGAGAATCGCTCGAGCCATCCCGTATGAGAAGGGTCGGAACCCCTGCCGTGGGCAACTAAATGCGACTGCACGCTGCCGTCCGCGAGGTTTACCAAGTGGAACCTCGGTGCTCGCGAAGGAAGGGAGAAGTCAGCAACGCCGATGAAGTCTCGGTAGCTGATGCGGTCCTTATGTCGCTCCAAAGCATCAAGCGCACGGCGAAGCAGACTGGGATCGACTTCATTGCCGCTGCTTTCTGTTCGTCCGAGGGCTAGCCGGGCTCCCGCAGATCCTGATTGACCGTCAGCGGCGATGCCCCGCTCGTCAATCACGCCCTGGTGCTGAGCGAAGGCCCGAGCAGCGTGCCCAATCCGTATGTTCCTGATCCAACCAAATTCAGTTGGTTGAGAATCGGTGTGCCGGGGCACATCGGAGAACAAGGCACCCAGGTAGATCCGAACGCGGTTGCCAGAATCAAAATGCCAGCCGATTTCGCGGCCCGAATCAATGGAATCCTGGCGCCGGGGGCGACATTGTTTGTGACCAATGAAGCCCTCTACCCGCAAACGAGCGGACCCATGCTCCAAGTCGTTGACGCCGATCCGCCGGCCAAAAGCCAGACCGCCCCAGCGATTCACCACTCCGCCGAGTCGAGCGCGGAGCACATGACGCGCCAAACTGGCTTTCTATTTCTTGACCTTTACGAGTAACAAACCTATGCACAAGTTATTTCTGAGTCTCTTTGCTATCGTCTTCGTGTCCGGCGTTGCGGCGGCCGACGGCGCGTCCTCGCCCCCTGTGGCGGAGGGAGCGATACCGTCAGCCTATGTGTGGCTCAGTGGCGGCTCGGTCGCTATCGGCATCGGCTACACCTGGGGTCACGGCACCCTTTACAGCAGCAAAGACCAAAAAGAGTACAAGTTCAAACTCTCGGGTGTCTCGGTGGCTGATGTGGGCGGAGCCGGTATTACCGCGGAGGGCGAGGTCTACAACCTCAACACGCCGGCGGATCTCAGCGGCAACTATTCGGCAGTCACAGCCGGCCTGACGATCATTGAGGGCGGCTCGGTTGCATACCTGAAGAACGATAAGGGCGTCGTAATCAAGTTGCACTCGCAGACCGGGGGTCTGCGATTCAACCTGTCGGCGAACGGTATGCGCATCACGCTTCAACCATCCTAAATTATCCACTGACCAGGTCGTCGACGCCCACTTGCAGGGGCGTCGCGACTTTCAGCCGGCCGCTGCGCACTGCATGCGGACAGCGAGCGCCTGATCACGCCTTTGCCGCTAGACGGCGCGCAGCGCACGTTGCGTGAGCAATGCCGCTCTACCTGCCCGAAATGAACGCAGCATCATGACGGCGGCATAGATGACAACAAATACGACCAGCCAACGCAGCGCGACCAGCGGCAAGCGCTTGACTACGAACGCCGCAAGCAAGACCGCTGGAATCGCCCCGATCGTCAGCGCAATAGAAGTTCCGAACCCAAAACGGCCCGAGCGAAAGAATTGCAGTCCGGCTGTTGGCTGTACGAGTCCGCAGGAGCCCATCATGATCGGAAAGGCGGCGAGCGGATGAAGCCCGAGGAGCGTCACGACAATCATACAAGGCGCGTAGAGCCCGATCCCGATACTCATCAGCGCCCCCAGTATGAAGTTCACTCCAATGGCAACCGCCAACCGCCAACCCGTCAAGGTCATGGCGACGCCTCCGCCCGGCAATAGGTGCATATTGGTCGCCGCAAAGACGCAACCCGCAATCAGCAGGGCCACCCCCATGGCCAATTGAATCGCAGGACGGGGCAAGCGGTTCACAACGCCCGCGCCGACCCAAGCACCGAGCGCCGCCGAGGAGATGGTCGTTATCAACAAGAGCGGGTCGATCACAATCACAGTGACCATGATGAGCATCTCGATTAGCGCCGCGGTATTGAGCCCAACGTTAAGGGTGCCGGGGATCTGCTCATCCGCCAGCTTGTTCTGAAACTTTAGAATCGCAGTGGTGGGCGCGAACGACCCTATCCCCAGGGTGTCGAAAAAAGCGACGACAAAGCCCACCGGATATTCGGATATGAGCGGCCGTTTTCGTCCAATATAGCTCTTACGGCAGCGAAACCAATTGACGAAAAATATCACGTTGATGAGGAAAAGCGCGCCGAACAAAAGCTTGACTTGCAGCGACATTGGGCCTCCCGGTTGACAAGCGAGGATATCGCTTGAAGGGAACGACAGCCAGCGCCGCAAGCTTTATTTCGCGCCTGACCTTTGTGCGCGCTGCGTTTGCGGCTCCGCGCCCAGTGCAACCGCTTGGTGCAACAGTTCCTTGGCGCGCGCCCGTCACTCCCGTCAATGCGGGGTGAACGACTTCGCCGCCTCGCAAAGCCCCATGCTGTACGTCCAGAAACTGCCGCCGCTCATGGTCCGGCAGCCGGCGGCCGATGGCCCGTTCCAGCGATTCGAGGTCCAAACCCGCCTGTTGGGAAAACCCCGCATCAAGGAATGCGCCGATCTCGAAATACTCTTGCAGCCCGGCTGCGACGTCTTGAGGCGAGCTGCGCTCGGCGAGCGATTTGAGCACCAAGCCATCGAGCTTGGCGTGCTGCGCCTCCTCGATCCAGTGATGCTTGAGCAGACTCTTAAATTGTGGATCGAGATCCTGGTTGTCCTTGACACTCCCCAGGTAGTGTCCCTGCGACATCCACTCGAGGCCGAGGATTGCGATGGCAACCGCGAGGGGATGGTGGCCCAGGATCGCCCGGCAGATCTCGTCGGCCGGACCGATGAGACCGCATGGCGTACCGAATCCGCCGTCAAACTCGCGCAGCACCGCACTAAACAGCTCGCGATGCTTCTGTTCTTCATCGACAAAGTGGCGCAGCGCCGGTGCGCGAAACGGATCCGCCTCTATTTCATCATTCGACTGACCCGAAACGAACGGCACGACAAAGGTTTCGACCAGTTCGAACAGCGCGAGGTAGCCGCGCGCCCGGACGTGGTTCAACTTGAGTTTCTCCGCAGCGCTCAAGAATCCGAGCGGCTCGGTCTGCGCAAACGTCTCGGGGAGAAACGGCCGCGTGAAATCCAATCGCCTCCCCTCCCCAACGAGATCCTCTACGCGCCAGTTCACGCGCCGCGAGGTCTTAAGCAGGTGCTGATAATCCGCTAGCGGGGGCATGGTTTGGTCTCCTCTCGTTGATCTCAGTGCGACACGCGCTTGCGCGACGAAGCCATCCGGATCTTCGGAAACAGCATGCCGACGGTCGCGCAGTATTGCCGGTAGCGGTCGCCGAAGTACGCGATGAGATCGCGCTCTTCGAACCAAATGCCGACATAGATGTAGCCGGTCGTTGCGATGGCAAAGAACAGGTGGCCTAGGGTCATATGCGGCGCCGCCCAGAAGGCCAAAATGAAGCCGGCATAGATGGGATGGCGCAGCCACCGATACAGGAAGGGTGTTACGAATCCCGGCTCCGGAGGCGTGCGCCCCAGCAGCCGCGCGAGCCCTTGGCTCAGCCCGAACAGGTGGAAGTGGCTGATGAGAAATGTGCTCAAGAGCAGCAACATCCATCCCATCCACGACACGGCGAGGAGCACCTTGGAGCCGATCGGGTCATCGACGGACCAGACCGTCTGCGGTATCGGACGCCACTGCCAGCAGACCAAAGCGAGCGCCAGGCTGGCAAACAGCACAAAGGTACTGCGTTCGATCTCCTCGGGCACGATGCGCGTCCAGACTCGCTTGAAGCCCGGGCGCGCCATGATGCTGTGCTGAAGCGCAAACAACACCAGGAGTGCCGCATCGATCAGCAATGAGACGGCAATATCGCCGCTTGAACCTGAGTCGATGGACTTCGGCACGAGGACATTCTCGACGAAGCCGATGGCGTAAAGGAAAACTGCCAGAAAAAGCACGTAAACCAGAACGCTGTAGAACGCGGCCAGTAGTTTTCTCATTGTGGTCTCCTCGTGTGCGCGCGCGGGTCAGTTGTTTGCGGTTAAGGGATCGATAATCTGTGGGATCTCGACGATGCGCGTGATGGGGATCCCGCTGAGCTCCGCATGCTTTCGGATCAGCTCCTCGGTCGCGGCAAGATAGATGCAGAAGGTCTTGTCGCCGGCCACGTAGCTGTGCTGCCACTGAATGCCGTCGCCGATTTGCTCGATGGCCCGATTCGAGGCACGGGCCGCGCCGCACAGTTCCACGATCGACATCCCGCCAACCCCGGGGATATCACGCTCGATCAGGTATCTCTTGAGATGCGCCATGTCAGTACTCCCTCTTGGCACGATTATCAGCTGCGCGCGATCCATCTGAAAGCTAAGAGTTCTTGCCAGAGCTAAAGATAATCTTTAGTTTATAACCCATGTCTCTGTCGCACCTTAAGTCCCTGCAAGCGCTCGAGCTGGCGCTGCGGCTGGGATCGCTGCAGGCGGCCGGGCGCGCGCTCTGGATAACGCCCGCAGCGGTCGGACAGCGGATCAAGGCTCTCGAGGAGTATCTCGGCGCCGATCTCGTGGTACGCGCTCGGTCGGGCCTGCGGCCCACCCCGGAACTGGCGCAAGCGCTCGAGCACCTCAGAGCTGCATTCCAGGAGTTGGATACCGTGGCCACCCTGTTGAATCTGCAGCGCGGCGACGAGATTCACCTCGCGGCCCCATCCGACTTCGTCGATTTTTGGCTGAAGCCTCGCCTGGGGAGCTTCAAAGCCGAGCATCCGCGCGTGCTTTTCTGCATCAACGGTGAAGGTGATGTGCCGTTACGCATCGGCCAGGCCGATTGCGAGATCAGCTTCGGCCCGCAACGCCCCAATGCGCGCGATGGCCTGCTATTTCGAGATTTTGTGCTGCCGATCTGCTCCCCCGAAAACACGCGCCGCATATCTAATGTTTCCCTGCGACACCGCCTCGAAGGGTTTCCGCTGCTGCATCTCGATTTCTACAAGGAAGACCCGAGCGCCCCCCATTGGGCCACCTGGATCAAGACCCAGCGGCTCAAACGAACCGAACCTAACCGTGGAATCCGTTTCCAGCGCATCAAGCTCGCCCTCGAGGCGGTTCGTGCCCATGCCGGTCTCACCCTCTGTGGGTTGGCGCTGCTGGGCCCCGAGATCGATGACGGCAGGCTCAGCCTGCCGTTCCCTGTATCGACCGGACAATGGACGGATCACGCCTTTCAAGCCCGTTTCCCCCCCGACGCGCTGCTCCGGCCCCAGGTGAAGCGCTTTCGCGAATGGCTGGTGGGTCAGGCTGCAGTCACTCGAGATTGGCTCTCGCAGCATATTCAATCGTCCGAACGGCCGCACGGGCGACGGCGAACCCCAGACAAGCCGGACGCGGGACGCGGCCGCGCCGCGCACCGCTAACGAGTACCGCCCATCGCATCCTGCGATGCCGCAACGATGGCCCATGTCGCGTTTGGGCGGCGCTTTACGTTATATCAATTAGCGATGCGACTAGCTGTCCGGATACTCATAGGGAGCTCATGCCATGCGTCTTCATTTACGATCGATCGGGGCAATCGCCCTGTCCGCCGGCGTCTTGCTGCTTCTGGTGGCATTGAAAACCCCGGCAGCCGAGCTTGATCCCGCCTCTGCCGTTCGAGGGTCCCTCGGCGTTTCACTGGAAGATCTCAGCCTCACCAATCATTTCGGCAGGGCTGCCTTCTTGCTGAATGGTGGATTCGCCCTCCTGTTCGGCGCGCTCGCGGGGTTCGCGTTCGTCAGCCGCCGCCGCCGTCGCGGCCCATTGCGCATCAAACCATCAGGACGGTCGAGCCCGTGGTCTTACGCGCCTCGAGATCTGCGTGCGCCTTGGCGGCGTCCTTGAGCGGATACGTCTGATTCACAGTGATCTTCACCGCTCCGGATTCCACCACCTCGAAAAGTTCCTTCGCCATCGCCACCAAGTTCTCGCGCTTGGCGCCATAGGTGCCGAGCGTCGGGCGGGTGACATAGAGCGAGCCCTTGGCCGCCAGGATACCGAGGTTGAGAGGATCGACCGTGCCGGAGGACTGGCCGAACAGCACCGCGAGCCCCAAGGGGGCACAACAGTCGAGCGATTTTAAAAAGGTGTCCTTGCCGACGGAATCGTAGACCACCGGCACTTTATTGCCATTGGTAATCTCCGCCACTCGCTTCACGAAATCCTCGCGCGTGCTGACAATCACATGGCGGCAACCATGGGCCTTGGCGAGTTTCGCCTTGTCGTCGCTGCCGACGATGCCGATGACGGTCGCGCCGAGATGGTTCGCCCATTGCGAAAGGATCGAGCCGACACCGCCTGCTGCAGCGTGCAGCAGAATCGTATCGCCCTGCTTGACGCGATAGGTCTGGCGGATGAGGTACTGCACCGTCAGCCCCTTCAACATCATCGCCGCCGCGGTCTTGTCGTCGATACCCGGCGGCAACTTGATCAGCCGATCGGCGGGTATGAGCCGTGCCTCGGCATAGGAGCCCACGGGCGCAGTGCCGTAGGCGACGCGATCCCCGGGCTGCAAATCCGTGACGCCGGCTCCGACTTCTTCGACAATTCCCGCGCCTTCGCCCCCGAGGCCGCTCGGCAGCGCCACGGGATAGAGGCCACTGCGGTTGTAGACATCGACGAAATTGAGGCCGACCGCTGTTTGACGGATGCGGGCCTCCCCGGGGCCGGGTTTCCCCAGCTGAATCTCTTCCCAGACCATGACTTCCGGTCCACCGGTTTTGTGAATTCGGATTGCATGCAGCATCGGCGGATCCTCCTAAAGTCGCACGGCCCATCGTGCCGCAGATTCTTATCCCTTCGCAACGGATTTCAGCCGTCCGGTCTCTCGGGTAAAGAGACTCAGCGCGAAGCCGATGGTCATCATGACGATCGGCAGCCAGAGGATGCGGCCGATGCCGATGCGCTCGGCGACCTGCCCTACGATCACCGGCGCGATGCCGCCCCCAAAAAGCTCGCCCACGGCAATCACCAGACCCGACGCGGTGGCCATCAACGCCGCGGGCACGGTCTCGGAACACAGCGGTCCGACCGTGAGGGTAATGAGCGCGTTGTTGAAGAAATGCACCATGAATAGAAAGCCGAACAGCGGCGCCATTTGCGCACCCGCTGTCGCCAGCAGCAACAGCGAGCAAAGCGCGCCGACGGTCGAGAGGATCATCACCGGCTTGCGTCCGATGAAATCGGATAGCCACGGCAAAGCGAGCGTCCCGGCGGTCGAGCCTAAACCGATCGCCGACATGATGCCGCTCATTTGGGAAAACGGCAGCTTAAGATAATCGATGAAGTAGTTCGGCAGGAAAGCGCTGGTGGTGATCAGGCAGGTGAGCCAGCACAGCATGAGGGCGCCGCCGATGCGTACGTTGCGAAAAGCCAGCACGTCGCGCCAGTCCTTGAAGCTGCTTCTTGGCGCGCTGCTGCGCGTTGACGCAGCAGGCGGCATGACGCGCCAGACCGCCAAGGCCAACAACAGCCCGGGAATGACGCAAACTAAAAATATCCAGCGCCAATTCACAACTCGAAGCAGACCCGAAACGACGAGAGGAGCGATGCCGAGTCCGCACAGCGGCAACATCATTTGTTGAATGCCGATATTGAGTCCATGACGCTGGGGCGCCGAGGCCTCGATAGTGGCGGCGATGCTGGTCGGCGTATAGGCCCCGTCGGCGAGGCCCATCACCACGCGCACCACGACGAGACCCCCAAGTCCCGCCGCGAGCCCGCTCGCGCCAATCAGCAGCGCGAACAGAATCATGGAGCCTGTGAGCACCAGCCGCCGTCCGATGCGATCCGAGGCGTTGCCGGTAAATAGCGCAGAAGCGCCCCACGCGATCGCGAGCGCACCGGTGATGACCCCGATGTCGGAGTAGCTCAGGTGTAGATCCTTCGCAATGACGGGAAACATGGTCGCAATCAGAAATCGATCGATGCCGACCAGACCGAAACCGAGCGCCATGACTGCGACGATGTTAAATTCCGCTGAAAAAATCCGCTTTTTGAGTCCCATCATCGGATTTTCATCAGCCCTTCTGCGTTGCCGGCGGCATCAGGAATTCCCAGGGCGAAACCTCGGAGGTACGCTCCAGCGGCACCTCGATCAACGCCGGGGCGTCGGCCGCGAAGGCCTTTTCCAGTGCATGCCGCAGGCCTTGGGGAGTATTGACCCGGTAACCCGCCATAGCGAAACTCTCGGCCAACTTGACGAAATCGGGATTGCGCAATTGCGCGCCGATCACATGACCGTGGAATCGCTCTTCCTGGTCGCGCATGACATTGCCGAACGCACCGTTGTTGAACACGACGCTGACAACATGGATACCATGCTGCACGGCAGTCGCAAGTTCCTGGACGCCGAACATAAAACCACCGTCGCCGGAAATCGACAGCACGGCTTTGCCCGGGTGGGCCGCCTTCACGCCGAGCGAGGTTGAGTAGCCGAAGCCAAGCGTACCTTGATGACCGCAGGACACGAACGTGCGCGGCGCATAAACCGGGAAGCCGAAATAGGAACTGAATCCGGTCTGACAGATCTCCTCGACAAAGAAACCATCGCGCGGCAATACATCGCGCATAGCCGCAAGATAGGCGATGTGCGGCTGGACCTTCTGGATCGCGGCGCGGGTCGCCGCCTTGATAGCCTCAAATTCGGCGCGGCGCGACTCGCGTGGGGCGCCCTCGTGCATCACCGCCTCGATCAGCCCGCGCGTCGCCATGCGTGCATCGCCGACGATAGGCACCGTCGGCTTGATCCGGGGCATCTGCGTCGGATCGATGTCGATATCGATGATCGTAAGATCCTTGGGCGCATTGGGCCAGCGAAACCACTGGAGTTCCATTCGGGTGCCGATGCCGATGAGGACGTCGGTCTCGAACCAGCGCTTGAATCCGGAAGCGCAGGTGAAACCAAGGTAATGATCGTCCGCCACGATGCCCCGGCCGCTGCGGAACGGTACGACCGGAGCTTGCAGCAACTCAGCCAACTCGAGGACTTCCGCTTGAGCGTGCTGGGCGCCGCTACCCACCATGATCATCGGATGGCGGGCCGATTTGAGGAGGCGCGCCGCCCGGGCGAGCTTCTCCCCGTCGGCCTCGATTTGCGCGTAGCTCGACGGGGGCGGTACGAGCGTCACCGGTGCGGTTGTGCCGAACACCTCCCAGGGCATCTCCAAACCGACGGGCCGCGGGCGGCCCGTCGACATCTGCCGGAAGGCTTCCGCGACGGCGGCAGGCGCCTCCGCCGGATGGTCGATCCGCGCAGCCCATTTCATGATGGAGCGCATGGTCCCGAGCTGGTCCGGCAGCTCATGCAGGTGGCCTTTACCCGAACCGATGAAATCCGACGGCACTTGGCCGGTCACGCAAAGCACCGGCGTGCTCGCTCCGTACGCCGAGCAAATTGCCGCGCCGGCATTCAGGACTCCGGGTCCCGGCACCACAGAGAATACGCCCGGGCGGCCGGTCGTCTTCGCGTACCCGAACGCCATGTACGCAGTCGCCTGCTCGTGTCGCGGATAGATCACGCGGATCCGGTCGCGTGCCTGGTGCAAGGCGTCGAACAATCCGTAGGTCTGCACCCCCGGGATGCCGAACACCGTATCCACGCCGTGGAGTAGGAGGGAGTGCACAATGGCCTCTCCCCCGGTCAGTTTCTGAGTCATCCCGGGAAACAGTACATCGGTACCATGACTGAATACAACATCCAATGCCGCACGAACGGTACTGCCGCCCAAAGGCAGCTTCCGGCAATCGCCGCCGCCATCGCATGCTTGAATCCACGCATAAGTTGACCTCTGCTGGTGACTTGGGTATTAAAAGATTCGAGGATCTGACGGGGAATCACCAGTCGAAACCCTGGGCGAATCGCCGCAGGGTATGTGCGACAAAGAGGGAAATCGATGAGCCGGGGAGCTAAGGGCGCGATTCGGATTGGCGTCGGCGGTTGGACCTACGAGCCTTGGCGCGGCAGTTTCTACCCCGAAGACCTAACTCAGAAACGTGAACTCGAATATGCCAGCCGTCACCTGACCTCGATCGAGATCAACGGCACTTTCTACGGTGCGCAAAAGCCCGATACCTACATCAAGTGGCGCGACGAAACGCCGGATGATTTCGTCTTCTCGTTAAAGGCGCCGCGTTTTGCCACGAATCGCAAGGTGCTTGCCGAGGCGGGTCCGACCATCGCGCGCTTCTTCGCAGGTGGCGTGATGAAGCTCGAGGACAAACTCGGCGCCATCAATTGGCAGCTCCTGCCCGCCCACAAACTCGATCTCGCCGACTGCGCAGCCTTCTTCAAGCTCCTACCGAAGGAAATGGAAGGCCATGCCCTGCGTCACGTCCTCGAGGTTCGACACGAGAGCTTTCGTCATCCCGATTTTGTCGCGCTCGCGAGAGAGCATGGCGTCGCCGTGTCGATTGCCGGAGACTCGCATTACCCGCAAATCGCCGATACCACGGCTCCCTTTGTCTACGCCCGCATCATGGGCACGCAGGAGACGGCGGAGGCGGGTTACTCGGACACCGCGCTGGATCTTTGGGCCGCACGAGCGCGAGCCTGGGCCTCGGGCGCCGCGGTGGATGGTCTTGCTTACGTCGGCCCGCCCGTCGCGGACGGTAAGGCGCGCGACGTCTATCTCTATGTCATCAGCGGCCACAAGGTGCGCAACCCGGCCGCGGCGATGGCGCTGATCCAGCGTCTTGGCTGATTTCATCCCGGCAACGGAATCCACTCCGTAGCGTCGCCCTGAATGACCCCCATCCGGCGGCCAGCCCAGTCGCCCTTCGCCTGCTCGATGCGCGCCCTGCTCGAGGATACGAAATTCCACCAGATATGCCGGTGGCCATCGAGCGGCTCGCCGCCGATCACTACATACCGGGCGCCCTCGGGGGCCGTAATGCGCGAGGTGGAATCGGGCGCGAGCGTCGCCAAGGTGCCGCGCGGAACGTTGACATCGTCGATGAGGATGTCCTTGTCGACGCTGTAGACAGCGCGCTCGATGTCCACAGGCTCCAAGACAACCACGGCTCCGCGCGAAGCCTCGACATCGAGGTGCAGAGTTTGGGCAAATGTGGCGACCGGAGAGGCCAATCCAAAGGCGCTGCCGATCAAAATGCGTATGCTCGCGAGCTTCTCTGCAAACACAGGTATGCCGTGCGCGGGCGTGTGGATGAACGCCGGCTCGACTTCTTCATAGGCGATCGGAAGCGCTGCCCACAGCTGCAGTCCGTGGTTCGAGTAGCGCTGCGCGCTCAAATCCTCCGGCCGCCGCTCGGAATGCACAATACCTCGTCCCGCCGTCATCCAATTGATCGCGCCGGGCTCGATCCTCTGTGTGTGGCCAAGACTATCGCGGTGGACCATGGCACCCTCGATGAGATAGGTGACGGTGGCGAGGCCGATATGCGGATGCGGCCGAACGTCGAAGTTATCGCTGGGTTTCACCTCGATGGGGCCGAAGTGATCGAAGAACACAAACGGTCCGACGCCCTGTTGTTCGGGTGCGGGAAGCAGACGCCGGACCATCATGCCGCCGCCCAGATCGTGCATCCGGCCATGCAATAACCGCGCTACCGCCATCATGTCCTCCCGGCAACGGCCCCGACGATAGCAAATTTCAATCGGTGTGTGCGATGCGTCGCAGTTCCGATGAGACACCGTCATCCAATGCATGGGCCGCACGTTCCAATGGGTAGCCTCGCGCGAGGGACCCGTAGACCAACCCGCAGGAGCGTGACCCTTGAACCGCTTATTCAGCCTCCCGGTGTGGAGCGTTCTCGTGCTACTGGGCGGCCTCGCGCCAAGTTCGGCCACATGGGCCGACGCGCTGTCCGCCGTGCAAATCCTTCGTGAGGGCGGCTGCGGCGGCACCCTGCCGGCTGCACGGCCGCTTCATCACAGCGCGCAGTTGGACCGGGCGGCCGAACAGTGGGCCGCCGGGCACTCGCCCGCGATGGCGACCGAGCGGGTCGGCTATAAGGCAGAGACTACAGCGGGATTACATATCAGCGGCGCGGATTCGGCCGCTGTCGATTTGCTCAAGCGATCGGGTTGCCGCACGGTGACTGACCAGGCTTTGCGCGACATGGGCGATTACCGCCGCGGGCTCGATGTTTGGCTGGTACTGGCTTCCCCCTACGTGGTGCCGTCCCGCTCGCAGGCGCCGATGTTGGCGGCGCGTACGCTGGAACTCGTCAACGAGGTGCGGGCCCGCGGAACTCACTGCGGCGATCATTCATTTGGTCCCGCGCCCCCGGTGCGGCTGTCGGGAACTCTGGCAGATGTGGCGCTCGGGCATGCCGCCGACATGGCCGCTCACAATTATTTTGAACATGAGGACCTTGCCGGACACTCGCCGGCGGATCGTGTCCGTGCCGTCGGATATCGAGAAAAATTAGTCGGTGAAAACATTGCTTACGGCCCTAAATCGGCCGAGGAAGTCGTACAGGGGTGGCTCGACAGTCCCGGACATTGCGAAAACATCATGGACCCCCGCTTCGCCGAGATGGGCGTCGCTTATGCGGCGGGCCAGGCTTCCAGGCGCGGACTATACTGGGTGCAACTGCTGGCCGCTCCCCGCGCCTAGCCGCGGACCCGCTCGCGGCTTAAGCCCACTCGAGCGAACCATAACGCTCGAAGTTAAGAGGGGTCTGGAAGTCCATGGAGTCGATGAGCCGGCGCCATTTCTTTGCGATAACGACCGCATGTACCGCAGCAGCTGCTTTGGCAGCGGTGCCGCCCGCGAGAAGCGCGGCGATCCATTCCGAGCCCTCGGCGCCGCCGCCGGAGCCGCTTCGCCGCTTCATCGTCGAGTACATGCGTGCCATGAACGCGCCTGGCCTCACGCTCGCACTCGCCAACGTCCAAGGACCTCAATCGATCGCCGCATTCGGCCTTGCCGATCTCGACGCCAAGACGCCCCTCACGACACTGTACCGCTTCGAAATAGGATCCATTACGAAATCCTGCGCCGCCCTCGTGATTCTGCAGCTTCAGGACGAGGGCAAGCTCGATGTTCAACACCCCATTTTGCGCTATCTCCCCTGGCTGCCGATCGAGACCGATTTCGGAGAAATCCGCATTCATCACCTGTTGACTCACTCGTCCGGCATGCCAACGTCGGATGGACATCTCGTGCCTACGGAGTCCGGAGCTCGGTTGCGGCAATCGTTTCAACCCGGTACGCAATTTCATTACTCCAATTGGGGTTTTGCCGTCCTCGGCCGGCTGATCGAATCGATCGATGGGGTCTCCTGGCCGGCAGCCGTCTCGCGCCGGCTGTTCGCGCCGCTTGGGATGACGGACACGGCTGCGGCAATTTCGAGCGCCACTCGGGCAAGGATCGTATCGAGCTACGTGCCTCTGCATGACGAGCGTCCCTACCCGCGTCACGGGGCGCTGGTTCGCGCCGGTAATCTCACCTTTACTGCCGCGTCGGGCAGCATCGCGTCGACGCCGCTCGACATGGCGCGCTACCTGCAGATGTTACTGAACCGCGGCGCCGGCCCCTCGGGGCGCGTGATCTCGGCTGAGGGGTTCACGTTGTTTTCAACCGCGCACATTGCCGCGGACGAGTTCGGTCCGGGTGCGAGCTATGGCTATGGCATCGCCGTCGACACATTGGATGGGCATCGACGCTTGCGCCACACAGGCGGCATGGCATCGTTCATGTCTTCGATGCAGATCGACTTGGATGCCGGCGTCGCTGCTTTCGCCTCGGTCAACGCCCAGTTGGGATACCGGCCGAATCCGGTGACTCAATACGCGATTCAAGTGCTGCGCGCCGCTGCGGAGCGCAAACCCCCGCCTCCCGCGCCGCCCGCGGACGAGGCGGCCGAGGTCAAAGATGCCGCCGGCTTCGCAGGGGTCTACCGTGCGCCCGACGGCCGTAGCCTCGAAGTCATTACCGAGCACGATCAGCTCACGCTGTTGGCCGACGGCAGACGGATTCCACTGCAGCACGTCCGCGAAGATCAGTTCATCGCGCAGGATCCGAAATTCTCTCTTTTTCTGATCATATTTGGCCGGGAACCTGCCCCTGCGGGCGGCGCCCAGCCGGGCGCCGGGGCTCCCGCCGTGATCGAGATGGGCTACGGTCCCGACTGGTTCGCGCATAGCCGACACGCGAATCTCGCCGCGGTGCCATCCGCGCCGGATCTCGCGCCCTATCCGGGCCTGTATTGTTCCAACGATCCGTTTGTCGGTTCGACCAGGATGGTAGTTCGCCGCGGAAAATTATGGTCCGAGGGCGTGACGCCGCTCACTCCCATCGGAGACCGGCTGTTCCGCTTCTCCGATGAGCCCTCGAGTCCCGAGACCGCCGAATTTCGCGGGATCATCGACGGCCGTGCAGAGATCCTCGTTCTCGGCGGCGACGTTCTGCAGCGCGTGCCGGAGGTATAATTTCGCGCCATGCTCGCCATTTCCATTTTCCATGATCTGTTGCATTTCGGGTCCGTCGTCATGCTGGCCATCGGCGCCTTGTTGCCCATCGTCGATCCGCTGGGCGGGGCACCGATCTATCTGGCCATGACCGTCGGACTCACTTCCGCGGAGCGAAGCCGGATGGCGAAGGCGGTTGCCATCAACAGTTTCCTGCTGCTGTTGGCTTCGGCTTTGATAGGCGCCTATGTGCTCGACTTCTTCGGTGTGTCGATCCCGTCGGTGCAAGTCGCCGGCGGCATCGTGGTGTGCATGATCGCGTGGTCCTTGCTGAACAGTCCCAATTCGCCGCCGGCCCTCGAACGCAACGCTCCGCAAGCGCCGACCGCCGACGATTTGAGTCAGCAGGCGTTCTATCCGATGACGATGCCGCTCACCGTCGGACCCGGCTCCATCTCCGTGGCTCTGACGCTCGGCGCCAACCCACCGCCCGGTTTCCGCCCCTTGCTCGCAACCGCCTTGGCGCACGCGCTCGGCATCCTGCTCGTGGCGGTGAGCGTTTACCTCTGCTACCGCTACGCCGATCGAATCCTGCGAAGATTGGGACCGACGGGCACCAGCGTCGTGGTGCGCCTGTCGGCGTTCATCCTGCTATGTATTGGTGTGCAAATCGGCTGGAACGGCGTCCACGGGCTGGTAACCACCGGGTTCCATATCCAATAGACGTTCTCTATCGAAAAGATCCAATCAATCGATTTCCATGAAGGATCGCCATGGCCTACTGTTTAGCCACACCCCACCACTGGAGCCTGCCGTGAGCAAACCGAACGACGATGCCGTCAAGACACTTCCTCAGCAACTGACCACGAGCGCCGGCAATCCGATCGCCGACAATCAAAACTCCCTGAGCGCGGGTCCGCGCGGCCCGCTGCTGCTTCAGGACTACCAGCTGATTGAGAAGCTCGCGCACCAGAACCGCGAGCGCATTCCCGAGCGTCCGGTTCATGCCAAGGGATGGGGCGCGCACGGCACGCTCACCATCACCGGCGATATCTCGAAGTACACCAAGGCCAAGGTTCTGCAACCCGGCGCCGTCACCCCTTTGATCCTGCGCTTCTCCACGGTCGCCGGTGAACTCGGGGCCGCCGATGCCGAACGCGACGTACGCGGCTTCGCCGTCAAGTTCTACACCGCAGAGGGTAATTGGGATCTCGTCGGCAATAACACGCCGGTATTCTTCGTGCGCGATCCTTACAAGTTTCCCGATTTCATCCACACCCAGAAGCGCCATCCGAAGACCAATATGCGCTCCCCGACGGCGATGTGGGACTTCTGGTCGCTGTCGCCCGAGAGCCTCCACCAGGTGACCATCCTCATGTCCGATCGCGGACTGCCGACCAGCGTGCGCCATGTCAACGGCTACGGTTCGCACACCTACAGTCTGATCAACGCGGCGGGCGAGCGGGTTTGGGTCAAGTTTCACTTCAAGACCCAGCAAGGTCACCGGCACTGGACCAACGCCGAAGCATCCGCGGTGGTCGGACGCACCCGCGAATCGACCCAGGAGGATCTGTACGGCGCGATCGACAAGGGCGACTTCCCGAAGTGGAAGATGCAGGTTCAGATCATGACGGAGGCCGAGGCGCAAGCATGGTCCGAGCGCACCGGATGGAACCCGTTCGACCTGACCAAGATCTGGCCGCACGGCGACGTGCCGGTGATCGACATCGGCACGCTCGAACTGAGCCGCAATCCGGACAATTACTTCGCCGAGATCGAACAGGCGGCGTTCGCTCCGTCCAACATCGTGCCGGGCATCGGCTTCTCGCCGGACAAGATGCTGCAAGCGCGTGTTTTCAGCTATGCCGATGCGCACCGTTACCGGCTCGGAACGCACTACGAGGCATTGCCGGTCAACGCGCCGCGCTGTCCGGTGCACCACTACCACAAGGACGGACCGATGCGCTTCTTCGACAACAATACCAAGAACCCCGACGCCTACTACGAACCGAATTCGTTCAACGGCCCCAAAGAGGACCGGCGATTCGCCGAGCCGCCTCTGGCACTGCACGGCGACGCCGACCGTTATAGCCACCGGGACGGCAATGATGACTACACCCAGGCCGGCAACCTGTTTCGACTGTTCGACGGAGCACAGCGGCAACGCCTGTTCGGTAACATCGCCGCCGCCATGCAAGGTGTGCCGGAGGAGATCAAGCGCCGCCAGATCGCCTTGTTCTCCAAGTGCGATCCCGGCTACGGTGCCGGCGTGGCCGAGGCCGTCAAACTCGACATCAGTGCCGCCGGCAAGCCCAGGGAAACATCGTCCGCCACGTAAGCTTGGAACTCGATATGCTGTGCCGGTAGCGTTGGCTGCCGGCATTATGTCGCTAGGGTGAAATGAGTAGAAAAGACGAAGACCGCATCCTCCACGGCTTGTACTACTACCGCGAAAACATCGATCAGCAAGTCGCTGTTACGCGGGATCAAATCGTTTGGCTGGCCACGCATTCGTGCACCGATGGCAGCAATTGGTATGCGGACGGTAAGCTGCAGAAATTTGACAGTTCCGCCATCGCGAAGGAGTTCCGCGACAAACTCTTCGCCTCCAAGGTGGAGCTGCCGCTGCGCTACTTGCAATACCGGCGCCTGATCACCTATTCAAAAACGGCCGATGACAGCTTCAGTGTTGCCGTCACCTTCGCCGGTGCGGATAGGGCCATGCGCCTGCACACGCGCCTTGGACGCATCGATGTCTGGTATCAAGAGCGCAAGGACGGCATTCTTGGACTCGCCGTCACGATCACGGTATCGTTCATGACAGCTCTGATTACACTGCTTGCCTTCGATCGGTGGCTTGGCCGCTGACGGATCAGGAGACCCCTTCGATGAAATTGCTGCCCATTGCCGCGCTATCCTTGATCCTGCTCAATTCCGCGGCAATCGCGGTCGATGCCGAGCCGAGCGTTCAGTCCGTCAAGCAGCTGCTTGACGCCATCGGTACGAAAAATACGCTGAACACGGTCCAATCTCAGATCGACTCGATGATGAAGGCATCCATGCAGCAGGCGCTCGGCCAAAAACCCATGACGCCGGCCCAGAATGCGATCATGGACGATATGCGCGTGAAAATGGTCGCGATCATCAACCAGCAGATGTCCTGGGAAATGCTCGAGCCTTCGCTGGTGGAAATCTACCGCAAGACCTTCACGCAAAAGGAAGTGGACGGCATGCTGGTTTTCTATCGCTCGGACGTCGGTAAGGCGGTCGTCGGGAAATTGCCCCAGGCGATGATGAGCTCGATGCAGATGGCGCAAGGCCGAATGAGCACATTGCTGCCGCAAATACAGCAGTTGGGAAGGGATACGGCGGAAAAACTCAAGGCCGCCGAATTGAACGACGGCAAAATGAACGCTGCCCCGACAACCACCACGGCCCCGGCCGCCCCAACGAGCCCGCCGCCGCCGAAACCCTAGCCCGCGCGGGCGGTCAGCGCCGTTACTTCCGTGCGCAGCGCTCTTTGAATGTGCGCCGATCGCTTTCGGAATTGAGTTCCGTCGCCAAGGAGGCAACGAGATCCTCCACGCCCTGCGCCCGCGCGGCCCCGCGTTTGACGAGAAGCTTGGCCAAGGGTCCGATGAATTCAGCCAGCTGCGCCTCGACATGCAGCAATTCTTGAGCGGCGAAGCGGCCGCCGGCAGCGGCAGCGTTGCCCGGCGGCGGCGGCGGCGGCAGGTCGATCTGAGCTTTGAGATAGGCCCCCAGCCGCTGGTAGTACGCCTCGCGCGGCGGCGGAAATGCATCCATCCAGTGCTGCGAGCTCAAAAAGAACTCGAGACTCTTCGAGGGCAGCACGTCTTCAATGCGAAACGGCAAAATATTCACCTGTTTATGCACCGCTCTTTCCACTTCGCGGCGCACCTGCGCGGACTGATTGCTGTTTCCGGAAAAGACCAGCACCATCACTTTGGCCGCCGATATGGCATCGATGATTTCCGCTGCCCAGTCCGCCGACGGCGCAATATCCCGCGGCGCGATCCAGCACTTGATTCCCTGCGCCTCCAGTAGCGACACCATCTCTTGGGCGCAGCCCGCATCCGGTTGCGAGTAACTGATGAACACGTCGCTCATGTCATCAGGAGCCCTCGAGCAGCCGCAGCGCCTTGTCGAGGCTGGTGCGCATCCGATTGAAGGAACGGCCGAGAGACGTGATTTCCCGGGGCCCCTCCAGCGGAAAGTCCGCCGCCGACATGTCGCCGACGCTCAGCCGATCGGCGATGTGTACGATCCGCCGGACCGGCCTGACAGCCAGCGAATACAGCAGCATATTGACCACGCCAAAGGTTACGGCGAATGTCGCCAGCAGCGCAATCATCAAACCGCGAAAGGCGCGCTCGGCGTTGGCGGTGGCGTTGGCATAGGGCACGGAGATCACTTGGGCGCCGACGATTTCGTTGTCGAGCCATCCGAAGCCGTTGTCCCGGCCGTCGCGCGCCACCCGGGTCGGCGGCGCCGCCGACGGCATGCTGTGGCAGGTTGCGCACGGAGGCTCCTCACGGATGGGCCGCGCCAGGTACAGCGACTTGCCCATCGGCGTCTCCCGATCGCCGAAGACTTCATTGGCGTGTGGGTCATTCCTGAAGCGCTGGATGATGTCAGCTTCCCAGTCGGCCGCCCGATCGCGCGGGTTGGTCGGATTGAGCGTCGCCTCCTTATACGTGAAGTCGGGATGCCGCTCGCGCAGCTTGAGGAAATTTTGCGTGGCCGCGTAAAAGGGCACGCTCTGCGGCGGAAACGACTCCCGCATCTGTGGCTCCAGCAACGGCAGGACCTCGGCGGCCGTATAGGCTCGTATGGCCACCGCGCTGTCCATCATGAGCCCGGCCTCCGCGAGCACTTCACGGCGTCCGTTAGCCTCAAGAATGGCCCAGCACGCGTAGCCTGCAATGAATGCGGCGCATAGAAACACAATGCCGAGCGCCACATTGAGTCGAACCAGTAAACTCATGTTAAGCAGCCTAGACCCATCGAATAAGTACTCAATATGACTGGGAAATTATACCATCGATACCGCAAGGCCTTAGGAATCCATCCATGCCGGAAACTGTGCGTGTAGATCACCTCGACGTCGACGCGAGCTTGTACGGCTTCGTCGCTCGAGAAGTCATGCCGGGCTTAGGTCTCGACGAAGCGGGCTTCTGGCGCGGATTTGCCGCGCTCGTGCGCCGCCTCGCGCCGCGCAACGCTGCGCTTCTCGAGCGTCGCGACCTGCTCCAAGCAAAGATCGACGCCTGGCATCAGGAGCACCCTGGCGCGCGGTTCGACCCCGCGAGCTATCGGGCCTTCTTGCTGAAAATCGGCTATCTCGTGCCCGCACAGGGACCGTTCTTCGTCTCCACGGCGAACGTCGATCCCGAAATTTCGCAACTCGCCGGCCCGCAATTGGTCGTGCCCGTCAACAACGCCCGCTATGCCTTGAATGCGGCCAACGCGCGCTGGGGCAGCCTGTATGACGCACTCTACGGGACCGATGTGATCGCAGAGGAGGGGGGCGCGGGCCGCGCGGGCGGCTACAATCCCGAGCGCGGCCGCCGCGTCATCGGCTTCGTGCGCGCCTTTCTCGATGAGCATTTTCCGCTCGACGCAGGCAGTCATCGCGACGCGACGGCCTATCGAATTTCGCCTCGCGGACTCGAAGTTCAGCTACCGGGCACCGCCGCCGTGCTCAAAGACCCCGCCGGCCTTGCGGGATTTCAAGGTGCGCCCGAATCGCCCGCGGCGGTCTTGCTGAAGCACCACGGTCTGCACGTCGAGATCTGCATCGATCGCGGGCATCTCATCGGCCGCGGCGACCCGGCCGGCGTGAGTGACGTCGTGCTCGAATCCGCCCTCACCACGATTCAAGACTGCGAGGATTCGGTGGCCGCGGTGAACACCGAAGAGAAGCTGCACGTGTATCGCAATTGGTTGGGTTTGATGCGCGGATCCTTGCAAGCCCACATCGACAAAGGCGGCAAATCGCTGTTGCGGCGTTTGAACGCCGACCGCCGCTACCGCACTTTATCCGGCGCCGAGCTCGTGCTTCCGGGCCGCAGCCTCATGCTGGTGCGCAACGTCGGACACCACATGCTGTCCGATGCCGTCACCTTGGACGGCGCACCGATTCCGGAGACGTTTATCGATGCGGCGGTGACTTCCTTGATCGCCCTGCACGATCTTAAGGGTCCCGGCGCCCGAAGCAATTCACGTACCGGCTCGATCTACATCGTAAAACCCAAAATGCACGGACCGGAGGAAGCGGCTTTCGCGGACGAGTTATTCGCCGAGGTCGAGGATTTGTTGGCGCTGCCTAGGCACACGCTGAAAATCGGCATCATGGACGAGGAGCGGCGTACCACGGTCAATCTCGCGGAGTGCATCCGCGCCGCACGGCAGCGAGTGGTCTTCATCAACACCGGCTTCCTCGACCGAACGGGAGACGAAATCCACACCTCGATGGAAGCGGCGGCGATTCCCCGCAAAAGCGAACTGAAGAAAGCCGTGTGGCTGGAGGCCTATGAACGGCACAACGTCGACGTCGGGCTTGCCTGCGGCCTGCCCGGCCACGCTCAAATCGGCAAAGGGATGTGGGCAATGCCGGACCTCATGGCGGATATGCTGAAGAGCAAGGCCGCACACCCCCTGGCGGGCGCGAACACCGCCTGGGTACCCTCTCCCACTGCCGCAACCTTGCATGCGTTGCACTACCATCAAGTCGATGTGCTGGAGGTCCAGGCGCGGCTCGCCACACGCCCGCGCGCCTCCCTCGATGACATTCTGACGCCCCCGTTGGTAGCAGAGCCAGACTGGTCTGCCGCCGAGATCGAGGAGGAGCTCAACAACAACGCGCAGAGCATCTTAGGCTACGTGGTGCGCTGGATTGATTTCGGCATTGGTTGCTCCAAGGTGCCGGATTACTACAATGTGGCCCTCATGGAGGATCGCGCCACCTTGCGCATTTCCAGCCAGCATGTCGCGAACTGGCTGCGTCACGGAGTCTGCGCAGCGGATGACGTACGTCGCGCCCTCTCCCGCATGGCCGCCGTGGTGGATGGTCAAAACGCGGGCGACCCTAACTACCGGCCCATGGGCCCCCATGCCGAGCGCAACATCGCTTTCCAGGCCGCCAGCGATCTCATCTTCGAGGGCCGCTCCCAGCCCAACGGCTATACGGAGGCCATTCTGACGGCACGGCGCCGGCAAAAGATTGCGGCGGCGGCCGAGAGCCCCGGCCGCTAGCCCCATCAACGAAAGCAGCGGCGGCATTTCGAGATTGCGCTCGAAATCCTTACCGACGCCGTCATTACCACGGATGTGCGGCCGGGGGGAGGCCGCCAATTAAAGCGGGTTCTGCGGTAGACTTTCGCTTCAGGGAATGAGAGAAAGACCGTGTCGCGGCCGCACGCGATGGGAAAATAAAAATGGAGGGATGCCGTGAGCTTCCTGGACCGCTATATAGCAGCAATCAAGCATGGCTCGCCCGGCCACGGCGACACGATCGTGAATCGGCCGAGATGGGGCGCCATCCTGCGCGATGTGGTCATTTTAATCGGCGTATGGATCGTGCTGGAGAATGTGTGGCCGTTTTATTCCGTGCCCACCGGCAGCCGCGGCGTCATCACGCAATTCGGCAAGATCACCGGCATAGAACCCGAAGGGCTTGCGATGTTGCCGCCGTGGCAAAAGCTCACCCTGTTCTCCATCCGCGCCGAACAGGCCGATATCGACAACGCGTCCGGAGCCACCAGCGACACGCAGCCGGTCACGGTGTCGCTCACCGTGCGCTATTCCATCAGCCCGGACAAGGTCTCGGAAGTGTTCGAGAAGTACAGCCATAGCGGCGATTTATCCTCCTATGTGCAGACCGCGACGCATGAGATATTCAAGGCGGTAACCGCCAAATACACCGCGCCCGACTTGATCGCGGAGCGCGCCAAAGTATCGGCCGACATCTACGCGGCCTTGGCGCAAAAGCTCATGGTTTACGGCGCGCAAGTGATCAATATCGATATGCGCAATTTCGCGTTTCAAGAGTCTTATATGCGCGCCATCAACTCCAAAGTCGAGCAGGAGCAGCTGCGGCAGGCGGCCGACAACAAGCTGAAGACGGTCGAATCCGAGCAAAAGCAAAAGGTCGCCATCGCAGAGGCGGAGGCCTCCGCGGTCAAGGCCACGGCCGACGGCAACGCCTATGCCACGTTGAAGATCGCGGAAGCCCAAGCGGAGGCGCTGAAGATCCAAAACGCGGCGCTCGCCTCCGGGCCCAATGTTCTGGAGCTGCGCCGCATTCAAGTGGAGCAAACCAAAGCGGATCGCTGGAACGGTCAGCTACCGGTTAACGTGTACGCGGGCGCGCCGATCCCGTTTTTCAATCCGTCGAAGTGACGCAGACGATCTACTCTCTTTGCCGGAACCGGCGAAGGCCGTGAACCGCCAAGAAGGCGCTCGCGATCAGTGCCAGGTAGCCGCCCGCGCCCACCGAAATGTGTTTGGCCACCAGGCCGCCGCCTCGATTGACCAAGTCGTTGGCGAAGCGGATGAAGCTGCCGGTCACGGTGCCGGCATTGCTCGGCGTCGAGAAGAATTCCCCCGACGTTTTTGAAAACAGGATTGCACCGCAGAGCACCATCAGCACCAAGGGCGCGAGATAGCCGAGCCAGGCCGAGCGGCGATGGACGATTTGCGGCAGCAACGGGGCGGCGAGACAACCGATGCAAATCAACCCGAACAGCACTCGCTGCATCAAGCTGTCAATACCGAAAAACAGGCGCGTCGGATCGGCAATGACCGCCGACATGTCGAAGAATCGCACGCCATGCTGCAGCGAGCCGAAGCTCACCACCAGGGTGCTGATGAAGAACCAACCGACGATGAGGGCCGCGATCGCGATCTTGCTCGGCGTATCGAGCGTCCACGCCGCACGGCAAACTCTGCCGAACATCGGCTGAGATGGCGTGAGATCCATACTTCCCGGAGTTTGCATGGTTGCGCGCTAGCCTAGCGCCATTCCAGGATTTTGGCAGCTTAATTTGCGCATGCTAAGCTTGGCGCAAATCACACGAACGAATCCTTCGTTCCAACACTATTCGATGGGGTCCCAAAGTGGCTAGTCCTCGCGTACTTGCCGTTCTCATCGCTTCTACCGCGTATTTTGCCGGTTGCGCAACCGTCGATCAGAAATTCGGCGACGATGCCTGGTACCAAAAGAGCAAGGAAGTGTCCGGCAAGGCAGTTGCTGCCACCGAGACGGCGTCCGCCAAGGCAGTGGCGGCCACCGAGACGACCGCCCAGAAAGCCTACGGCCGCATGCAGAAATATCTCGCCGAAAAGGACTTGTTGAAGACCTTTCAGGACGCCGGCGAGCACAGCGAAACCGCCGTCTTAGGCGTGTTGCACAAATCCGGCATCGCCAAGGGTCCCGGCACGACCTCGGGCGGCACCGCCGCCCCCGCCCCCGGCCCCGGCGGAACCGCGCCCAAGAAGCACACGGCGCCTCTACCGGCGCTCGGCTCCGCGGTTCCCGAGGAGTATTCGGGCGGCCTGCGCTGGCCGCTCGATGCGGGCATCGTGAGTTCCGAGTTCGGCGCGCGTTGGGGCAAGACCCACAAAGGCTTGGACATCGCGGCCGACGTGGGTGAGCCCGTGTATGCCATCGCCGACGGCGAGGTGATCTACGCCGGCGATGGCCTGCGCGGCTATGGCAACGTGGTCATATTGAGGCATGACCGCAAGACCAGTTCCCTGTATGCCCACAACAGCGAGCTTAAGGTCAAGCAGGGTGATTGGGTCACGCAAGGGACCCAGATTGCCTTGCTCGGCAGTACCGGTCATTCGACCGGACCGCACGTGCACTTCGAGATCCGCGATAACGATACGGCGGTCAATCCGCGCGAGTTGCTGCCGAAGACGAAATTCGCGGGCACGGTGTATGTCGAGCCGTCATCCGCCATGGCGGCCAATCCTCCCGATCCCCGTCATTCTCCGGCGCTTTGATCAGCGCGCGGCAGGTTGCCACTGCCTTTTGAGCGCCGCAATTTCCGCAGACCGGTCCAAAGGTTCACCGGAAATTTGCTGCTCGACCGCGGAGATGATCGCGGGAGACAGTGAGGAGCTCGCGGTCCGATATTCTGAACTGCCGCCGGCGGTACCCGGCTGTGCCAATACGCGGATCTCCCAGCGCTTCTCGCGCCGGCACGCAAGACCCGCGCCCGATGAATCGCCCAGGATGGTGAAGGTACGGCAGTAATCGCCGGATTTTGCGAGAAAACTCAGGCCAATTTCCACCCTCGCGGCAGATGGATGATCGCCGGCGAGTTGATTCGACAGGCCTCGAGCGAGCGCGCCACTCGCAACCAGAGCACCCCCGGTATTTTGGATCATGATGGAATCGGAGTTGCGCCAGGCGAAAAACCCCACTCCGATCCCGATGAGGAGACTTGCCGCCATGGAGGCTGCCAATCGCCAGCGTGGTTTGCGAGACTGCACGGAAGGCGGCGCCTGGAGAGCAGCACGCGCCTCGGTGAGATCGACGATGTTCGAATCCGCCGCGCGGATCGGTTTGCGTACCGCCGCCAACAAGCGTTCGGGCACTGCCTCGGTAAGCTCCGCTGCATACGCCAATTGAATTTTCGCGCGCAGCTCACGATGTCTCGCGACGCGCTCGGCGACTTCTGGATCATCGCGCATCGCCGCCTCGACTTCCGCGCGCGCTTGGGGGTCCAGCTCTCCATCCACGTACGCCATGAGAGTTTCCTCGGCGATGCTCATCGTGAACTTCCTTGCGCCGGCTCCAACATCCCTTGCAAGGCCTGCCGCGCTCGAGCAAGCCGGCTCGTCAATGTTCCGATGGGAATCTCGAGGACTTCCGCGGCTTCCTTGTAAGGCAAGCCTTCCACCAGCACCAGGCTGACCGCCGTCCTTTGCTCCTCCGGAAGCCTGGCCATGGCGGACTGCACGGATAAGCGCTCCACCTCACGATCCAGCATCCAGCTATCCAGGCGGGCGTCGCTACGCCATTGGTCCAATTTCAGAAGCGCACGCTCCAGAGCGATCTGAACGACATCGTCCGCATCGTGCGGGTTACGCGTCAGATTGCGCGCGAAGCGCCTGAGCCGCGGCAGCAAGGCAACGATCCGGTCGTGGACGTTTTCCGACGTCCCGTTCGTATTCATGGAGTAGACGCTTGAGATGTGACGTTTATTCCGCCGATTCTAGCAGCCGACGAATAAAATCGGCCTCGAATCCAGGGCTTATCATGGGAATGCTGCCGCGAATTCTAGTCATAACGGTGATGGCAACCGCTGCGCAGGCGCAGATTCACGTGCCGTCGCTGCCGCTGCCCGGTTTGCCGCTGCAGAACCTGCCGGGGAATCTGGATCAAGCCGGATCGGAGTCTGTCGATCATTTGAGCGGCCTGCGTCAACTTAAGATCCAGCAACTGATTCGGGCCAACCGCCGCACGTTGGATACCGATCCCGCTGGAGAGCCGATCGTGCGGAGCGAGATTCTGGCGCTGTCGCCGACCGACGATGCGCTGGCACGGGCCGAGTTGCGCGGCTTCGTCGTCGACCGGCAACAAACGATTTCATCCGCGAGTCTTCTTTTGACCGTTCTCAAGGCGCCCCCGAAGCTGTCCACGAAAAAGGCGCTCAGCGAGTTGCGCGATGCCGATCCTCAAGGCCTCTACGACTATAACCACATCTTTACAGGTGGCGGCGCGGTGCCGGCCGCACCGTCGCCGACCGAGCCGGCATCGCAGAGCGCGCCCTCCGCGCCGCCTGCAGAGACTCTCCGGCCGCACATTCGGGTTGGTTTGTTGGATACCGGGATCGACGCGACCCACCCGGTGTTTCACGACTCCGTCGTAAGCACGTGGGGCTGCGGCGATAAGAAAATACCCAGCGCACACGGTACCGCCGTGGCATCCATCTTGGTCGCGCATGCGAGGGCCGAACTATATGCCGCGGATGTGTACTGCGGCGCTCCGACCGGCGGTGCTGTCGACGCCATCGTTGCGGCTCTTGGCTGGATGGTTCAGGAACAGGTAACGGTCATCAACGTGAGTCTCGTGGGTCCGAAAAATATCTTGCTCGAACGCATCGTCACTGCCCTCATCGCTCGCGGACATGTCATCGTCGCCGCGGTGGGCAATGACGGCCCGTCCGCGCCGCCGCTGTATCCGGCGGCCTATGCCGATGTCGTCGGCGTAACCGCGGTCGACGCACGCCGGCGTGTACTCCTTGAGGCCGAACGCGGGCCGCAAGTGATGTTTGCCGCACTGGGCGCGGACTTCAAAGCGGCGGACATCGATCATGGGTATGCCGCCGTGCGCGGCACTTCATTTGCCGCACCGACGGTCGCCGCACTGCTGGCTGCTCCCCTGTCGACCCCCGACCGAGATGCCGCTCGAGCGGCCATCGAGGCGCTCGCCAAACAAGCCGTCAATCCGGACCGTCACGGCAGGGATTTGACATATGGCTTCGGCTTGGTGGGGGCCGAGAAATAAATACCCGATGGAAGAAATCGGCCCGGCGCGTCGTATCCACAGTGAAGGTCGCAGATTGTCTGCGACTCCACAGGAGCACGACGATGAAAACGAAACAATTCATGACAGGTGCGGCGGTCGCAGCGGTATTGGCGCTGGCGTCTCCGGTTTACGCCGCTCATTTGGGTGGCGGAGTCGGCGGTAACTTCGGCGGTTCTTTGGGCGGCCATGGCGGCGGGGCCGGCTTCGCGTCGCAGGGTGGGCTCAACGGTTCGGCCAAGACCGGCACGGTGGCACGCACAACCGGCAGCACGACTGCCGCCGCCAGCAGCACCGCTGCGGCTGCCAGCAACACGACCGCCGCAGCCAGCAGGACGGCTACCGCAGCCGGCGGCACCACTGCCGCGGGCAGCAGCACCGCCGCAGAAGCCAGCAAGCCGGCAAAATCGGCGAATTCGACCGCAAAACCCGCGCCGAACTCTGCCACCACGTCAAGCAAGCCGTCCACGTCAGCAAACGTGGCGGGCGCGAGCGATGCAACGGCCCAAGCGGGCAATCGTACCGTGACCGGCGACGGCGCCGGCTCCTTAGGCGTCGAGCATTCGCCGGGCGCGACGTCGGCGGCGGCCGGAGTCTCCGGCGAAACCTCGCTGACTAGCGCCACGTCGCAATTGCGGTCTTAAGGGCGTACTACGCGGTAATTTGCCGTTGTAGTACGCCCTCTTTTGTCGCTCAACTGGACGGTAGCCCGCGCGCACTGTACGATGCGCGCAGCTAATTTGAGGTCGGTGCTCGGTCAGTGCCACCTTTAGCTCGCGGTCCGTCCTCGACGCACTCCGTTTATTTACCCCCCTCGCTGCTGACCGCTGCGGAGCAGAAAGCTCTGTCGTGCGAGTCCAAATCTCTTTAAGGATTCATTCATGTCATTTTCCGATCTCGGGCTATTGCCCGAATTACTCCGTGCCGTTGCCGATAAGGGCTACGACACACCCACGCCCATTCAATTACAGGCCATCCCGGCGGTCCTTGCGGGCCGCGACGTGCTCGCCGGTGCGCAAACCGGGACCGGCAAAACCGCCGGTTTCGTGCTCCCCATTCTGCAGCGGCTGGTGGCCGACAACGCACAAAGCAGCAATAACCGCGCTCCGCGGGCGCTCGTGCTCACGCCGACCCGCGAGCTGGCCGCGCAAGTCGCGGAAAGCGCGCGCGACTACGGCAAGCATCTGCAGCTTCGCGTCATGCAGGTATTCGGCGGCGTGAACATCAATCCGCAGATCAGCTCGCTGCGCAGCGGCTCCGATATTCTGGTGGCGACGCCGGGCCGGTTGCTCGATCTCGCGCAGCAGCGCGCCGTGGACCTGTCCAAGGTGCAGGTACTGGTGCTCGATGAAGCCGACCGGATGCTCGACATGGGCTTCATTCCGGACATTCGCCGTATCATCAAGCTGCTGCCCTCGAAGCGGCAGAACCTGTTGTTCTCGGCGACCTATTCCGACGATATCCGTGCGCTCGCCGAGCGCCTGCTGCACGATCCCCTGTCGATACAAGTCGCGCCGCGCAACGCACCCATCGAACTCGTCGAGCAGCGCGCCTATCGCGTGCAGAAGGAGCAGAAACGGCACTTGCTGGTGCACCTCATCCAGTCGAATCAGTGGCATCAGGTGTTGATCTTTACGCGCACCAAGCATGGCGCCAATCGCCTCACGCAACAGCTCGAGGGCGCCGGCATCAGTGCCGCCGCGATCCACGGCAACAAGAGTCAAGCGGCACGCGTCAAAGCGCTCGACATGTTCAAGCGCGGACAGGTGACTGCCCTCGTGGCCACGGAAGTCGCCGCGCGCGGCCTCGACATCAAGGAGTTGCCGCAGGTGGTGAATTACGAATTGCCCAATGTCCCCGAGGACTATGTGCATCGTATCGGCCGCACCGGCCGCGCCGGCACTGCGGGCGAAGCGATTTCGCTGGTGTCGTCGGATGAGAGCGGTTTGCTGCGGGATATCGAGCGGGTGCTGCGACGCAGTATCCCCACCGTTGCGACGCCGGAATTCAAAATAGTGGAATCGGCCGCGCAAGCGCCGGCCCATGGCTCGCGTCCCGCCCCATCGCAAAGCCGGCACGGCGGCGCACACGCGGGAAACTCACACGGCAACCGCGGGCGCGACTCCCGGCGCAGTTCGAGCGGAGGCGCTCGGGGCAACGGCCAGTTTCAACGGGGGCGCTCACACTGAGCGCCGCCGCGTTTCGCCCCAAGGAGTCTGTCCGAGTACTCCGCTAAAGCTTCGGCGCCAGAGCCTTGAGATACGCCGCGAAATCGGCGCCGAGGCTCGGGTGCTTGAGGCCGTATTCCACGGTCGCTTGCAGGTAGCCGAGTTTGTTGCCGCAGTCGTAGCGCTTGCCCTCGAATTCGAACGCGTAGACGGACTCGCGCCCCATCAGGCGGGCGATGCCGTCGGTCAGCTGAATCTCGCCCCCCGCCCCTTTGCCGATCTTCGCGAGGTCGTCGAAGATGGAGCCCGTCAATAAATAGCGGCCCACCACCGCCAAGGTGGAAGCCGCCTTGGCGGGTTTCGGTTTCTCGACGATGTGCGAGATCTTGCCCACGCGCCCGACCATCGGCTTTTCCAAGGTGACGATGCCGTACTTGTCGGTGTCCTGCCGCGGCACGGTCTGCACGCCCAGCACGCTGCCGCCATGCGTGGAATACACATCCACCAATTGCTTCAAGCACGACACCGGGGCGTCGATCAAATCGTCCGCGAGATGCACCATGAAGGGCGCATCGCCAACCACCGGCCGCGCGCAGAGCACCGCGTGCCCCAATCCGAGCGGCGCCGGTTGGCGTATGTAGACGCAGGTCGCCCAGGCCGGCAGGATGGCCGAGAGCGTATCCAACAACTCCTGCTTGCCCTGTGCCTGCAGGATGGTCTCGAGCTCCGGATTGCTGTCGAAGTGATCCTCGATGGCGCGCTTCGAGCTGCCGGTAATGAAAACCAAGTTCTCGGCGCCCGCGGACAACGCCTCGTCCACCGCATATTGGATCAGCGGCTTATCGACGATCGGCAGCATTTCCTTCGGGCTCGCCTTGGTGACCGGCAGGAACCTCGTGCCGCGCCCGGCGACGGGAAATACACAAGTTTTTACGGGTTTGACCGGCATGGCGAAATCATAGCGGATTTTCAGCGCAGTTTAACGATGGCATAGGATTCGAAGGTGTCCCAAGACTGGCAGGCCGGGCAATGCCAGTAGAAACTGCGCGCCGCGAAGCCGCACTCGCTGCATCGATATTTCTCAGCATGCGCGAGGAAGGCGCCGATCTCCTCCGCGATGCGCTCGAATTGTCCGGTGCCGGCCTGCCATACGGCATTCAGTGTGGCATCCTCTTGGAACACCTTCTCGATGGCCGTGCGCAGCGGCGCCGCGGTCGCCAAATTGGCCGAGATGGCGGCGAACACCAAGCGCTTCAACTCGCCGAAGTCGCGCGATTGCGCCTGCGCGACCAGTTCCGCGAGCACCGCGTCGCGCCGCTCCGCGCCCACCAGATGCAGCAAATGCGGCAGCTCGTCCTGCAGCAGGTTGGGCGACTGGTTGAGCGCGCTGTGCAGCAGGCGCACGGCCAATTCAGGCTGTGCTTCGCGCTCGGCGATTTGCGCGCGAAGTACCGCGGCGCGCGGAAACGGCGCGGTCTCCTCACGCGCTTGGCGCAACAGTGCGCGCGCGACGGCGATGTCGCCGCGCTCCATGGACAGAGTCGCGATTTCGCACAGATAATGCGCTGCCACGAGCTTCGGCGGCGCGGCCTTGATGCGCGCCAGTTGCCGATAGGTATCGAGCGCAAGCTGCCACTCATGCTGCCGTTCGTAGACGCCGCGCAGCGCATCGAGTGCGCTTGCACGCAGCCGCGGGACCTCGCTCACTTGTTGAAACAGCCCTTCCGCCCGATCGAGCAGGCCCGCGCGCAGGTAGTCCTGGGCCAACGCGAGCAATGCCTGCTCGCGGTGTTCGGGCGCCAGCGTCTCGCGCGCCAGAAGGTTCTGATGAATGCGAATCGCACGCTCGACTTCACCGCGCCGCCGGTACAAGGATCCCAGCGCGAAATGCGTCTCGATGGTGTCGGCATTCGCGTCCATGAGCTTCAAAAACATGTCGAGCGCCCGGTCGGGCTGCTCGGTGACGAGATAATCGAGTCCGGTGAGATAGTCGGGATGGAGTTTGCCCATCGGGCCCGGCCATCGCTTGCCCCAGCCGAAGTGGCCGGCAAGAATCCCCACAATCAACGCCGCGAGGACCGCGGCCCAAGTCAGCAGGGAGAGGTCGGGCATGGAGTCAGGGCCGGCCCCTTAATCAATCGCGGATCGGCTGATCCGCACCGTCATTGACGCGCTCGCGCAGGTCCTTGCCCGGCTTGAAGTGCGGCACATGCTTGCCTGCAAGCGCCACGGCCTCGCCGGTCTTCGGATTGCGTCCCTGCCGCGGCGGGCGAAAATGCAGCGAGAAGCTGCCGAAGCCGCGAATTTCTATCCGCTCGCCCGTCGCCAGCGCATCGCTCATGATTTCGAGCAGTTGCTTCACGGCGAGTTCCACATCCTTCGCCGGCAAATGCTTCTGTTTGGCCGAAATGATCTCAATGAGTTCCGATTTCGTCATTATCGATCCGTGGGCTTCACTAGACATACGTATGGGCGCTAAGCAGCGGCCCTGCGGCCGCCGCGTTGCTGGGCCTTGGTCCTCAATCTTGACCGGAGATTTGCTCCTTCAGGAGATCTCCCAAACTGGTTCCGGTGGGTGAATCGGTACGATAATTCTGCATGGCTTCCTGTTCCTCGTGAATATCCTTCGCCTTGATCGACAGCGAAATACTCCGCCCCTTGCGGTCCACGCCGGTAAATTTAGCCTCGATTTCCTCGCCGACTTTGAGCAGCAAGCGCGCATCTTCGACGCGGTCGCGCGACAGTTCGGATGCGCGCAGCTGGCCGTCGACGCCGTTGCCCAAGTCGATGATCGCGCCCTTCGCGTCCACTTCGCGCACCACGCCGCGCACCACGGTGCCCTTCGGATGCTCGGCGATATAAGCCGAGAACGGGTCCTTCGCAAGCTGCTTGATCCCGAGGCTAATGCGTTCGCGCTCCGGATCGATCGACAGCACCATGGCATCGACCTGCTGCGCCTTCTGGTAGCTGCGCACGGCTTCCTCGCCGGGCATGTCCCAGGAGATGTCCGATAGATGCACCAATCCGTCGATGCCGCCGGCGAGGCCGATGAAAATGCCGAAATCGGTGATCGACTTGATCTGGCCGCTCACCTTGTCGCCGCGGTTGTAGTTCTCCGCGAACTCCTTCCACGGGTTGGTCTTGCACTGCTTCACGCCCAAGCTGATGCGGCGCCGCTCTTCGTCGATGTCGAGCACCATGACTTCGACTTCCTGACCGACGTGCACCACCTTGGCGGGATTGACGTTTTTATTGGTCCAATCCATTTCCGAGACGTGCACCAAGCCTTCGACGCCCTCTTCGATTTCCACGAAGCAGCCATAATCGGCGATGTTCGTCACCTTGCCGAAGAGGCGCGTGTTCGCGGGATAGCGCCGTGCGATGTTCTGCCAGGGGTCGGCGCCCAACTGCTTCAGCCCGAGCGAGACGCGCTGGCGTTCGCGGTCGAACTTGAGAATGCGCACATCGATCTCTTCCCCGACCTTGACCACCTCGGAAGGATGCTTGACGCGCTTCCACGCCATGTCGGTGATATGCAGCAATCCGTCGATGCCGCCCAGATCGACGAATGCGCCATAGTCGGTCAGATTCTTGACCACGCCCTTGACGGCTGCGCCTTCCTGTAAATTATCGAGCAGCGCGGAACGTTCGGCGCTGTACTCCTGTTCGACCACGGCACGGCGCGACACCACGACGTTGTTGCGCTTCTGGTCGAGCTTGATGACCTTGAATTCGAGCGGCTTGTTTTCCAGGTAGGAAGGATCGCGTACCGGACGCACATCGACCAAGGATCCCGGCAAGAACGCGCGCACGTTGTCGATCTCGACGGTGAAACCGCCTTTGACACGGCCCGTGATGATGCCGATGACCACTTCCTGCTTTTCGAACGCGGTCTCGAGGCGTGTCCAGGTTCTGGCGCGCTTGGCCTTTTCGCGGGACAGGCGGGTTTCACCCGAGCCGTCCTCCACGCTGTCGAGCGCGACCTCGACCGTCTCGCCGACGGCCACCTCAATTTCACCTTTTTCGTTCTTGAATTGATCGGAGGGGATGACCGCCTCGGACTTCAGTCCGACATTGACGATCACGTAGTCCTGGCCGACTTCGACGATCAATCCATTGAGGATGGTGCCAGGACGAATGCGCTGGCTGGCGATGCTTTGTTCAAACAGTTCCGCAAAACTTTCTGTCATGTGTTCTCTTAAACGTTTCCCTAGCACGGTTCCCGTGTGCTTCAGGGGTTACCATAAAAAACGGCGGTCAGTCCTTGACCTGCCGCGACTTCTAAACCTGGCCTAAACTTCAGAGCGACAGACGCCCGCGGGTTAACCCTAAGACGCGCTCCACCACCGCATCGACGGGCATGCCCGTTGTGTCCAGGAGGACCGCGTCCGCGCTTGCGACCAGAGGCGAGGCGGAACGCGCAATGTCACGCCGGTCACGCTCCGCTAACTCCAGCGAAAGGGCGGCAAGGGTAGCAGCAACCCCCTTTTCTTTCAACTGCTTATGACGCCTCTGCACCCGTTCTTCAAGACTCGCCGTGAGAAAAATCTTGAGCGGCGCCCCCGGGAATACCACCGTGCCCATATCGCGCCCATCCGCCACCAATCCGGGGGGCACGGCGAATCGCCGCTGGCGGTCCAAGAGCGCCGCGCGCACCGCCGGGTAGGCGGCCACCTTCGAGGCGTCATTGCCCGCCCCCTCGGTCCGGATGGCGCGGGTCACGTCCTGACCCTTCAGCCAGACGATTTCCTCGCCATCCGGCCCAGAGCCAAAGCGGATGTCCAAGCCCTCCGCGAGTCGACTTAACCTAGGCTCATCGTCGAGTGCGATCCCGTCCCGCCGGCCGGCCAGGGCGACCAAACGATACAATGCACCACTATCGAGCAGGCCCCAGCCGAGCGCGGTTGCGGCAGCGCGGCTGACCGTACCCTTCCCCGATCCGGAGGGGCCATCGATGGCGAGGACGGGCACGTCGGTCATGGCGAGTCAGACTCGAGATTCATCGATGTCGAGACCCACGGAGCGCGCCAGCGCGACGAAACCCGGAAACGAGGTGGCAACATTGGCCACATCGCGGACCGTGATGGGCTTGGCGGCCCGCAAGCCGGCGATGCTGAAGGCCATCGCAATCCGATGATCGCCGCAGGCATCGATCTCACCGCCGCCGAAGGCGGGCCCCGCTGCGCGGCCCTCGATGCACATGCCGTCGGGCGTAACGCGGTGCTCGACGCCGAGCGTCGCAAGCCCCGCGCTCATGGCGGCAATCCGGTCGCTCTCCTTGACGCGCAATTCCTCGGCGCCGCTGATCAGCGTTTCACCCTCTGCGCAGGCGGCGGCGATGAACAGTACCGGGAACTCGTCGATGGCGAGCGGCACCAGAGAGGCGGGAACGGCAACGCCGTGCAGAGCCGACGCGCGCACGCGTAAGTCGCCCACCGGCTCAGCGCCGCTCATGCGCGAGTTTTCCACCTGGATGTCCGCTCCCATGCTGCGCAGGATATCAAGCAATCCGGTGCGGGTCGGATTCAGTCCGACATTCTGCAGCAGCAAGCCCTCGCCGGCGGCGCCCAAGAGCCCGGCCACGATGAAGAACGCGGCGGAGGAGAAGTCCCCCGGCACGTTAAGATCGAGGCTCGCGAGCCGCGCGGGCGGATAAATCGTGGTCGCAAGGCCCTCGGTCGACAGGCGTACGCCGGAGCTCAGCAGCATGCGCTCGCTATGATCGCGGCAGACAGCGGGCGCCACCACGGTCGTGGCCCCTTCCGCATACAGCGCGGCGAGCAGCACGGCGGACTTCACTTGCGCGCTGGCCACCGGCATGTGGTATTCGATGCCCTTGAGACGGCGGCCGCCGGCGATATCGATCGGCGGCGTACCGTTGTGCGTGCGCACTTCCGCGCCCATCTCGCGCAAGGGTTTCGCGACGCGCTCCATGGGCCGCTTCATCAGCGACGCATCGCCGATCAGCCGGGAAGGGAACTCCTGCGCCGCGAGCAGTCCGGTGAACAGGCGGATCGCCGTACCGGCGTTGCCCATGTCGAGCGGCCGCGAGGCCGCCTTGAGGCCGCGCAAGCCGACGCCGTGGATGCGCACCCGCGTCGCGGCCGGCTGCTCGATGTGCACGCCCAACGCCCGCATCGCGGCCAAGCTCGCGAGACAGTCCTCGCTCGCCAAAAACCCGCTGACCTCGCTCGTGCCCTCGGCGAGGCCCGACAGCAGCAGCGAACGGTGCGAGATGGATTTGTCGCCCGGCACCTCGAGGGTACCCGAGACCCGGTGCGTCGGCCGCACGTCGAACTTGCCGAGGTATGCGGTCCCCATCTTATGCGGTCCCCATCTAAAGAACGGCCCGCGGATAGGATCCTAAAATCTTGAACAAGGAAGCGCGCTGCTCCAATGCGGCGAGCGCCTTGGCCAGCGGCGGATCGCTCACGTGGCCCTCGACATCGATGAAGAACACGTAGTCCCATTTGCGTTTGCGCGACGGGCGCGATTCGATGCGCGTCATGTTGATGCGATGCTCCGCCAGCGGTTCGAGCAGCCGAAACAGCGCGCCCGCATCGTCGGTATCGCTGGCCGACACCAAGAGCGTGGTGCGATCGGCGCCGCTCGCGCTGAAGAGCTTGCGCCCCACGACCAGAAAGCGCGTGGTGTTGTCCGACCGATCCTCGATTTCATTGGCGAGCAGCGTCAGGCCATAGATCTCGGCGGCGGCGCGGCTCGCGATGGCCGCGCTGCCGCGCTCATCGCGCGCGCGGCGCGCACCTTCGGCATTGCTCGATACCGGGACGCGCTCGACCTCGGGCAAATGCTCGTCGAGCCAGCCGCGGCATTGGGCGAGCGCTTGGATGTGCGCGCAGACCCGCTTGACGTCGGCGACCGCGCTCATGCGGCCCATCAAGTGATGATTGATGCGCAGCTCCACCTCGCCGCAAATCTTCAGCGAAGAACCCAAGAACATGTCGAGCGTGTGGTTGACCGTGCCTTCGCTGGAGTTTTCGATCGGCACCACGCCGAAGTCGGCGATGCCGCCCTCCACTTCGTGAAACACCTCATCGATCGCCGGCAGCGGCAGGGCGCGCACCGAGGATCCGAAATGCTTGAGCACGGCAGCCTGGGTGAAGGTGCCTTCCGGGCCCAAGAACGCCACTTTGAGCGGCTCTTGCTGCGCGAGACAGGCCGACATGATTTCACGAAACAGGCGTGCGATTTCCTCATCGCGCAGCGGTCCCTGGTTGCGCTTGAGCGCCTTGCGCAGCACTTCCGCCTCGCGCTCCGGACGATAGAAATCGACCGCCTTGCCGGATGCCGTCTTGGAAATGCCGACCAACTGCGCGAAGCGCGCCCGCTCGTTGAGCAGGGCATGGATGCGGGCATCGATGGCATCGATGCCCTCGCGGATATCGCCGAGGTCAGCGCCCGCGGGCGGCAGTCCGGCGGTACCCACGGGCGCGGCGGCAATGGGCGCGGCGCCGGCGGAAGCGAGGCCGGCTTTCACCGGCCGATGCTTGGTTGTCTTGGCTCTACTGGTTTTCTTGGCTCTACGGCTTGCCATGCCCGGACCTCATGCGTGCTTGACTTCGAACTCGCGCATGAAGCTGATCAGCGCCTCCACACCGGCGAGCGGCATGGCATTGTAGAGGCTGGCGCGCATTCCGCCTAAGGCCCGATGACCCTTGAGCTGCTCGAGCCCCGCCGCCGCCGCCTGATCGATGAAAGCCGAGTCCAATTGCGGTTTGTTCAAGTTGAACGTCACATTCATCCACGAGCGCGAATCCCGTTCGACCGAATTGCGGTAGAGCGATGAGCCGTCGATGGCGGCATACAGCGCCTCTGCCTTGGCGCGGTTGCGCTCGCCCATGGCGGCCACGCCGCCTTGGCTCTTCAGCCATTTGAACACCAGGCCCGCCATGTACCAGGCGAAGGTCGGCGGCGTGTTCAGCATCGATCCATTCTCGGCCACCGCCTTGTAATCGAATACCGAGGGGGTCTCGGGGCGCGCGTGGCCGATGAGATCCTCGCGCACGATCACCAGCGTCAAGCCGGACGGACCGATATTTTTCTGCGCACCGGCGTAGATGAGGCCGTACTTCGACACATCGATGGGGCGCGACAGGATGCTCGAGGACATGTCGGCCACGAGCGGCACGCCGCGCGTCTCGGGGATGTAGCCGAACTCGACGCCGCTGATGGTCTCATTCGGCGTGTAGTGCACATAGGCGGCGCCGGCCAGCAACTTGAGTTCGCCCTGCGGCGGTACCCTCCGATACTCGCCGCCCGCATCGCCGGCCACGTGCACGGAGCAATAGCGGCGCGCTTCGCCTATCGCCTTCTGCGACCAATGCCCGGTATTGATGTAGTCGGCGCCGGCGGCGGGAGCGGCGAGATTCAGGGGGACAATGGCGAACTGCGCCGAGGCACCCCCTTGCAGGAACAAGACCTTGTAGTTGCGCGGTACCGCCATCAGATCGCGCAGATCCGCCTCGGCCTCGGCCGCGACCTTGACGAATGCGCTGCCGCGGTGACTCACCTCCATGACGGACATGCCGGCGTTCCAGTCGAGCATTTCCTCGCGGGCCTGCTTAAGCACCTCGCACGGCAGCGCAGCCGGACCCGGGGAGAAATTGTAGGGTCGCATCCTAAGGGTCCGGTACTAGCTTTCGCCCGCCGGCGGGTCGTCCGTGTCAGGCGCATCGGCTTCCGGTGCGTCGGCTTCCGGTGCATCGGCTTCAGCCGCCAGGCCATCGATGCGTTCGAGACCCGAGAGCTGGTCGCCCTCCTCCAAGCGGATAAGGCGCACGCCCTGGGTGTTGCGGCCGACGATGGAGATGTCTTTGACCGGCGTTCGCACCAAGGCGCCGCTCTGGCTCATGAGCATGATTTCGTCGTCGACGCTCACCTGCAGCGCGCCGATCATGCGCCCATTGCGATACGTCACCTGCAGCGCGATGACGCCCTGGCCGCCGCGGCCGTGGGTCGGGAAATCCTCCAGCGGCGTGAGCTTGCCGAAGCCGTTCTCGGAGGCCGTCAGGATGTAGCCCTGATCGGCGACGATCAAAGCGTTGACGCGCTGGTCCTCGCTCAATTTCACCCCGCGCACGCCGGCAGCCTCCCGGCCCATGGGGCGCACTTCATCTTCGATGAAGCGAATCGCCTTGCCGCCGGTGGTGAAGAGCAGAATGTCCTTGGTGCCATCCGTGATGGCCACGCCCACCAGCTTGTCGCCCGCTTCGAGCGCAACCGCGATGATGCCGCTGGCGCGCGGCCGGGAGAACAGGGCAAGCGAAGTCTTTTTCACGGTCCCGAGAGCGGTCGCCATGAAAACGAATTTGCCTTCCTCGAACTCCTTGATCGACAGCATCGCGCTGATGCGTTCGCCTTCCTCCAGCGGCAACAGGTTCACGATCGGCTTGCCGCGCGCGCCGCGGCTCGCCTGCGGCAACTGATAGACCTTGAGCCAATACAACTTGCCATGGTCGGAGAAGCACAGCAGCGTGTCGTGGGTATTGGCCACGAACAGCTTGTCGACGAAATCCTCGTCCTTGACGCTGGTGGCCGCCTTGCCGCGCCCGCCGCGGCGCTGCGCCTGGTAGTCGGAGACCGGCTGCGCCTTGGCGTAGCCGCCGTGCGACAGCGTCACGACCACGTCTTCGGGCGATATCAAATCCTCGATGGTGAGATCTTCGTGATTGACGATGATTTCGGTGCGCCGCGGATCGGAAAAGTTGTCGCGGATGTACTCGAGTTCGCTGCGGATCACGCCGAGCAGCCGCTCGGGCCGCGCCAGAATGTCGCCGAGGTCGCGGATCAGCACCAGCAGTTCCTGGAACTCGGTGATGATCTTGTCTTGCTCGAGGCCGGTCAGACGATTCAGGCGCATGTCCAAAATCGCCTGCGCTTGAATTTCCGTCAGCCGATAGGCGCCGCCGCTCAATCCCAGGGCCGAGGTCTCGCCTTCCGGGCGGGTGCTGATGGCGCCGGCCCGCTCGAGCATCTGCGGCACCGCCCCGGGATTCCAGCTCTTCGATACCAAAGCGATCTTCGCCTCCGCCGGGGATGGCGACGCCTTGATGGTCGCGATGATCTCATCGATGTTGGCGAGCGCGATCGCCAGGCCCTCCAAGATGTGGCCGCGCTCGCGCGCCTTGCGCAGTTCGTACACCGTCCTGCGCGTGACGATTTCACGCCGATGCCGCAGGAACGCGTCGAGCATTTCCTTCAAGCTCAACAGGCGCGGCTGGCCGTCGACCAGCGCGACCATGTTGATGCCGAAGACCGTTTCCATCGTGGTCTGCGCGAATAAGTTGTTGAGCAGCACCTCGGGCATTTCGCCGCGCTTCAGCTCGATCACGACGCGCATGCCGTCCTTGTCCGATTCGTCGCGCAAGCCGTCCGAGGCGATGCCCTCGATCAGTTTGTCGCGCACCAGATCGGCGATGCGCTCGATCAGCTTCGCCTTGTTCACCTGGTAGGGCAGTTCGGTGATGATGATCGCCTGGCGATCGCCTTTGCCGACGTCTTCGATATGGGTGCGCGCGCGCACATGCAGCCGGCCGCGGCCGGTTTTGTACGCCAGGACGATTTCCTGGGCGCCGTTGATCAAGCCGGCCGTCGGGAAGTCCGGGCCGGGGACGATCTGCATCAGTTGCGCGAGCGTGATATCGGGATTTTCAATGAGCGCAATGCAGGCGGTGATGATCTCGTTCAAGTTATGCGGCGGAATATTGGTGGCCATGCCGACCGCAATGCCCGAGGAACCGTTGATCAGCAGATTCGGAATGCGCGTCGGCAATACCGCCGGTTCGCTCTCCGACTCGTCATAGTTCGGATTGAAGTCGACGGTTTCCTTGTCGATGTCGGCCAGGAGCTCCCCGGCCAGCTTCGACATGCGCACTTCGGTGTAGCGCATGGCCGCCGGCGGATCCCCGTCCACCGAGCCGAAGTTCCCCTGTCCGTCGACCAGGAGGTAGCGCATCGAGAAGGGCTGCGCCATGCGCACGATGGCATCGTAGACGGAGGCATCGCCGTGCGGATGGTATTTGCCGATGACATCGCCGACCACGCGCGCCGATTTCTTGTAGGCCTTGTTCCAATCGTTGCCCAACTCGCGCATCGCATAGAGCACGCGGCGATGCACGGGCTTCAAGCCATCCCGCACGTCGGGCAATGCCCGCCCGACGATCACGCTCATTGCGTAATCCAGATAGGATTTGCGCATCTCGTCTTCGAGATTTACGGGCAATATTTCGCGTGCGATCTCGGCCATATGCGAGAGTCCGGATGAGCCTTCGGGCTACGGTTTAAGCGGGTTTAAAGGAGGCGAGACATGGTCTCAACATCGGCTAATTCTAGCACAGATCCGCTCTAGTTTAAGCCTCCGATTCGCATTAGCCGATATACTGGGGAATGCCTGCCGTTCCCGCCGATTTCTGCATCAAGCCCCGCTGGATCTTACCGATGCACAGGCGCGATGACGTTCTCGAAAATCACACCCTGGTGATACGCGACGGGCGAATTCTCGATGTCCTGCCGGACGCCGAGGCAGCGGAACGATTCGCTGCGCGAGTGCTTTTGGAGCGGCCGGAACACCTTCTGATGCCCGGTCTCGTGAATGCCCGCACAGAGATCGGTTCGTTGCAAAGCGCCGGCGCGGCATTGCAGTTTCACCCCGACGGCGGCTTGTTGTGCATCGCCAAGATGCTCAAGGCGGGAATCACCTGCTTTTGCAACATCGGCTATTTTCCCCGCCACGCGGCACAGGCCGCCGAGGCGCAAGGCATGCGGGCCCTCATCGGTCTGCCGGTGGCCGAACGTCAAAGTCCGTGGGCGGAGAGCGCCGCCGAACACCTGACGCGGGCTCTCGCCCTGCGCGACGAGTACAAGGGTCACCCGTGCATCTCGACGGGGTTCGCACCGCAGGAATCCATTGCGATGAGCGATGCCACATATGCCAAAATCCGCATCCTCGCCGATGAACTCGACGCCGGTATTTTGATCTCACTGTACGAGTCGCAGAGCGACGCCGGCGATTCGCTCCGCCAGTACGGCCGGAGGCCGCTCGCCCGTCTGCAGAGCTTGGGATTGCTCACGCCGGCGCTGACCGCGGCCCACATGACGCACGCGGACGGCGCGGATATCGAGCTTGCGCAGCGCGGCGGCATCGGCGTCACGCTGTGCCTCGAAGCGGACCTCAAGCGCGGCGGCGAGTTGGCGCCGGTCGCGGCGCTGGCGGCGGCCGGTGCGCGGGAGACGGCCGGTCCGCGGGAGGCGGCCGTCCGCTTGAGTGTGGGAAGCGACGGCCCGATGTTCGGCAACGGCCAGGATGTATGGAACGACATGAAACTGCTGACTCTGCATTCGCGCGCCGCGGGCGCGGCCGATCGCACTCTGACGCCGTGGGACGCGCTTGCGGCCGCAACGCGCGGCGGCGCCGGCGTCTTGGGTCTCGACGCCGAAATCGGCACGCTCGAGGCCGGAAAATGGGCCGATCTCTGCTGCATCGATATGAGCGGTCCGGCGGCCGCTCCGCTTGAGGAGCCGATTCGGCAATTGGTTTTCTCAGGCGGCCGTGACATGGTGAGCGACGTATGGGTGGCGGGCCGGCAACTCCTGTCCAAGGGCCAGTTCACCCGTTTGGATTGGCCGAGTCTCGCCGCGCGCCTCAGCGCGCCGCGCGCTTGAGCTTCGAGACGATTGATTTTTTTGAAGGGAATCCCATGAAATCCGCGGCGCAAAATGTCGATCCAAAGGAACTCGCCAAATTCACGACCCTGGCGCAGAGCTGGTGGGATCCCAACGGTCCGTCCAAACCGCTGCACGATCTCAATCCGCTGCGGCTTGACTATATCGAGCGCGCCATTGCGCTCGCCGGGAAACAGATCCTCGACGTCGGCTGCGGCGGCGGGATCCTGTCGGAGGCAATGGCGCGCGGCGCGGCGCACGTGCTCGGCATCGATCTCGCGGAGGCCGTTCTCGAGGTCGCGGAATTGCACGCGCTCGAAGCTAAGATCGCCGTCGATTACCGGCTCATCGCCGCGGAGGATCTCGCGCTCGAGCGGCCCGCTCAATTCGACGCGGTCACCTGCATGGAAATGCTCGAACACGTGCCGGATCCCGCGGCCACGCTGCGCGCGCTCGCGGCGCTGGTGAAACCGGGCGGCGATGTCATCGTGTCGACTCTGAATCGCAATCCGCAGTCATTCGCGGTGGCCATCCTCGGCGCGGAAATGATCACGCGCACTTTGCCGCGCGGCACGCATGAATACTTGAAATTCATCCGTCCGTCGGAACTCGCGCGCTGGGGACGGGCGGCGGGGCTCGAGCTTCTTGATCTCACCGGGATCACCTACAACCCGTTGACGCGAGCTTTCCGTCTGTCGCCGAATACGCGGGTCAACTACCTGGCGCATTTTCGCAGGATCTTGCCATGAGGACGGTTTTGCCGATATGACCCTGCCCGTGCGCGCGATCCTGTTCGATTTGGACGGCACGCTGCTCGACACGGCGCCGGACATGGTTGGCGCGTTGAATGATCTGCGCCGCGAACACGAGCTCCCGTCGCTGCCTTTCGATACGGCGCGCGCCTCGGTCAGCCACGGCGCCGCGCGCTTGGTCGCGCTCGGTTTCCCGGACGCCGATCCCGGGCAAGCCGCGGTTTTGCAGCGCCGGTTTCTGGAGATCTACAGTGCAGGGCTCAGTGTGCACACGCGGCTGTTCGCCGGCATGGACTCGGTGCTCGAGGAACTCGGCAAGCGCGGTTTGGCCGCCGGCATCGTCACCAACAAGCCGGCCTGGCTCACCGTGCCCCTGCTGACGGAACTCAAGCTGCGCGAACGCTTCGCCTGTGTGGTGAGCGGCGACACCTTGAGCGAACGCAAGCCGCATCCGAAGCCGATGCTGCACGCCGCGGAACTCGCAGGCGTCGCTGCCGATGCCTGCATTTACGTGGGCGATGCCGAGCGCGACGTGCAGGCGGCGCATGCCGCCGGCATGGCGGCCTTGGTGGCCACCTACGGCTACCTGCACGCCGGCGAGGACTGGCGGGCCTGGGGCGGCGATGGTTTCCTCGCGCAGCCGCATGACCTCATCGGTTGGCTCGAGCGGAGCGAGCGCGCGTGAGCTACGGCGACCTGTGGCTGGCGTCCATCGCGGCGGGCCTCTTAGGCTGCGCACTCGGCGTGCTGGCGGCCCTTCTGTGGCGGGCCCGGCGCGAGCACGCCGTGCGCGTCGAATTGGAGCTGCTGCGGGCACAGGTCAACGACCAATCCTCCGTACGCATGCGCGAGCAGTTGCAGGCGGTATTCGGCGATCTTGCCCGCGACAGCTTGCACAGCAACAGCGAGGTGTTCCTGCAATTGGCGCAGGAGAGGCTGGCGCGCGAGCAGGTCGACGCATCCGCCTCGCTCAAGGAACGCGAGACTGCCATCGATTCCCTGGTGCAGCCGATCCGCGAGGCGCTCGCCAAGACCGAAGCGCAGATTCAAAGCATCGAACGGGAGCGCATCGACGCGTTTGCCACGATCAAGAGCCAAATGGAGCAGTTGTCGAGCGGACAAAATCTGCTGTCGCGCGAGACGCGCAACTTGGTGACGGCATTGCGCCGGCCCGATGTGCGCGGCCAATGGGGCGAAATCACGCTCAAGCGGGTCGTGGAATTGTCCGGCATGAGCGCGCATGTGGATTTCACCGAACAGCACCACCAATTGACCGCGACGGGGGCGATTCGGCCCGACATGATCGTGCACATGCCGGAGCGCCGCGACATCGTGGTCGATGTGAAGACGCCGCTCGATGCCTATCTTTCGGCCGTGGAGGCGCAAAGCGACGAGGAGCGCGGCATGCAGCTGCGCCGCCATGCGCAACTCGTCGGCGCCCGAGTGCGCGAATTGTCGTCCAAGCAATACTGGTCGCAATTCGAACACAGCCCGGATTTCGTGGTGCTGTTCCTGCCGGGCGATCAGTTCCTGTCCGCGGCGCTGCAAGAGAACCCCGGGCTGATCGACGAGGCGCTGCGCCAAAACATCATGCTGGCCACGCCCACGAGCCTGGTGGCGCTGTTGAAAACGGTCGCGTACGGCTGGAAACAAACCGCGCTGGCCGAGAACGCGGCGGAGATCCGCCGGCTCGGCGAAGACGTATTCAAGCGCCTCGCGGTGTTCGGCGAGCATCTCGGCCGCCTCGGCAAGTCGCTGGGCAACAGCGTCGACTCCTTCAACAAGGCGGTCGGCTCGCTCGAGCAGCAAGTGCTGCCGGCGGCACGGCGTTTTCCGGAGCTCGGATTGCGCGTCGCCCGCGAACTCGAGCCGATCGAACAAATCGACATTCTGGCACGCGTGCCGCGCATCAGCGGCACCGCACCGGGCGCGCCCAGCGCGGTCGACGCGCCCGAAGACGATGGGATCTCCTCTGAGGCCACTTGAAGAGCCCTACCGCAGCCGTGCCCTGCCGTCCGGGACGGCGCGCCACTGGAGCTGGCTATTTGCGGCCCGCGGCAGCCGCGAGCCCTTGCTCGGCATCTACGCCTTACTGGCCGAGTGGCGCGCGCTGATGGATCCTGCCACCGAAGCCGCCGTGGCGCGGCTCAAGCTCGCGTGGTGGCTGGAGGAGATGCAGCGCCTGACGGCTGGGTCGCCCGTGCACCCGATCAGCCGCTATCTCGCCGCCCTGCCCCAGGCTGCCGTTGCGGATTTTGCGCCTCTGGGGAGAGCCGTGGAGGCCGCCGCGGCGCAAATCGCCGGCGTGCCGCTGGAGCATGGCGGCGAACTCGCCGCCCATAGCGAAGCGCTCCGCGGCGGCCCGCTCATGCTCGCCGCACGGCTCGCCGGCGAGCCGCAAGATCCCGCTCCCGGCTTGCGGAGTTGCATCGCGGCGCTCGCCTCCGCCGAATACCTGGCGGGGGCGATCGCCGATTATCGGCGCGAGGCGAGCGCCGGCCGCATGCTATTCCCGGTCGAGGAATTGCTGACTGCGGGTATCGGAAACGCGGATCTCGCCGCCGCGGTCGCACCGGATCACCTACAATCGTATCTCGACGGCGTGCGCCGCCGTGCCGCGGAGTTCTTTGCGATCGCGGCCGACGTGCTGCCGCGCGAGGCGCGAGCGCCGCTGCGCCATTTGCTGGTACTTGCGGCGCTCGGGTTAAAGCATCTGAATAGCCGCCGGCCCCCGGCCGATGCGAATTTTCGGCTGCAGGATTTGTACTTGGCTTGGAGCACGGCGCGCCGCGCCGCGCTGCAACCATAAACGCCCGGCGGAATTATGATGTCCTTACCGAAACACTTCACCGCCGAGGCCGGCCTGCTCGCGGGACGCGTCATCATGATCACCGGGGCGAGCGGCGGCTTTGGCCGCGCGCTGGCCCTCGAGTGCGCGCGCGCCGGAGCGAGCGTGATTCTGTCGGGGCGCAACAGCGCCAAGCTCGATCGCCTCTACGACGAAATTGAAGCGCTCAACGCTCCGCAGCCCGCCATTGCCGTGTTGGATCTTGCCACGGCGACGGCGGTGGACTATGACCGATTGGCGGATACCGTGGGCACGGAATTCGGCAAGCTGGATGGGCTGGTGCATGCCGCCGCCCTGTTGGGCGATCGGACACCCTTGGAGCAATATGAGGTGCCCACCTGGTGCCGGGTCCTGCACGTGAATCTCACCGCCCCTTTCATCTTGACCCAGGTGCTGCTGCCGAATCTGCGCAAGTCGGCGGATGCCTCGGTGATCTTCGTCAGCAGCGGCATCGTCAAGGAGTCGCGCCCCTTTTGGGGTGCCTATGCCGTCTCCAAGTGCGGATTGGAGTCGGTTCGCAGCATGCTGGCCCAGGAACTCGAAGGCGAAGAGAATATCCGCATCAACAGCATCAACCCGGGCCGCATGCGCACCGGTATGCGGGCCGCGGCCTATCCGGCCGAGGATCCGAACACGCTGCCCTACCCGTCCTCGGTGGCCGGACCCTTTTTGTACCTGTTGAGCGCCGCGGGACGCGGTATCGACGGTGAATATTTCGACGCCCAATGATTGAAGGAGCGATGATCGATGACTGCATGTAGCTTGAGTTTCATCCTCGCCCAGGTGACTTGCGCGGCGGCCCTCCTGTGTTTGCAGCCGCAGGCAACGCGCGCCGAAGTGCCGGCGAGCGCCGCGAAGCCGGTTGAGGGCGACTATGTCCTTCCCAGCTTCCGCTTCGCGTCCGGTGAGATGCTGCCGGAGCTTCGCATGCATTTCACGGCGCTCGGCAAAGTGCACCGCGACGCGCATGGACGGGTCGACAACGCGGTGCTGATCCTGCACGGCACCGGCGGCTCCGGTCACAGCTTTCTGTCGGACCGGTTCGCCGGAGTGCTGTTCGGCAAGGGACAACTGCTCGACAGCAACCGCTATTTCATCATTTTGCCGGACAGCATCGGCCACGGCGCATCGAGCAAGCCGAGCGATGGCTTGCACGCGCATTTTCCGCAATACGACTACGACGACATGGTGGCCGCGGAACACGCGCTCTTGACTCAGGGGCTGCAGGTGGATCATTTGCGGCTGGTGCTCGGCACCTCGATGGGCTGCATGCACACCTGGCTGTGGGGCGAGACCTATCCGGACTTCGCGGACGCGCTGATGCCGCTCGCCTGCCTGCCGGTACAGGTCGCCGGGCGCAATCGGGTGTGGCGCGCTCTCGTCATGGATGCGATACGCTCGGACCCGCAATGGCTGCAGGGTGAATACCGCAGCGAACCATTAGGGGCGCTGCGCGCTGCGGCGGGCATCATGCTCATCGCAGGCAGCGCACCGATCCAAATGCAGCTCGCGCTGCCCACGCGCGACGCCGCCGATGAATTCCTGCAAAAATACATGGATCGCGAAATCGCCGATCTGGACGCGAATGACCTGTTGTATCAAATCAACGCGTCGCGCAATTACGATCCGTCAGCGGGTCTTGAAAAAGTCACCGCGCCCGTGATGTGGATCAACTCCGCGGACGATTTCATCAACCCTGCGGAGCTCGGCATCGCGGAACGCGAGGTGAAGCGCTTGAAGAGCGGCCGTTTCGTGTTGCTGCCGGCCTCCGATCAGACGCACGGGCACGGCACGCACACCTGGGCTCAAGTGTGGCAACAATACTTGAACGAATTGCTGAACGCCTCGAAGCCCAAGGAAACCAACTAGGGGAGGAGCGGCTGCGCCTAGAGCGCCTAGAGCACCTCTTCCGCGCCCGGCCGCGGTTGCGCCTCGTAGGCGGCCTTGGCGGCATCGATCTCGTTGATCAAGGCGTTGCGTTCGCTCGCCAACATGGCGCGCGAGTGCCCGCGCGGCAGCTCGCGCGACAGGTGCACCGGGCCGAAGCGCACGCGCATGAGCCGGCTCACGATGATGCCGCGCGCCCCCCACCAGTGGCGCACCTGGGCGGAGCGCGTCGCGCGCACCGTGACATTGAGCCAGTGATTGAATCCCGCACCGTACTGCGCATCGGCCTGCAAAATGGACATGGGCTCGCCTTCGCAGTCGGCGGCGGCGCGAAATTCCTCGACCAATTCTTCGTTGAGCGGCCCGCGCATGCGCAGCACGAAGTCGACCGTGAGCGCATGCACGCCGCGCGATACCCGGTGCGCCCACGATCCGTCATCGGTCAAGATCTCGAGTCCGCCATCCACCGGGGGCATGGGTTGAATCGCGAGCCAGCGGCCGGACGAGCGCGGCAGGTTCAGATGTTCCGCGGCGCGCGAGGTGGCCGCCTTCAAATCGAGCGTTTCGCCCGGCGAGCGGTGAAACAACAGCACGCGGAGTTCTTTTGACTTCGCAGCGTGCAGCCGGACCGGGCGGCCGTCGAGCGTAATGCGGTCGCGGGCGGCAAGCTTCGCGCCCAATGCCGGCACTTCGCCGTTGACCTGCAATCGCCCCTCGCGAATCCAGCGCTCCACTTCGCGGCGTGAGCCCACCCCCGCGGCCGACAATAATTTTTGCACACGCGCGGTCAGAGGCTCCGCGGACGCCGCGGCTCTACGGGCCCGCGGCTCTCTGCGTGGCGGACGCGCTCTCATCAATCCGTTTCATCTTGCGCACCGCGAGCGACCAATCCCCGGTGCCGCGGCTGTGCCGCATCGGCCGCCTCCAATTCATCATCGCTATCGGAGTCGGCGCCGGCTCCCGCCGGCTCGGTGCCCTGCGCCGTGCCGGTATCGGCAGCGGAGACCGCTGCCGCGCTGTGCGCATCCGGCGCCGCGGCGGCCGCATCCGCGCCGGGCAGCGTCAATTGCACGCGCAAGTCCTCGAGCTCCTTGAGCTGTGCCAGCGTCGGCAAGTCATCGAGTTTCTCCAAGCTGAAATAATCCAAAAACTCGCGCGTGGTGCCCAGCAACTCGGGCTTTCCCGGCACGTCGCGATGGCCGACCACCCGGATCCAGTTGCGCTCGAGCAGGGTTCTAATGATGTTGGGGTTCACCACGACGCCGCGAATCTGCTCGATCTCGCCGCGCGTAATCGGCTGGCGATAGGCCACCAGCGCCAAGGTCTCGAGCATCGCGCGCGAATACTTGGTCGGCCGCTCCTGCCACAGCCGGGACACCGGCTCCGCCACCGCGGCCCGGATTTGGATTCGAAAGCCGCTCGCCACCTCGACCAGCTCGAGTCCGCGAGTTTCGTACTCATTGCGCAAAACGCCGATGGCGGCTTGTACCTCATCGGTGTTCGACCCGTCGCGTTCGTCGAACAGACCCACGAGCTCGTCGGCCGCCAGCGGCCGGCCGGCGGCCAGCAGTGCCGCCTCAATCACATTGCGTACGTATTGGTCATTCATGGGGTTCTCGCAAGATCCTCGTTGGCCGCATCATCGTCGGCTACCAGTTTCAGGTGCCGCGCCGGATTACCGAGCCGCACGTGCAGGGGTCCATAGGCCTCGGCTTGGACTATTTCGATCAATCCTTCGCGCAGCAGCTCGAGGATCGCGACGAAGGTGACGGTGACTCCGGCGCGCCCCTCGTCGGGGCGGAACAGCCGCACGAAATCCATGAAGGCGCTTGCATTCAATGCCGCCAGCACGTCGGTCATGCGCTGCCGCACCGAGAGCGGTTCGCGCTGTACGTGAAGGTGGGCGAACATGTCGTTGCGCGACAGCACCTCTTGAAAGGCCAGCAGCATTTCCTGCAGCGTAACGAGTGGCGCAATGCGCACCACCTTGCGATCGACCAGCTCCGCGGAGGCAACCCAGGTGTCGCGCTCCAAGCGGGGCATTCGATCGATACCTTCCGCGGCACGCTTGAAGCGCTCATATTCCTGCAGACGGCGCACCAGTTCCGCGCGCGGATCCGCTTCATCGGCGCCATCGGCGCTGTGCAATCTCGGCAACAGCATGCGCGATTTGACTTCCGCGAGCGTCGCGGCCATCAGCAAGTACTCGCCCGCCAATTCCAGCTGCAGCACCTGCATCAATTCGATGTAGCGCATGTACTGGCGCGTGATCTCGGCGATCGGAATATCGAGGATGTCGAGATTCTGCCGCCGGATCAGGTACAGCAGCATGTCGAGCGGGCCCTCGAAGGCCTCGAGAAATACCTCGAGGGCCTGCGGCGGGATGTACAAATCCCGCGGCATCTCGGAGATGGGCTGGCCCTCCACCACGGCAAACGGCATCTCGGCTTGCGCGGGAGCGGGTATCGGCGCCGGCGCGGCCGCCGCCGTATTCGGCACGAGCGTGAGTTCAGGTCTCATCGGTAGTTGATTGCCATGGCTTGACGAACCGCATCCATCGTATCTCGCGCGGCCGCGCGCGCGCGCTCGCATCCTTCGGCGATGATACCGCGTACCAGTTCCGGATTCTCCTCAAACTCCTGCGCGCGCTTGGAAATTCCCGCGATCTCTTCGACCACCTTCTCGATCAGCGGCGCCTTGCACTCCAGGCAGCCGATACCTGCGGTACGGCAACCTTGCTGCACCCACGCCTGGGTGTCGGCATTTGAATACACCTTGTGCAGATCCCATACCGGACACTTGTCCGGATCGCCGGGATCGGTGCGGCGCACGCGCGCGGGATCCGTCTGCATGCCCTTGAGCTTTTTGGCCACCGAGTCCGGATCTTCACGAAGCCCGATGGTGTTGTTGTAGGACTTCGACATTTTGCGCCCATCCAAGCCGGGTATCTTCGGCGTGGCGGTGAGCAGCGCTTCGGGCTCCGGCAGGATGGCGATTCCGGTGCCCTCGAGAAAGCCGAACAAGCGGTCGCGATCCGCCACCGTGAGGCGCGCATTGGACTCGACGATGGCACGCGCCCTCGCCAATGCGTCGGCGTTTCCCTTTTCCTGATACTCCTTGCGCAGGGTGCGATACATCGACGAATTGCGCGTGCCCAGGCTCTTGATGGCCTTTTCGGTCTTCTGTTCGAACTGCGGCTCGCGGCCGTAGACGTGATTGAAGCGCCGCGCCACCTCGCGCGTGATCTCGACGTGCGCCACCTGATCCTCGCCGACGGGTACGAACTGCGACCGGTACAGCAAGATGTCGGCGCTCTGCAACAGGGGGTAGCCGAGAAAACCATAGGTATGGAGATCGCGGTCCGTCAGCTGGGTCTGCTGATCCTTGTAGGACGGCACACGCTCCAGCCAGCCTAAGGGGGTGATCATCGACAGCAATAAGTGCAGCTCGGCGTGCTCGGGCACTCTTGACTGGATGAACAGCGTGGCCACGCCCGGATTCAAGCCTGCGGCCAACCAATCGATGGCCATCGTCCAGATGTACTCCTCGAGCTTGGACGTATCCTCATAACCCGTGGTGAGCGCATGCCAGTCGGCGATGAAGAAGTAGCACTCGTATTGGTACTGCAGCTCGATCCAATTCTTCAGCGCGCCGTGATAGTTGCCGAGGTGCAGCAAGCCGCTCGGCCGCATTCCGGAAAGGACCCGGCGATTTTGGATCGGTCCGCTCACGCCGGCGATCCCAGCACGTTGATGACGCGTCCGACGACGCGCAGGGCGGGGTTGAACAGCCACCCGAACATCCCGAGCGCGGACATACCGATCACCACGAATAGGCTGATCGGTTCGACTTTCTCGAAGCGCGCGCCCCAGGCGCGGGGCAAGAGTCCCGCAAGTACGCGTCCGCCATCGAGCGGCGGAATCGGCAGCAGATTGAACACCGCCAATACCACGTTGACCATGATTCCCGCCTGCGCATTCAATGCAATCCACCAGATCAAGGTTGCACTGCCATGAACGCGCATGATCGCCCCATAGACGCCGCACCAAAAGCCGGCCATGACGAGATTGGCGGCGGGGCCGGCAAGCGCCACCAGTATCATGGCGAGGCGCGGATGGCGCAGCGCTGAGGTCGCCACCGGCACGGGCCTCGCCCAACCAAACAGCAATCCGCCCACCGCCAATAAAACAGCCGGCACGATCACGGTGCCGATGGGGTCGATATGGCGCAACGGGTTGAGACTCAAGCGCCCGAGCATCTGCGCGGTCCGGTCGCCGAAGCATTTCGCCACCCAGCCATGCGCGACTTCGTGCAAGGTGATGGCAAAGAGTACTGGGATTGCCCAGTAGGAAATCTTGGAAATAAAAGAAAGAACAGCAGATAAATCCAATGCTTACACTCGCTATTTATAAATAACACGAGCTATATCGCCCGCATTGATTGGGATTATACGGTTGCCGCGCCCGCAAAGGGGGTAACGTCGCCGCGGCCCACGCGCACCACCACCGCATGATCGCCCGACAAGTCGATCACGGAAGTCGGCACCAGGCCGCAATTGCCGCCGTCGAGCACGAGATCCACACTGTGCTCCAGCCGCTCATTGATTTCCTTCGCGTCGGTGCGCGGCAGCTCCTCGCCCGGCAGCAACAGCGTGGAACTCATCACCGGCTCGCCCAGTTCGGTCAATAACATCGACGTAATCGGGTGATCCGGAACCCGCAGGCCAATCGTGCCGCGCCGCTCGTGCTTCAGGCGGCGCGGCGTCTCGCGGGAGGCCTTCAACAGGAAAGTGTAAGGTCCCGGCGTGTGGGCGCGCAGCAGCCGGTACTGCCAATTTTCAACCAGGGCATACTTGCCGACGTCGCCCAGGTCGCGGCACACCAGCGTAAAATGATGGTTGCGATCGGTTTCGCGAATGGCGCGAATGCGCTCCAAAGCAGCCTTATCGCCAATATGGCAGCCGAGTGCGTAGCAGGAATCGGTGGGATAGACGATCACGCCGCCGCCGCGCAGCACCTCGACCGCTTGTCGAACGAAGCGGCGCTGCGGCGATACCGGGTGCAGTTGCAGATAGATACTCATGATTCAAAGGCTATGATACCCGCATGAACCAGCTCCTCGAATGGTCGCCGCTCCTCGTTTTTTTCATCGTGTTCAAGCTGTTCGGCATCTATTGGGCCACGGCCTCGCTGATGCTGGTCTGCACCCTGGTATTGCTCGCGCATCGCCTGCGCACCGGCAGATTCAAAACCATGCACATCGTCACGGTTGCGGTGGTGCTGACGCTCGGCACCGCGACACTGCTGCTGCACGACAAACGCTTCATCCAATGGAAGCCCACGGTGCTCCTGGCGCTGACGGCGGCCGCCTTTCTCGGCAGCATGGTCATCGGCAAGCAACCGCTGGCGCGGCGCATGCTCGAGAGTGTGTTCAAGGAGCCGCTGGAAATTTCGCGGCAGACTTGGGGACGCATCAATCTGTTGTGGGCCGCTTGGTTTGCGCTGCTCGCGGCCGCGAATATCTACGTGGCGCGAACCTTTACCGAGAGCGTCTGGGTCAACTTCAAAGTGTTCGGGATCAGCGTCGCGATGCTGCTCTTCATGATTCCGCAGGTGTTTTGGCTGAGCGGCAGGATCCGGCCCGTGCAGTCGGACGGCGCGCCGCCGTGAGCGACGCCAGCCGAGAAGAACGGCTGCGCCGGCGGCTCACGAGCGAATTTGCTCCGCTCGAGCTTTCCATCGAAGACGAGAGTCACCGGCACGCCGGGCATGCCGGTGCCGCCGGCGGGCAGAGCCATTTTCGCGTTCGAATCGTCGCCGAGGCGTTCCGCGGCATCCCTGCCGTGGCGCGCCACCGCCTCGTCTACGCGGCGCTCGCCGACCTCTTGAAGAGCGATATACACGCGCTGGCGATCGATGCGCGTCCGCCGCCGGGGAGTTGAGCGGACAAGCGGTTTTTCGCCAATTTGGCTTGAATTGTCATAAACTGCCGCCCCCGGGCGCGCCGGCCACATGGGCCACAGTCGCCTTTTTGCGTAGAGGATCCCAATGAGACAAGTTTTTCGTACACCGTGGGCCGCGGCGTCCATCGTGGCTACCATTGCCGTGCTGACGGCTTGCAACAAGAATCAGCCGACGACGGCGGCGGCGCCCCCCGCGGTCGCGGACAAACCCATGCCGGCGCCGGTCGCCGTCGTGAACGGCACGCCGATAACGCGCACCGAATATGACATTTATGTGAAAAGCCTGCTGCAGGGTAAGCAGCAAGAATTGACGCCGGAGCAGAAGGCTCAGGTGCTCGACGAGCTGATCAACATGGAGCTTCTGTCCACCATCGGCGACAAGGACGGCTTGGAAAAGGACCCCGACGTCGCGGCGCAGCTGAAGATTTTGCACATGCGGGTACTCGCCGACGCAGAATCGCAGAAATTCCTCAAAGGCCAGGAACCCACGGACACGGACCTGCACGCCGAATATGAAACCGCCATCGCCTCCATGGACAAGACCGAATACCATGCGCGGCACATCTTGGTTGCCACCAAGGATCAGGCCGATGACGTCATCAAGAAATTGAAAGGCGGCGCGAAGTTCGACGAGCTTGCCAAGACTCAGTCGACGGATGGCTCCAAGACCAACGGTGGAGACTTGGGCTGGTTCAGCCTGTCGCGCATGGTCAAGCCGTTCGGCGACGCCGTGAAGACCCTGAAGAAGGGTGAGTACACTCAACAGCCGGTGCAGACGCAATTCGGCTGGCACGTCATCAAACTCGAGGATACGCGCGAGGTCACCGCACCGCCGTTCGACCAGGTCAAGCCTCAGATCACCAATGCCTTGATTCGCAAGAAGCTGCAGGCGTATGTGGCGGACTTGAAGAAGAACGCGAAGATTGAAAAGAATCTTTGAGCCGGTATCGCAAGATTCGATTCAATTGACCGATTGATCGACAGCGGGCCCGTACGGGCCCGCTCGCCGACCGGCCGACTCTAAGCCGGTTTACTTTTTTTCTTTGCGGCAGCCTGGCGCTTGGGCGCAGCACCGAGCTTCCCCGGATGCTGAAGAAATTCCTTGTATTTATTGAGCAGCAGGACGGCGTTCGCCAGCAGCGCCTTCAATTTCTTGTTCTCCGCCTTCAGCTTCTCGAATTCCTTTTTCAGCTCGGGCTTTTTCATCGGTGTTTTCCTTAAGCGTGAAGAGACAGCAAGGCTAAAAACGCCGGCTCATCGAGCACGGTGATGCCGAGTTCCCGGGCTTTCTTGAGCTTGGACCCGGCATCCTCCCCCGCCACGACGTAATCGGTCTTCTTCGACACGCTGCCGCTCACCTTGCCGCCGCGTTGCACGATCGCTTCCTGCGCCGCCTCGCGCGTCAGTTCCGCGAGCGTGCCCGTCAATACGAAGGTCTTGGCGGCGAACGCGCCCAAGGAGGGCGGCCGCTGCGGCGCCGGCCAATGGATTCCGCTCGCCAACAGCCGCTCGACCAGCGCCGCATTCTCCGGGTTTTCGAAGTAGGCGACGATATGGCCCGCCACGATCGGTCCCACGTCGGGCACGCGCTGGATCTCCTCGGCCGATGCGCGGCGCAGCGGCGCCGCGTCGCCGAAGTGTTGAGCCAGCGCGAGCGCAGTCGCCTCGCCGACATCGCGGATGCCGAGCGAGTACAAGAAGCGCTGCAGGGTGGTTTCTCTTGCCGCGGCGATCGCCGCCTGCAGCTTTTGCGCCGATTTGTCGCCCATGCGATCCAGAGTTGCGAGCTGCGCGGCCTCGAGGCCGAACAAATCCGCCGGGGTGCGCACCCACTCCCGGTCCACCAGCTGCTCGATCAGCTTGTCGCCGAGCCCCTGGATGTCGAGCGCGCGGCGCGAGGCGAAGTGCTTGATTTCCTCCTTGCGCTGCGCGGCGCAGGTCCGGCCGCCGCTGCAGCGCGCGACGGCTTGATCGGACTCGCGGACCACCGGCGATCCGCACACCGGGCAGCACGTCGGCAGCTCCACCGGTTTCGCGCCCTCGATGCGCCGCTCGGCCAGCACGCGCACCACTTCGGGAATCACATCGCCGGCGCGCCGGATCACCACCGTGTCTCCCGGCCGCACATCCTTGCGCGTCATTTCATCCATGTTGTGCAAGGTCGCGTTGCTCACCGTGACGCCGCCGACGAACACCGGCTCGAGCCGCGCCACCGGAGTCAGGGCGCCGGTGCGGCCCACCTGAAATTCGATGCCGCGCACCGTCGTGAATGCCTCTTCGGCGGGGAATTTGTGGGCGATGGCCCAGCGCGGTGCGCGCGAAACGAAGCCGAGTTGGCGCTGCAGTTCGATGTCATCGACTTTGTAGACGACGCCGTCGATTTGATAGGGCAATTTGGCGCGCAGAGCGCCCACTTCACGGTAGTACTCGAGACAGCCTTCGGCCGATTCGACCACGCGGGACTGCGGGCAGATCTTGAATCCCCAGCGGCGCAGCGCCGTGAGCAGCTCGCTGTGGTAGGGCGGCAGCTCGCCGCTCTCGACGAAACCGATGCCGTAGATGAAGAGGTCGAGCGGACGGGCGGCGGTCATGCGCGGATCGAGCTGCCGTAAGCTGCCCGCCGCCGCATTGCGCGGATTGACGTAGCTCTTCTCGCCGCGCGCCAGCGCTTCTTTATTGAATCGCTCGAAACCCGCGAGCGGCATGAATACTTCACCGCGCACTTCGAGCACGCGCGGCGCTTGCGGCGGGCGCAGCTTGAGCGGCAGCGCCGCGAGGGTCTTGAGATTCTGCGTGATGTCCTCGCCGGTCTCGCCGTCGCCGCGCGTGGCTCCCCGCACGAAAGCGCCGTCCTCGTACAGCGCACTGATCGCCAATCCGTCGAGTTTCGGCTCAGCCGAGTAGCGGATCGAACCCACCAGCGGCAGGCGCTCACGGATTCGCCGATCGAAGTCGCGTACCTCCTCATCGCTGAAGGCGTTGTCCAATGACAGCATGGGAATGCGGTGCCGCACGGCGCCGAAGGCGGCGACCGGCGCCGCCCCGACGCGCTGTGTCGGCGAATGCGGCGTAAGCAGCTCGGGATACTCGGTTTCGATGCCGCGCAGTTCGACCATGAGCCGGTCGTATTCCGCATCCGGCACTTCCGGATCGTCGAGCGCGTGATACCGGTAGTTGTAGCGCTCGATGAGTTCGCGCACCGCGGCAGCGCGCTCCGCCGCTGCGCGTTTCGCCGCACTCGCCTGGCTCTTGACGCTCATGAGGCGCGGGACTTAAGACAACTGTGCTTGAAAGCGCGCCACATCTTCGCGCAGCGCCAGAGCATGCTGCGGTGAGAACGGCACGCCCTTGGTATCCTGCAGCATCCCGGACAGTTCGCGCGCCAATTCGCGCGCCGTTGCCAGCAGCGCATCCACGGCCGGCAACGGCTCCATCGGGCCCGGCAGCACCGCGAACAACGTCACGCCGCGAAATTCCGATTCGGCCATGTGCGCCATATCGAAAGTACCCGGCTCGATCAGGCTCGCCACGCAAAAAATGCTGCGGCCATCGCTGTGCTTGCGGTGGTAGACCTGGTATCGCCCGTAAGCCAGGCCGTGTACTTCGAGCGCCGCCATCAGCGCCGCACCCGACCAGCGCGCGTCGCCGACCGCGCAGACGCGGATCGTCACGATCTTCTGTAATTCGCTCGCGTTCGGCGCCGGCGTCTCGACCGCGGCCAGACGGTCGCCGTTTTCCGCACTCGGCCGCAGTTTAAGGTTGGCTGCCGGGCTCGAGGCCGGCGCCGGCCGTGGGGGCGGCGGCGCGCCGGACGCCGGCACGGACGGAATCGTGTCGGTCAAGGACGTCGCGGCCGCCTCGATCTCATTGCCGAGATCGATGCTAAAATCCAGAGGATCGGTGTGGGCGGTCATGGGCTGATCCAACTCGGGCACCCGCTCCCGCTCGGCGGTGCGGATATTGAGCGGTACCAACGGCGGTACTCCCCACTCGCGCGTCTCGGCATGGGCCGATCGCTTGACGCTCTGCGCGGCGTCGCCGGCGGCCGCTCCAAAGGTGTGCAGCGGCGCCGCGGTCGACTCGCGCAGTTCGGCATTCCCCGGAGCCTGTCCGGAGCGGCGCGCAGTCCACCACCAAGTGGCGCCGATCGCCAGTATTCCGAGTCCCAAGAGTATCCAGCGCAACTCGGCCAAGGCTAAGTCCCTACATCGCAGCCATGCGCACGGCCTCGTCGACGTCGACGGCCACCAAGCGCGACACACCCGGCTCATTCATGGTGACACCCACCAATTGCGAGGCCATTTCCATCGTGCTCTTGTTGTGCGTGATGAAGATGAATTGCACGCTGTGCGACATGTCGCGCACGATGTCGCAGAAGCGTCCGACGTTGTTCTCATCGAGCGGCGCATCGACCTCGTCGAGCAGGCAGAACGGCGCCGGATTCAAATCGAAAATTGCGAACACCAGCGCCACGGCGGTCAATGCCTTTTCGCCGCCCGACAACTGGCTGATGGTGCTGTTGCGCTTGCCGGGGGGGCGCGCCATCACCGAGACGCCGGGCGCATCGGACTCCTCTCCCGAAAGCTCGAGATAGGCATGGCCGCCGCCGAACAGGCGCGGGAATTTCTCTTTGAGCCCCGCGTTCACCCGGTCGAAAGTATCCTGAAAGCGGGTACGCGTTTCACGGTCGATCTTGCGCATCGCCGATTCCAAGGTTTCCAGCGCGTCGGTGAGGTCCTTGCACTGCCGATCCAAGTATTCCTTGCGCTCCGATTGTTCCTTGAACTCGCCGATCGCCGCGAGATTCACCTGACCCAAGCGCTCGATTTTTCCCTTGGTCTCATCGAGCCGCGATTCCCAGACCTCCGCCGTCGCCTCGGCGTCGAGCGCGGCGAGCAGCGCCGGCAATTCGAAATGAGTGGCCGACAATTGCTCGGCAACACTTTCGCGGCGCACGCGCACCTGCTGCGCCGCGAGGCGCGCATCGTCCATGGCCATACGCGCCGACTCCACGCGCTGTTCGACCTCGGCGCGCTCCGCTTCACGGTTGCGCAGCAGTGCGTCCAACTCCTCGCTGGCGATGCGCGCGGCCTTGAGCTCGTCCTCGACCTGCGCGCGTTCTTGGAGCGCTTGGTCGAGAGATGCGAGCAGCGCCGCCAGCGGGGCGTCGCCGCCTCTGAGCTCCTGCGCCAATTCGTCGCGGCGCAGAGCGAGATCCTGCAGCTGTTTCTCGACGCGCGCGAGGGTCCCGCTCAATGCCGCATGCGACGAGCGGCGCGACTCCACCTGCAGCGCCAACTCCCGGGCCCGCTGCTGCGCCGTCTGCGCCGCCGCCCGCGCGGCGGTGAGTTCTGCCCGCATGCGTTCGCGTTCCTGCTCGAGTTCCAGACGGTTCGGCTCGAGCGCCACCAAGGCGTCGATGGCGGTCTCCATGCGGCCGCGCGCCGCCCGCAAATCGGTGTCGGCGTGGGTGAGGTCGGCGCGCACATCCGCAAGCCCCGTCTCCAGCTGGCCGAGGCGCTGCGCAGCGTCCAATTTGCGGGCCTCCGCCGCGTCGAGTTCCGCGCGACGGTCGACATGCTCGCGATGCAACCGGTTGACGTCGGTTTGCAATCGCTCGCGCCGGTCTTCGAACTCGCGCACCCGCTCGCGGCTCTGCTCCAGCCGCCGTTCGAGATCGGCCACCTCCCCGGCAAGCCGGCTCTCCTCGATGCGCAGCGCACGCAGCGACTCCTCGCGTTCGATCACGCCGGTATGCGGCTCGCGATCGCGCGATACGCGCAGCCAGTTCGCTCCCAGCCAAATGCCGTCCCGCGTCACCACGGATTGGCCTGCCGTGAGGCCCCGCTGCAGACGCAGCGCCTCGCCTAAGGTGTCGGCCGCCAATACCGAGGACAGCACCGAACTCAAGAACGATGCGCCCTGCACCTTGGCGTGCAAGCACGCCGGATCGAGGTCCGCGGCCGGACCGGTACTCACGCTCACGACCGCCAGATGGCCGCCGTCGAAACTGGCCAAAAGATCGGTGACCGAGTCCAGGCCATCGACGCACACGGCTTCGAGGTAGGAGCCCAAGACCGTTTCCACCGCCCGCTCCCAGCCGCGCTCCACGCGCAATTGCTGCGCTACGCGCGGCTTGTGGTCGAGCGCCTGAGATTTCAGCCATTGAGTGACCTTGCCCGACACCTTGCCGAGCGCCGCCTGCTGCAGCGCCTCGGTGGACACAGCCGACCCTTGAGTTTGCTGAAAGTGCGCCCGCAAGCTATTGAGCGCCTGGGTTTGCTCGCGCTCATGCTCGCGGGCGAGCGATAGCTCAGCCAGCAGTTCGGCAAGTTCGGTCGCGGCTTTGCCGCCGGCATCGCGCGCCAGCGCGCACTGCGCGGCGAGGTTTTCCAGAGACGCGGCCGGCTGCAGCTCTGCGAGCGAGGCGCGCTCCGTTTCTTGCCGGGACTGCTGCTGCAGCAGCCGGCGCTCAAGATTTTCCAGCTGCTCGATGCGCGCGCGCTCGACCTGCGTCTCACGCTGTCCCTGGGCGACCGACTGGGCATGTGCGTCGGAAGCGAGCTGCCACGCCGCGAGCGCCTGTTCGCAGCGCTCCAGGAGCTCTGACGCATCGCGCTCCTCGGCATGCGCCTGGTCGAGGCCGGGATTCATGGTCTTAAGTTCGGCCGCCAGCGCGTCGAGTTGACTGCGGTCGCGCTCGAGGACGCCGTTCAGCTCCTGAACCTGCCCTTCGGCCTGCTCCAAGTCCGAACGCTGACGCTGCTGCAATTCGCGCGCGTGCTGAATGCTCTGCTCGATGCGCGTCACCTCCGCGCCCGCACCATAGAAGCGCGCCTGGATGGCGCCGAGGGCGTCGGCCTTAGCCGACTGATCGACGCGGACGTGTTCGATCCTCGCCTCGGCTTCGCGAAGGTCAGCGAGCACCGCTTGCAGCGCCGTTTCGCAGTGTACGGTGGCCGAATCGCGAACCAGGGCCTCCGCGTCGAGACTTTGCAAGCGCAGCGCCAGCAACTCCGCCTGCAGCTTGCGCTCCTCCTCCTTGAGGGCCTGGTAGCGGCGCGCGGTGGCGGCTTGGCGCTGCAAATGGCGAATCTGCTTCTCCACCTCTTCACGCAAATCGTTCAAGCGGTCCAGGTTCTCGCGGGTCTGGGCAATCCGGTTCTCGGTTTCGCGCCGCCGCTCCTTGTAGCGGGAAATACCGGCTGCTTCTTCCAGGAAGGCCCGCAGGTCATCCGGCCGCGCCTCGATCACGCGCGAGATCATGCCCTGCTCGATAATGGCGTAGCTGCGGGTTCCCAAGCCGGTACCCAAGAACAGCTGGGTGATGTCCTTGCGGCGCACCTTGATGCCGTTGATGAAGTAGTCCGAGGTCCCATCACGGCTCACGGCGCGCCGCAAAGCCACTTCATTGTAGTTGGCGTACTCCCCGCCGATCTTGCCGTCGGAGTTGTCGAACACCAGTTCGACGGAAGCGGTACCGAGCGGCTTGCGCGCGGCGGAGCCGTTGAAGATGACATCCGCCATGGACTCGCCGCGCAAGTGCTTGGCGGAGATCTCGCCCATGACCCAGCGCACCGCGTCGATGATGTTGGATTTGCCGCAGCCGTTCGGGCCCACCACGCCCGTGAGGCTGCTGGGAAAAGTGACCGTGGTCGGGTCGACAAAGGACTTGAACCCTGCAATCTTGAGTTTCGTCAGGCGCATCAGTTTGTATCAACCCTCAAGTTTGGCGGGGCTTTTGAGCAACGGCCCGTGTGCTTCGCGCGTGGCCGTCAATGTGGCGCGTAGTGTAAAGTAATCGCCACTTTCGTAAACCCCTGGCGCAATGACAACTTCCCTGGAAACCTTTACAAACCCGGCGCCCGAGCGCGATTACACCATCCGCATGACCATCCCCGAGTTCAGCTGCCTGTGTCCAAAAACGGGGCAGCCGGATTTCGCCACCTTGAAGCTCGAGTATGTCCCGGATGAGCGTTGCGTGGAATTGAAATCCTTGAAGCTCTACATCTGGTCGTATCGCAATCGCGGCGCATTCCACGAAGCCGTGACCAACGACATGCTGCGCGACTTGGTGGCCGCGACGGCGCCTCGATTCATGCGCCTGGTCGCCGAGTTCAACGTTCGCGGCGGCATTTACACCACCATCGTCGCCGAACACAGCCGGCCCGGCTGGACGGGCCCCACCCCGGTCACCTTGCCCTAAACCGGCCATTCCGGCGAGCGCCGCGTGCCCCGCGGCGGCCGACCCGCCGATTTGCTTCTCAATCATAGAGTTAGAATCCCAAATAAAGTTAAAAGATCTGGCCTCGATGGCCTGTACAGGCCGCACTGCGTCGGTATAATCGCGCGCTCTTTCGTTAGGTGGCGGAGACTTAAGATGCCCTCGAAAAAACCAAACAAAGCGGCTAAAAAGCCAATTAAGGCGATCCCCAAAAAAGCTACCCGCAAAGTAGCCGTTGCCAAGAAGGCATCGCGACCGCCACCCAGCGCTAAGCCCGTGCCAGCCCCATCGAAGGTAACAGTGAAACCGCATAAACCCATACCCAAACCCGTGCCGGCAAAACCCACCGTCACCCACGCCGTGCGCGCCGCCAAGCCGGCGCATCCCGCCGCTCCTGCCAAAGCCGAACCGAAGCCGGACGAGCCGAAGGCCGCCGCCGAGAAGCATGCCCCGATCAAGTTCGATACCCGGCCCCTGGTAATCGCCACCCGCGTGGCGCAAAACGACGACGAAGCCGACGATCCGGCCGCCGCCGCGAGCTTGCTGGCGGGCCCGCGCAATGTGAAACCGTACATCGCGCGCCGCGGCGAGCAGTACATGAGCAAGGAGCAGCTCGAGCACTTTGCCCGCATCTTGCAGAACTGGAAGCGAGATCTCATGGTTGAGGTCGATCGCACCGTGCTGCACATGAAGGACGAGGCCGCGAATTTTCCCGATCCGAATGACCGGGCGACGCAAGAAGAGGAATTCAGCCTGGAGCTGCGCACGCGCGACCGAGAGCGCAAATTGATCCGCAAGATCGATGAGGCATTGAAGCGGATCGAGGACGGTTCCTACGGCTACTGCCTGGAGACCGGCGAAGAAATCGGCATCAAGCGGCTCGAGGCGCGGCCGGTCGCGACGCTTTCGGTGGAAGCGCAGGAGCGGCGCGAGCGCCGCGAAAAACAGTACGGCGACCGCGACGACAGATACCGGTAGCGCGCGGAGCGGCAGCGGCTACATCGGACGATTTGCCCCCTCGCCGACCGGCGATCTGCATTTGGGCTCGCTGTACACCGCGGCGGCAAGTTATCTCGATGCGCGCGCCCACGCCGGGCGCTGGCTGTTGCGCGTCGAGGATGTCGACCGGCCGCGCGAGCTCCCGGGGTCGACAGAGCGCATCGTGCGAACGCTTGAGGCCTTTGGCTTCGAGTGGGACGGCGCGATCGTGCGCCAGGCGCAACGCACGCCGCACTATGCGGCTGCCTTACGCGCGCTCGAGGCCCGCGCTCTGACCTTCGAGTGCTCCTGCAGCCGCCTCGATCTGGCTGAAGAGGAGCGCTATCCCGGCCATTGCCGGGAGCGTCCGTTGATCCCCGGCGTTGCGACGGCCACTCGCCTGCGCGTCGAACCCGGCAGCGTGCAATTTGAGGATCGCGTTCAGGGAATCTATCGGCAGGACGTGGCGGCGGCCATCGGCGATGTGATTCTCAGGCGCAAAGATCGGTTGGCGGCCTATGTGCTGGCGGTGGTGGTCGATGACGCCGCGCAGGGTGTGACCCATGTGGTGCGCGGCGCCGACCTTTTGGACAATACGCCGCGGCAAATCCACCTGCAGCGATTGCTGGGACTCGCCACCCCGGCCTATGCCCACGTTCCGGTGCTGGTCGAAAGGGACGGCGCAAAGCTCGCCAAGTCGGCGCGCAGCGTAAGCTTGGATAGCCGCGCAGTGCTGCCGCAGCTCCTGAAGGTGTTCGAGTTGTTGGGCCTCGCACCGCCGCCGGATCTCGCGGCCGGCACGCTCCGCGCGGCGTGGACCTGGGCGATCGGGCGGTGGGATATCAGGCGCGTCGCCAAGCGCCTGGCGCTGCCCCTGGGGGCCTGAATACAGGGCAAATAAGCCGCCCTACGGCAAAGTTGGAAAACCCGGCTTGCCTTAACGCTGCATTGCGCTATCCTTTGATTTCAATATCCAAAGACTGGTCATTGGTGGCAGGCACGAACCGGCATCTTCCGGCAGCGCGTCGGCCAACACGAGCGAGGAGCCCTATGAGCGATCCGCGAGTGATTAAAAAATACCCAAATCGTCGCCTCTACGATACCGTTGAAAGCCGGTACATCACATTGGCGGACGTGAGACGGTTGGTGGTCGAGCGAATCGACTTCGTTGTCGTGGACAAGAAGAACAACGCGGACATTACGCGCAGCATTTTGCTGCAGGTCATCGCCGAGCAAGAGCATCTCCCTGAACCGATTCTGACGCAGGAATTCATGGTCAACGTGATCCGCTCTTACGGCGGCACGGTCCAGAACCTGGTAAGCGGTCACCTGGAGCAAGCCTTGAAGCAGTTCCTATCCCAGCATCCGCAGGCTCGCGAACGCACCAAGCCGTTCGGCGCAGCCGATGCGCCGCGGCCGCGCGGCCCGGAAGAGGGTTATAAGGCGCTGTCCTCGGTGCGGATCCGCGACAACGAGAAAGATCGCGACGAGTCGAATCTCACCAAATGACGCAACGGTCCGTCTTGACCATCGGGCTCGAGTCGGGAATCCCAAAGGCCGCCTGAAACTCGCGGCTGTTGGCGAGGGTGGCGTTGGTGCGGAACTCCGCCGGCGGGTGCGGGTCGGCAGTGACCATCTCTTGCGCCTGCTGCGGACGAACGGCCCCCGCCCAGGAGTGCGCAAAAGCGAGAAAGAACCGTTGATCCTGGGTAAATTCCTGCTCGCCCGCTGAGGCATTGGCGGCTCCGGCCGCATGCCATGCGCGCCATGCCAACATGAGCCCGCCGAGATCCGCGGCGGCTTCGCCGGTGACCAGATCGCCTTGCACATGCAACCCGCCGCTCACGGTGAAACGCGAGTATTGCTCGCTGATGCAGTGCGTCGCTGCGCGGAATTTTTTGAGATCGGCGGGTGCCCACCAATCCTTGAGGTTCCCATGCCCGTCGAATTTCGCGCCCTCATCGTCGAACCCATGCGTGAGCTCATGCCCGACGATGGTGGCGCCGGTCGCCCCGTAGTTCACGGCGCTCGGCCAGCTCACGTCGAAGAACGGCGGCTGCAGAATCCCCGCCGGCACGTTCAGGCTGTTCATCGAGGAGTCGTAGTAGGCGTTCACCGATTGCGGCGTCATCGACCACTCGCTGCGATCGACGGGCTTGCCGATCTTGGCGAGCTGGCGCTGCACTTCGAAGGCGTTGGCACGCAGTACGTTCTTTACGTAGGGGCCGCGGTCGATGGCGAGCCCGGAATAGTCCCGCCAGCGGTCCGGGTAGCCGACCCGCATCTCCATCAGATCGAGTTTCTGCAGCGCGGCTTGCCGCGAGGCCGGCGTCATCCACGCCAGGGTCTGCAAATCGTCCTTGAGCGCATCGCGAATGCTCGACACCATGGCGACCGCCGCCTGTTTGGCGGCCGGCGGAAACCTCTCTGCCACATACAGCTGCCCGATCGCAAAGCCCAAGGCCTCATCTTCCGCGTGCAGCACCCGCAGCCAGCGCACCTGCAATTCCTGGGCGCCCGTCAGCGCCGCGGTCATGCGAAAATCCTCATCCACGAAGGCCTTGGACAGATACGGCGCGAAAGCCTCGATGAGCTGCCAACGCAGATAGGTCTTCCAATCCGCGAGCGGCGTGCGCGCAAGTTCCCGGTCCACGGCCTGAAAGAATTTCGGCATGGCGACATTGAGCGAAGCAATCTCCGGATGCCCGAGACTTCGGAGCAAGCCATGCCAGTTGAGGTGCGGCGTGAGCGCCTGCGCCCGCTCGAGGGTGAGCGGGTGGTAAACGGCGCTCGGGTTGCGCTGTTCGATATCGGGCATCGAGGCCGCGGCCAACCGCGTCTCGAACCCCATGACGGTTTTCGACTCGAGCACAGCCACGCCCGGCGCATCGCCTAAGAGTTCGAACATCCGCGCGATGTGCAGGACGTAGGCCGCGCGCGCCGCCACGAAGGTGGGTTCGCTTTTGAGGTAATAGTCGCGGTTCGGCAAGCCGAGGCCGCTTTGCGTTGCGACCGCTACAACCTCCGTGCTGTCCTTGAAATCCTGCATCTGGCCGAGTTGCAGCGGAGCTTCGACGCCGATCTCTTGCAGCTGCGCGATCTCGGCCTGCAGCTCCGCGGCAGTGCCGATGCGCGCGATACGCTTGAACTCCGGCTGCAGCGGTGAGATGCCGGCCGCCTCGATGCCGCTCTCGTCCATGCCGCTCAAATAGAAGTCGGCCACTTTGCGTTCGGTGCTGCCCTCCGGCCAGTCGCCCTTGCCCAACGATTCCACCAGCCCGCGAATGAGGTTCTGGTTTTCTTGCTCGAGAAGGGTGTCGACGCCCCAACCGGAACGGTCGGGCGGGATGGGGTGGGACTTGAGCCAGCCGCCGTTCGCAAACAGAAAGAAGTCCGTACGCGGCAGAACCTCCCGGTCGATCCAATTCAGGTATTGACCGTCGGCGCTGGCGAGGCCATCGCCCGGCGTGGCGGCGCCCGCTGCGCCGCCGAGTGCGCTCACCAAACCGAAGGCGGCAGCCGCCGCCGCTGCAAGACGCAGCCTGGGCTTCAGTCCCCCTCGACGCAGAAAGTCTCTGGACTTGGCCTCGTCACGCCGCGTCGACATTGCGCATCGACAGGCGCACGCGGCCCTGCCGATCCACCTCGAGCACCTTGACGCGCACCACATCGCCTTCCTTCAGCTTGTCGCCCACCCGCTCCACCCGCTCCTCGGAGATCTGCGAGATGTGCACCAGGCCGTCGCGGCCGGGAAGAATCGTGACGAACGCGCCGAAGTCCATCAGACGCGCGACCCTGCCCTCATAGATTCGCCCGACCTCGACGTCGGCCGTGATCAATTCGATGCGCCGCTGCGCTTCGCGGCCCGCCGCCCCTTGCACCGATGCGATCTTCACCGTGCCATCGTTCTCGATATCGATCGAGGTGCCGGTCTCCTCGGTGATCTGGCGAATGACGGCGCCGCCCTTGCCGATGACGTCGCGGATCTTCTCCGGATCGATTTTCAGCGTGATGATGGTCGGAGCCCACTCGGACATGGTCTCGCGCGGCGCGCTCAGTACCTTGTTCATTTCGCCGAGGATGTGCAGACGGCCGTGGCGCGCCTGATCCAGCGCCACCTTCATGATCTCGCGCGTGATGCTCGTGATCTTGATGTCCATCTGCAGGGCGGTGATGCCGTCTTTGGTGCCGGCCACCTTGAAATCCATGTCGCCCAAGTGATCTTCGTCGCCCAAGATGTCGGTGAGCACCTGAAAACGCGAACCTTCCTTCACCAGGCCCATCGCAACGCCGGCCACCGGCGCTTTGATCGGCACGCCCGCATCCATCAAAGCCAAGCTGGTGCCGCAAACGGAGGCCATGGAGCTCGAGCCATTCGACTCGAGGATTTCCGAGACGACGCGGATGACGTAGGGAAATTTCTCCAAATCCGGCATGACGGCTTTGACGCCGCGCTTGGCCAGGTTGCCGTGCCCGATCTCGCGCCGCTTGGGCGATCCCATCATGCCGGTCTCGCCGACGCTGAACGGCGGAAAATTGTAGTGCAGCATGAACGGCTCTTTGCGCTCGCCGACCAAGCCGTCGATGATTTGCGCATCGCGCCCGGTACCGAGCGTGGTAACCACCAACGCCTGCGTCTCGCCGCGCGTGAACAGGGCGGAGCCGTGGGTTCGCGCCAGCACGCCGGTGCGCACCTTGATGGCGCGCACGGTTTTCGTGTCGCGGCCGTCGATGCGCGGATGTCCTTCGAGGATGCGCTCGCGCACCAGGCGGTATTCCAGATTGAAGAACTCGCCGTTCACCTGGTCGGCGGTGAACTTCGGCGCATCGCCCTTGGCGAGCGAGTCGAGCACGCTGTTCTTGATCTCGCCGATCTTCGCGTAACGCTGCTGTTTTTCCGTCAGCGCATACGCAGCCACCAGATTCTTCTCGGCGAGGGTGCTCACCGCGGACTTGAGTTCGGCGTTCGGTTCCGGCGCGACCCACGACCATTTGGGTTTGCCCGCCTCCGCCACCAGCTCCTTGATCGCCTTGATTGCGGTTTGCATCTGCTCGTGGCCGAACATCACCGCACCGAGCATGACCGCCTCATCCAAGCCTTGCGCCTCGGACTCGACCATCAGCACGCCTTCTTCGGTGCCCGCGACCACGAGGTCGAGCTTCGAGGTCGCAAGCTGCGTCGCGGTGGGATTGAGGATGTACTTGCCGTCTTGGTAGCCGACGCGCGCCGCGCCGATGGGACCCAAGAAAGGCATGCCGGAAATCGCGAGTGCGGCGGAAGCGCCGATCAGCGACGCAATGTCCGGATCGACTTCGGCATTGACCGAAAGAACCGAGGCCACGACCTGCACGTCGTTGGTGAAGCCCTCCGGGAACAGCGGTCTGATCGGACGGTCGATCAGGCGCGAGGTGAGCGTTTCCTTTTCGGTGGGCCGGCCCTCGCGTTTGAAGAAGCCGCCGGGTATGCGACCCGCGGCGTAGGTCTTCTCCTGGTAGTTCACGGTCAGCGGAAAGAAATCGCGGCCGGGGGTCGGCTTCTTCAAACCCACCGCGGTCACCAGCACCACGGTTTCGCTCATGGTCACGAGCACCGCACCGTCCGCCTGACGCGCGAGTTCGCCCGTCTCGATCGTTACGGTGTGGTCCCCATACTGAAAACTTTTCTTAGGATGGCTCACGTAGGCCCCTTATGTCGGAAAATATTTAGACACGCCGGCCCTTTGAGGGGGTCGGCGGCGGCGCCCGTTAGCGGCGTAACCCTAGACGTTCGACCAACTGCGTGTACTTGTCCGGCGTCTTGGCTCGAAGATAATCGAGCAGCTTGCGCCGCTGATTGACCATCTTGAGCAAGCCGCGGCGCGAGGCATGGTCGGCTTTGTGCGTGGTGAAGTGCTGGCTCAAGCCGTTGATGCGCTCGGACAACAAGGCAATTTGAACTTCGGGGGAACCGGTATCTTGCGCGCTGCGCTGGAATTTACCGACGACGCCCGTCTTTTCTTCGCGAGTAAGTGGCATTGAAATCAAACCCTCAATCAATAACTTAGACCTTTTAAGAAGCGGCGCATTGTACGCGTCGCAGGAGTTGCTCTCAAGCTCGATTCGTCGCCGCGGAAATAAGTCGTAACGGCACCAGCCGGCCCACGGGTCCAACCGCCCCCAACCCCAGGAATCCCAGCCCTGCGGCGTAGATCCGCACGTTTCCGGGCGCGTTCCCCGGCAATTCCACGGGAATGGATACCGTCTGACCCTGCCGGAACGCACTCACTCCTTCCGCCGGCAAATCCAATCTCCGCCAGCCGGTCAATGCGGCATCGACAGGCAGCAAAAGCCCTAAGCGTTGCACCGCCGTCTTAGGCTCCAGCGATTCGAAAGTCCACTGCGGTTCGCCCGCAAACGGCGCCACCGCCAGCCGGCGCAGACCGATCACATGCCCGATGGTCGAGAGGCGCGCCGCCAGGTCCTCAGCCAACACCCGGATGTACGCGCCTTTCGTACAGCGCACGTCAAAGGACAGATCCGGCGCCTGCCAATCGAGCAGGCGCAGCTCGTGAATCAGGATCGAGCGCGGCGCACGCTCCCGCCATTGGCCCGCGCGCGCGTACTCGTACAAAGGCTTGCCGTCCTGCTTGATGGCCGAATGCATCGGCGGCACCTGCGAATACTGGCGCGGAAACTCCTTGAGTGCCTGCTCGAGATCGAGCGCCGAAAGCTGCGGCAGCTCGCGCCGCTCGATCACCGCCGACTCGCGATCGGCGCTCGGCGTGCGCTCGCCCAAGCGTACGGTGACGCGGTAGGTTTTGTCGGCGTCCAAGAGCTGCGCGCCGAACTTGGTGGCTTCGCCTAAGCAGATCGGCAGCATCCCCGATGCCAGCGGATCGAGCGATCCGGTATGCCCGGCCTTGCGCGCATCGAACAGCCGCTTGACGCGCGCCACGGCCCCCGCCGAACTCACGCCCAGCGGTTTGTCGAGCAGCAGAATGCCGTCGATATCCGCCGGCATTATTGGCCCTGGCCGCCCGCGTCATCCTTGCGGACCGCTGCGTCCGGCGCGACATAGTCGCCCTCATCGATCACGTGGTCCTCGCCCGTCTCGGCCGCGCCGGCCGGTGCGCTCGCGCCGGACTTCGTAACTGAATCGATCAATTGCGTCAAACGCACGCCGTGCTCGATCGACGTATCGAGCGCGAAGCTCAAGGTCGGCGTATAGCGGATCATCAGGGATTTCGACAAGGCATTGCGCAAGAATCCCGCGGCGCTCGTGAGCCCGGCCTGCACCTTGGGGTCCGGCCCTTCCTTGCCGAACACCAGGTAGTGCACCTTTGCGGTGCGCAGGTCGCCGGTGACGTCGACCGCCGTGATGGTGACATTGCCGATGCGTTCGTCCTTGACATCGCGGCGCAGCAGATCCGTCAGCTCGCGTTGGATCTGTTCGCCCAGGCGTTGCGCGCGCGGATTGTTCTTACTCATGCGCTGCGCGCAGAATTAACGGGGTCGAAGCGACCCCGACCTTGATCTGTCTACAGAGTCCGCGCAACTTCCACCCGCGAATAGCACTCGATTTGATCGCCTTCGTGCACGTCGTTGTAGTTTTTCACGCCGATTCCGCACTCGGTTCCGGCGCGCACCTCGTTGACGTCGTCCTTGAAGCGTTTCAGGGACTCGAGCGCGCCCTCGAAAATGACCACATTGTCGCGCAGCACGCGGATCGGAAAGTTGCGGCGCACATAGCCGTCGACCACCATGCAGCCGGCCACCGTGCCGAACTTGCTCGAGCGGAAGACGCTGCGAACCTCGGCGAGACCCACGATCGACTCCTTCACCTCAGGAGTCAGCATGCCGGTGAGCACCGCGCGGATATCGTCGATGGCCTCGTAGATGATGCTGTAGTAGCGGACATCGACGCCATGGTCCTTGATCGCGGCGCGCGCCGCCGCATCGCCGCGCACGTTGAAGGCGATGATGCGCGCCTTGGAAGCGGCCGCCAGAGTCACGTCCGACTCGGTGAGGCCGCCGACTCCGGAGGCCACCACGTTGACGGCCACCTCGCCGGTCGAGAGGCCGTTCAGCGAGTCGCGCAGCGCCTCGACGCTGCCCTGCACGTCCGCCTTGACCAGAAGCTGCACGGTGTTCGGTTTACTCTCGCCCATGCTGGTGAACACGTCTTGCATGTTCGCGCTCTTCTGCGCGAGCTTGACGTCCCGCGATTTGGATTGGCGGTGCATCGCGACTTCGCGCGCCTTGCGTTCGCTTTCCACCACCAACAGCTCGTCGCCCGCATTCGGCGCGCCCGACAGGCCGAGCACCACCACCGGAATCGACGGCCCCGCGGCATCGACCGGCTTGCCGGCCTCATCGAACAGCGCGCGCACCCGGCCGAATTCCTGGCCGATCAGGAGCGGATCGCCGAGCTTCAAGGTGCCGCGCAGGACCAGTACGGTCGCAACCGCGCCGCGCCCCTTCTCGAGGCTGGACTCGATCACATAGCCCGCCGCGAGACCCGCCGTGGGGGCTTTCAATTCCAGAACTTCGGCCTGCAGCAGGATGCTGTCCAGCAGCTGCTCGACGCCCTGGCCGGTACGCGCCGAGACCGGCACGAAAATGTTCTCTCCGCCCCATTCCTCGGGTATCACCCCGTACTTGGTGAGTTCCTGCTTGACGCGCTCCGGATCCGCTTCGGGCTTATCCATCTTGTTGAGCGCCACCACGATGGGTACTTTGGCCGCCTGCGCATGCTGCACCGCTTCGATGGTCTGCGGCATGACGCCGTCGTCGGCTCCGACCACCAGGATCACGATGTCGGTCACCTGCGCGCCGCGCGCGCGCATGGCGGTGAAGGCGGCGTGGCCCGGCGTGTCGAGAAAAGTCACCATGCCCTTCGCGGTTTCCACGTGGTAGGCGCCGATATGCTGGGTGATTCCGCCCGCCTCGCCCGCCGCCACCTTGGTGCGCCGGATGTAGTCGAGCAGCGAGGTCTTGCCATGGTCGACGTGGCCCATCACGGTCACGACCGGGGGACGCGGCAAGACTTCGAGCGACGAATCCGACTCGCCCTGCAGATCCTCCTCGATGACATTTTCCTTGCGCAGCACAGCCGTGTGGCCCATCTCCTCGACCACCAGCACGGCGGTATCCTGTTCGATCATTTGATTGATGGTGGCCATGACGCCCATGTTCATCATCACCTTGATGACCTCGGTCGCCTTCACCGCCATCTTTTGCGCGAGTTCGCCCACGGTCATGGCTTCGCCGATCGCGACTTCACGCACCACGCGCGCCGTCGGCATTTCGAAGCCATGCTTGGTGTCGGCCTCGCCGCCGACGGAACGGCGCCTGCCGTCGCGCGACTTCTTCTTTTTGTGGCGCGAACTGACATCGCCGACGATGTGCAGCTCCTGGCGGCCGTAGCGGGTCGCCTTATCATCGACGACTTCGCGCGCAGCCTTACCCGGCTTTGCCGCGGCCGCCGATTTGCGCTCGCGCTCGGCCTGTTCCCGGGCCATCAATTCGGCTTGGCGCCGCGCCTCTTCCTCGGCGCTGCGCTTGCGGTTCTCTTCGTCGCTGCGGCGCCGATTCTCCTCCTCGAGCCGCTCGCGATCGAGGCGCTCCTTTTCCGCCCGCTCGTGCTCGGCGCGCTCGAGCGCGGCCTTGGCCTGCTCCTCGGATTCGCGCAGCCGTTCGATTTCCTCTTGCTGGTGCCGCGCCTGGTCCTCGAGCACTTCGCGCTTCACATAGGTGCGCTTGCTGCGGACCTCGACGTTGACGGTTCGGGCGCGCCCCTGAGGGCTCGCCAGCTTCAATTCCGACTGCGATTTGCGCCGCAAGGTGATCTTGCGCGGCGCCGCATCGGCCTGCAGATCGTCATGCCCGTGGCTGCGGCGCAGGTGCGTCAGCAACTCGTGCTTCGCGTCCTCACTGATCATGTCCTCGGCACTGTCGACTTTGATCCCGGCCTGGTCGAGCTGCTGCAGCAACCGATCGACCGGTACCTTCAGCACCTCGGCGAATTGCGCGACGGTTACATCTGCCATAGTGCTGCTCCTAAACCTTTGCTTCTTCCGCGAACCAGTGCTTGCGGGCATCCATGATCAATTCGGCGGCCTTCTTCTCGTCGACGTTGCCCATTTCGACCAGCTCATCGACGGCGAGATCCGCGAGATCCTCGCGCGTACGGATACCCTTGCGGGCCAGCGTCTTGCTCAAGGATTCGCCCGCCACTTCCACGAGGTCCGCCGCCGGCTCCGCGCCATCCATCGATTCCTCGCTGGCGATGGCCTGCGTCAGCAGCACGTCGCGCGCCCGGGTGCGCAGCTCCTTGACGATCTCTTCGTCGAATTCCTCGATGCCGTTGAGCTCGCTCGCGGGCACATAGGCGATTTCCTCGATGGTCGAGAATCCTTCCTGGACCAAAATGCTCGCGACGTCCGCGTCGACATCGAGCTGCTTCATGAACGTTTCGCGCAGCGCCAAGGATTCGGTCTCGCTCTTCGCTTCCGCCTGCGATTCGCTCATCACATTCAATTCCCAGCCCGTGAGCTCACTCGCCAGGCGGATGTTCTGGCCGCCGCGGCCGATGGCCTGCGAGAGCTTGTCCTCGGAGACGGCGATATCCATCGAATGGGAGTCCTCGTCGACCACGATCGAGGTCACCTCGGCGGGCGCCATGGCATTGATGACGAACTGCGCGTTGTTGTCGTCGAAGGGAATGATATCGACGCGTTCGCCGGCGATTTCGTTCGAGACCGCCTGCACGCGCGAGCCGCGCATGCCGACGCACGCGCCCACCGGATCGACGCGCGGATCGTTGCTGCGCACGGCGATTTTGGCGCGCACGCCGGGATCGCGCGCCGCCGCGAGAATATTGATCAAGCCCTGGCCGACTTCGGGCACTTCGAGCTTGAACAGCTCGATCAGGAACTCGGGCGCGGTGCGCGACAGAAACAGCTGCGGACCGCGCGGTTCGGTGCGCACTTCCTTGAGGTAAGCCTTGATGCGGTCCTGCGAACGCACCGGTTCGCGCGGAATCATGTCCTCGCGCGCGATGAAGCCCTCGGCATTCGCGCCGAGATCCACATACACTCCGTTGCGATCGACGCGCTTGACGATGCCGCTGACCAGCGTTCCGGCGCGATCCTTGTAAGCATCGACCACTTGCGCCCGCTCCGCCTCGCGGACCTTCTGCACGATCACCTGCTTGGCGGTTTGCGCGAGGATCCGGCCGAACGGCACGGAGTCCATCGGTTCCTCGACGAAGCCGCCCGGCTCCACGTCCTTGTCGATGTCGCGCGCATCGTCCATGCGCAGCTCGCGCTCCGGAACCTCCAACTCGGTCGAATCGTCGGCGAACACCTTCCAGCGGCGAAAGGTATCGTAGCCGCCGGTCTTGCGGTTGATCGATACGCGCACATCGAGCTCTTCGCCGTACTTCTTGCGGGTCGCGGACGCGAGTGCCGCCTCGAGCGCGTCGAATATGATTTCCTTGTCGACGCCCTTCTCGTTGGAAACCGCATCGACCGCCATCAATATTTCTTTGTTCATAGCCCTAAGACTCCTGCTCACTCCGGCCGTAATCTTGCCTTCTGAATCCTCTCGAACGGCAGGCTGTAATCCTGCCCGTCGACCACTACCACAATCGAGTCGCCGACGATCACTTTCAACACCCCGATGAAGCGCCGCCGCCCATCCTGGGGGAGCTTCAGCTCGGCAAATATCCGTTCGCCGATAAAGCGCTCGAAGTGCGCACGCTTGCGCAATATCCGATCAAACCCGGGCGAAGAGACTTCCAAGGTGTAATGGCCCTTGATCGGATCTTCGATCTCGAGCACCTGACTCACCGCGCGGCTCACCGCCGCGCAGTCATCGACCGTGATCGGCAAGTCCGTCGCGCCCGCGCCCCGATCGATGAAAATCCGTACCACACCGCCCCGCCCCGCCTGCGAAAACTCGATATCGACCACTTCAAACCCGAGCGCCTCGATCGGCGGCTCCAACAAGCGCATCAAGGCATCACGCATTTCTTGAAAACCCTTCGCCCAGCCCGCTCAAACAAAAAAGGGGACCATCGGCCCCCTTACTCTCTCAATGAAAAAGCCCCACCGAGGGGGCCAATCCCAACCAAAACATTCATCCGAACGTTCCCTCGAGAACCGTCCGGTTCAGAAACCGAAGCCAAAAGCTTTGGGTCCCGATACCTAAGGGCGGCGATTATAGGCAAAGCCGCCCTAAGCGTAAACCCTGATCGCGCAAATCAGCCTCAATAAACGACTGGGGCCGCATCGCTGCGGCCCCAGTGCTTGCTCAATCCAAAAGCCTGTTACCAGCGCTTCGGACCGCGCGATCCACCACCACCACCGCCACCACCACCGCCGCCGGTGCGTTCTTGAGCCTCATTTACCTTCAGCGCTCGCCCGTCGACGTCGTGGCCGTTCAAGGCCTGCATGGCACGCGCAGCGTCTGCGCTTGCCATTTCAACGAAGCCGAAGCCGCGTGGCCGGCCGGTGTCGCGATCATTGATCAACGCCACCGACTGTACGGCGCCATGCTTTTCGAACAGCGCGCGTACCGCGGACTCGTCCATTGAGAACGGGAGATTGCCAACATACATTTTCGTCATGTGAAGAATACCTACTACAAAAGAAACTATCGGCCGGTCACGCGTGCCCCAAAGTCTTGAGCGGAATGCCAGCCACCTGGATCGAAGAAACCTGCTTTGTGGGTTGTGGCCAAGGTGACGCCGGAGCGGCGCGGTGACCAGAAACGGACCAAGTAGAAGTTCACGAACCGCCGCGGATAATACAGGAAATTACTGGTAAGTACGAATATTGCTTAAGGCCGCCCCGCCGCCAACAGGTTCACGGGCTGCCTCCGGCGCCACGTCAACTCGAGGTCTATCGCACTGCACAAATCTGCCGCCGGAAGCGCTTCGGCTGGACCCGTGATTCACCATCACGACCTGGCCAGCGGGGCCAGATTATGGTGAATTTGGCGCAACGGACGCTCTGGGTGCGGCAGCACTGCACCTGGCAACGGCTGCGCAACGCGGCTATTCTCTGCGCCTGTTCGAGCGTCACTACCGGCAATTCACGCAATGCGCCTAGAATTCCTGCAGCCGAGGTATTGGCCCACTTGGCTCGGTTTGTCGGTGATGCGCAGCATCGAGCTCCTGCCCTTCGCGGCGCAGCGCGGCGTGGGCGCCGCCTTGGGGAGCGTGATCCGGCATCTGCCGCTCGCCTGGGTGCGCATTGCGCGGCGCAATATCGAATTGTGCTTGCCGCAGCTGTCGGTGCGGGAGCGCGAAGAGTTGGTCGATCGGCACTGCCGCAGCTTAGGATTGGCGGTGTGTGAGACGGCGACGACCTGGTGGAGCAGCGATGCGCGCGTGAACGCGCTCGCCGAGGTACAGGGGCTCGAACACTTGAAGACGGCGCTCGAACTCGGGCGCGGCGCGATTCTGATCGGCGGGCACTTCACCACCATCGAGATCGCGACTCGGATCCTGGGCACGGTCGTGCCGCTCAACGTGCTGTATCGGCCCACCAAGAACGGGCTGCTCGCGGACACCATGTACAAAAGTTTTTGCCGGCACGGCAATCCGATTGCTCATGACGACATTCGCGCCATGATTCGCGCGCTCAAGAACAACGAAGCGGTATGGTACGCACCGGATCAGAGCTATCGCAACAAGGGCGCGGCGATGGTGAATTTTTTCGGCATTCCGGCCGCCACGACCACCGCCACCTCGCGCCTCGCGCGTATCTCGGGCGCGCCGGTGCTCACCTACTTTCCGGAGCGGCTCGCGGCGGGCGGCTACCGCGTCGTCATCGGTGCGCCGCTCGAAAATTTCCCGGGCCCCGACGCATGCGAGGATGTGCGCCGCTTCAATGCACTCCTGGAAATGCAGATTCTGAAAGTGCCCGAGCAATATTTATGGATGCATCGGCGCTTCAAGGGCTTAAGCGCCGACTATCCCGACTATTACGGGCGCGATTCGCGCCGGCGTGCGCCGACTCACGGCAGTACGCCCTAGGACAACGCCGGCACGCGGGCGCACGGTGCCGGCAAACGCCGTCAACGCGATGGCGGGCGCAACGGAATTTTCAGCGTGAACTTCGCGCCCAAGCCCTTGCCGGCACTCGACGCATGAATCGAGCCGCCGTGCAGCTCCGCCAGCTGCTTGACGATTGCCATCCCGAGACCTGAGCCGCGGTGGCTTCTCGTCGTCGTATCATGCTGCTGGCTGAAGCGCTCGAAAATCCGCGGCAAGAAGTCCGCTTCGATGCCGATGCCGTTATCGCTCACGACCAAGCTGAAGGAGTCGCCGCTGCGCCCCGCCGCGAGTTGCACCTCACTGCCCTTGGGCGAAAACTTGACGGCGTTGCTGAGCAGGTTCCAAACAACCTGCTGCAATCGCGCCGCATCCGCTTCGATGCGCAGCGGCTCCTCGTCAAAGGAGGCGCGTATCGTGGTGCCGGTGGACTGTGCGGAAACGTTCACCGCCTCGAGGGCGGCGCGAACCACCGGATACGGGTCGATGATCTCGGTCGCCAAACGCACGTTGCCGAAGGTAATGCCCGCATAATCCAAGAGATCCGAAATCAACTGCGCTTGAAGCCTGGAATTGCGCTCGATCGCCTGCAATCCGTGCATCACGGGCGCGGGCAGGTCGGGCTTGCGGCTCAAGACGGATGCCCAGCCCAAAATGGCGTTCAAGGGGTTGCGCAGCTCATGGGATATCGTCGCCAGTAACTCCACTTGGAGCCGGTTGCTGCCTTCAGCTTCGGTGCGCGCTGTGGCGACCAGGATCCGCACCCCGGAGATGCCCTCCTTGACGATCTGATATCCGATATGAACGAGACCGCCGTCTTTCCTTTTGAACGCCGAATGATACGTCGCAGGTGTTTCCCCGGGCGGCGGCGCATCGGAACTCGCGAGCGTTTTGACCGGCTGCCCGAGCAGTTCCTCGGAGGAATATCCGGTGAGCGCGCAATAGGCGGGATTAACGCTTTCGTAGCGCAGGTTGTCGTCCAATATGGCGATTGCCACAGGAGCCAAATTGAACAAGGTGCGCAATTTGGCGTCGAGGCCGCGCCTGATGAGATCCGCGTGCCGCGCGAATAGCAACGTTCTGACCGTCGCAATCAATACCGGTGGTTCGACGGGCCGTGTCAAGTAACCGTCGGCGCCGGCTTCGAAGCCCAAGGCAAAGTCCGCCGAGCTCGTGAAGGTCGCGGCCAGGTGCAGCACCGGTAAATGCGCCGTTTCGGGCTTCGCGCGCAATCGCCGGCACACCTCGAACCCATCGATGTCCGGCAAATTGACGTCCAGCACGACGAGATCGGCGCGGCCGGCCGCCTCCAAAGCCGCGGCCCCCGTGGCCGCCTCGGCCACTTCGTAGCCCGCGGAACGCAGCACCCGCGTCGTTGCGTACAGCGCCGCGGGATCAGCATCGACGGCCAATATACGAATCGGGGCGGATCTAGATGTCAGGAAGCACCCGCCGATTCTCATTCGACGCGGACACGAGGCGGCTGCGGGATTGACTGCCGGGTTCGCGCGCAGCCTCGGCGCTCAGCGATCCGACCGCCCGTACCTTGACCCCCACCACCTGATGCGTGGTGCAGAGAATATTCAGCAATTCCAGGCCGGCGTTCTCGCTATCGCCTGCCGGGTCTGCGCGGCCCCCTGCGCCATTCAGAAATGCGAGTGAAGCGTGCATGTCGGGCTCCTTGATTCAAGACACAAGCTTGCAGCCGCGCAAAAGCCAATGAAAGTTACCTAAACCTGATCGGCCCGCAAGAATAGTCCTACTTCCGCCCGTAGGGCGAGCCCCGTTCACAAGGGCACGTGCAGTTCTTCCCGATGCTTGGCCTTAAGAACCGCGCCATAGAGAAGACCGATCAGCAGCCAGCTGATCCCCACCTTGGCGGCGAGCGCGTTCATGCCGGAGAACACAGCAAGCACGACGATGATCCCGCATATCGGCACCGCCCAATGCGCCAGCCAGTTCCTCGAACGCAGCTTCACGGCGAAACGCGCCAGCACGGAAACATGCAGCAGCAGAAAGCCGCTCAGCGCGCCGAAATTCACGATCGACGCGAGATCATCCAGCCGGTTCTTCATCGCCAAGGCGACGCCGACCGAGATGGCGACGGTCACCAACATCCCCACGTAGGGCGTCTGGTAGCGCGGATGGATGCGTGCCAGGGCGCTCGGCAGCTGACGGTCCCGGCCCATGGCAAAGACCACGCGAGCCACCCCGACCTGCATGGGCAGCGCGTTCGAGAGCCCCACGATGACCGCATAGGCCCACGCCAGCACGACGGCCGTCCACGGGCCGGTGGCCCACGCGGCGAGTTCGTAGACCGCCGCCGCCGGGTCCTTGATGGCGACGCCGGGCAACAAATCGCCTAGCACCCAGGTGAGACAGACGAAAAATACGGCCGATAGCACCAGCACCGCGATGATGGCTCTACCGACGACCCGCCGGTCGCCCCCGCGCACCTCTTCGGCGAGCGTCGAGACCGCATCGAATCCCAGGAACGACATGATGCAAATCGAAGTGGCGCTGAAAATCTTGCCGGCGTCAAAGGTCGCCGCATTGAACAGCGGCTTCAGCGTCAGCGCGCCATCGCCCTTGCCGGCGTATAGGGCGATCAGCCCCAAGACCATGAACCCAAGCAAGATGAGGACCTGCAGTGCGACCGATACGAAATTGGCGCGCGAAGTCACCGTGATCCCGAACCAATTCACGGCCGTCGTGGCCGTCGCCAACAAGAGAATCCAAACGCCGCGGTCGACGCCCGGCAGCAGCGTTTCCAATGCCACGGCGATCAGCACGTAGACGAAGGCGGGAATCAAGAGGTAGTCGAGCAAGATCATCCAGCCTGCCATGAAGCCCGGGAATTTTCCCAGGCAGTAGCGCGCAAAGCCGTACACCGAGCCCGCGGTGGGCAGCATTTCGGTCATGGTCGCGTAGCTTTGCGCCGTGAAGTACATGCACACGCCGCCGAGCACGTAGGCGAGCACGATCAGGCCGCCCGACTCGTTCCAAACGAAACCCAAGGTACTCAACGGTGCGAACGGCGCGATATACGCCAAGCCATAGAGCACGAGATCCCAATAAGTCAGGGATCGCTTGAGGCCGACCGCTCCGCCCTCCGGCGCATTCATCGGGCGGCGCCTGCCGGCGCCGCGGCGGCTCGCGGGGCGACGGCCGGCGGGGCCACGCCGCGCACCAGGACCTCGACGCCGTGTACCGCGGTGCTCTCGCCCATATCGCTCTTGTACCCTGGATTGAGCACGTTGACGTTCGCTTGCTGAAGATCGGTGGCGAGCCACCGGCCCTTATGCGCGAGCGCGACGCCCCGCGGCACATCGTCCGAGGTCAGAACCTTGAGTTCAAGCCGCCCGCAGTCATTGTGCACGAGGGCCGTATCGCCATCCGCCAAACTCCGATCCGCCGCATCCAGGGGGTGCAGCACGATGATCGCCGCGCCGAGCCGCTCGCGGATCTTGCGCACATTGCCGAAACTCGTATTGAGCAGCCACGCATGCGCGGGCGACAACAATCGCAATTTGCCGGCCGCCGGACGCGGATCGCTCCAACACTGCGGAAGCCGCGGCAGCCCCTCGGCGGCGGCCTTGGCGCTCGCGACCTCGATGCGGCCGCTCGGCGTGGGAAATACGCCCTCGGCGAACTGCACGGCCGGCTCGCGCGGAATCCAAATCGTGCCTTTGGCCTTGAGCGATTCGAAGTCCTCATCGAGACCGCTGCGCGCCATCAGCGTGGCGAGAATCTCTGCATCGGTCTCCTCAAGCTCCGGCTCCGAGAAATTCATGGCGCGCGCCAGGCGGCGGAAAATCTCCTGATTTGGCAACGCAGCGCCGATGGGCTGCATGACCTTGACCTGAGCCGACAGCGTCAATTGAAAATAGGAAGCGATCAGGTCGTCGAACTCCAGGAAGCTCGCCGCCGGCAGCACGTAATCGGCCAGCGCCGTGGTGTCCGTCGGAAACAAGTCGAGCGCGACGGTCAAGAGATCCTCGCGCTCGAGCGCGCCGCGCAGGCGTGTCTGTTGCGGACAGGAGGCGAGCGGATTCATATTCCACACGAACAGCGCACTCGATCGGGCCGGATCTTCGAGCGCGTCGGCCAAATCCATGTGGCTCAACGGCGGCGTGCCGGCCGTTGCCAAATGCGCACCCGTCAAATAGGCCTCATCCATGCCGCGCTGCGCAAGATTACCGTTCAGGTATAGAAAACCTGCTCCCGGCTTGCACAGATTACCCGTGACCGCGGGCAGCAGCGCGCACGCGCGCATGACATTGCCTCCGGTCGCCTGACGCTGCAGGCCTTGCCCCAGTCACAGCAGCGACGGCCCCTCCGCATAGAGATGCGCCACCTCAACGATGAGCGCTTGAGCTACCCCGGTCCGCGCGCTCAATTCTTGAAGATCGCAAGCCGCGATCGCGGGCTCGAGCTCTTCCCACCCTCGCACGTGGCCCGCAATGAAATCACGGTCGATGAGACCATCGCGGTAAATCACCTGCAGCAGCGCAAACGCCAGCGCCGCGTCGCTGCCGGGAAAGGGCTGCAAATGAATATCCGCCTGCGCCGCCGTCGGCGTGCGGACGGGATCGATGACGACCACCCGACCGGGCGCCTCCGGCAGCCAATGGTCGTGCGCATGCGGCGCCGATGCGTGCGGATTCGCGCCCCACACCATGATGCACGCTGCGTCCTTCGCCATGCGTGGATCGAAACCGTCGAGCGAGGTGCCGTACATGAAGCGCAGCGCGACGTGGCCGGCCATGTTGCAAATCGTGTCGGGCGTCACCTCGGTCGCGCCCAATCGATTGAAGAAGCGCATCGGCGCCATGCCGGCCAACAGAGAAATGGTACCGGTGTAATGCGCATTCAGTATCGAGCGCGCTCCCTGCGATTCCCGGATTCGCTTGAGCCGCGCGGCGATGTCATTGATTGCCGACTCCCAGGACACCGCTTCGAAGCGTCCCTGCCCCTTGCGGCCGACGCGGCGCAGCGGCTCCGTCAAGCGTCGCTTAGGATCACGCCACTCCCGGTTATAGGCCGTCGAACACTTGCCGCACAAAGTTCCGCGGCTCACGGCATGCGCGGAATTGCCGCGGACCGCAGCCACCACCCCGTCGCGCTTGATGACCGTGATGCCGCAAGAGTCGTAGCAATCCCGCGGACAGGTTGTGATGACCACCTCGTCGCGAGATTCGCTGGACTTCACGGCGGTCCCGACTCCTCGGCTTTTTTCAATAAGTCATTGCGCATTTGCGAAGCCTCGAGGCGCAGCGGCCGGGTGCGAAATTGGCCGATCTCCGCCGCGGTGAATGGCCGAAAGGCCGCCGGCAAATGCTCCTTGTCGAAGCGCCATAACATCCAATTCATCACGTCGGCCAAATCGTCATTCGACAGCGGCGAGGTCGCGACGCCCGGTACGCGGCATAGGTACTCGCGACCGCCGGGCACCCACAAGAATTTCGCCACGGTGCCCGCGAGGCTGGGGGAAGTTTCGGCGGTACCCGTTCCGTCCGCGCGATGACACCCCTGGCAATTCAATGTCCAGTTCTGCCAGGCGCGCTGCGCATTCACGACGCCCGGCACGTCGAGCGCGGGGGGTTGCGCTGCAACCTCGCTGATTCCCGCCATTTGCGCCGCCAGCACCATCCATAACGCGCCTGCCGGCAGCGGCGGCCGCGGCAACATCCGCAGCCTCGGCAGCAGCCTACTTCTTAATATCAATCGCAACGCCCACGATCAGCGCCACGGTGCAGGTGTAGGATTGGCTCTTGGTCCCAAAACACCAGGTGACTTCGTTGTTCGTCTGCGGGCGCACGATGGGACGGTCGCCCTGGTTGTTTTGGCAGGCGCATCGCCCCCAGGCCACTCCGCCGCAACAGTCGTTATAGGAAATGATGTAGTTGCGCTGATCGGCCGGATTGCGGCAGGTCCCGATCCAGGTGATCGGCGACATCTCGGTGCCGGGAGGACAGGTGGTCACCGTACCGCCGTAGCAGGAGCACAGCGATCCGTCGATGGCGCAATAGCGCCAATAATCACACTTGGTCCGATCGCCGGGATCCTGAGGATTGTCCGAGTTCTGCGGCGCGGGCTGCCCGGAGTTGGGGTCATTCGGGTTCGAGCTCGCGCCCTCCTCCGCACCCCGCGCCACCGGCAAGAGAGGCAGCGCCGCGGCACCGGCGAGCAATCCCCCGAGCACGGTGAATAGACTGCGCCGAGACGTTCTGCTCGCAAAACCGCGCAGCACTTTTTCCGTTAAACGATCGAATTGAGCCACACTATTCTCCCGAAGAGGCACGCCTCTGACCTAGGTATTGCTGGATATTCCGCACGCCGCTTTCCTTGGCCACGAACAAACTTTCCAAATGCTCGCGCGTATTGACAAGTCCGGTCGCCGACAATTTGCCCGCTTCATCGATCAGCACCGCGTAAGGCAGCTTGGCGACGCCGAAGCTGCGGCCCAGGTGTTCCGAAATGACGTAGGGGAACTTGGTCAGGTCTTTCTGGCGGACGAATTCGGCATGCTTTTCGGGCTCCCCGTCGCTGGCGAGCACGATGTCGAGCCAGCCGCGTTCCGCGCCCTGCGCCGAGCGCACCGCCGGCAAGAGCGCCTCGCAAATCGCGCAGTCCGGCGCGACAAACAGCACGAGCTGGCTGCGGCCGCCGCGCACTCCGCCGATCCTCACGGTCGATCCGTCCAAACCGGTCAAGCTCATTTCCGGCGTCAAATCACCCAATTTTAGCGGCTGCGGCAGCGACAGCGCGCCCGCCGGCGCAATGCGCTGATGCAGCACGCCGATTTGCCTGGCAAGCGCCATGCACACCACGGCCAGCACCAGCAGCGCCGCCCACAGAGCCACTTGTGAGGCGATCACGAAACTCATACCGCCATCCCGCGGCGCAACGGCTGCAGGGTCATCACTTGATCGAGTGCGCCATACAGAGCCAGGAATGCGCATGCAGCCAACAGCTGCGATGCGGCCGGCGGCGGCGCACCGCTTGCGCTTGCCGCGACGAGCAACGCCATTGCCACCAGCAGGGCGTTTCGCGCCGCTTCGAACACGCCCAGCGGATGGCGGGTCCGGCCGAAGCTGCAGCCGCAATCGACGTCACGCCGGCCTTGCGCGATGGCCCGCACGATGAGCGCAAGATATCCGCCCCACAGCAGGGCCGCCAGCAGCGCACCGGCCGCGCGGTAGGCCGGCGCGAACAACATCGCTGCCGCAAGCGCTTCGCCGAGCGCGGCGGCCATCACGGCCCACGCCGCGGCCGCGCGCGGCACGCCGGCCAATTCTTGCACCGCGTTTCGCATCTGCGCCGAACGTATCCATTTGTGAAGCGCCGCCGCTGCGAGCAGCAGCGCGAGGAAGGCCGCGAGCTGCGCACTGAGCAGCCGCATCACTTCCAGCTTATCGATCGGGCCCATGCTCAATGTGCCGCCTCAATCTGCATGCGCGTATGGAATCCGGGTAGATCCAAACTGCGCAATAAGCCGCCGCCTTGCGGGTCGTAGACATCGAGGCGCTCGCCGGCCTGCACCAATAGCAGCGGCTCGGTGCCGCGCGTCAGCGCAATGGACGAGCCCGGCCGGACCAGCCGCAGCCGTTTGACCCGCGCCTTGGTTGCGACGTTATAGACCCATACTTCGGTGCCCGGATCCTTGTGCGTGCCTTCGTGCGCGCCCGGCTGCATCACCACGTACAAAAATTTCAGGCCATCGCCGGTCACGACTTGCCAACCGCTCGGCCGCCAGTCGGCGGCCCGCTCGGCGGCCGTCACCAGCGGCCAGTCAGGCAGCACTTGCACGTCATCGTTGCGCATGTCGATCGGCTGCACTCGCCCGTGCAGGCTGGGAAAGTACCGCACCCCGCCTACCGTCGCGCTCGCCGTGAACAAGGGGTCGGTATCGAGCGGATTGAAGACCTTCGATTCGGAGCGGCCCGCCACCGCACCATTCGCATCGAGCCGGACCGTCAATAGCGTACCGCTGGAGCACAGGGTGGAGAAGCCGCGGCTACCGGAGGGATACACCAGCGAGCAGCCAGGAATTTCAATATCGCCGAGCGGCTTACGTTTCACGAGGTCCACCACGGTCACCGAGGATGCCGGCGTAAAATCGAACACCAGCGCCATGCGCTGATCGTCGGTAAAGGCGAACATGCCCTCCATCGCCGTGATCAGCGCGCGCTTGCCGCCGGGCAGTACGATTTCGCCCACCGGGTTCCATGTCTGCGAATCGTAAATGGTAATAAAGTCGGTGCGGGTGCCGCGCACGCCGCGCGACCAGACCGTATCGGCCACATAGATTTCGGGCCGCTTGTCGGCTATCAGCAGGGTCGAGGAGTCGCGCGCCTGCAATTGGCCCTTGACCTCGCGGCTATCGCTGCCCACGTTGCGAAGCTCGATGCGGTCGCCCGCGTAATTGAGGAAAGCCCAACCGCTCGGGTACTTGGCAGGCAGGGTCTCGACTTTGAGCGTGGGATCCGACGCCAGGGGTGTCGGAAATTCGGCGCTCCGAGCGGTTAGCGCCGCCAAGGATGCGCAAATCAGCATGGGCGTCGCCCGAAAGATTCTCATGGTCATTTAGTTAGGCCTCTATTCGCAGTTGGATTGCGACCTTCGCGGAAGCGGACGGCCGTCGGCATACGACCCGCGCACGCATCCCCAATTACTGCTCTCCCATTTTTTTAAAGGTGGCGCGGCGTCGCGCTCGCGGTAGAGTGTACGTCAACCGCCGCAAGCTGAATACTCCGGCTCGCCAACGGGTATATTTACCAAATGAATGCCGCGCAAATCGCGTTGTATATCGCCCGGTCGCTCGCCGGCATCTTCGGCGTGCCCGCGTTACGCGGATCTCGTGGCGACCGCGAATAATCCCTTGAACGACGCCGCCGAATTCAACGCGTCAGGTTCGTCATGAAGGGCGGTGTCGTCTATCGCCGGGACGGCGCGGCGACCGCGGCCGGCGCCGATTGAGGGCCCGCTCGTGACGATCGTACTGCGCAAGGCGGTAACCGCCGATATTCCCCTCCTTCAAGCGCTGATCGCGCGCTCCGCTCGCGGACTCAGTGTGGACGACTACCGTCCGAGCCAAGTGGAAGGCGCCTTGCGCGGCGCGTTCGGCGTCGACAGCCAGCTGCTCGCCGATGAGACCTACTTCGTGGCAGAAGAAGAGGGAGAACTCGTGGGCTGCGGCGGCTGGAGTTTTCGTTCCACCCTGTTCGGCGGCGACGCCCATAAGGCGCGCGATGCATCCCTGCTCGATCCAAAGACCCAGCCGGCGAAGATTCGCGCGTTCTTCGTCGACCCACCCTGGGCGCGGCGCGGCATCGGGTCGCTGCTCCTCGAGCGCTGCGAAGCGGAGGCGCGCGCGCACGGCTTTTCTCGAGTCGAACTCATGGCGACGCTGCCCGGCGTCAAGCTCTACGCCGCCCGCGGCTACGTCGGCATGCCGCAGGTGAACTACGACGTCGGCGCGGGAGAAAGCATCGAATTCATTCCCATGCGCAAAGACCTAGGGCCATCGGGCTAATCGTTCCATAACTTTTGCCAGCCTTCCCGGCCGAGCTCGCGCAGCGTGCGGATGTTGCGCCGGTAGATTTCCTCGGGGTCGGGCAATCCCGACAGCGCGCGTTCGATGCTCGCTTCGCGCAATAGATGCAGCGTCGGATATGGAGAGCGGTTGGTATAGTTCTCGATGTCTTCGGACTGAGTGCCGGCGAACTGATACTGCGGGTGAAAGCTCGCGATTTGCAGTTCTCCTTCGAGACCGAGATCGGCGACCGCCGCCTCGCAAACTTCCAGGAAGTCGTTGTACTCGATGAAATCCGTGAGCACCCAGGGATGAATCAGCAGCGTCGTCTCGCAACCGGCGGCATCGCAGCCATGCAGAAATTCGAGCTCGGAACGCAGCTCCGTGAGGAGGCCGGCCGCGGATCTCGAGTCGCTGACGCAATAGCGCACTTGCTTCGCCTGGTACACGCGCTCGGCAAACGGGCAGAGCCCAAGTCCAATGACGGATTTCTCCAGCCAGCGACGCGTCGCGGCGATGATTTCCTCATGGTCGGCGAGTGCAGTCTTCAGGGTCACGCGGGCAGTCCATATCGCCGGAAGTTCGCGTATGCTAATCCATCCATCGCCGCATTCACGTGAGATTCCATAGCCGATGCCACAATCAATTCCCGCCACCCTGATCCCCGGAGATGGGATCGGCCCCGAGATCGTCGACGCCGCGCTCGCCGCGCTGGATGCGCTCGGGGCGCCGTTTCAGTGGGACCGGCAAGCCGCCGGCCTCGAGGGCGTCAAGTCAGCGGGAGATCCGCTCCCCGCGCCGACGCTCGCCAGTATTCATCGCACGCACTTGGCCCTCAAGGGACCGCTGGAAACGCCGTCCGGAGGCGGATACCGCTCTTCCAACGTTCGCTTGCGCGAGGAGTTCAAGCTCTATGCGAATTTGCGCCCGGCTCGGACCCTCATCCCAGGCGGCCGGTTCGATAAGATCGATCTCGTGGTGGTGCGAGAGAATCTCGAGGGCCTCTACATAGGCCACGAGTACTACATTCCCATCGACGACGATCCGCACGCCGTCGCGATGGCCACGGGAGTCAACACCCGCCAAGGCAGCAGGCGACTGCTGGAATTCGCGTTCGATCACGCCGTTGCCACCGGCCGCAAGAAAGTGGCCATCGTGCACAAGGCCAATATCATGAAGGCGCTCACCGGCATCTTTCTCGAGACCGGCCAGGAATTGTATGAGCGCAAGTACCAGGGCCGATTCGCCCTGGAGACCGTGATCATCGACGCATGCGCCATGAAGCTGGTGCTCAATCCCTGGCAATTCGACGTATTGGTGACGACCAATCTTTTCGGCGATATTCTCTCGGATCTGGTGGCGGGATTGGTCGGCGGCTTGGGGATGACGCCGGGCGCCAACATCGGGGCGAAGGCGGCGATCTTTGAGGCCGTGCACGGCTCCGCGCCCGATATTGCGGGCAAAGGCGTCGCCAATCCGACCGCGCTGTTGCTGGCTGCCGCCATGATGCTCGATCACTGCCGGCTGCCCGACCTGGCGCAGCGCCTGCGCGCCGCCATCGATCAGACCCTGAACGGCGACGGGGTGCGCACCGGCGATCTCGGCGGCAAGGCCAGCACCGCGGAATTTACCCGCACTCTGGTCAAACGGATCCAAAACGGCTGAGCCGAAACGAATGCCGCCGATCATTTCGATCGCCAACCTGACGAAATCCTACGCAACCGGCTCTCAAGCCTTGCAGCCGATCAACCTCGACATCGATAAGGGCGAGATTTTCGCGTTGCTGGGCCCCAACGGTGCGGGCAAAACCACGCTGATCAATATCATTTGCGGCATCGTCACGCCGAGCAGCGGCCATGTGACGGCCGATGGCCACGACATCATCCGCGACTATCGAGCCGCCCGCGCCAAGATCGGCCTGGTACCCCAGGAATTGACCACCGATGCCTTCGAGACGGTATGGGCCACCGTCACGTTCAGCAGGGGGTTATTCGGCCGCGCACCGAACCCGGATTACGTTACGCGATTGCTGCGCGATCTCTCGCTCTCCGACAAGCGCAACAGCAAAATCAACACCCTGTCGGGAGGCATGAAGCGGCGCGTCATGATCGCCAAGGCGCTTTCCCACGAACCGGATATCCTGTTTTTGGACGAACCGACCGCGGGGGTCGACGTGGAACTGCGGCGCGATATGTGGAACCTCGTTCGCGGACTGCGCGAACGCGGCGTGACCGTGATTCTGACGACGCACTACATCGAGGAAGCGGAAGAAATGGCCGACCGCATCGGCATCATCAACCGCGGCGCGCTCATCTTGGTCGAAGAAAAACACGAGCTGATGAAAAAACTCGGCAAGCGCCAGCTGACGCTGCATCTGCAGGAACCATTGGCGCTCATTCCCTCCGAACTCGTTGCCTGGGGCCTGGAACTCAAGTCGGACGGCAAGGAACTCGTATACAACATGGACGGCAACACCAATCTGGATATTTCGACGCTGCTCAAGCGCATGAGCGAGCTGTCGATCGTGATCAAGGATCTGCAAACCCACCAAACCTCCCTCGAGGAGATATTCGTGAGCTTGGTGAGCAGCCGCGTATGAGCCGGGCCGCCGTTCGTCTAGGATTCAACGGTCACGGCGTGTGGGCGATCTACAAATTCGAGATCGCCCGCGCGCTGCGCACGCTGGTGCAGAGTCTCGTGACGCCGGTGATCACGACTTCTCTGTACTTCGTGGTTTTCGGCGCCGCCATCGGGTCGCGGATGAGCGCCGTGAGCGGCGTGAACTACGGCGCCTTCATCGTTCCCGGACTCATCATGCTGGCGGTGTTGACCGAGAGTCAGGCGAACGCCTCGTTCGGCATTTTCTTCCCAAAGTTTACCGGTACGATTTACGAACTCCTGTCCGCGCCGATATCCGCCGTCGAAATCGTCATCGCCTACGTCGGCGCCGCGGCCTCGAAGTCCATCGTGCTGGGTCTCGTGATTCTCGCCACCGCCTCCCTTTTCGTACCCATTAAAATTCTGCATCCGATTTGGATGATCACATTCTTGCTGTTGACCTCGGCCACTTTTAGCCTGTTCGGCTTCATCCTTGGAATCTGGGCCAAGGGCTGGGAGCAATTGCAATTCATTCCCATGCTGATCGTCACGCCGCTCACATTTCTCGGCGGCGCCTTCTACTCGATCGGCATGCTGCCGCCGGCCTGGCGCACGTTCAGCCTCTTCAATCCCATCGTTTATCTGATCAGCGGCTACCGCTGGAGTTTCTACGGCACCTCCGACGTGAACGTGGCGGTCAGCGTCGGCATGACGGCCGGATTCTTTGCCCTGTGCCTGGCGGTGGTGACGTGGATCTTCAAAACCGGGTACCGGCTGAAGAATTAGACGCCTGCGTCTTCGGTGGACCAAGGAGAGGAGCGATGTCGGCACAGTCGGAATTCTCAGCTCAAGGCAGCCGCGCTTGCCGATGAGGGTCCCATCGAGATTGCACAAGACGACACACCGCCCAAGGCCGAGGTCGCTGACATCGCTGGAGAGCGGACTCCGCCACCGCTGTGGAATCCCAATGCTGCCGCCAACTGGAGCCTTCTGTTTAGCCCGGCATTCGGTGCATTCCTTCACATGAAAAACTGGCAGGCCCTCGGTGAGCCCAATAAAGCGACATCTGCCAAGGTTTGGTTCGTGCTCAGTCTGGTGGTGCTCGGTGGGTTTTCGTGCGCGTCGGTGCTAGGTCCCTACTCGCAGCAGCAAACCGGCTCCGTTCGGATCGTCGGATTCCTTCTTTTAATTGCTTGGTATTTTGCTGGTGCTCGCGGTCAGGCTTCGTACCTTAAGACACACTTCGGCGATAAATACCCCAGACGCGGCTGGTCCAAACCGCTAGCAGTCGCAGTACTGGCGCTCTTTGTCTTCATCATGGTTGTGACCGTGCTTGCTGTCGTGTTCAAGAGTGCAACATGAAGTTCCGCGCCCGCTCGGTGACTCAACATTCTGGTGGCAGCCGTGTTTGTCGGGTTGATCATTTGGCGCCCCGTTGTAGCAAACTTCGCCGTATTGCTCGGATGACCGGATGAGTATCCAAGAAGCACCACATTCTATTTCTGAGGCCGTTGCGCGCGAACTCCAAGGGGAAGCCATCCTTTGGGCGTCTTCCCCAAATAGGTGGGCGTACTCAAGCAAGTATTGGAAAACAGCTGCCTTTGGCATTCCATTCTTCGCTTTCTCAATCTTTTGGACATATATGGCCTTACGAATTCCCGCGAAGGCGGCCTCTCCAGTAGCAGTGTTCTTTCCACTTTGGGGCCTGATGTTTGTTTTCTTTGGGGCTGCGATGCTGCTTGCACCGTTAATCGGAGCGTGGAATGCCGGAAACGTCTACTACGTCGTGACACAACGCCGCGCGGTTATCTTCGAAAAAGCGTTCCAGCTCAAAATTTGTTCGTTTACCCCGACATCGATTGCAGGCTATGAACGTATTTCAAGCGGGGGCTCCGGCGGGTCAATTATTTTTGAAAGATCGGTCGAGCGCAGATCCCGAGGCAGCAAGGTTACAGAAACTGGCTTCATCGGGTTACGGGACTACGCAGAGGCAGAGCAGGCCCTGAACAAACTCATTGCTTTTAACCCACGATCTTGAGCGCATCGATGAAATATCCGGTTACTCGACCTAAATGCTATGCGCCAACATAGACAGCGTCGCATTGCGCTGGACCTTCCCGGTCTGATCGGTAGGGTCGATATCTTCCGGCTGTCCCGAGGCCTAAGACGTGATCCCGCTGTCGATGCCTGGTTGACGGATGACCCGATCGAGCTTCGCTCCTTAGCGCAGCAGTGGTTTGCGCGAATGCGGGAGTGCGGCGATGACGTCCGAGAGCTGATGCACGATGGTTGCCCCGTCGCATGTATAGACGATGCGCCCTTTGGCTACGTCAATTCATTCGCGAGCCATGTCAATGTCGGCTTCTTCTATGGCGCGCTGCTCGACGATCCCGTCGGACTGTTGCAGGGAAGCGGTAAACGCATGCGGCACGTGAAATTAAAACCTGGCGCCGAGATCAACACCGCCGCTCTGCGCGGCTTGATAGACGCCGCCTACGTGGATATCAAGGCGCGCCTCGAGCCATGACCAGCGATTCCATTTCTTCCCGCCAGCCGTTCGCAGCAGAGCGCTCGGCCGCTAACCGTCTGGAGCCGGCCCTTCGCTCTCATTGCGTCCCGAGGAGAACTCCCGCAACAGCACAAATCGCGGTTCTATCGTGCAGATCATGTCAATGCACTGACCTCCAGTATAAATCGCGTAGTGAACCGATCCCTTGTCGCGAGTTCCGCTGTGCATCGTGGAACACTCGGATAGCAGGCGAGACGATTCCGTCCTATAGAAACTGTGGCCTGGCTGCAAGCCTTGAATATTGCCGCCTATCAACCCGATTTCGTCGTAAACGCGGTACATGACAAGGCCCCCTCGCGGCACGGACACCCGCGTCGCCGGGCACTCATCACCGGTCAAAATGAGCCGAAATCCCTCCCAGTCATCGTAAATGGCGGCAATGCTCGTGGATGGCACGTCGCGGTACCACCACCAAGGATCCCAGCGATAAAAAATATCTGTTGTCACGGCCGCCACCTGTTGAAAACATTTCTAATAGCCTACCGTAAGCCGCGAACGTGGGCTAATGGATGCCCAATTGGGCGAACCCATGGCATGCGTTAGAATTTCCAATGCACAGCCAACACCTTGCGCTCCGCGTGCGTTATGGACATTACCTATAAATTTCGCGCCGACTCAGCCTACTACCGAACCCTCATCGACCGGTACTATCAACAGCGGCCGTTCCTGCTCAGCTTGACGGCGCAGTTCGGCCTTCTCGCCTTGATCGTCGCTGGCATCTTCCTCGCGAGCGTCGTGGCGCCGATCGAAATCAAAGTGGGGATCGCGCTGATCATCGCCGCCTCAGTATTATTCGTTGGAATCGCGTTGAGGAAATGGAGCCTATATCAACGCTTGAAACAGCGGGCCGATTTCGGTGCCGAGGCTACGGTAACGATGTCCGTACACGGACTGGTCGCAAGCGGTGCTCACTCCGAGGGCCGGTGGAATTGGGCTTCCTTCCCGCGTGCTGTGCGCTATCGTGACGGAATCATGCTGTTGCGCCGTGGGGTGATCCGTTGGCTGCCGGACTCAGCCCTTGTGGTTGGCACGCCGGCTGATGCCACGGCTTTGGCTCGCTCCAAGAGCGCGCTGCGAGAGCTCGCTTAGCAAGCGGAACTGATATCTCGGTGCCGGTGATTGGGATAAAATGGCCTCGTTTGACGTCACCGCACGTCGCTCAATCTCGCCACGACCATGATCGACATTCGCGCAGTGTTTCCCTCGACCGTAGTTTTCATGTTGCTTACCGCATGTGGGCCGTCGGCCTCGGCACCACCGCCCATTGCCTCGAAGCCCAACGTCATTGTGACTCTTGATGGTAAGACCCACACGTGTGTCGTGGCCCTGTACAGTGAACCAAACGGCAGTTCCATCGCATGTGCCGATGTCGTTCCGTTTGTCAGAGATGAACTGAGACTTCCGAAGCGGTCTATTTACGACCTTCGGACGATCTCGAAGGTAGAGGATGCGGAAATTGCCAAAGTGGGGGCCAGCTTGAAGGGTGCGGGCTACCGTTACATTGGCGGACCCCGCGACGACCGCTAACAGCGGTGCCGTAGCCCCGGTATGACGATCCGAGAGGCCAACCGGGATGATTTTCGGCTAATTTGGCCGATCTTTCGTGAAATTGCCGCGGCCGGGGAAACCTATGCATATCCGCGGGACACCACACAGGACCAGGCTCTAACCATCTGGATTGAGGCGCCCAGAAAAACCTATGTGTTCGAGGAAGACGGAAATGTTCTCGGAACCTATTATATAAAAACGAACCAGCAAGGCCCCGGCAATCACGTCTGCAATTGCGGGTATATGGTCTCATCCGCCGCAAGGGGGCGTGGTCTCGCCACCGCCATGTGCGAACACTCTCAAGAGATGGCGAAACAGCTGGGATACAAGGCGATGCAATTCAATCTGGTGGTGTCGAGCAATGAGGGTGCGATTCGGCTTTGGCATTCGCTCGGTTTCGCGACCGTGGGCCGCTTGCCGAAGGCCTTTCACCATCCGTCTCTGGGTTATATCGACGCATTCATCATGTACAAATGGCTTGGAGAGGGCGATCCGCTGTTGGGCGGATTCGGCGAGCGTTAATGCGCACCCTCGTCACCGCTTTTCGGCTAGCCGATTGGAGCGGTTGCATCCGGATCCAACCCGATATCGGCGGCGTCGGCGCGGCGCCGATCGGCCGCCACATCGAGCGAGCGGCATGCCCATAGGTACACAAGCGTAGACACCGGCAATCCCACCAGCATGGCAATATCCGCGCCGCCCAGCGCGGCCGCGACCGGCCCTACATAGAATCCCTCGACGCTGAAGAAAGGGATCATCGCCGCAAATCCCACTCCGTACGCCAGCAAGCCGCGCCAATTCCAGCGCCCGTACATGCCATGGGGATTGAAGATCTCCCGCACCGAATAGTGCCCGCGCCGCACCCAGTAAAAATCCACCAGATTAATCGCCGTCCAGGGCGTGAAAAGGTACAGAAGCACGGCGAGGAATTCGCCGAACTTTTGCACAAAGTGCTCCGTCGAGGCGAGCGCCATGGCGGTCGCGACCACCGTCGCTATCATCAGCGTAAGGATCCGCCGCGCGAGCGTCGGGCGGCCGGGCTTGAATGAATCGATGACGCTCAGCAGCGTCAAGGATGCGCCATAGAAATTGAGCGTGGTAATGGTCAGCAGGCCAAGCAGCGAACACAGCAGCAGCGGCTTGCCGAACCCGGGCATGACGGCATCCGCAGCGGTACGCACCGCGGCGGCGAACTCGAGCTTGGGAAATAAAGCGGCGGCCACGGTGCCGACCAGCATGGTCCAGGATCCGCCGATGAAGGCGCCGAGGTAAGTCCACCAGAACGAAGCGCTCACGCCCACATTGCGCGGCAAGTAGCGTGAATAGTCCGATACGTAGATCGACCATGCGACCTGATACGAGGCCGCCGCAAACAATTGCGCGAGGAACGGCACGGCGCGAAATTCGCTCAAGAGTGCTCCTTGCACCGGCAGCTGCAGCTTGATCAGCACGCCGACGGTAAATACCAGCAGCGCGACGATCAGCACATAGGCAATCCAGCGCTGCGCGATATGGATCATGTCGTAGCCGACGACAGCCAGCGATACCGACAGCAGCGCAAAAATCACCACAGTAGGCGCGACTGGCGCGCCGTACAGCGAATGCAGGGTCTGCGCGGCGAGGATCTGATTGAAGGCATTAAAACCGATGTAGGCGATCAGAGCCACGCCCCACACCAGCAAAGCGCCCACATATCCGAATTGCGGCCGCGACTGAATCATTTGCGGCAAGCCGAGCTGCGGACCTTGGGTCGAATGAAACGCCATGAAGAAGGTGCCCAAGGCAGAGCCGAGCAGCACGGCGATGGCCATCCAAACGAGACTACCTCCCAGGGCGATGCCGACCACGCCCGTGACGACCGTAGCCAAGTGCGCATCCCCTGAGAACCACACCGGCCACAGATGCCAGACCTTGCCGTGCCGCTCGGCGATGGGGATGTAGTCAATGGAGCGCTTTTCGATCAGTCCATCGCCGAATTGTGTTTCCATCTGCCTCGGATTCCGCGGCTGCCTATTCAAAAATACTAACATCAGAGCGTCCCCCATGCGGCCCTATTGCAAGTAGTTAACGATATCGTTTATATTCTTCGCAGTCGTTTATCAATAGTCCTGTCATTGAAACCGAGGAGGCTGCGATGAAACCCACCCCGAGCGGCTGGCTGCGTTTTACCAGCGCCGTCGTCTATCGAGACGCCGCCAAGGCGATCGATTGGCTCTGCGATGCATTCGGTTTTGAGGTGAGGCTCAAAGTCGAGGGCGAAAACGGCAGAATCGAGCACTGCGAACTCGGTTACGGCGAAGGCCTGCTGATGGTGGCTCAGGAAGATCCGAAGTCCGAACGGCAATGGAAGCGCGCCTTGTTGAGCCCACTCTCGCTCGAGGGCGCCAATACTCAAAGTATCCTGTTCTTTGTCGACGACGCCGACGCGCACTGCCATCACGCCCGCGCCCGCGGCGCCCGCATCGTCTATGAACCGGCCTCGCAGGATTATGGCGAAGATCACTTCGCGGACTTGAGCTACGGCGCGCTCGATCTGGAAGGCCACACCTGGTGGATCACTCAGCGCTTGCGCAATCCGCCGGCACGCTGACCGGCGCGGGCAGATTTCGGATGCAACGAACAGGCGGCGGGGAACTGGATGCGGCATTCGCGGCGCTGGCCGATGCGACGCGCCGAGAGATGATTCGCGCTCTCTTGCACAAACCCCGGCGTGCAGGGGAACTGGCGATCAGCGTCGACATGAGCCCTCAAGCCCTGAGCCGGCACTTGCGCGTGTTGCGCAAGGCCGGCCTGGTCGTCGAGGAAGGGCTGGAAGACGATGCGCGGGTGCGAATTTATAGCGTCCAGCCGGGCGCGTTCGAGCCGGTGCAGCAGTGGCTGGCGCAGGCCGAGGACCTGTGGCGGCGCCAGCTGCAAGCCTTCAAAGCCTACGCCGAAGGCACGCAGCGGCCGCGTCGAACCAAACCCTGATGGACGACACGGCGCGGGTCAGCATCACTGTCGCGGTTTCTGCGCCCGTCGCATTCGAGATCTTCACCGGCGAGATCGACCGCTGGTGGCGGCGCGGGATCAAATTCCGCCACGCCGGCCGGCGCAGCGGCTTCATTCGGCTGGAGCCATTTGTGGGCGGCCGGCTGTTCGAATCCATTGACGGAGAGGAAGGCCCGCGGGTGTTCGAGGTCGGGAGGATCAACGTCTGGGATCCGCCCCGTCTTCTCGCGTTCTCCTGGCGCAACGCGAATTTTGCTCCGCAAGATGAGACTGCGGTGGAAGTGACGTTTTCCGCGACCTCTCGCGGCACACTCGTCTGTGTCACGCACCGCGGCTTTGGTGCACTGCGCCCCGATCACCCGGTGCGGCATGGGCTCGAGGGGGCGCCGTTCAACCGGATGATCGCGCTGTGGTGGGGCGACCAGATGAGCTCGCTGCGAGAACTGTGTAGTTCTGTCGCCGCAAACGATTGAACTGGGTCCGCCCCGAAGCTCAAGAGCCCTGGTATATTCCGCGGAATGACCGAAGCGAAACCCTTAGACCCGGCCGCTCAACCCGCGGATCTGTCATCGTCCGCGAAAGAGAATCTGCAACTGCTGACGAAAATCGATGCTCTCGAGCACGCGAAAGTCTCCGGCGTTCAGTTGCTGATCGAGCGCATCAGCGCGTTGTTGGGCAGTCCCGCATACTTCATATTCGCCGTCACTTTCATCACGCTGTGGATCCTCATCAACAACTGGGGCGCGCAGGCCGGTTGGCGGCACGTCGATGCCCCTCCATATCCTTGGCTGCAAGGAATCGTCAGTTCCAATGCGCTGCTGCTCACCATCGCGGTGCTCATCCGGCAGAACCGCATGGCGCAAATGGCCGAGCACCGTTCTCATCTCGATCTGCAGATCAACCTCCTGACCGAGCAAAAAGTGACGAAGATCGTGCAGATCGCAAATGAGCTGCAGCGCGAATTCACGCAGCTTCGCGGCAAGCCGGATACAGAGAATCAGCAGCAGGTGGAGGAAATGACGAGACCCGCCGACGCGCATGCGCTATTGCACGCCATCAAGCAAAAGAAAGGCGATCCTTAAGAACGCCGCTCAGCTTCCGTTGGATTGAGCGCCGGCGCGGCGCCGGCCGCCGCGTGACACCAATTTGACCGCAGCGGCGAGCTCAAGTTGCTTTACGGGCCTGCGTGTTGAGGCAGGCCCTAATAATCGAAATGATAAGAGAGCCCGATGCTGCTTCCCGGATCGTTTTCCGGAGTGGTGCCTTGAATGGCCGTGCCGTTGCCGAGGCGGGATTGCACTTTCAGGTGCTTGGTGAGATCGACATCGACCTCCACCTGGCTCTGTCCCGTGGTGCTTTGCTTGCCTTCCACGTAGACGCGCTTGGAAATATAGCGGCCGGCGAGAATGGCGGCGCCCGAGCTCTCGGGGGCGCCCGTCGCCGAGGTCGTCGTACCCGCCCCCACCGAAAGCCGGTCCAGTCCGAGGTTTCGCTGAAGCTTGGTGAGGGGGTTTCCGCCACTGCCGCCGACCCCGCTCAAGCTGGCGAGCGCTGCTCCGATTTGCGCCGCCTGCAGCGCCGTGAGCTGCGCCGCAGGTTCGCCGAACAGCAGCAGCGACATGATCTCATCCTGCGGAGTGCCGGGCGGAATGCTGGTGAACTCGAACTTCGGCGCGTCCGCATAGCCGGTGATTCGAAGCTGCGCAGTCACACTGCCCACGGTCGTCTGCGCGGTGAAATCCAGAGTCGGATCGATGTTGCGTTTCTTGAGGCCGGCCCCATCGAAACTCACGCGGCCGGTGCTGCCGGTGCTGCCGGTGCTGAATGTCAGTTTGGTGCTGGCGATGGTAAAGCTACCGCGCTGCAAATCGAAGCCGCCGCTGACGAGCGGCGCATCCGCCGTGCCGCCGACGTGCAAGTCGCCTCCCAACTCGGCGTCCAATCCGCGGCCCTGCACGAGAATCTGCCCCGACGCTTGGATCGCGACATCGAGATCGATCTCCAAGAGTTTTCCCGGCACCGGCGCTGGTTTTCCGCGGCGCCGGACATCGAGCACGGCGACGTTGGGCGGCAACGAATCTGGAATGCCGATCATCGCCCGGTTCACATGTATCGAGCCTGTGACGCCGAGCTTTTCTTTGGCCGTGCCGCTTACCTTGATGTCCGCGTTGAGATTGGCGGTGACGATATTGCTGGTCAGCAACTGGGCGTTCTTGGCGGCGATCGTGAGGTGCACCGGGATTCCCGGCTGCAGCACACCGACGCTGCCCGTCATGGCGATCGTGCCCGAAGCGGCGGTCGCCGCGAAGTTCTTGATCTGCAGCGTGCCCTCGCTGCCCGAGACCTCGGCATTGATGTTGGTCAAGTGAATTCCCCGCACATAGTCGCGCAAAGTCCCCTGCGACAGGGTGATCGTCCCGCGAATCTGCGGCTCGCCGATCTTGCCGCCCAACGTGGCATCCACCGCGAGACGTCCGCTCGCATGGATGCCGCGGGCCTCGAATACGGGATTGGCCACGCCAATATCCAATTTGCCGAGCATTTTGAGATCGAACGCGCCATCGGCGTTCAGCGGAGCCGTGCCCGTCACGGTGAGCAAGGAGTCGCTACCTGCCCTTAAGCGCACGTCGATCGAGGTTGAGTCGCCGGCGAGTTTCGCCTGGGCGGTGGCGTCGAGCGCCGGAAGTCCCAACGCCTCTTCACTCGCAGAACGAAGACCGCGAGCGTTGAGCGTGATGCTGCCGGTGGGCGCGGCGATGGTTCCCTGCAACCGAGCCTGCCCGTCGATCGTTCCCTCGGAGACGGCGTCCGGCAAGAAAACGTTGATCAGTTGAGGATTGACGTGCTGGAGCGAGGCGCGCAGATCGAGGCTCGGCGATATCTCGCCTTCGAGTTGCAGCACCGCGTCCCCTACGCCGAGCTTCAGCTGATCGATACTGAGACCATTCCCGTACGACAGACGCAAGGGAGACAGCAGCCGCAACTGCTGGCCCCGGTAATCGAAGGTTGCGCTGCCGAGACGAAGCTCATGACCGTCGAGATTCACGCTTGCTTTGGCGGATAGGCTCGCGGCAGAGCCCGCGAAGTTGGGCGATTGCAGATGAAGTTGCATCGCGACCGCGTCGGTCACGCCCTCACCCGTGAGATGCAGGGTGCCCGAAAGGCCTGCGCCGGCGAGATCTGCGCCATCCACTTGAAACTGCGCGTGGGTACGGCCGCCTTGCGGCGTGAAGTTCAATTTGCCGTCGAGATTTCCCTCAAGGTGCGCGCCGATCAGGCGATCGAAGTCGCTGAGGTGACCGACTTGCAATCGAATCTGTCCACGGCTATCGGCGATGCCCGATTGCATCGTCAACACGCCATCGGCGTGAGCGCTCTTCCAAAACGCATGCTGCAGGCTGGCGCGCAGGCCGGTGCGCGCAGGCCGTTCCAGCGAGGCTGCGAGCTCGAGCGGCGAACCATCCATGCTGCCGGCAATTTTCATCGTCGCGCTCGGCGCCGATGGCAGCCCTCGCGCGTGCAACTCGGCGGTTAGCGTACCCGGCTCTGAACCTCGTATCGACAGCGTGCTCTTGAGGATGGCGTCACTGGTAAACGCCGTCGGTGCGCCGCTCAACTGGCCCGAACCTTGCAGCGTGCCCGCAAGCTCGGGGGCCACGCTGCCGAGGTCCGCAATCTTGAGCTCCCACCGAGCTTTGATGTCTTTGATAGGGTCGGCATTCGCGCCGGCGTCGGGCCCTGCCCGCTCTGCTCTGGCGCCCCCCGAGACTGTCCAGGCGCGGCCCGCGAGCTGCACGCGCTCGACGTCGAAGGCGCCGTCCGACAGCGCGCCGGACGCTTTGAGTACCACGCGATCTCCCGCAATGCCGATCCAGGAGGCCGTGCCTCCCGTCATTCCCGCGCTGGCATCGACGGAAAAACCCCAGTCGGAACTGCGCCGGTCGATCTGCATCTTGAGCGCCGCGGCGCCGCGCACGTTCTGCCCGCCCAGCGCGGCGAATGGTGCGACATCCGGAAGCTTAAGATCGAGTGTGACGCTCGGCCGGCCCGCGGTGATGGCATCGGCCTGCAACGACAGCAAGCGGTGCGTCGCCGTCACGGTCAGCGGCCGCGTCGCCTCCTTTACGCGCATCGAGGCCGCGATTTTCAGCGGGCCCTGCGCGAACAGCGCCGGTTCGGGACCTGGAATGCGCAACCCTTCGACCACGCTTTGCATCGAGAGATTGCCGGCCGACGCCGTCAGATCCGCGCCCAGCGACGCCATTTCGAAACCGCCCGCCAGTTTAAGTTTGTCGATCTGCAGATGCCCGTCGGCGGTGGGGTCGGTGAACGTGCCGTGCCACCGGCCCTTGAGGGCCACTCGCTGCCAACTGACGCCCGGGCGCGGGCTCAACGCCGGCGCCTCCAGCGAGTAGTCAAGATCCGCGGACACGGCTCGCCAGTCGAGGCTGCCATCGACTCGCGCGACCAGATCGCCGGCGCGCAGATCGAGCTTGATGCGCTCCGCATTGCGCGGACCTAAGATGCTCGCGTTTGCCGACAACGCGCCGAGGCCGGGAACCTGCAAGATGTTTTCCAACGGCCCGCTCGCCGGCTCGTGCATCGCCAGCGTTCCATCCATGCGCGTGCGATCGAACTTGAAATGCAGAGTGTACTCGCCGTCGCTGTCCGTGCGGCGTGCGACCACATCGGCGCTCGCATCTTCGCGCGAGCGCATCCGCCCGCCGCCGCGCATCGATAGGGTGGCGGAGCGGCCCGCGAGCTCGGCGCCGAGCTTAAGCACCTCGATCGAAAACTGCGCGACATCGACGTGCGGAACGAATACCGGCCCCGTGTTCGGGGCGTCCGCCAGAGGCACTCGCTCCATATCCAAGCGCGCAACCTTGAGGTCATCGACGGCTATCCGCCGTTGCAGCAGGGCGAGCGGCGACCAGCGCAATGCAATGCGCTCCGCGCTCAACCACACGCCGCGGCGATCGACAAGCCGCAGCTCCGCAAGCGTCAGATCGGCTGGAAACGAACCCCCCAGCCCGACGAGCACTACGTGGCCGGAGGTCAGCCGATACGTCACCCGTTCGATCATCGTGCGGCCGGCTGCCGTATTGCCCGCCACCATGACAGCCGCGATCAACAGCACCGCGAGTGCGGCGGCGGACCCTAAGACCCACGCCAAAATTCTAAGGGCCCGGCGCATCAGAAAGCCTGTCCAAGCCCGACGTAGACCTGGAAAGCGTCGTAATTCGTGTCGTAGTGCCTGAGAGGTACGGCGATGTCCAGTCTGATGGGACCAATGGGCGTGAAATAGCGGACGCCTGCCCCGACTCCGAAATATAGATCGCTCGGCAGCAGGATCAGTTTATTGCTGACTTGACCGCCGTCGACGAAAAACGCGGCGCCCCAGCCCTGTCCAAACCGTTGACGATATTCCAGGCCGCCGGCGGTGATCGCGGTGCCGCCGATGGGATTGTCGGTCAGTGGAACCTGCGGACCCACCGATTGGTAGGAATAGCCGCGGATGGTGCTGCTCCCGCCGCCATAGAAGCGCTGATCCGGAGGCAGGCTGTATTCTCCGGCTCCCTGCGCGATACCGGCCAAGGCGCGCGCCGCCAGCACGCTGCGGCCGGGGTCGGTGGGCAGAATATGGTCAAGATCGAAGTAGCCCGCGAATTTGATGACGCTGATGAGAAATGTGGCGCTGGTTTGACCCAGCGAACGCGTCGGCGTCAGGCTCACCGAATCGCGCATCCCATGGGTCGGGTCATCGAGCGGCGACTTCAAGCTGGTGGAGTCGTAGGTGACGGTCAGCGGCAGCCCCACCAGCGTGTAATCGTGCGTTATCGGATTGGGATCGATTGCCCCCACTTTGCAGGTCGCCGTGGCAACCGTACAAATAAACGGCTGATCCTGAATGATCTGTTCTTCTGCCGTGGTCACGCCCGCGCTCACCGTCCAAAGTCTGTTCAACTTTCGAGTGAGCGTGATGCCGGTCGTGAGGGCCGTTTGATCGTACGCCTCCAAATACTGCTTGACCGCACCGACGGCGAATTGCAGGGACTGATCGCGGTGCCCGAAGTCAGGGAGGATGTACTTGATGCTGGTGTCATAGCCAAGTCCGTTGGTGGCGTCGCCGCCGGCGTTGATGAGAGACGCCGCCACGGTCAATTGCTCCGCGTTGCCGAACACATTGCGGTCGGTCCAGGTGACGCCGGCGCTGCCCCCCAAATCGGTCGAGTACGCGGCATTGACGCCAATGGCGTGCCGCAGACGCTCGCGAATCAGAAACGTGATGGGCACGCCCCCCGTGCTGTCGGTCTTGGTTCCCACCTGCACATTGATCGCGGCGAAAACACGCAGACTCAAAAGATCCGTGCGTGCACGTTCGACAGCGCTCGCACTGAATTGTTCGCCGGTGTGCAGCAGGAGTCTGCGCCGCAGCAGTTTTTCATGGATGCGCTTCAAGCCCTCGAAACGGATCTCTCCAATAGATGCGCGCACCCCCGTTTCTACATGGAATGTGACATCGAGTTCCGGCAGGGTTGCATCCTCGTAGGCGACGGGCGGGTCGACTCTGGCGAATGCGTAGCCCTGGTCCTCGAGCGTCGAGAGCAGTGTTGCACCCGCCGCAAGCACGTTGTCCGCGACCGCAGGGTCGCCCGATTTGAGCGGTAAGATGCCGCGCGCGGCCGGCGGCAGTTCGCCATCGATGGTGATGGTGCGCAAGTGGTACAGGGGCCCCAGCACGAAGCCGACCTGGACCCGCGCGTCTTGTTTCTTCGGCAGCTCCGCCAGGGCATCGGCGAGACCGGGATCGTTCAGAGCCCTTCCATCGATGTGGATGGTCACGCTCGATTGGTAGTAGCCGTTGCTCTCCAGGACGGTTTTCAGCCGTTCCATCTCGCCTCGGGCACGCACGATCAAACCCAGCGGGCTCACCGGCGCTGATTTGCGCAGCGACACGAGCTCGGATGTGGCGCGCAAGGTCGCGTCCTGCGATTTATCGCCGGTCGGGGCGAAATCGACGCGATACGGCTGCGGATCCGCGGCCGAAGCGACCGGCAAATACCACAAAGCCATTAGGGCTAAAGCGCAAATTCCCGGGAATCTTGTCTGCATTACACCGAGAATCCTAAATTGATTTAGTGTAGCAAATCAGCCTTTTTGAGATGTCGGGCGGGGCACCGGGGCTCAGAGGGGTCCTACACGCGAACGGGATGATGTCTTAGGGCATTCCCAGGTGTCCGAGTGTTAACTTTCGTGTGTTTCGCGGTATGGAAGTCCAAATTACGTGATCGCGTGTCATCCCTGATCGTCTGTCATGCCTGCGACCTCGTGCATCGCATCGACAAGGTCGCCGCTGCCGCCCGGGTGCGCTGCGTTCGTTGCCGCGCCGAGCTCTACCGCACCAATGCCGGAAACATCGACACGGCGATCGCCTTGGCTGCAACCGCCCTGGTGCTCCTGATCATCGCGAACATGTATCCCCTGGTCGCTCTCAAGGTAAACGGCACGACGCGTGCGGCGACGCTGTTGAGTGCCGCGCTCGGCTTGTACCGTCAAGGTTACGCGGTCATCGCGCTTCTGGTGATCTCTACGACGGTGCTGGTGCCGCTCGCCCAGATTCTGATTTTCCTCTATGTGCTCATCCCGCTGCGCGCTAAGCGGCAGATGCCCGGTCAGCATGCATTGTTGCGGATGCTCACGCCGCTCCGTCCATGGGCGATGGCGGAAATATTCATGCTGGGAGCACTGGTGGCACTCGTCAAGCTCGCCGCTCTGGCGGACGTAGAGCCGCGCATCGCACTCGCCTCCTATGGTTTGCTCATGTTCACGCTCGCGGCGCTCACCAGCGTCACACCCAGCGAGCAAATCTGGCGGTGGGCCGAAGGAAGCCGCGCATGAGCACGTTTGTGACCGGACGGAGCCTCGGACTCCTCACGTGCGCTCATTGCCGCGCCACGGTGCGGGCAATCGCCGCCGAGCGGTCGCGCTGTCCGCGCTGCGATGCACGCCTGCACGCGCGCAAACCGCACAGCCTTGCAACCACGACCGCCTTGGTGCTGACTGCCGCCGTGCTGTACATCCCGGCCAACGTGCTGCCGGTCATGCAGACGCACACGGTGTTCAAGGAAGACAACGACACCATCATGAGCGGCGTGATTTCACTGGCGTCTTCGGGGTCATGGCCGATTGCTCTGTTGGTCTTTTTCGCCAGCATCGTCGTCCCGCTCTTGAAGCTGGTCGCGCTCGGCGAGATTCTCTATGCCGTGGCGCGAAACTCCTCGAGCAATCCCCGGCAACGCAGCCGATTGTTCAGGATCGTGGAATTCATCGGACGCTGGTCCATGCTCGATGTGTTCGCGGTAGCGCTGCTGGTGACCCTGGTGCAGATTCGGAGCCTGGCGACGGTTCATGTACGCCTCGGCGCACTGGCATTTGCGGCGGTGGTGGTGCTCACCATGCTCGCCGCGCAATCATTCGACGAGCGCCTGCTTTGGGACACCCAAAAGCGTGGTTGAGCCGCCCGCTCCCCCTCCGGACGATCTGCCGCAGGCTGTGCCGGATGCGTCGCCGCGGGCGCGCATCCCCTATGTCTGGATACTGCCGGCGCTGGTGGTGATTGCCGGCGCCTTCGTCGCCATCCACGAGAAAATCGCGCAGGGCACGAGCATCGAGATCAGCTTCCTGAACGCCGATGATCTCGAACCGAATAAAACCAAAATTCGCTACAAGTCCGTGGAAATCGGCGAGATCAATGAGATTCACGTCTCCAAAGACCGCGCCAATGTGATCGTCGAGGCAAAGATTCACCGCAATGTACGCGACTTTCTCGTCGCTGACACGCGCTTCTGGGTGGTGCGGCCGCGTGTCACGGGCGGCAATATCACGGGTCTTGGTACGCTCGTTTCGGGCGCGTATATCAGCATCGACGTGGGCCACTCGAAGGTCGCGCAGCGCGACTTCGCCGGTCTCGAGGTGCCGCCGATCGTCACATCCGGCTTACCCGGACGAGAATTCGTGCTGCACGCCGACGATATCGGCTCCTTGAGCATCGGCTCGACCGTCTTCTACCGGCACATAGCCGCGGGCGAGGTGGTCGCGTACTCGCTCGATCCCGGCGGCGCCAGCGTCACGATCAAGATTTACATCTATTCCCCATACGACAAATTCGTGACGACCGCGACCCGCTTCTGGCAGGCGAGCGGCATCGACATGTCGGTCAATTCGGAGGGCGTCAAATTGCACACCGAATCGCTCGCCTCCATTCTGGAGGGCGGAGTGGCATTTCAATCCGTCGGCGGGGCCGCATCGGCAGCCGAGCTCGCGCCCGACTCGAGCTTCAGTTTGTATACGGACCGCGAACGCGCCATGCGCGAACCCAACACCGCGGTCCAAACGTTCGTCATGTACTTCAAGGGTTCCCTGCGCGGGCTTTCAGTCGGCGCGCCGGTCGACTTGCGCGGCATCAACATCGGTGAAGTCAAGAGCCTGTCGGTGGAATACGACCGCTATGCGGGCGAGCTGCGCTTCCCCGTGCAGGTGGACATTTTCCCGCAGCGCATCCGCGGACGGTCGCAGCCGCATGACCACTTGCCGGGACTCGATGAAGGATCCGACGCCGGCAGCCGAACTTTGATCGATAGTCTGGTGGCGCACGGCATGCGGGCCGAACTCAAGAGCGGCAACCTGCTCACGGGTCAGAAGTTCGTGGCCGTCGACATTCACGCCGACGCCGCCCCAGAGCGCGTGCACTGGGACGAGCAGCCGCCTGCGTTTCCGACGATCCCCGGAGCGTTTGATGAGATTCAAGACTCGATCAGCGGCATCGCCAAGAAACTCGATAAGGTGCCTTTCGACCAGATCTCCACGCGCCTGATCAGCACCATGGCAAGCTTGGATCAGGCTTTGAAAAGCACTGATCGCTTGATGCGGCAGGTCGACGACAGCATCGCGCCGCAGGTCAACGCCACCTTGAAGGAAGCGCAAGGCGCGCTCAAGAACGCCAAAGAGGCATTCGCGCAAGACGCCCCGCTGCAGACCGACTTGAGTGCCACCTTACTGCAGCTGTCGCGCGCGGCAAAGTCGCTGAGCGCGCTGGCGGATTACCTGGAGCGCCACCCGGAATCCTTGATTCGCGGCAAACCGGGAGATCAACCTTGAAATCCGTCCGCCACAGCGCCTGCGCGGGCGTCATGGTATCGCTGCTATCTTGCGCCAGCAGCCCCGATCACTTTTATACCTTGAGCACGCTGCCGCAAGCCGCACAGGTGCCGGCGGCCGCCCCGACCACCCACGTCATTCTCAACGTCGCCGTGCCCGCCCTCGTCGATCGGCGCGAGATGGTGATCAATACGTCGAGCGACCGGGTGTCGATCCTCGAGCACCAGCGCTGGGCGAGCCCGCTGCCGGATCAGGTCTCGCAGACCTTGGCGCGCGATATCGAAGCGCGGCGCGGCGACGTACTGGTGGGCGACCGGAGCTTCGATCAGGCGAGCGCGGCGAACGTCAAAATCAAGGTGGAGGTGGTACGGATGTCGGCGCAGAAGGATGGCCGCGCCACCCTCGAAGCGCACTGGCATCTGATCGACGCGGCCGGCAAGACCGATGAGGTCGGCAGCGGCGTATTCTCGGCGCCGCTCGAAGCAGGAGCGGAATACGCCGCCGTGGCAAGGGGCTTCAGCGCCTGTTTGAGTTCGTTGGCGGAGCGTCTGGTCGACAAATTACCGGTGCATTGAGCCCGGTGCATTGAGCCCGCGGCGCAGGTCCGCTAAACAGCGCGCTTCTCGAGGCGCGCGTATTCCTGCAGGCCGAACTCGCGCGCCATCGTCGCTCGCAGACGCAGCCCCGCATCGAGATTGAAGCAATTGATCACCGCGAGACGGAAGCCGCCGGGCGGCATGACATGCGCATGCTCCGGGCGGTCCCCGAAAAAGGTGATCTGTACGCTGCTCACGCCGGGCGCGGCGCGATAGGCGGCGAGCATCTTCGGCGTCGGGTGCAGATAGCGCATGCCGTGCGGACCGAACAGCACGACGCTATAGCCGTCCGTTCGTTCCACGTCGGCGAAATCCCAAACGCCGTGTTCATAGAGATGCACCACGGCGCCCAGCCACTTGCGGCCGTTAAGATCGGGCCATTGGTCCGAGAAGCGCAAGTGCGCTTCGATGATTTGGCCGCCGATGGTTTCGATATTGAGCATGCCGGTGTAATCCGGCAAATTCGCGTGGATCCAGTCCTGGCAATATTTCTCCAATCCCGGGCGCGCGCGCGCCTGAATCGCCCAATAATCGAACGTACCCGCGACGCCAGGAATGCCGAGCGTATGCCGGCACCACGCCGGCTTGCCCCGGACCACCGCCCAATCGGTGCTGATGTGCTCGCCGGTCAGGAGTTTCATCCAGAAATCGCCCTGCTTGCAGTTCTCGCGATAGCCGCGTTCGTCCTGCAGCACCGAGGTGCCGGCGCCCATGCCTTTGAGATTCGTCACCGGCTTGCAAAATACGGGATAACGTGCGGGCGCCTCGGTATGCAGGCCGCATTCCAATCCCTGGGACTTCGCCACCAGCAATTTGTTGTAGATCCAACGATGCCGCGGATTGAATTTGAAAGCGTCGGTATCGTCGGTCGGAATATGCACGTCCGGCGGGCAGTCGACTTCGGTGAAGTACTGCTCGCGCCAGGGATCGCATTCGTAGATTGGCATTGGTTGATAGACCCCGTGGGCATTTTCCCGTATTGGAGGGCATCTCTGCAACAGGCGCATTAAGATGGGGCATGCCGAGATCCGCAGCCGCTCTTTGTTCGGTCCTCATCGCCTGCGTGATCGCGTCCGCCGCCTGGGCCGAGGGCCCCGCGCCGCCGGCCACGGCAGCGGAGGAATTCATCGCAGCCATGCAACGGCTGCGCATGAGTCTGCCGGAACCGCCGGATTCGGCCGCGCTCAAACGTTTTCCGATCTACGATTATCTGGTCGCGGCTCGGCTGCGGCGCGATTTGACCGGGGCGCCCGATGAAGACACCGACAACACCATTGACGCTTTCATGCGCGCGCACGCCGGTCAGCCGGTCTCCCATGCGCTGCGGCACCAATGGCTGATGAGTCTGGCGGATCGGCGGCGTTGGGATTGGTTCCTGCCGCGTTCCGCCGATGTCACCGACCCGCAATTGATTTGCGACCGCCTCGCCGGCCGCCTGGAAGGCAGTGTTGCAGCAAGTTTTGCGGCCGGCGACAACGAGCGGCTGGCCGCCGAGGCGCTGGCGCGATGGAGCCTGCCGCAACGGCAGCCGCGGGAATGCGCGCCGGTCTTCGCCTGGCTCAAGGCTCAGGGACTGTTGACCGCGGCGCTCGAGGAGACGCGGGCGCGAGCCGCTCTCACGGCAGACAATGTGCCGCTGGCGCGCGAGTTCATCGCCGACGTGCCCGCGGAGCGCGCGGCGCCGTTGCTGCAATGGCTGCAATTGCTTGAATCGCCCAAATCAAAGCTCGAACTCTTGGCGGTGACTCCGGCAGTGCCCGTCGAACCGGACGCGCTCGTCGCGGGGTTCACTCGATTGTCCTACGCCGATTCGGCTGCCGCCTCGACTTTGTTGGCGTCATTTCTGGCCCGGCCGGACGTCACGCCGGCGTTGCAAGGCCGGTTGCAGCGCGCCGCCGCTCTTGGCGCCGCGTATGCCCGCCAACCCGGCGCCGTCGCCGCTTTCAGCCAACTGCCGCCGGACTCGATCGATGGCCCGGTGCAGGAATGGCGCGTGCGTGCCGCGCTATGGTCTGGGAACTATGACATGGCGCTGCAATGGACCCTGCAGATGCCGAGCGGCACGGCGGCTCAACCGCGCTGGCGCTACTGGCACGCCCGCGCGGTCGCCGCGACCGCGGGCGCTGAAGCCGCGATTCCCTTGTTCGGAGAAATCGCCGGCATCCGGGACTATTACGGCTATTTGGCTGCCGATCGGCTGCACCAGAGCTACAACTTGAATATCCGGCTCTCCACCGACGATACCGCGGCGCAGGCCGCGCTGGCAGCCGAACCGGGTCTGATCCGCGCGCACGCCCTCATCGACTGCAACATGGAGGATGACGCGGGCGCGGAATGGAGCGCGGTACTGGCAACGGCCAAACCGGCAGAGAAGGTACAGGCCGCGCATTTGGCGTCGCGCTGGGGCTGGTATTCACAGTCGATCATGACGCTCGCCCAGGCGGACGAGTGGGATGACGTGCCGCTGCGCTACCCTCGTCCGTACGCGGCAGCGGTCGCGGACGCCAACAAACTGACCCGCGTACCCAGCGACTGGATCCTCGCCGTCATTCGCCAGGAGAGCTTGTTTCGCAAGGATGCGGTGTCGCGAGCGGACGCTCGCGGACTCATGCAGCTCGAGCCCCCGACTGCGGCCGCGGTCGCCAAACGCTGGCATCTGCCGGTGCCGAATCGCGACAGCCTGTTCGATCCTGCCGTCGCCGTGCCGCTCGGTGCAGCCTATATGCGCGAGCTGCTTGACCGCTACGGCGATCAATTGGATCTCAGCCTCGCGGCGTACAACGCCGGGCCGGTGTCGGTCGCACGTTGGTTGCCGGCGGAATCGGTCGACGCCGACATTTGGATCGAGAATATCCCCTACGGCGAAACCCGCAACTATGTGCAGCATGTGCTCGAACACATCGTGGCTTTCGCCGCGGTGCGCGATGCCGAGCCGCCGCGGCTGTCATCTTTATTGCAGCCGATCAGCGCGGCGGGTCTGCCGCCGCCGTGAGAGCAGCGGAACTTCGGTTCCCGTATCATGCCGTTCGGCATGTTGATCAATCGAGCCCGCACTTTTTACGAACGAACCGGCGCCCTGCGCGATAACGGCGTCGCCGGCTACGGCTTTGCGCTGGCGACTGTCGCGCTCGCCATGCTGGGCCGCTTCCTGCTCGCCGGGCAGCAGGGCGGATTTCCCTACCTTACGTTTATTCCCGCCATCCTATTGGCGAGTTTCATCTGCGGCTGGCGCGCCGGAGCGCTGGCCGCCGTCGTGGGCGGTGCGGTGCGCTGGTATTTTCAGGTGCCGGAAACGGCGGCCGGCGCCGCCGGCTTTGCCCCGCCGAGCGTCCTCGGTTTCTCGATGTACGCATTCGCCGTGATCGTCATTCTGACCTTGATCGGCGTCATGCATCTCGCGTTTCGCGATTTCACGCAAAGCGAGAAGCAACGGCAGGCCTTGAACGCGGAACTCGAGACGCGCGTGCGCGAACGCACCGAGGCTCTCGAGGCCGCCAATCAGCGGCTGCGGGACGAAGCCGCATCGCGCGCCGCTGTCGAAGCGCAATTGCGGCAAATGCAAAAGATGGAGGCAGTCGGCCAACTGACCGGCGGTATCGCGCACGATTTCAATAACACCTTGGCGATCGTCGTCGGCTCGCTGGACATCGCCAGGCGTCACGTGCGCAGCGACAACGAGAAAGCCGAGCGCTTCATCAGCAACGCGCTGGAGGGCGCCCAGAGGGGTGCGCAGTTGACCTCGCGGCTATTGGCATTTTCACGGCAGCAAGCACTCGATCCGCGCCCGATCGATACCAACAAATTGGTGCGTGACATGTCGGAACTGCTCCAGCGCACCATCGGGGAGAACATTCGCCTCACCACGGTGCTCGCGGACGGTCTATGGAAGACTTTCGCCGACGCCCTGCAACTGGAGAGCGCCGTCATCAATCTCTGCGCCAATAGCCGCGATGCGATGCCGGATGGGGGCAGTCTCAGCCTCGAAACATCGAATGTGCAGCTCGACGAGGCGTATGCCAGGATCAATGTGGATGCGCGCCCGGGCGAGTACGTGGCCTTCGCGGTTTCCGATACCGGCTCCGGTATGTCCGCCGAAGTGCTGACGCGCGCTTTCGATCCGTTCTATACCACCAAAACCACCGGCAAGGGCACGGGCCTCGGCTTGTCCCAGGTCTACGGCTTCGTCAAGCAGTCGGGCGGTCACGTGAAAATTGAATCAGCGCCTGCCCGGGGAACGACGGTGAGGTTCTACCTGCCGCGCTACTTGGGCGCCGACCCGTCCGTGACGGCCGCGCCGCGCGATGCCGAGCCCTCGATCGGCAACCGGGAGGCTATTTTGGTGGTGGAAGACGAGGAGCGCGTGCGCCACATGACCGTCGAAGCGTTGAGCGACTTGGGCTACCGGGTGGTGTCCGCCGCCGGTCCGGCGCAAGCGCTCGATCTTTTGGAAGACGGCACCGACCTGCACCTGTTGTTTACCGACATGGTCATGCCCGAAATGAATGGCCGCGTGCTGGCTGACCGCGTGCGGGCCTTGAGGCCCGGGATTAGAGTCCTTTACACCAGCGCCTACGCGCTCAATGCCGGCATCCACGACGGTACTCTGGATCGTAGCGTGGCCTTCCTGGCAAAGCCTTTCACGGTCGACCAATTGGCGGCGAAGATTCGCTGCACCCTCGATACCCCATTCTGAGACCTCTTCCGCACATTAACGGGTTTTAACAATTCGGCCACAGGCGGTTAACCGCCGCGGGGCCAAGGTGGCCGCCATGAAATGGTCGCGCGCTCGCCTAAGTTCGGCATTGATCTGCGCGGCGCTGGCCGGCTGCGGCGTGGGGACTCCCTACCGGCGGCCGGATATCCCGTCTCCGCAGCAATGGCACGAAACGGCGCCCGACGTGTCCGCCGCTTCCGCGGCGCCGCCGGCAACGCCTGCCTCGGTTTGGCCGGCCGCCGATTGGTGGCATGGTTTCGGTTCGGCGCGGCTCGATGAGTTGGTCGCCGAGGCCGAGCACAGCAATGATGATCTCGCGGGTGCGATTGCCCGCGTCCAAGAAGCGGATGCGCAGTTGCGCATTGCGGGCGCGCCGCTGCTGCCATCCCTCGATGCCGGCGCCACGGCGACGCGCGAGCGGGCGCCGGTGTCGGGCGTGGGCCCAGAAGTGTTCAATGTGTTCAATCCGGAACTCACCGCAAGCTACGAGCTCGACTTCTGGGGTAAGAATCGCGCGCTGCGCGATGCGGCACGCGCCGCCGCAGTCGCCAGCCGCTACGACCAGGAGACCGTCGCCCTGACCGTGATCAGCAGCGTGGCCTCTACCTATTTTCAGGCGTTGGAGCTGCGCGACCGGATTGAAGTCGCGCAGCAAAATTTCGCGAACGGAGAAAAGATATTGCGCGGCTTGAGGTCCGAACAATCCGCCGGAACGGCGACCGGCCTCGATGTGGCGCAGCAGGAAACCGCAGTGGCCTTGTTGTACGCCGCCATTCCCCCGCTGGAGGAGCAGTTCCGCCAAGCCGTGTATGCGCTCGCGGTGCTGATCGGCAAGACGCCGGAATCGGTCGATGTGGCGAGCGGGACGTTGAGCGGATTGACCGGTCCCGCCGTGGTCGCCGGATTGCCTTCGGAACTGTTGTCGCGAAGGCCCGATGTCGCGGAGGCTGAACAGCAGCTGATCGCCGCCAATGCAGACATCACGGTGGCGCGGGCCGCCTTGTTTCCGAGCATCGAGCTGACCGCGAGCGGGGGTTACGAGAGCGGCGTGCTGGCCTCGCTCGTCAACCCGGTGAATCGCGTCTACGCGGTCTCGGCGGGACTGATGCAGCCCATCTTTCACGGCGGCGCTCTGCGCGGCCAGCTCGCCTACAGCAAAGCCCGGTACACCGAACTGCTCACGACGTACCACAAGACGGTACTGACGGCATTCAGCAATGTCGAGAGCGCACTGGTCGCGGCGCGGCAGACCGCCGAACAGCAGCAGCGGCAGGCCGACGCTGTGGCCAAGGCACGCCGGGCGTACGAATTTGCACAGGCGCAAATGTCCGCGGGCACGGTGAACATTCTGACGGTGCTCAACACGGAAAATGCGCTCTTCAGCGCGCAGGACACGCTGGTCCAGGTGGAGTACTCGCACCTGCAGGCATTGGTCGATCTTTTCACCGCGCTCGGCGGCGGCTGGCATCAGGGGTAAGGCACACGATGAAAAAAATTCTGGCAGGAGCCGCGTTGCTCGCGGTGCTGTTGATCGCCGGGCGTGGCCTGTTGCACAAGTCGGCGGACGCGGCAACGCAAAAAGCGCCGCCGGTGATCGCGGTCGATACCGCGGCGGTCACGCACTCGGATGTGCCCATCTACCTGGAGGGCCTCGGCACGGTGCAGGCGTTCTATACCGTCACGGTGACCGCGCGCGTCGATGGGGAATTGCAGAAGGTGGGATTCACCGAGGGTCAAACCGTGCGCAAGGGGGATCTCTTGGCGCAGATCGATCCACGGCCGAATCAAGCGGCTTACGAGCAGGCGGTCGCGGCCAAGGCGAAGGACGAAGCGCAGCTCGAGAACGCGAAGCTTGATCTTGCCCGCTATACGCAACTGCAACCCGAGGATCTCGCAAGCAAGCAAACTCTCGACACGCAACGCGCGATGGTCGATCAGCTCTCCGCGCAGCTCAAAGTGGACCAGGCGGTGATCGATAACGCGCGCACCCAGCTTGACTACACCCGCATCACCTCCCCAATCAACGGCCGCACCGGAATTCGCCTGATCGATCCGGGAAACATCGTGCACGCGGCGGATACGACCGGCATCGTCGTGGTGACGCAAGTACAGCCCATCTCGGTGATTTTTACGCTGCCCGAGGAGGAATTGGGCAGCGTCGGCGCCGCGCTCGCCGCGGGCGCGGTCGAGGTCGCCACTGTCTCGCGTGACGGCGGCGCGGAACTCGACCGGGGCTCGCTGACGCTGATCGACAATCAGATCGATCAGGCAACCGGCACCGTCAAACTCAAGGCGACCTTCGACAATGCGCGCAATTCCCTCTGGCCCGGACAATACGTCAATGCGCGCGTGCTGGTGCGCACCGACCACGCCGCTGTGACGATTCCCGACGCCGCCGTGCAGTTGGGGCCGAACGGACCTTTTACCTATGTCGTCAAGCAGGACTCGACCGTCGAGGTGCGCCCGTTGCACTTAGGCGCAGAGAGCGGCGGGATGACCATCGTCACGCGCGGCCTCACGGCGGGTGAGCGTGTCGTGACCAGCAACCAATACCGGCTGCAGGCGGGCGTGCACGTGCGCAGCGCCGCCACGGCGGCTTCGGCCGGCGGCACACGCAGGGATGGCAAGGCATCATGAGCATTTCCGAGCCCTTCGTCCGCAGGCCGATCGCGACCTCGCTGTTGATGGGCGGCATCTTTCTGGTGGGCCTGGTGGTCTATCCGTTGCTGCCCGTGGCGCCTCTGCCGCAGGTCGACTTCCCGACGATTCAGGTCTCTGCGCTCTTGCCGGGCGCGAGTCCTGAGACCATGGCCTCCTCGGTCGCGCAGCCGCTGGAATATCAATTTGCGCAAATCTCGGGATTGACGCAAATGACCTCGAGCAATCTGCTCGGCGCCACGATCATTACGCTGCAGTTCGACTTGAATCGCAATATCGATGCTGCCGCGCAGGACGTTCAGTCGGGGATCGATGCGGCCGGCGGTCAGTTGCCGAAGAATCTACCGACACCCCCCACGTATAAAAAGGTCAACCCGGCGGACTCGCCGATTTTGATCCTGGCGGTGCATTCCGATGTGCTGCCGGTCACCGTGGTCGATGACTACGCGGAGAATATCCTCGCGCAGCAGATTTCACAGATTCCGGGCATCGCCCAAGTCTCCATCGGCGGACAGCAAAAGCCGGCCGTCCGCGTGCAAATCGATCCCATCAAGCTCGCGGCATTGGGATTGCAGATGGAGGATGTGGCCAATGTCATCAGTGCGGCCACCGTCGACGCGCCGAAGGGTTCGATCAACGGCCCCAAGCGCAGCCTGACGATTTACGACAACGATCAACTGCTCAAGGCCGCGCCCTGGAATGACGTCGTCGTTGCCTACAAAAGCGGCGCGCCGGTACGCATCCGCGACATCGGCATTGCGGTCGATGGGCCGGAGAATACTCTGTTGAAAGCATGGCAGAACGGCCACGACGGGATCCTGCTGCTCATCTACAAGCAGGCGGGCGCCAATGTCATCGAGGCCTCGCAGCGCGTCCTGTCGCTGCTGCCGCACGCGCTTGCCGCGGTGCCGCCCTCCATCAAAGTGGACACGGTGGCGAATCGCACCACCACGATACAGGCCGCCGTGCGCGATGTGGAGTTCACGCTGTTGCTCACCATCGTGCTGGTGGTGCTGGTGATTTTCCTGTTCCTGCGCAATGCTTGGGCAACCATCATCCCCGGCGTCACCGTGCCGCTCGCGCTGCTCGGCACCGCGGCGGTGATGTATGTCTTGAGCTACAGCCTGGACAATCTATCGCTGATGGCGCTCACCATCGCCGTGGGTTTCGTGGTCGATGATGCCATCGTCATGCTCGAGAACATCTACCGGCACATCGAGGCGGGGCTGTCGCCGTTGCAGGCGACGCTCAAAGGCGCGGGAGAGATCGGCTTTACCATCATGTCCATCAGCATCTCGCTGGTCGCCGTATTCATTCCGCTGCTGCTGATGAGCGGCATCATCGGCCGGCTATTCCGCGAATTTGCCGTTACCATGACGTTGACCATCGCAGTCTCGGCCTTTGTGGCGCTGACGCTCTCTCCGATGATGTGCGCGATGTTCTTGCGCGACGAGAAGCACGTAGAACACGGCCGCCTCTATATGGTGATCGAGCGCGGCTTCGACCGGATGCTCGCCGGATACACCCGCGGCCTCGATTTCGTGCTGAATCATCAGCGCGCCACGCTGGCGGTCTTTCTGCTCACGGTCGCTGCGACCGTGCTCTTGTACATCGAAATACCCAAGGGATTTTTTCCGCAGCAAGACACCGGAATCATTTCCGGACTGTCGGATGCGCCGCAGGATGTATCCTTCGAAGAGATGGTGCGCCGGCAACATAAGTTGCTCGACATCGTGGCGAAGGATCCGGATATCGCGAGCTACGGTACCGGCCTCGGCGGCAACCGGCCCATCAACAACGGCTTTGTCGTGATCGGGCTCAAGCCGCGCGATGAACGCAGCGCCAACGCCGATCAGATCATCACCCGTTTGCGGCCGCAGCTCGCGCAGGTGCCCGGCGCAACGCTGTTTTTGCAGGCGGCGCAGGACCTCAACATCGGCGGCCGCACGACGCGCACTCAATATCAATACACGCTGCAGGATTCGGACATCAACGAGCTCAATGACTGGTCGCCGAAACTGCTGGCGCAGCTGCAGAAGCTGCCGATGCTGCGCGATGTCGCCTCAGACCAGCAAACCACCAGCGGCATGTTGTCGCTCACCATCGACCGCGATCTCGCGTCGCGCTTCGGCATCCAGCCGGCGGCGGTGGACCAAGCGCTTTATGATGCTTTCGGCCAGCGTCAAGCCGCGCAATTCTTCACCCAGGCCAATAGCTACCACGTCATACTCGAGATCACTCCCTCGCTGCAGGGCGACCCGGCCTCCTTGCAAAAGCTTTACTTGAAATCACCGCTCACCGGCCAGATGGTGCCGTTGTCGGCGATGACCCGGTATGACACCCAGCACGTGACCTACCTGTCGATCAATCACCAGGGGCAGTTTCCCGCGGTCACCCTGTCGTTCAATCTCGCTCCCGGAGCCGCTTTGGGCGATGCCGTGGATGCCATCAACCGCGTTTCGCTCGGCATGCACCTGCCCGGCACGATCACGGGCACATTTCAGGGCACCGCCCAGGCGTTTCAGAGCTCGCTCAAGACTCAGCCCTATCTGATTCTGGCCGCCCTGGTTGCGGTCTATATCATTCTCGGCATGCTCTATGAGAGCTACGTCCATCCGCTGACGATCCTCTCCACGCTGCCGTCGGCCGGTGTGGGAGCGCTCTTGGTGCTGCTCCTGTTTCATATCGAACTGTCCGTGATGGCGCTCATCGGCATCATCCTGCTCATCGGGATCGTCAAGAAGAACGGCATCATGATGGTGGATTTCGCCATCCAGGCCGAGCGCGAACAGCATCTGTCGCCGCACGATGCGATCCGCCAGGCCTGTCTGCTACGCTTTCGGCCCATCATGATGACCACGATGGCCGCTTTGCTCGCCTCGCTGCCGTTGGCGCTCGGACGCGGCACGGGCTCGGAGCTGCGCCAGCCGCTCGGTTACACCATGGTCGGCGGACTGGTCGTGAGCCAGGCGTTGACCTTGTTCACCACTCCGGTGGTGTATCTCTATCTCGATCAGTTCAGCCTGTGGATGAAACGCCGGCGGCGCCGTCACGAGCCCCATGAGTCAGCGGCGGATCAAGCCGCGCCGCTGGGAGAGATTTAAGTGAAGATCCTGCTGGTCGAGGACAACGAGCGTGTCAGCCAGTTCGTGGTCAAAGGGCTGCAGGAAGCCGGGCATACCACCGATCACGCGGCCAACGGCCGCGAAGGCATGTTCTTGGGCGCGAGCGAGCCGTATGACGTCATCATCATGGACCGCATGCTGCCGGGCGACATCGACGGCCTGGCGATCATCGAAGTGCTGCGCAAGGCCGGAAAGCGCACGCCGATTCTGATCTTGAGCGCACTCTCGGACGTCGATGACCGCATCCGCGGCCTGCGCAGCGGCGGCGATGACTATCTCACCAAGCCGTTCGCGTTCGGCGAACTGCTGGCGCGCTTGGATGCCTTGCACCGCCGTTCGCAAGGCGTGAATCATGAGGTGCCGCTCTCGGTCGGCAATTTGCATATGGATCCGATGACGCGCAAGGTGACGCGCGGCGATCGGCAGATCGTGCTGCAACCGCGGGAATTCAAGCTGCTTGAATACCTGATGCGCCATGCCGATCAGGTCGTTACGCGCACCATGCTGTTGGAAAACGTCTGGGATTATCATTTCGATCCGCAAACCAATGTCGTCGATGTCCACATCAGCAAATTGCGGCAAAAGATCGACGCGGAATTCGACCGCCCGTTGCTGCGCACGGTGCGCAATGCGGGCTACATGGTCACTGCCGGTGACCCGTGACTAGGATGATCCGATCTTCCGCGCTATCCCTGGCGCTCGGTTACGTCGCTTTGGGGATCACCGCGCTGGTGCTGTTTGCAGCGCCGCTCTGGTACGCCTGGCAAGTCACGATACAGGATGGCCGCAGTGAAATTCTGCAAGCCGATGCACAGCGGCTGGCCGACATTTACCGCCGCGACGGCGGCGACGGCCTGAAGAACTTCATCGACACGCGCGTCAACATGCAAATCGCCGGCGATCGCATCCTCCTGCTGACCGATACCTCGCGCAAGCCCCTGGCGGGCAACCTCCCGGACTGGCCGCGTAATCTGCCGACGACGCCCGGGAATTACCGCATCAACGTGGACATGGGCGGTCACGGTGGCGAGGAGACACTGGTTCACGTGGCATTGCTCGGCAACTACTACTTGCTGGTGGGACGGGACAACAAGCTGTTTGCGCCGCTGGAACGGCGATTTTGGTATGGCCTTACGGCCGCCATCGCAGCGCTCTCGATCGCGGGGCTACTGGTTGGCCTGATCACGCGCCGCGCGCTGATGACGCGCGTCGACAGCATTCGCAGGACCGTCTCCGCCATCATGCACGGCGACCTGAAGCACCGGCTGCCGACGCATTTGAGCGACGATGAACTCAATACGCTCGCGCGCACCATCAACGGCATGCTCGAGCAAATCGAAGTGCTGGTGCACGGGGTGCGCAATGTGTCAAATTCGATTGCCCATGACTTGCGCACTCCGCTCGCGGAACTGCGTTCGCGGCTGGAAGAGCTCGCCCTGATGCGCCCGCCGGCGGAGAGCGTTTTTGCCGAAATCGACGGTGCCGTGGCGGACGTCGACCGCGTCATCCGCATTTTCGACGCCCTGCTGCGTCTCGCCGAGATCGATGCGGGTCTGCGCCGCTCGGGATTCGTGCCGCTCGACCTCGCGGAATTGGCCGAGACCGCCGTGGAGTTCTATGCGCCCGCGGCGGAGCTCAAAGAGATCGAACTGACCTTCCACGCGGACGGCCCGCTGCCGGTTGCCGGCGACCCGATCCTGCTCGCGCAGGCGCTCAGCAACCTGATCGACAACGCGCTCAAGTTCGCGCCCGAGCATGGGGCGATCGATGTTACGGTGCGGCGCCGGGCGGACGCGGCCGCGGAAATCGCGGTGGCGGATAATGGCCCGGGCATCGGTGATGCGGAAAAGGCCAAAGTCGTCGAACGCTTCTACCGCGGCGATGCGAGCCGCGGGACTCCGGGCGTCGGTTTAGGCTTGAGTCTCGTGCAAGCGGTCGCGAAACTGCACGGCAGCGCACTTGAACTTTCCGATCGGCATCCGGGGCTTTGCGTTGTGCTGGTGCTGCCCGCGAGCGATATGAACGCGGCGCCGGACAGCGTGGCAGCCGGCACGGGCAGCGCCTCCGCCGCGCCGCGCCCCGCCGCGCCGGCGGCAGCAACCGCGCCCACCAGCTAGGATACGGCGACTATGGCGCCTTGACGGGATCCTTGCGCGGGCTACGCACCACGGCCACGTTCTCCTCCACGCTCCACTCCAGGCGCGGCAATCCGAACTTGAGTGTCGCAGCGTCGATTTGCTTGAAAATGGCCGCGGAAATGCTCGCATCCGTGACCAGCCGCGGAATCCCGCTCTTCGGCAAGCGTTCGCCGTAGCCGTCTTCGATGGGATACAGTCGGAGCTCCGCGAGCTGATTGCCTTGGAATCGACTCACGGCAATGACGCTGCGGAACGTGAAGTCATGCGCGAAGCTGGCGGCGTTCAAAGGCGCCGTCAGGTCATAGTCCGTGGCTTTCAAGGGATCCATCCAGGCGGATTCGAGCAGCGCCCGGTTGTCCTGGTAGAGATCATGCGGCAGCGGCGTTTGCACGTCGCTCCAGAAAAAGTTGCCCAAACCATAGAATATCGGCCGCATCCCGCGCAGCGGCGAGCGGTACAGCTCGATCGCTCCGAGATTGTGATTTCCCGTGGTGACGAATACGTCCGCGCCTGAATCGATCGCCTGATGGGCAAGCTTAAGCAGGAAATTTCCGGCGCCGCGCGGCTGGTTCGGATCATCGCACCCCAAACTGCATTCATGCGAATGAATCGACACGATCACCAAATCCGCATTCTGCCGGGCGGAACGTATGTTTTTTTCGATGTCGGCGAGATCCTCCGGATCCATCGCATAGTCATAGGCGAAAGCCTTGCCGAGACGATATTTGACCTCGAACAATTCCAACGCGGCGGGCGTCTCATGGCAGTGATGGCGGTAGACGGCGCAATCGATCTGCGCCAGCGCCTGCATCGCCGCGGCGGGCAGTACGATCGTGCGCGTGACGTGCAGCGCGCTCAAGCCCGGGCGGCCGGGAGCGGCGCCATGGCGCGGCAGCGCGTCCGTAGTCGGACGAAAAGTCGATGCGATCGACACCAATGCGACACGCGCCTTCGGAGTTTCCAGAAACTGCGGTGCACGCGCGAGACCACGATCTTCGCCCACGCCCGCATAGACGATGCCGGCCTGGTCGAGATGCCGATTGGTCTCGCGCATGCCCTCGAGACCCCAATCGAGCGAATGATTGTTGGCGCGCGAGACGATCCCGAATCCCATGACCTTGAGATCCTTGGGCACTGCGGGCTCGGATGAATTGGTCCAATCATCGTCCCAGGAATACGGCGCGCCCGCAAAATAGCGCGCATCGAACACGGTGGTCTCGAGGTTCCCATACAGCACGTCGACGCCGCGCAGCACGCCGAGCACCGCTGCAAAACCCGGCAAGCGCGCCGCGTACTGCGATAACGGCCGCGAGATGATCAGATCGCCGACGCTGCCGACGGTGAAGTCATCCGGCACGTCGGTCTGCATTTCTTGCCGAATCGGCCGCTTCGCGTCAAAGCGCGCGGCATCCTTTTGGATGGGATCGGCGGGTCCGTAGACCTCGGCCGCCGCAGCTATTGCGGAAAGAAGCGCGAACCCGATGGGGATCGCCGCAAGGAAATTCACGCGCATCCGGCCATTCTATAGGGCCGCCGGCCGCCAGTCGCAAGAGCCGGCGCCGGCAGTCGCGATGGCCGCTAGTCGCCGCAGTTGGGACAGCGGCCGAGATGCGCGCCGCCGTACATCGGCACCTCGTGCGGATCCGTCGGGTCGATGCTGACCATGCGGCGCTCCGGATTGCGATCGCAAAAAAAAGTGGCCGACGCCGAGGAGAATTCGCCGAGCTTCCAGCCGTCATCGAGCCACTGCAGCATGGCGACGATGAATTCGCGCTTCACGTCGGCACCCGTGGGCAATTCGCGCGACTCGATGACGGTGCCATGCATGCTGCGCACCACATACCACCGTGGCGCGCGGTCGGCTCCAAGCGGATCATGCGCATTGCGTCGTCTGACCATGGAACAAAGCTACAAGAACCACGCGCTCGAGGTCCACCCAGTAGTCCGCACCGCAGCAAGCTGTACGCCGCAGAGCCTGTCAGCGAAACCCTACAGCGCCTGCCCCTGTGAGCCGTTGCCCGCGGCCGGCGTTGCGTTTAACCTTTATGCGCACGATATCTCACGAGGAATCCTTCATGGGCAACACCGATTCTCCCAGCGATGACCCGCCAAAGCCCGATACCGACGCCGAACGCCGGTTGCGGGGCAAGGACTTGCGCGGGTCCGAGCAGAAAAACGCACCCGACCATGCCGCCTACGAAAAAACCCGCAATCCCGATACCGAATTGCACCTGGATGGTGAGGACGACAGCCTCTACAACGATGGGCTGGATATCGAGGGCGACGATGACGACACGCTGGCCGGCACGCGGGGCCCATCGTCGGGGATAAAACCCTAAAAGTCGCATTTTCGATGCGAATTTCGCCAAAATTCGCCCTGTTTGGGCACTTTTTGGCGCGTTTAGGCCAATTTGGCGTGATTCCGCGCTGCTAGGCGCTTGGGTTGTGGGCCGCCCCTTGGCGCGGCTGCTTTCCGAGCCCCCGGCGTGTAAGGGCCTCTTTGCGCGATCGACTCCACAGTTCCTTCAACTGGCGACCGCGCTTCGGCGAGGCGGTGCAAGAATGGCACTTTCTCGGCGAGATACCGAAGCATGGTGCCTGGGTCGGCAAAATTCCGAGGAGTACTAAAACGCGCGTGGCGGCGCATGCGCCACCGTTTCGCCAACATCTTTTCCGTGGGCATCACGGGGCGGCTGGCGATGTCCTTTGCCGCCGTCGGGATTCTCGCTGCCGCGGCCAATTTGATCGTGGAGCGGGGCGTCGCGGTGGTCCACACCACGCGTCTCGACCGGGCGCAATTCTCTCCGATCCCGAGCTTCAGCAAGCCGTTGGCAGCCGCGGCCGCGCCGGCAGCCGTGCCGACCCCCGCACCCGCGCACGCCGATGAGGCGGTGATCAGACGGCGCACCGAGCCCGCGCTCGCACGTGTTTACATCGATAGCTTCATGGGCGCCGTGGATCGATTTCAGCGCGCGATCGCGGAACGCGCCGCGGTCAATTCCGCGGGCACCGCGGATGAGGTGAAGGTAGCGACGCTGGATCTCGATACGGCCACGACGGACGTCCAAGTCCGATCGGGACCCGTGGCGGCGGCGGCCGCGCCCGCGATCGAGCAGGGTCTGCTCACTTATGTGGAAGCCGGCGACAAGTATCTGCAAATCGCCGACGCGCGCCGCGCCGCGCGCCGCGAATACGCCTCCCGCTCGGAAGCCATGGATGCGCGCATCGCCGCCTCGCTGGGTCGGGATTGGAAGATATTCGGCCACGTCTTTGCCCGCCAATCCCTCATGCAGCTGCATACCGACCTCGAGGAGCTGCGCCGCCGCTTCGCCATCATCGGCGCGTCGGACATCTACGATGCCGGCGCCGTCACGGCGCTGGCCGGCAGCGAACATGCGCTGGCAGCCACCTTCAATCGCAACGAGCAAAGTTTCAGGCGCACGGAGGGTGCCGATTGGATCCGGCAAATACGCGATGACATGGCGCAGCTGGTGATGCTGCGGGAGTCGATCGTGAGTACCGATGCGAACTCCCGGGAGGGCGCCCTCGAGTTCGCGAATGCGCAGAAACAGCTCGTCGACGCAATACCGAGACCGCCGCCCGAACCCGTATTCCGGCCGGCACCGAGCCCGCCCGCGGCGCAGACCCCCGCGGTAGCGCAGAGCACCGACGCGCCGCAGAGCACGGCAGTGCTGATTCCGGCGGTCGCTTCGCCGATCGTCGACGCCGTCACCACCACCGTGCCGGATCAGGAACGGCAGCGGACCACGATTGCGTGCATCACCGCGGCGGTGCTCCTCGTGCTTCTCACCATCTCGGTCTTGACGGTGCGAAGCATCATCATCCCGGTCAGCCGAATGCTGGCGGCGACCGAGAAGCTGGCCAGCGGCGACGTCGACGTGCGAGTGCCCCGCGGCGGCATCAAGGAACTCGACACGCTCGCGATTTCATTCAATCGCATGGCGGCTCAGCTCGCGGCGGCGCGCGACATGACTCAGGACTATCGACGCCATCTCGAGACCCAGGTCAACCAGCGGACACTGCAGCTGCAATACTTGGCGGAACACGATCCTCTGACGCTGCTGCCGAACCGGCGCAAGTTTTTCTCCCTCTTCAATGATTCCCTGCAGTGGGCTGCCAAGAATCAGCGCAACGTCGCCGTCTTCTTCATCGACGTCGACAACTTCAAGAATCTCAACGACAGCATGGGCCACGCTTTCGGCGATCGCGTGCTCATGAGCGTTGCACGGCGCCTCGAGGAAACCGCCAAGAACTTCGGCTACGCGGCGCGCCTCGGCGGCGATGAATTCACCGTGGTCCATCAGGATGCGCCCTCGACCCAGGGCGCTCAGGCGGCCGGCCGGAGGCTCGTGGAGGCCTTTCAGCAGCCGCTTACCGTGGATGGGCGCGAGGTGACCGTGAGCGTCAGCGTCGGGGCGAGCCTCTATCCCGAGCACGAGTTGCGCGCCGAAGATCTCCTGAGCGCGGCGGACGCCGCGCTGTTCCGCGCCAAAGCCTTGGGACGCAGTCAGCTCGCGATCTTCACGCCCGAACTGCTGGAAACCGCCACCCGCAAATTCACCACGGAGCAGGGGCTGCGGCGCGCGATCGAACGCAGCGAGTTCGAACTCGTGTTTCAGCCCGAAGTCAGTCTCGCTTCTCTGGAGATGGAGCTGGCTGAGGCCTTGATCCGCTGGCGCATGCCGGATGGCCGGCTCGCACAGCCGGACGAATTTCTCGCGGTGACGGAAGAATCGGGCTTGATCATCGAAGTCGGCAACTGGGTTTTGCGCAAGGCGATCGAGACGGTGGCGGGCTGGCATCACGGCGAGTGGCCGGAGGCGAGGATCGCCATCAATGTGTCGTCGCGCCAGCTGCTGGATCATCGCTTTGTCGAACGCGTTCAAGATCTGCTGCACGAGTTCAAGGTGCCGCCGCACTGCATCGAATTCGAATTGACCGAATCGGTGCTGCAGACCGGTCCCGCGACCTTGGAATCCCTGCGCCACTTGCGATCCCTCGATATCGCCATTGCCTTGGACGATTTCGGCACCGGCTATTCCTCTCTCGCCTCCTTGGAGCGGCTGCCGCTATCGCGCATCAAACTGGACCGAACATTGATCGCGGGTATCGATACCAATGCTCGTTCGGCGGCGATCACGGCCGCTCTCATCAAGCTGTGCGACAGCCTGGGTCTCGAGGTCACGGCGGAAGGCGTCGAGCGGGCGGCGCAATTCGGCTGCCTGGCCGGTTGCCGCACGATGTACCTGCAGGGATACCTCATCTCGCGGCCTGTCGCGGCGGACGAGATCATGCGGGTGAGAGGCGTGATACCGCAGATCATGGACGACTTGCTGCTGTCGATTCCCACGGTACAGGCGATAGGCGAAAGCTCCGGCGCCGGCCGCCGGCGAAGCTTGATTTCCTAGCTCAGGCGGAACTTACGGCGGACGCATTTAGTCTGTAAGATTCGCCGCAGATGCGTAACTACAGCGGGTTAGCCGCGATGGCCGCGGTCATCGCAACAGGGGTGTTCTCAAGTTCGCCGAGCCTCGGCCAAACTCCGGAGCAGCAAAAGACGTGGGAGGCGGACCGGGCGCGCGCCGCCGCCGAGGAGAAGGTCAACGCCGAACGCTTGGCGCGCGAACGCGCGGCGCGCAAGGCCGATCCGATGGCGTGGGTGCGCACGCTGGATCCGATGTCCACGGGAGGCTGGGAGTTTCGCGTGGTCGCCAACGATGGCGCCTGGGCTACCTACAGCAGCACCCACCAGATGAAGCGGTCGGGCCAAGTGGTCACGGTTTGGCTCAGGCAGGAGTACGCGGAGACTCAGACCGGCAGCAACGGCCCTTACTTGAGTCTCGTCGAAAAGGCTCAGTACGACTGCAAGAAACAGCAGACGCGTGACCTCCTGGTCATTTACTACACCGCGAACAATATCCAGGGCAATGGCGAAACCGAGGAAGGCGATGCCAAAAACACTCCGTGGAACCCGATCGTACCGGGCACGCGCGAAGAATCCTACCTGCTATGGGCGTGCGCCGCCGCCAAGCGTTAAGTGAATCGTTCCCTTGAGGAGCCGCGATCGATCCGCGCACGGACCCACCAGAATCTCCACCTCGCCGGGCTCGAATACCGGCTGCAGATCGAGTCCGAGGAAATGCAGCTCCGCGGCCGCCAGCAGCAGCGTCACCGTGCCCGACTGGCCCGGATCGAGGTGAATCTTCGCGAAGGCCTTGAGTTCGAGCAGCGGCCGCGCCACGCTTGCGAGCTTGTCGTGGGTGAACAAGAATACCGTCTCCTCGCCGGCGCGGGCGCCGTCATTCGCGACATCGACGCGAATCACGACGGTGTCATTCTGCGTCACGCCGTCCCCCGTCACCTTGAGATTCGACAGCGTGAAATGTCCGAAGGTGAGTCCATGGCCGAACGGGAACAGGGGTTCGTTGGCTACGTCGAGATACTTGCTGGTGTAATGATCCGACGGGTCCGCGGGACGTCCGCCCGGGCGTTGGCCGAAAAATAGCGGAATCTGCCCCGCGGCACGCGCCCAGGTCACGGGTGTGCGCCCGCTGGGTGCAACTCGCCCGCTGACCACATCCGCGATGGCGTTGCCCGCCTCGCTTCCCAAAAACCAGGCGGCGAGCACGGCGTCGGCCTTGTCGACCAGCCACGGCACGATGAGCGGGCGGCCCGAAAACAAAATGACGACGACGGGTTTGCGCAGTGGCCGGGCACTTTCGAAGACCGCTTCGGCGAACTCGCGCTGCCGGCCGGGCAGGCCGAGGTGGGCCCGGCTGGCCGCCTCGCCGCTCATGGTTGCGGCCTCGCCCAGGCACAGCAGAATCGCATCCGCTTGCGCGCACAACTCGAGTGCGCTCGGCAGGCCCGAGAGAGTCTCCCCGTCGATGTCGACGCCCGGCGCATGCAGCACTTCTGCCTCGGACAGAATTCCGCGCAAGCCCTCGACCACAGTCACTTGGCCCTCGGGCTCGGCCGCGCCCCACCACGGGCCGCGCATATCGGACGACGCATCCGCCAACGGACCGAGGACCGCCAGTTTGAGACCGCTGCCCGAGAGCGGCAGGATACTCCGGTCGTTCTTCAACATGACGATGGCGCGCGCCCCGACATTGCGTGCGAGGCGCCGCCTGGCGCCGATTTCCGCGGCGCTTTGCGCCACAGCGCCGCGGCGGTACGGGTCATCGAACAGCCCCAGCCGGTGCTTCAGGGTGAGTACGCGCCGCACGGACCCGTCGATATCGTCCAACGACACCAGGCCGCGGTCCAGCGCGACCGGCAAGCCATGGCGATAGGCGCCGGCCATCATGTCCACATCCACGCCGGCGTTGAGCGCCAGGGCGGCCGCATGCGGCAGGTCGGCGGCGATGCCGTGATGAATGAGTTCGGCAACCGCGTTGTAGTCGCTGACGATGACGCCGTCGAACCCCAGCCGTTCGCGCAGCCATCCTTTGAGGAGCGCGGCATTGGCCGTCATGGGTATTCCCGCTAGGTCGTTGAAGGCCGGCATCACGGCGGCCACACCTGAGGCGACCGCCGCCGCAAACGCCGGCAGATAGACCTCGTGCAGGGTGCGATCGGAGATGTCGACCGAAGCGTAATCGCGTCCGGCGGTCACAGCCCCGTAGGCGCAATAATGCTTGGCGACGGCCGCGAGCACGTCCGCCGCGGCGAGATCCGTGCCCTGGAAGCCGCGCACCTTGGCTTCGGCGATGCGCGCGCTCAGCCAGGGGTCCTCGCCGGGTCCTTCGGCGCTTCGTCCCCAACGCGGATCGCGCGACACATCCAACATCGGCGCGAACGTCATGGCCACGCCTTCCGCGGCCGCTTCCCGCGCCGCTTCCCGGGCCGTCAGCGCCCACATTTCCGGGTCGAACAGCGCCGCTTCGCCCAAGGGGATGGGAAACAGCGTGCGATGTCCGTGCACCACGTCGAAGCCGATCAGCAGCGGGATGCCCAACCGCGATTCTTCCACCGCCACGCGCTGCATTTCGCGCACGTGCTGCGCACCGACCAGGTTCAGTAGATTGCCGATGGTGCCGGCCTTGATAGCCTCGGTCGAATCGCCCGCGATAGTCGGCCCGGTGACCGCGTAGCCGGCAGCCGTCATGGTGAGCTGACCCAGTTTCTCGGCCAGCGACATCTCGCGGATCAACTGGTCGATTCGATGCGGCGTGACTGATAATGGCGGAATTGTTTCGCTCCTAAAGAAGCCCACGCATGATCACAGATCCACCGGACGATGTAAGCACACCCCCGACCGACACCGAAGAGAGCGCCCAATCGGGACTGACGGCGCAAGTCGGCATGATGTTCCAGGCGCTGTGGGCCTCGCCCCTGCGCAATATGCTGCTGCTGCTCTCAATCGCGCTGTTTCTCATCATCGCAGCCACCGCCTACGGGCAAATCCGGCTCAACAGCTGGAATCAGCCTTTCTATGACGCGCTGTCGCATCGGGACTTTACCCATTTCCTGATCCAACTGGGGATTTTCGGCATCATCGCAGGGGCGCTCCTGGTGCTCAACGTGGCGCAGCGCTGGTTCACGGAAATGTTGAAGCTGAAGCTCCGCCAGGGCCTGGTGCAGGACCTGCTGCAGAATTGGCTGATGCCCGGACGCGCCTTCCGGCTGGTCAACGCCGGTGCCATCGGCGTCAATCCCGACCAGCGCATGCATGAAGATGCGCGCCATTTGACCGAACTGTCGGCGGATCTTGGCTTGGGTCTGCTGCAGGCCTCGATCCTGCTGATCACCTTCATCAGTATCCTGTGGACCTTGTCGAGCGGCTTCGTGTTCCAAATCTCCGGGCGGCATATCACGATCCCCGGCTACATGGTGTGGGCGGCGATCATCTACTCCGGCTCCGCATCGCTGGTGAGCTACTGGGTGGGACGCAATCTGGTCACGCGCAACGCGGACCGCTATGCGTGCGAGGCGGATCTTCGCTTCTCGCTGGTGCGGGTGAATGAACATATCGATGCCATCACCCTCGCCGGGGGCGAGGCGGACGAGGCACGGCGCATCGGGATCGACCTTAAGGGCGTGCTTCTGGCCATGCGCCGGCTTGTGACCGGTGTCACCAATCTCACCTGGATCACCGCCGGCTATGGCTGGTTTACCATCGTCGCCCCGATTCTCGCGGCGGCGCCGCTGTATTTCGCGGGCACTCTGTCCTTCGGCGGCCTCATGATGGCCTCCGGCGCCTTCATGCAGGTGCAGTCCTCGCTGCGCTGGTTCGTCGACAACTTCAGCACCATCGCCGACTGGCGCGCGACTCTGCTGCGCGTCGCGAGCTTTCGCCGCGCGGTGATTGCCACCGACGTGCTGCACGACGTCGCCAGCCGCATCGAGTTTGTCGAAGGCGACCCCTCGAAGTTCTCCATCGATCATCTCGAGATTGCCTCGCATGCCGGCAGCACCATGCTCAAGGAAGCGCACGTGGAAGTGAAGTCCGGCGAGCACGTTCTCATCGTGGGCGAACCCGGCACCGGGAAGACGCTGCTGTTCCGGGCGCTGGCCGGCTTGTGGCCGTGGGGGACCGGGCGCATCACCCGCCCGAAGGGCGAGGCCGTGGTGTACATACCGCGCGTCTCCTACGTGCCTCCTGGGACGCTGCGCGAAGTCCTCGCCTACCCCTCGGCGGTCGGCAGCTTCGAACCCGCGGCGTATGTGCACGCGCTCGAGCGGCTGGAACTGGCTCGTCTGGTGCCCATGCTCGATGAGTCAAACCGCTGGGAGATCACCTTGAGCGACAGTGAACAGCAATGCCTGGCGTTCGCGCGCGCCTTGCTGCATGCCCCTGCTTGGATGATCGTCGATGAAGCGATCGAGATGCTCGAGGAGGATGCGCAGAACACCGTGAGCGAGGTTTTCGAGAATGATTTCGCTCATGCGGGCGTCATCTACATCGGCCGTGCCCAGGCGCACGACACGCTGTTCACGCGAGTCGTCCATCTGATCAAAGATCCCGAGGCGCGGCTGCTCGTTGCGCCGGCGCCGGCGAGATCAGTTCCTGCACCAGCGTAGGTGCGATGCGTACGGCACCGCACGGAGCGCGGCGTGCGGTACCGCACGGAGCGCGCCGCGCGATGCGCGATGTTCACTGCGAATGTTGTTGCTTTGCGATTCGTGTGTTATTTTTTGTTGCTCAGCGCCGTTCGCGACGTGCATTGCGCGTCGTGAAAATAAAACAAACTAAAAAACAACTTGAAGCTGTGACCGATCTAACATAAAACGGTCTCATAGAGTTGAACGCGATCACGTTCAACTCGCGCGACTTGTTCTTAACTTAACCCGAGCATTGTAAGGCTAGTGCCCAGTCCAATTCCCGAGCGGAGGTTCGACGATGGGAGCATCACAGCTAAGAGAAGAGTCCAACAACCTGGATTTCTTGGATTCTCTGACGAAATTCAGCAAAGAACATCGCGCGCAGCGCTGGGAGGGCACTCTTGCCGATTTCCTGACGCTGATACTGCCGACCCGCCCAGCGGCTTACATACGCACCAGTCATGAATATATTTGGGACATGCTGCTCTGGCATGGCCGCGCCGTCGAAGGCGACAGCACGCAAAAGGCGCGGGAGCTTTTCAAACGCGAACTGTTCGGAGTCGATGAACCCTTGGGCCGAGTGGTCGACTACTTCAAGGCGGCGGCCGCGGGATCGGACGTCGGACGGCGATTGCTGCTGCTGTTGGGGCCTCCCTCGGGCGGCAAGTCGACGCTGGCGATCCTGCTGAAGCGCGGACTCGAAGAATACAGCCGCACGGACGAGGGAGCTCTCTACGGTATCAAGGGCTCGCCGCTGCGCGAGTCGCCGTTGAATCTGATTCCCACGAGCTTGCGGGCGGAATTTCGCGAGACCTACGGCGTCGACATCGCCGGTGAACTCTCTCCCTGGGCGCGAGACTACTTGGACCGGGAATGCGAAGGTGATTACCTGCGGGTGCCCGTTGAGCGGATTTTCCTGTCGGAGGCCTCGCGCTGCGGCATCGGCACCTATGCACCACACGATCCCTCCACCGCCGATATCGCCGATCTCGTAGGTTCCGTCGATCTCTCGAAAGTCGCGCGGGTCGGCGACGAGGGCGACCCGCGCGCCTGGTCCTGGTCCGGCGCAGTCTACGCCGCGAGCCGCGGCGTCCTCGAAATGATCGAAATCCTCAAGGTCAAGCGCGAGTTTCTCTACCTGCTGTTGACCATGACGCAGGAGAAGAACGTCAAAGTGGCGCGCTTTCCGCTGATCTATCTCGATGAGACGATCTTGGCGCACACCAATCTCGCGGAGTTCAATCGCTTCCTTCAGGAGAAGGAAAACGAAGCATTGCTTGACCGCATGGTGATCATCAAGGTTCCCTATGCGCTGTCCTACAAGGACGAGGCGCGAATCTACAAGAAGCTGGTGTATGGGGCGCCCGCGTTCCGCTCGACGCACTTGGATCCGCATGTGCTGCACCTCGCCGCCGTATTCGCCATCCTCACCCGGCACACCAAGCCCGAGCGCGAAGGACTCGATCTGCCGAAGAAGGTGCGCATCTTCGCCGGCGAGGCGGTCGAAGGATTCTCGGAGACCGAGGCCGTGCGGCTCCGAGCGGAAGCTCCCGATGAGGGCCTCTCGGGCGTGAGCCCACGATTCGTGATCAATGCGCTCTCGACGGCGATCACGCGCGGCAATTCGCACAGCCTCACCAGCATGGAATTGCTGCTCGCGCTCAAAGACGCGATCGACAGCGATGCGCGCATCGACGCCAAGCAGAAGAAACAGTGGTTTGACCACCTGGTGACCGCCCGCAAGGAGTTCTACAACCGATGGGTCAAGGAGGACGTGCATCGGGCGCTGTTCGCTTCCTTCCAGGACGAGGCGCAGCAGCTGCTGGAGAAGTACTTGGATGAGGTCGAGGCCTCGCTCGACCAGCGCAAGGTCACCGACCCCATGACGGGGGAAAATCGGGCGCCCGATGAACGATTTCTGCGCTCCGTCGAGGAGAAAATCAAGATCTCGGAGTCCGGCAAGCAGTCGTTCCGGCAGGAGGTCATCCGCAAGGCCATGGTGGCCTTCAAGGCGGGAGAGAAATTCTGCCTTGCGAGCCACGCACGCGTGCGTGAGGCGATCGAGCAGTATCTGTTCGAGGAGCGCCGCGACGTGCTGCGCTTGGTAACTTCGACGGCCCGGCCCGATGACGAGGCTCGGCAGAAAATATCCGTGGTCCAGGAGCGGCTCGTCAAGGAATACGGCTATGACGAACACAGCGCGCAGGAGGCGCTCAATTACGTCACTACGCTGCTGTCGCAGGAGTAAGTTCAGCATGCCCTACACGCTGCGAACGGGACCGCCATGAGTTCGGACTCGACGGGGAACGAATCGCCGCCACTCAATGGCTGGTACGAGCTTTTCTCGCGCGGGTCACGGGACTGGCTCCGGCACAGTGCAAAAATACGCGAGGCCGTGCGCGAGCACCTTCCCCAAATCGTTGCCGGCTCCGATATCATCAACGACGGTTCACGCACGGTCAGAGTCCCCGTGCGCATGCTCGAACATTACCGCTTTCGGCTGCGGGACACCGGCGAATCGCAGGGCGTCGGTCAGGGGAAGGCCAAACCCGGCGATGTGCTCGGGCAGCCGAATACCGCCGGCGGTCCGGGACAGAAAGGCGCCGGCGGAAAAGAGCGAGGCGGCACCGAACTCTTGCTCGAGTTCAAAGTGGACGACGTCATCGAGTGGCTCTGGGAGGACATGCAGCTCCCCAATTTGCAGCCACGGGTCGGAACTTCCGAGGAATCCGAATGGAAACGCGAGGGGTGGGACCGGCGCGGGGCGCGCTCCCGCTTGGATCGCCGGCGTTCCTTCAAGGAATCGGTCAAACGCCGCGCCCAAGACGCGGACTCGCCGGCCTTCACCGATGAGGATCTGCGATTCCGCCAGCTCACGCGACGCCGCCAACCGACGGTGCGCGCCGTGGTCTTTTTCCTGCTCGACGTCTCCGGCAGCATGTCGGAGCGCGATCGGCAATTGTCCAAGACTTTTTTCTTTTGGGTGGCGGCCGGGCTGCGCCGCGAATATCACTCCGTAGACATCGTGTTCGTGGCGCACACGACCGACGCTTGGGAATTCAGCGAGGCGGATTTCTTCAAGGTCACCGGCAGCGGCGGCACGGTCACTTCGACCGGACTCGCCAAAGTGCGTGAAATCATGCAGGAGCGCTACGATCCGTCGACTTTCAACGTCTACCTATTCTATGCGTCCGACGGAGACAACGCGTCGGATGACCGGCCCAAAGCCGGCGAGGAACTCGAGAACATCGCCAAGGCCGTGCGCTTCACCGGTTATGTGGAGATATCGGCGGGCGCGCGCAGTTCCCAGAGCGAGACAGCGCAGCTGTTTCAAGCTATTGCCGATGCCGGACTGCCGTGCGGCCGCTACTCCATCACCGGTCCTGACGACGTCGCTGCCGCCGTGCGCCACTTCTTCACCGCCGAGGCGCAAGCGGCCGGACAAAGCGCCAACGCCGGAGCCGCCCCATGAGCCCCGACTGGCGCAGCCACGTACCGCAAATCGAGGATCTTGCGCGCAAACTGGGCCTTGACTGGTCTCCGGTCATCTTCGAAGCGGTTCCCGACAGCTTCATGACCGAGATCGCCGTTTACGGGCTGCCGGTGCGCATGCCGCACTGGTCCTTCGGGGCCCGCTACATCTATCAATTGTTGCAGCGGCACATGGGCTATTCGCGGTTGTTCGAGGTGGTGTTCCCCGGGAACCCCGGCCACGCGTACTTAGCCTCGAGCAACGGTCTTGCCGACAATGTGCTGGTGACCGCGCACGTGCTCGGCCATGCGGATTTCTCCAAAAACAATCTGATGTTTCGCCGCTGCCAAGACCAGGGCAGTCTGCAAATCATCGAGCATGCCGCCACCCACGCGCGGCAGATCGAGAAGGACATCGAGTCCCACGGCTTCAACGCCGTCGAGCAAGTGCTCGATGCCGCGCTGTCGCTGGAGCAATACGTCGACCTCGACCAGCCGCTGCGGCGCGAGGCCTATCCCGAATTTGTCGCCGCCCCCCCGCTGCCGCCGGATGATGCATTTCGCACCCGGTTCGCGACGCTCGATAGGGCTCCCGAAGCGGCCGCCCAATCGCGCAAGCTGCGTGCCCCGCTGCCCCCGCACCCGGAGCGGGATCTTCTCTGGTTCATCGCCACGTATGCACCGGACATGGAGAGCTGGGAGCGCGACATCTTTCTTGCCGTGCGCGAAGAGTCCTTCTATTTCTATCCGGTGTTCGCCACGCAAATCATGAACGAGGGCTGGGCGTCCTACTGGCACGCGCGCCTGCTGCGCGAAGCGGACTTCATTCCGCAATCCGTCTACCTCGACGCCATCAAGTGCCATTCGGACGTGGTCCGCCCGATCGCGACCGGAGAGCAGGTCGCACTCTCGGTCAATCCCTATCATCTGGGATTCACCCTGTGGGAGGACATCGTCAAGAAGTCCGGTATCGATGCGGCGCGGCAGATCATGTGCGAAGACGATGATTTCAGCTTCCTGCGCAATCACCTGACGCATGAAGTCGCCTCCGAGATGGGGCTTTTTCGCTACCAGCGGCCGCAGAATGGGCAGGTCAAAGTCGTTGCCGCGGAAATCGAGGAACTGCACGAGAGTCTGCTGCTCGACAAATACAATTTTGGCGCGCCGCGTGTGGCGGTAGCGGAGGTTCGCGGCGACGGCACGCTGATCCTTCAGCATGACAGCCAGCTCGACGGCCGCGGTTTGGATCCCGAGCGGTCGCGCAAGGTGCTCGAATACGTCAAGCGCGTGTGGCGGCGCCCGGTGCTGCTCAAGACGATCGATGCGGCGGCCCAGCAGGTTGAATTCTCGGCGGACGCGGCGGCGGCCTAAGTCGAGCTCGCGCCTGGCGCTATTCGAGGCACACCACGAGCTTCGCCGAATGTTTGCGCCAGTTGATCGGGATGACATACGACTTGGAATATGGCGCGGTCACCTTTTCCACGTCATGCGAGACGACGGTGGGCACCGAGATGATGAAGGTTCGCCCAAAATCCTTGCGCGCGTTGCCGGAAATGGTATTGGCCACTTCGCCCACCAAATCCTTGATGTTCTCGTCGCTGGTGTCGGTCTCGTTCATGCGCATCAGAAGCACCGCGAGCATGCCGCGCGGCGCCGAGAAATACACGATTCCCTTGCGAGCGCCGGAAATCCCGATGATGCCGGTGTAGTCGTAGGCGCCCGGGTTTCCGTCGGTCACGAGATACGGCGATCCCACGCTGGCCGACTGCTGCGCCGAAACTTCGAAGTAGCGTGTCGTGCCCTCGATGAACGTGCGGATTTCGGCCTCCTTCAGCACCTTAAGCCTCCAGCAAGAGCTCGTGCAATGCGTCGTTGAGCTGGCGATCGGTGAAAGGCTTGCAGAGAAAGCCGTTGGCCCCCTTTGCGATCGCTTCAACCGCGGTGGCCTTATCGGCGAGCGCGGAGACCACGAGTATCAGCACCTTGGAATTGAGCGCAACGAGCTCCTGGACGCATTCGATGCCGTCCATCTCCGGCATGGTCAGGTCCATGGTGACCACGTCCGGTTGAGTGCGCCGAAACAGCTCCACCGCCTCGCGCCCGTTGCTCGCCGCTCCGACGACCTCCAGGCGGGCGATTTGCTGCGAGCGTTCAATGCGGCGGCGAATGATGTTCGAGTCGTCGACGATCATCAGCTTCAAGGGTGCCTGCGAACCATTGCGTTCCGCCATTACGCTGCCTCCGTCACGTTGACGCGCTTGTTGGTCGCCGGCAGCGACACGGAAATGCGCGTGAATTTGTTGAGTTGCGTGGCGACGCTCACGCGGCCGCCGACCTCGCGCACCCGCTCCGCAATCAGATTCATGCCAATGCCCCGTCCCGCATCCTTGTTGACCGTATTGGCCATCGAGAATCCCGCCTGAAACAACAGCGAAAATGTCTGCTTCGCGTCCAACACCGCCGCATGTTCGGGCGTTAAGATGCCCTTTTGCACGGCAACCTCCTTGATGCGGTCGGTCGACAACCCCTGGCCGTCATCTTCGATCGTGAATTTATACGCATCCCCCACCTCCAGAAATTCGAGCCGCACGGCGCCTATCGGCGATTTGCCCAATGTCTGGCGCACTTCCTTGGGCTCGATGCCGTGCACGATGGCGTTGCGCACGGCCTGTACGGCCACGTCCTTGACCAGGCGACGATAGACGTCGGGAATGCCCGCGAAGCCCAAGCATTCGAGCGCGGCGCCTTTGCCGTACTCGCCGGCGACACGCGCCGCGAGCCGCTGCAGTATGGGCGCGATTTCGGGGCGCTCCGGGGTCTCGGCGAGCGGCGACCTTTCGATGACCGATGTATTGGTATGCGGCGCCTCCTCCTTGCGCTGCGTTTCCTCCTGCCGGATATGCAATCGCGACAGGCGCGACACCAGATCGCTGATCGACTGCAAATGAGTCAGAAGATCGTCGAGCTTGATGACCAGCGGCAGGAAATCGTTGCCCGACAGCTCCGGCTTTTCACGCAGAGCCTTAAGATCGTCTTCGAACGCGTGCGCGCGGCTTTCGATCGACGACAGACCCAAGGAAGCGGCCTCGCCCTTCACCGAATGAGCCTGGCGGAACAGGCTGTCGAGTTTCCTGCGGAATGCGCCCTCTTCGCGCGCCGGCTCGCGCAGCACGGCGTTGATCATCTTCATGGAGGCGTCGGAATCGCTCAAAAAGGACGCGAGTTGTGCCGGATCCACGTGCAAAATGCCGAGCAGCGTGTCCACCTGGGCCTGAGCCTGGCCTTGCGAGGCGGTGAGCTCGTGCGCGAGATCCACCCGGGCGGTGATATCCGACACCGCGACCAGCACGTGCGTGATTTCGCCATCCATGCGGACCTGATGGAAATCGAACTCCAAGTAGCGCTTGTCGACTCCCCCCTGGTTGTTGACGATGCGCACTTCGACTTCACCCAATGGATTGATCGACTTGACCAGATTTTCGTTGGTGCGCTCCGACCAGAGTATGGAGACGAATTTACACGCGGTGGTGAGGGTGCGCTCGTTGACGATGTCCCGCAGCAGGTCGGCGAACACCAAACCGGCGAAGTCCTTGCGCTGAAACAGCCGTTCGAGCGCGGTGGAATAGGTCGGGCCGATGAGCAAATTCTGATCGAGGAGAAACAAGCCGTCCTTGACCGTGCGCAGGATGTCCTCGGTCTGCTGGCGCGCCTCGCGCAAGCTATGCGCCTGCCGGCGCCGCGCGCCGAGCAGCACCGTGACGCCGACCAGCAATACCGTCGCGATCGACAGGCCGGCGAGCATGACGATGCGCAGCTGCAAGGCCGAATGCGCATTCCGAGTCTGCAATTCAGAGCCGATGGCCGCCAATTCCGCTTCGATGCCGGGCAACAGGCGCCGCGCGCCGCGGATTGCGGCGTTGTCGTCGCGCACCAGCGCGCGGCCGGTTTCGTTGAGGACCGTGCCGGTCGCCTCGTCGTCTTGATACGGAACGCCCGCGAAGCGGATCAGCGGCTCCAAGGATTCCCGCTCCTGCTTCCACAAATCGCGCAAGCCCGCCGCGAGCTTCGCGGCGTTCGGCTGGGCGAAAGCCGCGGTATCGCTCGATGAATCGAGCCAGCTCGCGCGCTGCGCGTGCTGCATCACATCCTGCGCCTCATCGAAGCGCTTCACCGCATCGCGCAGCTGATCGAGCGGCGCCTCGACATAGCCGTGCGTGCTCAGCCGGTCGCGTATCGCATCGAGAGAGGTGCGGATGAGGTCGGGGTAGCGCTGCTGCTCGCCGACAAATTTGAGCGCCGCCGTCGTATTGGCAAGTTCCGTCGCCAATTCGAAGCCCGGCACCAGGACGGCCGCGACGAAACCGAGACCTAAGACCGCCGCGAGCACCCGGGGCGAGAGACGCGCGAGAAGATCTTTGCGGGGACTTACCGTCATGAGTCAGGATCTCCTTTTTGGCCGGCACGGCGCGGCTGCGTTGCGGCCGGTCCGCTCATGGCATCCAAAGCCTCGAGGACGTGGGCCGCGGATGGATAACGGTCTTCCGGCTTTTTCGCGAGCAGACGATTGATGGTGCTCTGATAGCGCGCCAGCGGCGCGGCCAGCGGCGGTACGGCGGCCGTACGATGGCACTGGAAAATTTCCGCCAAGCTGCTGCCGCGAAACGGCAAATGGCCGGCCAGCATCTCGTAGAAGATGATCCCGAGACTGTAAAGGTCGCCGCGCTGATCGGGATTCACGCCCTCGCTCTGTTCCGGGCACACGTAATAGGGCGTGCCCGTCATCAAATCCGAGCGCGACAATTCGTGCGCCACGAGTTGCGCGCGCGCCGAGCCGAAATCGATCAATACCACCCGGTTGTCGGTCGTCAGCATGAGGTTCGAGGGCTTGAGGTCGCGGTGCACGATTCCGGCCGCATGCACCACGCGCAGGGCTTCGGCGATTTGACGCGTATAATTGACCGCATCCGCTTCGCTCATCGGGTTCTTCAGCCGCTCGCGCATGCTGCCGCACGGAAAATATTCCAGCGCGAGGTACAAATACTCCGGCGTGATGCCGAAATCGATCACATCGGCTATCGAGCGGTGATTCAGGCTGGAAAGAATCTCGCACTCCCTGGCAAACCGCTGCCGATCCTCCTCCGAGACGCTCGCCTGGCCTTTGATGGATTGAACCTTGAGCGCCACCGGCTGCGCCACATCGTCATTGCGCGCGAGATACACCGTCGCCGCCGGCGAGTCGGCGATTTTCTTCAGGATTCGATAGCCGGCCACGTCGGGCATGGTGTGGGAACCCGGGTTGCGCGGTACGGCGCCGCCGCCGCGCAAGGGATCGAGAAACGGCTGCAACGACGCTGCGAACTCCGCGACGTCCACCGCGTGGATCGGCCAGTAGTCGACTGCGCCTGATTTGATCGAGCGCGCCGCCCAGCGCTCGTCGCCGTGGCGCGCGAAGACGAAAATCGGCACGCGCGGCACTCGGGCGCGCAGCCGCGCGAGCGCCGCGAGCGGATCGGCTCCACCGCCGCGCTGCATGAACTCGACAATCAGCAAAACGGCGACATAGGAACGCACCTGTTCGACGGACAGGCCGTCGAGTCCCGCGCTCGTGACCGAATCGGCATCGAGCTTGACGACGGCACGGCGCACCAAACCGGCAAGCTTCAAGCGCAAATCCAGGTCGTCATGCACCACCAGGCACAACCGGCCGGCGCGCGGTGACGCAGCCGCGAGGCCCGCGTCGCGCGGCAGGACATTGTCGGCCAATACGGTCACCGGGGAGCTCTTCACTTCTTGTCAAGCCGGAAGGTGACCCGCAGTGTGGCGGTGATTGCGGACGCCTTGCCGTCCGTCAACACCGGCTTGTAGCGCATGCGAGACAGTGCGCTTTTGGCCTCGGAGTCGAACACACCGCGGGGCGATGAATCCACCACCGTGACATTGGTCACTTTGCCGTCGGCCGTGACCGTGAAGGTCAAGTCCACCCAGCCCTCGGTGCCCTTGACCAGGGCGCCCTGCGGATATTCGAGCTTCAGAGGTTTCATGGCCACCAGGGAACTCGCCGGAATGGAGATGGCCGACTTGCCCTGTTTCAACTGCCGCTGCAGAAGCGCGTCGCTGACCGCGTCGAGCTCAGCGGAATTCCCGAGTCCGCTCGCCTGTTTGACCAAGGTATCCGCTTTGGCGAGGTCGCCCGCGTCAAGAGCGGCGCGCGCCCGCGCGACGATGGCGGTCTCAAGCGCGCCGGAAATCTGCGCGAGTGAGCTGTTCGTGGGATCAGCCGCACGCAGCTGATTGACATAGAACAAGGCGCTGTCGTTTTCCGGTTCGAGAACCTCGCCGTGCGCGAGCCGGGTTTGCGCCAGTTCGAGAATTTGCGCATGCAGAGCCTTGTCGCGTGCTTGGTTTTCGCGTGCGGCGTCGAAGTCGCGCTGCAGGGCGGCGATGGCTTGCGGTGATGCATTGGAATTGCGCGCCTCGGCAATGAACCGCTCCGCGTCGGTCAAGCGATGCTGGTCGAGCGCCGCACGGGCCGCCTGCGTGAGTTTCTTGTTGAAGGCATCGACGGATTCCTGCAGATCTGCCGCGGCCGCGCCGGCCAGGCGCGCCTGTTGCAAATAATAAGCGGCGCTGTCATTGCGCGGATCGAGCAGCCGATCCTGCTGAACGCGTGTTCCCAACAGCTTGAGGATGCGCGCCAAGTCGGCTTCCGCTTGACGTTTATGCACTTCGTCCCGCAATTGACCGAGCTTTGCGGCGCTCAATGACTTGGCGCGCGCCGCCTCGTCGAGCAGCTGCAGCGCCCGATCGAAGTTCTTGGCGTTGAGCGCCGCCTGGATCTGCGCCGGACCCAATTCCGCCCGCACCGATTCGATGCGGGCGTCGAGATCCGCCAGGCGGGCGTCGTCCGGACTCAAGCTGCGCGCCGTCTCCAGAGCTTGCAGCGCCAGATCGAATTTCCGCTCATCCAAATTCGACTGGACGCGGGCGAAGAGAATTTGCGCGATCCGCTGCAGACCCTGTCGGGCCTCTCCGTTGCTCGGATCGATGATCAGCACGTTTTGGTATAGCGCCAAGGCATTGCCATCGGCGGGTTCAATGAAGTGCCGGTCAAGCATCGCCTGCCGCGCCTGCTCGAGGAGCGTGTCGACCTTCTCATCGGCCGGCGCGGCAGTCTCGGCCGACCCCGCCGTTGCGGCAGGTGCGGCCGGGGCGGCGGGCGCGGCCAAGGGGGCGGGGCCGGCGCCAGGATGCGAAGCGGCGACGGGAGCGTCCGCAGCGGGAGGCGCGGCGGAATTTCGATGCCAAAGATACCAGGCCAAGCCCAAACACAGGCAAACGGCGGCGGCGATCCAAAGTCCGCGTTGCAGGATCGGGCGTCCGGCGGAGTCCGGCTCGGGCTCGACCAGCGCCGGGGCAGCGTCACCGAGGACGGCGCTGCGCGCGTGGCATTCCTCGCGCGCGCCGCTGAACGCCTCGAGCAGCTGCGCGGCGTCGAAGGGCACATCGAGATGCGCGACGATCTGCCGCTGCTGAATCGCGGGCCGCCAAATGTCGCCGTTTGCACGGCTGTCGAGAACGATGATGGCGAATCGCATGGAGTGCAATTGCAGGCGCGACAGGCCGCCCGCGCGATCCTCTTGATCGCGCGCATCCCAAACGACGATGCCGGCTTGGCCGGCATGAGTGGTTCTTTGCAGTTCGTCGATGGTATCGACTTGCTTGAGCGACCACTCGCGGTCCAGGCTCTGACCGATTTGCGGCCACAGTGACTCGTCTTGCGTTACCAAGAAAGCAGCGTCTTTGGGTCCTCGTGAAGGAGCTGGCGCCGGCGCCGCGGCGGCGTGCGAATTGGCAGCCGCATTCTTTCGTGCTGCTTGGGACAAGACTTGAGCTCCCTCATCGAATGGAGGCCATAGGAAATCGGACGTGCAGCGACCTCTGCAACATGTCGTAGGGTCGGGGAATGGGCCAAAATGTGGGTGTGTCTGAATCACATTTTTGCTTTGCGACGCAGCAAGCGGCGATGTGACGGACCCCATAAATTGCGATTTTGTGAGCTATTTCGCAGGCCCACCCGAGCGGCGGTCCGGTACCCCGGCTGCGTAAGCCGATCCGTCGCCCGACCCAGCTTTTTGGACAAAATGCGGCGGTTGATCGAAACTGATACTCGCCGAAACATCTAGGTTGTCAGCGGGGAGAAGAAAAATGTTCAATCAGTCGCTAACGCCGGTGGGCGGAAGCTTGATTCTATCGGTGCTGGTGGCGGTGTTGCCCATCGCGACCGTGCTGGTGGCTCTGGGGGTTCTGCGCCGTCCCGCCTGGCAGGCGTCGCTCGCGGGTCTTTTGGTGGGCCTTGCGGCCGCGATCCTGGTTTGGAAGCTGCCGGTCGGACTTGCGATCGACAGCGTCGCGGCGGGCAGCGTGTTTGCTCTCTGGCCGGTGATGTGGATCGTGTTCAACGCCCTCCTCCTGTACAACATCGCGGTCATATCGGGCCGCTTCGACGCATTCCGCGACTGGCTGTTAAGGGCGCTGCCGAACGACCGGCGCATCGTGCTGGTGGTGATCGGATTCTGCTTCGGCTGCTTGCTGGAGGGAATCTCAGGGTTCGGCACACCGGTCGCCATCACCAGCGCCCTGTTGATTTTGATCGGGCTGCCGGCCCTCGAGGCTCTGACCTTCACGCTCATTTTCAACACCGCGCCGGTTGCCTTTGGCGCGCTGGGGACGCCGATCACCGTGCTCGCACAGGTCACGGATCTGCCGGCGGTCAAGCTCGGCGCGATGGTCGGCCGCCAGCTGCCCTTCATCGCGTTCATTCTGCCCTTCTATGTGATGGGTATTTATGGCGGTGTGCGCTCGGTGCGCGCGCTGTGGCCGGTTCTGGTGGTTGCCGGGGGCAGCTTTGCGCTGGCGCAATTCCTGACGTCGAACTATCTCGATTATTCGCTGACCGACGTCCTGGCGGCGTTGACATCGTTGCTCGTCACTCTGGTGTTTCTACGGGTCTGGTCGCCGCGGGCGGACCCCGAGTTCGCCGTGGTAAGACCCGCCGCGAACACCGCGGCCCCGCCGGCTGTTGCGGCTTGGCAGGGCTGGATTCCCTGGGTCTTGGTCTCGGTGGTGGTGATCCTTTGGACGCACTTCAAGATCGCGACCATCGGCCAGCAGAGCATTCACTGGCCGGGGCTGCACAATGCGATTTTCATTACGCTCTATAAAAAAGCCTATGGGGCGAACTGGGCCTTTCAGCCGCTCGGTACAGGCACCGCGATTCTGGTCGCGGCCATTGTCACCGCCGCGTGGGTGGGAGTCGGGCCGGGGCGATTCTTCGGCGCGGTTGCCGCGACCTGGCGGCAAAGCCGCTTAGCCATCCTCACGGTGGCGCTGATTGTCGGTCTCGCCTATCTCATGAACTATTCGGGCATGAATTACACGCTCGGGCTCGGCGTGGCATCGGCCGGGATCTTCTTTCCGATGCTGTCCGCCTTCTTGGGCTGGGTCGCGGTGTTTCTCTCCGGCAGCGATACCTCGGGGAATGCGCTGTTCGGCAATCTGCAGGTGGTCGCGGCGAAGCAGCTGGGCTTGAATCCTATTCTCATCGCCGCCACCAATTCATCCGGCGGCGTCATGGGGAAGATGATCTCCCCGCAAAACATCGCCACCGGCGTGTCGGTGACTCAGTTGCGGGGCCAGGAAGGTGTGGTCCTGGCGAGAACCTTCATCCACAGCATCGTATTGACGATTCTCCTCGGTGTTCTGGTGGTGCTGCAGCAGTACGTGATGCAGTGGATGATTCCGTAGCATTGCCGCCGCCGGAGGTGCGCCGAACGCTGGAGAGGCGCCTGCGCCGAGAAACGTCGGGGACCGTGCTGTTTGATCCGGCATCGTGCGCGCGCTACGCCACCGACGCATCCATCTATCAGATCCTGCCGATCGGCGCGTTCGTTCCGCAGACCGAGGAAGACGTCTCGATCGCGATTCAAATCGCGCGCGAACTCACGATTCCGCTGCTTCCCCGCGGTGCCGGCACCAGTCAATGCGGACAGACGGTCGGCGCCGCGCTGGTCATCGACGGCACCAAGCACCTTCGGCAGGTGCTCGACATCGACGCCGGGCGGCGCATCGCCGTGGTGCAGCCTGGTCTCGTGCTCGATGAGTTGAACGCGCGGCTTAAAGCCCATGGGCTCTGGTTTCCGGTGGACGTGTCGACCAGTGCGCAAGCCACCCTCGGCGGAATGGCCGGCAACAACTCCTGCGGTTCACGTTCGATTGCCTACGGCAACATGGTGCACAACGTACTTGGCCTCTGCGCGTGGCTATCCGACGGCGCGTGCGTAGAGTTTGGGCCGGTGCCGGCGCTCGCCGGCCGGGGCGCGGAGATCGCCGAGTTCGTGCGCGAACTCGCAACGCGGCATCGCGACTCGATCGCCCTACGCTGGCCGAAACTCTTGCGGCGCGTGGGCGGCTACAATTTGGATATTTTTCATAGTCAGAGCGAACGGCCGTATACCCGCGACGGCAGCGTCAATCTCGCGCACCTCTTGGTCGGTTCCGAGGGAACGCTCGCCTACACGAAAACCCTCACCTTGCAGCTCGCGGCGCTGCCGCGAAAGCAAGTGTTGGGAATCGTCAACTTCCCGACCTTCCGCGCCGCCATGCAGGCACCGCAGCACCTCGTGAAACTCGGGCCAAGCGCCGTGGAGCTGGTCGATCGCATCATGATCGAGCTTAGCTTGGCCAATGCCGCGTTCAGGCCGCTGCTCGAGCGCGCGCTGATCGGCCGCCCGGCCGCGATTCTGCTGGTCGAGTTCAGCGGCGATGACGCAGAGGCTCTGCTGTCGAAACTCAAGGACCTGGCGGTCCTGATGGGGGATCTCGGCCTGCCCGACAGCGTCGTCTCGATGTCCGACCCGGCCGCGCAGAAAAGCCTCTGGGAGGTGCGCAAGGCCGGGCTCAATATCATGATGAGCTTGAAGGGCGACGGCAAACCGGTGAGCTTCATCGAAGACTGTGCGGTACCTCTCGAGCATTTGGCCGAATATACCGACGCGCTAACCGAGATATTCACGCGGCACGGCACCCATGGAACGTGGTACGCGCATGCCTCGGTCGGCACGCTGCACGTGCGGCCGATCCTCGACATGCGCGTGGACGGACCGCTGGGAGGGGCCGGCCGAATGCGCGCCATCGCCGAGGAAGCGGCGCCGTTGGTGCGAAAATTCCAAGGTGCCTACAGCGGCGAGCATGGCGACGGGCTGTGCCGCGGCGAGTGGATCCGCTGGCAGTTCGGCCCCGCCCTCTATGACGCCTTTCGCTCGATCAAGGAGCGCTTGGACCCGATCGGGCTATTCAATCCCGGCAAAATCATCGATCCGCCGAGGATGGACGACACCGCGCTGCTGCGCTTCGCACCGCCCTCGGCGCCGCGCCCCTACCAAACCCTCGCGCTCGCGCCGGCGCTCGACTGGTCGGCTTGGAACGTGCAGAACGACCCCCTCACCGGACGGATCTCTGCGCCCGGCAGCGGCGGCGACAATACCGGCGGCTATGCCAAGGCCGTCGAGATGTGCAACAACAACGGCCACTGCCGCAAGTGGGATGCCGGCACCATGTGCCCGAGCTATCGCGTGACTCGCGACGAACAGCACCTCACGCGCGGGCGCGCCAATACGTTGAGGTTCGCGCTGTCCGGACAGCTCGGCGCCGACGCATTCACCAGCGATGCCGTGCGGGACGCCATGGATCTTTGCGTCGGCTGCAAAGGGTGCAAGCGCGAATGTCCCACCGGTGTGGACATGGCCAGGATGAAAATCGAATTCCTGGCGCACTTCAAGGCGCGGCACGGCTACACGCTCAAGGACCAAATGATGGGGCGGCTTCCGGATTATGCCGCGAGCTTGAGCCGCGTGCCGTGGCTGCCCAATTTGCGCGATAGCCTGCCGGGCGCGAAATGGCTGAGCGAACGGCTGCTCGGATTGTCGGCGAGTCGATCGCTGCCGCGCTGGCGCGCCGACACGTTCTGGCGCACGCCCGACGCCGCGGCGGAATCGAGCGCCGCGGCGGTACTTGCGGCGGCCGCCGCCGGCAAAAAAGCGGCGGTGCTGTTCGTCGACACGCTCAACGGCACCTTCGAAAGCGAAAATGCGCTGGCGGCCGCGCGGGTACTGCGCGCGGCCGGATACGCCGTGCATGCCTTGGCCAAGCCCGGCGGCCACTATTGCTGCGGCCGTACCTACTTGAGCAGCGGCATGGTTCTGCGCGCCAAGGCAAAAGCGCGGGAACTGATCGGTGCGCTCGAACCGTTCGCGCGCGCAGGTGTACCGGCCGTCGGTTTGGAGCCTTCGTGCCTGTTGACGCTGCGCGATGAGGCACTCGCGATGGGGTTGGGCGAAAGTGCTGCCCTGGTAGCCTCGCAGGCGCTGCTGTTCGAGGAATTTGCGGCGCGCGAAGCGCGTGCCGGGCGCTTCACGCTCGAGTTCAAGGCCGCGGGCAAGCCGATTCTGCTGCACGCCCATTGCCATCAGAAGGCATTTGCGACGGTCAGCGAAACGCTCCACGTTTTGCGGCTGATTCCGCATGCCGATCCGCGGCTCATCGAGACGTCGTGCTGCGGCATGGCCGGCAGTTTCGGCTACGAGGCGGCCCACCATCGGATCTCCCTGCAAATGGCGGAGATCTCGTTGCTGCCCGCGGTGCGGGCGGCACCGGAAGCCATCGTGGTCGCCGACGGGGCGAGCTGCAGGCAGCAAATTTTCGACGGCGCAGAGCGCCGCGCGCTGCATGTCGCCCGGCTCCTCGACGGGCTGCGGCTCAACCGGGCCGCGGCGTGACCCCGAGCGCATCATTCACGACTTGCGATATCACCGCGCACAATGTCAAAGTTGCAGCGCGATCCCAAAGAGATCGTCGCGAAGGATGTAACCGCATATATAAGGAGACAGCATGAAAAAGACATTGCTCGTTGCACTGACCGGTTTGTCGTTGGGAGCTGGCGCCGTCGTCTTTGCACAACGGGTGCACGATTGGCGTGATCTAGACCGGGTCCACAATCATGTATTGGAGGCGATCCACGAAATGGAGCGCGCGCGCGCGGCGAACCACTACGACATGAATGGCCACGGAGCGAAGGCCGAGGACCTCCTGCACCAAGTGGAACACGAACTGCACGAGGCCATCGAGGCAGCCAGAGCCAACAGCTGATCTTTCCACGAGCCTGAACTTACGGATTCGAAGGGCGGCGCCGCAATCAGCGTCCGCCCTTCGATCCCAAGTTCGGTCAGCCGATTGAGCCGCGCAGGGTCTCGATCACTTTTGGAATGGCCGTCTCATTGAGCGGAGCCATGAGATGCGCGCCGCTGACGCCGGGAATCTCTGCGTATTCCTTCAAGAGATCGACGCAGATCGCCCGCCCTTCCGCGGCCGGGTCGCCTGACTTTTCCAGGCGCTCGATGATCCATTCGGGGATGATCGAACCGAATAAATGAGTCTTGATCCAGCGCGCCGACTTGGCCGACGCCAAGGGCGCGACCCCGACCAATACCTTGAGCCGCGGGCTGAGCCCGCTTTCCTCGAGGCGCGCGATGTAACGGCGCAGGATGCCGGCGTCCATGCAGAACTGGGTCTGAGCGTACTCGGCGCCGGCCTCGACCTTTCGGATCAGACTCGCCGGCGCCCAGCCGTCGGGGGGATCGATCGGCGCATCGGCGACACCGACGAAGAAATTCGCCGAGCCCCCCACTTTGCGGCCATGGGGCAATTGACCGTGGTCGCGGATCGAAACGGCGGTCGCGGCAAGCCCGGCCGCGTCCAAATCGAAAACCGGCTTGGCCTCCGGCTGATCGCCCGCTGTGGGATCGTCGCCCTTGAGGACCAGGATATTGCAGACACCGAGCGCCGCAGCACCCAAGAGTTGACTCTGCAGCGCGATCCGATTGCGATCCCTGCAGGTCAACTGCAGGATCGGCTCAATCCCGTTCTGCAGCAGCGTGCTGGCAGCGACGGTCGATTCCAAGTGCGCGCGCGCACTGGCACCGTCCGTCACATTCACCGCGTCCGCCAGTCCCTTCAATGGGGCTGCCTTCGCCAGCAATTCGGCGAGGCTACTCGAGGCCGGCGGAGTGATTTCCGCCGTGAGCGCGAATTGCCCGGAATCCAGAATCTGCCGCAGGCGGCTCGAGCCTGGCGCGACATTCTGCAGCGTCGATATTTGCCGTGAAAACGTATTCAAGAGGTTCGTGCCCTGTGCTGCTCCATCCGCAAACCATACAGGATACCTTGAATCGGCAATTTCACCGTATTTGTACATAAGGCCGCAGCTGTCCTAGACTTTGCGCATAGAAGAAAAAGGCAAACCCATGGATGCGTCAGACGTGATATCTCATGTTCACTGGCTCGCCGTAGCCGCTGCGGCCGTCGCGGGCTTTCCCTTGGGCGCGCTGTGGTACGGGCCGCTGTTCGGCGGCGGCTGGATGGTGGCGACCGGGGTCACCAAGGATCAGGCGCGTCAGGCGAACAGAGCGAAGATTTACGGCACGACTCTGCTATTGAATCTCGTCATCGCCGCAAGCCTTGCGATGTTCATCGGTCCGAACGCGACTTTGTTGGACGGTCTGTTCGCCGGTTTCATGGCGGGCTTCACCTTCGTCGCGGCAGCTCTCGGCATCACGTACCTGTTCGAGTTCCGCTCATTCAAGCTCTGGGCCATCAATGCGGGCTATCAAGTGATCGTGTTCTGCGTGATGGGGATCATTCTCGGCGCGTGGCACTAGTTACACCGCACGGCGCTAGTTGCACCGCACGGCGCCGGTTTCACGGGTATTTATTTTCCACCACGTCGCGCACCAGGTGCGTGTCATAGACCAGCACGATGGAGGCGATTCGGCCGCTATTCGGATCGAAGTTGAATACGTCGGCGCATTCGAACGACACTTTTGAGCCGTCGGTCAACCGCCAGTCGTAAAGATAGTAGGCGACCGCTCGCATATGGCCTTCGGCGCTCACCAGGACATCGTAGACGGTAAGTTGGGAGCCGCTCGATGCGCCGGCGACCTTCTTGACGAATTCTCGCACCGGCAATTGACCCAAGAACGGCGACTGGACCCAGCCGTCGGCGGTGAACAGCGCCGCTGCCCGATCGACGTCGCCCGCCTCAAGAGCCTTAAGATACTTACGCACGGCTTGCTGCATATATCCCCCCGATGCGATGCTGCCCACGCTCGGGCCGATCTTACCTCAAGCCGGAGACTATCTGAGAATTCCAGGTTCCCGGGGCCGTTCGGTGAACCCGCGGCAGACCGCGGCCAGCTTATTGCCGTCCGGATCGCGAACGTAGGCGGCGTAGAAATCCGGGTTGTATTGGGGCCTAAGTCCCGGAGAGCCTTCGCAGGCGCCGCCGTTGGCGAGGGCGGCTGCGTGAAAGTCGTCGACTTCTTTCCACGAATTCGCTTTGAGCGCCACCATGGCGCCGTTGCCCGGCGCGGCGGCCCTGCCATCGAAAGGCTTGCAGATCCACAGCGCGATTTCTTGAGCGCCGCCGTTCCGGTACGTGCCCCACCCGGCCCACCCTTCCCAATCACCCTCCGCGGATGTGTCGCAGCGCTTGAGGCCCAGCGCTGCCAGAGTCGCGTCATAGAAGCCGACGGCGCGGCGCAAATCGTTCGTGCCCAAGCATACGTAAGTAAACATGCGGCGGCATTCTAATGGAGGTGAGTTGCGAACCCAATCCGCCGGCGTGCATGATGGGAGCATGAGCGCGAATCACGGTAGGTTTCTGGCTGCGGCATGGATACTGTCCGCCGCTCTCGCTGTGCCGGCGTACCCGGCTTGGGCGGCTGAACCGTGGCAAGCCCTGCCGCCGACGCCGGCGCTGCCGCCGGACACCAAGGGTCACATCACGGCGATCCACGGTGCCAAAATCTGGCACGCCGAGTGGGGAACTCCGGGCCACGGAGTTCCCGTCCTGCTGCTGCACGGCGGCTTCGGAAACTCCAACTATTTCGGCAATTTGATTCCCTTCCTGGTCGCGAAGGGATACCGGGTCATCGCGATGGATAGCCGCGGCCACGGGCGCAGCACGCGCACCGACGCCCCACAGACCTATCACCAGATGGCCGCGGACGTTATTGGCCTGCTCGATGCAGAGAAGATCCCGCGCGTGAATCTCGTCGGCTGGAGCGACGGAGGCGTGACCGGCCTCGACCTCGCGATCCATCATCCGAATCGGCTGGCGGGACTGTTCGCCTTCGGCACGAATTCCTCGGTGTCCGGAGAAATAGACGGCGGCGATAAGACTGCGACCTTCGCCGCCTACATGGCGCGAGTCCGCGATGAGTACCGCGCGCTGTCGCCGACGCCCGATCAATTCAGAGGCTTCGAGGCCGCAATGAACACGATGTGGGGTACTCTTCCGGAATATACGGCCGATCAACTGCGTTCGATCAAAGTAGCCACGACCATCGCCGATGGCGAGCATGATGAAGTCATTCAGACGGAGCACACGAAATATCTTGCTGCGACCATCCCCGGTGCACGCCTGGTCATCCTGCCGAATGTGAGTCATTTCGCGATGCTGCAGAACCCCGCCGCGTTCAATGCGGCGGTGGCCGAGTTTCTTCAGGGCCGTTGACGGCCGGACGCGGCGCGTGCCGACGATCTTGGATCCCTATGAACTGCAGCGGTTCGTCGACGCCCAGGAGGGCGTCTACGAGCGGGCGCGAGCGGAGCTTCGGGCCGGCCGCAAGGAAAGCCACTGGATGTGGTACATCTTTCCGCAGATCAAGGGTCTCGGGCTGAGTCCGATGGCGCAGCGATACGCCATATCGTCCATCGACGAGGCGCGCGCCTATCTTGCTCACCCCCTGCTGGGTCCCAGGCTCCGGGAATGCTGCAGGCTCGTCGCCTCGGCGGACTCGAACTCGATCGAGGACATCTTCGGCTTTCCGGATAATCTCAAGTTCCATTCATCGGCGACGCTGTTTGCGCAGGCCGGCGCCGACAATCAGGTCTTTTTAGACGCGTTGCAGAAATACTTTCGTGCGGAATTCGACGGCAAGACGCTGCGGCAACTGTAAGCGCGCCGGCCGGCCCAACCCAAGACGTCAGGCGTCCCTCCCTTCCGCATAGAGCCCGGCATACTCGGCGCGCACGACCTTCTTGTTGATCTTGCCGACGCTGGTTTTAGGAATGCTGTCCACAAACAGAACCTGATCCGGCAATTGCCATTTGGCAAACGTCCCCGCGAGATGCTCGCGCACCTCAAGAAGCGTCACTTGATGGCCCGGTTTTAGCACCACCAGGGCGAGCGGCCGTTCCTGCCACTTCGGGTGCGGCACGCCGACGACCGCAGCCTCGCGCACCGCGGGATGCCCGACGAGCGCGTTCTCCATGTCGATGCTGGAAATCCATTCGCCGCCGCTCTTGATGAGATCCTTGAGGCGGTCCGCGAGCTTAAGATAGCCGTAGCCGTCGATGCTTCCGGCATCGCCGGAGCGCCAGTAGCCGTCGACAAAGCGGTCCGCCGCATCGGGTTTGTTGAAATAGGCGGCTGTGATCCAGGGACCGCGCATGCAGATCTCGCCGACCGATTCACCGTCGTGCGGCAGTTCCTGGTCATCGGGCCCGAGGAGCTTCAAGTCCACTCCCGCGATGGGCAGTCCCTGGCAGCGCCTGACGTTCCATTGCTCCGCTGGGGCGAGTTTTTTCAAGCTTGGCTTGAGGCGATTCATGGTGGCGAGAGGGCTCGATTCGGTGCCTCCATAGGCGTGCACGACCTCGGCGCCGGTGAGTTCGTGCAATCCCATCATCAGCGACACCGGCGGTTCAGAGCCGCCGCACAGCAGCCGCAGAAGACTGAGATCCGGCTTGACGGACAGGGTCTCGATGTAGCGCAGCATCGGCAGGAATACCGAGGGCACACCGTTTGTAACCGTGACGCCTTCGGCGATGATGGCATCGACCAGCGGAGCCGGATCCTCCGCAGCATAGCGGCCGGGGAGCAGGATCTTGTTGGCCATCAAGGTGGCCGCCTGCGGCAGCCCCCAGCTCTGAGCGTGGAACATCGGAGCGATGAGCATGGTGCAGTCATCGAGCGTAATGCCGAGGTTCGCCACCAGCGCCGTGGAATGCAGATAAATCGAGCGGTGGGAATAGAACACTCCCTTCGGCTGGCCGGTCGTGCCGGTGGTGTAGCACGCGCTGCATGCCGAACGCTCGTCGATCATCGGCCAGTCGATAATGGGCGACGCGGCCGCCATGAGATCTTCATGATGATGCAGCGGGGAGAGCTGCGTCGTGAGGCCGCTCGCGGGCCCGTCCGTCATGACGATCCAGGCTGTGACGCCGGGAACCAAGGGAGCGATGGCCTCGGCCAGCGGCAGCAAGGTTTCATCAACACAGATGATCGACGCTTGGCTGTGGCCGATGATGTAGCTCAAGTCCTCCGCACCGAGGCGCAGATTGAGCTGCAGCATCACCGCCCCTAAGCCTGGGATGGCGTAGTAGAGTTCGAAGTAGCGGCGGCTGTTCCAGTCCAGCACGCCCACCCGATCTCCCGGTCCCACGCCGAGCGAGCGCAGCGCATTCGCGGCGCGGCATGTGCGTGCGTAGCAGTCGCGGTAGGTGTAGCGGTCCCAAGCGCCGCCCGCGGTTCGATAGACGATTTCTTGGTCGGCGTGAGTTCGCGCCGCGTGACGGATCAGCGTGGTCGTATTGAGCTGGTAATCATCGCCCATGGTGGAAGGGCACCCTTTGACGATGGGATCGCGCATAGGACACCTCGACACGGCCGCACGCCGCAGCTCACCGGGTACATATCACGGCCGACCCCTTATCGCAAATGGCAGGCCCGCCCCTCGCGTCCTTAGAACTGCTGATTCAGACCGGCGAAGAGTCCGCGCCGCGGCCCGTATTGGGGAGCGAATTCGCCGATGCCGGTCGCCTCGCGCAGCACGTAGCTGCGGTCGAAGAGATTGATGACGCTCACGCGCAGCGTCAGGGGCCTCTGGTTGTTCCAGGGATTAAAGTCCCGGCTGAGCGCTGCGTTCCATTGTGTATAGCCGGGCGAATGCTGCTCGTTGGCAAACCCCGCGCGGAGCCCGCTGCCGTACACGCCATCGATGCTCGCCAGCATATTGTTCCAGCGGTAAGCGGCACCCGCCGACGCGCTGACCGTCTGAGCATCGGACGCGTACGTATACGTGCTCGCGAGGTAGGCGAGTTCCACCGGGTCGCCGATCAGGTATTGGTTCGAGACCACATCCTTGACCATGGTGACTTCGTGCGACACGTTCGCGTAGGCTCGAAGGCCGCCCTGGTAGTAGTGCACCTTGAACTCCGCCCCGCGGCTGAAGCCGCGAGCGTAGTTGAACTGGTCCAGCACCACGGCTTGACCGAACTGTCCGTCGTCGAGCGTATCGGTGGAGCGCTTGTAGTAGGCGTCGAGGCCGAGGCTGAGACTGGATAGGATTTTTTGCTCAACGCCCACATCGAAATACGTGGCCCGCTCCGGCCGGACCCGGTCATCGATTGGAATCGACGGCTGTTGCGTCGTATTTTGAAACAGCGCCAGGTTGTTCGGCGTCGACTGCGCCTGCATCGGCGGCGTGAAAAAGCGCGACACCCCGGCATGCAGGCTTGTATCGGCGAATGGCTTGTAGACCAGGGCAATGCGCGGGCTCACCTGATTGGCCGAGACGAACTGGTTCATCTGGTCGAAGCGCACGCCGGTATTCAGGGTGAGATCCGGGCGCATCCGCCACTCGTCCTGAACGTAGCCTCCCGCAGTCCAGCCGATTTTCGAGGTGTAGTCATTCAACGTCACCGGTGTAGGCATGGGGTTACCCTCAGCATCTACAGGCAGCACGGTGGCGAGATCCTGCACCTGCGTCTTCTCGATGCTGAACGCGAGTCCGGCGCGCAGTGTGTGGGCATCGCCCAAGCGATCGGCGGCATCGAACTGAAAGCCGTCGAGCAGGCTCTTGCGCATGACGTTCGAAGCAACATCGTTAAAGGCCAGATCGCCGTAGAGGTCGGGCACGAAATCGATGCCGGCGTAGCGGGTGAAGAGCGAGAACTGCGTGTCGATGCGGTCATAGTGCGTCTGCAGCGCTACGACGCTGAAGAAAAAGCGGTCCGCCTCGTTCTCGTTGAGGCTGGTTGAGGACAACGTGGGAGAGCCGAAGTCCCCCAGCGGCTGCTCACCCTCGACGTTCGGAATCTGGAAATGGCCGATGAAGCCGCCGGACATGTAAGTGAGGCGGCTCGAATCCCCGAAGAGAGTCGATCCATAGCCGAAGAACTTCTCCTGCGTGGTGCGATCGTGGATCGGGTTCTGCATCGGCGTTGCGTTCTCGAGGCCCTCGTTGCTCGAGAAGTAGCGTCCGGTCAGAAAGTACTGCGTCTGGCCGGCGCTGCCGCCGTATTCGAGGCTGGGGCTGACAGTTCCCCAACTGCCGCCGTAAAGATCCAAGTTCCCGCCCGGATCGAATGCGGCTTTGGTGGTGATGTCGACGACCCCCGCCGTGCGCAGCCCGTATTGCGCCGGCAGCGTTCCGTCGAGCAGATTCAGGTTGCCGATGAAACCGGTCTCGAGTACCGGGCCCAATGCGGAGACTCCGTCGGGAAGCTGAATGCCGTTGATGCGGTATTGAACGTTTGCGTATTCGTTGCGGACGTGGAAATCCGGATTGCTGATCGCCGAATCGTAGGAAACACCGGGCGCCTGGAGGAGCACTTTGTCGATCGGCGTGTTCTTGCCCTGCGGCAGCGTCTCGACCGCCTGTTGATCGATGTCGTAGCTGGTGGCGCCCAATTTGGGCAACAGATCCTTGTCGCGCGATTCGTCGAGTTGCTGGTTCTTCTCCTGCAGCGCGTCCGCAGGCCTGTTGCCGTTGACCACGATCTGCGGCAGCCGCGCATCGCCCGGCGCGCGTGCGGGCGCGGTGCCGCCGGCGGTCGGTGACGGCGCCGACGGCTGATCAGCGTCCCCTGTATCCGCTGTATCCGCTGTATCCGCGGTAACCGCCGTGTCCGCGGAGTCCGCCCAAGCCGCCGGCGCGAGCGCCAGGAAGCACAAGATCGAAGTCAACATAATCTGTGCCATCGCGCCGACTCATCCTTAGAAAAGGGCCTCGCGCCGTTACGCGAATGCTAATATGAATGATAATCATTCGCATGACGGTGTCAAGGCAATCCCGGCGTCGCACGCTTCCGGCGTCCAGTCAGCCGCTGGCGGTGTTCAGCTCCTCGATGGCTGCGCGATCCAATTTAAGCTCCGTGGCAGCGGCCAATTCATCGAGTTGATCGACGCTGGTCGCGCTTGCGATCGGTGCCGTGATGCTGGGGCGCGCGATTTGCCATGCCAGCGCCACACTCGCCACCGAGGTTGCGTAGCGTCGCGCCACATCGTCGAGTGCCGCCAGGATGCGAAAGCCCCGTGCGTTCAGGAACTTCGCGATCACGCCCTTCCCGCGCGCGCTCTTCGCCGCGTCCTCGGGCGCGCGATATTTGCCGCTGAGAAATCCGCAAGCGAGGGCGTAGTAGCTGACGACGCCGAGCTGCTCCTTGAGGCACAGCGGCTCGAGCTCGGCTTCGTAGTCGGAGCGCGCGTACAGATTGTAGTGCGGCTGTAATGCTTCGTAGCGCGGCAGTCCGTGCTTGCGGCTCACCTCGAGCGCCTCGGCCAAACGCGCCGCCGTGTAATTGGATGCACCGATGGCGCGCACCTTGCCCTGGTCGATCAGCTTCTGATACGCGCCCAGCGTCTCCGCCAGGGGTGTATTTGCATCATCGGCATGCGCGAAATACAAATCGATGTAATCGGTTTGCAGTCTGCGCAGCGAATCCTCCGCCGACCGCGCGATATGGGCGGCAGACAGCCCTGGGCGATCGGGCGACATTTCCATCCCGACCTTGGTCGCGATCACGACGTCCTCGCGCTTACCGCGCCGGCGCAGCCAGTTGCCGATGACCGTTTCCGATTCGCCGCCGCGATGTCCCGGGATCCACACCGAGTACACATCCGCGGTATCGATGAAGTTGAGTCCGGCGGCGATCATGGCGTCCAGCACTTTGAAGGACGCCGCTTGGTCCGCAGTCCAGCCAAACACGTTGCCGCCGAGACACAGAGGCGTGACTTGCAGGCGCGAACGGCCGAGAGTATGAAGCTGCATTGGAAACCTCCAAACGAGGAAAGCGATGATGTCGATTATCCATGAAAGTATTCACGCGCTGGGTGGAATCCCAGAGCAATGCGTTTGACCAGCATTGGCTTGTGGTTGCTATCGAGCCTCGCCCACCCGGCGCTTGGCGCAGCGGGCGGCGATGCCGGCAGCCCCTACGTGATTCAACGCCAATTCGTGCTCGGCGGCGCGGGAGGCTGGGATTATTTGACGGTCGACTCCGCGGCGAACCGATTGTTCATCTCGCGCTCCGACCGCGTACTCGTCATGAGCACCGTGGACGGCTCGGTGATTGCAACGATTGCGGACACCCAAGGAGTGCACGGCATTGCGCTGGCGCGCGAACTCGGCATGGGTTTTACCAGCAACGGCCGTGCGGACACGGTGACGGTTTTTGATTTGAAATCGCTCGCGGTCACCAAAACGATTGCGGTAAGCGGACACAATCCCGACGCCATCCTGTACGATGCGGCCGGCAAACACCTCTACACCTTCAACGGCCGCAGCCACGATATCAGCGTCATCGATCCCAGGAAGGGCGCGGTTACGGCGACGCTGCCCGCCGGAGGTAAACCCGAATTCGCTGCAAGCAACGGCGCCGGCCGCATTTTCTTCAATATCGAGGACACATCGCAGCTCGGCGTGATCGATTCCTCGACGCGCAGCCGGATCGCTACCTGGCCGCTGCCGAATTGCGAGTCGCCCACCGGGCTCGCCATCGACATTCGACACCAACGGCTGTTCTCGGTGTGCGGGAACGGCATTCTCGCCGTGACTGACGCGGCCTCCGGCAGGCACGTCGCCGCGGTGCCGATCGGCAAAGGTCCGGACGCCGCCGCGTTCGACGCGCAACGCGGCTTGCTCTTCAGTTCGAACGGCGAGGATGGCACGCTCACGGTGATTCATCAGGACGACGCCGATCACTACTCCGTTGCCGCCACTGTGGCGACTCAACAAAGCGCGCGCACGATGGCGCTTGATGCCGGGACCCACCGGCTTTACCTGGTCGCGGCGCAATTCGGTACGGCGCCGGCACCGAGTGCAGCAGAGCCGCATCCACGTGCGCCGGTCCTCGACGGCAGCTTCAAAGTGCTGGTCCTTGGCAATTAGCCGGCCACGGATGCCGCCGAGCGCGCGATGGCCCGAAGGATATGTTCAGTGCTCTCGCCGTGCCTGGTTGCCGGATTGCTGCACGTCCCGGCAGCCGCCCGGGCGCAGGCCGGCCCGCCGTTTCTCACCAATGATCCCGGAACTCCGGGCAACGCGAATTGGGAAATCAATGTGGGTTCGATGCCAACCCTCGCCCGCGGCGTGTCTTCCTATCAGATTCCGCAAATCGATTTGAACTTCGGTCTCGGCGATCGGATTCAACTGACCTACGAAATTCCTTACGTGGTGCAGTCGAGCAGCGGGCGGCCGAACGAGAGCGGTTGGAGCAACGGCTTTCCCGGCGTCAAATGGCGCTTTCTGGACGAGGGTGAGGGAGATTGGCAAGTGTCGGCATTTCCTCAAATCGAAGCCAGCGCGTCACGCATCGCGCGAGAGAACGAAATCGCGGGGCCCGGACCCCGTTTTCTTCTGCCCGTCGAGGTCACCAGGAAGTTGGGTCCGTTCGATGTCGATCTCGAAGTGGGCTACTATTTTCCGGGTCATGGGCCAAAGGAACGCATTCTCGGACTTGTCGCGGGCCGATCGGTGACGGAGCGGCTTGAACTCGACGTCGAGATCTACGATGACCGCGCCTACGATGCGCGGCCGCATTCGACCACCATGGATCTCGGCGGCCGCTACAAGCTGAGTCCGAGCCTCATCGCGCTGTTCATGGCGGGCCGCAGCGTCAACGGGTTTTCCGACGGTCAGCCGGAGTTCTTAGGCTACGTCGGAATTCAAATTCTATTGAGCAATTACGGCCGCACGCTCAACTCGGGAACTTGAGCGTGCCGTCAAAAGGAGAACTCGCATGTTGAAGATCTTTCACGCACCTCGCAGCCGCTCGCATCGGATCGTGTGGCTGTGCGAAGAGATGGGCGTGCCCAGTTTCTTCTCTTCGGCGAAGCGGGTCTGGCGATGTACGGCAATCCGCTGGTAGCGACCAAGTACATGGCTCCCGAAGACGAGCGCGTCAATTGGACCAGTGATTATCTCAAGACGACCTTCGCGCAGCGGCTCGGCTACTTCGACGATCACCTGGGCGACTCGCCCTACATTGCCGGCGACCGCTTCACCGCGGCCGACATCTCGGTCGGCTATTCCATCAGCATGGTGCGTTTCGCCACCGACAACGAATTGTCGCCGAATCTGCGGGCTTACCTGGAGCGCATGAGGGCGCGGCCCGCCTACCAGCGAGCTGCGAATCCGGGGACCGGCTGATTTTGCGCGAACGCCGGCGTACGCACGCAGCGGATCATTTGCCGCGATGCGGCCTCTGCTAATATCATGCGAATTGCTCATCCTCCAGGAGCAATCCGTTGCCGCTCACGCCATTCGATAAAGGCAAACTGAAAATTGCGGCGCACGTCCGGGAAGAGCTGGACCGTGCGGGCATTACGGCCGATTTGATTCAATGCAAATCCGGCGGCATGCATACTCATACCGACACCGCGAGACTCATTGTTACCGTGCAGGGTACACCCGTCTACATGGACTTGAAGGCGCACGAAGTCGAGGATTGTGAGGCCATCGTCGCCGGCGACACCTGGCATAAGATCGCCGCGCTGATCAATCGGCTTCGGTAGGGCGTACCGCCATGCCGCTTGCCCGCCGGCGCTACGTCACGGCTGACGTCTTTACCGACCAGATGTTCGGCGGCAATCCGCTGGCGGTTGTCCTGGATGCCGAGGGTTTATCGACCGCAGAGATGCAGGCGATAGCGCTCGAGTTCAATTATTCCGAGACCACCTTCGTGTTGCCGCCGCGCGATCCTGCGCATACGGCGCAGGTCCGCATTTTCACGCCGCGCGCGGAGCTTCCTTTCGCGGGACACCCCAACGTCGGCACGGCCTTTCTCTTGGCGCAGCGGCGGGAATTCCTTGACGCCGCCCGCACCGGGCAATTCGTGTTCGAGGAAGCCGCCGGACTCGTACCGCTGAGACTCATGCACGACGGCGGCGCGATCATCGGCGCCGAGCTCGAGGCTCCGGAACGATTGTCGTGCCGAGCGCGCGTTACGCAAGAGGCTGCGGCGGCCTCCCTGTCATTGCCGCCGCAGGACGTCGCGATGACGACGCACGCGCCGCAGGTCGTGTCCGTCGGCCTGCCCTTTCTCGTCGTTGCAGTCGCTTCGCGGGAAGCGCTGCGCCGTGCAAAGCCCGATCTTGCCGTTTACGGCGAGATGCTGCCGCTCGACGGCGCGGACGCGGTGTATGCCTATACGCACGATCGAGGGGATGAACCTCGAGGGTCCGAGAGCATTTTGCACGCGCGTATGTTTTCGCCGCTCGACGGCATCGTGGAGGATCCGGCGACCGGGAGCGCGACCGCCGCGGCGATTGCGCTCCTCGCGACCCACGGCCGCGATTCGCCCGAGGAGCGTTCATGGCGGGTTCATCAAGGCGTCGACATGGGACGTCCCAGCTTATTACTGGGACGCACCGTGAAGCGCAACGGGAAGATCGACGCCGTCCATATCGGCGGCCGCTGCGTTGCGGTGCTGGAGGGCGCTTTCGTCGCCGAGCCCGACAAAACCGCAAGACCGTTGTAAGATCCGTGATCCAACTTCTGCGGGTGCCTGATGACAACAATAAAATGCCGTGCGCCGCTCCGGACCAGCGCTCCCCTAATTAGCACTACCCTGCTCGGCGCCTTGATACTGACCCTGGCTTCTGCGCCGTCTCGGGCCGATGATCCCGCGCTGCCGCGCTCACTCCCCGAGGCGATTCGCATGGAGCGTGCCGACGCACTGCCCCGTACGGATTTCTTCGAAACGCCCTCGCTGGCCGCATCCAAGCCGGGCGACCTCTTGCGGCAGGAGACCTTCGCCGGCTACACCCTGCCGAGCGGGGCCAGCGCGGTACGAATCCTCTACCACTCGAAGAGCGCCGACGGTCTTGATGTCGCCACCTCAGGCGTCGTCTTGATCCCAGCCGGCAAGGCACCGGCCGGCGGCTGGCCCGTGATCGCTTGGGCGCACGGCACGACGGGGGTGGCGCGGATGTGTGCGCCGTCCCTGCAGAAGGACGTGGCATACGGCGAGGAAGGGCTGATGCCGATGGTGCGGGCCGGCTTTGCGGTCGTCGCGACCGACTATCACGGACTCGGTACCATCGGACCGCACGAGTACGTGAACAAGGTCGCCCAGGGCCGCGACGTAGTTTATTCGATCCCAGCCGCACGCGCCGCCGTACCCTCGCTCGGCCGCAAGTGGGCGGCGGTCGGCCACTCGCAGGGTGGTCTCGCGGCCTGGAGCGTCGCCGAGATCGAGACCGGACTGCATGACCCCGATTATCTCGGAGCGGTGTCCGTCGCCGGCGCCGCGAATCTAAAGGAGATCCTGACCGAGATGGGCGATCCCGGGAATTCCGCCGCCTACTACCTCGAGTACATGGCGTACGCCATCCACGCGCGCGTGCCGGCGTTCCAACCCGCGGACATGTTGGCCGGCGAAGCCCTGAAACGCTATCGCGATGTGACCACCCAGGGCTGCTGGGACTATGCGTACGCGAGCTTCCTCAAGCCGCCGCCGGGCAAGGCCTTGAAAGCCGGCTGGGATCGGACCCAAGCAGCCGAACAATTCTTCAAGGACAATGAGTTGGGAGCGGTGCCGGTCGGCGGCCCCCTGCTCGTGATTGCGGGCGAGGCCGACGCCACCGTGCCGCTCGCATCGATCCGCGGAACCGTGCAGAAGGCCTGCCGGAACGGCATCGCGCTGACATTTCGCTCCTACCCAGGCCTCGATCACGATCCGACCATGGAACGCAGCACGCCGGATCAGCTCGCCTGGATCCGGGATCGTTTGGCGGGCAAGCCGAGCACGAGCAACTGCGCCACGCTCAACCCTTGAGCCCGTTTGAGGCCACACACTAAGGCCGTCATTCGTCAACCGATTGGAGCGACCTCAATGAATCGAGATTCAGGGATTTCCCGGCCGTGGTGGATCATCATGGCACTTTGCATCGCCTCGCCGAGCTTGGCCGACGATGCGGCCACGCTGATGCGCTTTCCGACCCTGCACGGCGACAACGTTGTCTTCGAAGCCCACGGGAATCTGTGGCGAGTCAACCGCGCCGGCGGTACCGCCGCGCGGCTGACGAGCGAACCGGGTTACGAAGTCATGCCGCGCTATTCCCCGGACGGGCGCTGGATTGCCTTCACCGGGCATTATCAGGGCAACAGCGACGTCTACGTCATCGCCGCGGAGGGCGGAGTGGCGCGCCGGCTGACCTTTCACTCGGATATCGAGGACGATCCGCCCTCCCGGCGGGGACCGGATAACATGGTGATCGGGTGGACTCCCGATTCGACGCGCATTGTTTATCTCTCGCGGCGCGAGACCTGGAACTTGGGCTACGGACGCTTGTTCACCGTGCCCCTCGCCGGCGGCGCTTCAGAGGCCCTGCCGCTCGATCGCGGCGGCCTCCTCAGCTTCAGTCCGGACGGCAAGCAGATTGCCTACAATCGGATCTTCCGGAATTTTCGCACTTGGAAGCGCTACGATGGCGGCCTCGCCCAAGACATCGACATCTATGACTTCGCGAGCAAAAAACTGACTCGCGTCACCGACTGGCCAGGGACCGAGACCGCGCCGATGTGGGTGGGAAATACCATCTACTTTCTCTCCGATCATGATGCCAACCGGCGCGAAAACATTTGGGCCTTGGATTTGGGTACCCATCAGTTCCGCGAGCTCACGCATTTCACGGATTTCGATGCCGACTTCCCCTCCCTTGGCGATACGGGCATTACCTTCCAACAGGGTGGCGACCTCTATGTGATGGACTTGCCGAGCGAGGAACTCCACAAGCTCGCCGTGCGCGTGCCCGATGACGGACTGCATACCGCTCCGCGCTTTGTCGACGCCGGTAAATTCATCCGCTCCGCCGACGCGGCTCAGATCACCGACTACGACCTGTCGCCCAACGGCAAACGCGTGCTGCTGAGCGCACGCGGCGATTTGTTCAGCGTGCCGGCCGAATACGGCAGCACGCGCAATCTGACCGAGACTTCCAATGCCGATGAGGACCATCCGGCGTGGTCCCCGGATGGAACGCAGCTTGCCTATACCACCGATATCAGCGGCGGCCAAGAGATCGCGGTGCGCGGCGCCGCCGGCGGTCCGGAGAGAATTCTCACGCATTTCGCCAACGGATTTTTCTACCAGCCGGTGTGGGCGCCGGCAGCCGACCGGCTCGCATTCTCCGATAACGCGCATCGGCTCTGGACCGTGGGCGTCAACGGCGAACAGCCGAAGCAAATCGCCGCGGATCCTTTCCAGGAAATCCATGATTACAGCTTCTCACCCGATGGCCGGTGGCTCGCCTACAGCCTCAACGATGCCAATCAGGTGCGGGCGATCTGGCTGTATAACCTCGCGACGAGCAAGGCGACGCGCATCAGCGCGGGACACGACAACGAGTTTTCACCGGTATTCGATCCCGAGGGCAAGCACCTGTATTTCATCGCCAATCGTCACGAAAATCCGGTGTTGAGCGAGGCTGAGTTCGATGCCGCCAATTTGAAGAGCGCGGGCATCTACGTGGCTACCCTGCACAAGGAAACCGCCTCGCCGCTGGCGCCGCGCTCCGATGAAGGGGCGGTCGAGCCGGAGCCGCGCAAAAGCGCCGCTACTGCCGCCAAGCCCGCCGCCAAGCCCGCCGGCGAATCCGACGGTGCCGCAGCGGATGACGCCAAATCCGACAACTGGAAGCCCGGCGCCTCGCAGCCGATCCAGATTGATCTCGATGGGCTGATGGGCCGCGCGGTTTTGCTGCCCGTGCCCGCGGCGGACATCGTCGCATTGGATGTGCGCCGAGGCCACGTGTTCTATTTCACGAATCCGCTTCACACCATCGAGGGCAAACTACCGGGCGAAAACGAAGCGCTTCACGTGTTCGATTTGAAGGAGCGCAAGGATGCGACCGTCGTCGATTCGCTCGACAGCTACCGGTTGTCCGCCAACGGCCAGAAGGTGCTCTACAAGAAGGACAAGGATTGGGTCATTGTCGATGCACTACCCCCCAAGGATGGCGGCCAAGACAAAGGCGAGAAGAAGACGCTGAATCTGTCGCACCTGCGCGAACTCGTGGATCCGCGCCAGGAATGGCGCGAAATGTACGACTCCGCGTGGCGCTTGGAGCGCGATTTTTTCTACAGCTCGAAAATGAACGGCGTGGACTGGAACGCGATTCACGACGCCTACGCCAAATTCTTGCCGCTGCTCGGTTCGCGCGAAGATCTGACGTATTTGCTCGGCGAGATGGTGGGGGAGCTCAGCAACTCGCATACCTACGTGGGCGGCGGCGATCGGGATGATCCGACGGACAAAGTGCGAACCGGCCTCTTGGGCGTGGATTATGGCCTCGATACGGCGTCCGGGCGGTATTTCTTCGCGCGAATCTATCGCGGCGACAATACGCGCGAAGCCTATCGATCGCCGCTGACGCAACCGGGATTGAAAGTGGCGCAGGGGAATTTCCTGTTGGCCGTCGATGGGCACGAGTTGAAAGCCCCCACCGACCCTGACAGCCTGCTGGTGGGCAAGATCGATCAAGCGGTGCGTCTGGCGGTGGCCGATTCTCCATCCGGGGCTCGCCGCGACCTCACCGTCGAGCCTCTCAAGCAGGAAATGAACCTGCGGGAAGACGCGTGGATTACCGAGCGCCGGCAATTCGTCGACAAGCTCTCGGGCGGCCGGATCGGGTATGTCTATCTCTCCAATATGGCGGAACTCGGCATGCAGCAGTTTTTCCGTCAGTTCTACAATCAGATCGACAAGCAGGCGCTCATTGTCGACGATCGCTGGAATGGCGGCGGTTTCATCAGTCAGATCGTGCTCGAGCGTCTGCGGCGAGTGCTGGCCGGGATGGATGTCAACCGCGAATCGGCGGCCACGAGCGTGCCGCAGCAGCTGGTGGCGGGACCCAAAGCCTGTCTGATCAATCATTACTCGGGCTCGGACGGGGATCTATTCCCGCATTTCTTCCGCAAGTACGGTCTCGGTCCCCTCATCGGCACGCGGACCTGGGGCGGCGTGCGCGGCATCCGCGGCGACTGGCCGCTGCTCGATGGCGGCTTCGTCACGGTTCCGGAAGATGCCATCTATGGACTGGATTCCCAGTGGGTCATCGAGAACCATGGAGTCGCACCCGATATCGAGATCGAGGACTCGCCCAGCGATTGGCTGGCGGGGGGCGATGTGCAGCTGGCAACGGCCGTGAATTATCTATTGGATGAACTCAAGAAGCATCCCAACGGTCAACCGCCGCCGCCGCCGCTACTGCCCGCCTATCCGCCGCCGGGGCATGATTAAATAGGGCAACACCGAGTATGCAGCGGCACTGAATGGCGGGCACATTCACAAAACTGGGGGTAGCCGATCTCGAGACGGTGGTGAGCCGCGCTGCGCTCCCTGCCGAGGCTGAGGCGGCGTTGCAAGGCTGCACCGAGATCGGCGACGCGCTCGATCGCCTGGAAGCGGCGGGCTTCGCAGCCGAAGCGGTGCGGGTGCTGGCGCATGCCCTACCCAAGCGCGAAGGCGTCTGGTGGGCCTGCATGTGCGCGACGAACACCGCACCACCCGACTTGAGCGAAGCCGATCAGCTGGCACGGGAGGGTGCCGAACTATGGGTGCGGCAGCAGAAAGACGACGTGCGCCGCGCCGCGATGGGACATGCCGAAGCCGCGGGCTTCATGAGCGCCGAAGCATGGACTGCCATCGCGGCATTCTGGAGCGGCGATTCGATTGCGCCTCTGGATCAACCTCCGACACCGCCGCTCCCCGAACAAACCGGCACAGCGGTCGCGGCCGCAGTGACTCTCGCCTCGGTGCGGGGCGACGGCAAGCTGTTCGCCGCACGACTGAAACGCTTCTTAGACAGCGGCCGTGATATCGGCTCGGGTGGTTTTGGCCGGATGCAGCCCGAGGCCGGCTGACTTTGCCTCGCGGCACCCGCGCGCAGAGCTATCCCGTCGCAGCGCGCGCGCGAATTCCGGCAGCCACCGGAGCGGGATCCGCCGTCGGCACGCGGCGCAGCGCCGTGTCCACGCGGATGCGAGTCCACTCTTCGTACACTTCGGCGATGTCGGTCTGTGTGACGTTCGGCAGCCTGAGAATCGATTCGCGGTGGTTCGCAGGTCTCGTGAGGTAATCCTCCGGCAAATAGCCATTCGCCTGACACAGCTGGAACAGCTCGGTGCCGGGGTACGGGTAAAACACAAAGACTCCAAAATCGACCGGCTGCAAATCTGCGTGCAGCTCCAGGGTCTCCGTCATTTCAGCGCGGCTCTCGCCCGGCGTGCCGACGATGTAGTTGGCCGTGACCATGATGCCGGCCTCGCGAGTCCAACGGAACACGTCGCGAAAGCGCTGGTTGCTCGCGTTGCGCTTCATGATCTCGCGGCGCACCCGTTCGCTGCCGCTTTCCACGCCATAGATGATGTGCTTACAGCCGGCGGCCGCAAGCTCGCGCAGCATCGCCTCATTCACCGTCTCGACGCGCGCGTTCAAGGAAAACGGTACGGCGAACTCCGCGCCATACACCTTGCAGAATTCACGCACCCAGCGGTGATGGATGGTGAACGTATCGTCCAGGAAGATCACGTAGTTGAGCGGTCCGTTGGCGCGGATGTCGCGCAGTTCCGCCAGCACATTGCCGTGGCTGCGCCGCCGCCCGTAACTCGCCGTATCGGCCGAGTCGTAGAGCTTGTCGTACATGCGGGCCGCGCAGAACGTGCACGGAAACGGGCAGCCGCGCTGGGTGGTCATATGCCGCACGCCCCAGCGCTCGTCCATCATGTCGCGCGCCAGGAACGGGACCGCATCGAGGGGTTCGATCGGGTTGCGCAATCGCGGCCGCGCGCCGCCCTTGGTCCAGATGTTCGCGATAGCGACGTCCCCCGGCGTGGATTCGAGCGCGTTCACCAAATCGAGCAGAGCGGCTTCGCCCTCGCCCAGGCAGATATAGTCGATTCCGTCATGGCGCAGCACTTCTTCCGGCGAGAATGTCGCGTGCAGGCCGCCCACGACCACCGGAATATCACAGCTACGCCGTAAGCCCCCAAGCACGTCGCGCGCGCGCAGCCATTGCCGCGTGGTAATGGATACACCGATGAGACCGGGCGCTTCGCGGACGACGTCAGCGGCAATGGCCGCGATCGGCCGATCCGCCGCCACGCGCAGAAAGGCCGCCTCGTGCCCATGCCGGCGTAGCCAGGCCGCGAGAAACGCCGGACCGAGCGAGGCCACAGCCCATTGATTTTCCGTGTCCAGTTCCAGAAAGAGCACGCGCATGGCGAGAGCTTACGAGACACTCCGCTGCAGCACCAGAAGTTCAGCGCGATAGTGCATGGTCGCCCGCGCGTGCACGCGCACATGCCAGCCCTCGTCGCCGGTGCGCGCGATCATGCGCAGACCCGACACAGTCTCAGCCCAGAGACCGACGTCCGGTGCGGCGGCACCCGCCGAGCGGGCTCCCAGCCACGCTTCCACCGGAGTTGCCGCCGTGCTCCAATCAAAAGGAGTACAGAGCAGAACGTGTCCGCCCGGCCGCAGCAGCGCAGCGGCTGCGCGCATCAAGGCCGCCGGATCGGATACGCAGTCCAACAGGTTGAGCGCCACCACCAGACCCGCAGAGCCCGCCCCCAAGGGAGGAGACAACGCATCCGCGATCCAGATATGCGCGTTGCCGCGCCGCGGCGACGGCACCGTGATCTCGCGCTCTTCGTAAGCCGTGCCGGCGAGGCGCAGCGGATAGCGGAATGTGCCGCCGCGCACCGCGCGCGCGGCGAACCTTGCCAGGGGCGCCGACAGATCGAGCCCCAGCACCGGCGTATCGAACCGCTCCGCCAAAGCGCGGGTCACACCCCCAGCCGCCGCGCCGAGTTCGACCACGGGTCCGGATACCGCCCCCGCCATGGCGAGTGCAGCCTCCGCCAGCGCCCAGGCCTGACCGGGTGCCGGCGCGCCGCGATCGGTGCTGTCGAAAGCGCCCCAGTGGTCGCGCACATAACCCGACAAATGCTGCCGCGTGGCGTCGAACCAGCTGCCGGGCGGCACGACCGAGCCCAGCAAGTCGGCGATGGGGGCCCACAGATCCTGGCGCGCCAGCAGGTACACGCCTGCCTCATTCAGGAAACGAGGTAAGTCCGCCACCAGTACCGGGACGCCGTCGATCACCGGAAACTGTCTACGGCAGCCCTCGGCCGGACAGACTAGGATTCCCTGGCCGCCCGCGGGCTGTCCATGATCCGCGTCCTGCCAAACCGACAGCCGCAAAGGGACATCGTTGCCGCGCGCGCGGCAGGTTGGACAGTGAGGCGAGAAGCCGCGAAACGGCTCGGCATCCACCCGTCAGCCGCCGATGATGACGGTGACGCAGCCTGGGGGCATGACCTGCCCCATCGGACTCGGGATCGGAGCAACACAAGAAGAATGAAGTGTTTGATCGCCCACGCGCGCGGCCGGCAGGCTGCTGATCAGGACCGTGGTCGACCCCATCATGATCATGCCGGGTCCCGCAGGGATGCACCCCGGCAAGAGACAGGGCATGGTCATAGAAGTCGCTGTCGCCGCGGGCAGGCTGCCGATCAACACCGTCGGAGCGCCTGGCGGCATGATCGCCAGCGGCAACCCCGGATGCGGCAGCGGTGTCGGGGCCGGCGCCGGCGGATGGATGGGTGCGTGGCAATGCGGAATCATCTGGATGACCATGTCGGAGACGCGGGCGGCCGGAGGACTCATGCGAATAATTATCGACTCAGGAACGGAGCCTGTCCAGCGCGTTTCGAACCGCGCCACTGCCTCATGGGCGCTTGAGCTGCTCGAGTTCGTCCAAGGTCCGCGGCCAATCGGCTCCGAGCAGTCGCGACAAAGCGCGATCCGCGAGCAATTTCCCTCCGGTTTGGCAGCGGGCGCAGTAGTTCGTTTCATGATCGGCATAGCGGATCCGCTGAATCTTATCGCCGCATCTCGGACATGCCTGCCCGAAGCGCCCATGCACCGCCATGTCGGGACGAAACGCCGTGACCTCTTCCGGAAATCCACGCTCCGCTTCTTTGCGCAGCCGATCGATCCAACTCTCGAGCGTTGCCCGCGTAGCCGAATACAAGCGCTGCCATTGCTCGGGACTCAGTTTCTGAGAAAGCAGAATCGGCGACAGTTGCGCCGCATGCAGAATCTCATCCGAATATGCGTTGCCGATACCGCTCAAGATCCGGGGATCCGTCAGCGCCCGCTTCAGCGTGCGGTTTTCCTGAAGCATGGCGGCACGAAATTCCTCGAGGCTGCTCGACAAAACGTCGATGCCGCCGGGATCCATCGCCCGTAGCGCCGGCTCGCCGCTGACCACGTGCAGCGACGCACGCCGTTTGGTGCCTGCCTCCGTGAGAACGAGAGACCCGCCGGAGAAATCGAATGCGGCGAGATTGTTGCGGCCCGACAGTTTCGCGCCCGGCCCTCGCCAATGCAGTCTTCCGGCGATCATGAGATGGATCACGATCCACAAATCATTGTCGAGGCCCAAAGCGACGCGCTTGCCGATCCGCTTAAGTTCGCGCACCACGTGCCCCTCCGCATCCCCGATCGGCGGCTGCGCGGTGCGCAAAACGAAGACGCTCGCGAAGCGAACCTTGATCAGCAGCTGGCCGACGATGCGCGCCTCGAGAGCGCAGAGATAGGCGTTGATGTCCGGGAGTTCTGGCATGCCGGCAAGCTTGCATGCGCGCGGCGAATTTGCAAATTGTGCGGCGCGCCTGACGCGGAAACAAAAGTGTCACGCTTGTCCCCTAAAATGGCGCTGTCACAGTTAAAACGCCGCGGCTTTTGCAATGATTACATTTCAGACATTGCTCGGCGGCGAATGCCGCGAAGAAATCACCGCGCTGAAGGACGGTCGACCCATGCTTGCCAAGAGCAGCGAGGATTCGAGACTGCGGCGAGTTCTGGCCGAGATCGTGGACAACGCAAAATCGCCGAACTACAGCTTGATGGACGCAGTCGCTTCCGCGCGCGCAGCACTCGGCGCCAAGTAATCCGCTCGACGGCCGCGAGCGCAGCCGCGAGCGCGCGGCGCCGCCCGCGACGCCGCCATCAACATCTTGGCAAAATCGTCGTATAATTCGCGGCTTAAGGCTGCGCTCGTCTAGCGAATCTGAGCAGGGAGACGGTACGGCGGAGCCAATAACAAGGAATCGCAATCTTGGTCTTGATGACCCTTGCCTTGATTGTGGCGGGCGCGTACCTGCTCGGTATCGTGGTACGCCCCGCATGTGGTCACCAAAGGCTGAGGGCGCTCGCCGCTGCCGGTGCGGTGGGTTTGGTGCTCGCGGCAGCGCCCGGCGCGCCATCAGCCGGGCCGGATGCGCCGGTGACCACTGTCCTGCCGACAGGAACCAACATCGCGGCCCTGGCGGCGGGCGGCGAGATCGAGAGCGTGACGAACGCGTACGGTCCGGGGCATTTTGGACGACTGCTGCTCGACGGATCTCCCACCACCGTATGGACTCCCGATGGCGACGTCGTCTATCCACAAGAAATCGTTTTCTCCTTCTACAAGCGCGACACCGCGCTGGTATCGGCGCTCGTTCTCATGACGGCCCCTGAGGGATGGGGGCCCAAACGCATCGAGGTCTACACCTCGACCGAGAGTGCGAGCGGCGGCTTCAAACAAGTAGCGGCGGCCGATGTCTCGGACACGCTGCCGGTTCAAACCATCAGCTTTCCCGCTGTGTTGGCACGCTACGTAAAACTGCGCGTCGTGGCCGGAGCCGATGTCAGCGTCAAGATCGGCGAGGTGCAGATCATTGAAGGAGCATCTGCGGGATACAGTTCTCTGCTCGCCCGGCATCCTGAGATCGTGAAATGGAAGCAGAGCGTGCGGTACGCCGCGCAGGCAGGGATCGATTGGCTGGAACCCTCTTCGATGGAATGGCAAAACTCGCAGCACTGTTTCGGTTGCCACGTCCAAGCCCAGACGCTCATGGGCCTGGCCGTCGCGCAGACCAACAACTACGTCGTCAGTGCGCGCACCGCGGATGAGTTGGCGGCATTTACGCGATCGAAGCACGACGCGGACGGTCACGAGATCGACGAGGGCTCCGACACTCACTACACGCCCACGCAATTCGCGGCAATGGGGCTCGCTTACTATGACGAGGCCAATGGGGCGAAGAACGATTCGGTGTTGCGCGGCTACGTCAGTTGGCTCGCGGGGCACCTCAAGCCCAACGGCGAGCTACCGCAGGACGAGGATGAGCCACCGATCGCGCAAGGTTCCTTGATGGGAACGGCGAACTCGGTGGTGGCCTTCATGGTGGCGTTTGCGCAGAGCGGCGACTCGCAGTACAAGTCCGCCGCCGAACGCGGGCTCGCCTTCATCGCCGCGTCCAAGCCGGTGACGACACAGGACAAGATCTTCCAAATTATCACCCTGTCGCGCTACGGCACGCCCGCACAGCGAGATCTCGCCTCAAAAGTGATCCAGCAATTGCAGTCGGAACAGAACGCAGATGGCGGATGGCGCGAGCAACCGGCCCTGAAGGGCTCCAACGCATTTGCAACGGGTCAAGTACTCTATGCCTTCAAGGAAGGCGGGGTGAGCATTGAAGCGCCGACGTTCAGCAAAGGCGTTCGGTATCTGATCTCGACGCAGCAAAGCTCCGGCGCGTGGCCAGCCGGCGAAACGGATGCCCAGCGGCCCTCGGAGTTCGCCCCCACGATGTGGGCGGTGATTGGACTCGCGGGCACGATCGAGCCGCCAACCGCCGAGTCGATGAAGCTCGAGCTCGACAAGTATCGGCGGGTGCGGCTCTACATCAACTTCGATTTCAATCAAGCGACGATACGGCCTGACGGCAGGCCGATCCTCGGCGAGGTAATCAAGCTCTTGGCGACGTATCCGGATCTCGCGCTCGAGATCAATGGTCATACCGACAACGTGGGCACACACGACTACAACGTGCAGCTCTCGAAGCGCCGAGCCGCGGCCGTGGTCGATGCGCTCGTCGCCGCGCATATTGCGCCTGGCCGCCTGACAGCCGGGGGCTTCGGACCCGATCAGCCCATCGAAGATAACGCTACGGAAAAGGGCCGCGCACTCAATCGACGAGTCGAATTGGTCAAACCCTGAGAATAGCCGCCCACTACGCCCTCGGGTCAGGCAGCCTGCGCCGTAGGCCAAAGCTCGTCGGTCAGCCGAGCCAGCGCCCAAAGAATCGGAAGGTCCGGTCCCAGGCCTGCTGCGACCACACTGGGTCGAATTGGGTAGCGGAAATACGACCCGGTCCCACGGCAGTCTCGTTGGCGAAGGCATGATGTGCCAGGTAACGATGGAAATCGAAGCTCACGCCGGCAGCATGCAACTTCGCTTCCAGCTGGTCGATAGTGGCGATGGGAAAGAACTCGTCCTGCGTGGCCCAGTGCGCTTGAAGCGGCGCCCTGATCTTGGCTGCATCGAGGTACTCGAGCGGCGGGCAGCCGTACCAGATAACGCCGGCATCGATCTCCGGCGCCATGCAGACGCTGAGCAGCGTGAGGGCGCCTCCCATGCAAAAGCCCGTTACACCAACCTTTGAGCTGCGCGTCTTGAGGTGCTGCACGGCGCCGCGGATATCTTGAGACGCCGCATCGCCGAAATTAAGGCCGGTCATCAGATGATGCGCTTCTTCGGCCTCAACAGTCGCCTTGCCGCGGTATAGGTCGGGCACGAGCGCGAGATAGCCTAGAGTCGCGAGACGGTCCGCGACGCCGCGAATCTGGTCGTTAACTCCCCACCACTCTTGGATGACGACGATCGCCGGCGCACCGGCAGGATGTACTGGTTCGGCAAGATATCCCGACAGCGTTTTCCCGTCGGGGCGTTTGAAGGAGATAGTCGTGCCCATTGCCCAATTCCTTTGTGGTGAAGGAAGACCGATACGCGCCTACGCTCGCCCTATTCAACCCTACTTGAGCCCGGTCGCGCAAACCCGAATCGACAGCGCACCTCGGCGACCAGCGCGCGGAGGTTACCGCATCAGAGGAGGGCGCGCGCTGTGCCAAAAAAAATGGCAAAATAGCGCCGACGCTTCGAAAGGCTTGCCTAATCGCTCTGGAATCAGCAAGACGATGAAAAGGGATGCGCCACATTAAGAAAACTGGCTGGGCCTCTTTACTCGCCCTCGGGCTAGTGCTCCTGCGCGGGTTGGTGCCGGCCGGCTTCATGCTCGCGCCGGTCGATGGCCATCTGGCATTCGTCCTGTGTGATGCCGATGCGTCCATGCCCGCCATGCCGGGCGCAATGCCGGCGAGCCATCACCATTTGCACACGGCGATGGATCATGCTGCCCGCGGGCATGGGGCGCACGGCGACCCAACCTGTCCTTATGCACAGAGCGCCGGACCTGCGCCGTTGCCAACGTTGCCGATGCTGGCGGCCGGCGCGACATTCGCGCGCCCGCGATTGCCAGCGGCCATCACGCAGACTCTCCTCGGTTTCGGACCGATACGCCAGCCTTCGTCCCGCGGTCCCCCGCACCCCGCCTGACCTTGAGAATCAGCTGCACCTGATGCAAGCCGCGGTTCCGCGGTTTGCGTCGGTGCATCCCTCTTAATTCCTGGTTTGGAACGAGGCCATCATGAGTCATTACACGTGGGCACGCGGCTCGATGCCGCGGCGCCTCATCACGGGCACGCTGGTAATGCGCGTTGCCTGCGAGGCGCGCGGGGCGGCAGTCCTCGTGCTGTTCATGTTCCTTTTTCCGGCGCGCGGCTGGGCTGCGGCTTACGGCACCGTGAGCGGCATCGTCCGGGACGACAACGACCGGCCGGTAGCGGAAGCGAAAGTGGTGCTTGAGTCCGCCACCCACGCGGTCATCGAGCGGCAGACGGACTCGACCGGCCGCTTCGATTTTCCAAACGTGGCCATCGGCCAATACATGCTCACGATATCGCAACGCGATTTCGCTTCCCTAAGCCAGCCGGTGACGGTGCAGGCAGGATATTTTCCATTCGCGAGCCTCGTCTTGAAGTCTCCCTCGGATCTCTCGGAGGTGACGGTAACCGCCAACCGGCTGCCGGTCGTCGCCTCGGTCACCCCGATCACAATGGTGAGCCAGGAGGACATCGAGAACACCCCGGGAGCGACTAACGTCAACAGTCTCGCCATGATCACCGAATACGTTCCGGGCGCCTACCAAGCCCATGACATGCTGCATATCCGCGGCGGCCATCAAACGAACTGGCTGATCGACGGGGTCGAGATTCCAAACACCAACATCGCGGAGAACTTGGGCCCTGTATTGAATCCTCAGGATGTGGAGACCTTAGGAATCGAGCGGGGCGGCTACCTGGCGGATGAGGGTGACCGCACCTACGGCATCTTCAATGTGATCCCGAAGAGCGGCTTCAGCCGCGACAACCAGGCCGCGCTCGATGTCACGGGGGGCAATTTCGGCCAGACCGATGACTACTTCAGCGTCGGGAGCCATACGGACGACTTCGCGTACTATGCGAGCGTCGAAGGCAATCGCAGTAATCTCGGCCTGCAGACCCCCGTGTCTCAGATCATCCACGATGAGACGCATGGTTATGGCACGTTCACCAACCTCCAATACAAGCCGAGCGAGCAAGACACGGTGAGTCTCGTCGCCCAGTTGCGGCAGGACGTCTACCAGATCCCGGACTGCACCGTGGCAGTCCTCGCAGACGACCCGGGTTGCGTCGGACAATTCGGCGATGAGCAGGGTGAGGCGGACAATTTCGCGCTGCTGTCGTGGGCGCACACCTTCGCGAACAACGCGGTCCTCACGAGCTCGTTTCTCTATCACTTCGACCGGGCAGATTACGATGGTGGCGCCGGCGACTATCCGACCATCACCAGCTATCACCACAGCTCGCAATACGAGGGCGGCGAAGAGCAGCTGAAGTGGGACACGAGCCGCAATCGTCTCGATGCCGGCGTCTTCGGCTTCGCCCAGCAGGATCGAGCCGACTTTAACCTGGGATTCGCCGACAGCAGCTCGCCGACGCTCAGCGAGTTTGAGAGACCCACCGGCGGGCTCATCGCCGCCTGGGTGCAGGATACCTTTGCAGTTACCCATTGGCTCAACCTGTCGGCGGGCGTGCGCCAGTCACGCTTCCAGAGCAGCTTCACTGAGAACGCGACCGACCCGCGGCTCGGTGCAACCATTCAGCTGCCGCACCTCGATTGGGTGCTGAGCGCCTTCTGGGGTAAGTTCTATCAGGCCCCGCCGCTCGAGACCCTGTCGGGTCCCTTGGTCGCCTATGCGACCGCGAACGACACTGCCTTCCTGCCGCTGCACGGAGAGCGCGACACGGAGCGGCTGTTCGGCGTGACGATCCCGGTGAAGGGCTGGACTATCGAGGCGGACTACTTCGTGACCGAGTCCACCAACTTCTTCGACCACAACCCGCTCGGCGAATCCGACATCTACCTGCCGATCACGGATCAGGGAGCACTCATCGAGGGGCGCGAGCTCACGGTGCGCTCACCCGCCTTCTGGCCGTACGGACAGGTGCATCTTGCCTACTCGAACCAGACGGCGGAGTGCTTCGGTTCGATCACCGGAGGACTCGTGGTCCCCGGAACTGAATGCGGCAGTCCCCCGATCGGTCTCGACCACGACCAGCGCAACACCCTGAATCTCGGCTACAGCGTCAAACTACCGCAACAGTTCTTCGTGGGCTCCAACCTCTCGGTCAATTCGGGACTGTCCAACGGGTTCGCGCCGCCGACCCACCTGCCGGGCTACGCGGTGCTGGACCTGACCGCGGGCCGCAACATCAGCAATGATCTATCGGTGTCGGTCACGGCCCTGAACGTCGCCAATCGGCACCTGCTCACCGACAACAGCCTGACCTTCGGCGGCCTTCACTGGAACAATCCGTTCCAGATCTACGCGGAACTGCGCTACAAGTTTCACTATTAGCGATCTCAATGGGGCTGGCCGCAACTTTGAAGGTGATCGCCGGGAGCGGCTTCGTGGAGCGACTGCAGCCACTCAACAAACATTCGCGCGCACGACCCTACCGTTGTCCCGAGCTATTCAGAATTTCTTGACGAGTGTCAAACGCGCCATGATAGGTTCGAGTGGATGTTCGTGGACATCGGCTCGTCCGTCGGGATAGATGCCGACCTCATTTCGCAGCCGATCGACATACCAAAACTCCGCCGCAGCCGCGTGAGTATTCAAGAGGTTGTAAATACCTAATGACGCGCTCCAGCCGCCCCCGAATCCGTAGGCGGCGTCGACGTTCAATTCTCCGAAGCCCTTGCCGTCGACTTGACCCGGCGCCGTTGGGGCATTGGCGCACGAGGTTGCCACACCCGGGAAATCGCGCACCGCGGCCGAATTGACGCATGGACCCGAGGAGAGTGGATAATTTCCAAGGTATCGATAAGTCAGGCCGCCGCTCCACCGACCCAGGTCCTTCACATACAAGGCCAGCGATCCGGTGGCAAGCGGCGCATCCGTAATGTATTCGCCCAAATGTCCGGTACCATCGTCGAAGGGCCGGGTAAAGTGCGTGTGATCGCCGGAGTAGCTGCCGTAGAACTCGAGCCAACGGTTGATTTGGTACGTCATATTGATTTCATACCCGTAGCGCCGGCTCGGCGGCCCGGCAGAGTCGGCGCCCACATCGGGATCGATGACGGTCTCCGACTGTTGCCACAGGTTGAAATAAGCAATGGTGAAGGTAATGTCCCTTTGAACCGCCGCGCGCACGCCCAGTTCTTGCCCTTCCTGCTTCGACAGCAACTGCGTATGCGGAAGCCCCAAGTCCACGCTGACATCCTGGTTGACGCCGCGCAGATCGGCGCTGTGAAAGCCTCGGCCGGCGCTCAAGTAGAATTCCATATAGGCGGTCGGCGTATAGATGAGGCTGCCCTTCGGCTGGAGCAAGGACTGCCGGGCTGTACCCCCATTGGTGTACCCTGCCCTCTCATGCAATGCCGCCAGATAGTCGACGTCAGTGCCGTGCTCGAAGTCATCCCGAAGTCCAAGAACGCTGCGAAAGTGCGAATTCCACCGGGTAACCGCTTGAACGTAGGCCCCGGCGGCGAATAGATACACTTGGTCATTGTCGTAGTACGACACTGGATCGTTTTCCGACATCATCGGGACCTGATCTTCGCTCGGATAGCGTCCCACGCCCACGCTGTCGTAGCGGGTGAGGACACCGGCCGCAATTTCGTTCGGAATCGACCCGAGAGGTACCGGCAAGGTGTAATCGACCGAACCACCCGTCACCCGGCGGTTTTCAAACTGGTCTTCTTGATCACCATGAAGGGGATCGACGAGATCATGCGTGAAGTCATTGAACAAATGCAGCTGGTTATAGATGACGAACGCACTCGCGGTGAACTGTCCGGCGCCCAGGCTCGCATGATCGCCGAAGGTGAAGCTGGCGCGCTGCGCGTGGCCGCCGTCGGTGGGATCTAAGCTGCCGAAGCGATCGGGAACCAGGCCTTCGGTGATGGCCCGGAGCGGAATGTCCGTCGTGTTGGTCCAAAGCTGGTGATAGTACATCGCGGTGAGCGAATAACCGTCCTTCTCATCCCCCTGGCTGTAGCGAAGGACAAAATTCTCTTTGCGCGCGTCATCGGGTGTCACAAACGGGCCGTCGTAGTGCTGCACTTCCACTGCCGCTAACAAGTTTCCGGGCCCGAGGGCTTCGGAACCCGCGGTCAACATGCGCTGAAAACCTAGCGTGCCGACCGTCGCGGAGAGTTGCTCAGGAATCGTGTCCCGATAATTAACTCGCACGGAACCGACGGCGCCGAAGTCCCCGACATTCGCGTAATAGGGTCCCTTGGTGTAAGTAATGCCGTCTGCGAGTTCCGGAATCATGAAGCTAAGATCCGTATACCCCTGACCATGCGCGTGGGTTGGCTGGTTGATCGGCATACCGTCCACATCGGTCTCAAGATCGGTGCCGTGGTCCAAGTTATAGCCGCGCAGCAGGTACTGATTCGCCTTCCCCTCGCCGCTGTGCAGAGTCACGATCAACCCCGGCACGGTCTCGAGCAGTTGGCCTGGACGGTAGGTCGGTGCCAGCTGCATCTCTTGGTCGTCGATCACGCCCTCGCTCGCAGTTGATGTTTTACCGATCAGATCGATGCGTCGCGCCATGACCGTGATTTCGTCAAGCGCCGGCAACGAATTTGCGGCCGCCGGGCTCATATCGCTCACAGGCCCCGACTCGGCCCGCGACTCCGAAAAGGACACACCCACGAGCAACATGCCTGCGATGACGCGTAGCGTAATGGAGGCCTTCATGCGCGCTTTGCCCTGGCTTGTCCTGAATTTTGTCTCTCACGATTCGCGCTAAACGGCGAATTGGATGCACCGCGGGGGCAATCCGCGCGAATGCCGCCCAGAGGAGCGCCGCGCCACCGGGGAGCGCTCAGATCTCTGCTACTGACGAGCGCCTGCGCGTGCTTCGCGGCCGCAACTAGCCTGCCAAAGACTCGAGGAGCGAATTGGACGGCGCGAAGAACGTCGACCCCGTGATCGCAGTTGAGAAATCGAGGATGCGGTCATGACGGCCCGTCTTGCCACCCACGAACATGTTGTGCAGCATCTGCTCGATCACCCAGAGATTCCTGGCATACCCGATAAAGTAGGTACCGTACTCGGCGTGCCCGGGCCGCCCAAACGGCATATTGTCGCGCAATATATCGTGTTCCACGCCGTGCTCGTCCACGATGGTAGTTAAAGTCTTGTGCGATTCCTGACCCGGTGCGTCCTCCAGCTCCACATTCTCCAGTTTAGATCGACCCACAATGGCCTCTTGCGATCCGATATCGAGCGCCTGCCATCGATCGAGCCGATGCAGGTATTTCTGCACAACGATATAACTTCCGCCTTCAAAGGGGGCATCGTCGGACTGAATGAGCGCCGATTGGCCAAGCGCATCACCCGTCGGATTCTCAGTTCCATCGACAAATCCCAATAGATCCCGGGAGTCAAAGTAGCGGAAACCCTGCACCTCGTCTGCGACGGTCACAGAGCCGCCGAGCGCTTGCAAGAGTAAGCGTTCGAGATCGAAGCACATATCAGGCCGTTCCGCCCGGATGTGAAACAAGAGGTCCCCGGCCGTAGCCGGTGCGGTGTGCACAGGCCCACGAATCTCGGCAAAGCGGCGCAATTGCGCGGGGCGTTGCGGACGGCGGAGCCGATCCCACATCTCGCTTCCGATACCGACATTGCATGACAAGCGGCCCTGCAAATCCCGGAAAGCCACCGCCCGGGTGAGACCTCCGATATCGCTGATCACCTCGAGCACGCGGGTGAGAGCCTGCTCCGCCGGATCAAGCGTGAGAACTAAAAACACAGCCGCTTTCGACAGCGGCGTCACGATGCTCTGGGGTTCAATGGGCACGCGGTCCGTAGAATCCGTCATCGCACTTACCTCATGAGTAAGGAACTCGACACGTGGCAATTCTAGCGAACGCGCGCTAGATTCGGGCGGGCGCACATGAAAACGCCCGCATCGTTGCGGGCGTTTCCTGTCAGCTGGAAATGATCAGCAGGTTAGGCGGCAGCGCGATAAACCGGGCGGCGGCCGCGCAGGACGGCGAGACCACCCAACAACAGCATCAGCCCCGAAGTGGCAGCGGCCGGGTCGATCTCGGGGGTGCTGGCCGGCGGCGGTCCGGTGGTAACCCCTGTGGTATTGATCGAGAACGTCAGACCCGCTTGAGTCTGGTTGATGTCGACGAAGAACAGATCAAAGGTGTGACTGCCGGCGGAGACCGTGGGCGTCGTGCAGGCGACACTGGACGAACCATGGACGCCGCCATCGCTGCACACGACCTGTCCATCGATATACGCGAACGCCATGTCGTCCGAGCCAATGCTGAAGCTCAGCGTCTCCGTCGTCGGCGCATTAATGGTTCCGTATAGCATGGCGGCCTGATAGCCGTTGCTATTACCGTCGCCCGAGCCCGTGCCGTTCGGCGGGAAGAAATTAGAAGGCACGTTGAACGGAAGAGTAGTGGTCGTTGAGAGTGTTTTGGTGACGTACGGATTCGACGTACTCCAGTAGGTGATCTCACCGCTGGAGTTCACGTTGGCATTCGGGGTTGAGCCACCTGACGGAAAGCCAGGTGCCCCGGTCACCGGGTAGCAATCGCTGGTACAGCCGTACAGAGGGATATTCAGTACCGGCAAAGTGTCCGATCCAAGCGCATTTTGCACTTCGTTAGTAAAGAGTCCACCCGCCAAATGATTGGCGTCGGGATCGCTGGACGAGATAGTGTAATAGTTGATGTCCAGTGTTTGGGCCTGGGACGCAATCGGCGCAACAAACGCCGTCATCATCCCGAATGCCACCACATACTGCATTCTGCTCGTGGTCGAGGTAAACATTTTCATCCCCTTGATTGTTCGGTTTTTTCTCAGCGCTTAATGCAGGCAATATATCGCGAATGCGTGAGTGAAATCTCGCTATTTGACTTATGGAAGTACTCGAATTGAATCACCCGATCCCTGTCGCGTGAAGTTTGCAAACACGTTGAGAGTTAAAAAACTCCGGCTGTTCTCCAGCATGGAATGCGCAGCAAGTGACTGATTTATAAATACTTAAGGCCTCCGAGACCCGCGATCGCTCGTCTGCACTCGCAGCCAGCGGGCGGCACAACCTATTTCACCAGCCGTGCGATTCGTGCATTCACCGGAATCGGTTGCGCGTGCAGCCCCGGCTTCTGGCCGTGATGATCGAATTCCAGACGCACCCCCGGCCTGAATATCAGGCAATGCGTCGAGCCGCCGTAGTGGAACACGCCGATCGGGTCGCCCTTGTTCACGTGCTGACCGACGTACACGGTCATCTCGCATGTCGATACCTCGGCCATGCCGACCGCGAGAAAACACATGAGCCCGATATCCGGATTGTCGGCTTCGATGAACATCACCGCGCGCGTCGCGAGCTCGGTGATGTAGGCCTGAGAGTCGTTCGGTCCGGCCGCGTCGAAGCCGTGCGAGGCTGCCTCGGAAAAGTAAGTCCCTTCCAGGAGATAAGCTTTCTTTACTGTTCCGCTCACCGGACTGTGCCAGCGGTGATAGCACAGCGGACTCAAATAGGCTTGGTACACCGTCGCGCCGGCAAACAGCGGGGCGAAGGTGTCATTGGCCAGCATGTGAGCGATGGAATAAGGCTGTGACTTGATCCAGAACCGATCGCGATACTGCACGTCGCGTGCGATGCGATACGGGGCGGACTCGCACGCATTGACCAAAACTCGGTCATTGCCGGGATCGGCGACGGGGCGGGCACCCTCGCGCAGACGGCGCGTGAAGTAGTCGTCCCAGGAGCGAAAGCCCCAATGCGGCTCGCGTGGATCGCACACGAATTCCCTCTCGAAGTTCGGCATGGCGCGCAAGGCATCGGCCCCGAACCAGCCTTTGCGGGGATCGTCGTTCAGCACATAAGTGGAGTCGCTCGACCGCAGGAACTGCGCCCACGAATTCAGCACTACTTTGAGCTGCGCATTCACGCGCGGATTCAGAAATGCCGCCATGCCGGCGGCGGTACCCATGGACCAATCGAAGATAGTATTGATCGGACATCCGACGAGCCCGGTCTCATCGTACTCGGGCGCATGCGTCATGATGGTGTCGAGAAGCTGTACCAGCTGGCGATAGTCCCGCACTTGGGGCTTGCCGGTCGGGTCATTATGGTAGGGCGCTCGCTTTGGCACCTGCTCGAACATTTGGTTGAAGAGCATGAACACTTCAGGATCCGACTCGATGAGGTCCTGGAAATCCGCGACCACAGGATGCAGCGCCCGCGAGCGCGCGTCGGTCTTTCGGATCATGCCGTCGAGCCAGCGCGTGAGGCGCGCGTGGTCCGACGGTAGCCATTCAGCGACGCGGTAGGGAATCCCCTCTTCTTTCAAGCCTTGCATGAGCGATGACCCCGATGGCGGTGTTATCGTCCTATCCGGACATGCGAATGTGTCCGATTGATCGCAGCCGACCCCGTGTTATTGAATCACGGTCTGGGAAACAAAGTAAGTAGGCCAATCTGGGGTTGATCAGCGGTGCAGGGGCCGCCTTACGGCGGCCCCAGTTCCCAGTTCTCAATGACGAAACACGGCGTATGGCTAATAGCGGCCGCGTGAAGAAGCCGGGAAGTTGAAGAGATCCCAGAGGTCATCGATCGCCGCCTTTCCGGGCAAGCCGTTCACGTACGGCACATAGCCGGAGGTGTCCACGAAGCCCCAGAAGCCGCGCGTGACGGGCAGCTGCTGCGGGTTCGGAAGGTTGTCACGGCTGCGAGGCGTCACGGTCGGCAGCTGCCAGTTGCGCTCGATAAACTTCAGGATTGAAACGTGGTCCGCGTACCGGTGCGAGATATAGCCAGGACCCTTCAGGTACTGCGTCGGCGCCACCACGATCAGCGGAATGCGGGTGCCGTCGCCGAAGAAGTCCAACGGCTGTACGTAGCCTGAGTCGTAATAGCCGCCGCCCTCATCGAAGGTGATGAAAATGGCGGTGTCGTTGGCATAGGCCGAGCTTTGCACCCCGTCCACGATCTTCTTCACGAAGCCCTCGAACAGGTCCAGCTTCGAGGAAGCCGGGTGGCCGTCCACCAAGCCGCTGGGCTTCACGAACGAAACTGCCGGCAGGTTCGTGCCGCTCGCGATGTCCGCGTACAGGCTGGTGCTGTCCTGGATGTGTTTGTTCACGTCCGCACTTTCCATGATCGACTGGTCGTACTGGAATGGGTTGCAGATCTGGCAGTACTCGTCCGGTAACTGGCCTTTGGCGGGGCTGTTCGTCACATGAGGATCCGTGTGGAACACGTTCAACTGATCGCCGTAGTACTTCCAGGAAATGCCCGCGTTGTTCAGCGTGTCGCCGATGCTGTTGGTCTTGGACGGGTCCTTGCCGTTGCCATTGCGGTTCGGCGGGATGGTGAACGCGGTGGCGCCGTCGCCCAAGGCGTAATCCTGATAGTAAGCGTCCTGCCAGGTGCCGTTGAAGGTGCTGGCGTCTTCGTTGCTCAGCTGGGGCTCGTAGCCGGGGTTGTAATTGTTCAGCAGGTAGTAATGCCCCGCTTGGCATCGGGAGGCCACTCCCAGGCTATGAATGTATCTGAGAACCGGTCCGACGCCGGGCTGACTCGAGTCAGAGCAATCGCTGTAAGTCCCGCCGCCATAGTAGTCACTCCCGGCCGTGTCGAAGCTGCCGTAACCGTCCTCTGTGTACCAGTTGTTGCTGCCCAGGCTGACCGCAGCCGGATTCGGATTGGGGTTCTCAATCTCGCTGAGAGCGCCCTGCGGGTTGCTGACCGGATTGGGCGGGGCGACTGCGAGCCCGTTTTGATCCTGGAAATAGAGCGCATCGCCGTGGCCCAACATGATGTGGTTGGCACCGGTGCCGCCCTGAAATGACTGATGGAAGTTATCGCTCATGGCGTAACTGTCCGCCAGCTGCTTAAAGTAGGGCGCGTCGCCCTGCTGAACGTTGTAGAAGCCCAGCGCGGTAGAACCCTCCTTGGTGGTGATCGGGGCCGGGGTTTCGCCGGTGGTGTAGTTGGTGGCGAAAGGGCCCGCCTGGACATAGTCAGCCGCGCCCGGAGTGCCGGCGTAGCCCGGCAGATCACCGTTGGAACCGGCGCCAAAGGTGGTTTCCACCCAGGCGAAAAGTTTGCCATCACAACCGGAGGGGTTGAACCAGTTCCACTCGCGGGGCTGGCAGTCGAGCTGCTGCTGCATCTGGTAGAAGCGATGCACGGGGCTCGCGGCGTAGTCCATGTATGCGAGAGTCGCGCTGGTCAGCTGGAACGGACCGGGCAGCAAGTTGTTTTCCTGCACGCTGCCGCTGGCCCACTGTATGCGCGTGTCGGGCGTGCCTGAAGTCAGGCCGGTGCCGCCCGAGGCGAGCGATGCGTAGTAGGAGGCATCGGGCAATCCGGTCTCGACTTCTTCCGCCAGTCCGATGCACTGCTGCGCGCTCGTGCAGAGGCCTGTCAGGTTTGCGTACTGGCCCGACGGGCCGCCGGCCAATGGATTGGGCAGATTCGTGTAGTCGGTCGACGGTGGGTTCAGCGTGAACACAGACTCTTGCGAGGCCACTTGCTTTTGCACGGCCCGTCGCCAGTTCGGGCCGGGGACCGCATTGGTACCTTGGAGGCTGACGATGCCCTCACTCAGCAGGTTCAGCACTTCCTGCGGGCGACCTTTGATGGCTGTCGGCTGGTAGGTGGCGAACACGTGGTCGAAGCTGCGGTTCTCGCCGATGATCACGATGACGTGCTTGATGGGTGACTGCGCGTGGCCGAGGCTTCCCGGGCTGGGCAAATCGTTGGGAGCCTGGCCCGCGGCTGCCAGCGCAGGACCTACGGACATCTGAATCACGGCCAGCGACAACGCCGTCGCCTGCAGGCCACACAGTGCCTGCGAAACCAACGCACTGACTCTCATGGTGTCTCCTGTGGAATTGGAGTGACGCCCTGCGGCACGCGGCGATTCTAGGCCGGCGCATGTTGCAGGCTGGTGATGCTTTGTTGAAATCGCGGTCACACTTCGAGCGCGCGCGCTAAACGAAAGATCCGTCTAAAAGGCGACGAGCTTAGGCTGACGCGATCAAGCGTGAGCAACGAGAGACAGCGGAGAAATCCAGCTGGAGGATTTGCCGCGGAGCCGGAGCGCTGTCTGCTGCCTCTGGACTTGGAGGGAATTCACGCGAAGGATAACTGACCTAAGCGAAGTTATTTTTCACTCTTGAAATGTCAGCCGTTCCACTCGGCGAATGCCTGCAACGCTGCATCGGGCAACTCGCCGGCGTACAGCCGCTTAGCGAACGCAAGGCGGCGCTCTCGTCGTGTGAGGTTGAGAGGCAGCGAAGATTCGATTATGGCTCGCGCCGTCTCGAACATCGAGGAGGCGATTCTCATGCGCCGCTCGGGCGTCATGAGCTTGTAGCGCTCGGCGACCATTCTGTCGATTTCGGGGGAGGTGTCGTTCACTGGGAGACCTCATCCAGTTTGGCCGCGACACCCAACTTAGCAGCCCAGTCTTTCAGATAGAGCCAATCGACGGATTCGTCGATAAGCGTGCGGACGTCGCGCAGTTGCATCTCCGAGTCCGTGTCGCGTGCCCAAACAAGCTTCGAAAGAATCAAGTCTTCGCGGCTCGTAATCCACGTCGATATTCCGGCAAACTCCACCGACTTGCGGCGCTCAAACTCTGCGTACCGAAACTCCGAATTCTTCCGTACGATCAAATCAACTTTGATCGCGCTATCCAGATGCATGAGATTGAACATTCGCTGCGACTTGATCGCAGAACGCGCGGCATCTCCATCGATATAGAAGTCCGTGGAGAACGCGCTCATAAGAACGTCGACATGCCGTTCCATCATTGCCACGACAAAATCGAGATCGCGAGTCATGCGCGGCTTGCCGTAATACCCAAGCGCAAATGAGCCCGTCAACATGAAAGGCACATCGGCTGCACGCAGCCGCTCGCTGATTATTCTGAGAACATCGAGTTCCTCGGTCACGATTAGGTGTTGAACCTCTCAACGTCGAATTGCGGCAGCGAGGGGAGGAATTGATTGTATCATATAATCATGGTAACTATTTGATAATGCGATCAAAATTTCCTATTATAGTGAGCAAATAGACGATCAATCTTAATCGGTCAGGACTTGCACAAAACTTCAATACAATTGAAGTTTTGTGTATGCCATCAGTCCCAGTCGCTGCACCCAACTGGCAATCGCTCTACGATACCGCGGCGTCGCAAGAGGGTCTATTTACGACCCGTCAGGTCGCAGCCGCCGGCTACTCTGACCCGCTTCTAGCTCATTATCAAAAGGTTGGGCGAATCGCACGGACACGTCGTGGAATTTACCGTCTGATTCATTTTCCATCCGGCGAGCAGGAAGAGCTAGTTACAGCGTGGCTGTGGTCCGATGCTATCGGTGTGCTCTCCCCATCAAACTGCTCTAGCGCTGCATGGTCTTTCCGACGCGCTGCCGGGGCAAATTTACCTGACGCTACCGCTGACGTGGCGACAACGGCGGCTCCGCGTCCCGAAGGGTCTCGTGCTCCACTATGCCGATGTACCGCTACAAGATCGATCATGGAACGGCGCGGTACCCGTGACTTGCACCCGCCGCACGCTCAATGACTGTGCCCTCGCAGGGTTCTCTCCAGATCTGCTCCGCCAAGCTACGAAGCAAGCCCTCGCTCGCGGGCTGGTGACAAAGGCCGAACTTGCGGACGTTGAAAAGACTCTCAAGCCCTTTGGAGGAATTAGGGGATGACGGCACGAACATACAGTTCCCCTCAAGCCTTCAAACAGGCACTGGAACAACGGCTGAGGTCTGCGTCGAAAAACGGTGTCGACTTTGCGCGCCGACGACAGCTACTGGTGTTCATATGGCCAAGCATTCGGCGTCGATGTCGCGCTCAACGCCGCGCCGATCAAGCCGCGACAGGCCCGTAGCCGACCGTCGCTTTATGACGAAGCCATGCTGTAGAAATCCCCCCGGCTTTGGCGAAAAGGGTAAGAAAGAAAATCGCAACGCAACAGCAGCGACTTCGTCGACCGTGTCGGGTTTGGAGGGCGGTTTCCGCTTACATAACCGACGAAATGATGTCTGCTGAAACGGGCAATCGATCGAAGTAGGGCAAGCCATGGCTGACGACGACAAGCCCTGACTTGGGGGCGGTCGGCCAAGCAATGCGCCGTTACATGCAGCCGATTCCCGTTGCCTTGGGGGAACCTATCAGCGTGGAAGCGCCGATCAAAAAAGCTATTTTTCGCGTCAGTGCCCAAGGTGGCGCAGGCCGTACGGGGATTGAACATGACACACTTTCCGGGACCGATTAGCAGGGATACTCGATGGAGGAAAAAAGACCGCCCTTGGCTTAGATTGATTAATCTAATTCAAAGCTCGGACCTTGACGATGATAACAAGCGTGAGGCAGTCAACAACTACGGTCACGCCACTGCGAACGAATACGACATCCTCAATGGCATCGTCGAGATTCCCCACGCGGGAAATCAATTCGTCGGGGATTTCTTCCGCGGTGCCCATGTTCGCATTTACGATATGGGAGCCCGCTACGACGACTGGAGGACACTGCCATCGGTCGATACCCGCGGGCTTTCCTCGCATGCTTCTGATGGCCCGCAATACCATGTGGACGGTCCACTGGTTCATACGCTGCTATTCGGCAAATTCGGCGGTTGGACTTGGGTGCAGCTTGAGAGACACCCGTTATACGACCTCGTCAACATCGCCGGTCATGGCATCGATCTGCTCACATATCAATTTGGCCACAGGAACCAGGGGCCCTACGGGTCGAGCGATCACACCGAGCGAAACGGACCCATCGAACTCTCGCCAACGTCGCCCTATGTCCCGATCGACCGTTCCAGCTTCGCGTTCGAGTTCAGCCGACAACCCCGCCAACCCGGGCGTTCGCCCTTCCGATAGACGCCTAACAGAGCGCGGCGGTCGCCTGCCGCGCTTGTGGCACGCGCCGACGACGCAAACCCCCATGTCGGCAAAGCTCTGGCGTACTTGCGGTTCGGCCAGCCTCGGTCAAAGACCATCAGTTACCGAACGGAGGACAAAAAACCTTTGAAGCACCAGCTCGGTGTAATCAGTCTCGTTGAACTGCCTTGCGGCGTCTTGGGCCAGCAGGTGGAGCATTGTGATGGTCATCAGGGGGCCTCGGGGGCCGGCTGTTATATTCCTGAACCGGTACTGCGCTGGGTGAATGACGCCGTCACTTCTAAGGAAACCCACCTAGGGAAAACGTATTCGGCTGGACGAACCCGACAAGATGGGCAGTTTGCTTTTCTGAAATAGTTCGAGAAAGATCGTCCGGTCAGCGCAAAATCTGCTAGCAGCGCGACATATTGCCGATGCCACTTGTCGATGGCCGTCAGCACTCGGAGTTTCCTGCCGCTGGCCAGCTGGTCATGTACGAAATCCATCGCCCAGTATTGGCCGCCGCCCGTGGCGATCGGGACCGGGGCCGCGGTGCAAGCTGATGCGCTTGCGCCGGCGTGTTCTCATACGCACCTGGAGCCGCTCTAGCTTGTAGAGCCGATGGATGCGGTTGCGCCCCACCCGCCATCCTTCCCGAGTAAGCAGAATATGCAGCCCGCTCGTTGCCAAACCGAGGGCGGGCAGTAGCGAGCTCCCGCATCCGTTGCCTACTACAGTGGTTGAAGAGAATCTCGCGGAGATTGCCGTTTCGGCCTAGGGCCCGGGTGACAGGCTATAGCCATTAATTTTTAAGTTTATTGACAGGTTAAAACTACTCATTTATAGTGTTATTGAAAAGCTATAGCTACTCGGATAACACCATGCTACGTTCTTTGCCCTTACAGCAGCTAGATAAGACCCTCAGCCCTTGGCGCTCTCTGCCACGCTCCCGGCCGAGCGGCGGCTGGCTTCGCGCGGTACGACAGGCATTGGGCATGACCACGCGCCAGCTGGCCAAGGCCGTGGGGGTCACCCAAGCCGCGGTCGTGGACGCCGAGCGGACCGAAGCCAAAGGCGATATCACCCTCACGACATTGCAACGATACGCCGCGGCGCTCGGTTGCGAATTGACCTATGCGCTGGTACCCGAACGACCGCTTCAGGAAGTAGTGGAGAAGCGGGCTGAGCGGATCGCGCGCGACGAGGTCTCGCGCGTGAAGCATTCCATGGCACTGGAAGATCAGTCAACCGGTCGAGAGCACTTGGAGCGCGAAATTGCGGAGCTGCGTCGGAAGCTCATGGAAGGCAAACGTTCACGACTGTGGCAATGAGATTTGAGTATGCGCCCGGCGCGACGCCCATCGATCCGGATGAGGCCAAAGGGCTTATCCCCGCTCATCTCACATTGCAGAGTGAGCTCAACGAGTACGAGGAATCAAACATTCTCGAGGCAACCGCATGGCTGTTCGCGCGACGCCGCGGCGACCCACTGGATGAGCGCTTCATTCATGTCGTGCACGGCCGCATGTTCAATCAGACTTGGAAATGGGCGGGAAAATCGCGACGCACGGATAAGAATATAGGCGTGTCCTGGTTCGAAATTCCGGTGCGGCTGCGTCAAATGCTCGGCGACGTTCGCGCTCAAATTGAGCATCAAGCCTACCCGCCTATAGAGATTGCCGCCCGCTACCATCATCGCCTCGTCGCCATTCACGTATTCTCGAACGGGAACGGCCGACACGCCCGCCTCATGGCGGACTTGCTCCTCACTGAACTCGCAGGCCGGCGGTTCGAATGGGGCCGCGGCTCGCTGATAGCTGCAAACGAGCTGCGCGCACGCTATATCGCCGCGCTCCAAGCGGCAGATGCTGGCGACTGTCAGCCCCTGCTTGCATTTTTGAAGAACGCGTGACTTGCCCACGCAAACTCGTATTCATCAGTCACGCGCGGCCCCGAAGATGACGAATTAACGCGCACCAGAACCGGGTGACCGCCGTCACTATTTGAGTCGTTATGGCTCGTTTTTGGTGGTCGGACGGGGCGTCCGGCTCCAAAGTCGTGGCTCGTCAGGCGGGCAAGAGCCTTTCTCCTGGACGGTCTGGCCTGAAAAGGACTGTTTGCGAATTTTTTGAATTCATAACTTCTTGATCATAGACAAGCTGGCTCGCGGGATGTCCGTTGCAAATCGACCCCAGAGCACAGGAAAGCACAACAAAGCAGGACTGACTTCCACAAAACTCCCGCAATCTCATGGTTACAGTTCAGGAGAGAAGACTTCGGATGAATTAGATTTATTCCATCTATTTTCTAATTATCGCGCGCGCTCAAGTCCTGCATCGGGATGATTTTGCATGTTGACGCGCATTTATTTTTTTCTGGCCGCGTCGCGATGTCTGCGTGCAACCATTTTTCTACACCTCGGTACTCATTCGCGTAATTAACGTCCTCAACTAGTTCGGAGAGCATCAATGAATTTGTATCGCGTTATCACGAGCCGCGCGTCAGTGTCTGCGCAGCTCGGCATGGTTTGTGCCCTTACAGTTGCCGGGTGCGGCGGCGGCAGCAGCGGCATGGGCGGCGGCAGCGCTGGTCAGGCAGCTCCTCCTGCAGCAGCAACGGGATTCACCGACACGGCATTGGTATCGAACAGCAGCACGGTGGTTGCCACTGCGCTCACAATCGACGCTAAGCTTCAGAATCCGTGGGGAGTCGCAGTTGCACCGGGCTTGCCGTTCTGGATTTCCGACAACAACAGCAATCTGAGTACTCTATATAGTGGAATCGGCGCCAATGAGACGCAGACAATTACCGGTTCGCCCAACGTCGGCATCGCTATTCCGGCATCTGCCGCGGGTGTACAGGCTAATCCCACAGGTCAAGTCTACAACGGCAATGGGGGTTTCTTGATTCCGACCAGCAACGGTCAAGAATCTGCCTTGTTCATCTTTGATGGCGAGGGTGGAACCATTGCCGCTTGGGCAAACGACAGCGGCGCGGCCGCAGTCACTGCGTACGACGATGGCGTGGCAAACGGCGCCAATCATGCAGTCTACAAGGGGCTCGCGATAGGCACGGTGAGCGGGGCAACTTATCTGTATGCGACGGATCTGCACAACAATAAGATTGATGTGTTTGACACGAACTTCTCAAAGCCTGCCGCCATGCAGGGTAAGTTCGTTGATCCGAGCATTCCGGCGGGCTTCGTGCCATTTGGCATCGCGGCACTGAATGGCAATCTGTACGTCACATTCGCCAAGCAGGACGCAGCAATGCATGACGAAACCACCGGTGCGGGTCTCGGATATGTCGACATTTTCGACTTCAGCGGCAACTTTATGAGTCAGTTTGCATCGGCAGGCTCGCTCAACGCGCCATGGGGAATCGCGATTGCACCGGCCGGATTCGGACCTCTGCAAGGGGACGTGCTGGTCGGCAACTTTGGCGATGGAACGATCAACATTTTCTCTCCCAACGGAACCGCATTGGCCAACTTTGAAGGTCCTTTAATGTCCGCCAGTGGTCAGCCAATCACCTTTCCTGGTTTGTGGGCACTCGTCTTCGGCAACGGCGACTCTGATAAGCCCTTGACCACGTTGTTCTACACGGCGGGATTTGCCGATCAGACCGACGGGGTCTTCGGTGGTATTACGGTCGCTTCGAGCTCGACCCAGACTCCGCCTGGCTACTGAGCCGTCAGTAACAGAGCATCCATTAGGTAATTCGATGCCCCGCGCGCGTGCGCGGGGCATCGCGGCGAGGAAATACTGCCCTGCCTAGATCCTCCACCTTACGGTCATTCAACACCTAAGGGGCTGAGTAGCCATCGATTGCCCTAATGTTTGCCGAAGAATGCGGAAATCAACATATCTCCAGCAAGAACGTCCCAGACGCTTTCCGATTACTTATTTCTATCGAGGCGATCGAATCAATCCATCAAATGTTTCGTTGTGTAGCCATAGACTCGCCGCGCAATCGATCGTTGAGTTCGATCGAGGAGAATTACATGAAGAAGAAATTTTTGATCGTGTCGCTGGTCGCTTGTGCGGTCGCCGCGCTGCCTTTCATATCAACGGTTGCTCTCGGCGCTTCGGGCGAACCGAGGCCAAACCAGTTCTGGTGGCCTGAGCAACTCGACCTGTCGCCCCTTCGACAGCACGCTGCCGAGTCCAATCCACTGGGAGAGAACATCGACTATGCGAAAGCGTTCTTGAGTCTAGACCTCAAAGCCGTGAAGCAGGACATCGCAAACGTTTTGACGACTTCGCAGGATTGGTGGCCGGCCGACTACGGCAACTATGAGCCGTTCTTTATTCGCATGGCCTGGCACGGTGCCGGGACTTACCGCACGGGTGACGGTCGCGGCGGAGCGAGCGGCGCTCAGCAGCGATTCGAGCCGCTCAACAGCTGGCCCGACAACGTTCATCGACAAGCGCCGCAAAGATGGGGTGAAGGCGAAGACGATTAATCTCTCACTCGAAGCGGTGCGTCGAATCTTAAGACTCGCGGCACTTGAATGGCGGGACGAGCGAGGGATGACGTGGTTGGAGACGGCGCCAAAGATCAAGCTGTTTCCGGTCACGGACGCTCGTAAGCCGCATTCCCTCTCGGTGGAGGAGCAGGAAGTTCTATTTCGCGAACTGCCGGTTCATCTACTGCGGATGGCATCGTACAAGGTGAATGCAGGTAATCGCGAGGAAGCACTACTTGTTGAAGCCGCTAAGCCACTCAGGCGGCATAGACCAAAATTCTACCCGGTGAGGAAGATCGTTTCGGCAAATGAACGCGGATTTCGATATCACTGCCTAGGGCTGTTAGAAAAGTCATCAGCCGTTCAACTGAAAACCCCTCAAGCTTGTAGTGTTTGAGCGCGGAAATTTTGGGCTGATTGATAATACGAGCGGTCGTAGCAAATTGGGTCAGTCAGGCAGCTCGCCGATATCTCGTCGAGTGGATACCACAATTTCCGCAATCGACCCGTTTCCGCCTCTTACGAAGGGCAGCTGTGCGGCGCCCTAGCTGCTACCAGGCGCTTTCATCGGCTCGTCTAGACTCACGCCGCAATGCTGGCAGTTATCGGCTGTTGGCCTCTCCCTCGCTGCCGCTCTAGCCGTTGCACCCATCCGAACTCCGCATTTGGGGCACCGTGCGAACCGCATCCCAACGACGATGGTCGTACCAGCAAGCACGGGAAATATGAACAGTGCGAGGAGCCAAAAGACAGGGGGCCAATGGACAAGGCCGACCGCCATACCGACACCGCCTGCTCCCACAATGAGGCTAAGCCGCGTGAGTCGATGGCGCAGATGTTCTCGAATCGTCATGGACCTACATCCTGCCGTCTAGCTTCCATCGGTCGAGCGCCTGATGCCAATACTTGCTCAGATATTACGGTTGCGGACCCTAACGAGACGACCGTGTTTAGCGGCTTTACGGAATCTCGACAACTACACGTTGCCTGAGCGATGGAGCTACGGCTGCGCTGCGCCCACCTCGGTGCTGTGCAGTTGCTCTACGGTTACTATGTATTCGTATACGCGGAGATTCCCCGAGTGAGATACGCGGTGCACCGTAAATCTGTCGGTACCAACAAACGTTTTTTCTAACGTGTACATGATGGCGACGCTCGGCGCCCTCCTCTTATTACATTTGTATCTTCGATTGGTGGGTGGATAGTTAGGGTAGGACTCAACATCATTCTGAATTACAACTGACCCATGAGATGGGGCCCGCGTAACGATTACAGTCTCCATACCCATGGACGTGCAGTCAGCGTTTAATTCGGTGAAATGTTCTAAAAATTGGGGAATACCAGAGAATGCCGTTTTCTGGAGGGACTCTGGGGCTCCCGTCGGACGCGCTATCGTCGGGTTGTTCGTGTCTGCAGGTTTTTCCGGGGCATCGAGGTTGGTCACCGCCGGAATGCGCACCGTCCTGTACAGGCGCGGACGCAGCTCCTGAATCTTCTTCGAAAAGGTTGGCCAGTCGTCCGGATCAATCTGATCGACGTTAATACTGAGCTCAGTGAAGATCTCGACATTGTGCCGCGTGTGTTCCGCGACCTGCCGCAGACTCACATGGTCATCGCCGCCCTCAAAGCGCTGCGCCGCTTCCTTCTTCGGGAAGACGTCCTCGGGGAAGTCAACTATGTCGGTGTGACGGACGATGCCCGGAAACTGAAACCCGAGCGGCGTGTGTCGGCTCTCGGTCGCGGGGAACCCGAGCGTATCCATCACAGCGAAGGGCACGAGCTGCGCCGTCCGCGCAATTCCGTCGGAAGGCGAAAAAAATCCGGGCACCACGAAGTGATTGACCAGCGTCAGAACGTCATCGTCCTTGGAAGACTCGACCGTCATCGGCGCGGTAGCGTGGGCCTCCGGATAGAGCTTCAAGTAAGACCCAGCCAGCTGCTTGAAGAGTGCTTCAGGGCCTTGTTTCGCAATCACGCTGCGCATGGCTTCCGCCAGGTCGCCGCGAAAGACGGCGCGCGATTCGAGTGTCGGATCGGCGTCCATGCGTTCAAAATAAAATGTGTCGGTCACTGTCAGATGTGCGATGCCGTAGGCAGTGGGCAGAGCCGCCAGTGCAGAACCCTGGGACGTCAGCGGCAGCCCCTGTCCAAAGCCCGCTGTCTCGCGATTGGCCAGCGTGCCCGTCTGCTCCGTGCGCGTCGCGTCCAGGTAGTAGCTCTGGGCATCGAGGTCCACGCGCACGATGGTGTGATCAAAAGCCAGCGGGCTCGGCAGCAGTTGCGCCGCCGCGCCACGCAGGGTGGCGGATACCAGTATTGGCGTCGAACGAATACCGATGCGGTCGAGGAGCGTGGTTAAGAGAGCCACCTTGTCCTTGCAGTCCCCAAAACGTTTTTTTAGTACTGTCTCGGGCGACGCGGGCCGGTGAGTATAGGGACCAATCTCCGTGCCGAAATAGCGGATGTCCTTCTGCACGAACTCAAGCGCCGCCAGCACCCTCTCGGTCGATGTGCTGGCCTGCGCCTTGATCGCATCGGCCTCCTGATCCAGAAGCGGACCCCGTGCGTCAAGCGGGAAGACGGAGGCCCCCCAGCGCGCGACTTCCGCCCAGTCGGCAAACTCACTGAACTGAAGCCAGTGGTCAATGAACGCGCTGTAGGGCGCGCCGGGCTCGAAATCCAGCCTGGGTGTGTGGTCTTTGCGGAATACCGTCTCGCGCAGGCCGTCCACGGTGCGGATCTCGGGCTGCATGTCCCCGCGCACCATCGCGTAGTGGATTTCGCGGCTCGGGGATGCGAGTAGACGCACCTCATGCATGGTCTCGGGACCTAAGATGTTGCCCAAAGCGACAAGGGCGACGAATTTGTCTCCGAATACGGGATTGCTGCCGCGTACGGAGAAGGCATAATCGATCTCATCCCCGACCCGCACGTCGTCCAGCACGATCGAGAGGGTCTCGCGGCCGTCATACATTTGGCGCTCAAGCTGGGTTTCCCGTCGCAGCAGCGGGTACTTGCGATCGAGACGGTTCAACCGTTTGCCTGCGCGCACTAGTTCCAGGTGATGCAGGACCAGCTTCTGAAAAGTCGGATCGAACTGAATCTCGATTCGTGAGTCCGTGTCGAGTCCGGCGCTCTGGTTGATCACCCGGACGACGTGGACGTAGTGAGTTTCGGATTTCGCGCCGAGTTGATACTGCTCATCGATGACCCGATAGCTCATGGGAGCAGATGATTCAGCGGCGGCCTCATCGATGCTGGGCGAGGGGGTCACCCACGACGGAGCCGGCTCGACCGTGTAGCCTGAAGGCGCATCACTGTGCTGGGCGGGCTTCGGGTGAGCATCAGGAGACGAGGAATTTCCGCCGCCCGGCTCCTGTGCGTTGCTCGCACTCATAGCTACGCTTGCCGCTGCCAGCAACAGCATTTCCCACCAGGCTCTTTCTGATATCAAGGCCACCCCCAAATCCGCGAACGGCACCTTAGACTACGCCGGGCCGCGGCGCAGCCTATCGCAAGTGACGCGGGGCCGCTTCCTGGCAACCTTTCCGACTGCGTCAGGGTCCGGAAGTGGCCAAAAGCCCGTCCATCGGAATTTCCGGTCGATGCTAATAGCGCGAATGCTCAGAGGAAAGTTATCAACAACAAAATTTACGAGGCCGACCCAAATACTCCCCGACGCTGAATCTACCCGCATCGACGTACGGGGGAGGAACCCGATGGTCGTCGATGATGATTGCCTCGCAAGTGCGATGGACAAGCCGCTCGCATGCACGCCGCGACGTCGCTGAAGAAGTGCATCACATGTATCGCAAGGTGCTGAATTTGCGGCCAATGCGGGACGGCGGGATTGTGAGCGCCAGTAAATTCACTTCGCGAATTCACGATTGATTGGCGAATCGCCATGAGCCGCCGTTATTTTGATTCGAGCCAGAACTACGCCTTTTTAGGGCACAATTTGGTCACAGCCAGGTCAATCCAGTTTGAAGATTTTTCTCGGTAGAGTCGAGAAGTGGCGCGGTAGCAACCAGGAGGTAGGCTTATCTGTTGCCGGCCCTTTCGGTCGCCGGTGCCCAAGTAGCCGCTCCATCGCCCCGTTTCCACTCCCCGCTCGTCGAACCGAA
>Ga0302326_10000077_pt1 | contig 241398 bp, 206 predicted proteins | sample Palsa_T0_3_FD_202264 | JGI IMG/M metagenome (GOLD analysis project Ga0302326, IMG submission 202264) | Peat permafrost microbial communities from Stordalen Mire near Abisko, Sweden - Palsa_T0_3 | ecosystem: Environmental > Terrestrial > Soil > Palsa > Peat permafrost | place: Sweden: Abisko... | reverse complement strand
CAGTTGAGTCAATCTGACCATTGCGTTCAGGTTAACCTTCACTCCCGGAAGCAGGTTGGCATTTCCCCAGTGGTTCCCGGCCGCGGTGGCCCCGCACATTTCAAGCTGTACTCCGTGAGCCATTAGTTCGGCCAACAGTCCCTTGAACGGATTCCCGGTGGCGACGTGCCGAGTGGTGTTGTACGTTTCGTCGTTGAGCGCCAGATAGGCCGCGTCTCCATGAAAGATCACAACGACCTGGCAGTCGGCGTTCCATTCACGAAGATTGTTCGAGAGCAGGTGAATGTCTCCCAGCGCGAAGGGGAAATCGCCTCCATATACGGCATGGCCGAAATCGACCACGATGTTTGCCTTTCCGAGCCTGGTTGGAATGTCAATGTGAAGAACCGGTCCACCGGACACGGCTGCGTTGTCCTGCCCGAGGGTGTTCATGCAGAAGCTCAGGCAAGAGACGATAGCGACTAACCACATCTTCTTAAACATGGATCATCTCCTTAGGTTGGTGTGCGTGGCCTGGGTCGTACTGCTCTGCCACTGAAGCAAGATTGCGCCTTGCAGGAAAAAGCCACCACCCTGAATACGACAGTCCGCACACTGCATTTTTCTGCAGTTTCGTAGCGCAACGATCTAGAACTTGATCGGCATCGAAGCGGGGCACTCCCTGCATGGCGCGGCGCAGCCTGTTGAATTGATTCGCTTTTCGCGGCTTCTTGCCTCCTGTATGCTGATGAAGCAGCAGGCGCCGCAGGATACCCGCCATTCCCACGGGAGAGTCCGATGAATTCAGCCAACCCGATCCGCGTCCTTATCGTCGAAGATCACCCCATCTTTCGAGAGGGACTCAGCACGATCATCGCCTCGCAGGCGGATATGTCCCTCGTCGCGCAGGCAACAGAGAGCAGCGGCGCAATTGCAATGTTTCGCCAGCATCGGCCGGAGTTGACGCTGATGGACCTTCGCATGCCAGGCATGGACGGAATAGCCACGCTGATCGAAATCAGGAAGATATTTCCCGAGGCTCGCGTAGTCATGCTCACCACATCGGAGTCCGACGGCGACATTCAGCGTGCCATGCGCGCCGGTGCAGCCGCGTACATTCTGAAAAGCATGCCGAAGGAAGAGATTCTCGGCGTGCTGCGCTCCGTGCATCAGCGCGGCCGCTTCATGCCGACACAGGTTGCGGCTCTCATTGCTGAACACATGGGAGAGGAGCAGTTGACGGCGCGGGAACTGGACGTGCTTCGATTGATCCGTGACGGCCACCGCAACAAGCAGATTGCAGATCAGCTTCGCATTGCTGAAACAACAGTGAACTTTCACATCAAGAATCTGGTCGATAAGTTACAGGCGAATGATCGCACCCATGCGGTTACCATCGCGGTCCGTCGTGGGCTTCTTCAGATCTGATCTTTTTCCCTACCTATAGAAAACTTCAGGGTGACAGCTATGGTTATTCATCTGCCCCCTTCGGCGCGAAACGTGTAAGGTCTAGGCTAAGAACGTGAATACCCGACGCTCCATTACGGTCATCCTTCTCTTGTCGTGCCTCGCAGTGTCGCCGCTTCTAGCGGTTGATCCGGACCGGCACATCTCTCAATACGCGCATACCGCGTGGAAAGTGCAGGATGCTGTCCTCAGTGCCAATCCGATTGTCGTCTCCCAAACCAAGGATGGATATATTTGGATTGGGTCACAGTCCGGACTGGTGCGTTTTGATGGCGTACGGTTTGTGCCATGGACTTTCCCCGCAGGAAGCCAACCGCCATCGCCCGAAGTCGGCGGTCTTTTAGGAGCGCGTGACGGGAGCCTTTGGATCGGCACCCGTGGCGGCCTCAGCCATTGGACCGGTCAGAGGCTGATTAACTTTCCAGATGCGCGGGGAATGGTCGAATCGATCGTTGAAGATCACGATGGATCAATCTGGTTCACGCACGGAGAAGGCTCAAGTCCGCTATGTCACGTGAGCGATGACCAGATTCATTGTTATGGAGCCGCGGATGGAATTCCGGATCTGGGCGGTCCCTCCCATTTGCAGCAGGATTCACTCGGAGACCTGTGGATGGGGGGTAGTACAGCGATTGCCGGCTGGAAGCCCGATTCTCACGCCTCGTACCGTCCCCGCATGCTTCAGACACGCGAGAGTTTCAGTGCAGTGGACGGTCTTGTAACCGATGCCGAAGGGTCGATCTGGGTGGGGATGAGCACAGCCGGCCCGGGCGGGGGCCTGCAGCACCTGGTGGGGGGGGGATGGAAGCCATTCATCACTCCAGAACTGGACGGTCGCACGCTGGAGATTCGCGACGTGTACAGCGACAGCCATGGTGCTCTTTGGATCGGAACCCGGAGTCAAGGAATTTATCGCATCGTCGGGCAGAAAGTGGATCATTTTCAATCTGCGGACGGACTGACCAGCAATGATGTCCACGACTTTTACGAAGACAGCGAAGGAAATATCTGGGCATGTACGTCGAAAGGGCTCGACAAATTCAGCGATCTGCAGGTTGTCACGTATTCAGCCCGCGACGGCGTTGACGGCGAGGAGATTCACTCAGTCATCTCTGCCCGGGATGGAACTCTCTGGATTGGAGAAGTGGGTGTGCTGCAATCTCTGCGCAACGGCAAGATGTCGTCCATCAAGTCCGGGGAGGGCTTGCCGGGATCTTTTGTAACGTCATTGCTCGAAGATCATAAAGGCCGGCTGTGGGTTGGCGTCGACAAGAGTCTGGCGATTTACGAAAGTGGAAAGTTCCGTATGGTCAACAGACCGGATGGGGCTACGAGTGGAGTTGTAACGGGTATTACCGAAGACGCCAACAACGACATTTGGATCGAAACTACCGGATCAGGCCGTGCGCTCCTTCGCGTTCACGAGGACAAAATCGTGGACGTATTCCCGCCACCGATGATGCCGCAGGGAAGAAAGATTGCGGCCGATCCAACCGGTGGAATCTGGATCGGCACCAAGAGCGGCGACCTTATCCACTATCGCGACGGCCGAACGGATTTGATACCTTTCCGTCAGGATGTTGCCATGGACGCAACTTCCTATGTCGAGCAGATCACGGCGGAGCCTGACGGTTCGGTGTTAGGTGCAACGGGTTTCGGGCTCATCGGATGGAAGCAAGGAAAGAAGCAGACACTCACCGTTCAGAACGGCCTGCCCTGCAATCGGCTATTCGGAATGATCCACGACAACGTCGGCAACCTATGGCTCTCAACGGAATGCGGTCTGGTTGAGATTGCAGACGCTGAAATGGAAAGGTGGTGGCAACAGCCGAACAGCCATTTGAACGTCCGGTATTTCGATCAGTTGACCGGAGTCTTACCCGGATGGCCGCCGTTCGAGAATGCCGCGAAAACACCGGATGGGCACCTTTGGTTTGTCGACAGCTTTCTCTTGCAGACGATTGATCCGCAGCATCTATACCAGAACTTGCTGCCTCCGCCGGTCTCGGTTGAAGGCATCACGGCGGATCGCAAGCTTTATGTCCCGACGCAGGATCTATCCTTGCCGCCGCTCACACGCGAACTCCAGATCGACTACACGGCCCTGAGTTTCGGGGTTCCCCAGAAGGTGCGGTTCCGCTACAAACTGGAAGGGCACGATGTCGACTGGCAGGATGCCGGCACAAGGCGACAGGCTTTCTACAACGATCTCCGTCCCGGTACGTTCACGTTCCACGTCATTGCGTGCAATAACGACGGCGTATGGAACGAAACCGGTGCGAGCCTTAGATTCTTCGTCGCGCCAGCCTGGTTTCAGACAACCTGGTTTCGAGTTCTGTGCGCTATGTCTTTGTGCCTGCTGCTTGCAGCCATCTATCAGCTTCGTGTCCGTTCCATTGCAAAGGCCATCAGCGCGCGATTCGACGAGCGGCTCGACGAGCGGACGCGGATGGCGCTTGAACTCCATGACACATTCCTGCAAACTGTGCAGGGCAGCAAAATGATGGCCGACGATGCGCTCGATCCAGACGCAGACCAAGTGCGCATGCGTCACGCGTTGGAGAGGCTATCGGTCTGGCTGGGACAGGCCGTCACGGAAGGCCGAGCCGCTCTCCATGCCCTTCGTGTCTCGACTACGGAACAAAATCATCTTGCCGAATTCCTCGATCGGACGGCCAAGGAATACGCTCAAAGGACATCAATCTCAGTTGCATTAACCGTGATTGGTGACGCACGGGACCTGCATCCCATTGTCCGTGACGAAATAGCCCGCATTGCTGAAGAAGCGATAAGAAATTCCTGCCTGCACTCCAAAGCAAGCCAGTTGAGCATAGAGCTTCGCTATGGCCGCGATTTGATTCTACGATTCAATGACAACGGAGTTGGCATTGACCCCGATGTGATGGACGTGGGTAAGCAGGGGCACTTCGGACTCCAGGGAATGAAAGAGCGCAGCGCACGCATCCGTGCCAGGATCACGATTACAAGCACTCTAAATGCCGGCACTCAAATAATCTTGAACGTCCCTGGGGACGCGATTTACAGGCGAGAGAAAAAGAGCCGCTTCTCAGCGCTCCGAACCCTGAAGCTTTGGCCCCGCCCTTCGCATGGCCAAAGGTCGAATGCCGACCGGCAAAGCAATTTCGACGACGAATAATGCGCTGAACACAGGGCGCACACCTGTCGCATCATCCCTCTCGCCGAACCTGAAGAGAAATGCAGTCAAAATCCTATTGCCCTTCAGGTGTTGAGAAATCATCGCTCCTATTAAGTTTGCTAGTGAAGCACCGAAATCACATCGTGCTCCACTGGCGCTTTGAATTGGATGACATGAGAGCGCCTAAGAGTTTGTTGAAATACGTCAAACACGTCGCGAAATGGAAAATCGAATCGCGCCAGAATGCCCGTAGAACGGTTTGGAGGACTCTGGCGAGGGTTATGTATCCCGAATCCGGCCTCGTCCCGGCCTCCAAAGCTGTTTTTCAACAAACTCCTAAACAGGATGTGAGGCGGATGGACAGTTGTTCTTCGTTGCGGAGTACCAAGCCGCGGCGCTGCGGCAAAGAGATTTCAAAGCACCGCCCTCCCAAGATCGGTTGGGAGTTCCAGTTCTTCGATGGGGAGATGTGTATGAATTCCGCGATTGCCCAATCCACTGTGGTCCGGGAAACCGGGAGGTCTTTATGGCAGGTTCCCTTCGATGAAAGCTGCCGCGACTTGTTGAGCCTTGAGATGCTTGTCGCCGAGTTGGTCTTCAAAAACCAACAACTTCGCTTCATTATCCTCTCAGTGCAGAAGCAGATTCAAACAGCTCAAGCGATCATAGCCGGCTTGTACATTGAGTTACCCGAACACCCTGACATATGCCGATTGCACGATGCGCTAAAACCTGTTTCGCAGGCTTTGGATTCATAATCAGCTCCCGACAATCGGTATGTGCCCAGTTTGAGCGTCACTGATCCCAGCTTGAAAATGCGACGGAGTTCGGGATTCGACCCGCAAGAATGATCTAGATTTCGAGTTTCCGCAACCACCGAGCGGATCGAAGGTGCGCTTGGAACTTGGTAGACAAGCAGAATCGATCTCATGCGAGAATGGGCCGAAGAAAGAACGAGCCCGGCGTGACTCACAAGCGGTTCAGAGAGAGCAAGTTTCGCTAAATGCCGTCAAGGAACCAACAAATTGAACTCTACGATTCCGCGGTTGGAGTAAGACACATAGGAAGACCGCAGATTCTTCGAAGAGTCACCTATTGAAACAAATCGTAGGTACGCACTATGAGAAGGGTATTTGTCTCTTGAACGATAATCGACAATGTCATATTCCAGTTGGACAACAAACGGTGGGATTTTTTGCCTGCACTCCGGTTCGCCGCAATCAGCAACTTTCAGGTGTTACCAACAGACCAAAGCGCTAATCGGCAGCCGCTTACTGGCGATCATCCGGATCACTCCTCCAAAAGCGCCGCAGCGCTTACGGATTTCCGGTGGGTGACTCTCCACCTGGACGAAAAGTCGGCTTCTCGGACAAGTGAATGACTCCTCAATTGTAGATAACAGGCCAATCCACTCATCAACCGCGTTCTAGGCATTCGGAACTCGATAAGTACAGTAAAACGCCCTAATGTCTCGCATCTTCCAGCCCCCAGCTCGGTTTGCGATCGCAGGATGCTGGCCGACCTTTGAGGACCTATTCGAGTTCGACGAGTGCATTGGTGATTTAGCGTCAATCGACGTGATTTTTGGCGCGCAGCACGTCCGTTTCGCCAATGATTTATCGACGGCTAAGTTGCCTGAATCAATGTAGGGCGCTTTCCTTCAGAGGTCAGCATCATGCAGTCCGGCCGGAGTGGATCTTTGGGGATTGGCCCTATACGGGAGCCGAAGCTACGGCAGACTCGCGCTGCGCAATGGCTGCAATCTGATGGAGCATCCCTTTGAAGATGCAGTAATGGATCGGGTATAGCGCGTACCAATAAAGAAGCCCGCTGAGTCCGGCTGGATCGAAGATTGCGGTTTGCCGAATCACCGAGCCATGCTTGGTTGGTTCAACTTCGAACTGAAGCCACGCACGGCCCGGCAACTTCATCTCCGCCACGAGGTTCAACCTTCGGCCCGGCTCAACACTCTCGACGCGCCAGAAATCCAGAGCATCGCCAGCTACCAGTGCGTGAGGATCACGGCGACCCCGGCGGAGCCCCACGCCACCCACAAGAAGATCGAAGAATCCTCGAATCTGCCACAGAAAACTGGCAAAGTACCATCCGTTCGAGCCTCCGATCTGCTGAATGGGAGCAAAGGCCAAGGCAGGCGGGACAGACACCTGTGCGGTCCGGGAATCGACGAGCCTGGTCCCGAACCGAACACCGCCCCAAGACGTGGGTTTGCCGCTGGACGAGAGCGCGTCGGACCAGAAAGTTGCGGCATACTCCAGGTCTTCATGGTGAAGAGCCCTCTCGACGGCACTTCTCAACCCCATTGGCCGAATGCTGAAGGCGGTCAGTGCCGACTGATCGCGGACTAGCGTCGGGTTCCTCATGCTCTCGATGAGCTTACGGCCAACGCGCGCATAGATGGGAGTAACCAGACCCAGCCATAGACTTGACAGCCGCGGCGTCAAAACGAGCACTGCGATCATCCATCGCCGCAGTCCGCATTGCCGCGCGTACTCGCGCATGATTTCGCCATAACTGACCTGGTCGGGACCGCCGATTTCAAAAACTGCGGACCGTTCAAGAGGTAGGTACAGCGCGGCCACAAGATAAGCGATTACATCTTCAATCGCAATCGGCTGGGCTTTGACCTCAACCCATCGCGGGCAGATCATGATTGGCAAGCGTTGTACTAAAGCACGAATCATTTCAAACGAGAGGCTCCCGGAGCCGATGACGATCGAGGCTCGAAATTCGATCACCGGAATCTCCGAACTCCGCAAGATATCTGCCACCTCATGTCGGCTCCGCAGATGTGCGGATAACGCCTGATCCTGATTGCCTAGGCCACCTAGGTAGACAATGCGGTTGATTCCCTCTTCACGAGCGGAGTCGGCAAAATTTTGTGCGGCTTGCCGGTCTTCCACTTCGAACTGCCCCGCCGAACCCATGGAGTGGACGAAATAGTAAGCCGTTTGCACTCCGGCCATTGCCGGTCGAAGAGAAGCGCGGTCCAGGCAATCCGCCTGAATCACTTGCGTAGAGGATGAAACCCGCGACCGAAGAAACTCAGGATGTCGGGCAAGACAGCGGACCGGCCGGCCTGCTGCTTCAAGCGCCCTGAGGAGGCGACCTCCAATATAACCAGAGGCTCCCGTTATCAGCACGAGCGACCGACGGTTCGTACCCATTGGGAAACCTCAATTGGCCTCGCGATGTCCGAGCTGGCACAATCTTAGCGCTGACTGTCTTATAAAGCCTGTACCAAACTGACCTGTAGGTCATCATCGGCCATCTGCAGCCTGGCGATAGTGCAGTGCAGGTTTTCCTTGGGCAGCCGCGTTCCCTTCCACTAGGAAGGCAAAGGCAGGACTGAGGCTGGGACACGGAGAATCTCATTAGCAGTCCTCACCTGGTGCCATCAGGCCAATGCGCTCGTTCAACTCGGGTTGACCCAGTTTCAGAGGATTACTCCCGAGAAACACCCTTCGCGTCAGCGATCATTACTGACGAGAAGCCGACTTGAACGAAGCCGCTGCAGCGGCGGACGAGAAAGCGCACCATTGTGAACCGTTATTTATTTAAAAGTAAAATAGCTATTGGAAAGGTCAATCCCCATGCGCGTTGGAACATGCAAGCTATGCCAGAGGATCGGTGAATTACAGGACAGCCACTTCATGTCGAAAGGGATTTTCGCCCAGCTTCGGACACCCACTGCGAAGAATCCGCACCCTGTGCTCATGACGCCCCAGGTGTCGGTAATCTCGTCGCAGCAACTCAGGGACTACGCGTTCTGCAGCGATTGCGAGCAGCGCTTCAACCGGAATGGTGAATCGTGGGTGCTCGCGAACATGGCCCGAATGAACGGATTCAAGCTGCAGGACGCGTTGATCCAGGCGGGGCCAGTGGCGGTCCACCCGACGATCGCGCTCTATGCGGGCGCGGCAATTCCGTCGATCGACATGGACGCGCTTGTGTACTTCGCGATGAGCATCTTCTGGCGCGCGGCGGTCCAAGAATGGAAGAGCATCGACGGCCTGACCACCCGGCTCGACTTGGACGAGCACGAGGAGGAGATACGCGAGTTCTTGCTGGGCGGTCCGTTCCCTGCAGACGCGGTTGTCATGGTGTCGGTGTGGCCGAACCGGCAGGTGCTGCCAGCAGCGCGTACCCCGCGCGAGGGACATCCGGACGGCTTCAAGGCGTTCGACTTCCTGGTCCCTGGCATCGAATTCCGCCTCCTGCTCGGCGCCGGCATTCCCGCCGATCTACGTCAGTTCTGCGCCCAAACAAGTCCGGAGCGGTACGTCGCAGCGACCACGATGTTGGTTGACAAGGTGATGGACACGTTCACGAGCTTGATGAAGACGAGCGTTCCCTCGCAGGTGCTCCTAGAGCGTGTGAAATGAAGGAGGAAATCCTCGGCTTCGAATCGCGCGGGTCGGCCGATAAAACGAGGCCTGGGCGCCCGAATGCCAATCAGAGGATTAGGTTGGCTGTTCTCTCGCTTCTCAGATGATGGCAATTACGCCGTCGTGGTCGGGCGAGATTGCCGACTGGAAGGTCTGCTGCAAGGCGTCACGCAAGGCAGATGAGGTCTTGGCATCGGGAATGTCGCCAATCTTCTTCCCCATCCTGTCATACACTTCCTCCAGAACGTTGCCGTCCATCACTTTCATCAGCAGCGAAGTTGCACCACTTGGCAGTTCCGGCCGGTGGCGTATTCCAATCGCCTGAAGCAGAGCAGACAACCGGGTATATTCCCTTTGTTGTTCTGGTGACGGCACGATCTTTATTCCAGCTTTTACGAACTCCGCTTGCCACGCAGCAACCGCTCTTAGGCAGATAGGCTCGAGGTCTCCAAGCGAGTTGCCGTCCTTGTCAACCACGGTTGCAGTAATTCGCACGTTAGCATCACCATGAGCTTGGATAGATCCACCGACGACTGGAATCGTGATTAGCGGTGTTTCTTCCGACGTGGTGACTTTGAATTCTAGGGTTGTATGTGCCGGCTGGAGCCGAGGCGAGAGCCCGGATCTGGAGGGCCGGTTGAGCTCTGCGTGCTTATCCAAGTTCCAGAGGTCGTGAATGATCGCAACGTCACGATTGCTGTTGATCAACTGGTCGCCGGTCTCAGACTTTCCGTTCTTTCTGCACCACGCATGTAGGTGATCTTTTAGAGATGCGATGTTGCTAACGAGCGTTGAAACCCTGTTCGCTGCCGTCGCTGGCTTCTCGATCTTAGTGAAATCAAACGTGGCAGCGAACCGCCCCCCAGAATCTACTCTCGCCGGTCTCATCGAGGCCAGCTTCTCCGTGACACGCATCTCTGCAAGTGCGGCGTATAGCTGCTCTAATTTCTGCTCGATGGTGGTGCTAGACAACTGAGTTCTACCTCCAACCTCGCGGGGCGCCGGGGCCCCGCCTTTGGATACCTGAGAAGGCAGAAGCCTCAATTGGTTTTCCCGCTAATGAGGAGTTTCCGGCGACCGGTGCCCGCACGCGCAGGCTCCCCCGTGTCTCTGGCAATTGCGAGCCGGAAGACACGGAGGCCTAGTGAGAAAAATACTACTCCCCGCAAACGCCCATTACGCCAGCAATGTTTCTGGAGGACAATGCCCCCAGAGACTTCTTAGCCAGATAGCGAGCTGGGAACGCAAGGAAGGAGCGAGAGCGTTTGCCCCTTCTAGGAGCGGGCAAATGCAAGAAGGGGTTCTATGTCGTTCCTGTCGGCCGCCTGAAGGGCGTTGATATAGCGGCGCCGAAAGTTTCCCTGCGGCACGATATCCGCTCCACCCCAAGTGAATATGGGTCTGTCCTGCATCCTCGCAAGTACATCGGCCAGGAGCCTTGCATGACGCCCGTTGCCATTCGCGAAGGGATGGATCGAGACCAGACGATGATGAAAACGGATGGCGGTCTCATCGGGTGGAAAGGTTCGGTGTTCGAGCCAATAACGGGCGTCGCCCAATAATGCGCCAAGGGCATCGCGGATTTGGTAGTGCGGTATGCCAATGTTCTTTTCGGTCGTTCTGTAGAGGCCAGCCCATTTCCATGCCTGGTCGAACATGCGACGGTGCAGCTCGCGCAGATAGGTTTCGGTCAGAGGATCTTGCCGGCGAAGATTACGCGGAGCGAGCGCCCAGTTATAGGCGACAAGAATGTTCGCTCGCTCGAACTCGTTGAGTTCTTCCTTTGTGGCGAGGTTGGGAATGAGATCGGCTTGTTCTTCGGGAGACAGCGGTGTATTGTCGTCTCCCGTGGTGAAGATGGTCATTTGCGTTTGCGCTTTCTCGTGAGCCGCTTGGTCTCGGCCTCAATGGCCTCTTCCAGATTGCCGCTTGCCTGGTTCTCCAAAGCCATCGAGTGCTCGACTCCCAGGACATTTGTTTTGGCAGCGGCGCGGGCGCGCGCCTCCACGAGCTGTTCAAGATCGCTGGCTCGTGGGACGAAGGCGTATACCAGATCGCAGTCCAATGCGTTGGCAAAGGCGCGCAGACTCTTGAGTGTGATCCGATCATCGGCTTCAGCCTTCTCCTGCTGCACGATGAGCGATCGATTCGCTTTCATTCTCTCTGCGAGCTCAGCGGAAGACAAGCCAAGCGCCTCCCGTATGGCGCGAATCCACCCCTTCGGAGGGCGAGGGACGTTGGCAGAACGAAGCGGAGCAAGCGCGCGATCGAGCTGTTTCGAGCGGAGCTGTCTGAAGTCATTGCGCATGTCGGCCTCCCTTGGTGGCTTTATTGGCTATGTAAAGATAGCAGTATATGCGTTAGTTGTCTATTTATAAATAGCCATCAACGCAAAATCTGTCTATCCATAGATAACCACCAAGATGGCCGCAGAAGACCGGCGCCGCACTGGGAGGGTGGCCTCAGCTCTCATTGCGACTAAGCGACCAGAGCCGCCAGCTCGCCGCTGTTGACCTTCTGAGCCGCATCCCTCGACCGGATGCCCTTGAGATACACCATCGTCGATTTGATGTCGCGGTGGCCGAGCCACGCTTGCACCGTGCGGATGTCTACGCCGTCACGAAGGTGGTTGGTCGCAAAGGTGTGCCGAAATTTATGGAGAAAGAAGTTCATGCAGTACGGCCCCTCAGCGCACTTGTTGTTGTGCTCAGTCACGCACTGTTTGCAGTTGAGCCCGGCGCGTTCGGCGACACGCTTGACGATCATATCCATCTCGCTGTCGGGCTTGCCGCGGCCGTTGGGGAAGACCAACTGGTTCGCCGTTGCACTGCGCGCTTCTTTCCGTTTCCTGAGCCGCTCGATTAGTCCCGCCGGTAGCGGCACAACGCGCTCTTCCCAGTTCTTGGGCGTGAACCGCCAGTGCGGCTTCGCCTTCACTCGCACATCGTGATTGCGAAAGTCGATGTCCTTCCACTCGACGTAACGAATCTCCTGGTCCCGGAAACCGGAGCCGAGGATGAATTTGAGCAGCGTGGCTTCGTCATCCGTGGCAACTTTGAACATCGCGTGCAGCTCTTCCGGCTCATAGATCGGACGGATGGTATCGACATAGTTCGGCCAGTCGCCCTTTTCCATTAGGCCGGAACGTCCATGCTTCTTGAAGAGCTGCAGGACGGTCACGACCTTGTCGTAGACGGTGCGCGCACCCAACCCCTGCTCATAGCAGTACGTCATGAAGTCGAGCACATCGTCTCGTGTCGCATCCTCGACGTATTTTTTCTTGTACGAAGCGCGCAGGAGCGTATCGAGCGTGTAGCGATAGGTGAGGTGGGTGCGCGGCTTGCGCTGCATCCGCACGTAGCGCAGATAGGCGTCGATGGCATCGCCGATCTTGGTCTTGGGCGCGACTTCGGGTTCAGGCTCGGGAGCAGCAATGAGACCGTCGCGAACCGCGCGCAGTTCGACCGCTTTGCGGCGGGCCTGGTTAACGGCATCCTCGCGGGTGACAGATGCGCGGCATCGCTTCCCGCGCTCGCGCCACTCGATGTAGTAGGCGCCTTCGACATGGACTTCGACCTGGCCGTTGACGCGGACTTTGTCTTTCAGACGACCGTTCGGTTCGGAAACGACGGGCGCAAAACGCCAGGCGTTATCGACTTTGATCTTCTTGATGAGGTTGACTCGGTCGGCGTAATCGGGGGCGTTGAGAAGAGAGCCGTGGGGCTTCAGAGTAGGCATGCACATATCCTCCTCTTGGGGCCTTTTAGCTTATCAAAATTGAGCCAAAGTGGACACCAAACTGGACACCAAGGAAGTATGTTGCTGATTCCAAAGGTAGCCGGTTAGAAGGCAGCGCTCTAACTGGTACTCGGGCTACGCTCGGCTCCTTCACGTGTAGCACCTCTAGAATGCCGTTCGGGCGGGGTGGAAATGTAATTAAATTTGACAACGTTCCGGGGATACAAGAGATCGAAGCCACGCTTACCAATTGCACACAAGAACTTGATGGTCTAATGTTCCTCAATTCGACCTTTATCGATAGCCACCTCTTGTACTCGGGGAAATCAGCTCTCTTTTTCCCAGACACAAATGTGATTGTAAATTCGACTTTGGAATTGAGCCCGGATGTTGACATCAATAGGTCAGATATTCATCACCTGATTTGCGCTTTTCACTGGAAATCGGTTTCTCAGGGAGCAAAGGAGCAGAAATCCATTTGCGATTGAGACGAGTTCCCTTATTCCAGCGGGCGAATGGCCCATCCTAACCACTCCCGAAGGCGGGCGGCCCACTCACCCTGTCATCAGGAGCCGTGCCCCGTTCATCGCGGCTTTATCGCGATGAGCGGGTCCTCGGGAAAGTTCCAGCGGGCGGCCTGGGAAACCTCGAACCTCAACCATCCGGACCTCGCCGGACCGGCCCATCCCTTTCCATTTTTCTTCGCCTTGGCACCACCCAACCGGCCGTGCCCTGTTGGACTGAAATCGGGCCCGACACCACCGAGCCTGCCCGGTCTCCAAGAGCGCGCTCACAGCATGCAAATGCCTGCTAATTCGCGCTAAAACGCGCGACTCTTGCGCTTAAATGCGGTAATCAGACCGCTTTTAGGCCCTGATAAAGCTCATTTCGCGCACTTCTATGCAAATCGCGGACCCAATTACGCGCAACCTGCAGCGTCCGGCATCCTTAATTCGTGAAATGTCCCTTGCATTGCCTCGAAAAAATGCGAAATTCCAAGCGAACATTTCCGCGTAGACAGTGCAATGCCCAGCGAACATTTCGGCCCTTTTTGTGAAACGCCCAGCGAACATTTCAGGCCTGCCAGGCGCAGGTCGCAAGCGAAACCTAATCGCCGCGCGGCCCGAGAAGCTGTGCCCGCTCGCCGTCCACAATCGACGCCACGAGCGTTCCCTTCGCGTCGACAGCCACCAGGTTCGCCAGCCCGCCCACGGCCAGTCGCCCCACACGATCCTGCAGTCCTGTCATCGCCGCAGGGTTCACGGTGAGCGCGCAAAGCGCACTTTCCAAAGGGGCTTCCGCGAACGCAATCAGGTTCTCTAGCGCGCAGTCCAGCGTGAGCACGCTGCCGGCGAGCACGCCCCGCGCCATCGCTTTTCCGTTGGCCACCTGCACGGCAAATCCGCCCAGCTTGTACTCGCCGTCCGGCATGCCGGCCGCGCTCATCGCATCCGTCACCAGGATCGCGCGCTTCACCCCCTTCGCGCGCCAAAAGAGCTTCGCCATCAGTGGTTTGCTGTGAATGCCGTCGCAGATCAGCTCGGCGTAGAGCGCGTCTTCGCTGAGCACAACGCCCAGGATTCCCGGCTCGTGGTGATCGAGCGCGCGCATGGCATTGAAGGTGTGCGTTGCGCTCACTGCGCCGGCGGCGATTGTGGCGCGGGTTTCCTCAGCCGTTGCGTCGGAGTGGCCAACGGACACGCGAACTCCGCGCGTCGTTGCGTGCTTCGTGAGCTCCGCGGCGCCCGGCAGCTCCGGCGCCAGCGTCATCAAGCGCGCATGGCCGCCAGCTGCCTCAACGAAACGGTCAAAGAGCGCGAGATCGGGCTCGAGCAGGTACTCGCGCGGCTGCACGCCGCACTTCGCGTGCGAAAGAAACGGCCCCTCAAGATGAATACCGAGCGGCCGCGCGATCGGATCACCATTCCGTCCGGCAGCGGCAATCTGTTCGGGGTAGTCGATGAGTTTCGCCAGTCCGTCCAGCGCACGTAGCGTTGCGTCAACCGGTGCAGTGACCGTGGTGGCGAGATAGGCGCCGGTTCCATGCGAGGCAAGAAAGCTGCCGACGGCATTGAGCGCCTCCGGCGTCGCCTCCATCACGTCGTGGCCGGCTGCGCCGTGAATGTGAACGTCAAAGTAGGCCGGCGCCAGCAGTGCGCCTTCAAAGCGGAGCGTGTCGACTCGCGGGCCAGGTGACGCGCGGGGTGACTCGCCAGGCTTGCCAGATTCGCCCAATTCGCCCGGCCCGCCCGGTCCGGCCGGTCCGGCCGGTCCGGCCGCGGAAATCGACACGATGCGGCCGTCTTCGATCACGACAACGGGATCGTCAATTGCCTTGCTTCCATCCCACAGCCGTGCCGCCGTCAGCACCTTGCGCATGGCTCATTATTGCAGCTGCATTGCTTGTGAAGCGGCCGCCGACTTGAACGCTGAGTTCTTGCTGGAGTCTAGCGATATCTCCGCAGCACGCCGAGCACGCGCCCCTGGATGGCCACCTGGGAGGCGGGAACGTAAATGGGTTCCATCTCGATGTTGGCCGGCTGCAGGCGCACCAGTCCGCCCTCGGGGTAGAAGCGCTTCAGCGTGGTCTCTGAGCCGTGCACCAGCGCGACGACGATCTCGCCCTGCCGCGCGGTCCGTGTGCGCTCCACCAGCACGTAGTCGCCGTCGATGATGTGCTCGTCGCGCATCGAATCGCCGCGCACTTCAAGCGCGAACACGTCACGGTTGCCCACCACGTCCGCCAGCGAGATCGTCTCCGGCATTTCCACCTGCTCCACCGGCATACCGGCGGCGATGCGCCCGGCCAATGGCAGCTTCAGGCTGGAGCGCGTGCGCGAGCCCGGCGGCAGCACATCGATGGACCGGCTGCGATTGTGCACCCGGTCCAACATGCCTTTCTTTTCCAGGTTGGTGATGTGCTTGTGGACGGTAGCCAAGCTCTTGAGCCCCATGCCACGCGCAATCTCCTCAAAAGAAGGCGAATACCCGTTGCGGGCTACAAAGGATTCAAGAAAGTCCAGGATCTCTTTTTGTCTTCGCGTGACGGCCATGCGCGCATTATAGCGAATAAAAAGCGAAGCGCAACGGCTCTTTTCGCGCCCCGGTTACTTTCTGTGTACATCGCGAACCGCCCTCCGCCTCGGTCATCAGCCTCGGGGCGGGGAAAGACCGCCGGTATTTAACTCGCGGCCTTTGGGGACTACTGCCGGTCCCTGAGTATGGCGGCGATCACACGCGGACTGCGCCGTCCGTGGATGACGGCGACCACCCATAACGGCCTTTCATCAGGCACATACGCAATCAGATATTCGCGCACCAAAATAAATCGCAAGGGCCGTGAGGTAAGGTCCGGGCGCCCGTGGCCCTGCCCGGGAAACAGCGGAAGGTTGTCGAGAGCTTTTTCGATTTCGGCGGTTACGCGGTCGGCCGCGGCGGGGTTGTCGGTAGCGATGTAGTCCCAAATCTCATGAATATCGGCTTCCGCTTCCGGGTGAAACGCATAGCCGGTCATGAACCTGGCTTCGTCTTGCGTGCGTCGCTCTTGGCGCGAAGGCGGGCAAACACCTCCTCGCCCGGAATCGGCTTTACCTTCCCGCTTTTCAGGTCGTCATAACGGCGGTCCAGCACGTCTCGAACCTGGGCGACTTCATCGAGGTAGCCGGCCATTGCGTCCTCAACGAGGTCGTCCGTCCTGCGTCCGCTTTGCGTGGCGAGGTCGGTGAGTTTCTTTTCCGTCTCGGGAGTGAATTGCACTTCCATACCCATCAGCCTACGGAAAAAAGGGCTCTGACTCAAGCCTCTACAATCGGGCCATGATCCTTGAGTCATTTCCAGTGGGCCCACTGGCCTGCAACTGCACGATCCTTGGCGATGAAGAGAAGCAGGAGGCGATCGTCATCGATCCCGGCGACGAGGTTGCCGGGATTCACCGCCGACTGAGCGAGCTGGGCCTCGCGCTCAAGCAAATCCTCATCACGCACGCGCATATCGATCACGTGGGCGGAGCGCTCAAGCTCAAGCAGCTCACGGGCGCGCCGATCTTTCTCAACCAGGGTGATCTTCCATTGCTCCAGATGATGGATCAGCAGGCGGCGTGGCTGGGAGTGCGGACGCCGGAGACCGCAGCTCCCGACGAAGCCCTTACCGACGGTCTTATCGTTGGGCTGGCTCGTTACCCGGCAGAGGTGATCCATACGCCGGGTCATACGCAGGGCTCGGTCTGCCTGCATTTTGCGCCGCTCAAGCTGCTCATCGCCGGGGACACGCTGTTCGCGGGGAGCATCGGCCGCACCGATCTGCCGGGCGGCGATTTCGACCAGATACTCGATTCGATTCACTCACGAGTGCTCGCTCTGCCGGATGAAACTCGAGTGCTGGCCGGCCATGGTCCGGACACGACGATTGGAGCAGAACGCAAGAGTAACCCATTCTTGTTACGGAATTACTGAATAACAAATCGAATATTATCAATCATTTATTGAAAAAACTAAAACAGAAACGCGACGTTACCCCTCGTAGGTGTTACTCACTTGATCCGTTCGAAAATAGTTAATGAGGCGGCCGATCCCGTCACTAAATTCCAACTGCCGCGCGAGCAGGCTGACCACCAGCCAGCCCGACTCCGGCATGCCGAAGAAGTAGCCGGGATGGACCCATACGCCGCGCTCGAGCAGGGCCGTGACGGTTCGCTCGTCCGGAGCGATGGCGGGGATGCGGAGCACCGCGTACCAGCCTCCTTCGACGGCGAGCCGTTCAACCGCGGGCACGGCTTTGAGGCTCCGGTCGAGCGTCGCGAGATTGGCCGCCACGCGGGCCGAGATCTGCTCCCGCACTGCGCCGCCAGCGGCGAGCCAGGCGGGCATGGCCCACTGCACCGGCGCGTTCATCGAGAGAAAGGTGTCGGCGATCACCTCCAGCCGGTCGAGAGCGGCTTGTTTCTCGGGTCCCGTTGCGACCATCCACGCGGCCTTCATCTGGGGCAGAGCGGCGATCTTGCTCAGCCCGCTGACGACGAAGACGGGAACCCCTTCGAGGCCTGCGGCAAAGCTCGCACCGCAAACCCTTATTCCGTAATCGAGAAATACCTCGTCGACGATCAGCGAAAGGTGAAACTCGCGGCAGATCGCCGCCAGTTCCTCCGCTTCCGACGGCTTGGTAAAGTGCCCGGTCGGGTTGTTGGGGTGAACCAGCACAATCGCTCGCGTGCGCGGCGTCATTGCGCGGCGGATGGCTTCGGCGTCGATCTGCCAGCCGCGATCGTAGAGGAGCGGCGCGGCGCGCAGGTGCACGTCATCGAGCGCGGCAAGAAAATCAAACAGCGGATAGCCGGGCTGGAATACGATGACCTCGCTGCCTGCGTCGCAGAGGAGCCGGAAGAGAAAACTGTAGGCCTCGCTGGTGCTGGTGGTGAGCAGAATGTCCGCCGGGTCAAGCGCAACGCCGTGCTCGGCGTAGTAGGCGCACACCGCCTCACGCGCCGTGGGCAGCCCGCGCGGATGCGGATCGTAATCGAGCGCGCGGGGATCGCGCAGCGCATCGAGCAGCCCGGCGGGATAAGTGAAACCGCAGCGGGTGGGATTCGAAGAGGTAAGATCGGCAAGCGGCAATCCGGACTCGCGGCGTAGCCGATAGGCGCGCGCCAACTCGCTCTCATCGGTATTCCAGTCCGTTCGCCGCGAAAAACGCATGGTTCTGCTCCACCATCCATTACCGCTTGAACTCGAGCAGCCGCTGTGAGATCAGGCACAATGAGAAAGACATTTAGAGCCGAATCCACGAACACGAGGGGATTTGCGATTGACGGTGCGCGCGGTGATCTTCGATTACGGAATGGTCCTCACGGGCCCGCCCGACGCAACGGCCCATGCCGAACTCGAGCGTATCACCGGCCTATCTGACGAGCGGCTTGAGCAGCTCTACTGGGCCGACCGGCTCGACTACGACGCGGGCAAACTCACAGGCGAGGCGTTCTGGCGCAAAATCGCCCAGGAGGCCGGTCTCAAACCATCGGAATCGCAGATCGCCGACCTGATCAAATGGGATGCGCGCATGTGGCTCACCGAAAATGCTGCGATGCTCAACTGGCAACTGGCGCTCAAGCAGCGCGGGTTGCTCACTGCCATTCTCTCCAATATGGGCGATACCGTGCACGCAGCCATGGAGCACGAATTGAGCTGGCTTTCGCGGTTTGACGTTCTGGTCTTCAGCCACGAGCTTCACATCGTCAAGCCGAACGCGGAGATCTATCGCTACACGCTCAAGAAACTGGGCACCCGGCCCGAAGAGACGCTGTTCATCGACGATCGGCCGGAAAATGTTCGCGCTGCCCTTGCACTTGGGATGAAAGGCGCACTGTTCTCGGTTGTAGAACAGCTCCGCAGCGATCTCGCGCGCCAGGGGCTGGCGGCGCAGTTGCCGCCGCTCTGATTGAATCGTACAACTTGAATCGTACGACCTGGACCGTACAGGGCTTTGCTCAGTGAATGAAACCACGTCCCGGCCCGACGTGATAGGTGAGCCCGATTTGGGCGTTCATCACATCGAGCCCGGGATTCACCGGCGTAATGAATCCGTTTGAAAAATGAAAATCGCCAAAGAGTCCGAGCCGCAGGTCATAACGCGGGCTCATGCGCACTTGCAATCCCATGGCCGATTGCAGCGTCATGTTCTCGTAGGTTGATTTCGAGGTAGGAACCTTCTGCGAGAAGGCGATGATGCCGCCCTTGGCCATCACGTAGGGCTTGATGGTGTGCTTGTCGAACCACATCCAGCGGAAGCCGATAGGCGAAATGTCGAAGCCGTAAACGGTCTTCTTGGTTTGGTTCACGGTGATGCCGTAGATATCGACATTCGTAGGCTGGCGCAGAATGACGACGGGCAGCACCTCGCCAACGTAGTCCATGCGCGCCCCGAGGAAGCGGTGCCAGGAGTGGCGGTCGTACTCGATGCCGCCGTCGTAGATGTGCGAATTGGTTGTGGCCGCGAAGATGCGGTAGTTGCCGTAGGAGGCCAGGCCCTCGACGGTGATATCGCGCTCCGGTGGCGGTTTCAACGTTACGGGCGGCGCGGATGCGAGCGCTTGCTGATCGGGTTGTGATTCGAGCGCGGCGGTCTGATTGGACGAATTGGATAAATCGACCTGGGCGGCCCCGCCGTCCTGCGCGGCCGGAGCAATTTGGCAATGCGCGCTGTGCGCTGCGAAAAACTGCGCGGCTGCAAACAGCGTGACAGCGGTGCAGCGTGCGTGATTTCGGAGTATCAATTTGGCTGGGGAAGAAAAGGCGGCGTATGGATTGCCCAATCGTTTCACCTGTCTAGAGCGGTTCTCCAGTTAAGAATGGCATTTCTAGTGGCATGCCGCAAAGACAACCTTACTGCGGATGTGGCGGGTCGGATCGGAATATTTCGACTGGATCTGCCCGAGTTGCTCCCGTCATGCGGCCGACGCGGGGATGCGGCCGACTCGGGCGAACAAGCCCAACGGCTATCTTCTCGGCTCATATCGCATCGCCACCGCCCCTGAGCCGAACTCCCGCCGGCTCACGAGCCTCAAGTCGACATGCTTCGATAGCCCCGCGAACAACGTCGGCCCGTGGCCCGCTAGCCTGGGGTGCACGACGAACTCGTACTCATCGATCAATCCCCGTCCGTCCGGGCCCATCTCCGCCAACGCGAGCGGAAGCGTTACGCCTCCCACGAGCAGTCCCTTACCCGGCTCCCGCTTGAGCTGCTGAACGGCCATTTCCAGATCCCCGCGCACGAGCTCCGCGTTCCAATCGACCCGGTCAGGAGTGGTCGACAAGGTGCTCGACACGACGTACTTCTTTGCAGCGTCGATCGTCCGGGCGAAGGGTTCCATCCAATCAGGCCTCGCTCCCGTCCCCGCCGGCGGCCGGAACGCTGCCTCCATCATTTCGTACGTTACCCGGCCAAAGAGGAGCGCATCGGCTTGTTCGAGGTTCTCGACCGCGTGACGATGCAAATCTTCGTCCGGTGTGATTGCACGGTGATCGCAGCACCCGTCCAATGTGACGTTGATGGAATACCGAAGAGGTCGCATTACGGAAGAGTACCGGCGATGGGGTAGACCAGCAAGGTTAGCCCCGCTTGCGCCCGCCAGTTTGCGATTCTCGCGCCTATCTGAGGTTGCGCAGCCGGAAGCTCACGCCAGCGTAGAGATAGATGAAGTCGATGCCAGGATTGTGCGGAGCGGTGTCGCCATTGGAGACGTGGAGATCGCTGTAGCCGATGCGCAGATCGAGGCGGTGGTTGAGCGATTGCTCTGCGCCAATGCCGAATTTGCCGCTGTAGTTCAACTTGGCTCCCTCCGGCGAGAGCACATGGTTCTGGAAGTACAGAATTCCGCCCTGGCCGATGAGGTAAGGCCGGAACGACCGGTTCGGCCGCCAGAGAAACCGCGCTCCCGTGGGGTAAATGCCGCCGCCGTACACTTCTTGCCGCGCCGGGCCTTCGGCCAGCGTGTTCAGCCCATATTTTGCGGGCTCGTTCATCAGGAACGTCGGCATCGCTTCAGCCACGTAATCCACGTTCGCCTTTAGGAAGCGGCCCCAGAGGTGCATATCGTACTCAATGTCGATGGGGTTTGCGCGGCGGCCCTCGGCGTAACCGAAGACCACGTAGTTGCCGACGGAGGTCCCGCTATAGACGGCGAGTTCGGTCTCGATGGGAGGCTGCTGCTTGGGCGGCGGCATGGTTTGCGCCTGAGCGGAAGTGCGAGTGCTCAATATTGCGGCCGGCAAAAGGAAGAGATACATCGCAATGCGCATCCGCTGGCGCAGCGGGGCGCATGCTTGACCTGGAGAAATGGGCAAGTTTCACCTGCTAAAGAGTGCCGGACTGCAAACGCTGCTCCGGGCCGTTCACGATCATTGCTTGGGAGAGAACTTCCAACATCCTATCGTGGAAATTCGGCTCGAGGAACGAAATGTTTATGGGGGGTCTTGATCCGGATCTCGATTCAGGTTCAGGAGGCCATCCCCAGACCGACCAGATTGGCGGCGGCGATGATGACGAGAATCCCGCCCCAGAGCAGGCGGATGGGACGCCTGCCGACGCCCTGCCATTCGCCGAGTGCCAGTCCAACCAGCCCGCCACAGAGGACGTAAATGCTCATGTGCAGCATCCAGTTGACGTAGCCGAGCCGTGCGGGAATGTTTGCCTCGCCCCACGAGTAGAAGAAGAACTGCAGATACCACATGATTCCGCCGGCGGCGGCGAGGCTCGCGTTGCGGAGGACCAGCGCGCGGGGCTGCGCGAGATCGGCGCGCACGGATATGCCTTTCTTGAAGGCCAGGCGCAGGAAGCAGTAGCTGAAGTTGACGAGCGCGCCACCGCCCATGATGAGCACGTAGCTGGGCAGGCGGGCATAGAGCGGGCTGATGCCGAGTTGCAGGGCGGCGGAGCGAAGCGGCGTGGCCGCGTCCAGGCCGAAGGAAAAGCCCGAGGAGAAGATGCCGCATAGGACGGCCAGCGCCAGACCCCGGGTGACGTTGAACTCCTTGATCTCGGCGCCTAACTGGGTTTCCTTCTGGTGCCCGGCATAGGAGACGATGGCGACGCCGATGAGCGCGACCAGAACGCCGGCCATGGTAAGCAGGCCGCTGTGCGTGGTGAAGAGCATTGCGGCCTGGCCGTGCATGAGCGGCGGCACCAGGGTGCCGACGACCAATGTGACGCCGATGGCGACGCCGATGCCGAGCGACATGCCGAGATAGCGCATGGTGAGCCCGTAGCTGATGTTGCCCACGCCCCACATGGCGCCGAAGAGCGCGACCCTGAGCATGAGATGCGGATCCGCGCTAGCGTAGTAGCCGCGAAAATTTGGCAAAAGAAGGAGGCTGACGCCGATGGGCAGAAGGATCCAGGAGAAGAATCCGGCGATGGCCCAGGTGGTCTCCCATGACCAGTTCTTTACTTTTTCAATGGGCGCATAAAATGAGGCCGCGCACGCCGCGCCGACAATGTGCCATCCGATTCCCGCCAGGATTCCAATTGGCATCCACACTCCATTCCCGCACTGCGCGGGTCTCCATTCCCGCATGGCGCGGGGCCGAAATAACTCTGCCGCTGGGCAGATTCAAAGCCTACCGGTTGCAACTCCACTTTGTACAGGTTTGAGGCGGTTCTAAAATACCAATTGGAGAACCGCCAGAACGGTCAGCGCTCAGAGCCCGACCATGAAGGTGTAGGCGCCCGGCGCGAGCTGATAACCGCTGTGCCCAGCGCGCGTGGTGGCAGTTGCGGACTTACTCTCCGCAAGCGGAACGCCGTCGAGCTTGTATTTCGCTGCGTCGGACGGGCTTAGCTCGAGCCATCCGGTCGTGTTTGCGGGAAGCGTAACGTGCCACTCCGCGGTGGCGCCTTTCACGGTCCATTCGGAGTGAATGGGGCCATGCGGCGAATCGTAATCGAACGCAATGTGGCCAAGCTGCGCATCGAAGACCGGATGCAGGAAGATGGTGTGGAAGGCCGGATCGCTCGGCGTTGCGTCCACGCCCGCGGCATAACGGTACATCCAGTCGGCGACCGCTCCATAGGCATAGTGGTTGTAGGAGTTCATGCTCGGATCGCCGCGCATCTGGTCGCCGTTCCATCGCTCCCACATCGTCGTCGCGCCGTGCACCACCATGTAGCCCCACGAGGGGTACTTGGTGTTCAGGAGCAGCGTATAGGCCAGCTTTTCGTAGCCTGCTTTGGTCAGCTCCTCAAGCAGGTAGGGCGTGCCGAGAAAACCTGTGCCGAGCAGATCTTGATTGGCTTCGATCTTGTCGACCAGCCGCTTTGCGGCGGCGGCGCGCAGGTTTTCAGGAAGCAGGTTCATGTGCAGCGCGAGCACGTAGCCGGTCTGCGTGGCGCCGCCCTCGCTCTTCGCATTGGGATTGTTGATCACGCCAAACGCCGAAGGAGTGTTGTCTGCGCCCGCGACAAAACCATCCTCATGCACAAACTGCTTCTGGAATGCGGCGCGGATCTTATCGAAGAGCCCCGCGTAGCGCTGCTCGTCCTGCGTGCGGCCGGTCGCGTGGGCCATCTGGCGCATCAGCGTCACGTCGTAGGCCCAATACGCGGTCGCGATCAGGACCTCGTCGGTTTTGCCTTCGGGCGAAAGCCAATCGCCGAACGGCTCTCCGTAGTCGTTTTGCCATAGGTAGTTCGGATTTTCAGCCAGAATTGCGTTGAGGTACACTTCCATCGCGGCCCAGTTTTGTTCGACGATCGTTGTATCGCCTGTCTGCAGCCACGAGGTCCAGGGAATGATCACTCCGGCATCGCTCCATCCGGCCGCGGACTCCTCATGCGGCCGCACGGTGCCCGGAGAAAAGATGCCGTAGTAGGGCGAGCCGACCTGCGTGCCGCGCATATCGGCGGCAAATTTGCGCGAGAAGGCAGCGAGCGCCGTGTTGTAGCTTGCCGTTTGCCAGAAGACTTGCGCGTCGCCCATCCAGCCCAGCCGCTCATCGCGCTGCGGGCAATCGGTTGGCAGGCCCACGAAGTTCGACCGCTGGCCCCAGAGAATGTTGCTCCAGAGCTGGTTCAGCATCGCGTTGCCGGTTTCGAGTTCGGCCGTGAAGGGCGCATCGGTGTGGATGACGAGGCCGGTCACTGCATCTTTGCCCGGCTTCGCAGGCAGTCCCGTGATCTCTGCGTAGCGAAAGCCGTGGAAGGTGAACTGCGGCGTGAACTCCTCTGTGCCTTTGCCGCTGAGCGTGAATTCGTCGGTGGCTCGCGCCGTGCGCAGGTTTTCCGTGTAGAGCGTTCCGTCCGCATTAAGCACCTCCGCAAACCGCATGCGGATCTTGGTCCCGGCTGGACCGTGCACACGCAGCCGTTCGATGCCGGAGAAGTTCTGGCCGAAGTCATAGACGTAGACGCCAGGCTGCGGCTCTGTCATCGACTTAGCCTGCAACTCGCGCTCCACGCGGATCGGCTGAAAATCCTGCGCCTCGATCTTCGTCGCCGCAGGCTCGATCGCCTGCGCAGCCGCCCATTCGCCGGCTCTGAATCTCGCGCTTTCCCAGCCCGGCTGCGCAAGCCGCGCGTCCTGGGTCTCGCCGTCGTAAAGCTCCGAGGACACGATCATCGACGGCGCCGCCCGCCATTTCGCATCCGTCTTTACCCACTCCACGCTGCCGTCCGTGTGGTCAATGCGCAGTTGCGCGCGCAGTGCCGGGGGAGTGTCACCGTAGTTGTTCGGCTGCTGGAACCACTCGAGCGGCGTCTCATACCAGCCCGGCGCCAGCAGCGCACCGATCGAGTTTTCTCCGTTCTGTACCTGGCTGGTCACGTCGTAGGTCTGGTACACCACGCGTTCGCGATAATCCGTCCAACCCGGCGCCAACACCTGATCGCTGACTCGCTTGCCGTTCAGGAACATCTCGTAGGAGCCGAGCGACGTGGCATAAAGCCGCGCCGACCTGACCGGCGAATCGATAAGGAATTCTCCGTGCAGCGCTTTCACCGAGTCCGGGATCCACGGCTCGCCCAGCGAGGTCGACCGCTTTCCGGTAAGAGGCTGCCACACTACCGCCTGCTTCCACCCCGCCTCGTCGAGGTTTTTCTGCTGCCAGCCGTCCGTCGCGTGAATGGCTGTCTTCCATCCGGCGTCGCTCACAAAGCTGGCCCAACTTCCGTCGGCGTACTGCACCACCAGCGTTGCGACCATCGGCGGGGCGTCGTCGGTGGCCATTCCGTTGGGATTGACGACGTAGTGCAGCGCCTCGATCGCGACCGTGTTGGCGCCTGCAGCGAGCTGTTGCGTCACATCGGCGCGGACAAACTTCTTCCATGGCATCTGTTTGAACGGCGTCAGCGGCGCCTCGGTAAGCACCTGCGCGCCGTTCACCCACGCGGAGACCGTATCCAGCCCGGTGGCAAAGAGCGCGGCGAATTTGATCGGCTGCGCGAGCGTGATGGTTGTGCGGTAATCGAATCGTTGCTCGTCGCGGCCCGCTGCCGGTGTCTTCGCGTCGGGGTTGGCGATCCACATTGCATTCGCGTGCCGCACGGTGGACTCTTCGGGCGTCTCGTAGCCAATCCAGTTTGCGCTCCACGCATCCTGAGTCATCAGGCCCGTCTCCCACCATGTGGTTTCGCTCGGCGGATAAGACTTGTCCGCGGCATCCCACAGCTTCACGCGCCAGTAGTAGCGCGTCGAAGATTTCAGCGGCGGTCCGGCATACGGAACGCCGATGGACTGTGGGCCGGTTGTCCGCGCGCTGGTCCACACATCGGCTTTTCCTGCTTCCAGCAGCCCCGGTTGCGTGGCGACTTCCACCTGATATGCGGTTTGCATTGCGCCGCGCGCGGGGTCGCGCAGAATCCAGGAAAATCGCGGCGTGGGATCGTCGATTCCGAGCGGCGAGGGCAGATTATCGACCTGCAATTGAGCCGGTCCCGTTTCCGTTGCAGATTTCTGCGCTGCCAATCCCGCGGTTGCAAGCAGCAGCGCTGCCCATGCGGCCAGACCGGTCCAATTAGCATTCATCGTTTCGCCCAATTCCTCAAGAAATTCTCTAGCAATCGTTTCGCGCATCGCAGCGTGCGGCGATTCGCGGCCTAAACACGATGTGCACACAAATCAGGCCGCGAGCTTTGCGCTTCCCGTTACAACCAATCATTGTTTCGAGCGCACCCACGTTATGCAAGCGTTGGGCGTGCTGTCAATGTACGCGCAGGCACGCGGGGGCAAACGGGCGAACGGGTCAGGAACGGATCAGACGGGACGGGGGCAAACGAATCGCGAATGGGGCCATTACACTTTTTCCATGGCATTTCGCCTTTACGCCGCCACCACCAGCGCAGGCAAGTTGCGGGATTTCCGCACCGCGGCACAAGCGTACGACCTTTCGATTGAACCGCTCCCCGGAATCGAATCCATTGCCGCGCCGGAGGAAGACGGAGACACTTTTCTGGCCAACGCAGCGACCAAGGCGGTGTACTATTCGCGCTTTGCGCCGGGCGAACTGGTGGTTGCCGACGACTCCGGCCTGGAGGTGGATGCGCTGGGCGGCGCGCCCGGCGTGCGCTCGGCGCGGTTCGCGGCGGACTCAGGGCTGGTGGACTCGCCCGATGCCAACGACAACACCGACGTGTGGAACAACATGCTGCTGCTGCAGAAGCTGGAGGCGATTCCGGACTCGCTGCGGACGGCGCGCTACCATTGCACGCTGGTTGTGGCGCGCGACGGCCAGATGGTTCAGGTGGCCGACGGGACGGTGGAAGGCAGGATTCTCGACGCGCCGCGCGGGACGGGCGGATTTGGATATGACCCGCTGTTTTACCTGCCCGCGCTCGACAAGAGCATGGCGGAGATCGACTTGGAGACGAAGCTTTCGGTGAGCCATCGCGGCCGGGCGATCGCGGCGCTGCTGCCGAAGCTCGCAGGTTGAGAGGATATTCAGTTGCCGGAAGCGCCCGGATGTTTCGCCCACCAGTTTGCGTCGGCCAGCACCACGGAAGTCTCGACCTGCCGTTCTGGAATCTGCCAGTAGCGGCGCAGCAGGCGTTCTTTCTCCGATTTACTTACCATGCGAAAGCCATGCTTCTCGTAAAATCCGATGGCCCAGGTTGCGTCCGCCCAGGTGCCGATCAAAACCGGTTTCCTGGCGATTTCGCGCAGGTGGGCGAGCAGCCGTGCGCCGATACCGCGCCGCTGCGCGCTCATGCGCACGTAGGCATGCCGAACCAGCGTCACGTCGTCGACATCCTGCAGGCCCATCACGCCGTCGATAGTGCTGTTTTCTTCGAGCGCGTAGAAACGCACGCCGGCTGCGATCTCGTGCTGGAGCTTTTCGCGCGGCATGTAGGGGTCAATGCAGGGATCGCCTGGCCAGCGATCGTCTGGAATGACGCCGCGATAGGCGCGGGCACCGTTATTAATCACCTCGTAGATCTGCTCAAAGTCCCGCTCGTCGCAAACTCGGATCATGCGGTCGCTGCCTCTCTTTGTCTCTCCAGAGTATCTTTTGAAGGGCACCGGCGCCGCACGGCCCGGAATGGGACCCAACAACCCAAGCCACCGCCGCCGCGAAACCGGCGCACCGCTGCGTGAGACGCGCGCGCCTTGACGACCTGTGCGCCGGACTAAAATAATGCTGGGGACACACGCACAAGGCTTCGCGTTCCCTCAAATCCAAGACCGCTTCGGCCTGCGCTAATTTTGGCCTGCATTTGATTAGGAGCCCACTTCCCATGGCAACCGTCCAATCCACCGCGCCACAAGTCCGCCGCGGCGTGGAGCCGTTGCGCGCCGGCCAGGGCACCAGCTTTATCTGGCGCAAGCTGCACTCGCTGCTCGGCGTCATTCCCCTCGGAGCTTTTCTGCTGGAGCACCTGCTCTCGAACTTCGAAGCGCGCAGGGGACCCGTCGCCTACGGACTGCAGGTGAAGATGCTCAATGGTCTTCCGCTGGTCCGCGGGCTGGAGTGGGTCTTCATCTTTCTGCCGATCCTCTATCACGGCATCTATGGCGTCTACATCTGGCTGCGCGGTAAATCGAACGTGGTGTACTACCCGTGGGCAGGGAACTGGATGTACGTTGCGCAGCGCTACACGGGACTGATCGCGTTCGCTTATATCTTTCAGCACGTGCTGCGGCAGCGCTTTCTTGGCGCCGATCTCCCGAACAATCCCGGGATGGCGTTCCATAAGGTGCAGGTTGAGCTGTCGAATCCCTGGATGCTTGCCGTCTACGTGATCGCGATGATCGCCGTGTGCTGGCACTTCGCGTACGGCATCTGGCTCTTCGCCGCCAAGTGGGGCATCACTCCCGGTGAAACGGCGCGGCGACGCTTCGCCTATGTGTGCGCCGCTCTCGGTTTGTTGCTCGCCGTCATGGGCCTCACCAGCATCTGGGCCTTTGTGAGCCCCAAGTATCAGAACACTCCCGAAGACGTTCCGCTAGCCGCGGTGCATCTGCACATGTCCGCGCCGCAACCGCTCGATTTGCCTGAACGGTTCGGGCTACCCGAACCGCTCGGGCTTTCGTAAGGAGTTCCATGCCGACTGCGACCGCTGCTACGAATGTTGCACCGCGACTCGCCGCTCCGAGAATTGACTGGCAGGAGTTTCAAAAAGCCGTCCCCGAGTTTGCTACGGCGATGGCGGCGATCACGCACGCGCTCAAGAACTTCGGCATCGAAGCGGAGATCGAACCGGAGATCTGGGAACTTATCAAGATTCGCGCGTCGCAGCTCAATGGATGCGCCTTTTGCATCCAGTACCACTTGAACGATGCGCGTAAGCTCGGCGTGGCCGCGGAGAAGCTCGACCTGCTTGCGGCGTGGCGTGAGGCGGGCATCTACTCCGAGCGGGAAATGGCGGCTCTCGAGTGGACGGAGCGCGTGACGCTGCTGGCGCAGCAAGCCATCACCGACGAGACCGTCGACCGCATCAAGAAGCACTTCCCCGGCAGCCAATTCGCGTTTCTCACCGTCGCCGTCAGCCAGATCAACGCGTGGAACCGGATCGCGGCGCCGCTCCGATTCACGCCGCCGATTCCAGCTTCCGCTTTGTAAGTGAAAGGATCGTAGAAAAAGATGGCAGCACCCAGAATCATCGTGATTGGCGGAGGTCTCGCGGGGCTCGCGGCCGTCATCAAGATCGCCGAGGCGGGCGGCAATGTTGACTTGTTTTCGATTGTTCCCGTGAAGCGTTCGCACTCGGTGTGCGCGCAGGGCGGCATCAACGCCGCCAAGAATTTGAAGGGCGAGGGCGACACCACCGCGCTGCACTTTGACGACACCATCTATGGCGGCGACTTCCTGGCGAATCAGACGCCGGTGAAGGCCATGTGCGAGGCTGCGCCGGCGATTATCGATCTTTTGGATCGCATGGGCGTGCCGTTCAACCGAACGCCGGAAGGGCTGCTCGATTTCCGCCGCTTCGGCGGCACGCTCTACCATCGCACCGCGTTCGCGGGCGCGACGACCGGGCAACAATTGCTGTACGCGCTCGATGAGCAGGTGCGCCGCTACGAGTCCGAAGGCAAGGTGAAGAAGTACGAGGGATGGGAGTTTCTCTCCGCGATCCTTGATTCGAAGGGTGCCTGCCGCGGCATCACCGCGCTCGATCTGCGCACCATGGAGCTGAAGGCCTTCGCCGCGGACGCAATTATTCTCGCCACCGGCGGCAATGGCGCGATCTTTGGGAAGAGCACCAACTCCGTGGTGTGCACCGGCTCGGCGCAGTCGGCGGTCTTTCAGCAGGGCGTCTATTACGCCAACGGCGAGTTTATCCAGGTTCACCCGACGTCGATTCCGGGCGAGGACAAGCTGCGGCTCATGTCGGAGTCGGCGCGTGGCGAGGGCGGCCGCGTGTGGGTTCCGCGCACGCCGAGCGACAAGCGGCCCATCAAGTCCATTCCTGAAGCGGAGCGGTTTTATTTCCTCGAAGAGTGGTATCCGAAGTACGGCAACCTGGTGCCGCGCGACGTGGCCACGCGCGCCATTCACAAGGTGGTGTATGAGCTCGGGCTCGGCATCGACGGACAGCCGATGGTCTATCTCGACCTGACGCACATCGACCGCGAGACGCTGAACCGGAAGCTCGAGGGCATCCTCGAAATCTACGAGAAGTTCGTCGGCGACGACCCGCGCGAAGTGCCGATGAAGATCTTCCCCGGCATGCATTACACCATGGGCGGAGTTTGGGTCGACTTCAACCAGATGACCAACGTGCCGGGAATTTTTGCCTGCGGCGAGTGCGAGTACCAATACCACGGCGCGAATCGCCTGGGCGCGAATTCGCTGGTGAGCTGCATCTTTGGCGGATTCATGGCCGGCCCCAACGCGATCAAGTATGCGAAGAGCCTGCCGGCCATCGAAGGCGACGGCGGCGCAGCGGCCGAGCTGCTGCGTCAATCCGAAACCAACGAAAAACTCATCAACAACCAGGGCGGGGAAAATCCCTTCAAGCTGTGGCGCGAGCTGGGCAGCACCATGACGGAGCACGCCACGGTGATCCGCTACAACAAGAACCTGAAAGCTGCCGACGAAAAAATCGTGGAGCTGCTGGAGCGTTACAAGAATGTGAACCTGAGCGACAAGAGCCAGTGGGCCAACACTTCTTTCGCCTTTACTCGCCAGCTTTACAACATGCTGGAGCTCTCGCGCACCATTGTGCAGGGAGCGCTGTTGCGGGATGAGTCGCGCGGCGCGCACTACAAGCCGGATTTCGTTGACCGTAACGACGAGAAGTTTTTGAAGACCACCAAGGCGAGCTTTACCGGCGAAATCTCCGGGCCGCGCTTTGAGTGGGAAGAAGTGGACACGCAATTCATCAAGCCGCGCCCGCGCCGCTACGACGCGGCGAAGTAGGCCCTGTCGGGCAGTGGATTCTTGGACGAGATTGGTAGAAAGGGATCGATGGCGACGAGAACCGTTCAATTCGAGATCAAGCGCCGGGCTAACCCCGAGGCGCAGGCCGTGTGGGAGAGGTTTGAGCTGGAGTGGCGACCCGGCATGAACGTGATCTCCTCGATGATGGAGATCGCCACCAACCCGGTGACCGCAGACGGACGCGAGACCACGCCGATCACGTACGACTCGAATTGTCTTGAGGAGATCTGCGGGTCGTGCGCGATGCTCATCAACGGCCGCGCACGCATGGCCTGCTCGGCGCTGGTCGACAATCTCGAGCAGCCGATCAAACTGGAGCCGTTGTCGAAGTTCCCGCTAGTGCGCGATCTGCAGGTCGACCGTTCGGTGCTCTTCGAAAACCTCAAGCGCGTCAAGGCCTGGGTTCCGGTGGACGGGACCTACGATCTTGGCTCGGGGCCGCGCGTTTTTCCGCAGGAGCAGGAGGTCAATTACCCGCTGTCGAACTGCATCTCCTGTACCTGTTGCATGGAAGTTTGCCCGCAGTTCAATGAGGAGACGGGTTTTGTGGGCGCGGCGACCATTGCGCAGGTCAAGCTCTTCAATAACCATCCGACCGGCAAAGTGCTGATGGAAGATCGGCTGCGCGCGCTGGCCGGCGACGGCGGCATTCAGGAGTGCGGCTTTGCGCAGAACTGCGTGGAGGCCTGCCCGAAGCAGATTCCGCTCACCAACGCCATCTCTGACGTGGGCCGCGACGTGATGGTGCAGAAGGTGAAGGACTGGGTACGAGGATGATTTTGCCAACACCCAGGGAGCTTTGTATCAGGGTGCGACTTTAGTCTCGGCGCACCGGCAAAGAAGATAACGCGGGGCTTTAAAGCCCCGACTCCTAGAAAGAAACCTCTTCGGCGCGAGTGAACTCGTGCCCTGATACAAAACTTGCTACCGCTCGATTCGCCGAGATCACCCCTTCACAACTTCGCATTTCTGGATGAAAGCCGGATCGATGTCGACGCCGAAGCCGGGTCCGGTCGGCACCTTGATCACGCCGTTGCCGTCGCTGCGCAGCGTGGACGTGGCGCTGTGATAGGGAAGCTCGTTATTGAATTCCTTGAACTCGTGGTACGGGCCGGAGTTGGGAATCGCCGAGACAAAGTGCATCATGTACGCGTAGCCTAGGCCGGTTGAGGAGATGTGGGGAATGCACTGCTTGCCGAAGGCGTTGGCCATGCGCGCGATCTGCATGCACCGGATCATGCCGCCGAAGTAAAACATGTCAGGCTGCACGATGGAGAGGCCGCCGTTGGCGACCAGCCAGCGGAAGTTGTGCGTGCTCGGCTCCTGCTCGCCGCCGGCGATGGGAATCTCCAGCGCGTCGGCCACCTGCCTGGTCTCCTCGTACCAGTCGAAGGGCACCGGCTCTTCGTAGAAGGCGTACTTGTACTCCTGCATGATCTTGCCGATGGGGATGGCCTGCGCCGCGGTGTAGGAGCCGTTGGAATCGGCGGAGATCACCATGTCCGCGCCGAAGGTCTCGCGGACGAGGGGAATCAGTTTCTCGCTTCGTCCCGGCGGGTACTCGGTGTGGCTCATGCGCCCGCCCAGCTTGAACTTGATTGCCTTGGCGTGCGAGATGGCGACATCGCGCTTGAGGTGCTCGATGACTTCTTCGGCCGAGTTATCGCGCTCGCCGTTGGCCTGGTAGACGGATATGGCAGTGTTGTAGATCTTGTCGCTGATCAACAGACCGATGGAGCGGTTGGCCATTTTGCCGAACATATCGAGAATGGCGAACTCGACTGTCGCGATCGGCACCCAGATGGCCAGCGACTGCGCCTTGTAGTTGCTGTCATAGACGGTCACGGCAGGGATCAGCTGTTCAAGGTCGCGCGCGTCTTTGCCGACGAAAAACGGAGCGATGCGCTTGACGAGCATTGGATACAGCACTTCCATCTGCTCGGCGTTGGAGACGGAGATGCCTTCGTGGCCGTCTTTCGAACGGACGCGGCACAGATATTGATGACCGCCGTGGAGCAACTCAACCGACTCAATGATCACCGGGTCTGGGAATAACTCACGCTTGAAGACGGGTTGCGCGAGTACCTCGTCGAGTTTCGCGTACCGCTCGGCGAGCGTGCCGGGCAAGCCATGACGCGGAGCATTCAGGAATTGGCCAACGGCGTTGCCGGGCAGGGCAGCGGCTGCAGCTGCTCCGCCAGCGAGAGCAGAAAGAAAATGACGGCGATCGGGTTTCAACGGGCGATTCTCCTTTAAAGCATCTTGTCGTCTGCGCTCTCGAGCACCGCGTCCGCGGCGGCGCGGCTCCAGCCGATGCGCAAATCCTTCACGCCGTGCAGAGAAAAGTTTCCGTCGCCCGCATGCGGTGCCGTGACGGCGAAGAAATCTGCGCGGTTTACATCGGCCAGGTAGAACGCAGGGCGAGCGTCCGGCGCGGAATTCGCAATCTCCACGTGGCTCATTTCAAGATTTCGCATATGGCGGAGGAAAAATCCCGAGGTTGGCGTGGGACCGAATCTGCCGGGATCGGGATAGTTGTCCTCTTGCTCGGTTGGCACCGTCTTCATCATCTCCGCCGCGCCGCCGCCCGCGGTTTCAATGTAGATGTCGGCGAGCTTTACGTCTTCGAGCATGTACCCGGGAATTCCCGACAGAACCGACCCCTGCCGCATCGGCGCGTTGTGGCACACCAGATTGCTGACGAGCACGCGCTTGAAGGTGCCGACCTTCGTCGACTCCCTGGGCCCGCGGAGCCGCGAGCCGAGGCGGAAGAACAGCGGCCCGGTGCCGAGGTCGCGCATGGTCGTGTTGCTGATGGTGATGTCTTCGAGCAGCGCGCCGTCGACGGATTCGAGAGCGTAGCCCTGGCAGCCCTCGAAGACGTTGCCGGTGATGGTGATGTTGATGAAGCCGCCATTCGATTCCGTGCCGCACTTGATGCGGCCCGTGCCGTAGGGCCGCTGGTCAGGCGGAAACTTCTTGAAGGTGCCGTCCAGGACTGTGCCGAGCTGGTAGCAGCCAGTGACCCAGTTGTTGGCGATGGTGACGTTGCGCGTGGGGCGCGCGTAGCCGAGAGAAAAACTCGACTTGGGGCAGATGCCGTCATCCCACGGAGAGTTCACGGTGCAGTTCGAAACGCGAACGTTCTGGCAGCAGTCGATATCCATGCCGTCGCGATCGGTGTCGATCTTCAGGTTATCGATCGTGAGATTGTCGACGCCGGTGAGCAGCAGGCCGAAGTGGCCGCCCTTGAGAATCGAGAAGTCACGGAAGACCACGTTACGGCAATTCTTGAGCGCAATGGCCTTGTTGCCCACTCCGGCTTGCTCGGCGACGTATATCGGATAATTGCCGCGCGGATTGCGCCCCGCGCCAAAGCTCAGCCCTTTGCCGTAGATCAATCCGGTTCCCGTGATGCTGATGTCGTTCAGGTCTTCGCCCCAGATGAGCGAGTTGTGCCAGTGGTTGTGGCCGTAATCCTGGTAGGGATCCCAGTCGGTCTTGGGCTCCGCCGCGTCGTAGGTGCCGCCGTTGTAACCTGTGGTCTCGCCGGGCTTGGGCGAGTCGGCTGCCAGGATGGTTGCGCCTTCTTCAAGCTGCAGATGCACGTGGCTCTTGAGCCGGATGGAAAAACAGAGGTAGGTCCCGGGAGGAAAGAGGACCATGCCTGCCCCCGCTCCCGCGGCCGCCTCAATCGCGCGATTCACCGCGTCGGTGTCAAGCGTTTTGCCATCGCCCGCCGCGCCAAACTGCCGTACATCGAAGACGCCCGATTGCGGGCTCGCGGCTTTGGCCTTGGTCGCAGCCAATGAGAGTGATGGGATTGCGGCGCTGGCCACACCCAGGCCGCCTGCGCGCAAAAAGTTACGACGGAAAGAATTGAAGTCATTCATCAGCGTGAATCCCCCCGAAGCATTCTCAATTGCGTGGTCGGACCTCGTCAAATACGCTCGCCAGGCACGCTGGTTAAGCAAGCTCGTCCGCTCGTCAAATCAGGCTCGTCAAATCAGACTCGTCAATTTGGCCGGTCAGGCGAGATGGAAAATCTCTTCGAGCGGCGATATCGCGTCATCTGGGGCCGCGCCGTTTAACGATTCGAAAAACGGCACCATCTCTCGCTGCCAGCGTTCGTTGACGGGGTGCTCCTTCATGCGGGCGCAGCATTTCTCAAAGTCGTCGGTCTCGAGATAGCCAACCACCATGCCGTCCGGCCGCAGGAAGAGCGAGTAGTTTCTCCAGCCGGACTCACGCAGCGCCTCCTGCATCTCGCTCCAGACGGCTGCATGGCGCGCCTTATACTCGGCCATTTTTTCCTGGCGAACCTTGAGCAGAAAACAGATGCGCATGAAATCCCTTTTCAGATGCGAAACAATTTCATTGTAATGGAAGGTCAACGGGACTTCGCGGGCCAAGACCAGAAGAGGGAGTGGGTTAGCGCGGGACGAGACTGGCGAAAGCCGGCACGTAGGCGAGCAGGGAAACGGCGATTCCCACGAGGGATGCGAGCGCGATGCTGTGCAGGAAGACGTAGCGCAGGATCGCGCCTTCCTGGCCGTAGTTCCGGGTGGCAGTGCTGGCCACGACGATGCTTTGCGCGTCGATCATCTTGCCCATCACGCCACCCGATGCATTGGCTGAGGCCATCAGCACCGGCGATACGCCGATCTGCTGCGCGGCCAGCTTCTGCAAGCTGCCGAACATCACATTCGAAGAGGTATCGGAGCCGGTGGTCGCCGTTCCCAGCCAGCCGATGAGCGTGCCAAAGAAGGGATAGAACGCTCCGGTGCGGGCAAAGGCGAGGCCGAGCGTGGCATCGAGGCCGCAAAAGCGCGCAACGTAACCTAGCGACATCATGCAGGCGATGGTGATCACGGTGAAGCGCACGTCGACGATGGTCTTGAAGAACGTTTTGGCCATCGCGAAGGGGCTGAGGCGCATGCTGAAGCCGGCCAGGAGTGCGGCGACAAGAATTGCCGTGCCAGTTGCCGTGGCCCAGTTGAGGCTGAAGATAGCCGGCTCGGGCGTGGGCGTGGCCACAACGGGCGGCATGCGCTGGACGAAGTTGTGGAGGCCGGCCACGACGAACTTCATGGTGGTGTGGGCATCGAGCCGTTGCGAAAACCACGGCGTGCCCCAGGCGAACACAACCACGCTCAGGATGATCCACGGCAGCCAGACGGCGAGGGTCTGGGCGGAGCTGTGATGGTAGCGGCGGCGTTCGTGGGCGGTGACATCTTCGCCGTGCACGTTGAGGACGCATTTCGGCTTCCAGAAGCGCAGGAATACGATCAGCACCAGAATCGTCGAGACGGACGCGACAATCACCGCCAGTGACGGGCCGAAAAAGGTGGCCATGAGGAGCTGCGCGGTGGCAAAGGTGAGGCTGGCGGCCAGGATCGCCGGCCACACTTCGACCATGCGGCGGAACCCTGCGTAGACCCAGATCAGCCAGAAGGGAACCATCAGGCAGAACGGTGTGAGGATGATGGCAATGGTGCGCGAAAGCTGCAGCAGGTCGATGCCAGTGACTCCGTGCAGCGCGATGGTGGGGATGCCGAGCGCGCCGAAGGCCACGGGAGCCGTATTGGCAATGAGCGACAGGCCCGCCGCCTGCAAGGGGCGAAAGCCGAGGCTGATGAGAATGGCTCCGCAGACGGCAACCGGCGTGCCGAAGCCGCAGGTGCCCTCAAAGAACGCGCCCAGCGCAAAGGCGATGAGCAGCAGTTGCAGCCGGCCATCGTTGGTGATGTTGGTGAGGCTCTCCTGCAGCGTGGCGAACCGGCCGGTCTTGACGGTGAGGTTGTAGAGAAAGATGACGGGCAGGATGATCCAGCAGATGGGAAAGACGCCGTAGCCCGCGCCGTAGGCGGCGGCGGTAAGCGCCAGCCGCACCGGCATGTGAAAGATTGCCATGGCGACGATCAGTGCCGTTGCCAGTCCGAACACGGCGGCGACGTGGGCCTTGAGCCGCAGCAGGGCCATGGTGCCGAGCAGGATAACGACGGGCAGAGCGGCGCACAGCGTAGAGAGCACCCAGTGGCCGATGGGGTCGTATCCCTGCGCCCACGAGCCGGAACTTGGATTGGTGCGGAAAAGATGGGTGACGGCGAGAAGAAGAACGATGGCGACGAAGGCGTCAAGAGCAATGCGGGCAGCGGTCGGCGGTTTGTGCGTGGAGGCAGATTTGGCGCTATCGGCAGCATGCGAGGAGGACATATGGAATTGTCAGATCCCTGGAATGTGGAAGGATTGGCGCTTCGCGCCGAAGTTGCACGGAACACGGCAATTGTACGCGACACGCGTGTTCCTCTGACTACGCGGCCAGGGCTGTTGGCTGCCGCCGCACCGTGAGCACGGTAATGTCGTCCTGCTGGCCGAAGGCCTTCGCGGCCTCGGCAAGATAGAACGCCGACTGCTGGCTGAAGTGACGCAAACGGTCAAAGCCGAAGAGCTCGCCGGAGGGTTGCCGCGCCTCCACAACGCCATCGCTGAGCAGCAGCATCCGGTCGCCGGGATGCAGAAAGAAGCGCGCCTCTTCGTAGGTCATCCCGGCAACCACGCCCAGCGGAAGCCCGCCCGGCAGCTCAATCTCCTGGCTGTTGAGATAAGGCGGCAGATGGCCCGCGTTGGCGATCACGACGGCGCCGTCCATGCCAAACCAGAACGCCTGGCAGGTGGTAAAGCTCTGTGTTCCCACCAGCACGCGGTTGAGCGATTCGAGAATGCGCGCCGGGTTGCGCTCCAGGGTGTGGCGCAGCGCGCCCATGATCAGCGAGACGTTCATCGCCGCTTTCAGGCCCTTGCCGGCCACGTCGCCGATCACGACCAGCATGCCTTCGTTGAAGGACTCCACGTGGAAGAAGTCGCCGCCCACTTCGTTGGCGGGGCTGTAGACCGAGTCGACCTCGAAGCCGGGCGTGGCCATCTTTTCCTGCGGGATCAGGAGCTCCTGCACGGTGCGCGCCGCGGCCAGCTCGTTGGTCACGCGCTCCTGAGTGCGCTGGATGCGCAGGAAGCGGCCGAAGATGATGAGGATGATTACCAGGATTCCGCCGAAGTCACCGATGGCGGCGACATGGATGGGTACCGGACCAGCCTGGATGGTCAGCGGCGAGACGTAGGGCCTGCCGGTGTTTTCACTCACGATCGAGGTGATCACGGGCTCAATGATGCCTACCGCGCTGAGCACCAGCGGGATGAGCAGGAGCGCGGCCTCAAAGTTGCGGCGCAGCGCCGCGCGAACCAACGTCATGAAGACGAAGATGGACCACGCAAGAATCCACAGAATGCTGGTGAGGAAGATAATCGCAAGCAGCGCGCCGATGGCTTTGCTGTGGCCGACGAGCAGCAGAACCGGACCCACGCCGAGAAGAATCGGCGCGGTATAGCGCAGCCACCGGATGTACGCGCCGCGCCGCAGCGCGAGGAACGACACCAGAAACTCGAAGAAGAGATACGCGGCAACCACTGCGAGCTGCAGCACCAGGGCGGCGTACCACACGCTGTCGAGTTTTGCCGAGCTCCCGCCGAGCTCAATGAAGCCCATAGGCGCCTGGACGAGCTCATGCAGCGCGAGCCAGAGATACTCCGGGTGACCCTTCTGCGCGAAATACAGGACGAAGAGAAAGATCGCCAGTACGGCGAGCAGGGTGCAGTAGATGAGCCGCGGAAGCCGCTCAAAGACTTCGCGATTTGACCAGAGATTCAGCTCCCGCTGCAGGTCGCTCGGATTGCCGAGCGTGAGCGTGCGGGTGGAAAAGAAGCTGGTATACGATCCGTAGCCGAACGGGATGTAGAGTGTGCGGACGGCGAGAACCAGCGACGTTTGCGAGGGCGGAATATTCAGCTCATAGATGCGCGAGATAGCCTGGTAGTGTTGCGGAGCGGCGCCGTGCGGGCCGTCTGGCATGATTCGCTGGCCGTTGGCGAAGACATCCGGCGTGAGCCCCGATGAAGTGATACCGAAGGTGGTATTTTGCGATACCGGCAGCTCAACCAGCAGGGCAAGCGGCGCATGATTTTGCGCAAGCTGAATATGCAGACGAAACCAGGCGTACCGCTGACCGCCCGATGCAGGCTGGCTGCCCGGGATCGTCACCGCGGCCGCAGGGCTGTTGCCATTGTCTGAATCGTCGTTCTCGGCGACGTCGCGCATGAAGGCCTGCGCGTCGCGAACCTGCCACGCCGAATCGTCGAAGCTTGAAGTTGCCGCCGCAGGATCGGAGGTGATGCCGACGCGCCAGTTCTTGTCGAGCAACATCGGCGAGCCAAGCGCGGTGGCGTCGACGATGGCGGGCGCTGCCGGTGGTGCGGCCGATTGGGGCACGACGCCTGGGCTGGGCGGTGCGCCGGGCCTGGTTTCCGGCGGTGTCGCAGCGAGCCTCGCTGCCGCGCAGACCACCAGACAGGCCGCAATCAGCAATCCTCGCCGCAAAGTTGCTCCTCTCCGATTGCTTTCACTCTAAAGGTACGGTCGCTGAAGCTCAAAAGACGCCGCGCGAATTGAGAGAGTTGCTATGGCTCCCAGCCGGTTTGACGCGAGATGAACGTTCGGGGCCGGAAGCAAAGGGAGGATTCGTTGTCTGCGTATGGCCGGATAACAGCCGCGCAAATTTTATCGCTTTTTCTTCGCCTTTTTTGGCGAACTTCGGGTATGCTGGCTGGGCAACGTGGAGGTTGCTGCATGGATGCTCAGAAAGCCCTCATCGAAGAGTTCGACAGTGAGGCCAAGAAAACACGCAAGATGCTGGAGGCGATCCCGGACGACGCCGACATGAACTTCAAACCCCATCCCAAGTCGATGCCGCTAGGGCGGCTGGCCGGGCACCTGAGCGAAACGCCCGGCGATTGGGCCCTTCACACTCTTTCGCAGGACAAGCTCGAGTTTCCCGCCGATCACAAGTTCGTTCCCTACGCGCCCGCGAGCAAGGCGGCGCTACTGGAAAAGTTCGACAGCGATCTGAAGAAGTCACGCGCCGAGCTGGCAGCGATTACGCCGGACAAATGGGACCGCAATTGGAAGTTTGTCTTTGGCGGGCAGGCATGGATCGACCAGCCAAAGCATCAGGTCTTTCGAGAATGGGTGATGAACCACATGATTCACCATCGCGCGCAACTCGGCATGTATCTCCGGATCATGGGCGCCAAAGTTCCAGGGAGCTACGGGCCCTCGGCCGACGAAATGTGAGCGCAATTCCGGGAGTACGGGCGAAGCGTGAGGATTGGCGGCTTCGTCCGCTAGTCTTGCTTCATGCCGTTTTCGTTTCCCCGCGTCTATCCGATTCTTGACAGCGCTATTCTTCCGGCGTCGGGCCGCGCGGAGTTTCTGGAGCGGCTTGGCAGCGGATTGACGCAGGCGGGTGTGTCGCTTCTCGAGTACCGCAACAAGAACGGGAGCGACGCGGAGCTGCTGGCCGATGCGGCCGCTCTGCGACGTGCGATGCCGGCTGATAAAGTGAAGTTGATTCTCGACGATCGCGTCGAACTGGTTGAGAGAGCCGGTTTTGACGGCGTACACGTTGACACGGGCGACTTGTCTCCCGCCGAGGCCCGGCGGTTGCTCGGGCCCGGTCGCATCGTGGGTGCATTTGGCGGAAGTGAAGCGCTGGTACCGCGCGTTCTCGACCTGCCGGCGGACTATCTCTCGATCGGCCCGGTCTTCACTACAACAACGAAGCAGACCACGAAGCGGCCGATCGGTGCGGAGGGTGTGCGCAGGCTGCGCGCCGAGGCCGGACCGGATGCAGTCCTTGTGGCCGTGGGCGGAATCAGCCTGGCAACCGCGCGCGAAGTTCTTGATGCCGGAGCTTCGGTGGTCGCCGTGTCGGCGGCCATCTTCCGCGCAACCGATCCGGTCGCGGAGTTCCGCCGCTGGACGGCCGAGCTGGCACGCGGTGCTTGATTCTGGTGATTGAGCACAATCGGCAAATTGTCTGAAGCCGCTACGTTCCGTCCAATCATGCGACAGCATTTGCCGCGGATCTGTGACCCTATCGCAAAGTCAGACCGGGCGTCTGCGCGGCGGGCCTGGGAACTCCGGCACCCTCAAACGCCGGGGTGCTTGCGCCTGTGTCGTATGATTGCGTCTAAAGTTCCGGCACAGCGTCGTACCGGGCCGATCGCGGAAACGGGCTTTGCACCGTAACCGGCCACGCAATGTAACGGGTCACGCAACGTTGTAGCGGCGCGGCCAGCATCGCCCTATCTGGTCGCCCCCAAGAAGTAAGATCCTGCATCTTCGCCAACAAAGGAGCTCTTCAGCCGAATGGCACATCTGCTCAAGACGAAACCGCTCGATCTCATCGTGTCCGAGGCGAAAGCTGAAGGCGAACATCACTTGAAGCGCACGCTTGGCCCGCTCTCACTCACAGCATTGGGGGTGGGCGCTGTCATCGGCGCGGGAATCTTTGTGATGGCCGGATTGGGCGCGCATTATGCCGGACCCGGCCTGATGCTGTCGTTCGCACTTTGCGGTTTTGGCTGTGGCTTCGCAGCGCTTTGTTATGCGGAGTTCGCCGCGATGATTCCGCTGGCCGGCTCTGCCTACACCTACGCGTACGCGACCCTGGGCGAGATCTTTGCATGGATCATCGGCTGGGACCTGACGCTGGAATATGCGATGGGAGCCAGCACGGTCAGCTCGGGCTGGTCGAACCATTTTGTTGAATTCCTCAAAATCTTCGGCCTGAAGATTCCCCTGTGGCTCAGCTACGACCACTGGACCGGCCTGGACCAGGCCACCGGCATCGCCGCCCGCCAGATCGTGACGCAATCCAATCCCGCACTCGAGTTCGGCTCACCGGGCTACCTCGACGCGGTAACCAATCTCCTCGCGCATCCCACGGCGCAACTCACCAATGCCGCGCACGGCCTGCTCAACGCGCCGCATTTTTTCGGCGGCGAGTTCGGACTCAACCTGCCTGCCTTGATTATCGCCCTCGTGATTACGACCATCCTGGTGATCGGCATCAAGGAAAGCGCCACCTTCAACACCTTCATCGTGATCATCAAGGTCTCAGTGGTGCTGTTTATCCTGGCGCTCGGCGCGCGGTTCGTCCATCCCGGCAATTGGGGCCATGACTGGCATACCTTTGCGCCGTTCGGGTTTGCGGGCATCAGCTCGGCGGCAGCTTACATCTTCTTCGCGTTCATCGGATTCGATGCTGTTTCGACGACCGCGCAGGAATGCAAGAATCCGCAGCGCGATCTGCCCATCGGCATCATCGTATCGCTCCTGCTATGCACATTTCTCTACGTGAGCGTCGCCGCCGTGCTCACCGGGATGGTTCCCTGGCAGCTCGTGGATATCGAAGCTCCGCTGACCCACGCGTTCCAAGATCACAATCTCGGATTTGCTTCCGATATCATCACCTGCGGCGCGCTTGCAGGGCTCACTTCCGTCATGCTGGTGATGCTCATCGGTCAGACGCGCGTTCTCTACGCGATGGCTTCCGACGGGCTGCTACCGAGGAAGTTCTTCGCTGCGATCCATCCCAAATTCCGCACGCCCTGGAAGAACACGATCCTGGTGGGGTCGCTCGCCGCCATCGTTGGCGCAGTCACGCCCATCGACAAGATCGGCAAGATGGTGAACATTGGCACGCTGCTGGCGTTTGTGATGGTTTGCGCCTCCGTGACCGTGCTGCGGTTTACCGCGCCCAACCAGCCGCGGCCGTTTCGCACGCCGGGAATTTACTTTGGCGGAAGGCTACCCATCGTGCCCGCCCTCGGCATCCTGGTCAACGGTTACTTGATGTACAGCCTCGGCGAAGCCAACTGGATCCGGCTCATCGTCTGGCTCATCATCGGGCTGGTCGTCTACTTCACCTATTCTGTGAACCACAGCAAGGTGCAGAAGCTGGTGAAAGCCCCGGCAGGGGACTAGAGCTACTACTTGCGGCCGAGTTCGAGTAAACTAAACTAACTGGACTTAGTTTACTCGGAGAACCATGCGAACCATCAACATTCACGCTGCCAAGACGCACCTCTCACGGTTGGTCGAAGAGGTCGCGGCGGGAGAGCCCTTTGTCATTGCCAAGGCGGGCAAGCCGATGGCGCAGGTGATTCCAATCAGCCCACTCAAGAAGAAGCCGAAGAAACGGATCGGCTTTATGAAGGGAGCCTACACGTTGCCGGACAACTTCGAAGAGATCGACAAGCAGCTGGATAAAGAAATCGAGGAGATGTTCTACGGCATGGACACGGAATGAGGTTCCTTCTTGATACGCACTTCATTCTCTGGCTGCCGATTGGCGGCCGTGGGATAAGGCGAGCTGCCCGGACTCTTTTGGAGGATTCGGACAATGAATTTCTTTTCAGCGCGGCAAGTTTATGGGAGATTGCGTTGAAGCGGGCGCGCAACCGGAGCACATACGGGTTCGACGTGAGGGAAATTCGCCTGCAGATGCTTCAAAACGGATACGAAGAATTACCTGTAATGGGCACGCATGTGCTCGCTGTGGACGTTCTGGCTCGAATACACAAAGATCCCTTCGACCGGCTCCTCATTGCTCAGGCAACGATCGAAGGGATCACATTGTTGACGGTCGATGCAACGATTGCTCGCTATCCCGGACCGATCCGCAAGGTCTAGCCCCAAGCTATACGATTAAGCCGTCGTCTTCGCGCAGGTCTCGTCAAGGGCGCGGACCAGCTCCGACGCGATCCCCTGCGCGGTTGATTGCTCAATGATGGAGCGCTGCATGAGGTAAACGAGCTTGCCATCGCGCAGGATGGCGATTGCAGGCGAGCTCGGCGGGTTGCCCTCGAAGTAGCTGCGCGCGCGTTCCGTGGCCTCGCGGTCTTGCCCGGCAAATACGGTGATCTTACGGTCCGGCTGGCTGCCCGCGTTAGACAGCGCCAGACGCACGCCGGGGCGCATTTTGCCCGCGGCGCAGCCGCAGATGGAGTTGACGACCAGCAGAGTCGTGCCCGGCTCGGCCAGCGCTGCGTCCACTTCTTCCGCGGTTCGGGTTTCCTTAATGCCAGCGCGCACCAGCTCTTCGCGCATCGGAATCACCATCAGTTCTGGATACATGTTTGCCTCCGGCAGGGGATCTGCTCTCTCTTAGTTTAAAGGATTCCAAGGCTTCGCGCTTTTGGGCGCCCGTTATTCAGTTTGTACGCCTCTATTTATACGCATCTGTGGTCGTCCTCAATATTGCGGATTTGTTGCAACTCGCCAGCTCGTTGCGCGGTGAACCTGGAGCCCGATCCGGTGCGATCGCTGCTCGTAAGCGCCGCGGGGAATTCGTTACGATCCTGTACTCTTTGTCTTTGGAGATCCGCGAAAACATCTCGCTCGCGCCGTTTACGACCTTCAAGATAGGCGGGCCTGCGCGCTGGTTTGCGGCGGCGGCCGGTGAAGATGACGTGGCCGAGGCGTGCAAGTGGGCGCGGCAGCGCGATGTGCCGCTTTTCGTGCTCGGCGGCGGGAGCAATGTGCTTGTGGCGGATGGGGGTTTTCCGGGCCTGGTTCTGCATATTGCCGCGAAGGGCGTCGAGCAGGATGGCAATCTTTTTCGCGTTGGCGCCGGCGAGAGCTGGGACGATCTTGTGCAGCGCGCTGTTGAGAACGGGTTTGCCGGTATCGAGTGCCTGGCCGGAATTCCCGGCACCGCCGGTGGCACGCCGGTGCAGAATGTCGGCGCCTACGGACAGGAAGTGTCATCGGTAATCGAGCGTGTGCGCTTGTTTGACATCGCGGCGCTAAGTTTTCTTGAGATGAGCGCGGCAGACTGCCAGTTCTCGTATCGCCGCAGCCGATTCAACTCCGCCGATCGCGGGCGCTTCATCGTGACCCGCATCGACTACCGTCTGCGGCCCAAAGGAGCGCCACAGTTGAGCTATGCCGATTTGAAATCGTATTTTGAAGGCCGGCCGGCACCCTCGTTCCGTGAAGCAGCGGATGCAGTGCGCCGCATTCGCCGCGGCAAGGGAATGCTGCTTGTACCTGGCGATCCGGACTGCCGCAGCGCGGGCAGCTTCTTCAAGAATCCGTCCGTCACCCATCAGGTTGCGGACCGTATTCGCGCGTTCGCCGCCGGTACGGGAACTTCGCTGCGCGTTTATCCCGGGGAAGTGGGGTACGTCAAAGTACCTGCCGCGTGGCTCATCGAGCAGTCGGGATTCGCCAAAGGCTACTCGCAGGGGGCGGCCGGCATATCGTCGCGCCACACGCTCGCCCTCATCAATATTGGCTATGGGGTTGGCGATGCGCGCGGCGGAGCGACGGCCGCGGAAATTCTAGCGCTGGCCAGCGAGATCGCCGATGCCGTCGAGGCGAAGTTTGGCGTCCGCCTGGAGATGGAGCCGGAAAAGGTCGGGTTTTAGCTTGACTGCAGCCGGCTCAGCAGCCGTTGCCGTTCAGTAGCCAGAACTTCTGCAGCCGGCCCCTGCGCAGCCACGCGGCCTTCGCGCAGCAGCAGCACTTCGGCGCCGGTGGCGAGAGCATCGCTCACGTCGTGCGTTGCCAGCACGGCCTGCACGTTATTCTTGCGCAACCATTCCAGCAGCCGCAAAAGAAGCGCGTCGCTGGCAACTCCGTCGAGCGCGGAGAAGGGCTCGTCGAGCAATAGAATCTGGGGCCCCGGCGCCAGTGCCCTCGCCATCGCGATGCGCTGCGCCTGCCCGCCTGAAAGATTCTGCGTGCGCCGCGAGGCGAGTTCGCTCGCTCCGGCCAGTGCCAGCATTTCTTCGACGCGCTCTTCTCGCGCTACGCGGTTCATTGGCCGCAGACCGTAGCGAATATTTTCTGCCGCGGTCAGGTGAGGGAACAGCGCGGCCTGCTGCGTGACCAAGGCGATGCCGCGATGGCCCGGCTGCTGCCACAGTTTGCGCTCTGAATCCGTCGTTGTTTGCCCGCCGGCACTTACGCGGCCGCGCACACCCTGATCGCGATCCAGCCCGGCGATCAGCCGCAGCAGCGTGGTCTTGCCCGCGCCAGACGGACCAAAGATGACCGTCCACGGCGCGGCAAGCCTGCACTCCACTTGAAGATGGAAACTTCCGCGGCATGCGTCGAGTGCGAGCTCAAGCATGCTCGCCTCCACGCCTTCGCGTCCAAACTTGCTGTCTTCGCGCCGCGGAATAAATCACGGCGAGTGCGATCACACTCATTCCCATCAGCAAAAAAGCAGTGCGTCCCGCTGCGGTGTAGTCAAAATTTTCTACCTGGTTATAGAGCACGATGGACAGCGTGCGTGTAGCGCCGGGAATGTCGCCGCCAAGCATCAGCACAACGCCGAACTCGCCGATGGTGTGCAGAAAGCTCAGCACCGCAGCAGCCAGCAGCGATCGGCGCGCCAGCGGAAGAAGCACAGTGCGCACCAGCCGCACCGGCCCCGCGCCCAAAAGCCGCGCTGCATCGATCAGCGCCGGGTCGATCGCGGCAAACCCCGCAACCAAAGGCTGCACGGCGAACGGCAGGCTGTAGATCACCGAGCCAACGACCAACCCGCTGAAGGAAAATGCCAGCGGATGGCCAAACAGCGCAGCGATCCCGCGTCCGACGGCGGTTCGTGGCCCCAGCAGAACAAGCAGAAAAAATCCCAGAACTGTTGGCGGAAGAACCATGGGCAGCGTGGCCAGCGCTTCGACCGCTGCCAGCCATCGCGCGCGGGCCAGAACCAGCACCGCGCCCAAAGGCACAGCGATGGCGAGCAGAATCAATGTCGTGAGTGCCGCCAATCGAAGCGAGAGAGCGAGCGCCTGCCAATCCATCGCGATCATTTCGCCGGCGCGAGGCCGCTCTTCGCGAACTCGGCCTGGATCGCTGGCGACAGCAGAAAATCAAGGAACTGGTGCGCGGCGGCGCGCTGCCTGGTGTTGGTCACGATCACTAGACCTTGCTCAATGGGCGGATACAGATTGCGCGGAATCATGAAGTAAGTTCCGTCCGACTGCAGCCGCTGGGTCGTCGCGGAGGTGAGCGAGATGAGGCCGGCATCTGCATTGCCGGAGTCGGCAAACTGCGCCGCCTGTGAGATGTTTTCTGCCGTGACGAGGCGCGGCTTCAGCGTGTCGTACAGGTTGAGTGCCGTGAGCGCGGCCACCGCGGCGCGGCCATACGGCGCGCGATCTGGATTTGCGATCGCCAGCCGCTTGAGATTCGCGTCATGCAGCAGATCGAGCGAGGGAGTCGGCAGATGGGAGTCCTTGCGCGCCCACAGGACCAGCGTGCCTTTCGCGTAGGTGATGGGTGTTATCGAGTCCGCTGAGCCCGCCGTGTCCGCGAGTTTGTCGTCGATCAGATGCTTGGGATAGCCAAGATCGGCCGAAAGAAATACATCGAACGGCGCGCCGTTTTCAATCTGTGTGGTCAGCATCGCTGAAGCCTGGTACGTTGCTTCGGCGTGGATGCCGGTTGCGTGCTCGAACTCTGCAAGGACTGGCGGCAGCACCGGCTCCAGATCGGCTGCGGCGGCCACGCGCAACGGAGTTTGCGCCTGCAAAGGCGCCTGCGCCGCCAGCGGCATCACCAGCAGCAGCGCAAAAGTTGAAGAGAAAAATCGCTTTGACATGTAAGCCGGAATCATCGGATTCATCGGGGGTTTCATCGCATCTCGATCCACAACGGACGGCGCCTTACGCTGATAGGCTAACACCAGGTATGAGCGACAATCTGCACCAGTTGCGCTGTTTTGGATGCGGCAGCCAGATCGCGGGAGCCGAGGCGCAGCCGGATTTTCGCTGCGCCGTCTGCGGCGATCTTTTTGAGGTGGAGTATCCAGGGTGGAGCCAGCGCAGCGGACCCGACAGGCCGAATCCCGGCGCATTGAAATGGCTCTGGCGCGAGCGCCGCTGCTCGTCTGAGGCGCTCGATCAGTCCGGCGTCTGGCGCTTTCGCGAGTTGTTGCCCATCCTTGAAAATTTTGGGAACGCCATCTCGCTTCGCGAAGGCAACACGCCGCTGTATCATCTGCCACGCGCCGCAAAACGCCTGGGTATCGATCAGCTCTTCGCCAAGCACCAGGGAATGAATCCCACCGGATCGTTCAAAGACACGGGCATGACCGCGGCGTTGAGCGTGGCCCGCGAGCGCGGATTCGAGTGGGTCGCCTGCGCTTCCACGGGAAATACTTCGGCTGCGATGACCGCATATGCTGCGCGCGCCGGCCTCAAGAGCCTGGTGCTGATTCCCGCCGGAAAAATTGCCTGGGGCAAGTTGTCGCAAGCCATGGATTACGGCGCGCTGACGCTGCAGATGAACAGCGACTTCGACGGCTGCCTTCGCGTGCTGACGGAGATTGTGAAGCGCGCGCCGATTTATCTGCTCAACTCCGTGAACCCATACCGGCTCGAAGGCCAGAAAACTCCAGCGCTCGAGATTGCCGAAGCGCTCGACTGGAATGTGCCGGACCACGTGATCGTCCCGGGCGGCAATCTGGGCAACAGCTCGGCGCTGGGCAAGGGCTTCCGCGAACTGAAAGAGCTCAGGCTTGTCGGGCGGCTGCCGCGTATCTCTGTCATCCAGGCTGCGGGCGCGAACCCGCTGGTGCGCAGTCTCTCTGAAGCTCACGGCGCGGTGCTCGAGCCGATGGAAGCCAATACCCGTGCGACCGCGATCCGCATTGGCAATCCGGCATCGTGGCGAAAGGCGGCGCGCGTCATCCAGGAATCCGAGGGCTGGTGCCTTGACGTGACGGAAGCGGAAATTGCCATTGCCAAGGCGGAGTTGGGCGCCGAAGGACTGGGCTGCGAGCCGGCTTCGGCCGTTACGCTCGCGGGCCTGAAAAAACTGCGCGCGCAGGGCGTTATTCACTCCGGTCAGACGGTGGTGTTGGTGCTTACCGGCCACACGCTCAAGGACGCTGACTACACCATTGAATTTCATCGCGGCACGCTGCTCAAGCCGGAGGAAAAATTGGGGCTTGAGCGAGAGATCGGAGCGCTGCGGCGCGACGCGATTAACGTGGAGGCTACGCCGGAAGCGGTGCTGAGCGTGCTGAAGGGCAAAGTGGGATGAGCGATCGCAAGCGCCCTGCCGGCATTCGTTTGCGGCTGCCGGCGACCTCGGCAAATCTTGGTCCCGGATTCGACGCCGTCGCGGTAGCGCTGGATTTTTTCCTCGAGATCGACGCGGCGGCTGCCGCCGAGTTTTCAATCAGCGCCACCGGTCGCGATGCCGATCGCTGCGCACGGCTTGAAGACAACCTGATTCTCGAGGCGTACAAGAAAATTCTGCGCGATCACCAGCGACCCGTGGTTCCGCTGGCGATCCGGATGGTGAACGGCATTCCGCTGGGCATGGGTTGCGGATCGTCTGCCGCCGGCCGGCTTGCCGCCATTGCGCTGGCGATGCATTTCGGCGGGCTCGACTGGTCTACGGATCGCATTCTCGAAGAGGCTTACGGGTTGGAGGGTCATCCCGACAATATTGCAGCCTGCTGGCTCGGCGGCTTTGTTGCCGCTGTGTGCGAAGGCAGGCGCGTGATTGCCGCTCATGTTGAGCCGCCGCCCGGCTGGCGGGCAATTGTCGTCTTTCCGTCGGAGCCGATCGCCACCAGCAAGGCGCGCGCTTTGCTGCCCGATAGCTATTCACTCCAGGACGTCGTCGCCAACATCCAATCGGCAGCCGCTCTGGGGCTCGCGTTTGCGCAGGCGCGGGGCGATCTTCTGGCCTTGGCGATGAGGGACCGGATTCACCAGCCGTACCGGGCGTCGCTCTCGCCTCTGCTGCCGCTCTTGCTGCCGCTGGTGGGGACGAACGGCATTCTGGGTGTAGCTCTCAGCGGGGCAGGTCCGGCGGTAATGGCAATCGTCGAGCACGAGTCGAGGTTACCCGCGGCTTCGTCCGCCATCCGCAGCGCGGTCACCATTCAAGTCGCGATTGCAGGGGAAGCGGAACTGCTGGCGGGATCGTTTTCGCGTCTGGGAGCAAGCCAACTGATTGGTAAAGAAGGACTTTAACGTTTACTCTCTTCGCGCACCGCACAACCGGTTCGTTATCAATGAGTTATTGGTGTTATCTAAATGAGTAGTCACTGAATTTTGCGTTACTCTAGCAATTACCTAAGATTCCTTGATATTTACCCATTGAATACCCTACATTCGCTCCGTGGGCAGTTCTGGGGGAGGGCTGCTCTAGCGCCCGTGGTCCTAAACGGATCCGGGCGCTTCTATTTGACCTCAAATTAGAATTACAGTCCGATTCCGGCCGGCTTCTTGTGAATTTGCAAATCAGTGAAACGGGCTCCGCTCCGCGTCTTTTCCCACCGCGAGCCCGGCTGCGACGTTGCAACGCCCCTCAGCATCAGATGTGTATACGGTTTCCTGTACAATCGGAGGCTGCGGGGCCGCTACGGGATCTGCTAGGAGGATCATGGCTGGACAGGGTGTGGTGGAAGTAAATGATGCGAATTTTGATCAGGAAGTGCTGTGCAGCGAGCAGCCGGTGCTGGTTGATTTCTGGGCCGTCTGGTGCGGCCCGTGCAAGGCGATTGCGCCAATCGTCGATGGTGTGGCCGCTATGTACGCTGGCAAGCTGAAGGTTGCCAAGGTGAACGTGGATCAGAACGGCGCGACGCCTTCGCGCTACGGCATTCGCGGTATACCGGCACTGTTGTTCTTCAAGGGCGGCAAGGTGGCCGACCAGATCGTTGGCTATGTGCCGCAGAACGTGATCGAGGAGAAGGTGCAGCGGCTGCTGGCGTAAGATCGCCCAATCCATTTCACGGTAACCAAAACGAGCTTCAGGGTAGGGACAAAACGAACGGCCCGGCTTTTTGCCGGGCCGTTTCTGTTTTTGCAGGAAAACCTACGAGAACGGAAGGGCAGAGCCCCGAGACACCCACGGCCCCTTGACACAAGGAGGAGTTCTAATTAGATTCAGATTCAAAATTGTATTAGAATCCAAATGATTTTGATCATGAAAGCATCCGGCACAACGAGATCGCTGACCAGGCTGGTAGCCCTTTTTCTGGGCGAGCTGCATCGTTTTGACGCCGGACGCACATTGCCGCTGCTCCACAGTGCAAAATTGACTACACCGCAGCTTGCAGCCTTGGAATTCGTTTTTGAGCTGCGTACCATTTCGTCAGTCGCGTCGTATCTTGGTCTCTCGAGGCCGGCCACCAGTCAGATGGTCCACAAGCTTGTTCGCCGTGGCCTTATCCGCCGTTCGGAAGGCAGCGTTGACCGCCGCGAAAGGCAGTGATGTTGACGCCGAAAGGCTGGGCGTTGCTGGCGAAGATTTCCGCGGCGCGCTCCGCGCGATTTGCAACATCCGTCTCTGTTTTGCCGAAGAGGGCTGCCAGCCGCTTGCAAGGTGCCCTGCGCGAGGCAATCCGGTATATGGAGAAGCCTACATCGGTGAAGAAGCTTCGCACTGCCAACATTCGGCTGAGCAGATGACGGCCGGCCGCTGGACACGGCGCTTACATTCCGCGGCGGAACTGGATGATGCGGCGCCGATCGCGTTTTGTCGGCCTGCGCTCGGGCAACGGCATCATCTGCTGCATGGTTTTGCGCTCCGCGGCCAGCTTCAGCCGCTCCTCGCGGCTCTCATCCGTCTCGCGGTAGAGGGCCTGGGCGCGGGCTGCGGGCCCGCGCACGTCGCTGACTTCGACCACGTCGACGGTAAACGCTCCGCCGTCGTTCTCGATGCGCAACCGGTCGGCTGCGCGCACTTCGCGAGCAGGTTTAACTCGCACAGCGTTCACCTGAATGCGTCCCAGATCGCAGGCGCGCGACGCAAGAGCGCGTGTTTTGAAGAAGCGGGCCGCCCACAGCCATTTGTCGACGCGGCACTTTTCTGCCGCCGATGAATCGGGCTTGAGGGAAGGCGGCCGCTCGGAGGTCATCGGCAATTCCTGGTCGATACGTATCGGCGGAGCCTCGGGGCGATTCGCCGAGGCCTTGGGGCGATTGGGCGGCGCATCAGGCCTTGGGAACAACCTTCCAGATGTAGAGATGATCGGCGTCGCTCGACGTCGCCACCTCGATTCCACGCTGGCGCGTGGCCCGGTTCAGCGCGGATCGAATGTTTTCTTTCGTGTCTGGCAGTGCGCTCAGTGGGACTTTCAGTGCAGTCTCCGGCTTCAGATTCTCGATGTCTTCGAGCAGCCGCGTCACGATGCGCTTGTGCTTGCCTTCGCGTCCTTTGGGAACCTCAATCTGCTGGACCGATTCGAAGCCTTTCACATGGCCATTGGAATGATGGCCATTGCCATTTTCTACGCTTGATTTGCTGCTGCTTTTTGTCGGCATAATCGTTTGCTCCAGGGAAAGGATTTCAAACGTATCGCTAAACTCACGTAAAACTATCGCAATACTGTCAGTATAGTAACAATAAGCAAAGTTTGGCAATCTTTATTTTTTCTTCATTTCTTGACGGGGCGAATCATGCTCTGCGCCCCGCGTACACATCCTCTCCAGCTAAATTCGCCGGACCCATGCCCCCTCCAAAACTCCTCAGCAAGAAGGAGTTAGCCCGTAGCGGAAATTTCCTGCTAGCGTGCACTCAGAGGTACAAGAGCAATGAACGGAAGATCGAATACCCCAGTTGTTTCGATCGATTCGGTGCCGCCCGCGGATACGTCCGCGTACCGGCCGGTCGTTTTGGTAGTAGACGATGAATCGGCGATTGCAGACACGGTTTCGGAGATCCTGTCGCGAAGCGGATATATGGCGATGACCGCTTACGATGCGTACGAAGCGCTGGAATCGGCGCTGCTCACGCCACCGGAGTTGCTGGTCACCGACGTTGTTCTGCCCGGCATGAGCGGCATTGAGCTGGCCATCAAGATCAAGCGCATCTTTCCCGATTGCAAGATCCTGCTTTTCTCTGGCCAGGCCTCGACGATGGATCTTCTGGCTACAGCCAGGAATGCGGGCCACCACTTCAGCTTGCTGAGCAAGCCCGTTCATCCCAATGAGCTTTTGGCCCGTGTTTCCTCAAGCCTGAAGCAGACGGGCGCCACCGCCAGCTAGGTTCCGCGCGGGGGAGCGTTGCGCTAGAGATTCGGGGCGCTCTAGAGATTCGTGCTCGCGGTGTACTCGCGCGAGACATTGCATTGGGTTAGCGGCCAAGCGCGATGAGCGGGCGGCCTGGGTCAGTCTCCTCGAGGGATAGGGGGCAACGATCTGACTTGCACACCGACCATGCGCGTGATCACTTTCTCCATGTAGCCGTCGCCGTTGAAGGCATCGTTGGGGATGACGCCAATAAAGCGGATCACGCCGGTATGATCCACGACAATCCCGAGCGGATAGTCGGTTGTGCCGAAGCTGCGCGCGGTTCCCTCTGAAACCTCCATCACGTCCGTGCCGAGCAGGTCCTTTTCCGCGTCCGGATTTGCCTCCTGGCCCTCCTGCTTGAAGATCAACCCGTACGCGTAGATGGGCGTATCCGCATTCGCCGCGCCGAACTGCGTCACGGTCGGCATCATTCTCTTGCATTGCACGCACCAGTCGGGAAAAACGACGAGCGCCGTGGCTGCGCCGAAGTTTTCATCGATCTCCCCCTTCGCCGCCGTGGATTTGTAGGAGCGGATCACCGGAATATGCTTGAGCTCGGTCCCAAGCAGGTGATATTGCAATTTTGCGCTGTCGATTTCCTGCCGGTCCTCGCCGGTCAGCGGCGCTTTTTGCGGCAGCGCCCGCTCCACGTCGCCAAGGTATTCGGCAGCCTGCTGATTGTCTCCTGCGTACTGCTCGTAGAAAGCTGCCTCAATGGCCATTTCGAACAGCAGGCCCATACCCACCGCAGCATCGCCATATGTCGCCTTCAGCGGCGTACCCTTGCTCAGGGCATCGATGATCTTGGGGTGCTCAGCTTCTGCGAGCTGAAGCGCGTGGGGATCTCCCGTGACCTCCAGATAGGACTTCATGTAGTGGACCGCGTACGCAGCCTCGGCGTCATAGGGCTGGGAGCGAAGCATCTCCTGCGTGGTGGCGACGGCCAAATCGATTGCGTTCAGGTGAACGAAGGCGCCGATGCTGATGGCGTACGCCTGGGTCCTGTGTTCCGGCGCCTTGCTGGCGAGGTAGCGTTGCGCAGCCGTGTTCGCCGGATTCCAGTCCTGACCGAAGGCGCAGAGATGCGCCAGGTCATACAGATCGTCGTTGCTGTAATTCTCCGGCTTCATCTTTTCGCACGCGTCGTGAGCCGTGTGGACACCGACACTCAGCGCCCCCAGCTCCACCTCCGACCAGTTTTCGAGGGACTGGCGCACGACGTCCAACGGATGCATCGCCTCTTTGTAGAGCGCGCCCGGCGACTCCGCATCGGCAGCGGTTTGATCCGTCACGGGCGCGGTGGGGCGCATTTGATTGGGCGGATTGTTTCCCAGGACTGCTAATTCATCGCGTTGCCCTCGTCCGGCTTGTGACGTGACTTGTGACGTGACTTGCGACGTGTCTTGTCCGGTGGCGAAGCGAACCTGGCAGCAGAGCGATAGGATCACGAGCGGGATCGCAGCGCTCAACGAGACAGTTCTCAGAAGCGCCAGCAGCCGCATCGGTTCCTTTCTCAGGCTGACTCTCGATCGGATCAGCCTGCGTCATGTTGCCAGGGATTCGGTTTGGAATAACTAGCGGGGAAGCATTCGCTTAGATCATTATTTGCGAAACGGCAACGCCTTTGCAATTAGACACTCGGCGCGACGAAATGGCTCCAAGCCATTGCAACGCGAGCAATTTGGCCACGAGGTCAGCGCGAAGATCGGCAGCGTAGCGCTCTTCGACTGCATCTTCGCCCTGCGAATTTCGAAGCCGGCGCTTTAATGCATCGCCACCAGGATCCGGCGGTCGCCATGAAAAGGCATGCGGCCATGGGTTACAAGATAATTGTCAACCAGTAAGCAATCCCCGCGTTCCCAGCGAAACCGCACGGTCGCGCCGTCAATTGCCTGGTTAATCTTGTTCAGATCCTGAAGCGTAATTGGCTTGCCATCGCCAAAGGTTGCGTGGAAGGGGCGTCTCGGCCAGTGTGGATACGCCGCGTGATACATCAGCCAGCGCGCCAGGCCGGCGCTGCCTGGAGTTGCCAAAAAAGTGGAAACCTGGTTGAACCAGATGCGCTCGCCGGTCTCGGGATGATTGCGCGCCGCGGGCAGCACATTGCTGATCAAGGCGCTCTCCTCCCAGTTCCAGCGCACGGTCGAGCCCTGTTGGGCACAGATTCGTTCCACTTCGCTCCGGTCGGTGGTCGCAAAGGCCACCATCCACGATGTGTGCAATTCAATTACGCGGCTTAATGCACTGGTCACGAAATTCCGCTTGGGCCCATAAAGATGACGATGATAGCGAATCCCTCTTCCTTCGAATTTGGTCCGGATCTCGAGCGGAATTCGCTGATAGATCGTGCGCGAGTCCGCCAACGGCGTTTCGCCGCCGTGGCTTGGAGGAACTGCGCAGAAAAAGGCGAGAGCCCGCGGCGGGTCAGGAAGATAGGACATCTCATTGTGCTGCGGAATCTGCAAGTGCGAAGGGTAGCGAGTCGACTCGTAAACGCCTTGCATTATCTCGCCGCGCGGGCTGATTCCGCCGAGATAGGGACGCAATAAATTTCCAAAACAATGGGCTGCAACAGCATGGAAATCTTCAGGTCCGTCGAGTGGAAACCCGCGAAAGAGAATCGCGCCATTGCGGCGAAGGACGCCGGCAATCGCCTCTGCCTGCTCAGAAAGCAGGCCCGGGAGTGATTCACCTTCGGCGGCACAAATGACGGCAGGCAGATGCTGCTCATTCAGGAACTGGATGCGATCGTCAAGATGATTCGGCGAAGGCCCGTGCATGCTGAATTCCCACTCTTTCCCAGCCCAGGGGTTCCTCCATCAAATCACAGATGGGATGCGGTGGGCTGGTTTTCATGGAAATGCTTCCAGATCGTCTCCGCCGTTTTGCGCGAGACGACGGCGGCGAGCGACTCCGCCGTCGCCTGCTGCACGTCGCGCAGGCTGCCGAAGTGGGTGAGCAGGCGCTGGCGCGTCAGTGAGCCCACGCCGGGAATCTGCAACAGCTCGGAGTCGCGGTCGCGCATGGCGCGGCGCTGGCGATGATAGCCCACGGCAAAGCGATGGCTCTCGTCACGGATGAGCTGCACCAGGTGCAGCACAGGCGAGCGCCGATCGAGCACAATCGGCTCGTCCTCGCTGCCATAGAGATAGATCACTTCTTCTCGCTTAGCGATGGACGCCAGTGGCTGCGTAGTGAATCCCAGCGATTCCAGCGCTTCCGCTGCGGCGTGAAGCTGGCCCAGGCCGCCGTCGATCAGCACCAGTGACGGCATCGGTCGGGCGTTTGGATCGGCCACGGCGTCGTCCTTTACTCGCCGATAGCGGCGCTCTACCACTTCGCGCATCGAAGCGAAATCGTCGACACCGAAGACGGTTTTCACCTTGAATTTGCGATAGGCCGATTTGTTCATCTTGCCGTCTTCCCAGACGACCATGGATGCGACCGTCTCCGCACCTTGAATGTGCGAAATGTCGAAGCACTCGATGCGGCGCGGCAGCTCGGGCAGCATGAGGGTGTCGGCGAGCGCCTCCTGAATGGCTTTGCGCGAGGGTTCCAGCACGCGGAAACGCTGCGTGTACGACTGGTGCGCGTTCTGTCCGGCGAGGTCAATAAGCGATTTCTTGTCGCCTCGCTGCGGCACGGCGATCTCCACGCGATGGCCGATCCGCTCTGCGAGCAGTGCCGCGAGCGATTCGCGATCGTCGAAGTCGATGGGCACGAGAATCGTCCGCGGAACGTACTGCTGATCGATATAGAGCTGTTTGAGAAGCGCGCTGAAGACATGCGCCGCGTGAAAAACGGGAGTACGAGCGGCGGGTTGACTTCCGGACGCAGCTTCTTCGTCGACGACTTCCAGCAGAGGGTCAAGATCCTCCCAGAAAAACTCGCGCCGGTCTACGATCTTGCCGTTGCGCATGTGGAACAGATTCACGGCCAGCGAGGCCTCCTCAAAGTGATACCCGAAGACGTCGGCATCGTCGTCCTGTTCGACCGTTGCAATGCGCTGCTTTTCCTGCAGTTGGTGCACCGTCGAAAGCTGGTCGCGCAGCCGTGCGGCCGCCTCAAACTGCTCGGCCTGGGCCGCCGCGTTCATGCGCGCCGTGAGCGTCTTTTCGAGCTCGGCATGGCGGCCTTCAAGAAATAGCTGCGCGTCGCGCACTGCTTGCTTGTACGTCTCGGGAGTTGTGAGCCCTTCAACGCACGGGCCGAGGCAGCGATGAATGTAGTACTGCAGGCAGGCGCGGGGATGATAGCGCGACAGGTCGACTTTGCAGCTCGGCAGCAGAAAGCAGCGGTGAATGAGCTCTGCAACGCGGTAGGCAAGATTGCCCGGGAAGTACGGCCCGAAGTATGCCGAACCGTCTTTGCGCAGGCGGCGCGTGACGAAGACCTTGGGAAAGCGGTCGGCCAGCGTTAGCTTCACGTAGGGGTAGGTCTTGTCATCGCGCAACAGAATGTTGAAGCGCGGCTTGCGCTGCTTGATGAGGTTATTCTCGAGCGCCAGCGCTTCGTGTTCGTTGGCGACTAGGATGTAGTCGATGTCGACCGCTTCTCGCATGAGCGAGCCGGTTTTGGCGTTGGCCTGGGACGCCTCCAGCAGGTAGGAGCGGACGCGCGCGCGAAGACTGTTCGCCTTGCCGACATAGATCACCTCGCCCTCGGCGTTTTTGTAGAGGTAAACGCCGGGCTGGGTGGGCAGGGTGCGGATTTTCTCGTGCAGGTCCATGGGGAAGGGGCGAAAAGCCAATCTTTAGAATAACGGGAATTGCGAGGTCGGTCCCGATGTGGGGCTGGGAACCGCGCAGGGGGTAAACGGCAGGATGCAATCCTTACCGTCGAAGGTAAAAAATACACGGTGAGCTGAGGGGCGTGGGTCGAAGGACTGTCCGTAACTAGCTGGATTCTTTGGATTTGCTCAGAACGGCGTAAATGGTGTGAGGCGTGCAATCTCCCATTGGCGAGAGGAGCAATCCGCCGGAGAGGCAGTGCGGATACCGCAACTGGCAACCGGAGGGTGGTTAGGTGATGACAATGATAAAGAATCGACTGGGGTACGCGCTGACAGCCGTGGCTTTGACAGCATTCGGTGTGTCTGGATGCGCGAGCAAAAACTACGTCCGCCAGCAGACGCAGCCGCTGATCGATCACACGGGGCAACTGGACCAGCAGACCGCTGCGAACAACCGCGCGCTGCACGATGTGGATGACCGGGCACAGGCCGGCGTCAAGCAGGCGCAGGGCGCTGCGGATTCTGCCAACCAGAATGCACAGACTGCCGGCCAGGCGGCCAATGCGGCCGATATGGCGGCGAACGATGTGGCGCACCGCGCCGATAGCCTTGACAGCGTTGTGAAGGGATTGGACAACTTCAAGCAGGTTGCCAATGTCTCCGTGACCTTCGGCTTTGACAAAACCATTCTGACGGCAGACGACAAGCAACAGCTTGACAGCTTCGCCGGCCAGCTCGGCTCCGCCAAGAGCTACATTTTGGAAGTAACCGGCGGTACCGACTCGACGGGTTCGGTCCAGTACAACTACGATCTGAGCCAGCGTCGTGCTGACGCAGTCGTTCAGTACCTGGCGAGCAAGTACAACATTGCACCGCACCGCTTTTACCTGATCGGCATTGGCAAGGACCAGTTCGTTGCCGACAACAAAACTGCAGCGGGCCGCAAGGAGAACCGCCGCGTTCAGGTGCAGCTGCTTTCGAACATGAGCGCCAATAACGTGCAGCCCGGTCAGCCCACGGCCCCAACAGGCCAGGCGGGTCAGGCTCCCACGCCCGCGCCCAGCACCGATCTTGAGTAACAGGGACACGGACACTTTTCATCGAAGCACATAGAAAACCAGAAGGCAGACCCGCGACGTCGGGTCTGCCTCTTTTTTGGGCTTCGTAGATCGATGAGGTCGATTGAGGATTTTAGTGATCGAGGATCGATAGAGCATCTAGGATGCCGCGGCCAACTGTTTTACGTGTTCCGCGCGCACATCGTTCGCTGAAAACAGCCGAAGAAAAGGCGCGCCCTTGGCTGCGCTCTCCACGGCAGGCCGCCCGTTAGCCTCTTCGCGCTCCACGATGCAAACCACGGCGGCAACAGTCATGCCCGCTTCCTGCGCGGCCTCGATGGCGTTGATGGTCGATCCTCCGGTGGTGCACACATCGTCCACGATCACCACGTGCGCGCCTTCACGGCAGAATCCCTCAATGCGGCGGCCCGTGCCGTGCGCCTTCTCCGCCTTGCGCACCAGAAAGCCGTGGAGCAACGGTGAACCCGGCTGCTGCAGCGCACGCCCCGCGCTGGCCGTGGCCACATTCGAGACGATGGGATCGGCTCCCATGGTCAATCCGCCGACGGCTTCGGCGCGGATGTTGCTGGATTCGAGCAGCTCCAGGATGGCGTGACCGGTGAGTCGGCCGCCCTCAGCGTGAAGCGTGGTGGTGCGGCAGTCGATGTAGTAGTCGCTCGTTCCACCCGAGGAAAGTTTGAATTGGCCAAGGCGAAAGCTGGTGCGAGCGAGCAAGGCCAGAAGCTGCTGTGCATGGTTGATTGTCGTCATCACGGTTGATTGTAGCGAGCAAGTCGCCGGCGTTTTTCCGCCAACACGCGGTGTCGCTGAATCACTGCTTCACTACATCTTGTCCAAGTGCCGGAAGCCACCTGTGCCGATGAGCATGAGCGAAAACAGCAGCAGGTTATAGCAGGAGTGCACCAGCGTGCTTGAAGCCAGCGAGCGCGTGGTGAGGCGCACGCCGCAGAGGACCAGGCTGACGCCTACGAGCAGAAGAAACGGACCGAAGGAGTAGCCGGTCTGCTCGCCGTGCATGGCGGCGAACGGAAGGCTGGTGGCGATCGACGCGACGATCATGGCTGCGCGCGACCACTCTGGCTGACCATGTTCGCCGAGCGGGCGTGGTGGTTGGCGCGTGATCTTTTCTGCCATCCAGTCGTATGCGGTGCAGAGCGAGGGCAGAAGAAATCCGCGGAAGAACATCTCTTCGAAGAACGGCGCCAGGGAAATTCCGAAGAAGAAGAGCAGCCACGCGGCTCCCGGTGTTTTGAAGATCTTCTCGATCGGCGTGTTCTCAGGGCTTGGGACCAGGTAACCGACGAGCCATGCCAGCACAAAGCAGAGAAATGCCGCTGCCACCAGCCGCCTGCTCAGCCGCTTCGCCGTCGCGCCGTTCCACTGCAGTCCTTCGAACAGGCTCTCGTGCCAGACCATCGGGAAAAAGAGCAGGGAGGCGATGAAGGCCGTGACGTAGAGGATCCCTTCGAAGCCCAGGATGTAGTGAATGTCCGTTCCCGCCTGCGTCAGCGTAGTTGCGCCGAAAAGGTGCACATGCACCCCGCCGATAAAGAAGATCAGACCGGCAATGAACCCGGCGATCACCATCGGAATGAGAAGCAGAACGTGGCCGAAATTGGGGATTCGCTCCGGAGGCCGGAGCGGCGGCAGGGTGAAGGAGTGAAAGAGCGGAAGCTCGCTGGCGGGGACTGAATACTGTGGGGCGGTTGCTTCCGGGAAAGGCTGCGGCGGGATATCGTGGCTGGCAGCTTCGGTCCAGATATCGGTCGGGACGGAGGTCGCGACGCCGGTCGATACCTCGGGCGGGACATGTGTCGGCGCCTCTGCGGAAGGCGGCTGCTCCGGAACTGCGCTGCTGTTCTCGCTCGGCAAATCTTCGTTGCGCTGCGGTTCTTCCGGCAGGTCGCTCATGCGCCTCTCGTCTTCTTCTGTCGCGCGCCGGCTCCGTTGGATTTTTTCTGGCGCTTTGCGCGCGTGGCCGGTTCGCCGCTCGCGGGAGCGGAAGCCGCAACGCCCGCGACGGCTGCTTCGTCGACCGCTTCGTTATTTGAAGATTCGGCGATCGGATCCTCTTCTTCGGCTTCCATCAGCCGGCCGTCTTCCAGCTTGTAGTATCTCTTGAGAAACTGCCCGGTGTAGGAGCCGGGCGTTGCCGCAATCTTCGCTGGCCGGCCTTCACCAACCACGTGACCGCCATCCTCGCCGCCGTCCGGCCCCAGGTCGATCACCCAGTCCGCGTTGCGAATCACATCCATATTGTGCTCGATGATCATCACCGAGTTGCCCAGGTCGACCAGCCGATGCAGCACCTCCAGTAACTTGCGCACATCGTCGAAGTGCAGTCCCGTCGTGGGCTCGTCCAGCAGATAGAGCGTCTTGCCGGTCTGCCTCTTCGAGAGCTCCCGCGCCAGTTTCATGCGCTGCGCCTCGCCGCCGCTGAGCGTGGTTGCGCTTTGCCCAAGGTGAACATAGCCCAGGCCGACATCGACCAGTGTCTGCAGCTTCTGCCGCACCTGCGGCACGTCGGCCAGCAGCGGCAAAGCGTCTTCAATCGTCAGTTCCAGCACATCGGCGATGGAGTGGCCATGGAATTTCACCGCCAGCGTCTCCTGGTTATAGCGCCGGCCGTTGCAGACTTCGCATTGAACATAGACATCGGGCATAAAGTTCATCTCGATGCGCCGTTGGCCGTCGCCCTGGCACGCCTCGCAGCGGCCGCCCATCACGTTGAAGCTGAAACGGCCGGGTTTGTAGCCGCGCTCGCGCGACTCGGGCAGCATGGCGAACAGGTCGCGGATCGGCGAAAAAACGCCGGTATAGGTGGCGGGATTCGACCGCGGCGTGCGCCCGATCGGTGACTGATCGATGCGCACCACCTTGTCGATCTGTTCGACGCCGGTGAGCGTGTCGTGAGCTCCCGGCTCCTCGCGCGAGCCATAGATCGCCTTGGCGAGCGACCGGTAGAGAATGTCGTTGACCAGCGTGCTCTTTCCACTGCCGCTCACGCCCGTCACCACCGTCATTACGCCCAGCGGAAGGCGCAGGTTCACATCCTGCAGATTGTGCTCGCGCGCGCCGGTCAGCGTGAGCCATCTGCCGCTGAGCCGCCGTGGCTTTTCGCGTTGCAGCATCGTCACGGTTCCATTCAGGTAGCGGCCGGTGAGCGAGGCGCTCGAAGCCATGATCTGTTCGGGCGTGCCCTGCGCCACGACGTAGCCGCCCAGGCGGCCCGCGCCGGGACCAAGATCGAGCACGTAATCGGCGTGGCGAATGGTATCTTCATCGTGCTCGACGACAAGTACGGTGTTTCCCAGATCGCGCAGCTTCACGAGAGCTTCAATCAGCCGGTTATTGTCGCGCTGGTGCAGGCCGATCGAAGGCTCATCCAGCACGTAGAGCACGCCGCGCAGCCGCGAGCCGATCTGCGTGGCGAGGCGGATGCGCTGGCCCTCGCCGCCGGAGAGCGTGGCCGCATTGCGGTCGAGGGAAAGATACTTCAGCCCCACTGCGCACAGGAACTCCAGCCGCTCCGCGATCTCGCGGCGGATGCGCTCGGCCACCAGCGCTTCGCGCTCGGTAAATTGCAAGGTGATGGCGGCCGAGAGAGCGCGATTCAGCGGCAGTGCCGTGAAATCCGCAATCGAAAGTCCGCCAATTTTCACGGCGAGCGACTCCGGCCGCAGCCGCTTGCCGCGGCACACCGGGCAGGGCGTGGCCGACATGAAACCCATCATGTACTCGCGATAGCCCTCGCTGCGCGCTTCTTCCACGCTGTCGCGCAGGAAAGCGAGAATGCCGTGGAACCCCGTCCGCGGCGCTTCGTTCTTGGGCGGACCGTAGACGAGGATGTGCTGCTGCTTGGGCGGCAGATCCTCGAACGGCTTCTTCAAGTCGATCTTGTAGCGATCGGCGGCAAGCTGCACGAGCTTAAGCAGATATTGCGATGCCGATCCCGGGCCGAGACCGCCGTCGAGCAGTGGCTTGGACCAGTCCGTAATCACCTTCGCCGGATCGAAGTCATAGAGCGATCCCAGTCCATGGCAGTTGGAGCAGGCGCCGAATGTCGAGTTGAACGAGAAGCTGCGCGGCTCGAGCTTCGGCACGTCGAGGCCGCAATCCGGGCAGGCCATGGACGAGGAGTAGAGCTGCTCCTGGCCGTCGTTGAATCCGATAAGCACCAGCCCATTGGCCATCTGCAGCGCCTTGGCGACGGCCAGCTCCAACCGTTTTTCTACGGACGGCTTGCCTGGGCCGGTCTTGGTTGCGAGCGCAACCGTTTTCTTGTTCTCCGGCGCATCGGCGTTCTCGGTCTTCAGCAGGATCCGGTCGACGATGGCTTCGATCGAATGGTTCTTGCGCCGGTCAAGTAAAAGCGGCTCCGACAGATCGCGAACGTCGCCATCGACGCGTGCGCGAAAGCCTTGCTGATCAATCTGGTCCAGCAAATCCTTGAACTCGCCCTTGCGCCCGCGCACCACCGGCGACATCACCGTCACTCGCTCGCCACGGCCCAGCTCCATAATCCGCCGCACGATCTGCTCGGCGGTTTGCCGCGCGATGGGCCGGCCGCAGTTAGGGCAGTGCGGTGTGCCCACCGAGGCGAAGAGCAGGCGCAGGTAATCGTAGATCTCCGTGATTGTGCCAACCGTCGAGCGCGGGCTGCGGCTGGTGGTCTTCTGCTCTATCGAGATTGCCGGGCTCAATCCTTCAATGGAATCGACATCCGGCCGCTCGATCTGGTCAAGGAACTGCCTTGCGTAGGCAGATAGCGTCTCAACGTAGCGCCGTTGCCCCTCCGCGTAGATGGTGTCGAAGGCAAGGGAACTCTTGCCCGAGCCCGAGAGCCCGGTGACCACCGTAAGCGCGTTACGCGGAATACGGACGTTGATGTCGCGCAGGTTGTGCTGGCGCGCGCCGCGCACCGAAATGTGCGTTATAGGCATGGCTAGGATGGCTCAGAAACCGGCGGGTACGTCCAAAGTGCTATTGGCTGCGAGCCGCAGTTAAAACAACACTATGGGGGTATTTTATTTGCCAACAGAAAGCCGGGTCAACGCCGGGAAAACTGCGCCAAATCCCGGTAGAATCAGGCTCGTGCGGCAAGACGTTCAAGTGAAATCCGTTAGGTGTCTTTCAATCTTTCTAGGGAATGTGAATGGGAAACCTGCTCGACCTTGCAATGTTGATTTGTGCGTCGATTGCTGCGCTGGCATTTGGCATCTTCGCTGCTTTCCTCACCCTCCGCATCGGTTTCGCGCTCATGCGCCCCACGCGCCGCGCTGCCCCTGTCAAGCCGCAGCCTGAGGCTGCCCGCATCTCCTAGCTTGTCCTTCCAATTAGATTCCTTGAAGGCTACTGCGGATTCTGCTGTTGCTGTTGCTGCATCTGCTGCTGGCGCTGCTGCTGCAGCTGCTGGATCAGCTCCTGCTGACTGCGCACCGGCACGGCGGGACCACCTGTCGGATTCGCTGGCGGCTGCTGCTGTGGCGGCGGAGGAGGCGGCTCAGGCTGCTCTGCCTGCGGCTCGGGTTCGGGCTCTTCTTCTTCGGCCGTAGGCGTGTTGGCGTGCGGCTGCTGCGCCGCTCCCTCCGTCCGCGGCAGCAAAACGATCTGCCGTGGCGTGCCCATGCCCACGTCGCCCACCATCATGACGTTGTAACCGGAACCATCCAGAAGCTGGCTGATCACATCGCGCGCAGGTCCCGGCCCGTAGATTCCAAAGATGCGCTCATCCTTGGTGAGTCCTTCGAGGGTTGCACCGGTCTCCGTGGAAACCTGGTGCAGAATCTGTGTCAAGCTTGAATTGGCTGCCACGATGCTCAGCCCGTGGCTGTCCCAGGTGACCGCTGCGCTCGACGGGCGGTCGTTGGCGGGCCAATCGGGCATGGCCGCCGCGGCAGGCTGGCCCCGTGTGCCCGGCTGGGCTGAATTCTGCGCCGTTGCGGCGTGGCCCGCGGCGCTATTCGGAGCTAATCTGGTCGGGGCCGTTCCGGGCGCAGGTTGCGCGGCCGCAGCCGGTGCGGGCTGCGCGGCCAGCGGCCCGGCCAATGGCCCGGCTAGTAGAGAGACAGCTGCGATTGCGAATGCTGCCGCGTAGAGACCGAGGTTGCGCAGCGAGCACATGAACCGGCGGCGCTCAAGAGCTTCGCGCATCGATTCCTGTCTTCGCATGGGGGATACTCCTGGAACCGGTTCATCAACAATTGCATCAACGAGCCGACTGCGCGGGCCCCGCCTTGTTGTCAGGTCCCTACTTGCGCAAACGGTCACTGAGACTTTGATGAGACCGATTGTCGTGATGCTCGCAACACGCTTCGGGCGCGTCTAAATGTAGCGATGCAGCTGCGCTTACTACACCTGCGCTTACTACAATAGACTAACAGCGGCCGGGAAGCGCTCGAAATGGGAGACTTTGGTGGGTGAATTGAACTGTTTGCGACGCACTCCTTTCCCTGTGCGTATTGCCCTCTTTTGGGCCGTTGTCCTGATGATTGTGGTGGCGCCGCTGGGCGGACGCGCGGCCACCTGCACCTCGCAGGCCGAGCTGGGCTCGCTGGACCGCGACGCCCTCGCGACGACTGCGGGCAAGCTTTCGAACGCCGTCAGCGCGCAGGATTTTACGACACTGCAAGGTGATTTGCTGCCACAGGAAGCCAACGACTGGCCGGGAATTCGCGGCGCGGTTGAGCAGTCGCTTGCGGTGGTCAAAGGCGGCCAGTTCCAATTGCGTGATCTCTATCTTCTCGACGCGAGCAACCAGACTGCCCCCGCCGACACGCAGTTCTTCTGCTCGAATGCGACCGGTTCGTTGACGGTTTCGATCACCATGAGCGCGCTGCCTCCCGGCCGCTACGCCGTCATACTCGCCGACGCGATCGGCTCCGCGCAGATGGCGCAGATGGGACTCATACTGGCCTGGGATCCCACAGCAACCGCCTGGAAACTCGCCGGGCTGACCATCCGCCCTGGCGAGTTCGATGGCCACGACGGTGTTTGGTACTGGTCGCGTGGCCGCGAGCTGGCCAAGGTTGATCCCTGGAGCGCGTGGTTCGCCTATGACGCGGCGCGCTACCTTTTGCTACCCGTAGACTTTCTTTCGTCGCCGAATCTCGACAAGCTGCGCCAGGAGCAGGCGCTCATTTCGCCCTCGCCGCAGAGCGCGCTGCCGCTTTCGCTCAAGGACGGCGACCGCGTTTGGAAGGTGGTTGGCGTGAACCTCGACCCCTCGCTGCATGAGGCCGATCTGGGCGTCGCGTACGAATCGAGCGGCGTCACGGACCCGGCGGCGCTGCGCACCGAGGCGACCTCGGTTCTGAGCGCGTTCCTGAAGACGCAACCCGGCATCCGCGCCAACTTTCACGGCCTTTGGGCTTATGCCGAGAAAGACGGCAAGCGCACGCCGATCATGGAACTGCCGATGAAGCAGATTCCATAGAGACAGGGCGTAGGGAGTAGGGAGCAGATGCTACGATCCTGCGCGGGTTGTCTGCGACATACAGGCTAAGGAGACAGGAATGGCGGGCTCATTCAGAGATCTCATCGTATGGCAGAGGGCGGTTGAACTCAGCCTTGGGATTTACAAGTTTACGGCCGCATTCCCGCACTCGGAACAATTCGGTTTGACGAATCAACTGCGCCGGGCCTCAGTCTCGATTGCAAGCAACATCGCAGAGGGCTACGGCCGTTCGACAAGAGGCGAATACCTGCTATTTCTCGGGCATGCTAGGGGCTCGAATTGCGAAGTGCAAACACAACTTGTTATCGCGGCGGACTGGGATTTGGCGCTGAGCCAAAGCGGATCGCGGCGGAAGGTCTCTGTGACGAGATTGGAAGAATGCTTGTCGTGATGATGAAAAAACTGCGAGCATAGCTTCGTATTTCTACTCCCTATTGGCTACTCCCTACTCCCTCACTCAAGAAAGGCACACGCAATTGGACCCAATCATTGATCTTCGTTCCGATACCGTGACGCGCCCCACGCCGGAGATGCGCGCCGCAATGGCCGCGGCTGAAGTTGGCGACGATGTATACGGCGAGGATCCGACCGTCAATCGGCTCGAACGCCGTGCGGCGGAGATCTTTGGCCGGGAGGCCGGGCTCTTCGTTCCTACCGGCACCATGGGCAACCAGGTTGCGATTCGCCTGCTCACGCATCCCGGGCAGGAGGTGATCGCCGAATCGCGCGCGCACATCCTCGACTGGGAGATGGCGACGACGGCAGTCTTCTCCGGGTGCCAGATCCGCGCCGTCCCCGCCGAGGGCGGCGTCCTCACGTGGAAACATATCGAGCCGGTCGTTATTCCTTACGGCGATTTTCGCGCAGCCACCGGCCTCATTGAGATCGAGAACACCGCCAACCTCGCCGGGGGTCGCTGCACGCCGTTGGCGGTGATGGAAGAGATCTGGGACAACGCAAGACAACGGAAGCTGCCAACGCATCTTGACGGCGCGCGCATCTTCAACGCCGCGGTCGCGCTTGGCGTGGATGTGAAGAAGCTGACGCGTGGATTCGACACGGTGATGTTCTGCCTGTCGAAGGGCCTGGGCGCGCCGGTGGGATCGATGCTGGTGGGCTCGGTGGAACTGATGGCGCGGGCGCGTGTCTTTCGCAAGGCGCTGGGCGGCGGCATGCGGCAGGCGGGCGTGCTGGCGGCTGCGGGATTGATTGCACTCGAAGAGGGCCCGGCACGGCTCGCCGACGATCACGAAAACGCGCGGCTGCTGGCCGAGGCGCTCTCGTCCATGGAAGGCGTGAGCATCGATCTCGACACCGTCGAGACCAATATTGTGATCTTCCGTCTCACCTCAGGATTGAACGCCGCCACGCTGGCCGCGCGCCTGAAAGCTCGCGGAGTGCTGGTGGGAGCTCTCGGGCCGGATTCGATCCGCGTCGTCACGCACCGCGACGTCAGCCGCGAGCAGTGCATTGACGCGGCAGAGATCCTGACGGAGGAGATCGCCGCGGTTGCAGCAAAGTAGCTGCTACTTACTTGGTTCCGAAAATCCGGACTCGATGCAGCGGGCTACGCGGCGCGCTTCCTTCGCATCTTCGATGGTCGGATGAGAACATCGGCGGGGATTTTGAGCTTCTCGTTCAGCCGGCGGATCATCGCCAGCGAGAGGGGCCGGTCTCCGCGCAGCACCTCGTACACTCGGGTGCGGCTTCCGAGAATTCCGATGAGAGAGCTGCTTTCAGCGCCTATCTGTTCGAGTCTGAATCGGATCGCCGCGATCGGATCCGGTAACTCGATAGAGAAGCGCGCCTCCTCGTAGGCCTCGACAAGTGTAGTGAGGATTTCGAGGCGATCACCGTCGCGCGTGCCTTCTGCCGCGCCCCAGAGGCGCTCGATTTCGCGGAGGGCGGCCGCGTGGCCGGCATCATCCCGGATCGGTTTCAGAGTCATATTTCACCCTCTTCGCGTCGATTTTGTCGTACGCCGCGTGTGTACCGATCCATTTGATGAATACGATGCCCCGGCCATAATCCACTGCTGTAACCACGCGATAGTCATTGCCCTTGATATTGAAGACGACACGATCGGCGCCCACAAGGCTGGCATGAGCGTAACTCGCCTTCACTGCCGCGGGGTTTTTCCATTTAGCCCTTCGTACTTCCTGAAACCAGGATTCGAGTGCCGATTTCACCGCGCGCTGATCCCGGTGCCCGGCAAGCTCTTTCACGAATCGTGTGAGCGTGCTGCGAGCAATAATGCGCACGAATCTTAACATGTTCCCAAATCGGGCACAAGATGATAGCGCCTGCTGTACAAAAAACGAAATGGCCGGCTTGAAGGAAGCCGGCCGTTTCGCTAAGTAGAGTTGCTCGAGCGGAGTTGCGATCGGTTAAGCGTTTGCCATCGCCGGCACGCCCACGCTGTTCACCGTCTTCACGATGCGGGACACGATCTGGTAAGGATCGGCCTCGGAGTTCGGACGGCGGTCTTCGAGATACCCCTTGTAGCCGTTCTTGATGAAGTTGACGGGCAGGCGAATCGAAGCGCCGCGATCCGACAGTCCGTAGCTGAACTTATCGATCGCCTGCGTCTCGTGGTGGCCGGTCAGCCGCAGGTGGTTGTCCGGGCCGTACACGTCGATGTGCGCTCCAATGTTCTTTTCGAACGCCTTCATCAGCGACTCGAAATACTCCTTGCCGCCCGATTCGCGCAGCAGCTTGGTCGAGAAGTTGGTGTGCATGCCGGATCCGTTCCAATCGCCGCGAATCGGCTTGCAGTGCAGTTGCAGATCCACTTCGTACTTCTCGCACAGCCGGGCCATCAGGTAGCGCGCGGTCCAAAGGTCGTCGGCGGCTTTGTGTGAGCCCTTGCCGAAGATCTGGAACTCCCACTGGCCCTTGGCGACCTCTGCGTTGATGCCTTCGTGGTTGATGCCCGCATTCAGGCACAGATCGAGATGCTCCTCCACGATGGTCCGCGCGAGGCTGCCCATGTACTTGTAGCCGACACCGCAATAGTAGGGACCCTGCGGCGGCGGATAGCCGTGCTCGGGGAATCCAAGCGGGCGGCCGTCCTTGTAGAGGAAGTACTCCTGCTCGAATCCGAACCAGAGGTCCGGATCGTCCTGGGACGTCGCGCGCATGTTCGTCGGGTGCGGTGTGCCGTCAGGCAGCATCACTTCGCTCAGAACGATATACCCGTCCTTTCGCCCGCCGTCGGGGTACAGTGCCACGGGCTTGAGGATGCAGTCGGAGCTTTTGCCTTCGGCCTGCATGGTTGAGCTGCCGTCGAAGCCCCACAGCGGCAAGTCGGCGAGCTTCGGCGGCTTTTCGAAGTCCTTGATCGTCGTTTTGCCGCGCAGCTCAGGGATCGGCTTCTTGCCGTCGAGCCAGATGTATTCAAGTTTGTACTTAGCCATGGATCTCCTTTGTGCGGGATAAGAAATGTTGAACTACGCACCAAAATCCTAGTGCCAACAGTATAAGGATTTTGTGAAGGTATTTTCACAGGGGCGGCCGAGCCGCGGTTAGTGGTGACGTGCGATGAGAATCATCACCAATAGAATAACAACCGGAATCATGGCCAGCGCGCCATAATAAAGAGCTTTCCGGACAAATTGCGACTTGCGTTTCTGCCAGTTGAGCAGTTCGGGGCGCTGTTCCACGCCGACCTGCTCGGGATGCTCCAGGTCGCGCAGAAACTCCGCGGCGTGGGCGTACCGGTTTCTGGGATCGCGCTCCAGCGCACGGTAAAGAATCTCCTGCAGCTCGGGCGAAATTGAGGGATCAGCTACACTCGGCGGCAATGGATGGTTTAAAAGCCGGTCGTTCATGGCAGCCAGCGGCGTGGAGCCAGAAAACGGCAGCTTGCCCGAGAGCATTTCGTAGAGAATCACGCCCACGGAGTAGAGATCCGACCGTCCGTCGCCGCGCTTGCCCTTTACCTGCTCCGGAGAAATGTAGTTCGGGGTGCCAAGCGCAGCCGTAAAGTTTGCGTAGGTGAGACGGCGCGAGGCGGTATCGCCCGCGATGCCGAAATCGATCAGTTTGATGTGGTCATTTTCGTCGACCATGATGTTCTCCGGCTTCAGATCCCGGTGCACCACGCCATTCGAATGGATATATTCAAGCGCCTTGAGAATCTCTTTGGCAATCTGGATGGCCCGCTCCTGTGGAATACGGCCTTCATTCATGATCTTGCGGAGCAGCTGGCCATTGCACCACTCCATCACCATGTAGACGCGCTTGCGGTCCTTGTCGGGAAAAACCTTCATCACGTTGGGGTGGTCGAGCCGCTCGCCGATGGCGGCCTCGCGCTGGAAGCGATCGAAAAGAATCGGGTCGGCCTCGAGATCGGGATGAGGCACTTTCAGCGCGACGCTGCGGTGATTGCGCAGATCGGTGGCGCGAAAGATGGAGGCCATTCCGCCGCGTGCCACAGGGGCGTCGATGCGATAGGAATCGACCTGTGAGCCCGCTTCCAGACCGTCGTAAAAACCCATCGCGCGTTCGCTCCCGTCGGGCCGATTCCTTCTTTACTCTAGCGGCCACTTCGCCCGGAATCCTAAGGATTCCCTAAGTTTATTGCACGCTGAAGGTGTCGGCTCCGACGTGTTTGGCGGGGTTGGCGCGGCTATGCCGGAAGCCGGTAGGGGCGGCCGCGATACATTCCCACCTGCTCCACGGCGCGAACGCGGATCACCTGCGCCGTGGTGTTGTCGCCGCCGTCGATCTCAACGGCGCGGGCTACCAACTCGCGCGCAATCTGTGCGGCGTCCTTCTTCTGCGATGCGATCGTGGCGATCTCCTCCTCGCTCATCTCGTCGTGCAGTCCGTCGGTGCAGAGCACGAGCACATCGCCGGGCTGGATGGTGAGCGCGTTCGTGTCCGGCGAAACGAACATCTCCGGACCGAGCGACCGAATGAGCACGTGCCGCGCGTCGGAGGCGGGAATTTCACCCGCTGAGATCAGTCCCATTTTGCGCTGCTCATTCACGAGTGTGTGGTCCTGCGTCAGCTGGCGGGCCTTTCCATCGCGCACCAGGTAGCAGCGCGAATCGCCCACGTGCGAGATCACGGCCTGGTCGTAGCGCAGCGCGCAGGCCACCACAGTTGTGGCCATTTTGCGGCCGCGGTATTCCGGCGCGAGGGTGCAATCGTAGACCGCGGAGTTGGCCTGCTGCACGATTTTGGGCAGCAGGCCGATGAGCATGGAGCCAGATTGCGCTTTGGCGAAGTGCTCGGTGATCACCGAGATGGCCTTGGCCGACGCAACTTCGCCCAGGTCCAGGCCGCCGACGCCGTCGGCAACGACGAACAGAAATCCGTGCGAGCGCGCCAGCTGCCGCGAGGATGGGATAAACGACCCCAGTGCGTCTTCATTATTCCTCCGGACCTTGCCGAAGTCGCTGGCTTCGCCGAATTGAACGTCCAACATGTATGCCGCCGCGGTGCTATAAATCCCGCTTTATCACGGGAAGCATGCCTTAGTTATATAAACAACTGCTGGGTGGATTCTATCTTGCCGCCACTAGAGGGCTGCGAGAGAGATTCCACCCAAGTAGTGGCTGAGATTAGGCAACGAATCAGGAAACCGTTTGCTTGCTGGAGAGCAGCACTGCTTTGCCCTTGGCTTTCGAGGATCGCAGGAAGTAAATTCCTCCGTAAATGCCCCAGATCGCGGAGATCGCGAGCGCCAGGTAAGGCTCCTTCCAAGTGCCGTAGCCGAGGAACGGAACGATCAGGTAGGCGGTCATGCAGGCCAGGTTGGCTAAGAGTCCGAAACCAGGGATGAGCAGGTGCAGAACCGGGTTATAGTCGGGGCGCTTGTGGAACGCCACGATGCACAGGAAGCAACTGAGGGCATACAGAATGAAGGTGCCGAAGTTGGAGGTGAGCGTGATCGACAGCAGCGAGTTGGGCAGCGCGGCCATCCTGTCGTGCGTCGAGTAGCCGAAGCTGGAGAAGATGCCGTGGGGCAGCGCGGTGATGGTGGCATCGGTCGGCGCGCTGCCGTCCGCGAAGACCAGAGAGACGGCGACCACGCCGATGATCGCCGAGATCACAGCGAGGGTCCAGATGGCTCTGCGGGGCGAAAGAGATTCGGCGTGCAGCATGCCGAAGTGCTCGGGGGCCTCGTCGTCTTTGCCCATGGCGTAGGTGATGCGAGCGCCGGTGTTCATGCAGCTCAGTGTGGTGCCGATGAGTGCAAGGAAGACGGTGAAGGCTTCAGCCAGCATGAAATAGCGGCCGTTGCCGTGACCGAACAGCGCATCGCCCACAATGATCATCATGTCGCCGATGGGCGCTGCCGAGGCGGCGGCGCTTTGCATGGTATAGCCGGAATTGAGGAAGTAGTTGGCACAGAAATACTCAAACAGGTAACAGAACAGCCCTTGGATGAGCAGTGAAGCGATGACGGCGATCGGTATGTGCTTGGTGGGGTTCTTGGCTTCGCCTCCCATCGAGGTTACCGATTCGAAACCGACCAGGATCAGAATTGCCACGGTGGCCTGGATGAAGATGAAGCTCAATTGGTGGGGCGCGATGACCGAAGCGGCCGATTTGTGGGTGAGGAAGTTGCCTGTGGCGTCAGTCGCAGGGTAGGTGATCGCGAAGGGAACCGGCTTGCCGGTCGAGTCCAGGAGCGGCAGCGGATTTCCGCTTGCGTCGCGCGTAATCGAGCCGTCTTTGGGATTGGTCGCGAACTGATAACTGTAGGTCGCCAGCGTTTGTGAGTCATATTGGAATCCCGGCGAGCCCGAAGGATGATTCGCGCGATAGCCTAGCGCCAGCACGCTGAAGACGATCAGCGCGGAGATTTGGATCACGTTAATGGCAATGTTGACCGCAGTCGAAGCTCCGGCGCCCTTGGCCGCAATCCAGGCCACGAAGAAAGAGAAGGCCACAGCGACCAGCGCCATGAACACCGGTCCGGGATTCGAGCCGCTGAGGAATGCGGGATACAGGAAGCCGACGACGTAGCCGACAAAGATGCCGGTCGTCGCCACCATCACGCCGGGATAGACCCAGTAGTAGAGGTGCGAGCCCCAGCCCACGATGAACTTGGCCACGCGGGCGTACTTGAAGGCTTTGTCCTGGGAGAGCAACGCCTGCTCTGCGTAGTAGTAGCTGGAGCCGGTGCCGGGATAGAGCTTGGAAATCTCCGCGTAGGCCACCGCCGTGGCCAGACAGAGCAGCAAGGCGAGGACGATGCCAAACCACATGGCAGGCGAGGTGGTGCCCTCCGTGGCCTGGATGAAGAAAGTGAGCCAGAGGAAGGCGCCAGGGGCGATGAGCGCCATTGCGTTGCTGGTAAGCCCGGTTAACCCGAGCGTGGCCTGCATCTGAGGTGCTTTCTGCTCTGCCATAAACAATCTCCTGAGATTTTAATTTCGAATGCCTGCTCCCGGTGGCGGGCGGCCGGGAATTGGTTTAGGGGGCCGGGTCCGGTGACTTGCCCGGTCCGCGAACTCATTCCGGTGCTCTGAGCGTATCGCTCCCCCCATCAGGGTAAGATAAAGAAACTTCGCGATATCTGTCATGCCAAAAATCTTTAACCTATAGGCGCTTGCGTCAACAATTTCAAGTATTCTCCGCACTTTTCGCGGCGCCGAATTTAGGGTGCCAGACTTCTCGTCCGTTCGGACGAGGGTCCTTCGCTGCTCGTCCACCGGAAATGAAGACTGCGAAAATGCATTGATCTTCTGGGGAAGATTGCGGCGACCGGTCGAAGTTTTGCTTTAATGGTGTCCGAATCAAAATGCAATGAAGAACCTGTTAAAATTCCATTTTCCCTGGACGAATGCAGAACAAGTTGGGAATCCCGCTGATGTGACTTCAATCCACGGAAGTTAAAGGGCTTCGTGTATGGCAAATGTGCTCGCCGATGCTTCGCTCTCGCGGAAAGCGGCTGCGGGATTGTCGCCGAGGGTTCGCGCGCACTCCGATCTGCGGATAGGCCGCCCGCGCCGCTCCGGTTTGCAGCCGCTCTTATTCACGCTCGAATGCGCGCTCGGCGTTTCGGCGGTGGTTCTGGTTGCGGCCATCGCGCACTGGTCGAGCTGGCTGTTGCCCGTGGCCGTGCTGCTCTATCTGCTGATCGTTGTTCCCACCGCACTTTTGTGCGGATTCTGGCAGGCGGCGATCGTTTCGCTCTCGGCCGTCCTGGCGCAGAGTTACTTCACCGCGCGTCAACCGCAGTTCGCGGACGCGCCAGCCCAGTCGATCACGCTCGTGGTGTTCCTGGTGGTCGCGGTGATTGTCAGCAGGCTCTCCGCTCGAGTCACGGATCACGCACGTGAAGCAGAGCTGCGGGGCAGGCAGATGCACGACCTTTACGAGTTCACGCGACGCACGCTCCAGATGAATCTGCACATGGAGCCGGGCCCGCAGCTTGCCGAGCTGGTGCACGAAATCTTCAATCTTGAAGCTGTCGCAGTCTTCGACGCCGACTTGCACGACGTGTATACCGCCGGCTATTGGAGTACGGATCCGCTCGAGCTTGCGCAGAACGTCTACTACTTCGAAACTTCGAACGACGATCCGCAATCCGGAATCGGCCGCCGTGTGGTTCGGCTGGGCTCGGTACCTATCGGCAGCCTGGTTGTCCGAGGGGAAACCAGCCCTCTGATCAACAATGCAATTGCCTCGCTGATCGCCATCACCTTCGACCGCTATCGCGCCTTTGCCAACGAGAGCCGCATTGAGACGGAACGCCGTACCGAGCAATTGCGTTCCACGGTGCTCGACAGCCTGGCGCATGCCTACAAAACGCCGCTGACTGCGATACGCGCCGCATCCACGGGACTGGGCGAAATGGGGCATCTCTCGCCCGGCCAGGCCGAGCTGGTTGCGCTCATCGACGAGCAGACCGGATTACTCGGCGAACTGACCACGCGCCTGCTCACCACGGCACGGCTCGATAGCGGCGAGGTCTCGATCAATGTCGCGCAGGTCAGTGTTGGCTCGCTGATGGAACAGATTCTGGACAGCATGAAGGACCGGCTGGCCAGCATGAAGGTGGCAGTCGAAATTGAAGACGAAGATCTGGTCATAAGCTGCGACCGGCAGATGATGGAGATGTTGCTGACGCAGTACATCGACAACGCGTGCAAGTACTCGAGCTTCGGCAGCACGCTCACCATCCGCGCCGTCGCGGCCGTCGGCGAAGCGATCTTTTCCGTGCACAGTTACGGGCCGGTCATCCCCATGGCCGACCGGGAACGAATCTTCGATCGCTACTATCGCTCGTCGACCTATTCCAATCGCGCGCCCGGCACCGGGATCGGGCTTTCGGTGGCCAGGCGCGCAGCGCAGATTCACGGCGGCTACGTCTGGGTGACGAGTGACGAGCAGGAAGGCACCACCTTTTTTGCAGCCATTCCGTTCGCAACGGAGAAAGCGAGCAATTAAGAATGCAGACCTCCATACGCATACTCGTGGTCGACGACGAGCCGGCGATTCGCCGCGCTTTGCGTCCGCCGCTCGTTGAGCTTGGATTTCACGTGGCGGAGGCGTCGCGAGGCGAAGAAGCGTTGCAGGTGTTGCGCGGGGCCGCATACGACGTGGTATTGCTCGATATCAACATGCCCGGTATCGGCGGCATTGAGACCCTCCGCCGCATTCGCTCCCTAGCTCCGCGCCTGCCGGTCCTGATGTTGACGGTGCGGGACCAGGAGGAAGACAAGGTGGAAGCGCTCGAGATAGGCGCCGACGACTACGTCACCAAGCCCTTCAGCACGCGCGAGCTCGTGGCCCGCATGCGCGCCGCGGTGCGCCGCGTGCGCGCTCCGGCCCGGCCTGAGGATGCGCCGATCGAGATCGGCGAGATTCGCCTGGAGCCGGTGAAGCGCCGCGTAACCAAAGGCGGGGCGCCGGTACGGCTCACACGCAAGGAGTTCGACATCCTGTGGTGCCTGATGAGCCGCTCGGGCCGCGTGGTGACCTATGCCAAGCTGCTCACGGCGGTCTGGGGTATGGAGTGCCGCGAGGAAGTGGAGTACCTGCGCACCTTCGTGCGCCAGTTGCGCAAGAAGATCGAAGACGATCCCTCGAATCCTCTCTATTTGCTCACCGACGTCTACGTGGGTTACCGCTTCGCCGACGCGCAGATGTTTCAGGAGGATTCGGCTGCAGAAAAGCGTGCAATGGAACGCGAACCGGAGCCGGTCGCCGAAGAGGCGCTCTGAGTGGAGGTGCCCTGCGAAGACGTGTTTTGGCAAGAAGCGTTCTGATCCGAATGCGCCAAGGCGCTATTCGTTGTAGTGCAGCAAACTGAATACGTCATAGCCCTTGAAGCGGTCGCGGCCCTTGAGGAAGTCGAGCTCCACCGCGAATCCCAGTCCGGCAATCACTCCTCCCAGCTGGTTCACGAGCTTCACCGTCGCCTCCATCGTCCCGCCGGTCGCAAGTAGATCGTCGACCAGAATCACATTTTGGCCGGGCACAATTGCGTCCAAGTGGATCTCAAGCGCGTCCGATCCGTATTCGAGGTCGTAGGTCACGCGCGCCACCGGGGCAGGCAGCTTGCGCGGCTTGCGCACCGGGACGAATCCAGCATTGAGCCGGTAAGCCAGAGCCGGGCCAAAGATGAAGCCGCGCGCCTCGATTCCCAGCACGAGGTCAATTTTTTGCGCGATGTAATGCGCGGCCAGAGCGTCGATCATTTGCGCGAAGCCGGTCTTGTCCTTCAGCAGCGTCGTGATGTCGTAAAAGAGAATCCCCGGCTTGGGGAAATCGGGAACGGTGCGCACCAGTTTCTTGAGGTCTTCCACGTTGACGTGAGGCTTCGCTTCCGTCATTCGGGCGATTTGCTCCTTCAGGCTGTTCAGGCACAATTTCTCAATCAGGTGAGGGCAGAGAACAGGCGGGAATCCGGTTCATTTTTCTCTTCGATTATAGGGGGTCAGATTACAGAGGTTCAGCGGCTTCGCATTGCGCGACCCCTCGTTACCACGCACCCCTCGTTACCACGCACCCCTCGTTACCACGCACCCCTCGTTACCACGCACCATCGATGCGAAACGTCGCCAGGTTGGCGCCTTCGCTTTCGGCCAGCGTGTGCTCGTCTACGCGATCCACGCGGCTGCCGCGCGGGCCGCGGCGCAGGCTCAAGCGCAGCTCGTCCAGGTCGGCGGGTTCGCCCGTCGCGACGACTTCTACGTGACCTTCTTCTGTGTTGCGCACCCAGCCGCGCAGATTCAGCTCTGAGGCCTCACGCTGCACAAACCAGCGGAAGCCCACGCCCTGCACCCTGCCTTGTACGAGAAAGTGAAGAACCATCGCCCTTGGTCAGTGTTGCAGATGGGCAAAGCTCGCGCAACTCGGGGGGCGCAATCGGCAGTACAACTGGGCGAGCGCAGGCGGGACGGCGTAGGGAAGCTCGATCGGAGTTGCCGCATTGCCAGGAGCGCAGCGCCGAACTAAAAAACGTAGGGGACAAGCGCCTTCACGCGGCGGCGGTAATCGGGATATTCGCGTGGAAAGGCTTCCAGCATGAGCCGCTCCTCCTGCCGCATCTTCAACGCGAAAGCGCAGACGATGATTGCGAAGCCGAGGGGGCAACGCCAGCGATCGATCTCAATGACCGTTCCGGCCAGCGCGAGCAGCAATCCGGTATAAATAGGGTGCCGCGCGAGCGAATAGGGACCGCGGACGATCAGCTCATGATCGGCCTTCACCGTTGCCCGGGCGCTCCAGTTGCTGCCGAGCGTCAGCCGAGCCCAGGCGGCAAACAGAACGCCGGCAGCCGTGATGGCGAAGCCAAAATACTGCACGGCTGCGGTATACGGCAGAAAGCGGCTGTCGATCCACGAATCCAGCCACGACTCCGGAAGAAGAAACCCGCTGATCAGCAGGCCGCCGAGCACGATCGGCACAACGTGAAGGGCGCGATCGCCGATGGACTGCGATCTTTCTGTGGGTTTTGAGAAAAACGCCGACACCAGCCACAGGATTCCCAGGGCCATCCAGCAGGTGCCAACGGCAGCAAGAACGTTGAAAGCCATCGAAACCGCCTCCCATAAAGATACGCCGTTCCCATTGTGCCAGTTCCCGAATTGGATCGGAGAGGCTGAACCCCGTTGCGGCGCACCATTCGCGCTACACTGGAGGTTGCGATGGTCTTCGTTCTCGACAATTACGACTCCTTCACTTACAACCTCGTGCAATACCTCGGCGAGCTCGGCGCCGAAGTTGTGGTGCGCCGCAATGACGAGCTCACGCCGCAGGAGGTCGAAGCGCTCAAGCCGGAGCGGATCCTGCTGTCGCCGGGCCCCTGCACGCCTCACGAAGCAGGCATCCTTGTTCCGTTGATCCGTCACATGGCCGGGAAAGCGCCGATCCTCGGCGTGTGTCTCGGCCACCAGGCGATCGGTGAGGCATTCGGCGGCAAAGTGGTGCGCGCGCACACGTTGATGCACGGCAAAACCAGCGCGGTCGAGCACGATGGCCACGGTGTCTTCTCCGGCTTGCCCACGCCGCTCACCTGCACGCGCTATCACTCGCTCATTGTTGAAGAGGACTCGCTGCCGGCGGAGCTCGAGGTCACAGCACGCTCCACCGAAAGCAACGGCGCCGAGCGGGTGATTATGGGACTGCGGCATCGCACCCTGCCGATCGAGGGCGTCCAATTCCATCCTGAAAGTGTGCTCACCGAGGGCGGGCATCAGATGATCAAGAACTTCCTCGGGGCGTAACGCGATGGTTCGCAGGGCAAAGGTGCCGGGCCGATGCACATTGCAGCGCGGGCTCCGCATCATCTCTGCAGGACTCCTCTTCACTCCCGCGCTGGCGATTGCCCAGGTTCCCGCTGCGCAGCCAACGATGCCGGCAAACCAGCAGACTCCTATTCCCGCTGCGCAGCCCGCGCAGGCCCCACAAACTCAGCCGCAGCCCGCGACACCTGCACCGCTTCCGGCACAAACGCAAATGCCCGCGCCGCTGGGCGGCGTTGCGCAGCCGCCATCAATGACTACGCCTCCGCTCGCCATCGTTCCACTCGACATGTCGATCCCAGGCTCCGCGATCACGGTCTCCGGCACCACGCAGACGTGGAAAGGCCGGGCGTACATCAGCAGCAGCGGAGCCGTCACTGCCGGGCAGCAGATGGCGCAGGTCACGCTGCCTTATCGCGGCACGCTGCGCGTTTGCCCGTCCACCACGGTGCGGCTCGCAATCGATACCAGCGTTCCGGCGAACGAAGTTCCTGGGCTGATGATCGCGCTCGAGGGCGGCGCGATTGAAACCAGCTTCGCCATCACGCGCAACTCCGACCAGTTGCTCACGCCAAACTTTCACATCATGATCGCCGGCCCCGGCGCTTCCGAGGTGAAGGTCAGGCTGGGCGTGGGTGGGGACACCTGCGTGGACAACTCCGGCGCCAACGCGCCATACGTGCTCGTCTCGAGCGTCTTCGATAGCGGACTCTACCGCGTGCAGCCGGGCCAGCGCGTGATGTTCGAGCACGGCGATATTCATACTGTGGTCGATGATGAGAAGGAACCCTGCGGCTGTCCGCCGCCGGGCCAGAAGGCCAACGAGTTCCCGCTGGCGCAGAGCGAAGGCCTGGCGCCGCCTGCGGTTTTGCCGCCGACCCTGCCAACCAATCCGACTGGCGGCAGCGGAGCCGCTTCCACGACGCTGGTCTACAACGGGAGCGAGAAGCCTGCGCAGACCGCGACGATTCCGCCGCCTCCGCCAGCGCCGCAAACCACGCAGGCGCCTGCGAGCCAGGCTGTGCAGCCGCAACAACAAAAGAAGCCGGGAGTGCTCCACAAGATCGGCCGCTTCTTCAGGAAGGTCTTCGGCGCGGAGTCGAGCGGCCAGTAGCCGGCAGGTGATTACATCTCCCGCGCGCGCTCGATGGCGCGAATCACGGCCTGCGCCTTGTTGATCGATTCGCGATACTCGAGCTCCGGAACGGAGTCGGCCACAATTCCTGCTCCCGCCTGCACCGAGCCCTTGCCGCCAGCCGAAAGCATCGACCGGATCGCGATGCAGGAGTCGAGATTGCCCGAGAAATCGGCGTACAGCACCGCTCCGCCATAGGCGCCGCGGCGCACGGGCTCCAGCTCTTCAATAATCTCCATGGCGCGCACCTTGGGCGCGCCGCTCAGGGTGCCCGCAGGGAAGCAGGCGCGCAGCGCGTCCACGGCAGTCAAATCCGGCCGCAGCTTGCCCAGGATCGAGCTCACAATGTGCATCACGTGGCTGTAGCGTTCGACGAACATCAGCCGGTCCACCTTCACGCTGCCGAACTCGCTCACCCGGCCCACGTCATTGCGGCCCAAATCGACGAGCATGACGTGCTCGGCGCGCTCCTTCTCGTCGTGCATCATGGCGTCGGCAATCGCCAGGTCTTCGGCTTCGGTGGCTCCGCGCGGCTTGGTTCCCGCGATGGGGCGATATTCCACCTTGCCCTGATGCACCCGCACCAGCAGCTCCGGCGACGAACCGGCCAGCTCCACCGTCCCGCTTAGTTTTGCCGTTTTTGCCCGCTTCGCGGTCTTCGCTGCTCCCGCTCCGAGCGGCGCGTCCGGCGCGGATCGCAAAAAGAACATGTAGGGGCTTGGATTCACCGTGCGTAGCGCACGGTACACCTGGAAGGTGTCGACGCCGGCGTCCACATCGAATCGCTGCGAGATGACCGCCTGGAAGACGTCGCCAGCGGCGATGTACTGCTTGGTCTTCTCTACTGCGGACAGATAATCCTTCTTCGCCGTGCGGTGCTTCACCTTCAGCTTTGGCAGTTTGCGCGGCTTCGACCGCGCGAGTGCAGGCAGCGGTCGCGCCAGGCTTTTTTCCAGCTTGTCGAGCCGCTTGATGGCGTTCTGATAGGCTGCAGTCGTTTTGCCGCGCGTGACATTCGCCGTGACCACCAGCCAGATCTCTTTGCGCACGTGGTCGAAGGCCAGCACTTCGTCGAAAAACAGCAGGCAGGCGTCGGGGATGCCCAGCTCGTCCTTGGCTCGCACCGGGAGCCGTTCGATCTGGCGCACCGCATCGTAGGAAAAAAACCCAACCGCGCCGGCCGTGAACGGGGGCAGCCCGGGCAGCCGCGCCGGCTTATGACCGCGCAGCGCATCGCGCAGTACCGCGAAGATGTCGCCCTCGCTGCGCGTGGTTTTGCGCCCCTCGGTGATCGAGATTTGGCGCCCGCGCGCCACGATGCGCTTGAATGGCGCCAAACCGATAAACGTGTACCGCCCCAGCTGCTCGCCGCCCTCTACCGACTCCAGTAGAAAGCACTCGCGCTCAGTCCAGGCTGCGCGTAGAAAAGCGGAGACCGGCGTCTCCAGGTCGGCCGAAAGCGTACGGTAAACGGGAACCAGCGTGTGATCCTTGGCCAGCGCGGCAAATTCAGCGCGGCTCGGGTGGGCAGTGCGTTGGGAGCCTTTCATCAAGCCTAAGTTTAACTGTTCCAGTCAGCACTCGGAGCCTTGAGGAACTTGCCAGCTCGCTAGGCGCGTGAAAACATGATGGCGTGATTAGGAGCCTCAAAAGGGCACTGGCAATAACTCCCTTTCTAGGAGTGGGGCTTGTTTGTTGTTCGCAAGATTTGACTGTCCACGTGATGTCGGACTCATCGCATCCTAAACCGGTTTCTGGAGTTGCCGTCCAGCTCTTTCCTCAACCTGCAATGCCTGGGAGCCGCAAGGTCATCTCTCAAAAGTCTGACTCAAACGGAATGGTGGTTTTCCGCAATATAGACCTGACCTCAATCGCTTGGAGTGTCGGTATCTATAACCTTGGCACCATGAACCTTGGCACCATGGCCGATCGTGTAGTGATCCTTTGTAGGCCAGAGAATGCTTCCTCTCAAGGATTTCGTCGAGGATTTCAGCCTGACATCACATCCCTTCCCGCCGAGATTACCCTCTACGCTCGAAGACCCAGCCTCGGCGAACAGATGCAATACCTCTTTCTCGGGCCGTAGTCGCCGCTGCCTGCCAAACCAAGCTGACCCAGTTCCGTTTACACGCCGCCTTGACGCCGCCTCCCAACCATCCTAGACTCACTGAGGTTTGGCCGGTTTTTCCTTGCAGCGGGGGCAAACCCCGGCTGAAGCGCAAAATCCAATGCAGGCCGCCGCGCTTCAGTATGCTTGAAGAGCAACCGGGGCGATTTTCCGATCAGGGATTCCGGGAGGCGCTTCCGGAGCAGCGAACGCGGCGGCGCCGGAGACGGCCGGGATGGAGAGTTCGATGGCAACTGGAACCACCAATATGACGCTCGACCGGGAGATCAATCCCTGGGAAGCGCAGGGCGCGCGCTTCGAATTTGCAGCGCGTAAGCTGAATCTCGACCCCGGGCTTTGGAAGGTGCTGAGTAGCCCATCGCGCGAAATCATCGTTCATTTCCCCGTGCTGCTCGACAACGGCTCCATTGAAGTTTTCACCGGTTTCCGCGTGCAGCACTCCATGGCGCGCGGACCGTGCAAGGGCGGCCTGCGCTACGCGCCCGAAGTGACGCTGGACGAAGTGCGCGCGCTGGCGAGCTGGATGACCTGGAAGTGCGCCGTCGTCAACATTCCCTTCGGCGGAGCCAAGGGCGGCGTCATCTGTGATCCCAAAACCATGAGCCGCGGCGAGCTGGAGCGCATGACCCGCCGCTACACCGCGGAGATCATCGAGTTTATCGGGCCCGAGAAAGACGTTCCCGCGCCGGATGTGAACACCGACGAGCAAACCATGGCATGGATCATGGACACCTACTCCATGCACATGCGCCAGACCGTGACCAGCGTCGTGACGGGCAAGCCGCTCAATATCGGCGGCTCGCAAGGCCGCATGGAGGCTACCGGCCGCGGCGTGATGGTGGCCTGCGACGAGAGCCTTCGCTATCTCAAGATCGCCCAGGACGGCTGCCGCGTCGTCCTTCAGGGATTCGGCAACGTCGGATCCAATGCCGCGCGGCTCATGCAGGAGCGTGGATATAAGATCGTCGGCGTCGGCGAGCAAGACGGCGGCCTCTACAATCCCTCGGGCATCGATGTTCATCAACTGCTCGAATACAGATACCGTAACAACACGATTCTCGGCTTCCGCGGCGCGGAGGCCATGCCCAGCGAGGAGCTGCTCGTCTCCGACTGCGAGATTCTCATTCCTGCAGCGACCGAGAACGTGATCACCAGCCGCAACGCCGAGAGGATAAAGGCGCGGGTGATCGTGGAAGGCGCCAATGGACCCACCACAGCCGTGGCCGATGAGATTCTCTCTGCGAAGCGGGTGTTTATCGTGCCGGACATTCTGGCCAACTCCGGCGGTGTAACGGCCAGCTACTTTGAGTGGGTGCAGGATCGCCAGGGCTACTTCTGGAAGGAGTCGGTCGTGAACGAGCGGCTGGAGACGATCCTGCGCGAGAGCTTTGACGATGTGGTGCGCTACGCCGAAGCCCACGACGTGAATAACCGCATCGCGGCCTACATGCTGGCCATCGATCGCGTCGCCTTCACCATGAAGCAGCGCGGCATCTACGCCTGAGGCAGATCTCTTCTGTGCTCAGCCAGTTGTAGCTGCGCGACAGCATTAGCGAGGAGTGCGAGCCCCTTCTCGCTTTTTCATGCGCATAACATGAAGGTAACGTGACATGAAGGTAATCTGCGCGCGGCCGCTGGAACGGCGCGACTTCTCAACCGGTGCAATAATAGTGTCACGCCGCCAGAGACTTGAAAGTGCGGCGCTGGCGCATGAATCTCCCCAACTCCATCACGATGACGCGGATCGTCATGATCCCGTTGTTCCTGTGGATTTTGTCGCCGCACTTCCCCTGGCAGGGACCGGCGGGCATGCAGGAGATTACGGCGTCGGTGCTCTTTGTGCTCGCCTCCATCACCGATGGATTCGACGGCTACCTTGCGCGCAAGCGTGGCCAGATCACCACCATGGGCATGCTGCTTGACCCGCTCGCCGACAAGATCATGGTCACCGCGGCGCTCATCGCGCTGGTCGCCTACAATCCTGACGTTGTAAAGGTCTGGATTGCCGTGGTCATCATCAGCCGTGAGTTCCTCATCTCGGGTCTGCGCTCCATCGCCGCGTCGGAAGGATTCACCATTACCGCGAGCGAGTTGGGGAAGCTCAAGACGGTGGTCCAGATCGTCTCGGTTGTCTCCGCGATCCTCGCTCATCGCTGGGCGGAATGGCAGGTCGGCGTCATCGTCATTCCCGTTCGCTGGTATGCCATCGCCGCCATCTACTTCACGGTTCTCGTCTCGACGATTTCGGCGGTCGACTACTTCATCGGCTTCTGGAAAAAGATCGATCACGCCTCAAAAGATCGCCGCCAGGCCGCTGTGCTCTCGCGCGGCAAAAGCGTCCGCATCTCGTAAAAGCAGGGAAGAGCCAGCGCAGATCATCGACCATTGTTCACTGACCTCGATCTCTGATCCCTATTCCCTGGTCTTTGCTATCGCGCAATCGGCAACGGATGCGGTTGAGGCGGCCAGGTCGCGGATGCACTCAATCACCAGCGCAGGCTCGTCGAGATGGATCCAGTGCTCGCTCTGCTCGGCGATCAACTGGCGCACGTTGCTGCCAATGTGCTCGAGCTGATTTTCGTTCAGCGGCACGGCCGCGTGCGGCGTGATCACTGTCACCGGAATGCTGCGGATGGGCTCGGCGATGTGCATCTCGCGCACCGTCTGCGGGATCGACTGGAGATGCGCGAGCAGCCCCGCATAATACGACGGCCGCGACCAGTGCGCCGCCATGATCGGCCACGCGCTGCGCGGCATCTTGCTCGCCTGAGCGGTCAACCGGTTCAGCGTATTGCGGCCGTCGGGAACGGCGACCTGCGCAAGTCGCCCTGACAGTTTTCCGGCGCGGCAAAACAGGAGCGTTACTGCGAGCCGCGCCGCGCCGAACTGCGTGATCGGCAGGGCATAGCGGATCAGCCGATTGCCGAAGTCGATGTTTCCTTGCCGGGCTGGATTGAGCGGCGGCCACTCTTCGCAGCGCATCGGATCGACGAGCAGAATGCCGGCAACTTCACCCGGATAGAGCAGCGCGAAGCGGCGCATGACCAGCCCGCCGAAGGAGTGGCCCACGAGAATGAATGGCGGCCTGACTCCCGCGCGTTCGAGCATCTGCTGCAGCTCGGCGGCAACGTTTACGGGCGTGCGCTCGGTGCGAGGCGCGTCGCTCCAGCCGAGCCCGGCGCGGTCGTAGGAGATGGTGCGCGCGAAGCCGGAGACTTCTTCCTGGATGTGCCGCCAGTTCAAATGAGTCGCGCCGATGCCCGATTCAAAAACCACCGTCGGCTCGCCTTCGCCGAGCTCACAAAGGAATAGCCCGCAACCGTTCGCCGTTCTGACCCATCGGCCCATGCCGGTGTACAACCTGCGATCGCGCCAACTCCCGAGGCCCTGGTAGATTGCTCCCGCCAGCGCCAGAGTTGCGAGCGATGCGACGATCCAGAGGCCGGCGATCATGATCCCCCTATAGCATTTTCGGAATTGCTGTAGACCGAAAGCACGCACTCAAGTGGCTTTTTCCCTCACCGGGGCCCCCGCAGACAGGTCTTCGTCTGTGGGGTGGAAGTAAAGCCACCTTTTTCACGGCCCTCAAAAAACTCGATGTATATTCCAAAAATGTCTTAAAACCGCGTAAGCTGAGCGGGACTGAAGTCCTTGAGCGTGAGGTTCGCCTTCGGCGAGCCGCGATCGAAGATGAGCAGCGTCGAGCCGTCCTGGCCGCGTGTTTTCATCTCGATCTGGTGCGCAGCCCAAAGGCCGCCCTCGTGCATCAGCCCGTAGTAAGTGAACTCCTTCACCGCTCCGGTTTCTTTTACCGTCTTCTCCACATAAACAGGGAAGGCGATCGTGGGGTCGATCCATGCCTTCACTTCAGAGTAATGCGTCCGGTCGCCGGCGCCGGGCGTGCTCCGGATCACGTCGCAATCGCGCGCACCGAACTTGGCCTTTTCCACTAGTGTTTGATTCGGCCAGAAGATCTGCTCCTCCAGAAAATCTTCGTAACCGAAGGTGGGTCCCAGCGGGCCCTCACTCCATTTATTGAACGGCAATGGCAGGGGCGCCTTGTCGCCGGGATGCGCGATCCAGATCGCACTTTTCCCATCCGGCCGCAGCTCGACCAGAACATGCGTCGCGGCGGCAGCGTCGGGCGCTCCGGACTTCGCTCCGCCCATCTCTACCTTCACCCGCAGCACGCCGGGAAACCAGTGCGCTTTAATCGTAATCGGATAACTGATGCGCGCGCCGCTTGGTTGCACCCACACCAGATGGCCGGTCGTGCTGAAGTCCGTCGCCTCCATCCGCTGCCGCGCCGTTGCCACCAGCGAGCGCACATCGACGGCTGGTGCACTGGGGGTCGGTGCACCGGGGCGTGGCCCGCTGGTCTGCGCGCTCAGTGCCGGAATCACGACCACCATGCATGCGGCGCGCAGCAGCTTCACGTTAGAATCCTCTTCGCGATTCGGTCCTCTTCACGATTCAATCTTGCCGTCGCGCACGCGAATCCGGCGCGGTGCGCTGTTGGCAATGTCGTTCTCATGCGTCACGATCACCAGCGTCATGCCCCGCCGCTCCTGGATGCCGCGCAAAATCTCCATGATGTGCGCCGAGTTCACGCTGTCCAGATTTCCCGTCGGCTCGTCGGCCAGCAGGATCGTCGGATCATTAGCCAGCGCACGCGCAATCGCAACGCGCTGCCGCTCGCCGGCCGAGAGTTCATTGGGATAATGATTGATGCGTTGCCGCAGGCCCAGCTCTTCGAGCAAAGCGGCAGCGCGCTCCGCACGATCGCTTGCCCGTTTGTGCATGGCCAGCATCGCTACCTGCACGTTTTCGACCGCGCGCAGCGTTGGCAGCAGATGGAAGGCCTGAAAGATGAAGCCCACTTGCTGGGAGCGATAGCCGTCGAGATCGACCGCCGTTCCCAGCGCCGCTCCGCGGAACAGCACTTCGCCCTTCGTGGCAGTGTCCAGGCCGCCCAGCAGGTGCAGCAGCGTCGACTTCCCGCTGCCGCTCGCTCCGGTGATCGCCACGTACTCGCCGGCGGTGATCACCGCATCCACGCCGCGCAGCGCCTCAACACGGCCGTCGTCGTAGCTCTTGACCAGGCCGCGCGCTTCGAGCAGCGGACTACTCATAGCGCAGCGCCTCCACGGGCGACAGCCGCGCACCGCGCCACGCCGGATACGCGCCCGCGGCGATCCCCGAGACAATCGCGATGCCGAAGGACTCGATGAGGTGAAGCGGCGCCACTGATGGCGAAACGATGCTCGCCGCCTGCGGCATCGCGGACAGTAGCTGCAGGCCGCCCCAACCCACGGCAATGCCGAGCAAGCCTCCGACGACGCCCAATGCCGCCGCCTCGGTGAGGATCAGCAGAATCACGTGCCGGCCCTTCCAGCCGATCGCGCGCAGAATGCCGATCTCGCGCGTGCGCTCAAAGACGCTCATTGCCATCGTGTTCGCGATTCCCAGGATTCCGATCAGCAGCGCAATCGATGAAGTGCCCCACGCCACCGAGTGCGCCAGCGCCACCAGTTGATTGTTCTGCGCGCGGTCCGTCGCGGGGTCGGCATGCACCCCCGGCACCGCAGCCTCAATCTCCGTCTCGGCCCGCTTCACGTAGTGGTCGTAGGCCTCGCCGGGCGGGACGGGCTTCAGCTTCACGTGAAACGCGGTCACCTTGCCATCCATGCTGGAGATCATCTGCATCTGGTCGAGCGGCATGATCACCGCGCCGTCTTCCAGCGCCGTCCCACCGTGATAGATTCCCACTACGGTAAACACCGTGCCCTGGATGGTGAGTGTGTCGCCGACCTTCTTCTTCAAGTCGTCGGCCAGCAGGTTGCCCAGCATCACTTCGTGCTTGCCATCCTTGAAGCGCCCCCCGGAAAGATAATGGAGCGTATCGAGCTCGTAAGAGGTCCCCAGCCATCCATAAACCAGCGCATTCACTTCCGGCGTCAGGTCAATGAGATTGAAGATCATCGGAACTGCACGCTGCACGACTGGCACGGCGCTGATCTTCGGCCCCAGCGACTCGCTCAGCGACGTGTTGATAAAGTTCCTCTCCACCACCGCAATGTCGGTGCCGGCATTCGAATAAAGGTGCATCCATTCATTCTCGAAGGCGCGCGAAAATCCCACGAGCGCCACGAAGGCCCCGATGCCCATCGTGATGCCGCCCAGTGTGAGGAGTGTGCGGAGGCGCCGGCGCCAGAGATTCTTCCACGCGAATCCCGTGAACGAGAGTTGTGCGGCCATGGTTTTAGGAGGGTTCCTCGAATTTAGGATGCGTCTTTTTGCGTCAGTGTATCGGTCCGGCAGAGTTCTGTCTATTCCAGAGTGTATTGATCGCGGGCAATCGTTCCACCCGCCTGCGCTTTTCTCACGTGATCAAAAACGAGGAACGATTTTCTTCAAGCTCATCGCAAAACCCTGCTCCGGCAGTGCAAACGGGGCACACGTCTGCAGCAGCCGGAGATTTCCAGACCAGCTCGGTCGGCTCTAAATTGTGTTCAGCGGTTGGCCGCGAGGGCCGTCGGAAGGAATCGATCTGCTTGAGCAGGACCCCAGGAAATCAGTGGTGTCGTGCTAGCGGTCGCGTCCTCTCGACATGCCGGCGCTGCCTTTGCGCGCCGTGTAGCAATCGCGGCAATACACCGGACGATCACCACGCGGCTCAAACGGCACGGTTGTTGGCTGACCGCAACCGGAACAAATCACGGGAGTTCCCTGTGATGGAGCCGCTCGGTAGCCGGATCCTCCTCCTCCCCCTTGCTCGTTCTTCTTTGCCATGCGGCAAGGTTTGCAGCGCTTGGGAGTCGAAAAACCGCGTTCTGAAAAGAATGACTGATCAGCGGCAGTGAAAGTGAATTCCTGTCCGCAGTCGCTGCAAGTCAGTTGCATGTCTCCGGCCATAGTTCTCCTCGTGAGGGAATTGTACAGCCCATTTCGTAGATTTAGTACAAGGATTCTTTTGCAATTAAGTCGTCACCGCGAACAAATGGCTCGCTCGCAACCCGTGAAGGCTGCGGGCTATAGAGTTCTTCTCGCCGGAGCGCGGCAGATCGATCCGATTCGCTGTGCGCAGCAAACGGCCGCCATCGATTCATAACCCGGCAAGCCAAAGCCTGGGCGCGCTATCATCGTTGCACTCAATCTTTCACTTGTATCTTGCACCTGTTTTCTGGGCCCTATGCGCATCCTGTATGTGCTCACCTCGCTCGGCATCGGCGGAGCGGAAAAGCTGGCGCTGGCTCTCGGCGAGCAGATGGCGCGCCGCGGGCACACGGTCGCGCTGCTGGTCCTCATGCCGCCCGTCCCGGAACAGTGGCCCACTCATCTCGAGGCCATTCATCTCGGTATCACACGCTCGTTCTTCAGCCGGTTCTCCGGCATCCTGCGAGCGCGCCGCTTCGCCGCCGCGTTTCGCCCCGACATCATTCACAGCCACAGCTTTCATGCCAATCTCATCGCCCGTGTGTTGTGGCCATTCGTACCCGGCGCGGCAGTCGCCACCGTGCACAACGTTTACGAGGGCGGCACGCTGCGCATGTTTTGCTATCGAATCACCGACGGGCTGAGCCGGCGCACTGTTGCCGTCAGTGAAGCCGCGGCGCGGCGCTTCATTCACCTCAAGGCCATACCAGCGAAGAAATGCGCGGTAATCGCGAATGGAATCGATACAGTGAAATTCGCGCCCGATGCCGCGCGGCGAGCGCGCATGCGCGCCGATCTCGGAATTCTCGAGAATCAGTTTCTATGGCTCGCCGCGGGCCGCATCGCACCGGCAAAAGACTATCCGAATCTGTTGCGAGCTTTTACTCTGGTTCACGCGCCCGATCCGGATGCGCATCGTCCGGATGCCCGGCTCTGGATCGCAGGTGAAGGCATTGACGCGGATCTTGCTATGCTCGGCGCGCTCGCAAGAGATCTCGGGATCGAGAAGAACATCCGCTGGCTCGGCCTTCGCCGCGACATGCCCGCGCTGCTCGAAGCGGCAGATGCATTCGTTTCAGCGTCAGCCTGGGAGGGAATGCCGCTTGCGGTCGGAGAAGCCATGGCGATGGAGAAGCCCGTCATCGCAACCGATGTCGGCGGCGTGCGCGAACTGGTTGGCGGTGCCGGCCAGCTCGTTCCAGCGCGCGATCCTCAAGCGCTGTCTGAAGCGATGTGCGATCTGATGCAACGGAGCAGGAAAGAGCGGCGCATGCGCGGCGGCGCCGCGCGCGAACGCATCGTGCGCAACTTCGGAATGGAGGCGTGGTTCGAAAAATGGGAGCAGCTTTACCAGGAACTGCACGCGCGGCCATAAGCCGCCGGCGAAACTTCGGCGCAAAATGAAGCGGCCGGAGCGAAGTGCTCCGGCCGCTGTTGATTGATAGTTCGAGGCTGGCTATAGCAGTTTCGGAATTGGTGTAGACCGAAAGCACGCACTCAAGTGGCTTTTTCCTCACCGGGGTCCCCACAGACAGGTCTTCGTCTGTGGGGTGGAAGAAAAAGCCACCTTCAATGCTCTCAAAAAGTCTACGTTAATTCCGAAACTGCCTTAGAACTGGAACGAAGCCATCACGAAGATGCGTCGCGCTGCGGAACCGGAAGAGAAGACTCCCCCGGCGAGACTGGTCGATTCACCGAACCTGCCATCGGGCACGTACTGGCCCGTGCTATTGAGCGTCGGGATCAGCGTTCCGCTCGGCGTCCCATAGTCGATGTCGTTGAACAGGTTGAGTGCCTGCGCGCTGAAGGTCAACGAATACTTTCGTCCGGTATTGGCGCCTCCGCCAAATCCACCTCCGCCACCACCACCTCCACCCCGGCCGCCACCGCCCCCACCACCTCCAGGCCCGCCGCCGGGTCCGCCGAACGGGCCGCCGCCGAATCCGCCGCCGCCGCCTTGCCCGCCGCGCCGCGGACCGTTCGAACCCTCAATTTCAGGCCCGACGCCCCACGAGCGCGAGACGCGGAGGTTGACTGCAACGGCTGCCGGACCATTGCCCAGGTTTGCAGGCAGCACCTTCTCGCCGGGGAGCGGTTCGGTATTCAGCGTGCCGAACGCGGTCTGCACCACATATTTGGCGTTGTCGTTCGCGGTCGCAAATGTGGGGCGGTCCTGCCCGATGAAGTTGTCGCCCGTCAGGTCGTTCGCTGTCGCGATGTCGTACGGCCTACCCGTCTGCACGCTGAGAAACGGATTGAAGCTCACGCCCCACGGCCCGTTGTAATTCGAGATAAGAATCGCCTGGCTCCGCGAGACGAACGACGCGCGTCCATAATCCTGCGCAATGTCATAGGAGTTTGACGCAGTTCCGGTATCCGCGTTCGCCCAGGATGCGGTGTAGAAACCGGAGACGCTGAACTTTGGTGTAACGCGCGCGTTGACGTTCACGATCAGCTGGTTTTCTTTGTAAACCGCCTCAGGAAACGTCTCGTCGATCGGCCCGAAGCTCGGATCCGGCCGGGGGCCCGTGCTGGCGTTGTAAAACGGCGGGAAGGCTCCCGTCTCCGGCAGGTATGCATTTGCGTCGATCGTCGCGTTCTGGTGCACACCCATAGTGCGCAGGTAGGTCAGCGTCACTGTCGCCGTCTTTGTCGCCTGCCGTTCCAGGCTCATGCCGAGCTGCTCGTTGGTCGGCGAGTGATAACGTCGCGAGATGGTATCGATCTGATCGGTTCCCGTTGTCGCGGAGCAGTTCGATCCCGCCTGTGCCAGTGCCGCGCTCACGCTCGTCGCGCTGAAGCAGGTGGGGTCGTTGACGACAATCTGCCGCTGGTTGCTGGGGCCGCCGATGTCGGCGTTGTAGCGCTCGGTCGACATCAGCGTCCCGATCGAAAGCCGATCGAAGAAGAATCCGTAGCCGCCGCGCAGGACCGTCTTGGTGGTCTGGCCTTTCTTGTGGCCGTCGAGCGCGTAGGCAAAGGCGGCGCGCGGACCCCAGTCGTCGTGATCCGCAACGTGATTCTGCGACTCCCAGCGCACGCCGCCGGAGAGTGTCAGGTTCTTGTTCACCTTCCAGTCGTCCTGCAGAAAAAGTGCGGCATCAAAAACGTTGCCCTCCGCGCTCGGCGCACCGAGATAATAGCTGAGCTTGTTCGGCGTGCAGGTTCCGGCAGTCGGGCAGGCAGCGGCAATCTGCGCCACCGTTTCTCCTGCTTGCAGGCCGTTCAGGGTGTCGAGATAGGCGTTGATCGACGGGAACGAAAAGCTGCCATTGAAGAAATCGATGGTGGAGTTCGCGTCGCGGTTGTCGCGCAAGCGCGTGCCAAACTTGATCGCCTGCGGTCCCAGCGTCATCGTGGTGATGTTCTGCAGCTCCAGGTGATCGGTGTGATCGTGCTCGTTCTGGTTGCTGCCGTTGCCGCCGCCGGTAAAGTAGCTGGGAACACTGATCTGCGGCAGCGTGCTGTTGGGAGTGACCGTCGAAAGATCACGTAGGTACTGAAACCGCGTCTCATTCACGATGTGATCGTTGATGATCTGCGAGTCGCTCATCTGGATGGCGTGCTCGATGGTGTCGGAGTTGTAGGCCATCGTGGGCAGCGCGGTGTTTCCGCCGCCGCCACCACCGCCGCCAGAGCCCAGCTGATCGACGAGGTTGTTGCGGAAGAACTGGTAGCGTAGCGTGAGCGTGTTCTTTTGGCCGAGCTGCAGATCGATGCGCGGCGAAATATTCGTGTGCGTTGCCGGGCTGAAGATGCCGCCGTTGACCGGGGTCGCCACATACGTGCCGCCGCTCAGGGCCGCCGTGGTCGCCGTGTAGATGCTGTCGTTCTGCAGGTTGCGCTGCTCCACGCTCAAGAACCACGATGCGGTCTTCGACAGCGAACCGCTCACTGTTCCGTTGTAAAGAACGCTGTAGTAGCTGGGCAGTTGCGATGTGAAGGGGTTGCCGGTGTTGAGATTCACGTCGTTGCCCTGCACAAACGCGCGGCCGTGCAGCTTGTCGGTTCCCGGCTTGGTGAGAATCTCGATGCGCCCGTAACCGATCTTGTCGTACTCGGCCGAGAACGGATTCTGGTTGATGCGAATCTCGCGGATCGCTGACTTCGGCGGCAGCTGCCCGCCGGTGAAACCGTCAATATAAATCTGTCCGCCGTTGGGACCGGCCGACGGGCCGGCCAGCGCCGTGAGCTCGCTCGAAAGCTCGTCGGGATCGTCCGATAACGCATTCAGATCGTCGCCCTTCAGCACCAGCGCGCTGGCGTTCGAGTCGGCGTCCGTGCTCACCGTCGGCGTGCCCTCGTCGGTGACGACCACCTGGACGTCGGCGGCTTCGATGGCCATCTTAATGTCGATATTCTTGCTCTGCCCGTTCGCCAGCGGGATCGGCGCCGAAACAGAGGGAGCGAATCCCTGAAAGTTCGCCTGGATGACGTAGCTGCCCGGCGCCAAGCCGCGCACCGAGTATCCGCCGCCGGAGTCGGCTGTCGCGCTGCCCTTCATTTTTCCGTCCGCCGCGGTTGACACTGTGACCGACGCGCCGGGAATCAGCGCGCCGCTCGGGTCAGTGATGTGTCCGTGCAGCGTTCCATTGCCGGCGCCGGAGGGCGCGGCGGCAGCAGCGGGGGTGGTCAAGGGAGGTGCCTGCATCACCGGCGCAGCCGGAGCCGGGGCATTCGGAACAGGCGTAGCGGGTGTTTGTGCGGACGGTGCGGGGGCCGAAGGCGCAGTGGACGACGGAGCCGATTGGGCTCGCGCGGCCACCCCGGCCAAAGCCAATGCAAAGGCAAGGAGAGAAGCGATGAAACAGTATGATTTTGAGTACACAGGTCCCTCTTCACTTGGCAGATGGGGAAATTCAGTGGTGCGCTTCGTTGTGATCGTTGCTATTGGCCCGCGTCGCCGCCGCCCTGGCTCAGGCTCCAGCTTGCCAGCAGGTCCTGGGCCTCTGGCGCCTCGAGCAGCGGTTCCACTCCGGCCAGAATTTTGATCGCATTCACGCCAGTCGAGTCTTCCGTGGCCACGATCATGACCGCTTCACCCTTTTGCAACGTGGCTAGTTGGGTGGTTTGTGCACGTTCGAGAATGGATTCAAGGTCGCCGCCGCCCATGCGCTGGCCGCCGCCGGCTCCGCCTCCACCACCTTGGCCCGCGCCTCCGCCCTGGCCTGCATTGCCTTGACCAGTGCCCTGGCCGGAGCCCCCTTGACCTGAGCCCCCTTGACCCGAACGTTGCCCGCCGCCATTCTGGTTGCCTTTCAGGCGCGCGGCAATCATTGCGGCCATGCGATCGTCCAGCCGCCGCACCTGCGCGTCGGCCGTGACCTTTACCGTAACCGGCTTCTTGGTGGCGAGGTCCTTCACCGTGACCGTGGAGGCAGACGCGTCTGTCGAAAGAATTGTTCCTGCAATGCTGCGGAAGCTGCCGGAGACGATGGCCTTGGCGGCAACCTGCGTGCCGTCGTCATTCTTCGTGCCCAGTACGAAGATCTGGTCGCCGATATGGATCGCCGCGAAGGGAGCGGCCTGCGCCTGGTCGAAGCTCACCGAGCCGGGCGCATAACGCTTGAGCGTGGTCGCCTGTGAGGTATCCACGGTGATGGCTTTCGTGGCGGCGCCGGCGCGGCTATTCACGATGATGACGCCCGAACCCGTGTCAATGCTCTTCACCAGCCCATGCACGCCCTGTGCCCAGGCTTCGCTCTGCGCCTGCTGCATTTTGGCGACGTCGGCCTGCTTGATCGCGATCACGCGCAGCGCTTGTGGTGTGCTGCCCGCCGCATTGGGATCGATGTTCACCAGGACACGGTCTCCCATTGCGATGCCGCTGAAGTCCATCGCATCGGCCTTGGTCAGATCCGTCTGGCCGGGCGCGATTCGCTTCAGCTGCGCTGTCGACGGCACCTGCACTGTGTGCACATCGCCCTGGTCGGTCTTCACCGTCAGCGTGTCGCCGTTGATCGCAGTGATCGAGCCCAGGTAATGGGTCGCGGCTGCCTGGGCAGCGGCCCTTTGCGTGCCTGCCGCCAGCAGGGTCAACAGGCCTGCCAAGCCAACAACCATCGCCGCACGCATCGTCTTGCCAATCTTCATAAGGTCTTGCTCCACGAACCCTTCACGGACCCGTTGTCCATTGTCCGCAGGTGTCTACCTGTCCTTACGCCGGGCGGCTGAAGGCAGTTCCAGCCCTGGCCGCGAATGACGTGATCGAATTGCGTTGCCGAAATCCGCTATCGGGCCACATTTGCTAGACGAAGCAACTCACCAAAAGGTTGAAAAAGGCTTTCTCGAACTCGACGACCGTGCTAAGTTCTCTCGATGGTTCACGTTTCACCGGCACATGCCGAACAGGTGCCGGTATAATTCGCCGGTGATCGTTTCCGCCGCAGGCGCGCATCAGGCCGCGCACCAGGGCTGGCTGCTGGCCTGTGTTGCCGGTACCGTCGCCCTGCTGCTTCTGCTGGTCGGCCGTCTGCGCCTGCACGCTGCGCTCGGGCTCTCGCTGGCGGCGTTCGCGCTTGGCGTTGCCTCGGGACTCCCTCTCGAGAGAGTTCCCGTCGCTTTTACCGCCGGAGTCGGCGACATGATGGCGCGCATCGCCATCATCCTTGGTATGGGCGCGATCATGGGCCAGCTTCTCGCGACCTCAGGCGCGGCGGCCGCGCTCGGCCGGCTGCTCGTCGAGCGCTGTGGCGCGAGAGGAATCCCGTGGGCGCTTCTCGCGCTCGGCATTCTCGTCGGCATGCCGGTGTTCTTCGAGGTCGGACTGGTGCTGTTGATGCCCATCGTGCTCGATGCGGCGCGGCGCACCGGCCGCGCTCCGATCATCGTTGCGCTGCCGGTTCTTGCCGGACTCTCCATCATGCATGGTCTTCTGCCGCCGCATCCGGCGGCACTTCTCGCAGTCACGGCCTATCACGCCGACATCGCGCGCGTGATCGTGTGGGGGCTCGTCGTTGGGATCCCTGCCGCCGCAATCGCAGGTCCGCTTTTGCAGACCGTTCTTCTGCGGGTTCGCTCGCTCGCGCCCGCCGCACCGGGCAGCTCGCAGCCCGCGGCCATCGGTTCCTCCGCGCCGTTGGGAAACAAACCCGCGCCCGCCGGAGCCGCGCACGCGCTGCTCATCATTCTGCTTCCCGTCCTGCTGATTCTCGCCGGGGGATGGGCCGACGCGATCGCCGCGCCCGGCGGGCTGGCGAACCGGCTTCTCCATCTCGCCGGTACCCCTGACGTTGCGATGCTCATCGCCGCGCTCGTGGCGCTGGCAATCCTGGGTTCCAGGTTGCAGGCGGCGGGGTATCGCGATTCCGGCGGCCTGCGCAAGCTGGTTGCCGACTCCTTCATTCCCATTGCCGGGCCGCTGGTGATTCTCGCCGCGGCGGGCGGGTTGAGCGGCGTGCTGCGCGCCTCAGGCGCCGCGCAGGCGGCGGTGGGCTTTGCCCAGTCGGCGCATCTGCCGCCTCTTCTGCTTGCCTGGGCCCTCGCGGCCACCGTACGCGTTTCCATGGGCTCGGCGACTGTCGCCATGGCCGTGGTCTCGGGCATTCTCGCGCCTTTGGCGGGGAGCATGGGCGTGCGCCCCGAGATGCTGGTGCTCGCCACCGGCTCCGGGTCCCTGATGCTGTCGCATGTCAACGACTCCGGCTTCTGGCTGGTCGCGTCGCTCTTCCGCACCGACGTGAAGACTACGCTCGCCACCTGGTCGGTGCTCGAGACTGTACTCTCAATCTCCGGACTGCTCCTCACCCTCGCGCTCGCCGCTGTATTACGTTAGGCGGCGCTCCGATTCACCGCGCTGATTTATGTGCCCTGTTCCCTGTTCCCTGATCCCTTCGATATCACTTCCACGCGCCCAGCAGACGCCGCACCAGCACCATCTGGCCGAGGTGATAGGCGTTGTGATCGGCCAACAGCAGCGCCTCACGCAGGATGGTCTGCCCGTCGCCGTGGGGAATCTTTGCCAAGAGATCGGTCGACTCGTTGGCCACCAGTTCACTCATGGCCTTGAGGTCCTTGCGGAAGGCGCGCACCGATCTGTCCCACGCCTTGTCATCGGGCGGCGCGGCCGCGGCGGGCCAGTACCCGCTCGGCCAGTCCGGCGACTTGTGCCTGGCGTCGCGCGAGAATTCAAGAATGTCCCATTGCGCGATCCGAAGATGCTCGAGGATCTCCCACGGCGAATGCTCCGCGCCGCGGGGCCGCTTGCCGCGCAGCGCGACGGGAAGGTTCTTGATCGCAGTCTCGAAGTCGGCGTGCGCGTGGCCCCCGCGCAGCAGTTCCAATACATGTTCGCGCAACGCCGCGTCGCGGGCCGCCGCAGAGGTTTTCTTTGCCGCCATAGTGGAGTCTCCCAAAGGGAAGAGCTGCCCGAGAAAAGGTGCTGTGAATTCCGCGCCGGTTATTCGGCGTCAGACACCGCTGCCGCGCCCGGGCCGCCGGCGGCCGGAGCCTCCAGCAATGCCTGCTGCACGGCGACGATCTCGCGGATTCCGCTCTCGGCCAGATCGAGCAGCTCATTGAGCCGCGCGCGCGAGTAGTTACCGCGCTCCGCCGTGGCCTGCGTCTCGACCAGCCCGCCATCGGCGGTCATCACCACGTTCATGTCCACCTCGGCCTGCGCGTCCTCTTCGTAGCACAGGTCGAGCAGCGCCTTGCCGTCGACCACGCCCACTGAAGTTGCGGCGATCAGCTGCTTCATCGGCGACTGCTTCAGAACTCCCGACTTGACCAGCGCGTTCAGGGCCAGCGCCAGCGCCACTGCGGCTCCGGTGATGGCCGCGGTGCGCGTACCGCCGTCGGCCTGGATCACGTCGCAGTCGAGGATCACCGTCCGCTCGCCGAGTGCCTGCATATCCACCACCGAGCGCAGGCTGCGGCCGATCAGGCGTTGAATTTCGTGCGTCCTCCCGCCGATCCTGCCGCGCTCGCTCTCGCGCGGTGTCCGCGTCACCGTGGAGCGGGGCAGCATGGCGTACTCGGCCGTCACCCAGCCGCGGCCGGAGTTGCGCAGCCAGCCCGGCACGCCCTGCTCGATGGTGGCATTGGTGAGGACCAGCGTGTGGCCCAGCGTGACCAGGACCGAGCCTTCTGCGGTTTGCACGAAGCCCGGCGCGAGGCTGAGTGGCCGGAGCTGCGACGGGGCTCGGCCCCCGGGCCGAAAGGAAGAAGATGAAGGTTTTGCCTGCACCTCCAAATTGTAGGGCAACGGGGGCGGAAGCCAGGAGCGCGGGCGGCGGGGTCAATTCGGGAAAACCCGCCCAAAACCAGTTCCGAAACAGGAAACATGGCTTAACTCTTTCAAAGAATGGAGATTGCAACCTGGCTCGCTGCCGATCTTTTCCCGATCTGGGAGCCAATGGTCGGCAGCGGAGCGGTTGGGACCCGTCATTTCTGCCTAAGCATCTCGCCCATTATCAGGAACTTAGGAAAGTCGTTCAAGTTTGGCACGCGACGTGTACCAGAAGCAGGCATTTCCTCCCGCACCGAACCGAACGGAGTTCGAAAACGGGAGATCAGGAAAGCCGAGGCAGCGACGGGGAGCGAGGCGCCTCTCTCGCTCGAGGTTCACTCAAGAGGTTCACTCAAGACGACTGATCTCGCAGCCGATCAGTCCGGAATCAGGATCGGGGCGCATCTGCGGTTCCGATCCGGGAAGGGTACCGCTCATGCAAACCGGCGAGTTTCAGGACAGTCAACGCGATCTCGACCACAATCTCGACCGCGATCTGCGCAACGGGCGCGCATCCGCCCAGGCCCGCGCCCATTCCATTCAACCCATGGCCGGCGCGCTCCCCGCTCGCCCCAACTCCGGCGAGACTTTATTAGAACTTGCTCATGATGCGCGCAACATGGTCTCCGCACTCGGCATCTATTGCGACCTTCTCGAAGAGCCGGGTGTACTGACCCCGCCCTACGCGCACTACGGTCACGAGCTGCGCCTGGTGGTCTCGGCCAGCCTCCGCCTTGTGGAAAAGCTCGCCGCACTGAACGCCGAAGCTGCCCCCTTGGGCCTATCTGCCGAAAGATTGGCGGGCAACTTCGCCTCCTTCCCGGATGCATCTCTTTGCGATTCGTTCAGGAATGCACCTTCGATCCCTCGATCCCCAGTTCTTGAAACCGGCTTTGAAACTGACTTTGGAATCGATCTTCGAACCTCGGAATTTGAAGCAACCGAATTTCAAACTTCAGACCTTGGAATCCGGGACTTCGGAACGGAGGAGTTCGGAACCTCGGACCGCCACGCGCCCGTTTACGGCTCTTCGCATCCCGGGGCTTCGCCCGGCGCCGCCCCATCCGGAGCTACCCCTCTTCCCGGCTCACGCCCACAGCGTTCCCAACTGCGCTCCCAACAGAGTTCATTGATCTCCCGCGGGGACTCGCTGCCGCCCCTTCCGGTTGCGGATCTCGCCGCCGAAGTCGCCGCCAATCGCAATCTCCTGTGCGCGCTCGCCGGCCCGGCCATCTCCCTTACCGTCGATGCGGTGGGCGCCGCGCTGCCGGTGCGGTTAAGTGGCGAAGACCTGACCCGCGTGCTCGTCAACCTCGTGAAAAACGCCGCCGAGGCGATGCCGGACGGCGGGCGCATCCATATTGAGCTGCGCGAGCGCGCAGCTGCTGCCGGCGGATCCACCTGCCTCATGCTGGCGATCGAGGATAGCGGTCCCGGAATTCCCGGCGAGGCTGGCGAGCAGATCTTCGACCGCGGCTTCACCACGCACGGTAAGGGTTCCGGTAACGAAGCGAGCCCCGGCAGTGGGCGTCCCGAGAACGCAAAAAACGGCAAGCCGGCAAACGGAAATCCCCCAAACGGCCAGTCTCCCGAAAACGGTCTGGGCCCTGACGATGCGTGGCCCTTCAGCCATCGCGGGCTGGGCCTGGCCATCACCCGTTCCATCGTGGAGGCCTCCGGCGGGCACATCTGCGCGGTCATCCCGTGCGAAGGCGGCGCGCGCTTTGAGATCGAGCTCCCCCTCCGCCACGACACAGCGCCCATGGCGGCGTGCAGTTCCTGATGCCGCTTCGGCATTCATCGGCATTCATTATGGATTCCAACCTGCGAGGGCGAATACAATGCTAGACACAGTCATCAGCAAACGTTCCATGGAGTTCCTACCGCAAATCGCCGATTCGGCGGTGCGGCTCCACTTGCTCGTCGTGGATGCGGACGCCGCCGTGCGCTCCGCCTGCGCCGAGATTGCGGCCAGCCTTGGCTACGCGGTGGAGAGCACCGGCGACCTCGCCCAGGCGCGATCGCTCTTGCGCGGCCGCGCCGCCGACATCGTGCTGGTCAACCTGCCCGCCGGCTCGACCAGCGGGCTCGAACTGGTCTCCGAGGTCAAGCTTCTCTATCCCGACACCTCGGTGATCGCCATGACCGCGACCGGTACGGTGAGTGCGGCCGTCGAAGCCATGCGCTGTGGCGCATCCGACTACCTTACCAAGCCCTTCGCCATGGATGAGCTTTCCACCGTGCTCGACCGCGCGGCGCAGAGCCACATGACCGACACGGCGACCCGTCAATTGCGCGAGCGGCTGCGCCTCTCTGAAGGCCTGGGCTCGATGATCGGCCGCTCGCTGGAGATGGAGAAGATCTATCGCATCCTCTCCAAAGTCGCGCAGAGCACGCATCCGGTCCTGATCCTCGGCGAGAGCGGCACCGGAAAGGAACTCGTCGCCCGTACCATCCACGCCTACGGTCCCAACACGCAGAAGCCATTCCTGCCCGTCGACTGCGGATCGCTGGTGCCGACGCTGATCGAAAGCGAGCTCTTTGGCTACGTGAAGGGCGCCTTCACCGGCGCCAACCGCTCCAAGGACGGGCTACTGGTCTCGGCCGAAGGCGGCACAGTCTTCCTCGATGAGATCGGCGAGCTGTCGCTCGATCTGCAGGCCAAGCTGCTGCGCGCCCTCCAGGAGAAGGAAGTCCGGCCGGTCGGCGCGACCCATCGCATCCCCATCAAGGCACGCATCGTCGCCGCCACCAACCGCGACCTGGCCGTGATGGTCGAGAAGGGAAGCTTCCGCAAGGATCTCTTCTACCGGCTCAATGTCGTGAATCTCCGCCTGCCGTCTCTGCGTGACCGCCGCGAGGATATACCGCTCTTGGCCGCGCACTTTCTCGATCGCATCAGCCGCGAGCATGGCCAGAAGTTCACGCTGAGCGACGAGGCGCTGCGCACCATGATGCGCCACGACTGGCCGGGCAACGTTCGCGAGCTGGAAAATTCCATGGAGCGGGCCTGCGCGCTGAGCTCCGGGCCCGTCATCCACCTTGGCGACTTGCCCACACAGCTGCAGCATCACGGCCTCGAGGCGCACCGCGCGGCCTCAGCGCAGCAGGATGGCGCGATCGTTGCCTCGGCGCCCTCGCTCAGGACGCTGGCGGAACTCGAGCGCGACGCCATCCTGGGCGCAATTCGCACACTGAATGGCGACAAGCTGCAGGCCGCCAGGCTCCTCGGCATCGGCAAGACCACCCTCTACCGCAAGCTCAAAGAGTACGGAATCGCGGACCCGCTGCACGACGCGTGACTTATCCCGTCCTGCCCTGGCCGGAGCACTTGAATTGCTCGGCAGGCCAGCGAGACGGCCGCTCGAATCGCCCCTCAAAACTGCCACATGGAACCGGTGCTCGAAACCGCCACGCAAGATCGCAGGAATCAGCGTCAACATGATTCATAGGAGTTCGGCCGTGAGTATCTTAATGGTGACCGGAATCGAAGGCGCACGGAACTGTGCCGCTGTCGTGGAATCGCAACTGGGAACGGATGTGGAGGTCGCCGAAGGCCGCAAGACTGCGCTCAATGCGCTGCGCCATCACGAGTTTCAGGTGATCGTCATCGACGAGACTCTGGCCGAGTGCGATCCCGCCGCCGCCGAGCGCATCTGCGAGATGGCCGGCCTCGCGATTCCCTTGCAGATCAACTTCGCCGTCTCCGGAACTGCGCGGCTCACCCGCGAGATTCGTGCCGCGCTGCATCGCCGCGAGCGCGAGCAGTCGGTCGCGCGCCGCGCGGCGGCGGCGGCCATCGAGGCCGAGCTCAAATCCACGGTCGCCGGCCTGCTGCTGCACTCCCAGCTGGCGCTCAACGGCGGCGGCATGCCGGAGCATATCGTTGACCGGTTGCGCATGGTCGCCGATCTGGCCGGCAGCCTGAAGCAGCAGCTTTCCGTGCCGCTCGAGGCGCGCCTGAGCCCGGTGAATCCTGACTCGCCTGCTGCCCAGCGGCCCGGCGGCGCTTTGCCCTTCTAGCCCTCGCCTCCCGTCACTCCGCGCTCCGCCTCGCCTGTTCTCGACTCATCCCCTCGCTGGATTCGTCCTCTGCCTTCGACTACCCTAAGTAGCAGGAGATTCGATAGCAGGAGAGGCAGGCCATGACCGAGATCCGGCAGGAAGATTTCATCGCCAGCGTCGCAGGCGCGCTGCAGTACATCAGCTACTACCATCCGGTCGACTACATCACCTCGCTTGCCAAGGCCTACGAGCGCGAGGAGTCGCCCGCCGCGCGCGACGCCATGGCGCAGATCCTCATCAACAGCCGCATGTGCGCCGAGGGCCATCGCCCCATCTGCCAGGACACGGGAATCGTGAACGCCTTTGTGAAGCTGGGCATGGACGTGCGCTTCGTGACCGCGCCCGGCGAAGAGCCGATGGATCTGCAGCAGATGGTCGATGCCGGCGTGCGCCGCGCCTATCTCGACCCCGACAACAAGTTGCGCGCCTCGCTGCTCGCCGATCCCGCGGGCGCGCGCAAGAACACCAAAGACAACACCCCGGCCTGCGTTACCGTCGATCTCGTGCGCGGCAACACCGTCGAAGTCACCGTCGCCGCCAAGGGCGGAGGCTCCGAAGCCAAGTCGAAGTTCGTCATGCTCGATCCCTCCGACTCGGTAGTCGACTGGGTGCTCAAAACCGTGCCCACCATGGGCGCCGGCTGGTGCCCGCCGGGCATGCTTGGCATCGGCATCGGCGGCACCGCGGAAAAGGCCATGCTGCTCGCCAAGCAGTCGCTCATGGACCCCATCGACATTCAGGATCTCATCGCGCGCGGCCCCAAGACCACCGCGGAAAAACTCCGCGTGGAGCTCTTTGACAAGGTGAACCGGCTCGGCATCGGCGCGCAGGGGCTGGGCGGACTTACCACCGTTCTGGACGTCAAGGTGCTCGACTATCCCGCGCACGCTGCGAATCTTCCTGTGGCCATGATTCCCAACTGCGCCGCCACGCGGCACGCGCACATCGTCCTCGACGGCTCCGGACCGGTCTATCTCGATCCGCCCTCGCTCGATGACTGGCCCAAGCTCACCTACGACGTAACCGGCGCGCGCCGCGTCAATCTCGACACCGCGACCTTCGCAGAAGCCGCCACCTGGAAGCCGGGCGAAATCCTGCTGCTCTCGGGTAAGCTGCTCACCGGCCGCGACGCCGCGCACAAGCGCATGAGCGACATGCTCAACCGCGGCGAAAAGCTGCCCGTCGACTTCCACAATCGCTTCATCTACTACGTCGGCCCGGTCGATCCGGTGCACGGCGAAGTCGTCGGCCCAGCGGGACCAACCACGGCCACGCGCATGGACAAGTTCACCCGCCAGATGCTCGCCGAGACCGGCCTGCTCGGCATGGTGGGCAAGGCCGAGCGCGGGCCGGAAGCCATTGCGGCGATCAAGGAGTTCGGCGCCGTGTATCTGATGGCCGTGGGCGGCGCGGCGTATCTGGTCTCGAAGGCAATTCGCGGCTCGCGCCTGATCGCTTTTGAAGACCTCGGCATGGAAGCGATCTACGAATTCGAGGTCAAAGACATGCCGGTCACGGTCGCCGTGGATACGAAAGGAACGAGCGTGCACAATACCGGCCCCGCCGAGTGGCAGCAGCGCATCGCCGGGATTCCGATTCTGCAGTAGAGGCGGCTGATAGAGTTTCGTGCTGTCCCAGGTCTTAGAAGCGAGACTTGGGGCGCCCGGCGATAGCAAGAGGAATGGAGCGGACACACGTATGAGCAAGCCGGCACACATCACCAAAGGGGACGTGCTCGACGATCTCGGATTTTCCCGGGGTGAAGCTTCCGCCCTAAAGGTCAAGGCGGCCATCGTGGAAGCAATTCTCGCCGAGATCGATCGCCGCGGACTGAGCCAACGGCAACTTGTCGACGTGCTGGACGAATACCAGCCCAATGTCAGCAACCTGATGAACGGCAGAATCGGCAAGGTGAGTATCGAGAGATTGCTTTACTATGCCGCTCGCCTGGGCTTGAAAAGCAGAATCGAAATGCGGCTGTCACTGAAGACGAAAGCCTCCGCGAAGAGCCTGACGCGCAGCCGCGAGCGCGCTGTAGCATAGGGAAAAGCACGAGCTCATGTACGAAGTGATCCTCAAGCGATTCGAGAAACCCGACGAACTTCGCACCTTCGAGAAGGGCAAGTTCGAGCTCGTGCACATCGGCGGCATGACGATCGGCCGCGCCACCTATGAGCCCGGATGGAAGTGGTCACTGCATGTGGGCAAGGCGCTCGGCAAAAAGAGCTGCGATGTGGAGCACGTCGGCATCGTCGTCTCCGGCTGCGCCACGGCGGCAATGGACGACGGCCGCGTTGTTGAAATGAAACCCGGAGACATCTTCTATATCGAGCCCGGCCACGACAGCTGGGTCGTGGGCGACGAGCCCTACGTCTCGCTGCACCTGCTCGGCGCGAGCGACTATGCCGCGCACAAGTAAATCAAGCGGCGCGTGACTTCCGCGGCCTGTTAACTCAACGTCTTCGTCAGATACCCCATCCCGCGCAGCACGCCGCGCATGAATGCGAAGCTCTCGATCACGCCCGGCATCGGGTCGTCGCCGTGAATCTCGTACTCGAGATCGACGAAGCCCTTGTAGTCGATCGCGATCAGCGACTTGAAGATCTCGCGGAAGGGAATGATGCCTTCGCCGACCGCGACCTGACTTTCCCTGCTCGAATAATCCAGCAGGTCCTTGCTGTGCATGTTGAAGAGCCGCGGACCCACATCGCGCACCGCCTGGGGCACGTTGGCGCCGGCGCGGCAGGCGTGGCCAATGTCGATGCAGCAGCCGATGCGCGGGTCCATGTCCTTCACAACTTTCAGCACGTCATAGGGCGAGTGCCAGATCTTGTCCTCCGGGCCGTGATTGTGAATCGCGAGGCGAATGTCGTACTCCTTCACGAACTTCTCGATGCGTGGCAGCGTTGCCGGCGTGGGGTCGCCGGCGACAATCACCGTCGCTCCGGCGCGCTTGGCGTACTCGAACTTCGCGCGGATGTCGTCATCCTCATCCTTGGGAAAATAGACTGTACCCACGGCGTGCACCTTGATGCCGTTGGCTGCGTAGTCGGCCAGCGCCGCATCTTCGCCTGCCCGGTCCATCGGCAGGTGATCCTTCGCGTCCTTGCAGTTCAGGTCCACGAGGTTAAGCTGCTTCATGTACGCAATCATCTGCGCGCGCGTGAAGTTGCGGAAGGTGTAGCTGGCGAGGCCCAGCTTGACCGGCGAGGGTTTGCCTGTCTCCGAAACGGCCTCGGCGCCTGCGGGCACGGCGGCGCCGGAGAAAGCACACAGACCGGCAAGAGCGCTGGCCTCAAGAAAATTGCGACGAGTCAAAGCATTCTTCATCACGACTCCAATGGTTCGTACAAATTGCGAGCAAATCAAAGGCCATGCGCGGGGATCAGCCTTACGAGCATCACGCCATGCGCGGGCACTTCGGCGGAATAATTCTGCTGATTTACGCCCAGATCCACCTGCCGCCAGACGTCGCGGACTCTTTGCGATCCCTGGATTCCGAGCTGGCTCCAGTCCACTGCCATCGGGCGCGGCTCCTGCGTCAGGTTGAACAGTCCTATCGCAATTGAGCCGTCTTCGAGCGGTTTTCTCAGCACGAATTCCTCGCCTGTCTTGCGGACAATCGATGCCTGCTTGCCGAGAGCGTCCTGGTCCACGTCGATCACTTCGGCGTTGCAAAGTACGTTCAGCGTGAACGCATCCAGACGATCCATCTGCCCCGAGAAGATGAGCGGCGCAGCCATCAGCGACCACATCGACATGTAGCTGTACTGCTCTTCGTGCGTCAGCGGCGTTGGCTGGCCGGGCTCATTGAAATGCCGCGCATTGCCCACGGTGCCGATCAGAATGTAATCGGGATCGTTCCAGCCGCCGGGTCCGGCATTTTCACTGTGTGCAGCGTTGGCAAAGCCCACCTTGTAAAACCCAGGGAGAGTATCGCCGGGCGCCACGCCCACATCATCCGTCGTGCGCCACGAGTTGCCTCCCGCGCTGCGTCCCCAGTTCCAAACATCGCCCATGCCGTACTGGCACATGTTCAAGACTACGTCGCGATGAAGATCCTTCACCAGGCCGCCCATCAGGATGTACGGTTTTTCGAGCTCGGCCAGCGATTTGTCTTTCGCGATAAGGCGGTAGTAGCACCAGTCGTACTTGAGCAGGTCGAAACCCCACGCGGCGAACTGATTCGCATCGCTTTGCCCATGCCCATACGAGCCTTCGAACCCCGCGCAGGTCATTGGTCCGGGTGAAGTATAGATTCCGGCCTTCAGCCCGAGCGAATGGATGGATGCGGTCAGCCCGGCCATGTCGGGGAATCGTGCATTCGGCAGGATATTGCCGTTGCTGTCGCGCAGCTCGCCGCTGAGCTCAGGATCCTTTGAGTTCGGCTTGCGCGCCCAGCAGTCGTCGATGTCGACAAACTGATACCCGAAATCCGCCATCCCTGAAGAGATCAGCGAGCCCGCAGCGGCGCGCACATCTTTCTCGGTTACGCGGTCGTAGTAGCTGTACCAGTCGTTCCAGCCCATCTGCGGCGTGAGCCCGATGGTATCGCCGACAACGATCTTGAACGTGCGCTGGTCGCGGCCAAGGGAGTTCGAAGCCGCCAGCGTGACCGTGTAGGTTCGGGCTTTCTCAGGCGCGGTGCCGGAGATGATTCCCGTCTTCGGGTCGAGCTTGAGCGACGAAGGCAGATTGCGCGCGGAGAAAACGATGGGTCTGGTTCCCGTGCATGGAATGCGATAAAGGAACGGATGCCCGGGCCGCACCCCATACACTTTGGGCCCGTTCAAGTGCGGTGTGGGAGCAGGCGGCGGCGTGCGCAGGTCTGAGGACGAATCGGCAACGGCTGCAAGGGAAGCCAGAAACAGCGCGGCGAACGAAAGAACGGCAACCCGTACTCTAAGTAGCATTCTCGCCAGAATTCCCAGCAGTAGATTTGTGGCTTCGCCCGTTCTGAAGTTCGAGAAAAAACTCAGATACATAAAAGTCTGAGCGCGAAACCGCACAAAGTATATCGCCCCTGCGCCGGGTGAAGGGCTACAACCGGTCTCATAATTGGCGAACCGCTGGCCAGAGCAACGATGGGACCCAACAACAAGGCGGGTCCCAGGCCGATTGATTGCTGATGCCGATGGTTTATGAGACCGGGTCGAGTGGCGTTTCGTGGACAACGAACTGGCCGGATGCTCTACTGCTTGCCGAACCGGTAGGTTATACCCGCCGTGAATCCCGGGCTCGCTTGCACCGTCGATCCAAAGCCGGTGAAATGGTATTCGCCCGCCAGCTTGAATGCCACGCTCGGCGTCAGGTTGTACTCGCCGATCACGCTGGCGTTCCCCGCAAAAGTGAATCCTGAGGGATAAAGAAGGCAGGACTTGGCCGTCTGGCAGATGCTGCCAAAGCCGTTGGTGTCGCCGGTGAAGTTTCCATATGCGCCACCCGCCATCGCCCGGCCGCTGATCGAGTACTTCGGCTGCAGATAGAAGCGGTAAACCGGGCCGGCCATCAGGTCGTATTGGCTGATCGCATAGCGCGTGTCGTTGGTAAAGTTCAGTCCCACATAGGCGGTGCCGTAGTAGCCGCGCCCGTCGAGCTCGTAGCCCAGCCGCTCGTTTGAGAAGCGCGTCAATCCCGTCTCCCACGCATAGTAGGTCAGCCGCTGCAGTGAAGGGCCTGGCTTGAATCGCAGGTAACCCCCGTCGATATAGCTCTCCCAGCGATGGTCGTATGCATCATGGATGGCCGTGGCGCGGCGCTGTTCGCGGCGCATCCGGATGCGCTGCTGCACGCTGATCTGTCCCTGCGTCTCGGCAGCGTTCGGCTGCGCCTGCCCGGCCTGGGAACTTGAAGAAGAATTTTGCGGCGAATTCTGGGTCGGATTTTGCGCGATCTCTTGCAGCCCGCTCGCAGGTTGGCCGGCCGTTGAATCATTTGAGCTTTGCGCAATTAAAGCGGTTGCCGCCGGCAAACCGATCGCCAGCAGAAGTGCAAAACAGCGAGAAAAGTACATCGGGATCGGAATTCCTCCAAGGGATTGCGGAAGCGGTCGAGTAGGCAAGCCGGATCCGGCCTGCAAGTCTGAGAGATCTATGGCACTTCCACCGGGTCTTGAATTCGCAGCAGACTCGATGAATCGCTCCCCCCATCTGGTATTAAACCATCTGGAGGGGGAGCCTTGTGCGCACGCCTCTGTCGAACTTGTATTGAAGCCCCATCGAAGTGCTGCTTTGTTCGGCTTCGGTTGGACGAATCAGGAGGAAAACCGGCATCTGATTCTCAATGGATCGTGTTCATCGGCAAGGCGAATCCCATGCCCCTTGGAAGTTGGTGCCGATGCAAGTAGATGCCGATGGTTGATGAGACCGGTTCTAGAATGGGTTCAGTGAGGTCGAAAGCACGATGATTCGCATTCTCTTCGGGTTCATCCTCGGCATACTTCTTGTGCCGGTGGCAGTTCTGGCCTGGGTGCACTGGGGCCATCCTCCGGTTGCAGTGGCCGATCCGCCGCTGCCGCACGAGCGCCAGATCACTCACGCAGCCCTCAACGCCCGCATCGCCCGCGAAATGCCGGGCAATCCACCCATTCAGGCAGATGAATCGGCCTTCGTTGCCGGCGCGTCCATCTATCGTGACCAATGCGCCGCCTGCCACGGCTTCCACGGCAAGCCCTCATCATTTGGAAAGCACATGGTCCCATCCGCGCCCTCGCTGTGGGAAAAGCACAGGAACGGCGATGTCGTGGGTGTGAGCGACGACCCGCCGGGCGAGACTTACTGGAAAGTCGCCAACGGCATCCGGCTTTCTGGAATGCCGGCGTTTCGTGATGTGCTGACGAACACCGAGATCTGGCAGGTGACGCTGCTCCTCGCAAACGCGAACAAGCCCCTGCCTCCCAACGTCGTCTCCATCGTTCGCGGCGAGCACCCCGCCACCACGCCTGCGAATCCGTAGAGTAGAAGGGAACTGCGCAATGAGCATCTTCAGTTGGGTTCGGAAGGCCTTCGGCTACGTGCTGCTGAGCATGGGCGTTTCGCGGCCCGCGGCGAAGTCCGCTCCTGCCGCGAAGCCAAACTCCGGTTCGGCCCCACGCGATGGCGCGTAACCGCGCAATCGGCCCATTTCATAGCCGATCTCGGGTCTGAGCTTTGGCTCCGGTGCAGTTGACCTTGCTCCCCTTACAATAGAAGGAGAAGACGCTCTCAATTCTCCCGATGGCGGAACAGGAAAACAAGCAAGCCGCACAACCGGCCTCGCGCAAGCCCGAGGAAGATCCGGTCGGCAAGGTTTATGACTCGCGGCTCATGCGCCGCCTCGGCCGCTACGTGCGCCCCTATTGGCTGCGGGGAGTCATTGCCTCACTTGCCGTGTCGCTCAAGTCTCTGTGCGACGTTACCGGACCCATTCTGGTCATGGTCGCCGTCGACCGCTATCTCTCACCCGAGAAGAGCGACTCTGATCCCTCGAATGCCGTCGCGCACTGGGTAGCCACCAACAGTCCCCTAGCACACGTGCTTCCGGTCGATGCCGCCTCCGGCGTTACGCGTCTCGCGGCCATCTATCTCGCGATGCTTACGGCCGGCTACCTGCTTCAGTTCGTGCAGGTCTATCTGATGCAGTGGATCGGCCAGAAGATCATGTTCGATCTGCGCCGCGACATCTTCCGCCACATGCAGCGCATGGACGTCGGCTTCTTTGACGTGCATCCCGTCGGCCGCCTCGTGACGCGCCTCACGTCTGACGTGGACGCGATCAATGAGATGTTCACCGACGGTGTGCTCGCCATCGTCAATGACATCTTCATGCTCAGCATCATGGCCTGCGTCATGCTTGCCATCAGTTGGTGGCTGGCGCTGCTTGCCTTTTCAGTTCTCCCGCTCATCCTCGTTGTCACCCGCGTCTTCCGCGACCACGTGCGCGAAAGCTACCGCCGCGTGCGCACTGCCATCGCACGCATCAATAGCTTCACCCAGGAACACATCACCGGCATGAGCGTGGTGCAGCTCTTCAATCGCGAAGAACGCGCCTATCGGGATTTTGAGGCCGTCAATCGCCAGCACATGATCGCCTTCAAGGACACGATCTTTGCCTACGCGCTCTACTATCCGGCCGTCGATTTCCTCTCGACCGTGGCCATCGCGCTTGTGGTCTGGTGGGGCGGATTCGGCGCGCTCAAGCTGCCGCCCACCGTCACCATTGGCGTGCTCATCATGTTCACGCAGTTCTCGCTGCGCTTCTGGCGGCCCATCCAGGACCTGAGCGACAAATACAACATCCTGCAGGCCGCGATGGCCGCATGTGAGCGGATCTTCAAGCTGATGGATTCGGAGCCGGAGATCGTGAGCCCCGCGCATTCCATTCCCGGCGATGGATCGAATCGACTTGAATTCCGCCATGTCTGGTTCACGTATCAAAAGCTCACCGACGAACAGCGCGATGCTGTCCAGGCCGCCGTTTCCCAGGAATCCAATCCGAAAGGCAGAACAGCGGAGCTGCTCGCCGAGCTCGAGGACATCGAGTGGATCCTGAAAGATGTTTCTTTCACCGTCGAATCCGGCCAGACCGTGGCCATCGTCGGTCACACCGGCGCCGGCAAAACTACGCTGACCAGCCTGATGATGCGCTTCTACGAGGTGACCGCCGGCAGCATTCTTCTCGACGGTGTCGACCTTCGTGATCACGATCTCCAGGAACTGCGCCGCCACTTCGCCGTCGTGCTGCAGGATCCATTCCTCTTTTCCGGCACCATCGGCGAAAACATTCGCTTCGGCAATGGGGGCATGAGCGACGGGACGATGGAGCGCGCCGCGCGCGACGTGAACGTCCTGGACTTCATTGACAGCCTGCCGCACCGCTTCGACGAGCCGGTGCGCGAGCGCGGCAGCTCGCTCTCCACCGGTCAGAAGCAGCTCATCAACTTTGCCCGCGCGCTGGCCTTCAATCCGCGCATCCTCATCCTGGACGAAGCGACCTCGAGCGTCGACACTGATACCGAACTGCGCATCCGCGGGGCGCTCGAGCGCCTGGTTGAAGGCCGCACGAGTGTGCTCATCGCGCACCGCCTGTCCACGGTGCAGCGTGCCGAGACGATTCTCGTCATGCACAAAGGCCAGCTCCGCGAGATGGGCTCGCACCAGGAGCTGCTTGCGGAGCGCGGCCTTTACTGGAAGCTTTATCAGCTCCAGTACAAAGATCAGGAGCTGGGCGTGCTCGCTCCGCCGCCCACGGAACCCTCCACTGCGCCCGTCATTTAGGCCGAAAGCGCAGTAAGATAGACACATAGGATCAGCAATTGAGCGGCGAGGACCCGCCACTCCCATAATCAGGCACAGAGAGATGCAAGAAGCCAAGCCTCGACAAATCGAGCTCTTTGACACCAGTCTTCGTGACGGACTGCAGCAGCCCGGCCTTGAGATCTCCGTGCCCAACGCCGTCCTGCTTCTGCAGCGCATGAGCGCCTTCGGCGTCCGCTACGCGGAGATCGGTTTCGCCGGCGCCAACCAATTCGTCTCCGATCTCACCTCCGCGCTCGCTTCGGCTGAAACCGGTGCAATGCGCCTCGCGCTCTTCGGCCGCACGCGCGGCCGCGGCGCAAGAGTCGCCGAGTGGCCTGACGTGCAGTTCATCCTCCGTCACAAACGCCGCGTTCCCGTCGCCGTCGTCGTCGTCAAGTCGCGCTTGCTCGACGTCGAGCGCTCCCTCGAAGTCTCGCCCGAAGAAAATCTTCTCATGACCTGGGAGACCATCGAGTGCCTGCACGACAATGGCCTCGAAGTGATTGTCGATCTCGAGCACGCCATGGACGCCAACTACGGCCGCTGCGAGAACGGCAACCCATGCTCGGCGGATTTCGCCAGGCGCAGCCTCGACCTTTTTCACCAGCTTGTCGATCAGTGCGTTCGCCAGGATGTGAGCCGCATTGTGGTCTGCGACACCAACGGCGGTGCGAGCCCTGAAGAGGTCGCACAGGTCACCGAAGGCCTCACGCGTAATTTTCCCGCCGCGAGCTTCGGCTTCCACGGACACACCGATCGCGGACTCGGCATCGCGAATACGCGCGCGGCCATATTTGCGGGCGCGGTGCAGGTGCAGGGCACAATCATCGGCACCGGCGAGCGCTGCGGCAATGTGAATCTGACGACTGTCATCGGCGCGATGCAGCTTCGCGGCGAGGCCGAGTTCGTTCCACCGCAATTGCTTCCCGGGCTCACCGGGCTTGCGCATTCCGCCTACGCCGCCTTCAGCCTGGAAGCTCCGCATGGCGCACCGATCGTGGGTCCCGGAGCCTTCGGCACGTGGGCCGGCATGCACGGCTCGAGTGAGCGCAAGAATCCCGGTGCGTATCTCTGGTGCGATCCGGCGCGCGTTGGCGCTTCACCCACCATTGGTGTCAATGCGCAGTCCGGCCGCGCCAACATCATTCTGCTTTCCGAGTCGCTGGGCGTTCCGCTCAACTCCGCTCAGGCGCAGACTTTGCTGGAGTCCAATCAGGCCATGATCGAGGGCGGCGGATTCACGGCGAGCGAAGTTTCCTTCCGCCTCGCCTGCATGCGCACTGTGGGAACGCTTCGCAACTGGTTTTCGGTCAAAAGCTGGCGCGTCTTCGACGAGTCCGACGAAGTGGGCGGCCGCTTCGTGCAGGCGTTCATGGCCCTCAACGTCGGCGACTCTACCGTCGCCACCACACGCGCCGAGGGTGCCGGTCCCGTGGACGCGCTCACCAAGGCGCTGCGCTACGAGCTCGACAAGTGGTACCCCGAGCTCGCGCAGATGCGCCTCGGCACCTTCACCGTGGCGGCTCTCGATGTTCGCGCGCACGACTCCGCCGCGCACGTCCGCGTCACCGTGAGCTTCCAGGCTGACGGCCAGGAGACCCGAATCGCCCCCTGGACCACAGCCGGCGTCAGCAGCGACATGAATCAGGCTGCGCTCAACGCCATCGTCGACGGCTTCCACTACTGGCTGCTCATCAAGTCAGCCAGCGCTCCAGCACACCGCGCCCTCCCGGAAGAGCCGGTGGCGCGTCCGGTCGTCTAGCTGTTTGCGCAAGTAGCGCGTGATGAATAACTTCAAGCGCATAATTGAATAGAATTCTCATCCGCCAGTCTTCCCGTGCCTCGTCACCTTGAGTGATTTTGCTCACTGCCCGCCACGCATTTCTGCGGCACACTAATCGAAAATCCAACGGGTAGTACCGAAATGCACGCATTCACGCTCGAGAAAGCATTCGACCTTACCACCGATTCACCTCGCCCCACCACGCGTTTTGTTCTGGAACAGCAGGAGCAGCAACTTGCTGCCGAGATCGAGGAGCTCGCCAGGCTCCGATTTTCCATCGTTCTCACTGCGAAATGGGAAGCCTCGCCCAATGAAAACGCTGAGCGCCGCGCAGAACTGCGCGCCGAGCTGCGCGAACTGCGCCACTGCTACGAAGATAAGATCGACTTCATCGCGATGACCTTCGGCGTGGAACATGCAATGAAGGCCAACCGGCAGGTCGAGGGCGGCATTACTCGCGCGCTGCGCGAAGAGCTGGTTGAAACGGCGAACTTCATGGAGATGCCGGACACCGGAAGCGGGATCTAGCTCGAAGATCTCTGCGATCGAATGCACAAAAGGCCGCTCCATTTGTGGAGCGGCCTTTCTTTTTTCTCGAAACAATTTTTCGCGTCAGGGAACCACGGACCTACCGCGCGCCCGCCAGCGAAGGCCGCGGATCGAGCGATCCGTCGGCATAACCCTTCGCCATCTGCCCGATCGGGATAGGCTTGTAGTCGCCGGCGTGCCCGGCCTGCCCGAACTCCATCATGCGCTGCCCAACCACCTTGGCCATCGCCTCGCGCGCGGGCTTTAGATAATCGCGCGGATCGAACTTCTCCGGCGTTTCGGCAAACACCTTGCGAATCGCTCCCGTGATCGCCAACCGGTTGTCCGTATCCACATTGATCTTGCGAACGCCATTGCGGATGCCCAGTTGAATCTCCTCGACCGGCACGCCCCACGTCGGCTTCAGCTTGCCGCCGTATTGGTTCACGATGTCCTGCAGGTCCTTCGGCACCGACGAGCTGCCATGCATCACCAGGTGCGTGTGCGGCAGCCGCTTGTGAATCGCAATAAGAACATCCATCTTCAGCACGGAACCATCGGGCTTCTTGTTGAACTTGTAGGCGCCGTGGCTGGTGCCAATGGCGATCGCCAGCGCATCCACGCCCGTCCGCTCGGCAAACTCGGCAGCCTGATCGGGATCGGTAATGTGCTCAAGTCCGCTGCCGCCCGCGCCGTGCCCATCTTCCACGCCGCCCAGCACGCCGATCTCACCTTCGACAGTCACGCCGCGCTCGTGCGCGTAGTCCACCACGCGCCGCGTCACATCCACGTTCTCTTCGAACGTCGACGGCGTCTTGCCGTCCTCTTTCAATGACCCGTCCATCATCACGCTTGTGTAGCCCAGCCCGATCGCGCTCTTGCAGGTCTCAAAACTGTTGCCGTGATCCTGGTGCATCGCGATCGGAATCTCCGGATTGAGCTCCGCCGCGGCCTGGATCAGCCGGAAAAGATACAAATCCTCGGCAAACTCGCGCGCGCCGCGGCTGGCCTGCACGATTACTGGCGACTTGGTCTGCTTGGCAGCCATCATGATCGCCTGAATCTGCTCCATATCGTTCACGTTGAACGCGCCCACGCCGTATTGGCCTTTTGCCGCCTCGTCGAGCAGCTGCCGCATCGATACTAATGGCATAGAAATTCTCCTTCTGGATTGTTCCGCCGCTCGCGCGCCGCAACCACACACGTAACGCGCCCGTCGGAACCCGCACAGCGTGTTTCATAAATCCGCAAAGGCCTACCGAGCAAGTATGGTGCCCGGCAACCAGCCGGGTTCCATGAACTTCGCCCGCCGCAACTGCCGTTTATGGAACACGCTCTAGTCAAACCTATGTTAGCAGAGGGGTGGGGGCTGAAAATGTGTCCGCAAGCACGCTCTGCTGCTAAGAGAGCCGGTTCAGTTCTGTTTCAGGTCCGCCGTTTCCAGAAAGGCATAGCTGCCTGAAGGGGAGGGCGCGATATTGCTCAATCGCCGGTTATGCACAACCAGCGTGTCCAGATACCACAGATTGACGGCAGGCAAATCGCGCGCCAGAATCTGCTGTACATCCACATAGTCCGCGCGCCGCTTCGACTGGTCACTGGCCCGCGCGGCGTCGTCCAGCAGCGCATCGAGCTGCGGATTGGAGTAGCGGCCGCGATTCGCGCCCTTCGGTGGAAACCGTGCCGACGAAAACACGTAGCTGAAGATATCCGGCTGCTCGTTGCCGCCGATCCAGTAAAGCGAGTACATCTGGAACGCGCCGTGCACCACGTCCGCATAGAACGTCGCGAACTCGTTGCTGCGGATCGCCAGCGAAATACCCACCTTGGCCATCTGCTGCTGCAGCACCGCGGCCAGCAGACGTGCTCGCTCATCGGTGCTGGTGCGGATCGCGAGATGCAGCCGAACTCCATTCGCGGCGCGTGAATAACCGGCTGCATCGAGCAGTTGCCCGGCTCGCGCCGGATCGTAGTGGTATTGCGCCACGTCGCCCGTCCACGCCCAGTGGTCCGGCGGCAACAAACTCACCGAGGGCCGCGCGTGCCCGCGATATAGGGTGCGGATGATCGTGTCGCGATCGATGGCGGAGGCGATCGCCTGCCGCACGCGTACGTCTTTCAAGATCGGATCGCGCGTGTTGAAGGCCAGGTATTGAATTTCGGTTCCCGGCGCATCCTCCACCACCACATTGCCGCGGCTCGCAAGCACCGGCAGCGCGTCCATAGGAAGGGAATTGACCTCCACGTCCGCCGAGCCCTTTTCGAGTTCCAGCGACTGCGTGATCGCGTCCGGCACCACGGCGAATCGCACGCGAGCGATCTTCGGCGCCGCTGCCCAGCTCAGCGGATTGCGCTCAATTACCACATCCTGGTCAATCCTCTGGCTGACGAACCGGAACGGCCCCGTACCGACGGGATGCCGCCAGAACTCGCGCCCGCTGCCCTCGGGCAGGATGCCGATGGCGCCCGTCGCGAGATTGTTGAGCAGAAAATTATCAGGCTGCTTGAGATGGAAAACCACCGTCTGCGGATCGCGCGCCTCGACCGAGGCGATCGACGCATACGTTGCGGCCTTCGGTGAGATCACTGCGCCGTTGCGCATCGACATTACCGACCACACCACATCGCGCGCCGTCATCGCGTGCCCGTCGCTGAAGCGCACGCCGCTCTTCAGGTGAAAGATCATCGTCTTCGGATCGGGCTGCTCCCAGCTGTCCGCCAGAGCCGGCGTGAAATGGAAGCTCGCATCGCGCTTCACCAGCCCGTCGAAGAGCAACTCGTCGATATGCTCTGACGCAAAGTCAGTTCCCACGCGCGGATCGAGGCTGGTCGGCGAAGATTCGATTAGAAAAACCACCGTGCCAGGATCACGGGGCGTGCCGCGGCAACTGCACAGCGGCAGCGCTGCCGCAAGGATGGCGGCAAACGCCGCCAAACTACGCATACGCGACCTGCCCGAGAATCACCGGCCGTTTTGCTCCCGTCGCCGACGGAACATTGCCCGGCAGACCGTGCCAGGTCATCCATGCCATCAGCGCGAAGGCTGCCGCCTCTTTGGCCTCGGCCGGCATTCCGAATTTCTCGCTCGTCATCACACTGCATCCCATCGGCTCAAGCCGCGCCGCCAGCAGGCGCATTGCCGTCTTATTGTTCGCTCCTCCGCCGGAGACAATGTAATCCACCTCGCTGCCCTTCATCTTCGGCATCGCAAACCGCCGGTAGCCGCTCGCGATCGTCTCCGCCGTCAGTGCCGTTGCAGTCGCAAGCGCATCATGGGGGTTCTTCGACCGCGCACGACACAGGTCCAAAAACCTGGCCGCGTAAGCCCGCCCGAACTGTTCGCGCCCCGCGGATTTAGGCGGCGCCAGCCGGAAATAAGGATGTTGCAATGCGTCCTGGAGCACCGGCTTGATCACGTCGCCTTTCGCAGCCAACTTGCCGTTCCGATCGTAGGGTTTTTGGAAAAGCTCCTGCGCCAGCCAGTCGATCACCATGTTTCCCGGGCCGCTATCAAAAGCAAGGATCTGATTTAGGCTGCCTCCCGCAGGGACGGCTGTGAGGTTTGCGATGCCGCCGATGTTCTGCAGCACGCGCCCGCGCTTCGCATCGGCGAACAAAACATAATCGAGCAGCGGAACCAGCGGCGCTCCTTGTCCGCCGGCCAGCATATCGGCCGGCCGGAAGTTCGATACCACCGGCACACGCATTACCGCGGCAATCGCCTGGGTCTCGCCCACCTGCCACGTGCACGCGAAATGGCGCCCGGCAAACCGCTCCGCGCGCGCCTGATGATAGAGGGTCTGCCCATGCGCGCCGACCAGGTCGAGCTTCAATTGGTGTTTTGCCGCGGTTGCCTTGAGCCCCTCGGCATACTCGAGCCCCAGCCTCCAGTTCAGCCGCGCCAGCTCCGAGACAGAAATCGACTGCGCATCCATGGCGGCAAGTATTTTGCGCCGCAGCTCGGCAGAGTAGGGAAATGCTTCGTGCGCCAGCAGCTTGATCTTCGGCTTCGCTAGATGGGGCTGCCCCATCCTAACCATCCGCCGAGGCGGATTTTTGCGGTTAGGGTGGGCTTCAGAGATTCGCACCACCGCCACGTCAATTCCATCCGCGGATGTGCCGCTCATCACGCCGGCCACCGTCATCGCGCGCTCGCTCATGCGGCCACACCTTTCGCGATCATCTCGCCGAACGCGAGAACTTCGCCGCGCAGCGATTCGAATTGGCGGCTGCTCAATGCAGGAGCGATTCCCGCAAAAGTCTTCCTGCGCTTCTTCTCTGACTCCCTCGCCCGCTGCAGCAAAATTTTGCGGAACGCAGATGACCGCTCACCTTCACTCACCAGTCCCTCGTAAGCGCGCAGAATCAGCGCCGGCTGGTGGCAGATCTCGACCAGATCGGTCCCCGCGCGCACCGCTTCCACCGCCGCCGTTTCAATGCTTAGGAACTTGAGCACGCCGCCCATCTCCATGTCGTCGGAGAGAATGATGCCTCTGAATCCAACCCGCCTGCGCAGCACGTCGCCGATCCAAAACGGAGACACGCTCGCCGGCTGCTTGCCGCCGCGTGTCTTCGGATACGCGCCGTGACTCACCATCGCCATCGGCATCTCCTCGCGCAGTGCGCGATAGGGCTCAAGATCCTGCTGCCAGAGCTGCTTCCAGGTGCGATCGATCTTCGGCGTCTCGAGGTGCGAATCCAGCTTGCCTCCTCCGAGCCCGGGAAGGTGCTTCCCGCATCCCGTCACGCCGTGTGCCTTGAGTCCTGCGAAGAATGGACTGGCGTAAGCGACGACCTCTTCAGCCGTCGCCCCCGCGCAGCGCGTTCCCATCACCTGCGCCGACTCCGGCAACCCCAAATCAAGCACCGGCGCCAGCGTGCAGTTGAACCCGAATGCTTTCACGCCGCGCGCAATCAGCTCGCCATGCCGTCGAGCCAGTGAAGGATTGTTGGCCTCGCGCGCGGCTCGCGCCACGGACTGCGCCGCGGGCATGGGCGCAAGCGCCACGCGCAGCCGGTCCACCGTTCCGCCCTCTACATCCACGCAGCGCGCCGCGTGCGCCGCGCAAAGCCCTCCGGCCTCCTGCAGCAGCGCGCGCGTCTGCTGTGCGCCTTCAATATTGCGCTGGAAAAGAATGATCCCCGCCGGCCGGATCAGCTTCAGCCACGCACGCTCCAACTCGCTCAGCTCCGTCCCGCCAAGCCCCACCATCAGCAGGCTTCCCGCCGCTTCGCGCACCGTCATCGTCATCTTTCGATCGGTCTCTGCACTCGAAAACTTTTCAACTCTTGGTCCCGGCTTTTTTCAGTTCACTCTGCAGCTCTTCCAGCAGATTGAGCGCCTGCAGCGGCGTCAGCGAGTTCACGTCCGTCTGCTCAATGCGGTCAACGATTCTCTGCGACAGCGGAGTGAAGATGGTGAGTTGCATCGGCTCCGCCGTGCCATCCTGCACTTCCAGTGCTGCCGTGCGCTCTTGCTTCTCGTGCTGCCTGAGCACCTGCTTGGCGCGCTCGATCACCGCCGCCGGCAGTCCTGCCAGCCGCGCCACTTCAATCCCGTAGCTCTTGTTCGCCGCACCCGGCTCAATGCTGTGCAGAAAGACGATGCCGCCCGCCGTCTCCTTCACGCCGACGCGCAGGTTGCGCACCCGTGGCAGCTTCTCGGCGAGCATCGTCAACTCGTGATAGTGCGTGGCGAAGAGCGTCCGCGCGCCGATCTCGGCGTGCAGATACTCCACCGTCGCCCAGGCGAGCGACAGCCCATCAAAGGTTGCTGTCCCGCGGCCCATCTCGTCCAGCAGGATCAGCGACCGGCTCGTCGCCGTGTTCAGAATCGTCGCCGTCTCCGTCATCTCCACCATGAACGTCGACCGCCCGCGCGCCACGTTGTCGCTCGCGCCAATGCGTGTGTAAATCCGGTCGACCAGCCCGAACCGCATGCTGTCTGCCGGCACAAAGCTGCCCATCTGCGCCATCAGCACCAGCATGGCTGCCTGCCGCAGGTACGTGCTCTTGCCGCCCATGTTCGGCCCGGTGATCAGCAGCAGGCTCGGTCCGGCGGCCTCGCTTCCGGCGCTCCCCGCATTCAGGTAGAGATCGTTCGCAATGAACCGCCCTTCGCGCGTTTCTTCCAGCCATTGCTCGATCACCGGATGCCGCGACGCGACCGCCTCGAGCACCGGCTCTTCTGTGAGCCTGGGCCGCGCGTATCTGCGCGACGCTGCCAGATGCGCGAAACACGCCAGCAGATCGGCCTCGGCAAGCGCCGCGCTCGTCCGCCGGATCCGGCCCGCACCCTCCAGCACATTCGTCCGCAGAGACGAAAAAATCCGCTTCTCGATCTCGATGCACCGGTCGTGCGCGGAGAGAATCTTCCGCTCGTACTCCTTCAGCTCTGGCGTCGTAAAGCGTTCTGCGTTCACCAGCGTCTGCTTGCGCTCGTAGTCGCCGGGCGCCAGCGCAAGATTGGCCTTCGTAATCTCGATGTAATAGCCGAAGACCGAGTTGTAGCGCACCTTCAGCGATCCGATTCCCGTGCGCTGCCGCTCGCGCTCCTCAATGGCCGCAATCGCCTGCCGCCCGGTGCGTGAGATCGACCGCAACTCATCGAGCTCCGCGTCCACTCCGGCCGCAATCGCTCCACCGTCAGCTAGTGTGAGTGGCGGCTCGGCAACGATTGTGGCGGCAATCCGCACCGTGACGTCGTCCAGCACATCGAGGCGCGCGGCGATCGACCGCCACTGCGCGGCGCTCAGCTCCGCCAGCGATCTTTTGACACCCGGCAGCCTGGCAAGGCTCGCCGCCAGTGCGCGCACGTCGCGCGGGCCTGCAGAATCGAGCGAAATTCGCGCCAGCAACCGTTCGAGATCGAGAATTCCGGCGAACGACTGGCGCAGTTCCTCCCGTTTCAAAAGATCCTTCTGCGCCTCTGCCACGGCTTCGTAGCGCGCCTCAATCTCCACCACCTGATTCAACGGGCGCAGGATCGTTGCGCGCAGCATCCGCTTGCCCATCGGCGTCAGGCACGCGTCGAGCGTGCGAAACAGCGTGGCCCGGGCATCTTGGCCCGCGAAGAGCGGTTCCACCAGTTCGAGATTGCGCACCGTCACCTGGTCGAGCTCGAGCGCAGTCGAGTGTTCTTGAAACTTCAGGCTGTCGATGTGCAGTGCCGGGTTCTTCTGCGTCGTCTGCACGTAGTGCAGCACTGCGCCGGCCGCAATCGCCGCTGCGTCGTGGCCTTCGAGTCCGAAACCTTCCAGCGACCGCACGTTCAATTGCCGCTCGACGAGAGGCACGGCAAAGTCGCGCGTCCACACCCAGTCTTCCACGCGTGTCCTCGCCGGAATGCGCTCGAGTCGCGCGGGAATCTCAGCGCCCGTTGCCAGCAGTACCTCGCTGGGCGCGGCGAGCAACAGCTCGTCGACGGCCTGCACGCGTGCTTTTTCTCCGCGAAATTCGGCGGCGCGAAACTCGCCGGTCGACACATCGAGCAGCGCCAGCGCACACACCGCGCCGCTCCCGCGCCCTGCCTCAAAAAGCGCGGCCAAGAAATTGTTCTGCTCCTGCCCCAGCCCCGCGTCGAGTGCTGTGCCTGGACTGAGCACCCGCGTCACCTCACGCCGCACAATCTTCTTTGTGAGCTTGGGGTCCTCCATCTGGTCGCACAGCGCGATCCGGTAGCCCTTGCGCAAGAGCCGCGTCAGATATTGCTCCACGGCGTGATACGGCACGCCGCACATCGGCAACGTCCGCTCCTTGTCGCGCGCCGTGAGCGTCAACTGCAACTCGCGGCTGGCCACGGCCGCGTCATCATAAAAGAGCTCATAAAAGTCGCCCATGCGGAAGAACAGCAGCGCGTCGGGATTCTGCCGCTTGGCCGCTGACCACTGCCGCATAAAAGGGGTGAGCTCCGTCGCGCCTTTTTCGGCTTCTTGCTTCTCTGCGGTCAACGAGGTCAGGACGAATGCCTCGCTCGCACCCTCGCCCGCCGCGCGCGCCGCATCGTCCGCCGCTGGCACATCAATGCCCGAAAGGCCTACGCCCGAATTCACAAGGCCCGCGCCCGCATTCGCAAGGTCAGCACCCGCGTTCGCAGAAACGGCGTTCTCGGCCAAAAGCGGAGATGCGGGCGGGCTGGATTGGACTTGGTTCGGGATCACTCTGGATTTAAGACTATCGCGCAACAGGCGCGCATCCTAGCCCGCACTGCTGCGGAAAACAGCGCCCCAGGTCAGAACGGAATCCCCGAAAAAGATGGGCAGCCGTGGCTTGGCCCGAGTACAATCGCACAGTTCCCCCGGGCTTTACCGGTGCCGCCCAACTCTACGGGGCGCGGCGCCGCGGGTTTCGCGTATAGCAGCCATTCTAAAATTCCGAACGGAGGAAACTTAATTGATCAGAACGAATCGATTCATCCCATTCACGCTGTGTCTGCTGGCTCTCTTGTGCACCGTGGCGGTCGCTCGCGCTCAGTCGCCCTTTGACGGCACCTGGAAGCTGGACCTCACCAAGACCCACGAAAGCGATAAGCCGCTGGTCTTTTACATCAGCCAGGGCTGGTATCACTGCGTAGTTAGCTGCAACCCCGACTACACGGTTCCCACCGACAGCCACTTCCACCCCGTCGTTGGTCACGCCTTCGATTCCGCAGCCGTCACCGTCATCGACGACCACACCATCGCCTTCCTGGCCAAGAAGGATGGCAAGACCATCTTCGAGCGGTCACTCAGCGTCTCCGCCGATGGCAACACACTCACCGTGAAAACGATCAGTCACCCGATGAATACGGACAAGGCTGTCACCTTTGGGGTGACCGCCAAGCGCGTGGGCAAAATCCACCCTGACGTGCACGCCACCTCGGGCCGCTGGGTCATCACCAAAGAGTCCGGTGACAATGAAACTCTGCTCACGACCTACAAAGTGGACGGTGACAAGATCACCATGACCGCGCCAACCGGGGAGTCCTACACTGCGAAGTTCGGTGGCGGCGATGCCCCTGCCAAGGGCGCCTATGGATATGACACGGTCTCGGTGCGCAAGCTCGACAAGAACGCTTTCGAAGAGAGCGACAAGCGCGGGGGCAATGTCATCGATGTCTCCACCATGACCGTCTCTGCCAACGGCAAAATGATGACCATCGTTGATTCGGACAAGGTGTCGGGTCGCACCTCGACCTACGTCGCCACCAAGCAATAACCTGATCGTCCCTATCCAGGCGGGCCGGGAACTCTCTTCCCGGCTCCGCTGTCTGCCCGCCTCGATACAATTTCCCCAACACGCCAGCCGGTTCATTCCGGTCCGGGCCTGTGTGCGTCCCGGACCACGTTCGCGCATCCAATTGGTGTTCTGAGTCACAATAAGAGGCAGAGGGAAACGCGTAACCTGAATTCCGCCATGTATCTACTCTGGCTACGAGTCGCGGCCGCGCTCTACGCAGGGGGAAGCCTTGCCGTCTTCCCGGCCGTGCTGACGGGCTCGTTGCCCTGGCGCAAAAGCTGCATCCATCTCGGCGGTTTGGCGCTTTTCTTCCACTTCGTCTCATTGGTAGAAATGCTCGTAGTTGCCCACCGCTGGATGCCGGTGGGCGTCCGCGAAATCGAGTCGTTGCTCGGCTTTGTCGTGGCTGGCCTGTTCTTCCTGGTCTGGTGGTTCTACGATGCCATCTCTCTCGGCATCTTCGCGTTGCCGGCGACCTTCCTCCTCGTCTTCATTCCGGCGCTCGGTCCCGATCGTTACGCGTTTCCGTCAGAAGGTGTCCGCACCAGTTGGCTCGTCGCGCACATCGTCGCCCTGTTGCTGGCTTACGCCGCGCTCTGCTTCAGCCTGCTCGCTTCCATGCTTTACCTTGCGCAGGAGCGTCGGCTCAAATCGAAGCCGAAGCCGGGAAAGAATCTCCTGGATTGGCTTCCGCCGCTCGACACCCTGGAGCGCATCTCCCACGCCACGCTCGAGTTTGGTTTCCCCTGCATGACCGTCGGCCTCATCATTGGCTCGGTCCTTGCGCAGGAGACTGCGCTCGGTGCCGCTTATTTTCGCGACCCCAAGGTGGTCGCATCCTTCGCCATGTGGCTCCTCTATGTCGTGCTGCTTCTGGTCCGGCGGGGCGCCGGCCTGCGCGGCCGCCGCGCAGCATATCTCTCTGGAGCGGCTGTCGCGGTCATGATGGCCGTTTGGGCCGCCAACATCTTCAGCCGCGTGCATCGGTTCGGTCCCCAATGAAGCTTGCGATCGTTGGCGTCAATCATCGCACTGCTCCCATCGCGCTGCGCGAGCAACTGGCCATCGGCCGCGAGGACCTGGCTGAGGCTACGCGGTCGCTGGCCGCAATTCCCGGCGTGCTCGAGTGCATGATCGTTTCTACCTGCAATCGCGTGGAGCTCATCGCTGTCATTAACGATCACAGCGTCCAGTTGAATTCGTTTTTCTCCCGGTATTTCGGCGTGAAAGATGAAGCACTTCATCCACAACTTTTCGAGTTATTTGAAGCCGATGCCGTGGACCATGTCTTCCGGCTGGCTGCCAGCCTCGACTCGATGGTGATAGGCGAGTCTCAGATTCTGGGGCAGGTGAAGGAAGCTTTTACTGTGGCGCGCACGTCGGGCGCAGTGAGCAGCCAGCTCGAGCACCTGCTGCAGAGCGCGTTTGCCGCTGCCAAAAAAGCGCGCAGCGAAACCGGCATTGGCTCGAGCTCTGTCTCGGTGGCCTCGGTCGCGGTCGATCTCGCGCGCAAAATCTTCGGATCGCTGCAAGATCGCACCGTGTTGCTGGTCGGAGCCGGCAAAATGACCGAGCTCGCGGCGCGTCATCTGATTCAGCAGGGCGTGGGAGCCATCCTGGTCTGCAATCGCACCCTCGAGCGAGCGCGCAGCATCGCCGACCAGTTCAACGGCCGCGTGATTCCCTTTGAAGAACTTTATGAGACCGCGAGCGAGGCCGACATTGTGATCAGTTCGACCGGCGCGGCCCATCCCATCTTCCGTCCCGAGCATGGGCAGGCTTTTCTCCATCGCCGCCGCAACCGGCCCATGTTCTTTATCGACATGGCCGTGCCTCGCGACGTGGATCCGGAGATGAACAAGCTTGACGGCATCTTTGTCTACGACCTGGACGATCTGCAACAGGTAGCCGCCGGGCACATGGACGAGCGCAGCCGCGAGGCCATCGGCGCGGAATCGATCGTAGCCGCCGAAGTCAAGCGTTTTCATCAGCGCCAGCTCTCCGTGAATGCGGCGCCTGCCATCGTTGCCCTGCAGCGCCGCGCCGAAGAGATGCGGATCGCCGAATTTCAGCGTATCCAGAACCGGCTCGGTTCGCTCACAACCGAGCAGCTCGCCGCCGTCGAGGCGCTTACCCGCGGATTGGTCAACAAATTCCTGCACGCGCCCATGCGGGCACTCAAACAGGCGGCGCGCGATGGCGATTCGGCGCGGCTCGACGCGATCAGCGAGGCATGGTCCGCTCCCGTTACCGGTTCCGATCGTGCCGAAGCAACCACGGCCGCGCAATCAGCCGAAGCTCCCGCAATTAGGACCGATGCGAATTCGCAAGCGACTCCCGGTGAGCCGAAAGCGCACGCCCAGGTCCGGCGATGAATCCGGCGATGAATCTGCGTATCGGCAGCCGCGGCTCGCAACTTGCGCTCTGGCAAGCCAATCACATTGCCGGCTTGCTGCGTGCGCAGGGACACACGGTCGAAATTGAAGTCATCAAGACCACCGGCGACCGGCTGCAGGAGGCGACGTTTGCCGAGGTGGGCAGCAAGGGAATGTTCACCAAAGAAATCGAAGAGGCGCTCGCCGCCGGTCGCATCGATCTCGCCGTGCACTCACTCAAGGATCTGCCCGTTGAATTGCCCGAACCGTTCGTCATCGCCGCCACCCCCACCCGCGCCGATCCCCGCGACGTGCTTGTGTCAGTGAAGTTCACAAATCTGGCCGCGCTGCCGCGCCATGCGAAGATCGGCACCAGCAGCCTGCGCCGCCGCGCGCAGTTAAAGGCGCTGCGGCCGGATCTCAAGGCGCTGGAGTTCCGCGGCAATGTGGATACGCGCCTCGCCAAGTTGGCTGACGGAAAGGTCGATGCCATTCTGCTTGCCGCTGCGGGACTCGAGCGGCTGGGCAAAACCGACTGGCTGAGAGAGAAGTTGGAGCCGAGAGATTTTTGTCCGGCACCGGGTCAGGGTGCGCTGGCCATCGAGACGCGCAAAGACGATGCGGCGACGATCGAGGCGGTACTGTTCCTGGATCACGCCGACACCCGATTCGCCGTGACAGCGGAGCGGGCTGCGCTGGCCGCACTGGGCGGCGGCTGCCAGGTGCCGATCGGCATCCATTGCCGGCGGGAGTACAGCGATGACGCGACCGGCGGCGGATGGAACGAGATCTATGGCGTAGTGGCGTCGCCGAAGACGGGCGCCGTGGTCCGCGTGCACCTGCACGCGCCGCACGAGAAGACCGATCGTCCCAAAGCGCTGGGTGACATGGCCGCGGCGATGCTGCTCGATTCCGGCGCCGACCGGCTGCTGGCTGCGCTGACGGAGGAAGGTGCGGGCGGAGCCGCGTAATACCCGAGCCGGATCGCGAATTTCGCCACACACACAAAGAATGCGCGATCCAAGCCGTAGCTGATCGGGTGATCGCTTGCGCGCCCTAGGGAACCTCTGAATGGGCCGCTGTTTTGAAGGGGCACGGATTTACAGTTTGGGAAGATTATCCACTTGACACAGATATATGACCTTGGAATGCCTCGCTTGACACCCAATTTAGCTACAGCTAAACTGCAGCTTGACGCGTCAATTAAGCTGCAGGTAAACTGGATTAGTGAATGCCCCTCCTCCAACTGTCTGTCGAGTTCGCCACCGGAGCTACGCGCTCAGAGAAGCGCGGCGTGGCTTTTCTCCGAGGCGATCCGACATTAAATGCGGGGCCGAGTTTTGATGCCTCCGCGAAGGAACCCTTAGGCAAACGGATTCGGCATCGTATGGGGCTATGGATTCAGTTTCGTCCGGATACTCCAGGTAAATTTCACGGCTTCACAAAATATGAGGCCAAATACCGCAGTTGCTTCACGTTCATCGATATTGAGGCGAAGATTCGCTACTACGGTTTCAGATGTCATCCAAAACCGGAAGATCCCCGCTATGAACTGGTCGTGCTGACTTCGTGTGTCGATAAGAAGGAAGACGCGGTCAACAAAACTGAACTAGATCGCGTTTTGATGTGGAAAAACAACATGGCTACCCAACAAGCATTGAAGGAATTTCTGGAAAAGGAATTAGGGGAAAAGAAATGAGTCATTGGACACAAGGCGATGTGAGCGATTTTGTATACAGCCTTTCGCTTGATTTCTTTACGCAGTTAGAAGATCGGATTCACGGATCTAAGCTGCAACAGAAGGAAATCGCTGAGAGGCTTGAGGTCTCTCCAAGTGCTGTATCGCAGATGCTCAATAGTCCCCCAGAAAAACCAGAGCTCGAAACTCTCGTCAAATATGCTCGCGCTGTTGGATCGAAAGTATCAGTTGTTCTTTACAACGATGACGACCCCAATAACGAGCGGGGACCGCTCTATTCCGGCATTTTTGAGCAATCATGGCAGGCGTTAAACAGGCCACGCGACTTGGAAGAACTACTCGAAGCCAAAGAGACGAGCCTCACGTTTGAACCAATATCGGAAAAATCGGAGACATACAGTCTAGCCCCCTTACCGACTCTGCAAGTTGGGTACCAAGCAATTCACCATTTGGGGTTTTCGGGCTCTCCTTTTGACGAAAGGTTGCAACGCTATCTCATTTCAACTGACGGATCGGTTTACCCTACGAGCAGTTCATGGCAACGAGAAGCCACCGCAATTATTCGGCCCGAGTGGAATCGGCAAAAAACAGCAACACTGCAACCCAAGGAGAACGTGGCATGAGCGCGAAAGCTAATAAGAAGAAGAGTTCCCCCCAACCCCAAATTCGGAACGCGGCCGACTTCAGGACGATCTACGTCAATTTTGCTCAAACAGCAGCGAGTCCGATGGATATTTCACTTGGAGTAGGGGAGGCGGGCCCCACGAACACGGGTACCGTCGAAGTTGAGATGAAGGCTCGTTTGGTGATGGCACCCGTTCAGGCAAAGGTTATGCTTGGGATGTTTTTCCAAGTAATCCAACAGTACGAGAAGCAGTTTGGAAAAATCGCCATCCCTGATGCCGTGGCTGCTCAACTCATGGCGCCCGTACCGGGGATTTCGGCTTGGGAGGGCGCTGATCCAACGGAGGGCGAATAACAGGTGCCAGGTAGGGGCTTTATATGCCGAAATTCGAGCAAAGGTATCGCCGGCTTTAGCCGCTACAGCGAAACCAGAGCGACTGTACCCCGGAGCCACAGCCTTCAAGTCGAACCGACCATCCCGGGGTCCCCGCGGACAGGACTCGGTTCCGTGGGGTGGGACCATCAGGGAGCGGCGACCTTGCTCAATTCCAAACAGGGCACACTTACCCTGGTTTCGCTTTTGAGGGATAGCTTTCTCGCGCTGTCGCACTTGACCAGAGCCTAGCTTTCTTTGCGGTAGAGCAGGTCGCGGATGGCGGTGCGCCGCGCTGCATCCAGATCCTTGCCTGCGCCTTCATCGCGAAAATTGCTGCGGGCTTCTTCGCCGTTTTCCGGCTCGCTGCACGAGGGGCAGCGGTTTGCGAAGCCGGGCTTGCCGGGCCGCAGCTCAAATTCGTCGCCGCAAACCACACAGGTTTTGATCGGGAAGGCCATAGAAATATGGTAGCGAAACTGGGTTGTGGAAATCGAGACCCGGCAGCGCGGGTAGCGCGGATTTTCCACGGATAAAATTCCGATCGTAAGGGTTCGCAATCGGAACGGAAATCGTAGCTTTCCGGTTGCAGCGGCTAGTTCGCCAGCACGGCGCGGTAGCGAACCTTGCTCTTTCTCACCTTTTCGATGGCCTCGTTGGCCTTCGACATCGGGAAGCGCTCCGTGATTGCCTTCACACCGTGCCGCGCGGCCACGTCGAGCATCTCGCGAATTCGATGCGGTGGGCCCACCGGGCTGCCGCCGATGGTGCGCAGCCCCGAGATCAGCGGAAAGGCATGCACCGATACCGGCGACGGTGGGACGCCGACAAACCACATCGTGCCGTGGGGCCGCAGCGTGCTCAGGAACGTCCCCCAATCCTGATCCGCGTTCACCGTGGTCAGCAAAAAGTCCAGGGCGCCGATCACGTCCTTCATTGACTTGGTTTCCCGGCTGTTGATGAAGTGGTGCGCGCCGAGTGCACGGGCCTCTTCTTCTTTTCCCGCTGAAGTGGAGAAGGCGAAAACCTCCGCGCCGAAGACCCGCGCAAACTGGATCGCAAGGTGGCCAAGTCCGCCGATGCCCACCACGCCCACCCGCGACGAGGGGTTCACCCCGTTGGTGCGCAGGGGATTGTAGACGGTGATGCCGCCGCAGAGCAGCGGCGCCGCGCTCTCGCTCTGAAGCGCATCGGGGATGGGAATGACAAAGCGCGCATTGGCGCGGACGCGGTCTGCATAGCCGCCGTGGCGATGCACGCAGGTTCCCTCAGAGAAGGGGCAAAGATTTTCCTCCCCGCGTGTGCACCACTCGCATTGGCCGCAGGAGTTGGACTGCCAGCCGAGGCCGACGCGCTGGCCGACCTGCAGCGACTTGACCTCGCTGCCAACCGCCGAGACCGTACCGATAATTTCGTGACCCGGGATGAAGGGATACTGGCTGATGCCCCAGTCATTCGCAATCAGGTGAAGATCGCTATGGCAGATGCCGCAATGAGTAATGGCAATTTCAACTTCACTGGCGCCGAGTTTACCGGGATCGTAACGGAATGTGAGGAGTTCGGCACCCGCCGCGTGGGCCGCAAGACCTTGAATCTGAGCCATGATTGCTCCGCAGTCCTTGATGATAGTCAACGGACCGCAAGTTTCCCCAAAAAGTTGATCCGTTGTAAATGAGCGTGTAAATGAGCGGTGAAAAATTTACTCCACTTAGTTTAAACCGCCGCCCGGCTCGATGTGCACATTGACAATCTGGAAGCCGTTCAATACGCCGCCGGCTGGTGCGTCGGCCGCGACCTCGGCCGATTCGCCGTTCAATCCCGCGCCCTGCTCGGCGCGCAGCGGCTCAAGCGCGTTGGCCATGGAGAGAGGCAGGCTGGTGAGCGTTTCGCCGTTCACTTCGCCTTGCGTGTCGGGCGCGAGCAGGCTCACGTAAATGCGATCGGCCGCGTGCTGGCTGCGCGCTTCAGCCAGAACCGTGGCGAGATCCGCAGGCGGCGCGCCGCCGCCCAGATGCGGTTGCTGCAGCGTGCGGTCGAGCGTGGCTCCGTCGGAGATGAGCAGCCGCAGATTCCCCGATGCCAGCCGCGCCGGCAGCTTCACTGCGATGCGCACGTTGCGCTCCGGCTGCTGCCACGGGCGCACCGTGGCTTCCACTTCAATCGTGTCGCCGGCGTGAACGATGTTGCCTGAGACGAGGTGCGCCTGCTCCAGCGAGACCTGCACGTGGTGCGGCACAGCCTGAATGTGTAGATTGATTTCGCGCACTGCGCCCTGGCGCGCGCCGTTCGAATAGAGCTGCTGGAACTGCGCGCCGGTCAAGAGCGCGGCCATCATCGGCGCAGGCGCGAGACCGGCGTCTGCGGCGGCCCACTGATCCAGCGGCACGGATGGAAATCCGGCGAGGTCGATGTTGCCCGTCACGTGATAGCTGAGCGACGCGCTGCTCTCGTTCGATTCAAGCAGCGATTGATAGAGCACTACCTGCACGGCAAGCGGCGTCAGCGAAGCCAGGTCCAGAACGTCTACGTTGACTTTGCGCACACCGTCTGGCGCATCCACCGAGATGTGCATCGGGATCATGTGCGCCTGCGCGCCAAAGACTCCGCGAATGGCCGATTCGCGATCGTCGGTGAACGCTCCCACCGTCGCTCCGGTGTTGATGATCTTGAAGGCGTTCAGCGGCGAGGCCAGCGTTGTGACCACCTCCGCCGTGGTCATCGGCAGCGAGACAGGCCCGGCCTGAAGCACAGGATGTCCGCAGGCGAGAAGCTGTTTTGGGTCGACATACGTTACCGTGCAAGTGGCCGAGATCTCGAGATCGCCGCGCACCAGCAGCATGCTGACCGCCGAGCCCGGCACGAGAGACGCTACGGCAGCCGTATGCGCAGCGTCTGAAGCGGCATCCGCCGAAACTGTCGACCCGCCGGTCGACGTAAATGACGACCCGCTACTCATACCTCCCGCGGAAACGGTCGCCAGAGCCGTGCCCACGGTGCGCTGCTGCCAGAAGCGGATTGCGTCCGGATCGAAGCCGCTCATAACCAGCGGCGTTTCCATCGGCTGAAACATTGTTTTCGAATCCAGCAACGCGGAGTCAGCGCGGGCTTCGCTCGGCACGCCCAGCGAGGCCAGCAGAGCCGTTGGAGACGCGCCGGTCATCGGCGCTGCCGACTCGGCTTCGCGCATCTGTGAGTCGTGCTCCGCAAGATCGCGAACTTCAAGCAGCTGCTCGATCGGCGTGATGCCGGCGATCGGGTCCTTGCTGAACATGCCGATGCGGTAGGAGAGCGAGCCCACCAGCTTGCCGTCGATGTAGACCGGGCTGCCGCTCATGCCCTCCACGACGCCCGTGTACTCGGCCTTGGCGCCGTGAAGCTGGGCGAGAATCATGTCCTGGCCCGGGCCGCGCGCGCCGCGCAGGATCCCGAGGATCTCCACCGGCATGGGCTCCGGCTTGTCGCCCTGGAACACGGTCCACGCGGTGCCGGTGAGGCCGCGCCGCACCTGGCTGAGGGGAAAGATGGGCGCGTTTGTGGGTGGTCCTGCTGCATTTGCCGTGGCCTGCGCGCCATCGGCCGCCGATTGGCCATGCAGCGAAAAAGCCGGCGCGGCCAGCAGGGAAGCAAGTACAGCTAGAGCGGCGAAAGATGCCTTGGCAGGTTGTTCCACGTCTATACAAGAGTACAGCGAGTCGGACGGCGGCTTGCCACTGCGGTGAGCATGGAGATGGTTTCGGCCAGCGTTTCGGTTGGCGCCGGCCCAGTGCAGAACAGATCGCAGCTGTTTTTCGCGCGTCCGGCTCGGGCTATGGCGGTTCTCCAATTGGTGTAGAGCGGAGCCACGACTCTTAAGTGGCGTTTTTCCTTAAGAAAACGCCACTCGGCACGCCTCTAAAACATCACGGTAATTGGAGAACCGCCCGACGGCGTGAAGCGAGTGAGGGCGCGGATCGTCTATCCTTTGGAGCACATGAGGTTGTCATGCCTATCGACCGCACCGGCGTGAAATTCAGGCCGCGTATTTCGCCCCTTTTCCGGACTCTCCCAGCTTTCGCGCTCCTGGCACTCCTGGCGGCGCCCTTTGGCGGCGCGCGGAATGAATCGCTCGCATTCGCCCAGCAAACCCCCGCCCAAACGCAACCCGCCCAAACGCCGCCCGCGCAAACCCCCACCACCGACCAGAACTCTCCCGGTGCCGGCGGGCCGAGTGGGGATAACGGCTCGATCGCGATTCCCAAAAAGAAAGACAATCCTGACGACGACACGCCGCCCCCTCCGCCCGCCCCCTCCGAGCCGAAATTCAAGAACCCCCAGGGCATGGGCAGTGTAAGCATGCGCGTGGAGGTTCCCGAGGTCACGATCGACGTAGGCGTGCTGCTCGAGAAAACGCACCAGTTCGTCCCGGGCCTCAAGCCGGATAACTTCCGCGTGTATGAAGATGGCGTGCAGCAAAAGGTGGAAGGCTTCAAGCGCACCGAGGCGCCCATCACCGCGCTGCTGCTCTGCGAGTACGCGGCGCGCGGCTACTCCTTCCGCGTGGATACGCTGAACTCCGCGTGGGCATTCGCGCAGCAGCTGCGGCCGCAGGATTACGTGGCCATGATGACCTTCGACCTGAACACGCACATCGTCACCGACTTCACGCAGGACAAGAAGCAGATTATTCAGGGCATCAACGAGCTGGCCAACGAGGTCTATATGCCGGCTGCGTTTTCCGAAACGAATGTCTTCGACGCGCTCTCCGAATCGCTCGACCGGCTCAGCCGCGTGGAAGGGCAGAAGTACATCATCCTCATCGCGTCAGGCGTAGATTCGATGTCCAAGCTGACGCTGGACAAGATGCTGGCGCGCGTAAAGGCTTCGCGCGATACGACGATCTTCACCATCTCAACCGGCGGGCTGTTGCTGGCGATGACCGAGGGCCGCGGGGGAATGATGGGCGGCATGCGCGACATGACCTACCTGCAGGCCGAGAACCAGATGAAGACCTTCTCTGACATGACGGGCGGAATGCACTTTGCGCCGCGCTTTGTCGGCGAGTTGCCCGACGACGTGCGGGCGATCAACGAGAACATCCGCGCGAAGTACGAGCTGGTCTACCACCCCAGCAACTCAAAGCAGGACGGGACCTACCGCAAGGTGCGCGTGGAGCTGGTGGATGACGAAGGACAGCCGTTGCGCATGCAGGACGAGAAGCACAAGCCGCTGAAGTATGACGTGATCGCGCGCGATGGTTATCGTTCCCGTCAGGAAGTCGAGTAGGAGAAGGGCAGCCGTTCCGCATGCGGAACCCAGTGGTCTCGGGTTCCGCTTCAGGAGTTGAGGCTTCGTCTTAGAGTATTTGGAAAACCGCTCGAAATTAGAGAACGCTCGACCCGGCCTTCACGCCCTGATTACTGAGGGATCACAGTGTACGGCGCGTTGCTCGGCAGCAGCCGCGGACGAGTGAAGTCCGCTCCGACCGCCAGGAGTATGTCTTTCAAGTCGGAAACGGAATGGGCGTTGTCGATGCAATTCTTGTTAACACCCGTTCCCTCGTCGGTTTGGTTGTAGTCCGAGTAGAAATACTGCAAGCTGGAGGCGACGTTTTCCATCGTGACGCAGGGGGTAATCGTTGCCGCGGTGAAGGTTGCGTTGGCCCCGGTTGCCACCGTCGTGTTGTCCGTGCCGTAAGACCCGCTGGTGCCTTTCGTGCCGACGGTGTAGGAGCATCCCTGAGACTCTGAGCCGTAGGAAACTGCGTAGACCCTGGTTCCCGCGGTCGTGGCCGCCTGGGCGGCCATGATCGCCTGCTGGCATTCATCGTTGATATCCGGGTAAAGGCCCGTTCCAGTCGGCGCCGAGTAACCGGTGCCGGATGCCAGCGTGGCATTCTGTTCTGACGGGAAGTCATCCGCCCCGGCAGGCATGTTGTCCTGGCCGTCGCTGAGCACGATAATCGCGTTACGCGTACCGGGATTGGCGTTTTGTTCGGCGACCAGTGCAGCCTGCGCAGCGTAGATCGGCGATGCAGAATAGGTGACGCCGCCGTTGGTGTTACTGGGCGCGCCGTTCAGGCCGCCCGTTGCGTTGTTTCCTTGGCTGATGGGCGACATGCAGCCGGAGATCGTGTTCACCAGAGTGGAACTGCTGTTCAGGTGATTCGAAGCACTAGACGACCAATAGTCGCTGGAGAACGGGACGATCTGGTACGTGGCGCTCCAGGTTGTTGTGCTGCCCCCGCCGTGACCACTACCGCCAGTGGTTTCGGAGTACGAGAGCGGCGTGTAGGAACTGTTCGTGGCCTTTGGCAGCGTGTACGCCATGAAGCCCGGCGTTGTGCAACTGCTCGTATCGTTCGTGACGGTGCTTGTCGAGATGCCGGGAAAAGAGAACAGCGCAACGTGAAGGTTCGCGTGCGAAGTTGCGCAACTCGAATACCCCGTTTGGCAGGGATCGACCGCGCCCAGCATCGCCTGGATGGCGCTGGTTGCGCAGCCGAACTCCGTCATTCCGGAACCACAATTGGGGTCTGCGTTGTTCATCGACCCGGTGGAATCGAGAATGATCGCCACATTCCACGGCTGCGCCTGGCTGCCGAGCATCGACGCCGTCGCGGTTGCTGACACAGACAGCGTGGGAAATCCAACCAGGAACCCGAAGGATGTCTTAACGGTGGCCGTCTCGGTGACTCGAACGGCATTTGGTGTTGAAGTCGTGCTGCACGTAGTTCCGGAGGGCTCGAGCATATTCAGGCAAACCATTTGGACTGTCGGAGTACCCGTGTTGTAGGGGTTGGGGTTCTCCGTTCCATTGGAGCTGTACTGGTCCGCCACAGTGGTTGAAGTTACGGAGTCGGAGCTGGACGCGTACACATATCCCGCTGCGGCCAATGCCGCGGCATTGGCTGAGTTCTGGAGCTGGCTCTTCACAACATAGGCGTGTCCCACGTCAAGCGCCAGCGCCGATACGCCCAACAGGACGACCATCATGATCGCCATGATCGGAAGTGTCTGTCCGCTCTGGTCGGTGAATGCTCTACGGAGTGCGCGGCGGATGCAGGACGAACGCTTCTTTCCCGCCGGACGCGGTGCGATGATTTTAGGGGGAGTATTCATATTCGGTCACTCTTGCTGCAAGCTGGCATTGGGGCCCGTTTTGAAACCGCACCTCGACTTTTGTGGCTTCGGTGTAAAGCAGAAGGAGAAATGCTATCGAGAACCGCAGTAACCGGCCTTCACGTCGTGATTACTGAGGGATCACAGTGTACGGCGCGTTGCTCGGCAGCAGCCGCGGACGAGTGAAGTCCGCTCCGACCGCCAGGAGTATGTCTTTCAAATCCGAGACGGAATGGGCGTTGTCAATGCAGTTTTTGTCCACACCCGTTCCCGCGTCGGTTTGGTTGTAGTCCGAGTAGAAGTACTGCAAGCTGGAGGCGATGTTTTCCATTGAGACGCAGGGGGTAATCGTTGCCGCGGTGAAGGTTGCGTTGGCCCCGGTTGCCACCGTCGTGTTGTCCGTGCCGTAGGACCCACTCGTGCCCTTCGTGCCAACGGTGTAGGAGCATCCCTCAGACTCTGAGCCGTAGGAAACTGCGTAAACCCTGGTTCCCGCAGCCGTGGCCGCCTGGGCGGCCATGATCGCCTGCTGGCATTCATCGTTGATATCCGGGTAAAGGCCCGTTCCAGTCGGCGCCGAGTAACCGGTGCCGGATGCCAGCGTGGCATTCTGTTCTGACGGGAAGTCGTCCGCCCCGGCAGGCATGTTGTCCTGGCCGTCGCTGAGCACGATAATGGCGTTCTGCGTGCCGGGATAGGTTTTTTGTTCGGCGATCAGTGCAGCCTGCGCAGCATAGATGGGCGAAGCAGAATAGGTGACGCCGCCGTTGGTGTTGCCGGGCGCGCCGTTCAGGCCGCCTGTTGCGTTGTTCCCTTGGCTGATGGGCGACATGCAGCCGGAGATCGTGTTCACAAGGGCGGAACTGGGGTTCAGGTGATTCGAAGCGGTCGAAGACCAATAGTCGCTGGAGAACGGGACGATCTGGTACGTGGCGCTCCAGGTTGTTGTGCTGCCTTGACCGTTGGATTCGGCATACGAAAGCGGCGTGTAGGAACTGTTCGTGGCCGATGGCAGCGTATACGCCATGAAGCCCGGCGTTGTGCAACTGCTGGTATCGTTCGTGACCGTGCTCGTTGAAATTCCGGGAAAAGAGAACAGCGCGACGCGAAGGTTCGCGTTCGATGTTGCGCAGCTCGAATATCCAGTCTGGCAGGGATCGACCTCGCTCAGCATCGCCTGGATGGCGCTGGTTGCGCAGCCGAACTCCGTCATTCCGGAACCACAGTTGGGGTCTGCGTTGTTCATCGACCCCGTGGAATCGAGAACGATGGCTACATTCCAGGGCTCCGCCTGGCTGCCGAGCATCGATGCCGTCGCGGTTGCCGACACAGACAGCGTGGGAAATCCAACCAGGAACCCGAAGAATGTTTTAACGGTGCCCGTCTCGGTCACTCGAACGGCATTTGGTGTTGAAGTCGTGCTGCACGTAGTTCCGGAGGGCTCGAGCATGTTCAGGCAAACCATTTGGACTGTCGGAGTACCCGTGTTGTAGGGGTTGGCGTTCTCCGTTCCATTGGAGCTGTACTGGTCCGCCACGGTGGTTGAAGTTGTGGAGCTGGAGCTGGACGCGTACACATATCCCGCTGCGGCCAATGCCGCGGCATTGGCTGAGTTCTGCAGCTGGCTCTTCACAACATAGGCGTGGCCCACGTCAATCGCCAATGCGGATACGCCAAGAAGGATGACCATCATGATCGCCATGATCGGAAGTGTCTGTCCGCGCTGGTCGACAAATGCCCGCCCAATCGCTCGACGGATAAAGGAGGAACGGATCTTTCCTGTCGGACGCGCTGTGATGATTTTGGGGTCAGTATTCATATTCGGTCACCTTTGCTGCAAGCTGGCAGCCAGAGAACTTGGTCCCATAAATGGGAAGCGCACAAGGATAAGTGGCACTCACGGTTACCGGCGCACCCTGGACGAGGTCAGACTCATCGCCGGAGCAGGAATTGCCGGTCACGGTCGTTCCGTTCAGACTGAATGTGAGACTGATACTCGACGCGTTAAGACTGGGCGCCGCGTTTGTTATCGCAGTTAAGGTATCGGCACACGGATCTGAGCTGCTGGTTCTGATGGATTGCAGGTATTGCGCGCCGGCGCCCACCGCGCTGGTCAATGTTAGTTCGTTGCTGAAGGCAACCGAGAAGGCGAATATGCCGGTAACGAGAGTCAAAAAGACAGGCAGGAGCAGAGCGGTTTCAGTCAGCGCCCCTCCCTCACTTCCGCTTTGCAGCAATGCACCAATGCGGCGAGTGAGCGTCCAGCAGTTGAGGTGCAGGCGCGTGGATCTTGCGGCACGGCTAAGCTTGCGTCTGGCCGCTCCTGTTAGTCCATGCAAATGGATGTGAGTTTTCAACGTCGATCTCCATGCACTATTGCGTGCATTGTTCCTTGGGGTAGCTGGCTCGGGAGTTTCACTTACTAAATACTTTGCACGATTTGCAACAAGCAGGGAATCCCCCGAAGGGAACTGCTTTTGGTTCCGCATAGGGAATGCCCATCGGGTCACTCTCATCCCACCTTTGGGCTATATACAGGGTCACTTACAGTGTGGATGTGCCTATAAATTAGGGATGCTTAGTGGATCTTTTGGCCTGAATTCTATCGAGCGATAAATTGATCTCCGGACTGCCTCAGTTATTTTGTCGGTGCCGGGGCATCATGCATTTCTTCATCAGATACGAATTGTGGTGGCAATAGCTTCTATTCCGAATACGAAAACCTTTCGACCGGACCCCTCTCTCTGATCTCTGTTCCTGATCCCTGATCCCTATCCCTGTTCCCTCGTCCTAATCCCTCGTCCCTCGTCCCCTGCCCCAGCTCGCCGCCTCCACAGCACGCAATGTCGCGCAAAATGCTGCTATTTCGCGCAAAAAGACACGAAAAAACCGCTTAAAACACGTGTTGAACACGCTAATTGAGGCATTTATGCGAAATTCTGTACCAACTCGCTCTGCGTTTTGCGAAACCAGGCGCGTTGCGTCACGCTAAACGCGCAATTTCCCGCGCACTGCCACGAAGAATCGTGCAATTCTATGCGAACCTTTGGCACTGGTTTGCGCAACGCCCAGCGAACCTTTCGTGGGTTTTTGCGCAATGCTGAGCGAACATTTGGCCCCGTTCCCTGCTCTAGCAATCCAAAGCCTCTGGCACTGGAGGAGGGATATTCTTCTTATCGGCCTCCGCTCTTTGTTCCCCAGTGTGTCCCTATTTAGTTCTGTCATGCGGGCGCAGGGCAACGCTTCCGCCGCTGGTGGCAGAGCTCTCCCGCCGCTGCCTGGAGAGGGCAACAATTAGGCAACAATCTTGAATGGCCGGTTTTCGCGAAGCGGAGAAACCGTACCAGATACAGGCTTTAGCGAAGGACGCCAAGCTGGAGCAGGATGTCGCGCACGTAGTACGTGAGGACGATCACAGTCATGGCCACAACCAGCCAGTGCGCCACGCGCACCAGCGGCTCGACTTTCGCCACCTTTGAAACGATGACCGCCTGCGCGGCCTTCTCGTGTTCGAAGGAGTCATCGAGGAAGATCTGGTCCTCCTCGTCGCGGGTGAGGCTTGAGCGGTAAACGTACAGGGCAGCCGCAAAAACGACGAACGCTGCCCAAACGGTCCACATCACGGGGACGAACGTCATAGAGCACCTCTCGTGCGATTTTCCGGGTCCCAGATACCAGCGGGGTCGCTGAGCATTGGCGCGGTCTCGTGGGTACAGGGGCCTTTCGGCTAAAAATGCTAGTCCCGAAATGTGAAATTGGGAACCGCCGTTTTGATGAGGCCGTAACACTTTTAAGGAGTTCGGTTCCACCTTGGACTTGCCCCGGAGCCGGGATTCCGCATTGCCGACGCCTGCGACGTTCCATTTCCGGGTGCATCAAACCAGTGCAGGCTTGGATAGGGCTTGTCTCCGGATCGGCAGGCCTGTACAGTGAGAGAGCAGGAAATCGCGGTATAAAGACGAGATTTCTGAACAACCGGAGAATTGGAGACATTATGGCTACCACGACCGTCGCACCTCCCCAGGAAGAAACCACGAAGAAGGCGCCACTTATCCTCACTCCGCAAGCGATCGGCAAGGTGCGCGAGATTATGGCCACGCAGGACCCGCTCCCCGCCGGGTTGCGTATCGGTGTTGTGGGCGGAGGCTGCTCCGGGTTCCAGTATTCGATGGCCTTTGAGAATCAGAGCGGAATGATGGACAAGGTCTTCAGTTTCGATGACTTGAAGGTGTTCGTCGACGCGACCTCGCTCATGTACCTCAATGGCTGCACCGTCGACTATGTCGAGACGCTGGAAGCGGCCGGATTCAAGTTCGAAAACCCTCAGGTCAAGTCGACCTGCGGCTGCGGATCATCCTTCAACGTATAGTTGAAGCGCTTGCGGTAACGCACAGATTGCAAAAGGCTCGCCCTGAGAGGGCGGGCCTTTTGTTTCTGTGGGGTTTTTTGGGGTTATCGTCCCCTGTGGCGAGTTTGCCGAGCGCCTATTGCTGCGGTGTTGTCGGCGAGGAGCCGGGGTTAGTACCTGAACCGAAGCCCGATCCCGACCCTGTGCTACCGGCGCCCGAGCTGGAACCCGGGTTCCCGAACGTGGAGCTACCGAAAGGCGAACTGCCAACCGGGTTGGTTGTGCCGCTGGCGGGCTGGCCGATGGCTCCGGTGTTTCCACCTGACATGTTCTGCATGTCGGAGATCGGGTCGTAGGTGAATTCCCACTCGTTGTAGTGGTTCTTTTTCTTGACGACCAGGATCGACTGGCGCGCGATGCCCGGCGAAAAGCCGATGATGCCGGCACCGCCAAAGGTCTGGCCGGAGGTAGCCGGTCCCGATCCGCTGTTGCTCGAGCTTCCCGTGCCGGTCGAAGTGCCGGAAGTGCTCGGAGAAGTCGACGCGCCGCCTGAGGTTCCCGAGTTGTCGGTTGGGCTCGATGTCGATCCTGATGACGATCCCGAGGAAGACGAGCCGAAGATCGAGCCTCCGCTCTGCGAACCGGATCCGAACGCGGAGTTGGACCCGAACGCCGAGCCCGAACTCGAACCTGATCCACCGAACGCCGACGTCGATCCGGCCGGGGCATTGCCGCCGCTGGGACCGATGCCGGCCAAAGTCGTCGCGCCATTGGCAAGCGGCTGACCGAAGAATCCCATTGCGGTGGGCGTCTTGTTCTGGCCCCACATGACCGGTTTCCAGTCATCCTTGCCGGTCATGGGGTCGGTGTAGCGCTTGCGCAGGAAACGAATGTTGTTGGTGTTTACCAGCGCGTCTATGTTGGGCGGATAGGCGTGGAACTTGCGGTAGTAGAGCTGCACGGCGCGCCGGTATTGCATGCCGCGATGGTAGGTTTCGAGGTCGCGATCGTGCTGGATCGACTTGGCCACGGTGGGCGCAGCGACGGCGAGCGAAAGCACCAGCAGCGCGAGGAAGAAGATGGCGACCAGCATGATGTAACCGTCCTGGCCGGCATGACTGCGTGCGCGCGGGTGGAGTGCGCGGCTTTCGCCGATGCCGAAGCTGCCGGAATCGGAAAGCGGCGGGGACGATTTGAGCTGATTGGGAACGGCGAACGGCATGCGACTCCTCAGTGCGCCGAGAGCGCGAGCGTCTGCGTGTGGTTGTAGGCGAGGTCGGTGACCTCTACGCTCATGGGCCGGATGCTGCCCACTTTGTAGCGATGGTCGACGATCTCACCGGTGTGCGCCATGAAGATGTCATCGCCGCGCAGGAAAAATGCCTTCAGCGCCTTGTCGTTGTCCTGCGAGTAGCCGAAGTATTTCAAATCGATCGTTGGCGGCTGAGGAACGGACGGCAGCGGAGGCGGCAGATTTGCCAGCGGCCGGGCCGACGCGATTGCCCTGGGGATGGGCGGCGGCTCTGACATTGCGGAGAAGATGTTCCGCCCCGTGCCGGCGTACTGCACATCTTCGCTCTGCGCGAGCTTGGCGAAGTGCAGCGTGGGGTCGATGCCGGCATTCGAAAGCTTCTGCGCCTCCGCGCCCGCGGCACCGTGCACGTCAGGACGCGCATTCTGTGCCGCGGCCGGCGTGAGCACGGGCGGCGGCGCGGAAGCGGGCGGCCCGGAGAAGTTGTTGTAGATCTCGAAGCCGGCGACGACGACAATCACCGCAAAGAGAGCGATGACAAGGTAGACCTGGCGCTTGTTTTCTGTTCCCAGCGGCAACGGCATGCTACTCGCCTTCCTTTCCGCCTGCGGGGACCGTGCCAGGCGGCGGAGTAGAGGGAAGGCCGCTGGCCGCGGCGTCGGCCGGGCGCAGCCAGGTGGAAAGCTGCAGGCGCAGATTCACCATGCCGCCCTGCTGGCCGGTGAAGGCCATGGCGCGGATGATGAAGAACGTCTGGTCGCGCTCGATGCTGTTGATGAAGCGCATGATCGCCGGGTAGTCGCCGGTGATGCCGGTGTCCATGGAGATTTCGGTGAGGCCCGAGCCGGGTGGGCCCTGCGTGTATTGCACGCGCGAGAGGTGCACGCCGGAGGCGACCTGCAATTCGCCGATGCGTGCGTCAATGGAGGAATAGTTGGGCGGAATGCGCTTTTGTTCGAAGCGCAGCATCTGCTCGCGGGTCTCTTCGACGCGCTGGTCGATGCCGCGCAGGGGAGCGGTTTCATGCTCCAGCGCGTGCAACTCGACCTGCTTGCCGGCCAGAACGTCGGCAGAGTGGCGGTCCATCGCCGCCCAGTCGAGGCCGAGGCGAATGGCAAGCACGACGGCCGCGACGACCAAGATAACGAAGCCCGCCCAATACCAGGTGAGCGGGGAGGTGAGCCGCTCACGCATTGTGGATTCCGGTTTCGCGCTCATTGCGGACCTCCGCTGGCGCGATTGGGATTGCGGAGGTACGTCGGATTCGCAGGCGCCGGACCGGTATATGGCCGGCGGCGTTGCCCGGGAATCGAGCCCTCGCGGCTCATAGTGGCGGGCGAGGCTGCGGGCGAGCGCGGGGCGAGACTCGAGAGTGTCGTCACGTTCGCAGCCGCGTTCGCTCTGTGCGCGCCAAAGCGCTCGCCGGGCACTGGCGGATTGTATTCGGCAAGCAGATCGAAGTCGAAGCGGTTGGAGGCGCTGACCGGCTCCGGCCGCTGGTTGGGCCCGTTGCTCGCCTCCGCGCTTTCGCCCACGATGCGAGGCGCGAGAAAGCGGCGCGAGTGCTCCAGGTTGCGGACGAGATCGACGGAGCGGTCACGCGCGCCGGTCACGCGAAGGTGCACGATGATGTGGCCTTCTTTGTCGCGTGTCGGCTCGATGGCAGTGACCTGCACGCCGGCGGGCAGGACTGTCTCCATGGCTTCCATGGCCAGCGTCCAGGAGAACGCCTTGTCGTCAAAGAGCTGGTTCAGGAACTGCGCCTGGTCGAGCAGTTCGGCGTTGGCGGGCTCGTGCATGATGTTGTCGGCGTGCTGCCGCTCCGCCTGGATGTGCGCGAGCTGCCCATCGAGCGAGTGCTCCTGCGCCCGGGCGGCTGCGGCCTGGGCATCAAAAAAATGCAGCCCGATGAGAAACCCAATGCAGAGCGCGGCGAGAACGCAGATGCCGATGCGCAGGCGCTTGATCGCTGGTCCCTGATCGGCGAACGGCCGCGTGGCGAGATTGAGTGCGATGCGCATTGAACTATCTCGCTCCGGCAAGCGCGCCGGCCACGCCGGCGTAGCTCGCTTGCGGCAGGGTGGTCATGGCGCCGCGATCGGGCCGCGGCACCCACTCCACGACTGCCAGCTCCGGGTCGCCGACGGTCTGCGCGAACTCGGCGGCGGTTTCGATGCCTGCGTAGTGCAGGTGGCGCGGTCGTCCGCCGAGCTTGTCTTCAAAGTAGGCTGCGGCCACCGCGATGCTGCGCTGGATCTCATAGAACCGCAGTTTGGGATCGGCGGGCAGATCGAGCGTGCGGTAAAGCAGCAGATCCTGGCCGTTGGCGATCGAGGTGGTGATGGCCAGAGTGCTCAGGTTGGCAGCCATCACGGCTTCCATCTGATCGACTGCTTCGAGCCCAGCGAGGCTCGAAGAGAGAACCGCTCCCGGCTCGTAGCCGGCGGCACGCACGGCGGACTCGTACTCAGCCAGCACCGGGCCGGGAACGACGGCCGCAAGCACCTTGCACTCGGTCTGCGATTGCGTAAGCACCTGGTAGCTCACGCCGGCGTGCTCCACGTCAAAGGGCACCGTCTTGCGCAGGCGGAAGCGGACCACCGAGATGGCGTCAGCCTGCTTGGCGGGCAGGGCGTCGAAGTCCAGCACAAAGACGCGCACCAGCGGGTCGGGAAGAATGAGCGTGACGGCGCGCGTGCGCGGCGAAACTTCATCGAGCGCACGGCGAATGGCGCCCGCAATCGCCTCCGGCGAGCGGAAGTTGGCCGCTTCGAGCTCCGGGGTGAGCATTCCAGGGCCGAGTGGCACGAACGCGTACGCGGCCGTTTGCCCGGCGCCCGGGGATGCCGCAGCGAGCACGCCCTCGGGCGCGATCTCAACAGCGACCGGTGGACGGCCTGCGGGCCGGGCTGCGGGTTGGAGTTTTCTGGCCATCAGTTTTCTTGCCGTCAATTTTCTTGTCGCCCGGGTTAGCGCGATGCCTCAATAAATGTAACCTTGTTGATCTCTTTGAGTGTGGTCACGCCACGGCGCACGCGCTCCAGCGCCGACTCGCGCAGAAAGCTCATGCCTTCCTTCTGCGCCAGCTTACGGACTTCTGACGTGGGCTTCTTATCGAGAATCAGTTCGCGGATGGGATCAGTGAGATCGAGCAGCTCGTGGATCGCGGTGCGGCCGCGATAGCCAGTGCCGCCGCACTCCATGCAGCCGACGCCCTCGCGGAAGCCGAAGCCGCGCCACTCGGCGGGATCCATGCCGCTCGAGAGCAGCAGTTCGTCGTCATAGCGCACGCTGCGCGAGCAGTACTCGCAGATGGTGCGGACGAGCCGCTGCGCGAGAATGCAATTGAGCGCGGAGACGAAGTTATAGGCCTCGACGCCCATGTTGAGGAAGCGGCCGAGGACGTCGACCACGTTGTTGGCGTGGACGGTGGTGAAGACGAGGTGACCGGTGAGCGCGGAGTTGATGGCGATCTGCGCCGTCTCCTGGTCGCGGATTTCGCCGACGAGAATCTTGTCAGGATCGTGGCGCAGGATGGAACGCAGGCCGCGCGCGAAGGTGAGCCCTTTTTTCTCGTTTACGGGAATCTGCGTGATGCCCCGAATCTGGTACTCGACGGGATCCTCGATGGTGATGATCTTGTCTTCGTCGCTCTTGATCTCATTGAGCGCGGCGTAGAGGGTGGTGGTTTTGCCGGAGCCGGTGGGGCCGGTGACGAGCACCATGCCGTACGGTTCGCGAATGTAGCGGCGGAAGCGGCGCAGATCATCCTCGGCGAAACCGACGACATCGAGCGTGAGGTGCTTGAACTTCTCACTCATCGACTCCTTGTCGAGAACGCGAAGGACGGCGTTCTCGCCATGAATCGTAGGCATGATCGAGACGCGGAAGTCGATGAGGCGGTTCTTATAGCGCACGCGGAAGCGGCCGTCCTGCGGGACGCGCTTTTCGGCGATGTCGAGCTCGCTCATGATTTTGATGCGGCCCAGGATGGTGCCGTGGTGCTCGCGCGCGATGGGCGCCATGGCGGCCTGCAGCACACCGTCGATGCGGTACTTGACGACGACGGAATCGTCGAGCGTCTCGATGTGAATGTCGGAGGCGCGGCGCTCAAGAGCGGTGAAGATGGTGGTGTCAACCAGACGGATGATGGGACTGATGTCTTCCGTTTCGCTGGTCAGCTTTTCAATGGAGATGTTTTCGTCGGAGTTATCGTCGCCGGTGAGGACGTCGAAGGTGAGCCCTTCGCTGGCTTCATCGAGCACGCGCTGCGACTGCTCGGTTTTCTTAAGCAGGTCGGTGATCTGCGAGAGCGTGGCGACGCGCGCCTGGATGCGCTGGCCGAGCAGACCGGCGATCTCATCGAGCACCATGAGCCGCGAGGGGTCGCTGACGGCGATGACGAGCGCATCCGGGGCCTGCTCAATGGGCACGAAGTTGTAGCGGAACATTAATTCGACAGGCACAGTGCGCAGTAGATCGTGCTGGATCTTGAAGTTCTTGAGGTCGACGAACTCCGCGTGATAACGATGAGCGAGCGCTTCAGCGTAGGCGCGCTCTTCATGGCCTGGGGCTGCCGGCGGCGTAAGAACGTTGGTTTCGGGCATGGCAAGAACTCCTCAGATCGCTTTTTCTGTCTCGCTCGTTCAATCTCGCTCGTCATATTCCGCTGGTTACATTCCGCTCGTCTGGCCGAGCGAAAAGATCGGCAGATAGAGCGAGATGAGAATGAAGACGACCACTGTGCCCATGACCACGAGAATCGCCGGCTCGATGAGAGCAAGCGCCGCGGTGAGCGCAGTGGAAACGTCCTCCTCAAAAAAATCGGCAACCGAGTTCAGCATCTGCGGCAGTGCGCCGGTCTGCTCGCCGACGGTGATCATTTCGCAGGCCAGGTTGGGAAACACACCTGTGCGCACCAGCGAATCGGCGAGGCTCTTGCCCTCGCGCACCGTTACCACCGAACTGTGCACGGATTTGGAGACGCGGCGCGATGAGATGGAGCGGGCAGCGGTTTCCAGCGAGGGCACCAGCGGCAGTCCGCCAGTGAGCAGCGTAGAGAGTGTGCGCGAAAACAGCGCCACCTGATACTTGAGCCAGATCTTGCCGAAGACCGGCAATTTCACACGAAAGCCGTCGACAAAATCCTTACCACGCTCGGTGAGCGAAAAACGCCAGAAGATGGCCCCGGCGATCAGCGCCACCAAGGCGATCCAGACGATATTGTGTTGCATCCACTTGCCGAAGGTCAGCAGGCCGATCGTCATGGCAGGGAGCTTGGAACCCATCTCGTCATAAAGCACGGCGAACTGCGGAATGACGACTGTGAAAAGGAAGATCATGAGGCCGATCACGAGGGTCATCAGCACAGCAGGGTAGATGAGCGAGGCGACGAGCTTTTTGCGGAAGGTGAGCGCGATCTTCTGGAAGTTGACGTAGCGTTCGAGGAGTTCCGGCAGGTTGCCGGACCGCTCGCCGGCGAGCAGCGTGGTGGTGTACATCACCGGAAAGCCGTTCTGGGCTTCGAAGGCAGCGGAGAGTGCTTCGCCGGTTTTCACGCGGGTGGCGACGTCGTCGAGCTGCGAGGAGAACGCCGCGCCCTTCTGGATCTTGCCCAGCATCTCCAGCGAGCTGAGGATGGGCAGCCCGGCGCGGATCAGGGTGAGGAACTGCTGGTTGAAGATGAGAAACGGCTCGAGCTTGACCTTGCGCCGCGTAAGCGAAATGGCGCCGCGGGCGCGGACGGAAAACACGTGATAGCCGGCGTGGACGAAGCGCGAACGAAGCTCCTCGGCCGTGGCCGCGGTTTGAATCTGCTCCTGCACGCGGCCGCGCTCATCGGCCAGCTTGATAACGAATTCTGCCATGATTCCGGTTGGCCGTCTTGCGCGGTCAGGGCATCTCTTTTAAGTACTCTCGCGCGTCGCGGCGGTCCTGCTCAAGGGTAACAGTTTGCCAACAGGATAGACGAAGAGACGGCGCAGGACGCTCGCGGGAGTTCCGGCGCGGGTTCCGAAGCTGCAATTGGCTCAAAGGCAGGCTCCGGGGGCTTGTATGCTGATTCCATTCGCCGTTTGGGCCAAGCGGGTGAGAGTACTGCGATGAATCGCGAAATTGAGCGCCGGGACGCAGCGCAGCCGGAAACTCCGGCTCCGCGCAGAATGGGAATTGCGGCCGAGCTGCGCGGACATTGGCGGGTGGCGGCAATCAGCGTGGCCATTGTGGGCGTGGCGCTGGCCGCGGGAATCCGGTCGCGGGCGCCCGCCGCGGTTGTTGTTCCATACCCGCACGAGATCGCGCAGGTGAGCTTTGCCGTGGCGGGCGACGTGATTCCGCATGAGGCGGTGAAGGCTGCGGCCGCGGCGGCGGGGGATGGCGAGCAGGGCTGGGCGAATCTCTTCTCCGGCGTGGCGGATGTCTTTCATGGCGTCGACTTCGGCTTCGTGAACATGGAAACGCCGGTGGCTCCGGCGCACTCGCACGGAACCAAGGCGTTCTTATTCGACGCGCCGTTGGCGCTGCCGGAGGCGCTGAAGGCGAGCGGGATCAAGATTGTTTCGTTTGCCAACAACCACGTGATGGACCAGGGCTGGGCGGGATTCGACGAGACCCGCGAGCACCTGCGCGAGGTTGGGCTGTTGTTTGCCGGAACCTCTGACAATACGGCAACTGCGTGGCAGCCGGTGATCACCGAGGCAAACGGCGTCAAGGTGGGCTGGCTGGGGATGACGCGCTGGCTGAATGGCGGCCGCAACCCCGATAAGGACGATCAGCCGCACGTAAATTTCTTTCCGTATCCAGGCGAAGCGAACGGCGCTCCGGGAGCGGACGAGGCAACGGTGCTGGCCGCCGTGAAAGCGGCGCGGGCGCAGTGCGATCTGCTGGTGATCAGCGTGCACTGGGGCGTGGAGTATGCGACGGCTCCGCGGCCCGAAGATGTGGACCTTGCGCACAAGATGCTTGAGGCCGGGGCGAGCGTCATCGTGGGCGCGCATCCGCACGTGCTGCAGCCGATCGAGACCTACAAGACGCAGGACGGCCGCGATGCGGTCATCTTTTACTCGCTGGGAAATTTTCTATCGAACCAGTCGCGCAGTTATGTGGACGGGTTGAATCCGGATTCGAATGGCGAGCCGCGGGACGAGATGATGGGGCTGTTTTCCGCGGTGCGCAAGGACTACGGGCCGGCGGGGGTTCGCGTGGAGCTGGGACATGTGGGCATGCTGCCGGTGTGGGAGGAGAACAATCGCAACGACATTGCCGCAGGGCGGACGAAGACGCCAGTGATCAGGCCAGTTTTGATCGATCGGGAACTGCCGCTGCTGACGGCGAAGCTCGACGAATTGAATAAGGCAGCGGGATTGGGTGCGCCGGCTCCCGTTGCGCAGCCCGGCGGGCCAGCCAGCGAGGGAATCGGCGCGAAGCCGCAGACGCCCGACCTTGGCAGCTCGGCGCTGACCGGCGAGCAGAAAAAGGAATTTATCGAAGTGACGGATCGCATCAAGCTGCTGACGGACCGGCGCAATCAAATCCTGGCGCGAGCCGGCGAGGAGTACGTGACAGCGCCGCCGAAGCTGCCGGCGAAGCCCTGAAAACTGACGGTTGGCAGATCGAGGGATGGGTTATGCGAACGGCCCCGCGGATGCGTGTAGAGCAAACGTATCTCTAACCGCGCCCTTCGTCGCGTGCTGAGAGAATCTCTTCGATGGAAACGGGCTTGGTCCGCTTGCGGATTTCGAGAATGCCCGCAATCGCTTGCTTGATCTGCTCGTGGCGCATCCTCTCGCTGAGAGGAATAGGAACAATCCGGGCGACAGTTTTCCCGTGCCGGGTTACCGTCACACTCTCCCCGCGCTCGACTTCGTCGAGGATACGGAGGAAACGGGTTCTTGCTTCGGACGCCTGGAAGGTTTTCATGACTTGCTGTGGACTGGTTAGAACGACTAGTCGATTCTAGCGTTGTTTCAATATCCGTTGGCGACGAGCCAAGCTTCGGTCACTTCGAATGCAGGCTTTTTCACGGTCTTGGCCTGCATGGTGGCTAGTTTTACCAGGACATCGGCTTCGATATTCAGTGGTGCTCCAGCGGCGAGGGTGTGCAGGTTGGTGCGCCAGTAAGTGAGCGGGAGAATGGCGATGGCGATTTCATCCTCGAGGACATCGGCAATCGTCAGGCTGATGCCTTCCACTGCCACCGAGCCCTTTGGAACCATCCACTGGCGCAACTCCTGCGGCACGCGCACCTTGAGCGTCCAGTCGGTGGTTTCGCGATCAAATTTGGGGCTCGAATAGGGGATAAGCGGGTCGAGGGAGCGCAGTTCACCGGTGCCGTCCACGTGGCCCTGCACAATGTGGCCGCCGAGGGGGCTGCCCGCGGCGGTGGGCAGCTCGAGATTCACCTTTGCCCCGGGAATGAGCGAGCTCAGCGTGGTGCGATCGAGCGTCTCCTGGGCGAGATCGGCGTGGAAGTACATTGGGTCGACGTCGAGCGCGGTCAGGCAGACGCCGGAAATGGCGAGCGAATCGCCCTCTCGCAGCCGCGCGGCGATGCCCGGCGCTTTCACCGTGATGCGGCGCACGCCGCCGCGATCGGTGAGGCTAACGAGCGTGCCTGTCTGCTCAATGATGCCGGTGAACATGGATTCATTTTAGGGGAAGAATCATGCTGATCTCTTGCGGGTCGGCGGCGAAGAGATGTCCCGATTCGCCGCGGCCCTAGTTCGCGGCGGCCGGAGCGGCCTGCGCGGTCAGCGCGCGATAGGCGAAGAAGAGCTTGACGCGCCAGCGCACGATCATTCCAAACGCGAGCAGATAAAACAGCGCGCCGGTTTGCTCGAGCGTGAGAAAGCGATCGAAATAGCCGCGCGCCAGGTAGCGGATGACGGCGAGCGTGATGACGACGGCGAAGAAGGCGCTCGATCGTTTCATCATGATGACGCCGTCCTGCCGATGAAGATCGGAGGTGAGAAGCAGCGGCCACGCAAGCAGGATGGCACCGGCGAGGACAGCTCCAACGCCCCACGTCCATGGCACGCGGCACGGTGGGTAGAAAAACATGCAGAAGCCGGTGGCCATACCGAGCGGGGGCATCACGATTTTCTTCATCGTGACGGCGGTGCGACCCTCGCGGATGCGCCAGGCGAGGACACCGAGGAGGCCGATGAGCGAGACGATGGCGGTGATGGCAGGCTTGGAGAGCATTGAAGAAGGCAGAGAGCAACAACCTCAGTCCCATTTTATTGGAGGCTGTGGGCGGCGCCGATTCAAGAGGCTGCAGGAGGTGGCCAGGGATCGCGGAGAAGAGAAGTGATGCCGATATCGTTGCCGTGGCGCTCGACTTCCGCATTGGGCAATTGCACGAATCCCGGCAGGCCGCGGAAGGCAGGAACTGCGTCAGAGCCCATGATCTGCGGGGCAACGAAGAGATGGATGCGGTCGACGAGGCCCGCGGCGAGCAACGCAGTATTGAGGCGCGTGCCGGTTTCGGTGAGCAACGTGAGCACGCCTTCTTCGCCGAGCTTGGCCAGCACTTTATCGAGCGGAACGCGGCCTGAATCCGCGGGCAGCACTTCGACGCGGACGCCGCGCGCGGTCAGCTCGCGGATTTTGGCCTCGTCCCTGGAGACGGTAAAGACCACGACGTCACTTTGTGCGGTGGTCACAATCTTGGAGTCGACGGGCATGCGCAACGCGGAGTCGAGCACGATGCGCTGCAGCGGACGCCGGCGGCGCTGGCCGCTGCGGTCAGTGAGCAACGGGTCGTCGGCGACCACGGTGTCGACCCCGACCACGGCCGCGTCGGCCTGCCAGCGCAGGGGCTGAATTGCGGCGCGCGAGGCTTCGCTGGTAATCCAGTAGGGCTCGCGGGAGTGTTGGTAGCCGGGTGGGGGCGCAATGCGGGCGTCGAGCGTCATTGCCACCTTCATCAGCACCAGCGGGCGCTTGTGCTGAATCCAGTGGGCGAAGCCTTCGTTGAGGCGGCGGGCTTCTTTTTCGCAAACGCCGACAGTCGTCTGAAGGCCTGCCTCACGCAACGCCTCGAGGCCGTGACCGGCGACGTTGGGATTGGGATCGATGGTTGCCGCGACGACGCGAGCGAGGCCGGCTTTGCTAAGCGCGGCAGTGCAGGGAGGTGTGCGCCCGGTGTGGTTGCAGGGCTCGAGTGTCACGTAGGCCGTGCCGCCTCGCGCGCGCTCGTCAGCGGCGCGCAGCGCGACGGCTTCCGCGTGGTCGAGCTTGTCGTACTCGTGCCAGCCCTCGCCCGCGAGCTGGCCTGCGGAGTCGAGGATCACGCAGCCGACTGCGGGGTTAGGCGAGGTGACGCCGATGCCGTTACGCGCCAGTTCGAGAGCGCGGTGCATCCAGTGGAGATCGAGATCCGAGGAAGGGTCCGAGGGCGTGCTCATGCGGCGTTCACAGGAACACTTCAGTGTAAATGTGGGGGAATGGCGAGTGGATGGGTTGGAGGTTTGTAAGTACCCCAGGTCTCAGGAGAGAAACCTGGGGTATTTACGGATGGCGATTCTGATTAAGTCGCTCAGTGAACGTTAGGCCTGCGCGTTCGCGAGATCGAAACGGTCGGAGTTCATGACCTTCGTCCAAGCCTTGGCGAAGTCCTTTACGAAGACTTCCTGCGCGTCGCTTGAGGCGTAGACCTCTGCCAGCGAGCGCAGGACGGAGTTGGAGCCGAAGATGAGATCGACGACGGTGGCGGTTGCCTTGAGCTCGCCGGTCTTGCGGTCGCGCCCTTCGAGCACGCCATCTTCCTTCTCGGACTTCTGCCACTTGGTGCCCATGTCGAGCAGGGTCACGAAGAAGTCATTGGTCAGCGTGCCCGGCCGCTTAGTGAAGACGCCGTGCTGCGCCCCGCCGAAGTTCGCGCCCAGCACGCGCATGCCGCCGATGAGAGCTGTCATTTGCGGCGCAGTGAGCAGCATCAGTTGCGCCTTGTCGATGAGAAGCTCGGCAGCGTGGCCTTCGAGACCCTTCTTGGTGAAGTTACGGAAGCCATCGGCTTTGGGCTCGAGCACTGCAAACGTCGCCGCGTCGGTCTGTTCTGGAGTGGCGTCGGTGCGGCCGGGCGAGTAAGGAATCTTGATGTCGTAGCCGGCCTTCTTCGCCGCTTCCTCAACGGCTGCGTCGCCCGCAAGCACGATGAGGTCGGCGAGCGAGATCATTTTGCCAGCAGAAGATTTTCCGTTGCCGTTGCCGCTGGCGTGCGCGGTGTTGAACTCCTTCTGAATCGACTCGAGCTTGGAGAGCACCTTGGCGAGTTCGGCCGGCTGGTTCACTTCCCAGTCCTTTTGCGGAGCCAGGCGAATGCGCGCGCCGTTGGCGCCGCCGCGCTTGTCGCTGCCGCGGAAGGTGGCTGCCGAAGCCCACGCCGTAGAAACGAGCTGCGAGGTGGTGAGCCCGGAAGCGAGGACTTTCGCCTTCAGCGCTTCGACGTCTTTCTCGTCGATTAGCGCGTGGTTGACGGGCGGAACCGGGTCCTGCCAGATGAGCTCTTCCTGAGGCACAAGCTTGCCGAGGTAGCGTGAGCGCGGACCCATGTCGCGATGCGTGAGCTTGAACCACGCACGCGCAAACGCGTCAGCGAATTCGTCAGGATGCTCGAAGAATCGCCGCGAGATTTTTTCATAGGCGGGATCTATGCGCAGCGACAGGTCGGTGGTCAGCATGGTGGGGTGATGTTTCTTCTTCGGGTCGTACGCGTCGGGAACCAGTCCCGCACCCGCATCGCCCTTGGGCTTCCACTGGTGCGCGCCGGCCGGGCTCTTGGTGAGCTCCCACTCATAGCCGAAGAGGTTCTCGAAGAAATTATTGCTCCACTTGGTGGGAGTGGTCGTCCAGATCACTTCGAGTCCACTGCCGATGGCGTGCGTGCCGACGCCGGTTTCGTAGCTGCTCCTCCAGCCGAGTCCCTGCTCTTCAACGCCGGCTCCCTCGGGCTCAATGCCGACGTGGCTCGCGTGTGCTGCGCCGTGCGTTTTGCCAAAGCTGTGGCCGCCGGCGATCAAGGCGACGGTTTCTTCATCGTTCATCGCCATGCGCGAGAAGGTCTCACGAATATCGCGCGCCGCGGCAACGGGGTCGGGGTTGCCGTTGGGTCCTTCGGGGTTCACGTAGATGAGGCCCATCTGCACGGCGGCTAGCGGATTGGCCAGCTCACGGTCGCCGCTGTAGCGCTCGTCGCCCAGCCACTTCGCCTCCGGGCCCCAATCGGCGTCGAGCTCCGGCTCCCAGATGTCGGGCCGGCCGCCGCCGAAGCCGAAGGTTTTGAAGCCCATCGACTCGAGCGCAACGTTGCCGGTGAGGATCAGCAGGTCCGCCCATGAGAGCTTGCGGCCGTACTTCTGCTTGATGGGCCACAACAGGCGGCGCGCCTTGTCGAGGTTTACATTGTCAGGCCAGCTATTGAGCGGTGCGAAACGCTCCGCGCCGCGCCCGCCGCCGCCGCGCCCGTCGGCGATGCGATAGGTGCCCGCGGCGTGCCACGCCATGCGAATGAAGAGCGGCCCGTAGTGGCCGAAGTCAGCCGGCCACCACTCCTGCGAGTCGGTCATGAGCGCGTGCAGGTCCTTGACGACTGCGTCGAGATCGAGCGTCTTGAATTCCTTGGCGTAGTCGAACTCCACCGCCATGGGATTGGATAAGGCTGAGTTCTGATGGAGAATCGCGAGGTTCAGCTGGTTGGGCCACCAGTCGCGGTTGCCCTGGGCTCCTGCCACGGAGTGCGCGATCATGCCGTTGTGGAATGGGCATTGGGATTCGTCGGACATAAGAACTCCTAAGGGTTGATGCGGTGAAAGTTGGCGCAGTGGATCGCAGCAGTCGATCAGAGCGGTAAAACGGGCAGCGGTATTGAGAATTGGTTTGCCCCTTCAGTATAGGAGCCGAGGAGTGCCAGCAGCGAGAGAAGTCCTCAATCGCGTCGATAGATTCCGGTAATCGAAGAACGCCAAGTCAGCAGGGGTTTTACACTGTCGGATGTGCCGCGCGCGATTGATCGAGCGGGGCGGCGAAGAACCTGGAGGATTGGGTGAGCGGCAGGACGGATGAAAGTACGAGCGCTTCTTCGCGAAAGGCGACGACTGCAGAAAACGGGACCGCGAATTGGATTGCTGAAGATTCCGGCTCGCGGGCCGAGGACCGGCGTCCGCAGCTGACGATCGCGACCGATGCGGATGTGCCAGCGGTTGTGGCGCTGATGAACGTCGCCTTTCGCGGCCGCGGCGCGGACACCTCGTGGACGAACGAAGAGCAATATATCGAGGGCGACCGCACAAACGCAGAGTTGCTGCGCGAGGAGATGGCCGCGCACCCGGATGCCGCGCTGCTGGTGTGGCACGACGCCGCCGAAATGCTGCTGGGCTGCGTGTGGATGCGACCGGAGGGGCAGGGCGTGTGGTATCTCGGGTCGCTGGCGGTGGTGCCGCGCCAGCAGAACGGCGGACTTGGCCGCAGGCTGTTGACGGCGGCGGAGGATTGGGCGCGGCAGCGCGGCGCGCGCGAGATCAAGATGACGGTTGTCCACGTGAGGACGGCGCTGATCGAGTGGTATGCGCGGCGCGGTTACCTGCCGAACGGCGAGACCAAGCCGTTTCCCTACGGCGACGAACGCGTGGGACGGCCCACGCGCGATGATCTGTATTTCGTGGTGCTGCACAAGCGGCTTGGCGCGGGGTAGTTGGGCGCTCAGTGTATCTGTTCGCTCGGCGCGGCGCCCAGGCCTGCGAGCAGAACCGTCGCCGCAAATAGCATGGTGTCGCCGATATAGTTAAGCCCTTCAACGGCGAGGCCGGTGTGAATCTCCGTGGCGAAGATCGGCACATAGAAGAACGCCGTGAGCAGCAAGAGCACCAGGCCGCAGCCTGCGGAGGCGATGGCAGGCCGGAAGAACAGAGCGACGCCTGCGGCGAGCAGAACGATACCGACAACATAGGTGATAAGAGCGGGCGCGGGAATCCACGCTGGCGTGAGCTTTTCGAGCGGCACGCCAGGGACAAACCGGGGAAAGACAAAGTGCTCGATGCCGTAGAAGATCATGACGGCGGCGACGATGGGGCGGCCGATGGCTACGAGCGAACGGCCTGCGGGACCCGGACCGACGCTGCCGGCGAGCACCATGGCTCCGGCGGCGAAGGAGAGCTCACGGACGGTGAGCGTCCAGAAGATGCGGTCGTGCAGGTTCGCGGGCAGGTTGGGCAGATCGATGGTGGCCACGATGATGAGGAAGAGGAGGGCAAGCAGGGACGCCGACCAGCGCATGTGCCGCCGGGCAACGAAGCTGAGGGCCGCAGCCAGCAGCGCCGCGCCCACAAGGTAGGTCCAGAAGAGCGGAGCAGGCAGCCATTTGGGCACGATGGGCATGAGATCGCGCGCGGCGAAAAAGTGCTCCGCGGCAAACATGGCGAGCGCACCAGCCTCAAAGACAGGACCGAGGACGAGAAGCTTGCCTGCGCCGACAGCCGCGCGGAACGGCGCGCGGGCGAAGACGAGCCCCGCGATCAGCGCGGCGAGGCACGCACCCATCATTCCCCAGGTTTCGGCCGTCACGCGCGCCTCGCGCGTACGCTCGTTCGGCCGCCCCGTCGCGACGCGGGAATTCTGCCGATGCGTGGATCGCGACGCAGCAGCAGATCGCAGGCATGAAGGGCTTCGCTCTCGAAATTTGCGCCGTCGCTGGGAATCACAAGCCAATGCGCGATCGTGCCCTCCAGCATTTCGATCGAGCGAAGGGAGGGGAACTCACGCTTGAGTTTCGGGTCTTTTGGGTTGGTTGCTTCGGAGAGAACCAGCCAGACGCCGTTGTCCCGGGGAGATTTTATGTGCTCGCGGAGCATCAACACGATGCGGTCGCCCACGTAGACGGAGAAACCCGAGAACATGCGCCGCACCTCGGGATTGAGCGTTGCGAGCGCGTCGATGACGAAAGCGTGCGGTGGATTTTTCTTGGGTTTGGCAGTGCGGGGCATAAAAACTCTGCTGGGACGATAGCACAGGTGGCGCAAGGCGCTTGGCGAAGCACGGAGTCAGGCGCCCTTGATGAACGACTCCGGAGTTCCATCCGTTGGATTCACGAAGACGATGTCCCTCGGATCCCGTCTCGGCGCGTCGATGGCGAGGAACACTACCGGTCCCTCGAAGATTTCCGGCAGGGCATGGACGGTGCGGCGCTTGAAGAACAGAAGATCGCCGGGTACAAACTCATTGCTATTGGAGCTGTCGCCCATCCAGAAGGCGCCCCTTCCGGAGAGGACATAGAGATATTCGTCGCTGCCTTCGTGGTAATGCGGCGGCGTGCCCCGGTAGACGCGAAAGACGCGCGCGCTCGCCGCTTCCTCGTTGGTCAAATAACGATCGAGCAGCAGCGTACTTGCGGTGTCGGGAAATGACTGTGCGATTTCCTGCACTTTGAATCGGCCGAAGGTCTCCGTTGGATTCATGAAAGCAATCGCCTCCTCGGCGATGGAACCCGAATCGAGCGTCCCTACCCCAGCAGGGAGTCGACGAACTCGGCGGGCGAAAATTCGAGCAGGTCGCCCATCTGCTCGCCCACGCCGACAAAGCGCACGGGCAGATTCAGCTCGCGCGCAATGGCGACGGCGATGCCTCCCTTGGCCGTGCCATCCAGCTTAGTGAGCACGATTCCGGTGACGCCCGCCGATTGCGTGAACAGCCGCGCCTGTTGCAGACCATTTTGTCCGGTGGTCGCGTCCATCACCAGAAGCACCTCGTGCGGCGCGCCCGGCACGAGCCGCGCTGCGGCGCGGCGCATCTTATCGAGCTCGTCCATGAGTCCGGATTTGGTGTGGAGGCGACCTGCGGTGTCGACGTAGAGATCGTCGATGGCGCGCGACTTGGCTGCTGAGATCGCGTCATAGAGCACGGCCGTCGGATCGCCGCCCTGGCGGGTTTTGATCATCTCCACGCCGGAGCGTGCCGCCCAGATTTCCAATTGTTCAATGGCCGCAGCGCGGAAAGTGTCTGCCGCACAGAGCAGGACCGATCGGCCCCGCGCGCGGGACCAGGCGGCGAGTTTGCCGCTGGACGTGGTTTTGCCGGTTCCGTTTACGCCCACGAGGAACGTCACCTTGGGCGGCGCGCCGGGAGCGGGGATCAACCCTTGGGGGGCACGAAGAATGGCGACCATTTGTTCTTTCAGCAGGTCGCGCAGCTCCGCGCCGCCTTCAATCGCCTGGTGCCGCGCACGGTCGCGCAGCGCGTCGAGGATGGCCGTGGTGGTGGGCACACCAAGATCGCTCGAGAGCAGCGCGTTTTCGAGCTCCTCGAGTGCGCCCTCGTCGACCGTCCGGGTGAGCGCGGCCAGGTCGGAGATCTTGGCGGAAAATGTCTCGCGCGTCCGCGTAACCGCACGGCGCATGCGGTCGAAGAAGTTTTTCTTCGATTCCTCATCTGGCACGAGATCCTGGCGATCGGGATTTTCGGGAGTTTTTTTCTCGGGTTCGAGGCTGCCAAAGAGGGTCTGAATCATCGTCTTCAGTTTAAAGCGGTTCTCCAGTTGAGTGGCATTTCTGGTGCTGCAGGTAGTGGCTTTTGCTTCCACCCCGTCGACGAAAACCTGTCGCCGGGGACCCCGGTGATGAAAAAGCTACTCAAGAGCTGAGGCTTCGCCTTAGAGCCACTGGAGAACCGCCGTAATTGGGCGGTAGTCCGCTCATGTCCGAATCCTCTCGCCAAGGCAGAGCATCGAGTAGGCACGTCGCGAATTTCTTCGAGTCGGAGAGAAAATTCCGGCGGCTCCTGGCTGCTCCGTTCAGCGGATGGATGGTGCAGTTCAAGGTGCCGGAGGGGGCATTCGCCGCGAATCGGTCTGAAATCATCGAGAACTCGGATATCCTTGAGAATAGGCCGCTTTTACGTCAATTTCCAATTGCGTACGCGACCGGACAATAGGGCTTTTGGGGGATTCCCGGCGACTGCGGGGATCGGAGAGCATGGAATTTGCAGCAACGATGAAAAAAGAGCAGGCACATCCTCTGGAGCGGGTTCTCGCGAACCGCATCGCCATCATTGATGGGGCGATGGGAACGACGATCCGCGCCTACGAGATGAAAGAGGCGGACATTCGCGGCGAGCGCTTTAAAGACGCGAAGAAGGATCTGCTGAACAACGGCGACCTGTTCACGCTCACGCAGCCCGCGATGATCGGTGACATTCACAGGCGGTTTCTCGAGGCCGGAGCGGACATCATCGAGACGAATACCTTTGGCGCGACAACGATTTCGCAGAGCGAGTTTTTTGTTGACGATCCGCGCGAGCGCGGCGGCCGGAAGGATCCGGATTTTTACCAGAAGATTATCGACGACCCGTTCTTGAAAAGCCTGGCGTGGGAGATCAATGAGAAGTCAGCGCAGCTGGCGAAGGAGTGGGCGGATCGCGTGGGTGCAGCCACAGGGCGGCCGCGCTTTGTTGCCGGAGCGATCGGGCCGCTGACGGTGTCGCTGTCGACTTCGCCGGATGCCGAGAATTCGGGCTTCCGCGTGGTGACCTTCGACCAGGTGAAGACCTCATATGCCGAGCAGGTGCGCGCGCTGATCGCCGGCGGCGTCGATCTGCTGCTGGTGGAGACGATCTTCGATTCGCTGAATGCGAAGGCCGCGCTGGTGGCGATTCGGGAGGTTTTTGATGACGAGGGAAATGAGCTGCCGGTGATGATCTCGGCTGCGGTCGGCCGTGGCGGCGAGACGATGATCTCCGGCCAGACGATTGCCGCGTTCTGGAATGCAGTGGAGCATGCGCATCCCATTTCGGTTGGGCTGAATTGCTCGCTCGGGCCAGACTTGATGTATCCGTTTTTGGCCGAGCTCGCGCAGAAGGCTGATGCAGCGATTTCGTGTTATCCGAATGCGGGGCTGCCCAATCCGCTTTCGCCGACGGGCTTCGATCTCGAACCGGCCGACATGGCGCGGCATCTGAGTGAGTTCGCGCGTGAAGGGCTCATCAATATTGCGGGAGGGTGCTGCGGCAACACGCCGGAACACATTGCCGCGATCGCGAAGGCACTCGAAGGGGTTGCGCCTCGGCGTCTGCCCGCTGCCGAGGAAGAAGTTTTCGCCGGTGAGGATCGCGTATGAGCACAGCGGTCATCAATCCGCCGGAAACGCGCGTGGGGGCGAAGCTGCTTCATCTCTCCGGGTCGCAGCCATTCACGCAGCAGCCCGGCGTATACATCCTGATTGGCGAGCGCACCAACGTGGCCGGCTCGCCGAAGTTCGCCAAGCTTATTAAAGAGGGCAAATACGAAGAAGCGGTGAGCGTGGCGCGCCAGCAGGTGGAGAACGGCGCCAATGTGCTCGACATCTGCATGGATGAGGGCATGATCGACGGCGTTGCCGCGATGTCGCGCTACCTGCAGCTGCTGCAGAGCGAACCCGAAGTGGCCAAGGTTCCCTTCATGGTTGACTCCTCCAAGTGGGAGGTGATTGAAGCGGGACTGAAATGCCTGCAGGGCAAAGGCATCGTGAACTCGATCTCGCTCAAGGAGGGCGAGGCGAAGTTTCGCGGCCGCGCGGCGACGGTGAGGAAGTATGGCGCGGCGGCTGTCGTGATGGCTTTCGACGAGCAGGGACAGGCTGCGAGCTTCCCAGAAAAGATTCGGATCTGCGAACGCGCCTATCGCATTCTCACAGCCGATGGATTTGCGCCCGAGGACATCATCTTCGATCCCAACATCCTGACCGTGGCGACCGGCATGGAGGAGCACAACAACTACGCGCTCGACTTCATCAATGCCACGCGCTGGATCAAGGAGAACCTGCCACACGCCAAGGTGAGTGGCGGCGTGTCGAACATCTCATTCAGTTTTCGCGGCAACAACGTAGTGCGCGAAGCGATGCACTCGGCGTTTCTTTATCATGCGATTGCCGCGGGCATGGACATGGGCATCGTGAACGCCGGGCAGCTCGAGGTGTACGACGAGATCGAGCCGGAGCTGAAGGAGCTGGTTGAGGACGTCCTGCTTAACCGCCGGCCTGACGCGACCGAGCGGCTGGTGGAGCACGGCGAAAAGTTGAAGGCAGCGGGAACGAACGCGGTACCAGGCGAAAAGAAGGCAGAAGAATGGCGCAACGCACCGGTGGAGGAGCGGCTGAGCCACGCGCTGGTGAAGGGAATCGACGAGTACATCGAGCGAGACACTGAAGAAGCGCGTGTGAAGCTTGGCCGTCCGCTCGCGGTGATCGAAGGGCCGCTCATGAATGGCATGGGTGTGGTGGGCGATCTGTTCGGCGCGGGCAAGATGTTTCTACCGCAGGTGGTCAAGTCGGCGCGCGTGATGAAAAAGTCGGTCGCTTATCTGACGCCGTTCATGGAAGCCGAGAAAGCGTCAATGGTCGCGGCAGGTCACGCCGTCAAGACGCAGGGCAAGATTGTGCTGGCGACGGTGAAGGGCGACGTGCACGACATCGGTAAGAACATCGTGGGCGTGGTGCTGGCCTGCAACAACTACGACGTGATCGACATGGGCGTGATGGTGCCCGCTGAGAAGATTCTTGAGCGCGCCAAGGCAGAGAAAGCCGACATGATTGGGCTGAGCGGGCTGATTACGCCCTCGCTCGACGAGATGGTGCACGTGGCGAACGAGATGGAGCGGCAGGGATTCAAGGTGCCGCTGCTGATTGGCGGAGCGACTACGAGCCGCGCGCATACGGCGATCAAAATCGCGCCGCACTACAGCGAGCCGGTGGTGCACGTGCTGGATGCGAGCCGCGCCGTGCCTGTGACGTCGAGCCTGTTGAGCGACGAGAACAAGCCGGCTTTCGTTGCCGCGCACAACAGCGAATACGATGCGCTGCGCAAGAATTATGCCGCGCCGCGCGCGAAGTTAGTGCCGATCGCGATCGCCCGCCAGCGGCGCACGCCAATCAAGTGGCGCGCTGAAGACCTGGCCGTGCCTGAGTTTCTAGGCGTGCGCACTCTCGAAGATTTTCCCCTCGCCACGCTGCGCGAGTACATCGACTGGTCACCGCTGTTCCACACCTGGGAATTGAAGGGGCTTTATCCGAAGATCTTCGAGCATCCCGATTACGGGGAGCAGGCGAAGCAGCTTTTTGCCGATGCCAACAATCTGCTCGATACGATTATCGCGAGAAAGCAGCTGAAGACGCGCGGGGTGTACGGGTTCTTCGCGGCGAGTGCCGTGGGTGATGACGTGGAACTCTACAGCGATGCGTCGCGGACGAGTGTGCTCGAGACCTTTCACTTCCTGCGGCAGCAGGCGAATCGCGAAGGCAGCGAACCGTGCCGCTCGCTCGCCGACTTCATTGCGCCGAGAGAGACAGGTCTCGCCGACACCTTCGGAGCCTTTGCCGTCACGAGCGGAATCGGCCTCAGGGACATCGTCGAGGATTTCAAGGCGAAACTCGATGACTACAACGCGATCATGGCCGAAGCGCTCGCGGACCGGCTTGCCGAGGCGTTCGCCGAGTACCTGCATAAGCGCGCACGCGATGAGTGGGGATACGGCAAGTTGGAGAACCTCGACAGCGCCTCGCTGATTGCAGAGAAATATCGCGGCATCCGGCCGGCGCCGGGATATCCTGCGTGTCCCGATCATACGGAAAAAGGCATCCTGTGGCGGCTGTTGGACGCGGAAGCGAAGACGGGCATCCAGCTCACCGAATCGTTTGCGATGTGGCCGGGCTCGAGCGTGAGCGGCTTTTATTTCGCGCATCCCGAGTCGCGCTACTTCCAGCTGGGCAAGATCGATCGCGACCAGGTGACCGACTATGCAACGCGCAAGGGGATGAGCATCGCTGAGACCGAGCGCTGGCTGGGGCCGAACCTGAATTACGATCCTGCAGAATAAAAATTCCGCTACACGAAATTACGACGCGATTGAGAGCGCGGGCACGCCGCGCTGCTGTCTTATTTCGGGACGAGAAGTGCGACGAGATTCGTGCATGCTTCCAATTCGGAACGGGCTGGACGCAATCCGCACACCTTCGTCACCACATCCTTTCAAAAAAAACTGAATCCTGCGAAACTTTCCTTTAACCGGTGGGTTCATCCAGCTATCTCGGGGAGAACTCTGTTCGCGCCAGTTTGGGGACCATCGATCTTCGCGAGACCCGTATACCCCTAGAGCTTCGCCTTGGAGACCACGCATGAAGCGCACCCCCCTCATCGCTCTCGCACTGTTGCTTGCGCCGCCGCTGTTTGCCGACGCAGGCATGCATCTCATCCCAGCTGGCTCGCTCGTTTCCTGCACCACAGGTGACGGACGAATCTCCTCGAAGACCACCGCCGTCGGCGATCCTGTGCTCTGCAAGGTCGAGCATCGGCGCGGCGACTTCATGCTGCCCTATGGCAGCTATCTCGGCGGGCAGTTCTCCGAATACAAGGATCCCGGCCATTTTGTGGGTAAGGGCTGGATGCAACTGGAGTTCGACCGGATCTATGTGGGCGACCAGGTGGTTCCCATCAATGCAAAAGTGGTGGACGTGCCCGGCTACAAGATCGACGCGCAGGGACGGATTTTGGGCAAAGGCCACGAGGCGCGCGACATCACACTGTGGGCCATCCCGGTGTTATGGCCGATCGATTTGCTGATGCTGCCGATGCGCGGTCCGCGGCCCGCGCTGAAGGCAGAGACAGTGCTGACCCTGCGCCTGATGGAAGATGTGCAGATTCCCACGGTTCCTGAGCCGCAGCGCGATCCCAACGGGTTGATTCAGCGCTCGCCGAATGCGTACGATCAGGCGCCCGCGCCGCCTGCTCAGGCTCCGGACCCTGGGCCGCAGTACTCTTATGCTGAGCCTGCGCCGCCGATGGACGCGCCACCTCCGCCGCCGGCCATGAGCTACGCGCCCGTGATGCCCTATGCTTATGCGCCTCCCGTGATGGCGGCTCCGCCGGTCGTTGCTTACGGCGGCTTTGCCGTCGGGCCGGGATACTCGCCGTATTATGCGGCGCGGGCCTACGGAGCCCCGGTTGTACGTTCCTATGGTTACGGCTACGCGCCGCGGGCAGTCGTGCCGAGCGTCGGCGTTCGCGCCTACGGCAGTTACGGCTATGCGGCGCGCGGTTATGTTGGCGGCGGCTATACCTCGCGCGGACCGACAGTTGCCGCCCGCGGATATGCCGGCGGATCGGTAGCCCGCGGCGGATCGGCCTACGGCGGCAGAGGGCGCTAGGCCGACAATCGATCCCTGCGCGGGTCTAGTCGGCTTAGTTTGCAGAAGATTTCCCCGCTCTATGCCACACTCCGCATAGAGCGAACAAAAGATGTGTGGCCTCCTTCGAACGGCCTGGATTTGGCTGCTGACGCGCAGCGCGGTCCGGGCCGTTCGTTTTTTGCAGTATGCCGTTTTTGCCACTGGCTGGCGAGGCGCACCGGAATCACGCCGAAGTCAGCGGGATGCGCGAAGCGTGGGTTCAACCGGCACAAATCACCCCGGCCTAATTGACCAGTGCACACCGCGGGATGCGCGTGCGCGTGGCGACGGAACGAATCGAGCCGGGATAGAGCGAAACGGCGGGCAGCAGCGCGGTGCGGCCGATGGCCGTGATGGCGGCGCGGGAGAGCCACGTTGCGATGGACATCGAGAGGCGTAGTTGTCTGCCCAATCTTTGGTGGTACTCCGCTGCGTTCCGGCCGGCGAGGAACATCTCTGCCGCTAGCGCCGCGCTATGCAGTGCGATGGAGATGCCGTCACCGGTGAACGAGGGAATCACCGCTGCCTGATCGCCGACGCGCCAGATTCGCTGGTCTTCGGCTCCGAGATGTCCGTAGGGGAATCGGCGAGATGGCGAGAGGCCGTGGCCACTGCGGCTCTGCGCCATCGAGCAGCGCGTGGAGCGTTCGATTGCCGGCGAGAATCGCACTGAGAAGACCGGTCCACTCGCCGTGAATGCGCAGCGTGGAGCGGCGCACGACGAGGCAGAGGTTTGCCGCGTCATTTTCAATGAGCGAGAGACCGCCGTAACCCCCCGAAAAGACGAACAGGTCCATGCGACCACGGAGCGCGCGGGTCTGAGCGGTTGCGAGCCGCCAATGCATCTTAAAACCGATCAGGCCGTCCTGCTTTCCCGGCGCCCGTGGCCAGCCGCGGAGGTCGTGCTTGCCGGTGGCGAGAAACGCCGCGGAAGCGCGCAGCGTTCGGCCTTGTCCCAGCTTCGCCGTCCAGCCATCCGGATCGGTTTCAAGCGACTCGACGGCACATCCGCGCCTCATTTCGCATCGCTCAGTCGCACGCATCAGCAGCGCTTCGTCCAGAATTTTCCGGGAGAGCGAAAGCGCCGGAAATGGCAAGTGGGCTTCGGCGACTCGCTTGCCGCTCGAGATGCGTACGCGTCCGATCTCGACTGCGCCGAGCGCGCGCGGTGCGATGCCCTGCTGCTCGAGATAGTGGATGGCTTCGCGGCTCAGGAATTCGCCGCAGACCTTGTGATGTGCTTCCCTCTGCTTTTCGATGAGAACGACGCGCCGGCCGGCAGCCGCGAGGCGCATCGCCAGCATTGACCCTGCCGGTCCGCCGCCGATGACGAGATAATTTGCAGCCGGGGAGGGCCGCAGCATCACGGCTTCCTCCGTGAGACACACAGGCGTGCGGGCGTGAATTCCTGAATCGCGAAATCATTGGGCGCGAGACCCGCTGCGGCGCACATTTTCTGCCAGTCTTGCGGCACAAAGGCACGGGCGATCGAGATCGGTCCGTCATTCTGCACGAAGGGATGCAGACACAACACCTTCGCGAAAGCGCGATAGAGACGATAGGGCGTTGCTGCGCGCGAGAGATCGCTGATGAACCAGCCCCTCTCTGCAGTCCGCTCCATCCACTGCAGAAAGCGGATGATCTGGCTTTCACTGAGATGATGTGTGAACAGTGAGCTGATGACAAAATCGATTCGTCTCTCCGGCCGATAGTCAAAGATGTCGCACGCTTCCCAGCGGATGCGGCTCGGCTGCGTAGTCAACTCCGCTGCAATGGAGATGGCATCGCGATTGAGGTCGATTCCCGTGAGTTCCAATTCAAGATTGTGCGCTCTCGCCCAGCGCCCGATGCGCCGCAGCGCGTCGCCATTGCCGCAGCCGACGTCGACGAGGTGAAGCCGCCGGCCAGACAACTCCAGACGTGTCAGGTCTGGAACCATTGCGCCGAGCCAGCGAAAGAGCGGACGATAGCCGAGCAGAAGACGGTTGGACCACGCGATATCGTGCAGGCAGGCGCGCAGTTCCTCGCGCGTACAGGGCTCGTCCATGCGTTCAGTCAGCTGCGCGCGCGACTGAAAGTCGATCGCCTTCGGCAGCGACATTAAGCTAGACGGCATGGAAGAGCATTGTCTCCGCGGTGACACCGGGCCCGAACGACATGGCGCAGCCGCGCTGGCCAGGTTGCGCGTGCTGCATGACTTGTTCGAGAACAAACATCACAGTCGCGGACGACATGTTTCCGTAATTGGCGAGAATGCGTCGCGAGTCGGTGAGCGCGGATGCGGGCAGCGCAAGTCCCTGCTCCGCCGCGTCGAGAATAGATCGGCCGCCGGGATGCACGGCCCACAAGTCAATTTCCGCCAGCGTCGCCGTTTGGGCGATGCGAGAGCCTGCCGCGGCGAGCGCGCCGCGCAGTTCACCCGGCACCTGGCCCGAGAGCTGCATGTCGAACCCCTGCTCGCCGATGCGCCAGGTAATGAGCTGGTTGGTGCCCGCGAGGTTTACAGCGAGAAAACTGTCGAGCGCCAGGCCATTCGGCTCGCCGGAGACGAGGTACGCGGCGCAGCCGTCGGCGAAGACGAGGAACGCGAGAAGCTGTTCGAGATTGTCCACTTCCTGCATGTGCAGCGAACAGAGCTCCAGGCTTAGCAGGAGAATCTTCGCCTCGGGTTCGGAGCGCACGATATGGCGGGCAGCTTTGAGCGCGTTGATGGCAGCGTAGCAGCCCATGAAGCCGATCATGGTGCGCTCGATCGAAGGATTGAGCTGCAGGTGCTCGACGATCTCGTAGTCGAGGCCGGGTGCATAGAGCCCTGTACACGAAGTCACGATCACATGTGTGATCGCGTGTCGCTCTTCCGCGCTCAGCGCGAGCTTTTGCAGTGCAGTTTGCGCCAGCTGAGGCGCGAACTGGCGGAAGGCCTCCATACGCCGCTTGGTCGCGGGAAACTTGCCGCGCTCGTAGAATCCGTCTTGATCTCTCCAGGAGCCGTCTTCTGTTGCGACGGGATGAATGAATGAATAGCGATGCTCGATGGCAGAGAGCCGCGTCATGCGGCGGAAGAGCTTGCGCTGCGTGCCCTCGGGCAGCATAGTTTCTGCGAAAGCAGCAAAGGGCTGGTGCATGTCGCGGGGAGGAACCGCCGTGGCGATGCGATTGAGATATGCCGTTGTCATGATCTGCACGCGGAGCAGCCGCTCACCGGATTGCTCTTTGGACAGCATAGCGCGCAAGATGTCATCGCGTGGCTGCGGCTACAGTATGGAGACAAAAGGATGACAAGCTGCGGAGCGGCAGATCTCGCCGCGTGAAACCCGTAGGGTTCAGGCCTTTGCCGCCGGTGGAGCGGTGGATTCGCGCACCACCAGGCTGGTGGAGACGAGGAATTCGCGCGGCAAGTTGGGATTGTGGGGATCCTCGGCCTGCGCGCGCAGCCCGTCGAAAGCTGCTCGCGCGAGCTCGGCGCGTGAAAGGCGGATGGTGGTGAGGGGCGGGAGGGTGAACTCGGCAAAATCGATGTCGTCCAATCCGATCACGGAGAGATCGCGCGGCACGTGCAGGCCAGCCATGTACGCTGCGCGCAGAACGCCAATCGCGGTCATGTCGTTCGAGCAGACAATCGCTGTGGGCCGGGAGTCAAGTTTCTGCAGTTGCTCGAATCCGGCGACTCCGCCCTTGAGTGTGTGGTCGCACTCGATCACCCATTTCTTTTGGGTGGGCAGCGCTGCGGATCGCATGGCGGCGCGAAAGTCATTTTCGCGGGTAATGGCCGAGTGTAGGCTGTGGGGTCCGGCGAGAAACGCGATGTTGCGATGGCCGAGATCGACCAAGTGATGAACGGCGGCGTGAATGCCCGTGGAGTAGTCGAGGACGATGGTGCTGGCCTTGGGATCATCGAGCTTGAACTCGGCGAGAATGATGGGCACGTTGCGATTCACAAGCTGATCGAGAACCGGCTCTTCCTCGCCGAAGGTCATCACCGCAACGCCATCCACCTTACGCTCCAGCATGCGCCGCGCACAGCGTGCGAGCACCTCGGGATCGCTGTTGGTGGAGCTGACCAGAATCTCGTAGCCGTGCGCAACGGCGATCGCTTCAAAGCTCCGGATGAGGTCAGGGAAAAAGGGATTGGTGATGTTCTCAACGATTATGCCCAAGAGCCGACTGCGACCGGAGACTAGCGTGCGCGCATGGGTGTTCGGCAGGTAGTTGAGTTGTTTAACGGCCTGCCACACGCGGCGGTTCAGCCGCTCGCTTACAAGCGGCGAGCCGTTGATGGTGCGCGATACCGTGGCGATGGAGACTTTGGCTGCGGCGGCGACGGCTCGAATGTCAGGTAGCTTGCCGGATGTCCTGCGGGATGTTTTGCGAGCCACGAAGCAATCCTAATGCAGTGGAAACAGCGGCCGGGGGAAAAAGTTCCGGCGATTTCCACGGCACACTCCACAGAAGGGAATCGCAGCCGCAATTTGAGACGTGGCCGAGTTAAACGCCGTCTGCAATGAGCAGACGCATATCGCGAAGGTTGTGGCCGGTCTGTCCTGTCACGACGGTGTCGCCGAGCGCGGTAAACAGCGGGCAGGCGTTGAACTCGGCGAGCGACTTCTCCGGATCGTAACCGAAGGCACGCGCGCGATTGACGGTCGTCGGGTCGGCTATGGCGCCCGCCGATTTTGTATTGCCGTCAATGCCGTCGGAGCCGGCGCTCAGCACCGTCAACGGTGCGCCGGCGAATTTTGCGAGCTCCGGCGCACAGAAGAGCGCGAACTGCTGGTTACGGCCGCCCGCGCCCGGTGTTCGGTTCAGCGTTACGGTCACTTCGCCGACGGAGATCAGACAGAGCTTGGGATGCTTGGCGCGCAGCGTGTGAAAACGCTCAAGCAGATAACGCGCCGCGTCCGCGTAGTCCCAGTCGTCGCAGCTGTTGTCGACGACCACCTGGTAACCGGCCTTGCGCGCCAGGGTGCGCGCGTTCTCTACCAGATCGTGGCTGGAAAGCAGAATCTCAAACAGGGAGTCGCGAAATGCCGCGTCTTCGCCGCGCATGCTCGCCGAGAGCGTCCGCCGCGTTTCTGTCCAGGGAAGTTTTTGGGGAAGTTTTGGCAGGAATGAAAGGCGCGACTCTTTGCGTCCCGGAGATTCCGGCAGGTCTTTGCGCCCAAAGAAAGCGCGCACTGCAGGCGGCATCTTGGGAAGGAGATCGTAGACGCGCAGAAGGTCACGCACTTCGTCAACCGTGGAGCGGTCGGGCGAGGTGGGTCCGGAGGCGAGCGCGTCCAGCTCGCGCAGCGGCACATCGGGCAGCAGCAGGTTGACCTTCGCCGCCTCCGGCGCGGCCATTGCGAGCCGGCCTCCTTTTACCGCGGAGAAGTGTTTGCGCAGCGTGTTGATCTCGTTGATTGGCGCACCCGACGCGATGAGCGCTTGATTGAACGCCACGGTGTCTTCGAGCGTGATCGAGGGGTCGAGGGGCAGATCGAACATGGCCGAGCCGCCACCCGAGATGAGAAAGAAAATCAGCGTATCTTTGCGGGCCTTGTGCAGCAGAGCCAGGGCTGCGCGCGCGGCGGCGAAGGAATCTTCGTTGGGCAGGGGATGTCCGCCTTCGAAGTAGCGGATGCGCCAATTGCGCTTGAGGGGAATTTCGCGGGCGCAACAGACGCCGCGCAGTCCCTGGCGCCGCTTCATGCGGTCGAGCAGCGTCTCGAGCATTGGCACGGCGGCTTTGCCCAGCGCGACGACGAAGATGCGCTTGTATGCAGAGAGATCAACAGTGGATGGGCCGCTGCCGTCCGGCATCAGCCGGAGCATCGTGTTGCCTTCAAAGCGCAACCGCCTGTCGAAGGCGGACGCGATGTCGCACGCCTTCAGAGCGCCAGTGAAGATCTCCGTCGCTGCGGCGTGCAGGGTTTCAAGCCGAGTGTCGCTGACCGGGGTCATTGCAATTGCTCCGTGAGCCAAATTTTCATTCTTTCCTGCATTGTTTCGAGCTGGCCGGTGAAGAAATGATCTGCGCCGGAAAGAATCTCCAGTCGCGTGGGTTCGGCCGCCGATGCTGTGATTTGCCGCAACTGTGCGGGCGAGGCGAATGCATCGCGGTCGCCGCTCAAGAATAGCTTGGGAATTCTGAGTTGATCGAGAAATGCGTAATCGTAAACACGCTCCTCAGCCTTCGCCGGCAGCCCCAGGGCAATTGCCGCGCGGATTCTGGGCCGGTTGCTGCGCTCATCGGCCCGCACGCTACAGGCGCGCAGCGCCATCGCGGCGCCGAAGCTGAACCCCGCGATGACGACCGGCCGGTCGAACTCACCGTCCAGCCAGTCGAGCGCCGCCAGCACATCATCCACTTCGGCTATGCCGTCGTGCACGCCTTCGCTCAATCCCGCGCCGCGGAAGTTGAAGCGCAAAACCGGCCAGCCCAATCCGTGGCGCGCATCGTTGAGCATTTTCATCGCGCGGTATACGACCTTGTTGTGAAACGTTCCGCCGAAGACCGGGTGCGGATGGCAGACAAGCGCAGCAAATGGCGCATCGTGTGCGCCGAGATTCAGAATTGCTTCGAGCCGGCCGGCGGGGCCACGCAGCGTGATGCTGCGGATTGCGCCCGGCGTCGCATTGTCGCGGGGTGAAAAGGAGTGTGCGAAGCTGGCCTTTGAAAACGGGCCGGACGAGGTTGCAGTGTGCGCCTGTGCCGTTGCACCGTTCATTCCAGAGACCATTTTACGCTCATTCGGCGGGCCGCTCGGCTGCCTGCGGTATTCTGGCAACGACATGAAAGAAAGCTCTGATTCTGCTCCACTTGATCCGATTGCGTTGACTCGGCAGCTCTGCGAGATCGAGTCGACCACCTATCGCGAGGGTCTGGTGGGCGACTATCTTGCCGGGTTTCTCGCCGGTCACGGCTGGGAGGTGGAGAAGACTCTGGTGGCGCAGCCGGAAGAGAGTGGAATCAGCGACCCGCGATGGAATGTTTATGCGGGACCGCGAGGGCAGAAGCCGGAACTGGTTTTTTCCACGCACTTGGACACGGTGCCCCCCTACATTCCTTTCACTGAAGATGCGGAGTTCATGTATGGGCGCGGCGTGTCGGACGCGAAGGGAATCATCGCCGCGCAGGTTGCCGCGGCCGATGCGCTGCGCGCCGCGGGGTTCCGCGTGGGGTTGTTGTTCGTGAGCGGGGAAGAGCGGGACTCGGCCGGCGCCAAGGCAGCGAACCTCACGCCCAAAGGGAGCCGATTCCTGATCAACGGCGAGCCGACGGACAACCGGCTTGCGCTGGCATCGAAGGGCGCGCTGCGCGTGTACTTGCGCGCGACGGGAAAGATGGCGCACTCGGCGTATCCGGAGCTTGGCGACAGCGCGGTCAACAAGCTGGTGCAGGTGCTGGCGAAGCTGCTGGCGATGGAGCTGCCGGTGACAGAAGACGTGGGACCCAGCACGCTCAACATCGGGCAGATTCACGGCGGGCACGCGCCAAACGTCATTGCCGACAAGGCCGAAGCGCAGATCCTGGTGCGGCTGGTCGGAGATTCAGCTCCGATTCGCGCGGCAATTCTTGAAGCGGCGGAGGGCTTGGCGGAGGTCGACTTTACGCTCGAAATTCCTTTCGTGCGTCTGCGCAAGGTCGAGGGATTGCCGACGATGATCGCGAAGTTCACCACCGACATTCCGCAGCTGAGCAATTGGGGCGAGCCGCTATTGCTGGGGCCTGGCAGCATTCACGTGGCGCATACGCCACGCGAGAGACTGGCGAAGAAGGAACTGCGCGAAGCCGTCGAACTTTACATAAAGGTCGCGAAGCAGCTGCTGGCCTGAGAGACCGTCACTGTGCAATCGGTCGACTGAGTGAGCGCCCGGCGTGCGAGCGCGCCGATTATTGATAGTTGCCGATCAGCACGAAGGGCGCCCAGTAATACGGGTGTGCGTAGCCAAGGCTTGATGTGGCTGTGGTTGTCTGGTCTGCGGTTTCAAAGCCGCGGCCGGTTTTGCTGTTGCCCGCGGTGGCCGAGCCATGCAGGAAGGCGAGCTGCGCCTGGCGGAGCGCTTCGGCTTTGCCCTGCGTGGGGCCTTTCACCCAGCGATCGTAAAAGTCGCTCATGATGTGGCTGGTGCTGAGGTCGTTCACGTCCCACAGCGTGGCCAGCACTGCCTCCGCATCTTTTTGTTGCGCAACCATCCCGAGACTGTCCATTTCAAAGCCGTTGTGCGATTTGTAGTCCTTCGCGGTGCTGCATGCCGAGAGCGTCAACAGGCGCGTTCCATGGAAGGCGACCTGCGAGTTTTCCATCGCCGAGAGATTCCACTCGAATCCGTTCGTGCTGCCGGTATTGTCGCCGCCCATCATGAGGTAGGGCTCGTCGCCGCTGCCCGCCTCGAGCACGAAGTGACTGGCGATGTGGACGACCTGGAATTCCTGCCCTGATCCAAGCGCGGACTTGAGCGAGGCCAGCGTGAATTGCTCGTCGGGCAGCAGCTTGCCCTGCATCGGCCCGTGCGAATCGGGAACTGACGGATCGCGGACCACCGAATCGAGCTCCGGAATCACGCCCGGTAGAGCAGGCAATCCCCCGTAGCTTTTCGAGAGGCCCATGGCGAGCGCGCTGGGCGCGGCGCCGTTGCCGAGCGGCGCGTCAGTCATGTGGCCGTAGCTCTCCGGAGTGAAGAGCACATTGTGGAAACGCTCGACCATGTAGTGGTTGCCGTCATAGAGCGCGCCCATGGGCACGTAGCGCAAGGCGTCATCGAGTGACCAGAGCAGCGTGGGAACGGAGCCATTCTGAGCAGCGGCGCCACGCGGCGGCTCGATGGCTTTGAGTTCGCTTTCGATGGGAGCAACGATCATCGCGTAGAGCTGGTTGAGTTGCGGACGGGGATCGGTGGACGGTGAGCCGATGGCGCGCAGCGCATCGAAGGCTTTGTTGCGCAGGTCGGCAGAGGAAACGGGCAGTTGGAATTTCTTGCGGGTCTTTGCCGTGACGACGATTGCGTAAGCATGGTCCTGGCCGAGCAGCACGCGAATGCCCACCACATGCGGTCCCAGCTTGGCGAGCGAGTTCTGCAGATAGCTTTGGGTGGTGTCGGCTGCGCCGGACTGTTTGTCGAGCTCCGGATACACGGTGCTGGTCAGCGCGTCGCGGATCGCCTTGCTCTGCTCCGCCAAATCAGCCTGCAGAGTCTGGAGCTGCGCGTCGTCTGCGGGTGTCCGCGCGGTCTTCGCCTGGAGCTCCGCATCCGCCAGGCTGTCTTCTTCGATCACGCGCGCCTTTTTTTCGAGCTCGGGCAGCGCGGCCTCAGCCTGCTGCTGCGCCGCGGAGAGCTTCAGCGGCTCGATGTCTACGCCCGCGCCAGGGTTCGAGCCCGGCACCAGATCCTTGAGCTCCTGCTCCTTGAGCATGTCGAGAATCTGCTCGGCGGCGCCCAGCCGGCCGGCCTGGACGAGCAGCTCCGCGAGCATGCGGTAGGCGCCGGCCTTCGACTGCGCGAAGCCGGCCTGCAGATCCTTGTCGAGCCCGGCGATATTCTTGCGGATCTGCTGGTAGCTGTTGACGGCTTCGAGCCCAAAGAAGATTGCTTCCTCCGGTTTCTGCTGCTTGCGATAGCCGATCATCATCGAGTTCTCGATCATGCCCTCGATCTCCGGGTCTCCGGTCGCCTTGGCCAAATAGAGCGCGGCCAGCGCGCTGGCCAGCGAGTTGTCGGGCTGCTGCATCTGCGAGTAGGCCCAGCCGACGGTCATCAGATCGCCGGCCTCATTGCGCTGGTCTTTGATCTCGCGCCAGATGGCGAGCGATTCCAGGTCGAGCTTCATCGCTTCGGCCGCATTGCCCAGGTCGGAGTTTTCGCGGCCCATGTTGTTCAGCGTCATTGCCTCGCCGCGGCGGCTTGCGGTTTCGCGAAAGATGGGCAGCGCCTGGTTGGCGTAATCGAGCGCCTTCCGCGTCTGGCCCAGATCGGCGTAGGCGCGGCCGATGTCACTCAGCGCAAGAGCCTCGCCGCTGCGGTTACCCACCTCGCGCCAGATGGGCAGCGCCTGCGTGTAGTAGTCGAGCGCCGACTGGTGCTGTCCGAGATCGCGATAGAGGCGGCCGATGAAATTGAGCGTCAGCCCTTCGCCCTGTCGGCTGCCGATCTCGCGAAAGATAGCGAGCGCCTTGTTGTAGGATTCAAGCGCTTTCTGTTTCTGGCCGAGGCCCGCGTACGCGGGACCCATGTCGTTGAATACGAGCCCTTCGCCGCCCTGTTCGCCGATCTGCGTGTAGAGAGTCAGCGACTGGTTAAAGTATTTGAGCGCTTCCAGTCCTTGTCCCTCGTCGGAATAGGTTCTACCCAGGTTGTCGAGCGTGCCGGCCTCGCCAGCGACACTCACGTTGGAGCGGCTGCTCGCGGCTGGCGCCTTGGGCGCGCCGGCGTTGGCTGTGCTGGCGGCTGCGCCGTCCGGATCGTCGATCTGATTCCACAGCGTCATCGCCTCGTTTAAATATTTGAGTGCTTCTTCGCGCTGGCCGCGATCGTTGTAGACTTTGCCGATGTAGCTGAGGGTATTGGCTTCGCCTGTGCGCTGGCCGAGGCTGCGCCACATGGGCAGCGCCTGGTTGAGCAACGAAAGTGCTTTGTCTTCCTGGCCGAGGTCGGTGTAGATGCGGCCCATGGTGTTGAGCGTGGTGGCCTGCCCATACAGACTCGACGCGCGCTGCTCGATGGGCAGCGCTTCGTTCAGGTCGGCGAGCGCCTTCTGCATCTGCCCGGCCATCCGGTAGAGCGAGCCGAGCATGTTCAACTCGGTGACAACCTGGCGCGTGTCATGGCCGGCGCGTGCCTGCGCCAGCTTTTGTTCCTGTGCTGCGATGGAGGTTTGCAGCGGACCGGTCTGCGCGGCGGCGGAAGCGGCCAACGTGACGGCCGCGAGAAGAAGTGGGAATTTGCGCGGGCGCTTCATGGCAGCTTGCCTTGGCGGCCTGGGCCGGGTCAGGCCGGGCATTAGGGCCGGGCGCTCGCCGTGGTTGTGGCAGCCGAGCGCAGCGCGAAATCCGCGTCATTGGAGCTGCGATTCATGACCGGATCCTGATGCAGGCCCTTGGCGGAGACCGATTTCGATACCTGCTGGGCAACCGACGCGTAGACCTGGCTCAGCGGGGTCGCGCCCTTGCTCGATTTGAGCGCCTGAATCAGGTAGTAGGTGAAGTAGCCGTGGCGAAGGTCGCTGCTCTCATGCGACTCCTGGTCGACCTGGCTTGCCGCCATTACGATACGACCGGTCCCATCGGTCATGTGGGTGAGCATCTCTTTGGAGGGGGCCTCGTTCGCGAGCTTCTCGCCTGAGGCCGCTCCGCCGCTGTAACAGGTGTCGAGGAAGACGGCCGTGCGCAGCGCTTTCATGCGCGTGGCTACGGCATTCGCCAGATCCACCATGGGGTACGCTGTCGCGTACATCGCGTCTTCATCGAAGGCGCCGGATTTGTAGGCTTCCGTGTCGTAGGTGACGAGATAATTCGCGCCGCCCGCCGAGTCCACGGTGCGGGGCGTGCCGTGTGTGGCCACGTAGATCACCACCAGGTCGTTAGCCTGGGCGTGGCGCGCAATCCAGTTCAACTCTTCCTTGATGTTTTTGGTCGTAGCATTCTGATCGGTCAGCTCGTGCACGTTGTCGGCAGGGAACTGGCCGATACTGGGATCCTTGAGCGCCGCGGCGAAGGAATCGGCGTCGGCAGTGGTGTAGTTGAGCTTGGGAATCTGTGTGTCAGTGAAGTTCCCGATGCCCACCACCAGCGCCCATTTCTGTTGCACGGGACCGGGCTTCACCGGCGCTGCGGGAGCAGCCGGAGTGGCCGCCTCCTGAGAAAATCCACGCGAAGCGGGCGTGGAGAGAATCAATGGATTCAGGCTCTGGTCCAGCGCATCGGAGCCGTAGAAGTGCGCCTTGTCCAAGGCGTACTTGGCGAGGGGCGCGTGGCCCAGGCGCTGCTCGACGAGGCTGCGGTAGTACCACGCGTCACCCAGCTCGGGGCACACCGAAACGGCGTGCTTCAGGAGCTCGAGGGCATCCTGGAAGGTATCGTTCGGGCTCTGCGGAGTAACGCGCTCGAGCGCCTGGACGACCAGATCCTGGCCGGCGCCGCAACGGACGCTTTCGCCGCGTGCGTGCGGGCCAAAGCAGAGCAGCGTTGCCAGCAGAGCGAGAATGGGAATGGAAACACGGCGGATCATTTCGACGCCACCGGTTTGGCGGTCGCGGGCTTGGTTGCAGCCGGCGCGGCGGGCTTGCGGGCCGCGCGCGTCCTCATCGCCGCGACTACCGGCGCGCTTACGCCGCTGCTCGAGAGTTGCTGCTGGCCGGCGGCGGTGAGGTCAAAGTTGATAGCCTTGGCCGCACGAACCGCCTGAATCACGGTGTCGTCGTCCATACCTGCTTTGACCATCGCGATGACCTGCGTATTCGTCAGCGCCTTGGCCGCGCCCGGCTTGGCGGGAGCTCCAGGCTTTGCAGGCGGTACATTCACCGCGACCAAAGGCGGCGGAACAGGCTTGGGCTTCTTCTCTTCTTCCAGTTCCTTGTAGTGTGAGATCGCGGTTTCGATGCGCTTTTGCGGCGCTACGAAGTATTTCTCGCTGGGCTTGGCGTCGATCGCCTTTCCGTAATTGATCGCCGCCTGATCCAGGTATTTCATCGCGGCCTTGTCGTCGTCGGCCTGGTAGGCGAGCGCTTCATAGGCTACACCGATGTCATAGAGGCGGTAGGCATCCTCCTCAGGCTTGGAATACGGGGACGCAGTCTCGTAGGTTTCCAGCGCGCGCTGCCACAATCCACCCACGGCTGCCTTGTCGCCATCTTCCATTGCGCCTTTTTGCCGTGCCAGAAACACGTCGATTGCCTCATCGGTGTTCACAATGTGCTCGGCGATCTGCTGTGTGGTGTCGAGCAGCAGCTTGGAGCGCAACTCCGCTTCAGTGGGAGGGTTCATCTCCTCGCTCGATCCGCCCTTGAGGCGCTTGAAGGTGCCGGTAAAGGAGCCCTTCATGCCCTGTGAGGTGGAGTTGCCCATGGCGTCGAATTCCTGGTCGTACTTCGATTCGACGTTGTCGGAGATCAGCATCGCGCCGGTCGAGGTCTTCACCTGGAAGGAGACGTCCAGCTTGCCCGAGATGCGCGTGAATTGCTGGCCGACCAGTCCGCCGACGCCGACAGACTGTCGGCTCGAGACGTCGGGTTCGGGATGGTAGAACCCGGTGATGGTGCAGGTGAGTGTCGTGTCGGGATTATTCTGTTCCACCCGCAATCCCGGTTCATCTTTGAGCAGCTCGGTTTCAAGCAGCGCCTGCAGGTTGTAGGAAACGTCTCCGGTGTCCTCCTGGCCGGGAACCACCACTTTAATGCTGCCCGGAGGCAGATGGATCAACGCGGGAAGCTTGCGGTGAAGCGTGACCTTTTCCTTCTGTGCTCCGAAGCTCTGCGCCCCCGCGCTCGTCGAAGCCAGCAACCCTAAGACCAACCCTATGGATGTAATTAATTTTGAAGAGCGGTACATCTTCAATTCCCCTGATTCACTATTTTCACTGCGCCGCCGTCACCCACGACGGCGCAATGCACCCAGCATACGCGCAAGCTCTGCTTTTCGTCGCTCATTTTCTACTTCTTGGTGGTCGTCTTCTTCGTGCTGGACGACGAGCAGGAGGACGAGCCGGACGACGCAGGCTTGCTCAGTTGGGTATCCGACGCCTGCACCGCGATGTGCATCGAGGCATACGTCACGTTCGGAACCGAGCCCTGCGCGCGCTGCGGCAGCGGCAGGTTCGGGTCGGCGTCCTTGGCCACCAGGTAGCCCTGGACGAGATCCAGATTCGGCAGCGCCTTGGATAGCTCGTCCACGTGCTTCTGCGGCACCATGAGGTAATCACCGGAGACAAGTCCCATATAGGTTGCCTCTCGATCGGGATCGGTGAGCGCCTGCTGCGTGGCCACAACGTGGGTCAGGTTGCCGGCCATCACGAAACGGGTGCGATCTTCCCAATAGCTCAGAGCCTCAGTAAACGTGCTGAGCGCAGGAACGCTGATGGCCGGCAGGCTCACGATCGGAGCAGCGATCTTGGCTCCCGCGATCATGATGTTCAGCACCTTGACGAAATTCGATGCCGCCGGCGCCTTGGACACGTTCACTGCCATCTTTCCCGTGCCCTGCGTCAGCAGGATCTTGCTCGTACCTGAGGTCGCCTGTGCCGACTTGAAGCCGAGAGAATCGAGCGACACCTGGCCCATCTTGTCTGGAGCCACTGAGGCGATCGCCGACCAAGCCAGCGGCGTTATGAGGTTCACGAACGGGTGAACCTGCGTGGTGTCCACGCGAAGCTGTGTAGCCTTCATGTTGGCTTCACCGGCTCCCGGGCGGAACTGCGCAAGCGCGATGCTCACCGCCACGTCGCCGTCATGGTCGAGCAGCTCTTCTTTCTGGATGTCCGACGCGTAGCGCAGCCGCTTGTTGTCGGAGTCGTAGTGCAGGTACTGCGTCTGCGCCTGCGGGTCAGGCAACTGGTCGGCCGGACCGCGCGTAGCCGCTTTGGTGCCGTAGCTCTGGCTTGACGGATTCACCGAATCGAAAAACCCGTTCCAGAAATCGTAGGAATCGTGCGGCGCGTCTTCCTCTGACGAATGAAACCCGGACGAAGATTGAGACGCGGCCATCGATTGAGCAGCAGCCATCTCGGGAAGGAGCGCAGCCAGCATGCCGAAGACGGAAGCATCGGCAAGGAAATTACGTCGTGAGAATGTCATTGTTCTACCCCCATATATTGCCGGAGTTCTTCAATGAGCCGCCGGCTGCTCAGCTGATTCATGAAGCCTGTGGATGGTGCTAAATCTAGTTCGTTGTTTCTTTTGGAACACTGTGGACCGTCATGAGCCCGATACCCCAGTTCGTGGGCACCTCGCCCGAAAATCCGCGTGTGCCGCCGCTGGTCTGATTCAGCAGTTTCTCCAGCGGGGATGCCACTCCTCGTGTGCCGCGTGACGCGACCCCTTCAAAGTTCAGGGCGTAAGGGTCGGGCAGCGGCTGCGCCGTGCTGAGCAGAATCAACGTGTCCACTCCGTAGGGCGGACCGATGCGCAGCGTAGGCGCGCCAGGCAGAATAATCTGGCGGCCATTGTCGGCGTCGTTAGGGAACTGGTTCTCCGCGTAATTGTGGGGATAAAGTACAGTGCCCTGACCGTGACAGTCAATATCGAGCACGTAAACCCAACGGCGCTCGACAACGCGATCGGTCGACATCAGCGCCATCTTCAAGACGTCGCCCTGGTGGGCTGCCTGGTCCGCCGGTAGCGGATCGGAGCCGGTAGAGGGAATCAGCGCAAGCGAGAAGAAGTCACTGGTGGACGCGTCGGCCGGGCTGTCGGCCAGCTCAAGCCAGCCGTGGACTTTGGCGAGCATTGCCACATAGTTGCTCAGCTTTGTGCCTCCGGCATCGATCGCGTCCGCACCGCTGATGGCTACCCAATCCGTGCGCACGGGGTATTGCGAGGTTGCCGAGCAGCCGGGGCTGTGAGGCACCGCTTTGAGCGAAGGCGGACCGGCTGCGAGCTCGCTCTTGTGGTACCACGCGTAGGCGGGACCGTTAGGCGTGAGCACGCCGGTCAGCGCGTAGAGCGCGTTGGTCAGATTGTCAGCGGGCTGCACTGCGCTTTCCGTGCCCGAGGGGGCAAGCTTCGCGGCGAGCTCTTTCGATGGCGGCAGATTGACCCACAGCTTTGCGCCGGCGGGAAGATTCTGCTTGATCGCCGCTGCAGTGAGCGTCGTGCCGAGAATCACAGGCGAAGCCGAGCCCGCCTGCTGCAGCGCCCAGTGCGAACCATCCCAGTTGATCACGTGCGTCCACTGCTGCTCGGCGGGATCGGTGACAAGGCTCGCGCCGGAGGTCTGCACCTGCGCGACCGCGGCCAGGATGTCGCTTTCGGAAAGGCTCGGGGGCCACATCCACACCTTGAGTGCCGGTGTGTCCGCGGGAATCCACTTGGTGAGCTCGAAGACATCGCCCGCGGCAACCTTGGCGCCGGCTGGGCTCACGACCTGTGCGGAAGAGCGCGCGATGCCGTCGAGGCCGCTGATGCGCAGCACGATTTTCTTGCCGGCGGCGTTGGCGGTCATAGCGGTAAACTCCGTGCCCACACCCACGCCGGAGACTTTGCCGATATCAAGCGTGATGCTGCCATCCTCGCCTGTGCCGAGCGCGGCGGTGCGAATCTTGTTGGAGCCGGCGGCCGACCCGCCGAAGAGCGGCTGCTGCCGGCGCGCCGCGCTCGCATCCAGATCGGGTTCCTGGTCCGGCACGCTGCCGCCTTCGAGAACAGCCTTCACGCGCTCGTACACCAATCCAGACGGTGTATCGGCTGGCAGCGCCTGCAGGGCTTCAATCAATGCTGCGGTGAAAGCTCCATGCGGTTCTTTCGCGGCGTCGCTTACGGGCATCTCTTTCGCCGTCTGATCCTGCTGCGCGGCCGACAGGACCAGCGCGGGATTGTCGCTGCGCTCGCTCGGAGCAGGAGCGGGCTCGCCGTTCGACTGCGCGTCAGGAGCTTCATTGATGTCGCGCGGGTCGAAAGCCAGCGCGCGCTCGCGATAGACCGGACCGAGGCCGCGGCTGATGCCGCCGGAGTGGCAGCTATCGAAAATGATGGTCAGATGCACACCCTTGTTGAGCGCGGCGTTGAAGATGCGCGTCATCTCGCGGTCGCGCACGTCGTAGCCGCCCTTGTACGCGTCAGAGGGAACCAGCGTGCTGTCAGCGTGGACGTATTTGCCGTTCACCAGAACGGTCAGCTTGTTGCCTTTGCTGTTCACGCGCAGCGAGCCGTGGCTGGCGTCATAGAACACCACCGTATCGCCCTTTTGCGGAACGTCTACGAGGTACTTCTGCATCGCCGCCAGGATGCCGTCGTGTGTGGTCTGGTCGGCAGATAGCACCTTGATACCGGCGCGTGGCTGCGGCGCTGCAGGATTGGTGAGCAGCACAACGTTCGTCGCCGGGAATCCAAATTTCGGGCTGGTGAGAAGGTCGGCCATCGCCTGCGCGTCGTTGACCGATCCATCGAGATTCTGGAACGAGCCAAGTTCGCAGCGGCCGTAGATGCAGCCGGCAGGATGCTCTGCGGTGGTGCCGGCGGGCTGATATGTGTTGATGCCGATGAGAAGTGCGCGTTGCGTTTCAGCGTGTGCCTGCGAACCGGCAAGCGCGCACACCAATACCCACGAACCGACGAAGTACGCTTTCATACAGCGCTCCAAGTAGAACAAGGTAATTTTGGGCGATCCTTCAAATGCCGCGCGTGTTGCGCGGCCCCAAAGATTCCGCCGCGCGGCTTTGCATCAGAAATCAGCCACTTGTTTGTGGCTCCCCGGCATTGTGTGCCCGGATTTTTCTGGATCATTCGCTGATCAATCTCTGACCAGGCTCTCTCTGACCAAGCTCTGGTCAATCACTGATCAACTTCTGATCAATCGCTCCACTTCATGCCCTGTGAAAACACCGGCCCCCTGCGGAAGTTGCGACATCACGAATGCCGGCCGAGCAAAGAGTCACAGCCTATCATTTACGGGCCAGAACGCGCTTGTCTGAATGCGCCCGCCCGAACGCGCCGGCCAGAACGCTTTGTCGCTGCTCCTGCACGTGAGACGACAACATTGCGCAAAAGGCCTCAGCATTGAATGGACCTGTTGATGATTGGAAAGCAGCCATTTAACGGTGGAGACTTGGTTCCGCAACGGATACGTAACCATCGGATAACTCTACAAATCGCCTTAATTAGCCCTAATCGAAAGAGTGACGCATACCAGGAGAACCTGCAACAGCGCAGGTTGCCAAAACTCGATTCAGAAGTGCCCAAAGTATAGCGCCTCGTGCAATCGGATGGAACCAGAATTGTTACTGAAGTGCGAGGCGGATTGCAGCCCGCACGGACTCGCTTCGATTGTTGGGGATCGAGATCGCCTCAATGCAATCTCTGCCGGTTCGCCTCTGCGAGTTCGCGCCGAGGGGTGTTCGCTACGGGCCATGTTGGCAACACGCTCTGCGGATCCTGCGTTCGCGAACTCCGTTGCGCGTAGCGATTACCGCATGCAAATTTTCAGCGTGTTTCTTGACAGGACCGCGCCTCGAAAACTAGCGTTCCGAATTGCAATTGACTTCGCTCCGGAAGCGCAGCTTCTCATGCCGCGCAGTGAATCACTGTTATGCGCCTTGTCTCGATCTCGCTTGCTTCGTCGTTGCTGGTTGCCGCCACGCTTCGCGCGCAGTTGCCTACGCCCCCGGCCGCTCCCACGCCGCCGTCGTCCCTGGCTCCTTTGCCGCCTACCGCACCGCCGACGCCGGTAGCGCCGGGCACTCCACCAGGGCCGCACACGCCGCAAGCCCCGCCCACCATCGCCGCCGGCATTCCTGTGAACTACGACGAGGCGAAGGTCGGCACGTACCTGCTTACCGATCCACTGGTGATGAGCGATGGCCAGCCGGTGAAGGACGCGAAGACCTGGTACAAGAAACGCCGCCCGGAGATCGAGCAGATCTTCGAGACGCAGCAGTACGGCCGCGATCCCGGCCGTCCCGCGGATGAGAGCTTCGAAGTGACAGAGGAGGGCACGCCCGCGCTCGACGGCAAAGCGATCCGCAAGCAGGTGACGATCTCCTTCTCAAAAGATCCGAGCTGGCCGAAGCTCCACCTGCTCATTTACCTGCCCCCGAGTGCACACAAGCCAGTGCCGATGTTCTTCACGATCAACTTCGGCGCAATTCAGAATGCGGTCGACGATCCGGGCATCGCTCCGCAGATGGTTTGGGATCCGAAGACGAACACAAAAGTGATACCGCCAAAGGGCCGCGGCTTCGGCCACATCGAAATCGCGCCTTTGCTCGACGCGGGTTTCGGCGTGGCCACCTATTACTACGGTGAAATCGATCCCGATTATGCCAACGGGTTCTCGGACGGAATCCGCGCGCATTACCTAAAGCCCGGCCAGACCGATCGCGCTCCCGACGACTGGGGAACGATTGCCGCCTGGGCGTGGGGCATGAGCCGCGTGCAGGACTATTTCGAGACCGATCCGGCGATCGATGCCAAGCGTGTGGTGATTCACGGTGTCTCGCGGCTGGGCAAGACGGTGATGTGGGCAGGCGCGCACGACACGCGCTTCGCCGTTGTGATCGCGAGCTGCTCGGGCGAGGGCGGCGCGGCCTTGAGCCACCGCGACTACGGCGAGACGATCGCGCACCTCACGGCTCCGAGCCGATTCCCGTATCAGTTCGCTCCGAACTACGCAAAGTGGGGTGGATTCCCGGACAAGGCCCCCATGGACGCGAACCTGCTCGTCGCGCTGATCGCGCCGCGGCCTCTGCTCCTTCAGACCGGCAGTACGGATTTCTGGTCCGATCCCAAGGGCGAGTTTCTGGCCGCCGTTGCGGCTGGCCCGGTTTACAAGCTGCTGGGCAAGGTTCCGCTGGACACTGATGTGTGGCCTGCGGCAAAGACGCCGATTCTGCACGATCTCGCCTATTACATGCACGACGGCCCGCACGGCATGGTGCCGACAGACTGGGACATCTACGTCCAGTTCCTCAAGATGCACCTGCATCCGGACCAGTAACGCGCCAACCCTGAAAGCAGGAGCCAATGCTGAAGCTGGGTCCCGTTCGACTGGCCATAGTGGTCGCGCCGGCGATCGGCTGCGGCCTTCGGAAAAACGGGTGCTACCGCCATCGGGCGCACCAGAGCCGCGTCCGGGCAGCCCCTTTTTTGGGCCACGCTAGCCGGTCGAGTCGGGGCTCATCGGCAGCGTCACCCTTCTTTCGGAGGAGGCGCGATGAGCAGCGAAAAACGAGCTTTCTGTTCATGATCGTGAGAGCGAGCTTGCCTACGCGTTAGCGGGGTTGTCTCAAAATCGGACGATTCCAGTCAAAAGTAAGCATGCGGTCGCTAACAGTACTTCTTTAGTCATTGACTCCTCATAAGCGGCTGTTATAGTTGGGGAGATTTAGTTTTTCTTAATTAGCAGCTACAGAAATTCCTTCAGCAAGTGCTAGTGGTTCCTTTCATTGTGGGAAGCTTCGATATTGTTCCCCAATGGAGCTTGCGTCAGGGCTTCCTCGGGCCCGTGGCTGCTGCGCCACGGTTTTCGTCCCGGTCTCCAGCAAGTGGAAAACAGCTCACCCAAGTGAGGAGGGCGAAGCTTTGCAACGACTCGCAGCCAATGCTATCTTCGTGGCCGATCCAGTCGCACCGTCCCTTGCGAAATCCCTCCAGTCCTCAAGCTGGTTTGCACTCTACACTGCCTCTCGGCATGAAAAGCGGGTCGCCGAGCATCTGGGCCAGCGCGAAATTGAGTGCTTTCTTCCGCTCTACAGCTCCAAACGCAAATGGAGTGATGGTTCACGCGTCACCCTCGAGCTTCCCCTCTTCCCCGGCTACCTGTTCGTTCACATCCGGCCAAATGCACGCGTAAGCGTTCTCAAGGTACCGGGGGCGCTCTGCGTAGTGGGTGGAACCGGCGGCGAGCCCGCTCCGCTGCCAGACGCTACGATCGACGCACTTCGGACCGCGCTGCGGCTGCGCACTGTGTCTCCCCATCCCCGGGTTACTGCCGGCCAGCGAGTGCGCATTCGCTCCGGAGCGCTGGAAGGCCTTGAAGGCATCGTGGTCAGGAACAAGAACAGCGCCCGCGTAGTGATGACTTTGGAACACATCGCGCAAAGCTACGCGGTGGAAGTGGATATCGAAGATCTCGAGCCACTCTCGGGCGGGAATTCCACTCAGGCAGCCTCGACGATGCGCGCGTCCCTCCGACCGCGGTTCAGTTAATACCCCACGAATTCAGTAATGCCGGACGAATCTGGGAAACGTCGCACGAGTCAAGTAACGTCCCATGAACCTTGGCCGCACGTTCCTCTTAACTGCCCTCGCGCAGCCGTTGAAATCAATGCCGAAAGCCTACAGTTCAGGAAAAGGCGATGCGGAATCGCGCATTCTCGCCAGCGCTGCGGAGATGTTTGCCGGCTCCGGCTACAACGGCGTGAGCACGCGCGATATCGCGTCGGGCGCGGGAGTGAACGAAGTGACGATCTATCGCCACTATCCGCGTAAGCGTGACCTCTACGTCGCCGTGCTCGATGCGGAGCTGCAGCAGGTAAAGCTGCGGGGCGATCTGCTGAGCAGGATCGCTGAAGCAGCCGACGCGCGAACGGCCGTGTCGCGCACCTTCGAGCTGATCGCCGAGACGATGACACAGCGGCCCGAGCTGCTGCGCCTGGTGCAGTACAGCGCGCTCGAGTTGAGTGACGATATCGATCCGTTGCTCAAGCGTCATCTCGGGCAGCTCGTCGAGGTGATCGCGCGCTATCTTGAGCCGTGGGTCGGCCGCGGCGATCTGCGCTGCGGCAGTGCGAAGGATCTGGTTCTCTCTTTGATCGCCATCATTTTGAGCCATCGCTCGCTGCATCGCCTCTTCTCGGCAGACGGCTCAGCTCCCGAAGCGATGTTCAAGGCATATATGGAACTGTCAGCATCCGATGCATCCGATTAATGCGGGGGCTCGACAGGGCCCCGGCGTGAAAGAAAAAATCGAGATAAGTGGTAGAACCGCGCTGGGGTTTTCACCTTCAATGTCATCCTTGCGAATTCTGCATGTGATCGACAGTTTTTCCCCAGATCGGGGCGGACCTCCCGAGGCCGTGCGGCAGCTCGTAAAAGCCTATGCCGCAGAAGGATTGACTACTGAGGTGGTTTGCCTGGACCCTGCGGACGCCCCGTTCCTGCGTGACCTCCCCTGCAAGGTGTACGCGCTCGGTCAATCCTGGATGGGCCAGTACGCGTTTTCGCCGCGGCTGTGGCGATGGCTTCGGGCTAACGCGGGACGGTATCACGGCATCGTGATGAATGGCGTCTGGACGTTTCCCGGGTTGGCGCTTTCGATGGCAGCACGGCACGCACGCACGCCCTACGGCGTCTTCGTTCACGGTGCGCTGGACCCGTGGTTCAACCGGCAGTACTGGCTGAAGCGCTTGAAGAAGCGTGTCTACTGGCCTGTGCAGTATTCAGTTTTGCGCCACGCCCGCGCCGTGTTCTTTACCACTTCGTCTGAGCGGGACCTGGCGAAGACCAGCTTCAGCCCGAGCAAGTGGAACAGCGTTGTCGTTCCTTTTGGAATCATCGACGCGGAGGAATCAGGCAGGCACGCAGCAGCACAGGTCGAGGAGTTCTACCGCAGGGTTCCGCAGGTGCGCCGCCGGCCTTATCTGCTTTTTCTGGGTCGCCTGCATGAAAAGAAAGGCTGCGACCTGCTGCTCCGGGCCTTTGCCGAGATTGGCAGCGCGGCTACTGAGACGGATCTGGTGATCGCGGGCCCGGATCGAGGTGGCATGCAGGCCCGGCTACAGCAGATGGCCGGCCAGCTGGGGATCGTGGATCGGGTTCACTGGCCTGGAATGATCGGCGGAGATTTGAAATGGGGTGCGTTGCGCGCCTGCGACGCGTTGATTCTGCCCTCGCACCAGGAAAACTTCGGCGTCGTCGTAGTAGAGGCACTCGCCGCCGGCAGGCCGGTCCTGATCAGCCATCAGGTGAACATTTGGCCGGAGATTATGGACGAAGGAGTTGGGCTGGCGGATGAAGATACGCTGAAAGGCACTATCCGCTTACTGAGCCGCTGGTTCGATCTCTCCGGGGCAGAGCGCGACGCGATGGCCGCCCGTGCGCGGCCTTGTTTTGCGGCGAAATTTTCCATGGAGAGAGCTTTGACGACGGTAAATAGCGTCTTTGCAGCAGGCAAAGCGGGTAGTTAGATCATTGTCCCGAGAAAATGTTTCCTTGAGCGGGGTTACTTAGGCGAAGCTGGGCGACAATGAAGTCAGCATTGAAAATCGGGATTCGACCTGGCAGTCGCACCAGATGTTGGTTTTATCTGCAGGAGTTTGAATGATTCTTGAGCAACAGGCTGAGCAGCAGCCGAGCCAGCCGATCGAAAACCGGCCCGTCCTACTGCCCCCCGGGGATCGCCGGTCTCTGATCGACGTGTGGCGTGTGCTGAGCAAGCAGCGCTTCACCATTATCTTCGTTACGGTGGCGGTATTCGCGATTGCGACCTGGATTGCCTTCCGCACGCCGCCGCTTTACGAGAGCATCTCGCGCATCGAAATCAAGCCCAACGAATTCAGTAACGGAGATGTCCTGGGTTTCTTTGCAGCGGAGGACTCGAGTGAATCTCTGCAAACTGAAGTGCGCATCCTGCAGAGCGACTCGGTTCTGTTCCAGACTGGAGAGGCACTCAATCTCATTACCCTGATTCGCGGTGGCAACAAGCCTGGTGAAATTACTCCGCAAGAACGCCTCGCGATGATCGGAATGATTCGCGGCGGGCTCACCGTGCTGGTGATTCCCGGCACGCGCATCGTGGAAATTCACTACCGCAACAACAGCCCCAAGCTCTCTACAGACGTTGCGAATCAGGTGATTGAGACTTACTCTGACGCGGAGCTGCAGACGAAGTTCGACCGCAGCGAGCATGTTTCCAAATGGCTGCAGACTCGAATGGAAGACCTGCGCCAGGAGGCGTCGGATACTCAGCGCCAACTTGCCGATTATCAGCGTGAACACAACATCGTCGGCACGGACGAGAACAACCTGACCACACAGACACTAGAGAACGTAAGCACTGAACTCAACAGCGCCGAAGCGGATCGAATTATGAAAGAGTCGCGCATGCATGAATTCGATACCTTGAGTCCGGACATGATGGCGCTGATGGGCGACAATCAGGCCCTTGGTTCGATGCGCGCCCAGTTGACGAGCCTCCAGACGCAGCGCGCGCAATTGGCGGCAAAGCTGGGGCCAAAGCATCCGCAAATGCTGCAGCTCGACCAGGAGATCACCAAGGTCCAGTCACAAATTGACAATGAAGTGGATCTGGCGCGCAGGCAGGTCACCGATGAGTACCGAGGAGCGCTCGGATTGGAAGACGATCTGCGCAAACGGCTCAATGCGCAGGAGGAAGCTGCCTACAAGCTGAACGGAGATGTTGCGCAGTATTCTCTCTTGCGCCACCAGGCAGAGCTCACGCGCGATCTGTACGACACTCTGCAGATGCGGCTCAAGGAAGCGAGCATTTCAGCGGGCATGTCTGCAGCCAACATCACGATCGTCGATCACGCCACTCTTCCTTTCGTTCCGGTCGCCCCGAACAAGACGAAGAGCATGATGCTGGGGTTCGTCGGTGGACTATTTCTCGGCTGCGTACTGGCCTTTGTGATTGAGTCGATCGATGACCGGTTGCGCACCTCGGAAGAAGTGGAAACGGCGGCGATGCTTCCCTCGCTGGCCGCGATCCCCAACATGAATTTCGGCGGGGTCAAGTACCGCAATAATTTGCGCGAGAAATCTCCGCGGGGAACGTTCCAGACTCCGCATCAACTAATTACTCTGTGGGATCCCAAGTCGCACGGGGCCGAGGCTTATCGCGGCATGCGCAGCTCGTTGTTGCTTTCCTCAATTGACAATCCGCCGCGCATCATCGTCATCACCAGCGCCTTTCCCTCCGAGGGCAAAACGACCACGTCGATCAACTTTTCGATCGTACTTGCCCAGCGCGGCGAACGGATCCTGCTGGTGGATGCCGACCTGAGACGCGGCAACCTGCGCAAGATCTTCGGGCTTGGCGATGACAGTTTCGGATTGTCGACCGCGCTCTCACAGCCGGAAATCGACAGGGAAATTCCGGTTCCTTTTCCTGAGCTGCCGACTCTCCACGTATTGGGGACCGGACCGCTTCCGCCCAATCCGGCTGAAATGCTCTCCTCCAACCGCATGGAAGAGCAGATGCGCCTATGGATGAAACAATTCGATCGTGTCGTGATCGATTCCGCGCCGCTGCTGGCCGTTTCAGACACTCAAGCGCTCGCCGTGCGCGCCGACGCGGTTGTGCTGGTTGCGCGTGCCGGCGTCACACGCAAGCGCGCGCTCATTCGTGCCCGCGACCTGCTCTGGCGGGTCAACGCGCCAGTCGCCGGCGTTGTCGTGAACGATGTCGATCTACGGCTCGAGAACTTCTACACCTATCGTTACGGCGCCTATGCCCGGAACTACTGGTACGGATACAAGCAAAGCCCATCGTTCTCCGATCGCGCGTACGGCTACGAGGACGACGCGGAGCAAAAGGGAGAATAGGATGGCGAAACGGTTTTGGCGCAGCGCGGCCTTCCTTGCGTCCTTACTTGCGGTTGCAGCGGCTGGCATTGCACAGCAGCCCGCAGGCGCTCAGCAGTTGGGCGGCGCACCTGGGGAGATTGCGCCGCCAATCAGAATTGGCGCCGGGGATCTCGTTGAAGTGCAGATGTTCGAGAATCCCGACCTGTCGGGCCGATTTCGCGTCGACGAGCGCGGCGACATCACGATTCCTCTGCTTGGGGCCATTCATGTCGTGGGCGAAACCGCGGAAGAGGCCGCTGTCCAGATCGAAAGGCGGTTTGTACAGGCGCAGATTCTGCAGCCCGGCGAATCACACGCAACCATCTTCATTGCTGAATACGCCTCCCAGGGGATCACAGTCACCGGGGAGGTACGCTCAGCGGGAGTCTTTCCTGCGCTGGGCGTCCGCATGTTGAACGACGTCATCTCCGCTGCCGGCGGCGTTAACCCCACGGCCTCGTCTCAATTGATCATCACGCATAAGCGCGATCCGGAGCACCGGATCACCGTCGAGTACAACCCGACCGCCCTGACGCCCGTAATTCCCCAGGTGCAGATTTTCCCGGGAGATACGATTCTGGTTCCACGCGCCGGAGTGATTTACGCGGTTGGCAATATCAATCGTCCCGGAGTCTATGTCCTGGATGGCAGGCGCCCTCTCACCGTCGAGGAGTTGATGGGGCTTGCAGGTGGCACCGGCCACGCGGCCGCCGTCAAGCGCGTGCAGCTGGTACGGACGTTGGATGGCGGCCGCAGGGAGGCCATCACGATTCCCGTCAACCTGATTTACAAAGGACGCGCTCCGGACGTTGCGCTAATAGACGGCGATATTCTCTATGTGCCCACCAGCACAAGCAAGCTAATCACGGAGCAAGTCATCAATTCAGCCGTAGGCATCGGCACCTCGTTTGCGGTCTACAGGGTGGCAAATCAGAGCCAATAGATCGTTCGGCTTTCGCTCCGGGTCTTGACTTGGCAGGATTCGTCATGGTGTGCCCAGATTTCACGCGCACGATGCTGGACGCGGTCTTGAAAAGCCTCAGGGAAGGGCGCGGGAGGTAGCGGGATCTGGGCATCCCCATCATGATTGAGACGTCCTTGGTCCGCAGAGCTCCATTGTTGATTCAGATTCTGCCGCAGCTCAAGCCTACTGGATGCGGCGTAAGCGATATGGCAGTTCTGCTCGCCGCGGAGCCAAATGCCGGGTTCGGGGCGGATGTGCAACGGACGGCCGAAAATACGCATGACCAGAACGCTGAAACGAATTGCTGAGCTATGCGCGCGCCAAGCGGAGTGCACGGCGAACGGACTCAGATTTGGGTTTCTCTTTGTTCGTGTGCGCTGGTTCAAGATGCCGCGCGCGATTCGAGTTGCCGGTAGGAAACTGCCCTTGCATTATCCGCAAGAGGCCGGAGTGGAGAATGATTTCTTTGCCTGCGTGATTCGCAACGAGTACGGCTTGCGCCATCGGCTTGATGAGGTAAAAACCATACTCGATATTGGGGCGAATATCGGGTTTTTTTCCGTTGCTGCACGAGGGCGCTATCCGCGCGCAAAAATTCACGCCTACGAGCCAAATCCGCGAGTGATCGAGATTCTAGAATCAAACGCCTCGCCCCTCGGAATCGAGGTCCATGCGGAGGCGGTAGGCATGCGCGACGGCCAAACCAGCATGCTGGAAGTTGGGGATAGCAACCAGGCCAGGACCCAGGCCTCGGAGAAAGGCGAGATACCGCAAGTCAGTCTTGAGAAGGCGATCGAACGCCTGGGCGGAATGGTTGACTTGTTAAAGCTGGATTGCGAGGGTGCCGAGTGGGAAATATTTCGCGCGACCAATGCCTGGAAACGAATCCGCAACGTTCGAATGGAGTACCACCTCTTTCAGGGCGAGACAGTTGCGCAAGTAGAGCAGACGTTGAATGGCCTGGGCTTTGACATCGTGCGCCTGCAGCCCGCCACGGGCTTCGGCATGGTATGGGCGAGAGCGCGGAACAATGGGCGCCCGTAGCGCCAGTTTCTCAAAACAAAAATGATTCGCGCTAACCCACTGCTGATACAGGTTCTGCCGCAACTCAAGCCCACCCGATGCGGTGTCAGCGATCATGCGGTTCTGCTCGCGAGGGAACTAAAATCCGCTTTCGGAGTCGACACGGCGTTCGTGGTGTTGAATTCCGAGGAACGATCGGATCTGCCGTATCCCTCGATTCATTGCAAGCCGGCTCGGTTGCTTGAATCGTGCCTTGCGCACTGCGCCGGCGTGATGGCTTCGCTCCTCGTCCATGTCAGCGGATACGGTTATTCGCCCGATGGCGCGCCCACCGCACTTGCAGAAGCGCTCGCAGCAGTGAAAGCGGACGGCCGGTTCGGCATCGCGGCCTATTTCCATGAACTGTTTGCAACGGAAGCGCCGTGGAGATCGGCCTTCTGGTATCAGAGCCGGCAAAAGAATGCAGTGCGCAGCATTGCGCGGCTGTGCGAGCTGCTGGCGACGAATAGCGGCCGTCATGCACAGTGGCTGAAACGCGAAACGGCGAATTCATCAATGGCGTCGATTCGAATTTTGCCCGTCTTGTCAACCGCAGGAGAGACCACGTCACCCACTCCCTCGGCGCAACGGGAGGCGTCGATGGCGGTCTTTGGACTTCCTTCATCTAGGAAACGTTCCTATAGCGCGCTCGCTGCCCATTCGGAGATTCTGGTGAGTTTGGGCATCGAGAAGATTCTCGATATTGGGATGGAAACCGACGTTCCCCGCCAGCTGACCGGCATTCCCGTCCGGCGCTTGGGCAGATTGGATGAACCGGAGTTGGCCGATGTGCTTTCGCGCACAAGGTACGGGTTTGTTTACCATGCGGCGGACTGTCTCGCGAAATCGTCCATCTTCGCCACCTACTGTGCACAGGGCGCGGTTCCTGTGATCGCCACGCCCTTTACCGGGGAAGTGGACGGGCTCCGCGACGGAGTCCACCTGCTAAGTCACCGCACGGCGAAGATGGCAAGAATCGGCGCGCTGGATCAATATACGACTGCGGCACGGCAGTGGTACTCGGCGCACGGAATTCGTGTTCATGCAGCAACCTATGCGCGCTGGCTCGGGCAACCGGAACTGAAGCGCGAGCGCGTTACGGTGACTATTTAAGTCCATGTCAGCACAGCATGCCAACACGGCTGAACCCCCGGCGCTGGAAAGATCTCGCGCCTCCCTCGCGATAAAGCCTGAGATGAAAAAGCCCGCTGTGTTGATTTCTCATCCGACGGGCAATCAAAATCTCCGCAATGCGCTCCTCAGTCTGGTGGAGAACGGGATGCTCGCGGAGTTCTGGACGACTGTTGCCTGGGATCGCGAGTCGGTATGGAATCGGCTGTTGCCATCGGGACTGCGCAGCCAGTTGGCCCGGCGCTCCTTCCCGGACACACCGAAGGATCGCATCCATTGTGTGCCGCTCAGAGAGACGATTCGACTGACGGCTAAGCCGCTGCACCTTGAGAGCATGCTCTGCTCGGCTGAACGGCCTTTCTCGGTGATCGGCATGTACCGCAACTTCGATGCTCGGGTAGCTGCCCGGCTCCGCACTGCCCGCGTTGACGCCGTCTACGCCTATGAAGGCGGCGCGCTCAACACTTTTCGTGAGGCGCGACAATTGGGAATTGCGGCCATCTATGAATTGCCGAGCAGTCATTGGTATTGGGAACAGACGCTCTTGTTAGAAGAAGCCGAGCGGAGCCCGCAGTTTTCTGGCCTTCTTCCCAAACTGAAAGATTCGCCTCGCCATATGCAGTGGAAGGATGAAGAATTGCGACTTGCCGATTGCGTTATCGTGCCGAGCGAACACGTTCGCCGCACATTATCGGGCGTAGTTCCGGCCGAGAAGATCCGTGTCGTTAATTACGGGGCGCCGTTTGTCGAAGCCATAAGGAGCAGATCCGATGATCCGGCCGAGCCGCTAAGAGTTCTCTTCGTCGGCGCGTTAATTCAGCGCAAGGGGATTGGCTATTTACTGGACGCAATCGACATGGTTGGAACGCAGGTGACACTCACTCTCGTTGGAATGCGTTTCGCGCCAAATACCCGGGTTGATTCTGCGTGCAATCGCTGGCGCTGGTTCGAGAGTCTGAGCCACTCCGAAATACTTGAAGTAATGCAGGAAGCCGACGTGCTGGTTCTCCCCTCGCTCGCGGAAGGCTGTGCGCTGGTGGTCCTGGAGGCTCTGGCGTGCGGTCTTCCAGTGATCGTCACGCCTAACACGGGATCGCTTGAATTTGTGCGAGATGGGTACGAGGGTTTTGTTGTGCCGACGTGCAACTCTGAGGCGATTGCCGAACGGCTAAACCGGCTGTGCCGCGACCGCGACCTGCTGGCGTCTATGTCGCAATACGCGCGGCAAACAGCAATTGAGAAGTCCTGGGAGGTCTATCGCAATGAGTGGGCTGAGGCCGTACGAGGTGCGATATGCCAATGAATTTTGCGCCCAGACGGATCAGCTACAAACCGCCGATGCCGCTGCTCAAAAAGCTCATCTGGGCCTACTTCTTTCTGTTGATCTTTGAAGGAGCGCTGCGCAAGTGGATCCTGCCGTCCCTCTCCACGCCACTCTTGCTGGTTCGCGATCCCGTCGCTGTGCTGATTATCTGGGAGGCGTTTCGGGGGAACAAATGGCCTGAAAAGTGGTCTACGGCCGTCGGCGTTCTCACTGCGTGCCTTCTGGCAATCTGTGTGATCCAGGTAGTGTTTGGCGACAATCCATGGTTCGCTGGAATCTACGGCCTGCGCTCCTACCTGCTGCCTTTTCCGGTGGCCTTCATTATCGGCGAGTACCTGAATGAGGAGGACCTACGCAAGTTCGGCGTCTGCACTTTGTGGCTTCTTTTGCTCGTCACGGGAGTTGAGATTGCGCAATATCTTGCTCCGTCGAACGGATTTCTGAATAGAGGCGCATATGAAGGCGCCGAACAGATCACGTACGTGGGCCAACGCGTTCGAGCCTCCGGAACGTTTAGCTTCGTGACTGGCCCGATGAATTTTTGTCCCCTGGCCGCGGCCTTCATCTTCTATGGATTCGTGAACGAGAGGTTCGCCAAGAAAGAGCTGCTGTGGTCAGCAGCGTTCGCACTCCTCTTGTCGGTTCCGATCATCGGATCCAGGACCCTGGTCTTCGAGTTAGCCGGGGTCGTGATGTGCGCGGGAGTTGCAGCCCTTTGCGGCGTGTCACAGCTTTTCAAGTCGCTGCGCCTCGCGCTTCCGCTTCTGGCGGTCTCGTTTCTCGTCTCGCTGCTGCCCATTTTCTCCGAGGCCTCCGGTAATCTGCAACGGCGATTCGCAGAGGCCTCGCACAGTGAAGGATCTACAACGGAGGCGTTGGAAGATCGAACTCTCGGCGTCATCTCTCAGGCTCTCGGGAACACCGACATTCTGAGCCATCCCATCGGCGTTGGAATGGGCGTCGGCGCCGCTGCAATCTCAAAGCTGACGCAGGGCAGCGTCTACTTTACCGTCGGCGAGAGTGAGTTCCCACGCATCCTCAATGAGCTCGGACCGTTCTCGGGACTCGCTTTCATGACCTTTCGATTTCTGCTGGGTTTGATGGTCTTATCAATGGCGATCGCGCGAGCCCGAGCTCACGAACCTCTAGCTTTGCTCCTTTTCCCGGTAACCTTTACCGGCGTGTTCCTTAACCTTCTTGAGCAGCCCACTGAACAGGGATTCATGGTGGTCGCGCTGGGCTTCTCTCTGTGCGCTCTCCGGATTGGTGTAGCGCCGATTGCGGCCGCGCCGCGCGGCGCCAGGATTCTACGCCGCGCCGGACCGGCACGGCAGTCGTAGTCTCTAGGGGCAGGACGAAGAAATCGGTTGCTTCGCGGCCTGATTGCAGCAGAAAGAATTGCAGCTAAATGAATTGCAGCTTTTAGAGCCTGTTATTAACTTTGTACGCTTGTTTGCAGTTGGATAGGAGTTTTGCGGTGAAGTTGTTTACGCTGGGCTCGGAGTAAGGCTATTACTTCTAATAATGCGCCTATGCCTCGACGAATCGAAAGCCTCGTTCAGCGGCTGATGATGACGACACCGTTTCAACTCCGCAGGCGTCTGCCGTCTGCCACATTGGAGCCACTGCAGCTCATCTTGGCGCTCTATGAGGTGCGGAGAGAAAAAATCAATATCGTACAAGTGGGCGCTTGGGATGGCATCTCCTTCGATCCCATCCACGATTACGTGGCGAAGGGTCAATCGCGCGCAATTCTGATCGAACCGAATCCTACTTCATTTGCCCGGTTGCAGAAAACCTATGCAGGCGTCCCTAACTTAACCCTCCTTCAGGTCGCCGTAGGGCTCGAGGACGGCGATGCGTATCTTTATCGATCCAGGAAGCTCGGCGAGACGGACCTAGATCAAGGCTTGACTCCTGGAATAGCATCCTTTTATCCGCAGCATCTCATTCGCCATGGTGAGAAGGCTAGAGATATCGAGCGGATCACCGTGCCCTGCCGTTCGCTCTCCTCGCTGGTAGCCGAATTCAACCTGACCAAGATCGATATCCTGCAAATTGACGCGGAGGGTTTCGACGCAGAGGTGGTGCGAATGGCATTGAAGATTCAAGCGCGCCCCGATTGCATCCACTTTGAGCACAAGCACTTGAGCAAGCCCGACCGGCAGCCGCTTTTCGATTCGTTAAAGGCCAACGGTTATCTGCTAGGCTACGATGCTTGGAATATCCTGGCGGTGCAGCCTGCGCTGCTGGAGAAAATGACACATGGCTGAGTCTTGCTTGAAGTCCTGAGTCTGAAACAATTTACATAAGTAGAGGAATGGCTACTCGACGGCTGGGAATCTGTCTCATCCGGAATCGCCTCGCGGCGAGACATATCCACGATTTGCGGTGATGATGACTCTACAGTCCGGTAATGCCGATTCGGCAACTCTTTCCGTCGCCATTTGTATCGGTACTTACAACCAGTCGCAGTACCTTCGCGAATCGATCGCTTCAGCGCTGGCGCAGACCTATCCGATTCAGGAGATCTGGGTTTCCGATGATTCGAGTACCGACGAAACCAATTTGGTCATGCAGTCCGTTTGCGCCGAGCACCCTCAGATTCGCTATTATCGGCAGCCGGTCAATCTCGGGCTCTCCGGCAACCTCAGTTGGCTCCTGTCGCAGCCGCAAACCGATCTCATCGTTCGCCTGGATTCAGATGATCGCCTTGAGCCGGACTATGTTGCCGTACTGGCCGAGCTCATGCGCAAATACCCGAGCGCGGGCTACTCGCATTGCGATGTGAACGAGATTGACGGCGAGGACCGGCCGCAAAGAGTCCGTCGATTGATGAGAAGCGATTCCTTTGAGTCCGCGGAGCAGGCGCTCAAGAGCAATGCCAGCGGCTATCGAGTGGCCGCGAATTGCATTCTCTATCGGGCTTGCGCTATCCAGCAGGTTGATTACTACCGGCCCAACCTCGCGTGGACAACTTGCGAAGACTGGGACATGACCTTGCGGCTCGCTCTCGCCGGCTGGGGAAATGTCTACGCACCGCAAGTGCTCTCGAACTATCGTATCTGGGATGACGGCAAAGGGGTCCGCGCTTCGCGAAAAATGGCCGAGTTGCAGGATATCGGATTGATCTACAAGTCGCGATTGATCCCGGAGTTTACCAGGCGTGGATGGAGTGCTGGCCCGCTCATCAAGCACATGCGGTCGAGAGCGGTCGAATACGCTGACGCGATCGATTCACCGAATTTCACCGCGCAAGATCGGGAAGAGTACAAGCGATTGCTTCGCGATCTGGGAGCCTCACGAAGATTGTCTTTCGCGATTCGCCTGGCAGATCTCGGATTCAATCCGCTCGTCCGGTTCTGGGTCCGGACTAAGCGGGGTTTCAAGCATCACATCAAGCGGATCTATCGCGGCCTTCTCGCCCGTTGAGAACACGCGTCAGCTAGCGCGGCTCTCGCAGTTTTGCACGCGCAGTTCGGAGTTAATAATTCAAGCGAACGTATGAAAGTTCTCATTCTTAGCATTAACTATTGGCCCGAGGTCACCGGTATCGGCGCATTTACAACTTATCGAGCAGAGCATCTCGCCGCCGCTGGTCATGACGTGGAAGTTTGCACGGCCTTTCCTTACTACCCAGCGTGGAATGTGCCTGCTCCCTACGCCGGCAAGTTGGCAATGAGCGAGAAGCGAAACGGCGTGAGGATCGTACGCAGCTATATCTACGTGCCCAATCCTGTCACCGCGGTTAAGCGTGTGGTTCATGAGGCGTCCTTCATCGCATCATCCACTTTCCGCGCGTTGGCACGCAGGCGGCCCGACGTTCTGCTTGTGGTTTCTCCGCCGCTCGGTCTCGCGGCTGCTGCCATTCTTTTGAGTCGGCTATGGCGGATTCCCTATGTGTTCGACGTCGAAGATTTGCAGCCCGATGCGGCGGGCGATCTGGGTATGCTGCCCGCGTGGGCGGTGAAAGTTCTCTACAGAGTTGAAGAGGTCGCGTATAGCTATGCTCGCCTCGTGACCACGCTCACTCCGAGCATGAGGAAAAAGATCATTGCAAAGGGCGTTCCTGGTGACAAGGTCGAGCTGCTGGAACCGCGGATGGACGATTCACTGGCTGATCTGATGCCCGAAGAGGGCACGGCCTTTCGCGAGCACTACAATCTCGGCGAGAAATTTCTTGTCACACACAGCGGCAACATGGGCGTAAAGCAAGGCCTCGATGTGGTATTAAACGCCGCAAGGCTTTTACGCGGCGACAACTCAATGCTGTTCCTGTTCGTGGGCAACGGCGCGGACTGCGACCGCATCCGGCGCCGCGCGGTTGAGATGCGGCTGGACAACGTCCGATTCCTTCCGCTGCTCGATCAGATCGATTTCCGCGGTCTACTCGCGGCGAGCGGTGTCTGTCTCGTCACCCAGCAACACTCCGCATCGGAAATTGCTTTTCCGTCGAAGATTGTGACCTACCTGGCGGCCGGCCGTCCGATTGTTGCATCCGTCAATCCCGACTGCGAGGTGGCGCGCGTGATTCAGGAGTCCGGCGCAGGACGCGTAGTCGACGCGGAGGAACCTGAAGCGCTCTCCTTTGCGCTGCAGGAGCTGCGCAGCGAGGATCTGAGCAAATTCGGTGAGAACGCGCGCGAGTACGCCAATCTGCGGTGGTCGTCAGTCCGCGTTCTCGGGCACCTCGAGCGGAGCCTGATTGCGGCCGCTGGTCCTGAAATCAGATCGATGGCTTAACATGAGTAGTGGATAGGGTGTGATGACGGTGTTTTCAACCTCAAAAAGAACCTTGGCTCTTTTGGCTGGTGCGGTGCTCTGCCTGGGCTGCGCAGGACTTCTGCGCTCGCAAGAATCGTGGGGCATGAGCTCGTGGCAAACTGGATCGGCAAAGGGCGCCTCCGCACCTACTGCTTCAATCGCCAACGGTGGCGACGCGAGCTGGTCGGCAGGGAAGGGAACCACCTCGACCGGCGCGCAGGCTGGTGGCGTGTGGCGTGATGGTTCAAATCTTACGTCAACCGCCAGCGGCGCAACTTACGGATTGCTCCCGCCTCCGCCTGCGCTTGGTTCATTTGGGAGCAGAAGTAGCAAAGGGAAACTGGCAGGCTCTGCTGGCGGACTTCACTTCACGCCCGCACCGGCTGCCCTATCAAAAAGCTCCGTTGCGCACACGCATACAACCGCATCGGGTCACGCGTCTTCGAGTTCCGGACTTGGGTCATCGCATAGTGATTCTTTGATCAAGTCGCTGAGTCCTTCTTCAGGCGCTTCATCATCTGCTCTCGGGGCGTTATCACACTGACAGGCCCTGGGCCTGCATGCAATGCTGAGAGTTCGTGCGCGGTCGTGCCCGGTTTCTTGGCAGCTTTAGTTCAGTAGGGGTTTCCGGCAATCTGCGTGGCGTGGCGTTTCTCCCAGATTTTGGCGTCAACAAGAAAGCGAAACCAGAAAGTTTGCAGAACCCAGAAGATCAAACCCTCGATGCCGTCGAGGAAACCCAGACGGATAAAGTAGCGATAGCCAAATAATCCAAAAGCGCGCAGAAACAGCGGCATCCGGTCGTACTTGCTGCGCAGGTAGCGTTTGCGCTCAACCGGGTTGCCGCGAGCTTCGGGTTGGATGCGCCCGGCATTTTCCATGGCGTCGAGTTCCGCGATCTCGCCGTCCGCCCATCGGTTATGCCGCGCGGTCCATTCTGTAAGCGGCATGCGGATGTCATCGATCATTGCGCCCGGTAACTGGCTGCTGCTACCGCTCTTCAGCAGAAAATGCTGATCGTACTTGCGGTCTTCGCAACGACCCATGCCGGTGCGGAACAACCGCAAATGCCACGTGGGGCTCATACCGCCGTGGCGCAGCACGCGGCCGAGAAACCGCAGATAGCGCGGCAGGAAATAGCCGGACTGTTCGGGCTCATCCGGCAGGGCACAAATGGCGGCAACCAGCTGGTGGTCCATCCGCTCGTCTGCATCGAGATGAAGCTGCCACGGGCGCGATACAGGAAGATGGTCGATGGCCCAGTTGCGCTGGGCACCGTAATGTTCAAACGCGTGTTGCACAACGGTAGCGCCGAATGACCGCGCCAGCTCCGGAGTTCGATCGCTGCTGAAAGAGTCCACGACAAAAATCTCATCGGATACTTTGCGTGCGCTTTCGAGAGTGGCCGCAAGCGTGGCTTCAGAATTGAATGCGAGAAGTATCACCGTGGGCCGCATAGGAACGATGGTAGCGCATGCATCGCGCGGCCGTTGCTGGTGGTGCGGCCGCGCAGGCGTTTGCCGCAGCGAGTTTCCGCGTGGCTTGAGAGCGCAATGAAGGTTTTGCTTGTCGGCAACTATGAGTTTGACGGTTCCACAAGCATGCATATCTGGGCGAGGGCGCTGCATCACGAGCTTTTACAGCGCGGAATCGACGCCCGCCTGGTGTCACCCAGACCAGTGTTTGGGCGAATCAAACCCTCTGCTCACGGGCTCGGCAAGTGGCTCGGCTATATCGATCGTTTTGTCCTTTTTCCCGGCCAGTTACGTGCCGAGGCTGCTGAAGTGGACGTGGTTCACATCTGCGATCATGGCTCGGCGATGTTTAGTTCACGCGTGTATGGCAAGCCGGTCGTCGTCACCTGCCACGACATGCTCGCTGTTCGCGGCGCGCTGGGCGAGATTCCGGAGATGCGACCATCGTTCGCTGGCAGGCTGCTGCAGCGCTGGATACGTCAAGGGATAGCGTGCTCCAGTCAGGTCGCGTGCGTATCCGAATTCACGCGGGCTGACGCACGGAGGATTCTCGGCTCGGACCATAACCTGTGCAAGATTCTCAATGGGCTCAACTATCCTTTCCATCCGCTCGATGCAGGCGAAATTGTGCGCCGGCTCGCACGATTTCCGGAGCTCGAGCGGCCGTTCATTCTTCATGTTGGCTCGAACCACGCGCGCAAAAATCGGCGCGCTGTTCTCCGGATTTTTGCCCTTGCCGCTCGACGCGTTGAACCTGGACTCAAGCTGGGTCTCGTCTTTGCCGGGGAGCCGCTGGACGGTGAGTTGGAAAGCCTCGCGCAGGAATTGGGAGTGCGGGATCGCGTGATCCAGGTCATCGGACCTAGCGTCGAGGTGATCGAGGCACTCTACAGTCGCGCCCTGGCACTGCTATTCCCGTCGCTCTACGAGGGGTTCGGCTGGCCGCCGATTGAAGCGCAGGCGACAGGATGTCCGGTCGTCGCCAGCAACATTCCGCCCCTCGCGGAGATTCTCGGTGATTCGGCCGCGATTTTTCCTGTTGAGGATGAGGCAGGCATGGCCGAGTCAATCATCAACCTCGCGGGCCAACCGGAACTGCGCGAGGGAATGCGGCTGCGCGGCGTTGAAAACGTGCGCTCGCGTTTTCAAACCGCGCGAATGATGGACGATTACATCGCGCTCTATCGCAGGGTTGCTGATCTTAATTGAGAGCAACGGAGTCGTGTGAGTATCGCAAATTCATCGCTGGCAAACAAGCGAGCAGCTCAAATCAGTCACGGAAATCGTCCTCTCGCAATTCGGCTCGCGCCGTGGTGGCTTCGCGGTTCACTTTTCGACCGCTTCTACAGCAGAAGACGTGATCGCTGGCTTCATCTCTACCGGGATGCGACGCTCTCCGCCGCGCCGCAAGTATCGATGCAGCTCGTGCCCGGCGACCGGCTGTCCGATATTATCGCCTTCACCGGTGTGCATGAGCCGCACCTGACACGGCAGATTCTACGTCTAGGCCGGCAGGGCGGAATGATGATCGACATTGGCGCGAACCTCGGCTACTTCACCTTGCTCTGGGCATCTTGCAATCCGGCAAACCGGTGCGTTGCCTTTGAAGCAGCGCCCCGTAATCTTGAAAACCTGCACGCCAACGTGGCCCGCAACGGAATGTCGGACAGCGTCCGAGTCATCGCCGCTGCGGTCGCTACGCGGTCCGGGAAAGTTTTCTTTGACCCGGGTCCCGAGGATCAACGCGGATGGGGCGGCATAACGATGAATGAGAGTGAGGACCGCATCCAGGTCGATGCGGTACGCGTCGATGAAGTCATCGACCAAGGCCAGCCCATCGCTCTGTTGAAAGTGGATATCGAGGGCGCGGACACCTGGGCGCTGATGAGTTGCGAGCGGCTTTTGAAAGCCGGACTGGTGAACGAGATCTGGTTCGAGGAAAACAAGCCGCGCATGGATCTGCTTGGCATTCCTCGCGACGCCGCGCAACGCTACCTGGAATCGGTCGGCTACAAGTGCACCGCGCATAACAATCTCGACGACATGCTCGTCGAATGGAGCGCGGTCCGGTGTTGATTTCACAAGTTGCGCTCCGACCGGTGAAGCGCACGCGGGCCCCTAAGCAGGCAAGGAAAGTACCTTGACGCGTGGTATCTATCTCATCGCCAACCGGCGCAGTGAGAAGGACTGCAGGAATCTCATCTACTCCATTCGCCGTTGCGGCTGCCAGCTTCCGGTCAGGATTATTCCTTTCGGCGGCACACCGATTCGCGTCGATCCAGAGTGGCAAGATGTGAGACTGGTGTCGCAGAGCGAGTTTCCTGCCGAAGGTCTGGCCTTTATCGACGAGTTGCATCGCAGGATTCCGCAGTGCCCGGTGGGATTTCTGCGCAGGTTCCTCTGTTGGTACGGCGAGTTCGATGAGTTCCTTTACTCGGACAACGACATCGTCGCACTGACGAACTGGGGAGATCTTTTCGATTATTTGGGCCAATACGAACTGGTACACGCGGACCTGGAATACACAACGAAGGGGATGTTCAATATGCGGCAGCCTGCGCGATTTGAGCAATTAATGGGCGCCGGCGCTCTCGAAGTCGCCGTGACCGCGGGGCATTTTCTCTGCCGGCCCAAGGCGAATCACCGCGGCGACCTTCTTGCGGGGCTGGCGTGGATGGAGCAGCATCGCGATGTGCCCTTTTGGCACGATCAGGCGCTCTTGCACGTAACTCTGGCCATCGCAAAGTGGCCCGCGCTCAACCTCTGCAAACCACCGCATAACTGGGGCTGCTCGCATGCCGGCAGCTATGCTAATTCGCTTGATATTATTCGCACCATTCAGGCCGGCAACACCCCGATCAGTCACCTGCATTTTTCAGGCGGTGTTCCGTCCGGCACGCGTCCAATTGAGGAACTGCTGTACTCGGATCGCACTCCCGCGCAACGCAAGCGTGAACTCTTGCGTGCACTGCTCAGTGAGGCAACCGGCGTGAGCAGCACCCGGCAATTTTTCAAGAGGGCTGCACGCGGCCTTAAGCGTCGTTTCAGAAATTCCGCTTGATGGGCACGGCGGCTCAACGGACGACGGGGCGCAACACGCGAGTGGACAGGTGATGAGACGCGTGTTCACCAGGCCCCTCTGGTGGTGGGAGCGGCGTCGCAACTATGGCATTCGGTCCCGATTTAATCGACTGCCGCCGCTGCCGGTAAGTCCAGCGCGCCGCAGCCTAGTAGTCCTCACTACCCCGCAATCTTTTCGCGATGCGATCTGGACGGCCTGGAGCTGGTATCGATTTCTCAACCACGAGGAATTTGAACTGCAGTTCGTCACATCGGCGGAACTCGACAAGGCCGCTATCGCCGCTATTCAGAAGGTCTTCCCGGGTGTGAGAATTCGAGAAGCCGAGTCTGTCATCGCCGTGGCCAATCTGTCTGTACCCGGCATGGAATCATTCGTTCGCGATCATCCCTTGGGCGCGAAGTTTGGCATCATTCTCGCTCTTTCGCAGCAAAATGACATCCTCTACACCGATCACGATGTGCTTGCCTTCAATTCACCGGCGGAACTGTTGTCCTGCGTTGAGAGCGCCATGCCCTCGTATATGTTGGAGGAAGTTGAGGGCAATCTTGACTGCGCTATCACCAAGCGCCTCGACATGCGGGGAATCGCATACTTCGACAAGTTTAACTCCGGACTCCTCTACGTCCCCGAAGGCGCGCTGTCGCTCGACCTGGCACAAGAACTCCTTGAGCTATGGAGCCCGACGTATTTGTCCTGGTATACAGAGCAAACATTCTTGAGCATACTGATGCGTAATGCCAACGCGGTGGCGCTTCCCTCCGATCGCTATGTGATCAGCGCGCGGCGCCAGTTCTATTGGGAAAAGGATGTTGATTATTGCGCGATCGTGGCGAGACATTTTACTGGCACCGTTCGCCACGTCATGTATAAGTTCGGCATGCCTGAAATCCTGCGGCAAAGCTCGGGCAACTGCCCGGAAGGTGTTGATTGGAATTGACGGCTCCGCGTGGAAAGGTACTTTTTGCCGGCTCCTTATCGGCATCGCGATCGAATGCTCTCGGTGTACAGATGCTGCATTTGGCCGAGCCATTCGGCTCGGCATGGATGAATTGTTACTGGTTCGACGATGGCAAGGGGGACAGCGACGCCCCAACCACACTTCGCCTGTACACCTCACTTCCGTCATTGTGGCCGTTTGCGACCGGACGCGGATTCGTTACTCGAATGGTCGCACACTTCGGTATCGGCTGGTGGGAGAATACTCGCATGATCGAGCGAAAAAAAACGCGCCTCCGAGAGTTACTCGAAGAAGTCAGTTTTGCCTATGTCGCCCCGTTCTCGAACGTTGACGCAGCCCGATGCCGTGAGATTTTGCAAATTTTGGGCTGTCCGTTCGTCGTGCATATTTGGGATTTTCTAGACGCACCTTTGAATGGTGATTATAAGTGGCTGTTTTCCCATGCCAAGCACGTCTTCTATCTGTCTCCGACGATGATCGAAGAGATTCGTACATCCGTGGTCTGCGATATGAGCCCCTTGTCATTTGGTCGACGAAAGTCGCGAAATCGAGCAAAATACCACTGTGAGGATAAATTGACAATTGGGTTGATTGGAACCCTCTATCCGTACAAGGAGGGTCCTAAATTGTTAAGTCAAGCAATCGGCAGATTGCGCGGTCAGTTCGCGGACTTAAGGCTGAGATATATTGGTCCAAATGACGAATCGCGGTTTATTCCTACAGAGTTGAGGCCTTTGACGGAATGTATGGGATATCTGGACGATGATGGCAGAGATAGGGCTCTTGCTGAGTGTGACGTTGGTTATCTTCCAGGTCCATTACTTGCGCCTGAAATCGATGCGAGGAGCCGATACTCTGTTCCATCGAGGTCCGCCGATTACCTGGCGATAGGACTTCCTATGATCGCCGCAATTCATCCATCTTCCGCGACGAACGCATTCTTTTCGTCGATTCGGGGTAGAGGATTCTTTCCGGTCCGCGAACCGGAAGATATAGTTTTCGCAGCGCGGAAGTTGCAGGACGAGACGTTTTGGAAGGATGCTTCGGACTCCTGCGCGGAGTTCTTCGACGAGCATCTTGACATGGGGCGACTGCAGAAGCAGCTGTTCGCAGTCGCCCAGCCGTTCTTGTAGAGGAGGACTCAAATCCAAGCGGACACAACTGCGGACTATCTGCAGGGAATGGGAAGATGCCCGACGATCGCAAATTGATGGCTGAGGTTGCCTTGAACACTGCGGTTTGCACGCTGCTGGAAGGGGATTTTCACCTGGGGCTGGCTGCGTTTCTCAATTCTCTGGTGCATGCTGGCTACAGTGGCCGAGTCTGGGCAGGGTATCGCGGCCCGTTGCCGCCATGGGTGAATCAGTTGAGGGAAGTAGGTGGTGCGCAAATGGAGTATGTCGTTGCAAGCGGCGTCCATTTAGTCCTACTTCCACTTACAACCGAAATACATCTGACGAATTACAAGCCTCAATATATGCTCGATCTGCTTTCCGGGCCCGCACACGGCTGCGACTATCTGTGGTATTTCGACCCCGATATTTTCCTGCGAGCGAAGTGGTCATTCTTTTCAAAGTGGCGGCGGTATGGTATTGCGCTATGCCAGGATATTGTTAACAACAACCTTCCCGCTAATGCTCCGCTGCGGCGCGAATGGGTGGAAATTGCTTCATCAATTGGCCTCGGCAATCCGCAGCCCCTGAATCACTACCTCAACGGCGGAATGATCGGCGTGGCAGCAGTTCATGCGGAATTCCTGCGGGTGTGGAAACGCCTGATCGAACACGCGGGAGAACTCGGCTGCGATCTGAAGGCCTTCATGCCCGGCGATCGCGAAATGCCCTTCCATGCGAGCGATCAGGACGCGCTCAACGTCGCTGCCATGTACTCCGAATTTCCTCTCTCAACCCTGGGACCGCAGGGAATGGGCTTCGTTCCCGGCGACGTGAAAATGTACCACACGGTCGGTCAAAAACCGTGGCGCGGTTCGTTTTTGCTGCGGGCACTCGCAGGCAATCCGCCATCGAGTGCGATGAAGTTTTTCCTGACGCAGGTTTCATCTCCAATTAGGGCATATTCGTGGCTGGAACTTGCAGCGAAGCGCATCGCTTGTTCAACGGCCTCGTTCATCGGGCGATTTTACGCGAGACGGTGAAAGCTAGGCATAGCGTAGAGGGGAATGTGGGGGAGCCAATATGACTGGCATGAAGGGTAAAGAAAGAGAACTTCTATTTATTAATGCGTTGCCTGCTTCACATTCAAATGCGATTGGAGTGTTGACTCTCCGATTTGCTGCGCCGTTCGGTGAGGCGTGGAAACATTGCTATTGGGATACAAACATGGGGAGAAGCGAGATTTCAAACTCGATCTTCCTGAATAGTTCTATTCCGCGTTTGTGGCCATTCGCGACCGGACGGGGATTTGCGACCCGGCTTGTTGAGCGATTTGAACTAGCTTGGTGGCGTGGCGACAGGCTTCTTGCTTCAAGAAAACCCCAACTCCAAAAGATGTTTAAGGATGTTGGGTTCGCGTATGCATCTCCACTCCGCAACAGTGAAGCAACGCGGTGCCGCGAGATTCTGGAGACGGTCCAATGTCCATTTGTTGTTCACCTATGGGATATTATGGATAGATCGCTGAATGCCGACTATGCATGGCTGTTTTCGCATTCCGAGCACGTATTCTGCCTTTCAGAACCAATGAGGGCGCTTGTTAGAGAAACAGCGCACTGTGAAACAGGACTTTTGAGTTTTGTGCGAACGCGATCGAAGGTTCGAGCGTCCTTTCGAAATCGGGACTCAATTGACATCGGCTTGATTGGCTTTTTGGCTGCTTACCGTGATGGGTTGGAATTAGTTGCGCGGGCAGTCGAGTCTCTTCAGACTCACTTTTCGCGAGTGACCTTGCGATATATCGGCCCTCCCAGCCAACTTGCATATATTCCCGAAAGCCTGAGGGAACTCACAGAGCACCTAGGTGTTTTGGTTGGTGATGAACTGGATCGGGCTTTAATGGACTGCGATTGCGGATTGTTACCGGGTCCACTCCCTGTACCCGAATATGATCAACGGAGTAAGTATTCGGTGCCGTCGCGAGCAGCGGACTATCTGGCGGTTGGGTTGCCAATAATCGCCACGATTCACCCTGATTCAGCGACGAGTCTTTTCTTTTCCTCACTCCGTGGTCGCGGGTTCTTTCCGGTGACCGATAGCAAAGGTCTTGTTGGCGCGCTAAGAGCGCTTCGAGAAGAAGAGGTGTGGTTGAATGCTTCGAACGAATGCGAAGCTTTTTTTAGCCAGCGCTGTGACGCGGGTATCGCGCTCAAGGAGTTCTATTCGATCGCAAACAGTTTTCTCCAACGCGGTGCGGCCTGAAACTCATTTTGCCGAATCAGTTTTGCCGGCCAATTCTGTTGAGCAACTTTTATCTCTCGTTTCCGAGAATCTCTGAAAGGAGTCGATGAAAAGAATTCTAGTCACCGGCTCTTCGGGCTTGATTGGATCGGAGGTTTGCATCCACTTCGCGCGCGAAGGCTGGCAGGTGCACGGTATCGACAACAACCAGCGCGCGGTCTTCTTCGGCCCCAAGGGTGACACACGTTGGAATCAACAGCGGCTCGAGCGCGCCATCATGGGATTCGTTCACCATGAGCTCGACATCCGCGATCGTAAAGGCGTACTCGAGTTGCTCAAAGCGCTCCGGCCCGATGCCATAGTACATACGGCCGCGCAGCCGAGCCACGATCTCGCCGCGTCCATTCCGTTTGACGACTTCGATACCAACGCCGTTGGGACACTGAATCTGCTCGAAGCCGCGCGCCAATCCGTGCCCGAGTCGCCATTCGCCTCGATGTCCACCAATAAGGTCTACGGTGACGCGCCCAACGAACTGCCGCTCAAGGAGCTTGAAACGCGATGGGAGTACGCCGATGAGGCCTATTGGGAAGGGATTCCCGAGACCTTTCGGATCGACCGGTCAAAGCACTCCATCTTCGGTGCCTCCAAAGTTGCCTCCGACGTGATGGTGCAGGAGTACGGCCGCTATTTTGGCATGCCCACATGCGCGCTGCGCGGTGGCTGCTTGACTGGCCCCAACCACTCTGGGGTCGAACTGCACGGATTTTTGAGCTACCTCATCCAATGCAACCTCACACAAACCAAGTACAAGGTCTTCGGCTACAAAGGGAAGCAAGTCCGCGACAACATTCACTCGCACGATGTAGCGCGCTTTATCGCGGCTTTCATCGCCAGTCCTCGCGCCGGCGAGGTCTACAACATCGGCGGCGGCCGCGCCAACAGCTGCTCGATCCTGGAAGCCTTCGCGATGATCGCCGATATCTCCGGCAAGAAAATGATCTACGAGTACCTCGATCAGAACCGCGCGGGCGACCATATCTGCTACATCAGCGACTTGCGCAAGATGAAAGAACATTACCCTGGCTGGGCAATCACTAAATCGCTCCGCGGCATCTTCACGGAGATTCACGCGTCGTGGATCGGCCGCGCTCTAGCAACGACCTAGCAAGCCCGGTGAGGCCTTCGCATCTCTGTTTCAAGACGCAACATCAATTTTGCGCTGCGAAGCTGCAGGATGCGAAAATCAAAAGAAATCATCGCCGATGAGCTCCAAAGCAGCGAACGGGAAAACCACACCTAAGACATGAACGAACTCATTATTGAGCCGGGACGCACCGAAAAAAACTACTGGACCGATATCTGGCGGTTTCGCGAGCTGTTCCTTTTTCTCGCCTGGCGCGACCTGCTCGTTCGGTACAAGCAGACTGTCATCGGTGTTCTGTGGGCGGTTGTGCGGCCGTTCCTCACGATGGTCATCTTCACCATTCTCTTCAGCCGGCTAGCCAAGCTGCCATCAGTAGGCACTGCGCCTTATGCGATTCTCGTCATGGCCGGCATGCTCCCCTGGCAGTTCGTCTCCGGTTGCATCGGTAATTCGAGCGAGAGCATGGTGAGCAATTCGAGCCTGATCTCGAAAATTTATTTTCCCAGGATGATCGTGCCCTCCAGCTCTGTGGTAACCAGCTTCGTGGATTTTCTGATCACGCTGGTCCTCATGGCCGGCATGATGGGCTGGTACCGATTCGCGCCGGACTGGCGCCTTGTAGCGCTTCCGCTGTTCATCGCGCTATCGTTCGCCTGCTCGCTCGGCGTTGGTCTCTGGCTCTCCGCTCTCATGGTCGAGTACCGCGACGTTCGCCACATCGTTCCGTTCATCGTCCAGTTCGGAATGTACGTTTCGCCGGTCGGCTTCAGCAGCAACGTGGTTCCTGAGAAGTGGCGCACGCTCTATTCGCTCAATCCGCTGGTGGGCATCATTGACGGATTCCGCTGGTCGCTCATGCGCGGGCAGATGCAGTTGCGCTGGCAGTCTCTGGTGTTCTCAGTAGTCATCACGATTCTGCTTTTTGTCAGCGGCACCTGGTACTTCCGCAGAACCGAAAGAACCTTCGCTGACGTCATCTAACGCCCAGCCAGCCAATCAAAATTAGATCAAGGAGCATAGCACCGCCGTTGCAGTCCCCCATAAATGTCTGACGCAATCATCACCGTAGAAAACCTCGGTAAGAGGTACCGGATCGTTCATCAGCGGCAGAGCGGCAAGACGCTCCGCGAAACGCTGACCACCGCGGGGCGCGGGCTGGTTCGCGGGCTGATTCCCAACGGCAAGCGATCCGGCGAAGACGCTCCGGCACAAGAGAGCGAAGAGTTCTGGGCGCTGCGCAATATCTCCTTCGAGGTCAAGCAGGGCGAGGTGGTTGGCATCATTGGCCGCAACGGAGCCGGCAAAAGCACCCTACTCAAGGTGCTGAGCCGCATCACCGAGCCCACTGAGGGGCGCGTACGCCTCCGCGGCCGCGTGGCAAGCCTGCTTGAGGTGGGCACGGGCTTTCATCCCGAGCTCACCGGCCGCGAAAACATCTTTCTCAACGGTGCCATTCTCGGCATGAGAAGGGAAGAGATCAAGCGCAAGTTCGATGAGATTGTCGATTTTGCCGGCACCGAGAAGTTTCTTGATACGCCCGTCAAGCGCTATAGCAGCGGCATGTACGTGCGCCTGGCCTTCGCTGTCGCCGCGCATCTTGAGCCCGAGATTCTGGTTGTGGACGAGGTTCTCGCTGTCGGGGATGCGGAGTTTCAGAAGAAATGCCTCGGGAAGATGCGAGACGTGGCGAGCGGAACGGGCCGTACTGTATTGTTCGTGAGCCATAACATGGTTGCCGTCCAGTCTCTTTGCCATCACACGGTGTGGCTGGAGCGCGGGCGGTTGAAGGAGTCTGGCCCGGCGGCATTGGTAATTGGGAGCTATCATTCTGACGGCATGCGGTCGAACTATGCGTCCGACTGGGAGGATCCCGCGACTGCTCCGGGGAACGCCATGATGCGGATACGCCGCATCTCCATCTCGGACGACAATGAACCCGAATGTACGATGCTTACGATGCAAACCGAAATTCGAATCGAAACGGAATACACCGTCGGCGAAACCGATGACCTGTTGCATATCACCTACCATCTGCTGAACGACCGGGGAATCACGGTTCTTACCAGCTGGAGCAAGCCGACTGTCTACTCGGCGCGAAAATATCGCGCGGTTTGCAAAATCCCCGGAAACCTGTTGAACAGCGGGAAATACTCTCTCAATTTATTCATCGTGCGGAACGAGAACTCGGTCATCTATTCGAAGGAGGATATGGCCTCCTTCGATGTCAAGGACATGGCTCAGCGAGATACAGCATATTTAGGGCGTGAACCGGGGATCGTTCAGCCAAGCCTTGAATGGCGCATTGAGGGCCCCCTCCGGCAATGAATCCTGAAAAGTTTTGCGGACCCATGTCGTAGACCGCACGCCCCGGCGCGGACGTTGGGCATAAGGGACGAAAATTGTGAGGACTGCAATGCTCCCGATGAAATGGCGGGTTTTGATCTTGCCTGGCGATACAGAGATCGGACTGGAATTGCGTCGTTCGCTGGCCTGGTTGAAGGAGGTGGACCTCTATTCCGCGAGCAATAGTAAAGCGGGTCACGGCTCGCTCGTTTTCTCGCGGCATTTCTGCGTTCCATCAGTGCTTGAGGAGAACTGGCTTCCCGTTCTTCGACAAGTAATCGAGGAAAACCGAATCACGCACATCTTCCCCGCCCACGATGACGTGCTGCTGGCGCTGAGTGAGAACGCCGCGAGTCTCCAGGCTAGGATCGTTGCTTCTCCCGAAAGCACTTGTAAAGTCGCGCGCTTTAAGAGCGCAACGGTCCATCGTCTTGAGAGTCACTTACCTACCCCGAGGATTTACAAGGCAGTGGTTGACGTGGATCGCTACCCAGTCTTCCTCAAGCCGGATCGAGGGCAAGGAGCCCAGCGGACCGACATTGCCGCAGACAGGTCGGAACTGGAGAGGCTGCTGCATAGAGATCCCGACCGCATCATCTTGGAGTTTCTTCCAGGGCCGGAGTTCACGGTTGACTGCTTCTCCGATAGGGAACGTGGCCTTCTGTATGCCCGGGGCCGCGAACGCCATCGAATTCGGAACGGGATCGCGATGAGGTCAGTATTCACAGAGGATACGCGATTCTGGGAATATGCCGCCAAGATCAATCACGTTCTGGAACTGCACGGAGCATGGTTCTTCCAACTCAAAGAGAATGCAGAAGGGCGCCTTTGCTTGCTGGAGGTGGCGCCACGGATCGGCGGGACCTCCTGCCTTAGCCGCGTCTCCGGCGTGAATCTCCCTTTGTTGAGCCTCTATGAGAACGAGAGGATTCGAGTTGAAATCCCCCAGACGAGCTACCGCATCGAGGTTGATCGAGCACTGGAGAACCGCTATCGTCATGACCTCTTGTACCGGACCATCTACGTCGACCTGGACGATACCCTTGTCGTTAATGGCCGGGTCAATGCGGACCTAGTCAAGCTGCTGTATCAGGAACTGAACAAAGGGAAGAAGCTTGTTCTTCTGACTCGCCACCTCGGAGAAGTGCAAACGTACCTCGCAAAGTTCAGGCTGCAGGCTCTGTTTGACGATGCTTTCGAGGTCCAGCCGGGCGAGAAGAAGAGCCTGTTCATAACGGACAAGAATGCGATCCTGATCGATGACAGTTTCTCTGAGTGCTCGGAGGTGCGGGACTCAATCGGGATACCGGTCTTCATGACGAGCATGATCGAAGGACTTTTTGACGAAAGGGTATAACAGAAAGCAAATGACAGGAAATCCTACGATTCAGAGCAAGTGCCTCGCAGTGCTGGGAGCTGCTCCGCGTTTCCAGTCTTCACTTCATGTGGGCAGGCCGAATGTGGGTAGCCGGGAGCGCCTTCTTACACGGCTGAACGACATGCTTGACCGCCGTTGGTTCTCCAATGACGGTCCCTTCGTTCATGAGTTCGAGGCAAAGGTCGCGTCGATTACACAAACCAAGCACTGTGTGGCGATGTGCAATGCGACAGTAGCGCTTGAAATAGCAATTCGAGCGCTTGAGATGGCAGGAGAAGTGATTTTGCCGTCGTACACGTTCATTGCGACGGCAAATGCTCTCCAGTGGCAGGAAATCACCCCCGTTTTCGCGGATATCGATCTGGCGACCAGCACCCTGGATCCTCGTAATGTGGAGCGGATGATCAGTTCAAAGACGAGCGCAATCCTCGGGGTGCATCTGTGGGGGCGCGCCTGCGATACGAAAGCACTTGAGGGTATCGGCCGCGAGTACGGACTGAAGGTGATGTACGACGCGGCGCATGCGCTCGCTTGTTCGCACCAGGGGAAGATGGTGGGGGGGTTCGGCGAGTGCGAAGTCTTTAGTTTTCATGCGACCAAGTTCATCAACGCGTTCGAAGGAGGGGCGATTGTAACCAACAATGACGACCTGGCGAGCCGGATGAAATACATGCGTAACTTCGGCTTTTCGGGTTACGACAAAACAAGCTACCTCGGCGTGAATGGCAAGATGACTGAGGCATGCGCGGCGATGGGCCTGACGTCGCTGGAGTCGCTGGACGAAATCGTGGGAGTGAACAAAGCAAATTACGAGGCATACGAAAGATGCCTGGCAGGAATAGAGGGCGTTTCTCTCATTCGCTACGACAAACAAGAGACCAATAACTATCAGTACGTCGTCGTGGAGATCGATCCAGAAGCGGCGCCATTAAACCGGGACGAGATCGTCGCGGTATTTCATGCTGAGAATGTGCTTGCAAGAAAGTACTTTTGGCCGGGGTGTCACCGGATGGAGCCTTACAGGAGTTTGCAGCCGAACGCAGGTCTGCTGCTGGCGAATACCGAGCACGTGGCGAGCCGCGTCTGCCTTCTTCCAACCGGACAGGCCGTGGATGCAGAAATGATCGAGAGCATTGCGGAGATTCTTGAGACCGCATTCCAGTCCGCCGGCGAGGTCAAAGACGCAATAGCCAAGAGGGGCCAATGAGCTCTAGCGAGTCTTTGATGCGCAAGGTGTTAACAGAAACTGACATTGGGCCTAATCCTGTGAGGTCGGCATCGTATGGCGACGGTTTCGCGAATGGATGAGCTCCTGTCTCTTTTGCGCCAACACGAGCCCCGATTGGGCTTTGGGCAGAAGCGCTTAATCGCCTATGGGGCAGGGATGGCATTGCTTCAGATACAGGCAGTTATGCATCTTCCTCTGGAGTACATCATCGACGACACGCCGGGACTTGCGGGAAAAGAAATCAACGGCCTGCGGGTGTTCCATTCGTCCTACTTGACGAATGACCGCGGAAGCGATGATCTTTTGGTCATCATATTTGCCAATACCACTCGGGCGATTCTCGGCATTGCTCAGGCTCTAAATTCGATAGGATTCGTTTGGGGCAAGGATTACATAGATTGCTCGGTGCTGCAATATGAAACGATGAAGAGCCGGATGCAGGATTCTCTCGGAATATCCCCATCCAAGGAATTATTCGAACGCGTCCGGTTATTATCGCTCTACAGTTCACTTCAAAATCAATCCACGATTGCCGGCACATGGCTCTTCACGGAGCTACTGGATCACGTTCGAAGTACCGGCAGCTTCGCCGAATGCGGTGTTTATAACGGCGGGAATGCATTTGTCAGCCTCATGTGTTCCGCGCGAGCGGCCGAGCGGCGATATCACCTTCTGGATAGCTTTGAGGGATTTCCGGAGTTCTCGCAACATGATCCACAATCCAGACGGCCTGACTTTAACGATGTAAATCTTTCTTATGTCCGAGATGTTTTTGGCAACTTTGAGAATGTCCAACTTCACAAGGGATATTTCAACGAAACGCTGCCCTCTCTGTCCGATGAGGAGTTTGCGGTGGTTTATGTAGATTGCGATCTGTATGAGCCAACGATCGAACTGTGCGAATTTTTTTTCCCCCGTCTGTCAGAAGGAGGTTGTCTACTCTTTCACGACTATTGGGTTCCAGAAAACGACCCTCCACATTTCCAGCCGTTCCGAGGATTGAATCGAGCCGTCGGGGAATTCCTGGGGCCGGACCTTGACCGGCTTCTCGTATTCCCAGAGACCACTCACGCTGTGCTCGTCAAGTGATACGCACAAAGGCAAAAGATTTTGAAGCGCAGGGACGGAATAGCCGAATCATGAAACTAAGCGTAGCGATGATCACATATAACCATGAGAGATTTATTGGGCAGGCGATCGAAAGTATCCTCGCCCAAAATGTGAACTTCGAGTACGAGATTGTGATTGGAGAGGACCGTTCAACCGATGGCACCCGCGCCGTGGTTAAGGAGTTCTATCGCCGCCACCCCGATCGAATCAAGCTCCTTTTACGAGATCGAAATGTCGGCGCGATGCGGAATTTTATAGAAACTATCAATGCCTGCGAGGGTGAGTACGTGGCGTTTCTGGAGGGTGACGATTATTGGACCGCGACCGATAGACTCCAAAAGCAGGTCGATTATCTGGATACCCATCCGGATCGTGCCATCTGTTGCGGCCGGGCCCGGGCTGTGTATGAATCGGGCACCGAAAAATTCGAGGGTCGGTGGGATCTGGTGCCTCCGTGCCCGGCCGGAACGTATACGGTTGAGGACACATTGAAGAGCAGCTTCGTATTGTTATGTACCACCGTGCTGCGACGGGAATTCGTCCCTTTGTTCCCTCAATGGTTGCTTGAGATGAAGCTCGGTGACTGGCCCCTCTGCGCAATGGTTGCGCGCCACGGGAAAGTCGAGCTAATGGACGAGATCATGGCGGCGTACAGAGTACATATCGGGGGCACATGGAGTTCGCTTCCGCACGTTACGCGATTGAATGAAGCTGCGCGAATGCTGAGGGCTCTCGACAAAGAATTCGGGTACCAGTACGCAGATGTAATTCGAGAAGCTATGGCCACTCCATATCTTGACCTAGCTCGTACGTCACGGTCAAAGGGCAGGCGGGTGGACACAGCGAAACACGTCGTCCATTACATTCGCAACGGCGGTTGGCGCTGTCCAGGCAGCGCGCGGGCCGTCGCCGGCTTGATAACTTACGGAGTGATTGGGTGCTGGTACAAGGTATTCTCGCGGGCGAAATCGGCAGATCAGAATTGAAGCAAGGGGACCGAGAGCGGGTTGAAGCGGAGATCGAGGGCAGCAATGCATGCGTGCCAGGTGACGGATTCCGGCTGCTGTTTGAGGAGTGTAGAGTGCGGGAGGCGGGCGGAGCCAATGCGCATCTTAAGTAGATTCCGTGAGCGATTGTTCCCTGATCCAAATCGCACGGTCGCCGCGAACAAGAATGTGCGGATTGGGGACTCACGACTTGAACCAGGATTCGATGTCCGATTCGACGTGCGGCGAGAGGATGTGGCGCTTATCATCGGCGCTCGGTGCATCTTAATGAATCAGTTTGTCTTCGAGAGTCACGGTGGCCGGATAACGGTAGGCGACGGAGTCTTCATTAATTCCGGAACGATGGTGATTTCGCGTTCTTCTATCGAGATCGGGAACTATGTGACGATCGCCTGGGGCTGCGTCATCTATGATCACGACTCACATTCGATTTCGTACCTCGGCCGAGTGCAGGATCAGAATCAGCAATTGATCGATCTCCGTAAGGGAAATCTCGTCTCTAATAAGGATTGGACGAACGTAGCGACGGCTCCCATCAAGATTTGCGATCATGCCTGGCTCGGATTCGATGTTGTTGTCCTGAAGGGTGTAACGATTGGGGAGGGAGCAATTGTTGGTGCGCGAGCGGTTGTGACAAGAGATGTGCCGTCCTGGACAATCGCTGCGGGAAATCCGGCTCGGGTTGTAAAGGAGATACCGCCTGAACTTCGGAAGGGATAGCAAAGTTGAGGAAATGTTTGCCAAACGTAAGATCTTGGTGACCGGGGGCGCGGGCTTTATAGGCAGCCATCTCATTCGAAGGCTCATCGCGTTGAGTAGCGATGCGGTGTCCCTGGGGGGTAGCCGAGAAGAGGCAGAACTCGTTGACGGGGCGCGCTACATCTTTGGTGACGTATCACGCGAGACTCTGGAGACCGTCGATTTTGTACCTGAGACGATCTTTCATCTTGCCGGAGGAGCATCTGTTGCAGCGTCGTTGCAAAATCCGTCCCAGGATTTCTTGAAGTCAGTGTACTCAAGTGTCGTCTTATTGGATTTCTTGCGAACGAACTGGCCAGAAGCGCAAGTGGTATTTGTCTCGAGCGCGGCGATTTATGGAGAGGCGAAGCAGAAGAAGGCGCACCACGATCTCACCTGTTTGCCGGTTTCCCCCTATGGTTTGCATAAGAAGCAGGTTGAGGCGCTCTTGCTGGACCATGCGAGGATGTATCGCACGAACTCGGTGATCCTGCGGCCGTTTTCTGTTTACGGCCCTGGGCTGCGCAAGCAGCTGCTTTGGGATGCGCTGGGGAAGTCGAGCAGAGGCACATTCGAGTTTGCCGGGTCAGGACGAGAGCGGCGTGATTGGGTTTATGTCTCCGACCTTGTGGAGTGTCTGCTGCGGATCAGCAAATACGCGAGCGTGGATGTTCCGGTATTCAACGCCGGCACGTGTCGCGGTGTTCCAATCCGCGAGGTGATCACAGAGCTTTTCAGCATTGCCGGTCTCGGCCGCGTACCGGTCTTTACGGGTCGGCACAGGGAGGGTGATCCTGAACACCTTGTAGCTGACGATTCGGTTGAGGGTTTCCTTGGTCCTCTTTTCGTCACAAAACTCACTGACGGACTGGCTGCCTATGTGGATTGGTATCGAGCCGCGGAGAATAGATGATCAAGGTCGGATTGATTGTGAAGCCAAGCGGCGAATGGCAGGGAGGGGTGAGTTACTTCCGCAACCTGCTCAGCTGTTACCGGAAACATCCCGATCCTGAAGTAAAACTGGCCTTATTTTCCTCGAAGCCAGAGTCTCTGGCGCAATTTAGGTGCGACGCGATTGAAGTTAACTTCTGGCCGGGCACACCGAAGAGTCCCCTGTGGAGCCTTCCGCAGCGAGCAATTCGGAGGTCCGTTGGTATAGACCCCATTTTGACGGGAATTCTGAAGCGCCACCGTGTTGATTTGCTGAGTCATCCTTGGGCAGACGACCTGGATTCACTGGGGAGGCGCGCCGATATGCCAGCACTGTTGTGGATGCCTGACTTCCAACATAAGCGGTTGCCGCACTTTTTCACGGAGCAGGATTGCGCGTACCGCGATTCATTGGTGGCGCGATCGTGGCAATATGGGAATCTCCTGCTCAGTAGCCGGGCGGCGGAGCGCGATTTTCGTCAATTCTACCCGGAACTGTCGGCGGTGAGGACGCATATTCTGAGATTCGCCTGCGCATCTGCCGTGGATCTGGTCCCGCTGAGCCGCGAAGAACTTGAGAGTCATTACGCTATTCGCGAGCCTTACTTCTTTCTGCCCAATCAGTTTTGGCAGCATAAGAACCATACAGTCGTTGTAGATGCACTGCGCCAAACACCACCGGAGATCCGCGTAATTTGCACGGGGCTGATGAGTGACCCCCGGTCTCCTGGTTATGTTCCGGACTTAATGGAGAAGGTGAAAAACTCCGGTTTAGAGAATCGCTTCGTCTGTCTCGGAAAGGTGCCGTTTCCGGTGCTGGTAAGTCTGATGCACTACTCGATCGCTGTGCTGCAGCCGTCGCTCTTCGAGGGCTGGAGCACTACGATTGAGGAATCGAAAGCGATGTGCAAACGGATTATCCTCTCAAATATCGATGTTCATCTTGAACAGGCTCCTGAGAGAGGCTTGTATTTTTCGCCCGACTCTTCTTATCAATTAGCGGAACACCTCAAGCGTGCGTACGCAGAATTTGACCCTAGAACCGAAGAGCGTTTCGCGATGCAGCGCCAACAATTTAAGGCAAGGACCGATGGGAAATGGGTTGCGGAGTATGCGCGCATCCTAAGAATGGTCTGCGAGGAGAGGCCAATAATGTCCGAGGGAAATCATTCATGGCAAAAATCGCATTAATCACCGGCATCACCGGCCAGGACGGCGCTTATCTCGCCGAGCTTCTTCTTAAGAAGGGATATATTGTCCACGGTATCAAGCGGCGATCGTCTTCATTCAATTCTGCACGCATCGACCATATTTATCAGGATCCGCATATACCCGATGCGCATTTTCAAATTCATTATGGCGATATGACGGACTCCACGAATCTCATCCGCATCATTCAGGCCGTGCAGCCGGATGAGATCTACAATTTAGCCGCTCAGAGTCACGTGCAGGTCAGCTTTGAAACGCCAGAGTACACCGCAAACGCCGATGCCACCGGCGCGCTGCGCCTCCTTGAGGCGATTCGCATTCTCGATATGACGAAGAAGTCGCGGTTCTATCAGGCTTCAACCTCGGAGTTGTACGGCAAGGCGCAGGAGACCCCGCAGAAGGAAAGCACACCGTTTTATCCGCGGAGTCCCTATGGTGTGGCTAAACTTTACGCCTACTGGATCACCGTGAATTACCGCGAGGCGTATGGAATCCATGCTTCGAATGGAATTCTCTTCAATCATGAGAGTCCAATTCGCGGCGAGACCTTCGTCACGCGCAAGATCACGCGGGCCGTCGCCGCGATTCATCTCGGCGTGCAGAAGACTCTGTACATCGGCAATCTGGATGCGAAGCGCGATTGGGGGCATGCGCGCGATTACGTAGAGGGAATGTGGCGGATCGTGCAGCAGCCCGAGCCCGACGATTTCGTTCTCGCGACTGGTGAAACACACAGCGTGCGCGAGTTTGTGGTGCTGGCCTTCGCCGAAGTAGGCCGCAAAATCGAGTGGCGCGGCAAGGGCGTGGATGAATTGGGAATTGACACGACGACCGGTGAGGAGGTCGTTAAGATCGACAGCCGCTATTTCCGCCCTACAGAGGTGGATCTTCTGCAAGGCGATGCCTCCAAGGCGCACCGCATGCTCGGATGGAAGCATTCGGTCACGTTTCCGCAACTCGTTTCTGACATGGTATGTTGCGACCTCAAAACCATCGCCAATGAGGGGAAGAAAAACGATAAGTGCCGTGACTAACTTCGACTTAGCAGGCAGGCGGGTGTGGGTCGCGGGCCATCGCGGCATGGCGGGCTCGGCAATTGTGCGGCGCTTGCAGCGCGAGAGTTGCGAGATCGTCACCGTGCAGCGAAGCGAACTCGACCTTCTCAACCAGAGTGATGTTCATGCCTGGGTGACTCGCGAAAAGATTGAAGCAGTTTTTCTTGCGGCTGCGACTGTGGGCGGCATCATGGCCAACTCCACGCGCCCGGCAGAGTTCCTCTACGAAAATCTCGTCATTGAGACCAATGTGATTCATGCCGCGCGCGATGCTGGTGCCGGCAAATTATTGTTTCTCGGCTCGTCTTGTATTTATCCTCGTCAGGCCGAACAGCCCATGCGAGAAGAAGCATTGCTCACCGGCCCGCTCGAGCCGACCAACGAATGGTATGCTATCGCGAAAATCGCGGGCATCAAGCTTTGCCAGGCATTTCGCCGGCAATATGGCTGCGACTTCGTCTCCGTGATGCCAACGAATCTCTACGGACCGGGCGATCGATATGACGCTGTCGGTGGGCACGTTGTCGCCGCGCTTATCATGAAGATTCACGCCGCAAAATCCGCAAATCGACCGGCGGTCGAGCTGTGGGGAACGGGAACCCCACGCCGCGAATTCCTCTTCACTGAAGATCTTGCAGATGCCTGCGTCTTCGTAATGAAGAACTATTCTGGCGAGATGTTCTTGAACGCCGGCACCGGACGGGACATCACGATCCTCGAGCTTGCAGAAACCATCGCGCGCGTCGTCGGCTGGAATGGAACGTTCACCTTCGATACTTCGAAGCCCGACGGCATGCCACGCAAGGTGATGGACGTGAGCCGGCTGAGTGCCCTCGGTTGGCGCTCCTCCACTGACTTTGAGACCGGCCTCGGTGAAGCCTACCGCTGGTATGTTCAGAATGTGGCCGAGCGGAGCGCCTTAAGGTCATGACGTCTTCGACGAGCGGCCGCGAGCGCTCGGTCCATCACATCGCTTCCAACTCGGCGGAAAATCCCTACCATCGTGCATCGTTCACGGCTCGACACCGGATAGCGCGGCTGCTCTGGCAGGTGGTTTACTTGTGCCTCTATCGCATTTCGCCGCGTCCCTTCCATGCGTGGCGGTCGATGTTGCTGCGTCTCTTCGGCGCGAAGATGGGGCCGGGTTGCCACTTTTATCCGGGGGGCAAAGTATGGGCGCCTTGGAATCTTATCTGCGAAGATTGCTGCACCCTGGCGGACGAAGCGGAAATCTACAACCCCTCGCCGGTTTATTTCGGCTCGCATGTCATCCTCTCGCAGCAGGCTTACCTCTGCGGAGCAACGCATGACTACAATCATCCGGATTTTCCGATGGTGTCTTACACCATGCGTCTCGGCGCGCATGCATGGATTTGTGCCCGTGCTTCGGTTGCACCCGGCGTGAATGTCGGTGAAGGCGCGGTGCTTGGGCTGGGGTCAGTCGCGCAGGAGGATCTTGAACCCTGGACGGTTTACAGCGGAGTGCCTGCTATAAAAGTGAAGATGAGAACGAGAAATTCTGCTGCAGAGACTTAGCCGCCCTGATTCGGGGCGATTCTTTCGTCATCCCGGTGCAGACCATTGTCTGCCTAATTTCCTTTTGCCTTTGCCGCGCCGCGGTTGGCTGCTACGACCTTTTCTTGCGAAATCTCAACTGCCACGACACGAAGATGCTCGAATAGAATCTCTCTTGGCACTCACGGCACCGTACTGGTACCTGCAACAGAAACAGGCGGTCGAAATCGAAGGGTTGCATATGCGAAAAGCGAAGCCTGCTTGACCGGCAGTAAGGGCATTTCATCCAAGGCTCTCCGCAGCGCGGTCGCAGAATCGTTGATGAAAATCCGCCGCCCCGCGAAAATTAGTGAAGCGGCCGAAATCGACCTCGGTTTCGAAAGCCTGATTTCGAGCGGTGCAGACCTACAAATTAACTTCAGGAATCTCGACCACAGACTTTTTGCCTGTACGTAAGATGATAAAGCGAGGATGGATGGGTGCTGGCACATCGGTGCGTGTGCAAAGAGGCGCGTGCCGCACGATTGTAATCACAGGATCGTTACTGGCATGCGCAATCTGCGTGACTGCTGAACAGCCGCCGGGAACCGGGAGCTCCGCTGCGCCCGCAGATCACGCCGCGGTTCCTGCAACTGATTGCGAGCCGGCAACGCTCGGCTCTCCCTATATTCCGGTCGATAGTTGGATATATCCCGCAGTGATGCGGCTCTACTCGCTCGGCTATGTAGACTCGACGTTCCTCGGTCTGCGTCCCTGGACCCGCGCCGGCGTGATGCACATGACCGAGGAAGCGGCGAATCTCATTGAAGACGGCGAAGCCTCTGGTGATTCCGGTGCAACTGAAGCGCGCGCCATCTCAGAGTCACTGAATCTCGAGCTGCACTTCGACATGGAGGGCCCGTGCGGACCCCACGAAGGGGGCGCGCGTGCGGAGTCGGTATATACGGTTGCGCGCGGCATCACCGGCACGCCTCTGCACGACAGCTATCATCTCGGGCAGACGATCGTGAATGACTATGGCCGTCCCTTCGAGAGCGGCTTCAATAACTACACCGGCGCCAGCGGTTACGCCACTGCCGGGCGATTCGCGCTCTATGTGCGCGCCGAGTTTCAGGGTGCACCTTCGGCAGCGGGTTATTCGCTCAGTTTGTCCGATACGCTTTCCAGCATCGATGAAATCGGCATTACGAACTACAGTCAGACGACCATCCCGCTCGGCCCCATCGCCAGCGCAAACGATGCGCGCTTTCTTGAGGCATACGTCTCCTATCAGTACCTCAATCACGTTTTCTCTTTTGGTAAACAGGATCAATGGCTCGGACCCGCGCAGGGCGCCAGCATGGCCTTCTCAAACAACGCACAAAACTTCTATTCCTTTGAGATCAACCGCATTCAGCCGCTCAACGTTCCGTTTCTCTCCCGGCTCACCGGGCCCTTCCGCTACGAATTTCTGCTGGGCGCATTGCGTGGCCATACCTATATGCCCAATCCGCAGTACATCATGAATCCATCGCCGGGCATCATGAACGTCACTAATCCGGGCGACCCTTGGGTTCATGTTGAGAAGATCAGCTTCAAGCCCTATAAGGATCTCGAGTTCGGTTTCGAGCGCACCGTTTTATGGGGTGGTGAAGGCCACTCGCCGGTCACGCTGCACGACTTTCTCAAGAGCTTTTTCAGCTTTCAGAATGTTCCCTTTGCAGAGAAGAATGGCCGTGGTGATCCGGGCGCGCGCTTCGGCGCGTTCGACTTCACCTGGCGGCTGCCCTACGTTCAGAAGTGGCTCACGCTTTACTGCGACTCAGAAGCGCACGACGATGTCTCGCCGGTCTCCGCACCCCGCCGTGCCGCTTACCGTCCAGGTCTCTATCTTTCGCATGTGCCCGGAGCTGCCCGGTTCGACATGCGCGTGGAAGGCGTCTCCACTGACCCGCCAAATTCGCGAAGCACCGGCGGCACGTTTATGTACTTTGAGGGGGTCGAGAAGCAGGGCTACACCAATCAGGGCCAACTCTTCGGAGACTGGATCGGCCGCGAGGACAAGGGCGGCCAAGCTTGGGTCACCTATCATCTCGCTGGCAATGAGTGGGTTCAGGCTGGATTCCGCCATCAGAAAGCCGCGCGGGACTTTATCCCAGGCGGCACCACGCTGAATGACTTCAATGTCCGGGTGGTCAAGCGCCTCCGCTCTGATCTCGAGATCGACGGCAACTTCGCGCTTGAGCATTACAAGGCACCCGTTTATCTTCCCGGCGAGCAGACGGTAACGACAACAAACATCCAGCTCACCTGGTACCCGCAACACAAGGCAGCCTTCTAGCTGCGAAGTTTACTGTTTCGTTGTTGCTGGACTCCGGTCGAATCCCTGGACGGAAAGTGCCGTCGCTTCCGATTCGCCACTTCCAACCCGTCACTTCCCATTCGCCACTTCATTGTTGAGCGATTGGTTCCTCATTTGCTTGTTCTTGAGGTGCTGTCCCCCTCACCAGTGATCCCAATCGATGATCTTGAGAGTTCACCGTCCCGTTACAATAGCGAAATGACCTTAGTGCCCATAGTGGATGTTGTCGGCGTGGGACTCAACGCCACCGACATGCTCGTTTCACTCACGAGCTTTCCAGAGCGCGGCTCCAAGGTGGAGTACAGCGACCGAGCTGTGCAGCCGGGCGGCCAGGTGGCCACGACCGTTGTCGCCTGCCAGACGTGGGGACTTCGCACCCGTTACGTGGGCAAGTTCGGCGACGACTCCGCCGCGCGGCTGCACAAGGCTGCTTTTGAGAGCGCCGGTACCGAAGCACAACTCGTCACAGTTTCTGATGCGCTCAGTTTGCACAACGTGATTCTCGTCGACAATGGCGGCGACCGCACCGTACTGTGCCAGCGCAATGAGCAGATGGTGCTGCAGCCCGAGGAACTTCGCCGCGATTGGATTGTGAACGCGCGCGCGCTGCATGTGGACGGCCATGACACGGCCGCCGCCACGCTCGCCGCAAGCTGGGCGCACGAGGCCGGCGTTTTGGTGACCGCCGACATCGACGATATCTATCCCGGCATCGAAGCGCTGCTCGAGAACATCGACTACCTGATCGTGAGCAAGGATTTCAGTTGCCGCCTGATGAACGACAAGAATCTCGAGCGTGCGCTGCGCGCGATGCGATCCCGCTATGCTTGCCGGCTTACTGCGGCCACACTCGGCGAGGATGGCGTGCTTGCCTGGGATGGCACGCAGCTCGTACACAGCGCGGCCTATCGCGTGCCGGTTGTCGACACCACGGGCGCCGGTGACATCTTTCGCGCCGGCTTCCTCTACGGCCTCCTGCGGGACTGGCCGCTCGATCGGATACTCGATTTCTCCTGTGCCGCGGCCGCGATGAACTGCATGGGAGCCGGGGCCCGCGGCGGGATCCAGCCTGTTGCCGCTATCGAGAATCTGATGGCGACCGTTTCGCGCTACGAGAATAAGTACAGCGTTCCGGCCCGCAATTAGCTTCCAAAAAAATCGCCAATCCTAAGTACTGTGTGCAGGCACCGGAATGTTTCATTTCATGGCAGCTTTTCGCTATGCATGCGCGTCCAAGTGTCCGGCAGATTGGTCCGGACCGGCGCAAATCGAGGAGGAAATATTCCCTGAAAGTTGCAGCCGGATTGACCTGAAACTATCTCAAAAATTGGGCTTTATTTGTGTACACTAACGCGGAGTCAGAGATAGATCATCGCGATTGGGTCGCAACTTTTGAGCCCTAGCGGGGTAGAAAAGACAGATTCGCTGAGGCGGGAACGGATTGAGCAATTCCGCATTTGGGATTAATCCGGTTTCGCGGTTGGGTTCTTGGACCGGGAGTTGTTCACTTAACCGGCTTTGCTGTGCGAAGTTGATTTTCTCGCACGTTATCTACAGAAGCGACCTGGCTGCTTCTCTTCGATCGCCTGGTTTCCTCAATCTCGGCAAAGGGCCGTTCGTGAAGACCGCGATCGGTTCCGGCTCATGGGTTCTTTAAGGAGATGCGGTATGCGTTTGAAACTGTTAGCGGCTCCGATCCTGGCGGTGAGCTTCATCCTTTCGGCTCTTTCCGCACATTCCCAGACCATTGCGCCGTACCAGGCCAAGGGTTTTCCGATAGTGGTTGGTGTGGGGCCGTCGAGCTTTGACCCTGACTGGGGTAATGGCCGCATGTGGGGTGGCGCCGCATGGGCCGATTGGTATCCCAGGAGTCTCCGTCCGGGATTACAAGGACTGGGCATAGAGGTTGAAGTTCGTGACATTAGTCTTGACAAGCATCTGCAGCCGGGGAACGCTGATCCGCAGCGTTCCGGGCAGGCCAACACCAAGGAAGACACCGCGGGTGGCGGCATCATCTACAACTGGCGCCATTTTCGCAGAGTCCAGCCGTATGCGAAGTTCATCGTCTCGGAAGGCAGCGTAGATTTCATCTCTTCGAGCCTCACATACTCCCATGACACGCGCATGGTGATGGCGCCCGGAGGCGGCCTGGAGTACAGAATGTTTGGTCCTCTCTGGGCTCGTGTGGATTATGAGTACCAGGATTGGGGCACTCTGCTGCACGAGACCCTGACTCCGTCCGGTTTCACGTTCGGCGTCTCCTACGATTTTTCTCCACGTGTACCGTAAGCGCGTGCGTTGGCAATAGTTGCAATTGCTTTCCGCTTGTCGGATGGGGCAAGTTTCGTCTCTGGAGCGAATTGACCAGTCTTCCAGACTCGCCAACATGATCCCCGCTGCCGAAGTGCTAGTCTAGCCAAGGATGAAGTACTTCGGCATCGCGGCAATCTTGGCCTTGTCCGTGACATCGGCGGTCTTAGAACCAGCGTGCAAGGGACAAGCCGGAGCGACCTCTTCCGACTCTCAATTGCAAGCCACGCCACTTCCCAGCGATGCCGCCAGTCCTCCCTATAAAACGAGACCGATCCCCCAAACCGAAGTGACCACTCCGTTCGCGGCCAATGCAACGCCCGCCGCGATGCCGCTGGAGTTTCGCTCTGAAGATCAGATGTCCGACGAGGATCGGGCGCTCGAGAAGAGCGCCGGGTTGAGAATTAGCAAAGGCGCCCAGCTTTCTGTTCTGGAGTTCGACAAGGGTGCCTGGAGCGTGCAGCAGCTCGTCTGCCAGGCTCTGCCCGATCATCTCTTTCTTCTCTTCAAGAAGGACAATGGACCGGGCGACGTGAGCCTGTTTTCCGCTGCGATTCCTCGGGCGGGCGGAAGCGTGCACGTTATCCCAATCGAGCGGCGCGGCTTCTCGCTGTTTTCTCCGGCAACCGTCAATCCCATCACGGTCGCTGCATTCAATCGCATCCGCTCCGACGAACCCGAGAACAAATCCGTCGATTGGCTGGCGACGGCGCTGTGCTATGCGGCGCTCGCGGGAGCGCGTCCGGCCGTCTCTGATGCCTACGCGAAGAGCGCTGGAGCCGATCTGCCCTTCATCTTTCCCCCCACGCTCGAAGTGGGCCGGTTCGGCGATTCGACGGTGCGATTTGTCGACGTTGCGAATCCGACGAAGCCGAGCGAGTGGGCGTTGACATTCAGCTCTCAGGGCCGCTTGCTTAAAGTGGAGCATTTCGCCGCGCCAGTCTACGCGGCGCGGCCAATCCCTTCGCACTAAATCTCTCTCTTCGCGAGTTGCAGCCGTCGCAGATCAGGAAACAAGTTTGGCGAAAGAGCAGAACAACTCGCGTGCATTTTCCTACGAAAAAAAGGTGCTCTCCAGCGGCGGAGTTTCGCTGGAGGATCTTGCACAGCGATTCGAGACTCCACTGTACGTCTATTCGGCCGATCAGATCGTGGAGCGGCTAACGCTGTTCCAGTCCGCGTTCGCCGGGCGTGAGCACTTGGTGTGCTACGCGGTGAAGGCCAACTCCGCGCTCGCCATTCTCAAGTTGCTGGCATCGCGCGGCGCGGGATTCGACATTGTTTCGGGTGGCGAGCTGGAACGAGTCATTGCTGCCGCTCCTGACGCGGCGGGTCGTGTCGTGTTTTCCGGCGTTGGCAAGACGGCCTACGAAATCGATCTCGCGCTCAAGGCTGGCATTCTCACTTTCAATGTCGAGAGCGAAGGTGAGCTGGAACTGCTCGCGGAGCGTGCGCGCAAGCTGAAACTTCGAGCGCGCTTCGCGTTGCGCGTCAATCCCGACGTGTTTGCCGATACTCACCCGTACATTTCGACCGGGCTGCGCGAGCACAAGTTCGGCATCGACATACGGCGCGCGCGCGCGATCTACAAGAAAATCGCGCGTGAGCGATGGATTGAAGCCTATGGTGTGAGTGTTCACATCGGATCACAGATTCGCTCGGCAGATCCGTTCGGCGCGGCGATCGAGCGCGTCAGCAAACTGGCGGCGCAGCTCAGGCGGTATGGAATCGAGATTCGCGTGATCGACGCAGGCGGCGGCTTGGGCATCGACTATCACGGTGGGGTATTCGACGCGGCGGCGAAGGTGAGCGAGTATGCGCAGTCGCTGGAACGCGCACTAGGTGGATTCGCCGGCCAGCTGCTGATCGAGCCAGGAAGATTCCTGGTGGCGCAGGCGGGTGCGCTGGTCACGCGGGTGTTGTACGTGAAGCGAAATGGAACAAAGACCTTCGTGATTGTGGATGCGGCGATGAACGATCTTATTCGTCCGGCGCTCTACCAGGCATATCACGAGATCGTTCCGGTGCGGCGCACCGCGGGGAAGATGCGTGCCGTCGACATCGTGGGGCCGGTGTGCGAATCGGGAGATTTTTTCGCGCGCGACAGAAAACTGGCTCCAGTGCAGCCGGGCGATCTGTTGGCGCTGCTTGATGTGGGAGCTTATGGAATGGCGCAGAGCTCAAACTACAACACCCGGCCCCGCGCGGCAGAGGTCCTGCTGGAGGGCGGCAAAGCGCGGCTGATTCGCAGGCGCGAAGCCATGGCGGACTTGCTGGCGCCGGAGATTGTGTAAGGAGACGAGTGTCATGAAAGCGACGCAACTCGAGTATCGTCATCAATTGCTCTTTCATTTACTTGTAGTTGGAGTGGCATGGCTCACGTATGTTGTCGATCCGGTCGACGTGGTGTGGGCGCTGGTGGAGCATCGGCCGAATGCGAAAGCGCTCGAACGTTTGTGTTTTGCGCTGGCCACCTTGCTCATCGGCGCGGGTGTTGCCTTGCGAACCTGGGATGGCGTCAAGAATTCAAATTCCAGGGCCGGGCACCCGCACATCGCGCGTCATCTGGGCAGCTTCCTTTTTTCGATTGGGCTTGGCTCTCTCGTACCGATGCCGGGCTTCCTGATTCTCGTTTTCGGTGAAGGCATCCTGGTTACGCGGCTCATTCTTCGCGAACGATCGGATTCCGTGGAACCATCGCATCACTGCGCCGCGCGTCACGCGCTCCCGGATGTGTTTCGCAGCGAATCCGCGAAATGGGGCATCTTTGTAGCAATGATCGTCTTCACACTTGTCCTGGTGGATCGCGTTGCAGACATTCTCGTAGGCGCAAGCATCGTTCTATGGATTCTGCTGAACTGCGGACCGCTGCGAAGTCGACGGGGCGGTGAGTTAGCAAGCTAGCGAGTTTGCGGGATCACAACCCGGAGCAACTTTGAGTTCGCCAGTGCGCGAGGAATGCTGCCTCCAAGATGAGACCAGCACGTTTATTTGGTGCACGGAAGGATTGCGATGCGAAAGTCAGTGAGGGGCGCGAGCGCGCTGCTGTTTCTAGCGCTTTTGATTTCCATTTCTGCGAGGGCTGAGTCCGGCTTGCTCGCGGTACCGACCGCACTGGGGAAGGTCCACGGCAAGCTCATCAACGACGGCAAGGTGCGCGCGTTTCTCGGGATACCTTATGCCGCGCCGCCGGTTGGCGAACTCAGGTGGAAGGCCCCGGCGCCCGCTGCGAAATGGCAGGGTGTGCGTGATGCGACGAACTTCGCTGCGCGCTGCGAGCAGTGGCCCATCTGGGCAGACTATCTCTTTCTCGACGCCGGTCCGAGCGAAGACTGCCTCTACCTGAATGTCTACACGCCCGCGACGGCGAAGGCCGCGAACCGGCTGCCCGTGATGGTCTGGATTCATGGCGGCGGATACACGGCTGGCTCAGGGTCCGAGCCGCGCTACACGAGCTCCGGACTTCCTGAACGCAACGTGGTGCTGGTCACGATGAACTACCGTCTTGGCGTCTTTGGCTTTCTGGCGAGCGAAGACCTGGCGCGAGAGAACGGCGGCGCCGCCGGTAATTACGGACTGATGGACATGGTTGCGGCGTTGCGATGGGTGAGAGAGAACATCGCGCAGTTTGGCGGCGACCCCGGCAATGTGACGATCTTCGGCGAAAGTGCCGGCTCGTTTGCCGTGAGCACGCTGATGGCCGCACCGGATGCGCGGGGGCTCTTTATGAAAGCGATCGGCGAGAGCGGCGGAGCCTTCGGCAACGTGCTCGCGCTCGGCTCCCTCGCCACGCGAGAGAAACGCGATCAGGATTGGGTAGAGTCGCTTGGCGTGAAAAATCTCGCAGAGCTGCGAGCCATGTCGGCGGACAAAGTGCTCGAAGAGGCAAAGAAGAAAGGCGTCGGGTGGTTCGCGCCGGTGATCGACGGAAAGCTGGTGCGCGAAGCGGTTCCGGAAACGTATGAGCAGGGAAGACAAGCGCATGTCCCGCTGTTGGCTGGATGGAATCGCGATGAGCGGGCGGGTACTTTGTCGAAAGGAATGACAGCAGAGAAATGGCGCGCATTTGCCGTCGAGCAATACGGCCCGCACAGCGAAGAATTCCTGGCGGTGTTTCCTGCGAGCAGCGACGAGCAGGCCGCGCAGTCAGCCGATGCCTACACGACAATCGGTTTCATCGGATTGGGAACCTGGGAGTGGGTGGAGGCGCAGTCGAAGACCGGAGGAGAGCCGGTTTACCGCTATCACTTCGAGCTGCCGGCCACGCCGAGCGAGATGCATCCGGAAGGGAAGTACGCGTTTCACTCCGACGATCTGGAATACGTCTTCGGCACGCTGGATGTGCGCCGCGGCGCGGTCTGGCGGCCGGAGGATCGCAAGTTGAGCGAAGAGATGATGGATTACTGGACGAATTTTGCGAAGGCGGGAGATCCAAACGGGCCGGGGCTTCCGGAGTGGCCGCGCTATGACAGGACGCAGTCAGTGGTGCGTCTCGATCGGGCCACGCATGCGGGACCGGACCCGGCGAGGGCGCAGTACGAGTTCCTTATGGAAAATGAGCCGATTGCGCGGCTGCGCTGATGCCGGTTACTGGTGAACGCCGGAAGCCGCAGCGAAGCCGGAAACCTGCGCCGAAGGCATATTGCTCGCCGAGGTGGGCAGGTTGAAGTTGCCTTCCTTGGCATTGATGGCGCTGGAGTAGTCGGGACCAAGGCCGAGCTTCTTGATCGCGCGGGAATCTGGCATCAGCTTGGTCTGCCATCCGTTGTCGGCCTGGTATTTCTGGATCGCCCCCTGTGTGGTGGCATCCCAGTTGCCGTTGGCATCGCCCGTCAGGTAGTGCTCGCGGATGAGCGCCCGCTGAATCTGAGTAACTCTTTCCGGCTCAATCGCTTGCTGGCCGCGCGCGCGCCGCACTGGAGCCTTGTGCCGCGTCTGGCTCAGTTTGTGGCTTGTGCTGGATTGGGTCGCAGGCGTCGTGTGACGGACGCTTGCGGCGAATGCGAGCGGCGCAACCAGAGCCGCAGAAACCAAAAGCGCCAGCGATGCATGAGTGTTCAACATCATTGAACCACCTAAACTTAGAGGATGCCAAGGAAAGCTTCAAAGCAGTCTATCGGAACCCTGATGGGAAACTCAAGCAGAAAAACTGAGATTTAATTACCAAAAGTTCATTCTAACATTCATGCCGGCAGCGGATTACCGTTGCCGGCATTGTCATTTTCTAACCTACAACGTGCCACCGATATAGTTAATGCCCTGGTCGGGATGGTTTGGATCAATCACCTCGAAGACCACGTCATCGCCGGGCTTCAGCTTGCTCACGATGGCCTCGAACTGGTCTTTGGTCGCGGTGGGCTGCTTGTTCACGTGCGTGATGATAAGCCCTGGCTGCAGGCCCTGCAGGTCGGCAAATGAGCCGGTCCGCACTGAGTCAATTGCGACGCCGGAGCTGTGAATCTTGCCAGCCACGGCCGAAGAGATTTCGTGGACAACGATGCCCAGCTTGGCTTCGCCCGCACCGCCTCCACCCCCTTCATTCGTTTGAGGTTGCGGATTATTGAGCTCGGCGAAGACTTTGTCGCGATCGCCGATGGTCACCGTCGTATCGGAAGGCTTGCCCTCCCGCATGTAGCCGAGGCGGATAGTCGAGCCGGGCTTGCGGCTGGCGATCTCATTCACCAGATCGTCGCCGTCTTTGATCGGGCGGCCGTCGATGGTAGTGATGACGTCGCCGGGTTTAAGGCCGGCCTTGTCCGCCGGGCCGCCCCCTTGTACTTCCTGCACCAGGACTCCACTCTTGAAGCCGTAAACGCGATTGACCGCGCCGGAGAGCCCCTCACGGAACTGGATGCCGATGGAACCGCGGGTCACCTTGTGCGCAGGACTGACCAGGTCGTTGTAAACGGAGACGACCGTATTTGAAGGCATGGCAAAGCCGATGCCCTGGTAGCCGGCCGATTGCGTGTAGATGGCCGTGTTCACGCCGATCACTTCGCCGTTCATGTTGAGGAGCGGTCCGCCGGAGTTGCCGGGGTTGATCGCGGCGTCGGTCTGGATAAAATGCTGGAACTGGCCGGGCGCGCCTTGGTCGATGGTGCGGTTCTTGGCGGAAATAATACCTGCGGTAACGGTCTGCGACAGCGTGAAGGGGCTGCCAATCGCCTCGACCCAATCGCCGACCTGCGCCATATCGGAGTTGCCCAGTTTCACGGTGGGCAGCGGCTCATTGGTGTCGATCTTGATTACGGCCAGGTCGGTGGCTTTGTCGACGCCGATCACGCGCGCCGGGCGTCCCTGATCCACCGTGTCGGGATCGGTGGAGAGCTTGACGTAGATCTTATCTGCCTTGTCGACAACATGATTATTGGTGATGATGTAGCCCTTGGGATCGACGATAAAACCTGAGCCGAGCGATTCTTGCACCTCGGCGCTGTCACCGCCTTCATCTGGATTGCCCGGGGCCTGCCCGCCAAAGAAACGGTTGAAGAAATCCTGGAAGTTGTCCGGCGGCTGCTGACCCTGACCCTGGCTCTGCCCGTTGTCCTGATCGTCGCCCCCTCCGCCCGGGTTTTGCTGGTTGGGCCGGGTCTGGAAGTGGAAGTTATGATTGCCGCGATTGGTGGACTGCTTGGGCAGCGTCTGCGTATTGATGTTCACCACCGCAGGACCTACGATCTTGGCGATTCGCACAAAGTCGTTCGGCGGCGTGGCCGAGTTGACCACCTTGAGCGGAGTAGCGTCTGCGCTGTCAGTCTGTTTTTCCTGCCCATGGACGCCGTGAGCGGCAAAGGAACCGGCCAGGATGGCGGCCGAAATGGTAGCAAGCACCAAGAAAGTCGATGCGAGACGGCGCGAACGCAGCCGTTCGAAGAGCAATTTCATAGAGTTCCGTAACCTCGTGAGACGCCCGGCACAGGGGCCGAAATCTTAAGCGCGTCATCTTCTTAGTATAGCCACTCGCAAGCTCTGCCGGCGCGACGAGCAGGATCGATGCACGGTACCGGCGTCGCAGAGGTCCACTCCGAGACGGCGCAACGCGCCGGCTCCACTGCCTCAATTAGACGCGCCGATGGCCAAAATAGCCGCACGCGGCGGAAGAGCGGCGCTACCTGGCTTGGAGGCGCATGTTTGCCACGTAAACCTGCTGGCCGGCGACGTAGGTCTCGAGAACTTTTGTGACCAGCAGCATGGGAGGCGCTGTGAGATAGAGATTGTGATCGACGAGGACGAAATCTGCGTCGTAGCCGGGTTCAAGTTTGCCCTTGGTGTGCTCGGCAAACTCGGCATATGCCGAGCCCTGCGTGTAAGCGGCGAGGGCTTGTCCGCGCGTGATTTTGTTTTGCGGGTAGTAGGTCTTGGTTCCCGCTTCGTTCATTCGCGTGACGGCGGCGTAGAGCCCGCGAAAGGGCGAGATCGGCTCCACGGGATAATCGGTGCCAAAGGCGAGCGGCACGCCGGCGTCGAGGAAGGCCTTCCATGCGTAGGAGTATTCGGCGCGCTCTGGGCCGAGGCGCGACTCGGCCCAGTTCATATCCGTGAGCAGGTGACACGGCTGCATGGAAGCGATCACGCCCAGCCGCGCGAAGCGCGGAATGTCGACTGGATCGACCACCTGCGCATGCTCGATGCGATCGCGTGCATCATGCGCGAGCGGCACCATGCAGACGGCGGCCTTGGGCGGCGTCATGTCGAGGACGCGTAGTTTGGCGCAAGTGTTGATGGGCTGTGCGTAGGCCTCCAGAGCCATCTCGACAGCCTTGTCCCCGATGGCGTGGAAGCCTAGCTGGAACCCCGCCTTGGCGCGCTCTACGGCCATTTCATTGAGCTGGTCCTGCGTGTACTGCGGCAGCCCCGTGTTGCCGGCCTCGTCGGCGTAAGGCTGCTTGAGGGCAGCGGTGCGCGAGCCGAGCGAGCCGTCCATGAATCCCTTCAGGAAACCGGTATGCAGCATGGGATCGTTGCGGTCGTGGTGCGCGCGCATGCCGATGAGTTCATCGAGCGGCGCCTTGAAGGGCAGCCATTCGGTGATGCGCAGGTTGAGTTTGCCTTCTTTCTCGAGCTCTTCGTAGATGAGGAAGTCGTCCCAGTCGCTGAAGTCCTGCGCACTGGTAACGCCATTGGCGAGTGCACCGGCAATGGCCAGCTCGTCGCCGCGGCGACGCTCTTCATGCGTCGGCGGAGGAATGATTTTTTCCACCAGCTGCTGAACGGATTCGCGAAGGATGCCGGTGGGCTGGCCGCTCGCATCGAGATCGATGGCTCCGCCCTGCGGCGCGACGGTCTTGCCGGTAATGCCTGCAGCGGCAAGGGCGGCGGAATTAGCAATCGCAATGTGACCGTCGATGCGCGAGAGAAATGCGGGATGTCCAGCCGTGACGCGGTCGAGTTCTTGGCGCGTGGGCAGCGTCTTGTCCGGCCACAGCGTGTGATCCCAGTTGCCGCCGGTGATCCAGTGCCCGGACGGTGCACCGCGCGCGAAAGCGTCGACATGCGCCAGCATCTCATCGAGCGATTTCACGCCGGTGAGGTCGAGATTTAGCTTGGTCTGACCGGCCATGCCGAGGTGCACGTGCGCATCGTTGAATCCGGGGAAAATGAATACGCCGGTTTGTGCCGTGTTCAAGTCGTGGATGCGCGTGGCGGGGCCAGCGAGGCGGCGCATCTCGTCGCTGGTGCCGACGGCCAGCACTCTGCCACCGCCGATCGCCACGGCCTGCACGGTTTGCGGATTGCCTGCCGGGAATCCCTCGCCGGTATAGATCACTGCGTTCAGGAAAATCGCGTCAGGAACGGCGGAGGAAGCTGCGGTTGGAACTGCCGGTGATTGCGCAAAGCAGATTCCGCCTGCGAGCAAGGCGACGGAAAGAATGCAGGTGGGCGAGCGCATGCGCGGAGTGTATCAGAGCAGATTGGCAGGCGGCAGGTCTTATTGGTCGGCGGCCCACTCCAGCATGGTCAGCGTGAGCAGCAGCACGCGCTTGAGTGCGATCTCGCGATCTTTTGGCGAGTACCACTCCTGCAGCGTGTGCGCCGCACCGCCTTCACCGCCCGCCCCCATCGAGAGGGCGGGAACTCCAAGCGACAGCGGAAGGTTGGCATCGGTCGAGCCGAGACGCAGGTCGGTGCGCAATCCAAGATGCCGATCAACGGCCTTCAGCGCCGCAAGCAACGGAGAATCATTGGGCAAAATTGCCGCGGGACGGTCGCCGATCTTCGAGATGCTGAATGTCAGCCTGCCGCGCGCAGCAGCGGTGCGCGACCGTGCGTTGCAGTGCTCCACGGCATCTTCCACGGCGCGATGCAAAGCGACCTCGAGGCGCACAAGCTGCTCGGTGCTCGTAGAGCGGAAATCAATTGAGGCCTGCGCAGACTCCGGAATGGAGTTCACACTGATGCCGCCGGACATGGTGCCGAGATTGAAAGTGGTGCGCGGTTCTTCGGGCAGCGCAATCTCAGATAAGGAAGCGAGCGCCGCAGCCAGCGCAGCAATGGGATTGGGCGTGCCGGCGTCGCTGAAGCTGTGGCCGCCTGGCCCGGTAATCGTCACTTGATATCGGCGCGCGCCGAGCGCCTGCGTCACTGCGGCGTCAGCGCCAGGGCCATCGAGCACGATGTGCGCAGCGATGCGGCCGGCGAGCGGATTGTGCTGGTAGAGGTGACGCACGCCGCGCAGATCACCTTCGCCCTCCTCGCCGACGTTGCCGAGCACGGCCAACGGAACCGGCAGCTCAATCTGGGCGCTCAGCAGCGCATGGACGATCGCCAGCATTCCAACAACGCCCGCGCCGTTATCGCTTGCGCCCGGTGCACGCAGAACTTCGCCATCGAGCGTTGGCCGGATGATCGTGCTCGCGGGAAACACGGTATCGAGATGCGCTGAGAGCAATAAGATGTGTCCGCTGCTCTCAGGGGGCAGCTTCGCAGCGGGCAAGAGCGCAATCACGTTGCCGACTTCATCGATTTCCACGCTCCCCGCTCCCGCCGCGCGCAGGCGATCGCCAAGCCACTCCGCGCGCGCCTGCCCGCCATGGTTGGGAGCTGGGATGGCGACGAGTTCGGTCTGCCAATCGAGAATGGTCTTGGGATTGCCGTGCAGCCATGCGAAGCCTGCATGTACTGGCCGCTGCGCAGCAAGATGAGTGACCTGAGCGAATGCCGAGTTCTGCGAAAGCAGGGGCATGATTGGTTCAAGGGTAGCAGGGCTGCGGAGAAGATGTTAGCCGGAGCGGCAGCGCGTGCAGGGGAAGGATCCGGATTGGGAGCACGTCGTCAATCGAGCTCCGGTGGATATTCGACGGAGGCGAGAAAAAGTCCGCGCGCCGGAGCGGTTGGTCCGGCTGCGGAGCGTGATCGCGCATCAAGAATCTCCGGAATCGATTTCGCGTCAAGAGCGCCGCGGCCAACATCCATCATCGTCCCCACGAGATTGCGGACCATGTGGTGCAGAAAGCCATCGCCGCGAACGCGATATACCAGCGAGTCTCCCGCATCGCTCGTGCGCCGCTCCCAAATCGACGAAAAGAGGGTGCGGATGGTCCCCCTTTCGATGAGGTTCGATTTCCCGGCATCCTCGCTGCGTTGCGTCAGATCGGGGTCGGTGGCGGCGAAGCTTAGGAAGTCGTGCTCGCCTTCGAAGTGTTTCGCCGCCAACTCGAGTGCGGCGAAATCGAGCGGCCAGGGGCAGCAGTACGCGTAGCGCGCAACGAACGGCGAACAATCGCTGGCAGGGAAGACGCGGTATTCATACATTTTCGCAATGGCAGAGTGGCGCGCATGAAAAGTATCTCGTACCGTTTTGGCTTCAGTGACGCGAATCGAAGCTGGAAGGGTCCGGTTCAGCGCACGAAGAAGATTGTCTGCCGGAATGGGTGCGCGGAGCTGGATGCTGGCGACCTGTGCGAGGGCGTGGACGCCCGCATCGGTGCGCCCTGACCCCTGCGGCAGCGGGTTCTCGCCAGTAACTCGACCGAGCGCAGACTGCAGTTCGCCCTGGATCGTGGACTGGCCGGGTTGCACCTGCCAGCCTTGAAAGTCGGTTCCGTCGTAGGCGAGGGTCAGCTTCCAGACTTGACCTGCCGCGGTGATTTCGGGCCTAACTTGATCGGAATCAGACACTCGGACCTGCTCATTCATAGGGTACTTGAAGAAGAGCCTTGTCACGATCGGACGGAAATCCCAGTGGAAAAGGGCATTCGGGGCATCCCAAAGAATGCGATTTCTCCGATAATCCGCGTGCCGGGTATTGCCTGTCGAGCGTGTTTAGGCGTATTTTACTAACCAGTTAGTTAATTTCCGACATGGGCAAGTGGCCGACCCTTTGAGCGGCAATTCTTTGACAGCCAGTTCGTCGACTCACTTTCTTGATCGGGGCGCCGGCAACAAGTTTCCGCAGGGAGGCGGACGGACGACACCGGCGAGACAGTTCCTGTGAGCATTAAGATCTTTCGTCCGGAATGTGTGCCGTACTTTCGGCGTCGATCCATGGCTCCGATGAGCGGGTCTCCGAGTGACAGTGGAACACCGAGTGTACCGATTTCGTAACCCATAGGTGAACCGCGCAGACGACGATGAACGAGATAATCGTTGAGAGAAACCAGAAAACTGCATCGGGACAGGCTGGCCCGCCGTTTTGAGATTGGCGTTCCGAGTGCCAAACGAATTATGTGGAGAGAGAGAATGCGTTTTTCCGGGAAGGCTGTGAGCAAACGGGGTCAGGGAGTTGAATCGAGCCATAAGAGCTCCGCCGGTCGCGTGCCGGCAGGCTGCAGGTTGCGCGCAATCGCGGCGATCCTGCTGACGCTGACGGCGGCGATGCCGCCGTTGAACGCGCAGCAATCGAATGGCATGGGCCCAAACAGCGCTGCTCTGAATGGCGCCGGCTCCAGCGGTCCCGATAAGGCAGCATCAGAATTGCCCACGGCACCCACACCTGCGGTAACGGAGCAGCTTAAGACTTCGAACCGTGATTTTTCCAAGCCCTTCGGCAGCTGGATCGGCGACCCGATCAACGTGTACAAGCCCACGACCATCGCCAAGGCGAGTTTTGCGAACTCGGTGCGGCTGAACGATCTGGTGAAAGACGGAAAGATCTATCTGAGCCTGTCGGACGCGATCGCTCTCGCAATCGAGAACAACTTCGATATTGCAATCGCGCGCTACGACCTCGACATTGCGGACACCGACATTCTGCGCACCAAGACAGGCGCTACACCGCTCGGTGCGCCGTCGGGACTGGTGACGGGAACGCTCGGCGGATCGACTTCAACGCTTTCGACCGGCGGCGGGCCAGGAGGAACGACGGTCGGTTCAGGCGGCGCAGGCTCGGGCACGAATGGACTCACGCTGACGACGGCCGGCGCGGGACCGCTGCCGGAAAACTTCGATCCATTCGTCACCGGCACGATCCAGTTCGAGCGGGCGTCGGCGCCGCAGACGAACACACTGTTCTCGGGCGGCAAGACGTCGCTGACAACGAATACCAACGAGTACAACTTCGGTATCAACCAGGGATTCGTAACCGGCACCAACCTCGGGGTGACGTGGCAAAACCAGCGCGTGACGACCGACAACCCGTTTGTGAATTACAGCCCGCAGTTGACATCCAGCTTCCGCGCGACGCTGACGCAGCACCTTCTGCAGGGCGCGGGCATCTGGGTAAACAAGCGATTCATCTATCAGGCCCTGAACGACCGGCGCATCACGGATTCCAGCTTCCGCCAGCAGATTCTTTACACCGTGAACCAGGTGGAGACGATCTATTGGGGACTGGTGCAGGCCTACGAGGATGTGCAGGCGAGACAGCGCGCGCTTGAGCAGAGCAACCAGCTTCTCTCGGACGATCGCAAACAGCTCCAGATCGGAACCATGGCGCCGCTTGACGTTGTGAATGCGCAATCGAGCGTGGCGGCGGACCAGCAGGGATTGATCAGCGCCCAGAGTGCGCTGAACTACCAGCAGCAGATCATCAAGCAGGCGATCACGCGCAACCTGAGCGACCCAGGGCTGTCCAATGCGCCGGTGATTCCCACGGATCGTGTGAGCTTGGAAGCGATTCCTGAGGAGAGTCAGCCAGTTGAGGCGCTGGTGCAGGAGGCGTTTCAGCGTAGGCCGGAGCTGGAGCAAGCGGTGCTGACACTGCGTAACGATGAGATCACCCTCAAGGGCGCGCGCAACGGAATGCTGCCCACGCTCGATGCATACGGGTTTTACGGAGCCAGCGCACTGGGCGGAGCACAGAGTAAGAGCGCAATCGATTTCTTTACCGGCGGCCTGTATCCTCCGGGAAGTTTTCCGGCAGTCGGCTACGGATCTGTCGCCGAAAATCTATTCAACAGCTCGGCGCCGGACAAGGGCATCGGGTTCAACTTGAACGTGCCGATCCGCAACCGCGAAGCGCAGTCCGTGCAGGAGCGGTCGTTGATGGAGTACCGGCAGGCGGAGTTGCGGCTCGAGCAATTGCACACGCAGATCCGGATGCAGGTGGTGAACGCGATGTTCGCGCTCAGTAACGATCGCGCGCAGGTAGCCGCGGCGACCGCGGCGCGCGACTACGCGCAGCAGAGCCTGGACGCGGAGCAGAAGAAGCTGCATCTTGGCGCCTCGACGACGGCGAACGTACTGCAGCAGCAGCGCGGGTTGGCGACGGCGGATGATAATCTGATCGCCGCGAATGCCACTTACGCGAAGGACCGTGCGGGACTCTACCAGACGCTGGCCTCTACGCTCCAGCACTACGGCATTAACCTGCCGGAGGCTGCGGCGGGAGCGATGACGACCACGCCGGTGGTTCCCGGGGTTGCACCCGCTAAGCCCGGCAACGAGCCTACGATGACGCCGCCCGCAACACAGGAGCAGCCGGTGCCTGCGCCGCCGGCGCAGTAACCAGAACCTGCCAGAGGGAAGAATGGCCCGCTTGCGAGCGGGCCGTTTCATTTTGCTGGACGCTATCGCGCGCCTGCGGCGATGGGGCCGAGTAGAAAGTGTAAGCGGCAGTGTAGGGAACGCGCCCGGATATGCGAGCGCTGATGGTTGCGCCACTTCTTCATTTAGAATTCGGTTTGCAATTCTCCCTCCCCAAACCGAAGACGCAACCGGACAAACGCTGGGAAGATGGGCAAGCACTGGGAACGTCCAGCGAATCGATCCCGGGGCGTGAGGTGTCGATGAATACGTCTGGGATGAAGCAAATGTCTGCGCCCTTCTCACGCCGGCGAGCGACTGGATGACGATGCTCATCGCCGATAATGGCTGCGATGAGGGCCGCGCCAAAAACCGCCGCGTGGAGATCAAGAAGCAGGGCTGCGGGAACTAAAGACTCTCTGCGCACCCAATGCGACAGCTGCGGCAACTGGATTTACAAATTCGATAAAGTCGCCGCATTCCGGGCTATTTCTGTTTCTTTGACTCGAGGAGAAATCTGATCCGAGGAGAAATTCAATGTTGACCCGCCGCAGTTTTTTGGGCTCTGGAATTGGGGCCTCTCTCGCATTGTCTTCTGTTTTCCGCACACATTCGGCATTCGGGCGGACAGATACGCCGGCTACGCCAGTGTCCTCCCGCGCTCTCGCGATTCATCGAAAGGCTCTTATCTTCGACGGTCATGTGCATGCGCTCGATCGAGAGTTCTATCACGGTGGCAGCATGGGCACCCGCTACACCGACGGACTTTGGGACTTGCCGCGTGCGCGTGAGGGTGGAGTGGGAGCGTTCCTGTGCTCCGTCTTCATCCCCGAGGAGTACTATCCGGGGCGTTTTGAGACCAAACAGGCTTTCCGAAGAATCGATCATGCGCTGCGCCAGTTTGAGCTGAATCGCGATCAGGTGGAATTGGCGCTCAATGCCGGCGATATCGAGCGCATCCGCGCCAAAGGCAAGATCGCCGCGGTGCTCGACATTGAAGGCAGCTACGATCTGGACGGAGACCTCGGGGTGCTGCGCGATCTCTATCGGCTTGGGGTGCGATCCGCGCAACTGTCTGCCCACAACTGGAACCAGAACTATGCCGACTCCTGCTGCTCGGCGCCGCAATGGAACGGGCTTACCGATCATGGCCGCGAGGTCATCCACGAGATGAACCGCCTGGGAATGCTCATTAATGTTTCGCACTCGGCTGACGACACTATTTTGCAGGCTATTGACGCAAGCGATCAGCCGGTTGTCGCCACGCACCACGGCCTGCGCAGCGTCGTAGATATTCCGAGGAACATGCCGGACAGTGTGCTGAAGAAACTCGCTGCAAAAGGCGGCGTGATGGGTGTCTGGATCGGAACGCAGTTCAACGATCCCAAAGCTTATGCATCGAGCGCGGCCCGCATGAAAGGGCCTGCGCGGACGCCTGGCAGCGTCGCCGAGAGCGTCAAAGGCAAATCCATTGACGAAATTGACCAGCTCGTTGCGCCAACCTATCCGATGCACAGTCCCACGCAGGACTCCAGCACGATGACGGTGGATGACTGGGTGGCCGTTGTGGACAAGGTCATTCAGCTGGTTGGCGAAGATCACGTTGCGCTGGGCAGCGACTTTGATGGAGGGCCCTCGCTGGCGCGCGGCATGCGGGACGTGCGCGATCTTCCGCAGATTACCGATGCCATGCTGCGCCGTGGCTACTCAGAGGAACGCATCGACAAATTCTGGGGCGGCAATTTGCTGCGCGTCTTCCGGCAAGTCACGCAGAATCGCGGCTAGACCGTCACCGTTCGGCAATCTGGTCCAAAAGATCGAAGAACTCAGGAAAGCTGATGGCTGCGGAGTCCGCGCCCTGGATGAGGGTCTCGCCGGAGGCGCGGAGCGCGGCGACGCTGAACGCCATTGCAATGCGATGGTCTCCGCCGGAATCGATGGTTGCGCCGTGCAGCGACTGGCCGCCGGGAACGTCGAGCCCGTCTTCAAACTCCGCAACCTCGGCGCCCATGGCACGCAGATTCTGCGCGACGAGGGCGATGCGATCGGACTCTTTGACCCGCAGCTCTTTCGCGCCGCGGATCCGGATGCCGCCGGACGTATAAGGCGCGATGGCGGCGAGCACCGGCAGCTCGTCAATGAGTTGCGCGGCGAGGGCGCCGGAGATCTCGGCTGTGCCCAGGCCTTGGTCGGGCGCAGCGATCTGCACCACGCCGACCAGCTCGGCGTGTTTTTCTTCGAGATTCAGCACCGAGATGCGCGCTCCGAGGAGGGTGAGCACGTCGAGCAGCGTGGCGCGCGTGGGATTCAGTCCCAGCGAATCGATGACGAGGCTCGAGCCGGGGAAGAGCAGCGCGGCGCAAAGAAAGAATGCTGCCGAAGAAAGATCCCCGGGAACGGCGGCGTCGATTGCGCGGAGTGTCTGCGGGCCGTTGAGGGAAACCGAGGTCATCGTCCGGGACAGAGTCGCGCCGAAGGCGCGGAGGGCGAGTTCGCTGTGGTCGCGAGTGCGGACGGCTTCGCGGACCGTGGTGGTTCCGGCGGTCTGCAGCCCCGCGAGTAGAATGCAGCTCTTGAT